>Ga0316204_10000279_pt1 | contig 209937 bp, 216 predicted proteins | sample 6monrhotite_MG_2_FD_205661 | JGI IMG/M metagenome (GOLD analysis project Ga0316204, IMG submission 205661) | Microbial mat bacterial communities from mineral coupon in-situ incubated in ocean water Damariscotta River, Maine, United States -... | ecosystem: Environmental > Aquatic > Marine >... | reverse complement strand
CGAATATATCGAGATGTTCTACAATCCAAAGCGCAAGCACACCAACAACGGGATGCTGTCACCCGTCGAGTTCGAACGGCAGCATAAAATGAACGCGCAAGGTGTCTAACAAACTAGGGGCACCTCACACCTCAAAACTTGCAGACAAAAAATCGAAAACGACAATCGATACCTTGCGTGAGTTACTCCAAACGATGCCATCAAACGTGCTCAAAACCATGACGCTGGACAACGGTGGCGAGTTTTATCAACATCAAAGGTTGCCGATCAAAACCTTCTTTTGTGATCCTCATTCGCCGTGGCAACGGGGATCAATCGAGAACGCAAATGGTGTCCTCAGAAGGTCATTACCGCGAAAAACAAACATCAGTAATTTTACTGATCAAGACATCAATGACATCATGTGGACATACAACACAACACCGCGAAAATGCCTCGGATTTTACACACCCTTGGAAGCCTTCGTTAAATCATTGGGTGTTGCACTTGAAATTTGAATCCAGCGTCCTCTCTTAATGGTAGAGGGGGCTGAAGTGTTCGAAGGGCTGTCCAAATTGAAAATTTTCTCAATGGTAAGCGTGGCGATTCTGGCGTGTCTCTTTGCCCGGCCATTATCGGCGGCCGAGCTGAACATGAACGTCATCGAGTTCTGCCCAAACGTGCCTTACGAGCGCTGGTATCCCCTTACGCGTGCCTCCACAGCCGTACTTGGAAAAATGAACATCACGCCGCGGACCATCTTTTTCAGCGAAGTTGGTCAGTTCCGCTATTCGGTTCAAGAAACAGCAGAGGGACATACTTACCTCAAGCTTTCGGACAAACCTGAAAAAAACAATCCTTATCAATTTATTTATCTGAAATATGCTGGGGTAAGGTCCTCCGACGTTTATCATGCAATCATTTACCCAAATAAGTCGTGCTTATTGGAGGTATATGATTGCAAGGATGGAGCAAACGTTGAACAGCTCATCCGTGAAAAAAATGGCATCGCCCTCAAAGGTGAACCTAGTCCCCACTGCAATCAACTTTCATACGTTCGCCACGTAGATCGCCCAAAACTTAAGAGGTATCTGCCAACCGAACCAGATGATCCTAACGACTAAGAAATATTTGTATTCAATCCAACCCAGCGGTGCTTATTTGCGCCGCTTTTTTTGTCCGCAAAACCTGGAGAAACAATCATGCCCGATAGCAAACAAAAACAGTCCCGTGATTTGGCATTCGACACCATAAGGTCACTAGAAGACGTAATGTTGAATATGTACGACGACAAATCTAAAGTCCCAACCATTGGCGTTGGATATGCCGCCATTGTTATGGGGAAAAACGACTGGGCCGTAAAGGAAACTTTAGAAGCCGATATGCGCGCCGTTGGTGCGCCGCTTAGCGCCCGAAACTTGCAAACTTTGAACGAGATCACACGGGAGAAAAACAAGGGCGATAAAGCCGATGAGGACGTGATCAAGAGTAAGATCGGCAGTCTGTCCGAGGTGAGCATCACCCGCGAACAATCTCGTGACCTATACGACTTGTCATATGATCGTTCCTACGATGCACTGCGAAGCATCGTTGGTGCAGCCGCCTTCGAAAAAACTACGGTACCGGAGCGGGCAGCCTTAACCATTGCGACGTATCAATCCAGAGGTGCGATATCTAGACATCAAGATGAAATCCGAGATGGCATCAACGAGGGCAATCCGGACAAAGTCACAGGGGCTCTGGTTCAAATAGGCGAAGAATTGGGTGATCCAATTCGATACAACACCGCTGCCGATAAATATGATAATCAGCGTTCAATTGGGAAAATTCAGGTGCGCCCGGGTGAAACGCTTTCTGAACTAGCCGTGAAGCACGGAACCACCGTCAACGCATTTATGGCGGCGAACCCACAACTGCCAAGCCCAGGCAATATCCGTATGGGCGGCATGCTCACGATCCCTGAAGGTGCCGTGACGGCAGAAGATGTCTATGCTGCTTATGCCCAGCAGGGCATTCCCAGCGCAGAAGCCGATATACATTGGGCCGATCAGGTGAAGAGCCATAAGAACGGCGCACGATTGGCCGCTTTGGGCCTCACGGTTCGCGAAGCCCGCGTTATGAATGATGTGGTCAAGGGCCTTGATATCACGGGGCAGGGGTACAGCGGCCCCGAAATGGCTGCCGCCACCCGCTACAGTTCGACCCTGGAACGCACCAACGGTGACCATGACGCTGCCATGCGATACGCCCGGGAAGGCCTTGCCGAAGCCCGCACATATAGTGGCCCGTCGCAAGAATTCAGCCCCGGTGATCAGCCATTCTCGGCCAAGGACATCAAAACGCATATGGACTCCATCCGCGGTAGCGTGACGGTGCCGCAAAAGCAAAATAAGCGCGCGTCGCTGTTGAATACTCAAGACACCCTATCGATCACAGTTCAGGGCGTGCCGAAGGGCGCGACTTTAAGTGCCGGCACGACGAGCGCACCCGCACCAAGACCAGTTCGCAGCTTGCCCAAAAGCCAAATGCAGAAGGATGCAGAGCGTCAGGCCCGTGAAATGATGGGCCTGGAGGCACCGACCCGCCAAAAGCAAAAGAAGAAAGAGCTAGAACACGGCCTCGGCATGATCACCAACGTTAAAGACGCAAAAAAGGCGGTCAAATCCGTGTTTGGTTCTCGTGTAAATGCGGATGCGTACTTAGGGTTGGACTCAGCAATCGACGGCGTGGGGCGCATCGGATCGGTGCTGAACGGTCCTGAACTTAGCACCCGCCAGATGACGGGTACCCTCAAAACTACCAAACAGGACGGCCAGAAAATCGGCACCGCCGTCGGCGCGCTGGTGGGTCGGCCTACGATCGACAAACTGATGCGCTCGCCCGCCTACTCCAACGCCCTTCACCCCGAACACGAAACCGTCGCCAACACGGTGCGCGGCTAAATTCTATCACCGTGCAGCCGGGCGAGATTTTGTCCGAGATTGCGTTTAAAATGACACCACCGTTAACGACCTGATGCTGGACAACCCCTATATTCAGGACGCCAACCTCACCAATTTCGCCAAACGCCACGGCACCACCGACTATGCGCACAAAAATACCGCCCCTAAAACGGGTGGTATTTTTGTATGCGATCCATATATAGGAAAATAGTCTTTACATGGGGCCGGGAATATGCTAGACACATCGTAACGACTAGCACCCGTGCGTCCGCACTCCACCGCCCCCGTCTTGCCGAAATATAAGAGTGTGATACCTTTTCCCCCTCTGAATGATTGAGGGGCTTTGGGTGTCTAAATTGAAATCTTTTTCAGTGATGAGCTTGGCGGTGCTGGCGGGAATGCTTCTTCCTGGGCTTGCATTTGCCAGTGATGTGCCCGCCGTTGAGTGGCCGAAGGGCTGGGCTCCGTTAAGCACGGTTACATATCGCAGAACTTCTGGCGAACCGCTGGTGGTGGTCGCTACGGAACGTGATGATCCGAAAACTGCGGAACATTTTTCGTTTGATGCACAAATGCGTTATGCACTGTTTCACGCCATGACTGGGGCAAGAGAGAGTCATGTTATCCAGCCTTCTGTCGTTAACCCCCGGAGTGTACAGAAAAGACTCCATAGCTTCGCCCCCATCGACCGGGCGGTACTGCGCGCCATCTTCGGCCACGATGACTGGTCCGGCAAAAACTACGAATCCCGAATCCAGCTGTTGACCGAGCGGGTTATGCAGCAGTTGCAAACCAGCCAAACGAACGGAACGCAATCATGATGCTCAATTTCTTTAAGCGGCGATGGCAGGTTTGCATCGTTGCCGCAGTCGTCTGCTTCATGTCCTACGGCCATGCGTGGGCCGAAAGTCCTTACCCCCGCCAGCGCGTAGAAAATCATTTGCGATCAATGTTTCTTGAAATCAAATTTGATTTTATCGAGAAAAATGTTCCAGGCTTGAAGCAGCCAGGGTTCGATTTTCTCGTCCTAAAGGAAAGCATTCGTTTTTATTTCATCGATTTAAAAAAAGATGAACGGGGACCAACGGAAAAGATATTAATCGAATTATTCGTCGATACCTTGAAACTGCCAGCATTCGGTGTCGATGCCATTAATGAAGATTTCGACTTGTTGGTGTACGTTTCAGACAACTTGTCGGTCGATGGCCTGCACCCAACCTACAGGGCTTGGTTGAAGGGTGGATGGCACTCCGAAGAATCTTACATTAAGCGTCTGCAAAAAGATGACCCGGATGATACCCAATATTTAAAAGTGGGATATATTCGCAGTCCGGGTGACCATATTGTCGTCATGGCTATGGAGCGTGAAGCCCCCACCAAAATGGACCGTTATTCTTTTGAGGAACAGATGCGATTTACTTTGTTTTCTGCCTTGACCGGTGCGGGGTGGAGCAACGTCATCCAACCGTCCGTCGTCAATAGGTCAAGTGCCGAGCAAAAACATGACGGCTTCGCCCCCATCGACCGTGCCGTTCTACGCGCCATTTTTGGCCACGATGACTGGTCCGGCAAAGACTACGAAACCAGAATTCAGCTGTTAACCGACCGCGTTATGCAGCAGTTGGAAACCAGCCAAACGGACGGGACGTAATCGTGATGCTCAATTTCTTTAAGCGGTTCTGGCAGGTTTGCATCGTTGTCGCAGTCGTCTGCTTCATGTCCTACGGCCAGGCGTGGGCCGAAAGTCCTTATCCCCGCGATCAAGTGGAAAATCATTTGCGCGGGATGTTTCTTGAAATCAAATTTGATTTTCTGAAGACAAATGTTCCAGGCCTAAAACAGCCTGGGTTCGATTTTTTTACCCAGAGAGAGCGCGTAAAACTCCATTTTTACGGCCTGCGCAGGGTTGAAGGTATTCCAACGCAAAACATCGTAAAGGAGCTATTCGTTGATATCCTAAATATACCGGCAGTCGGTGTTGAGCCTGATAGGGAAGTTTTTGATCTGGTGGTATATGTTTCAGACAACTTATCGGTCGATGGGATGCTTCCTATTTATAGAGCTGGGTTGAAAATGAAAGGGCAATCCGAAGAATCTTATTTAGAAAGCCTGCAAAAAGATGACCCCGAAGATACCCAATATATAACCAGGGGATATACTCGCAGCCCGGGACATAATTTTGTTGTGATTGCGACGGAACGTGATGCTCCGGATAAAGCGGACCGTAATTCTTTTGAAGAGCAAATGCGTTATACCCTATTTTCCGCTTTAACTTTTGCAGGACGGAGCAACGTCATCCAGCCGTCCGTCGTCAATAGGCCTGGGGCCAAACAACAACATGACGGCTTCGCCCCCATCGACCGTGCCGTTCTTCGCGCCATCTTCGGCCACGATGACTGGTCCGGCAAAGACTACGAAACCAGAATCCAGCTGTTGACCGACCGCGTTATGCAGCAGTTGGCAACCACCCCTTAACCTAAACCGCAAACTTTAAATCAAGTCCGTTGGTGTGGCGTGTTCAATCGCGCCACGGCGATAGGAATTTATGCGCTGTGCGCAAAGGAGACATAAAATGAGCAAGTTACCCCAATCCAACAGCAACCTGCTTGAAGACGGTGTCGTTGCCAATCGCAATAAATTTAGAGCCATAATTGCGCAAGCCAACCGCATCAAACCGTTGACGGAAAGTAAGGCTGCCAGCGGTGAAACGACATATTCCATTGGCAAGAAGCAAGGCGACTATGAAACGACGGGAAAGACGAGCGACCTGTATTCAGGCCATGCCTCAGGCACGGTTGATAAAAATGGCAACTTAATCGGCGCTTCTGCGGGCGTCGGTGCTGGCACCAAAAAAATCGGTGCCAAAGTTAGCGGTTCCATAAATCTCAAAACGAGGGACGTGTCAGGAGATATTGATGTAAACGCTGGAATAGCCAAGGCTGGGGTCGGCTTAAATACTAAAGATAAATCTGGGCATATAGGAGCTGGACTAGATTTGAAAATGATGAGTTTCGGGGCTGAGATGGACGGTTCGGAAAAAGATGGACTTAAGACGAGCGTTGAAGGCAGTATCGCCTCATTTGGCTTCAAAGATGTAACAAAATCCAAGGGCCCCGTTCCAAACACATCGGCGGACTCTCTCACCCTCACAGCAGGGCCTGAGGACGTCGTCAATGTGACCACGAGGTTCGACAGGGTAATGGCCGAAGAAGGACATTCATTGTACGACCCTGAAAAAACCACCGTTTTGTCCAACACAACCACAACTGAAGTGACAGCCTTCGGCGAGCGCCATTACAAGGAAGTGGAGGTGGCAACCCTGCAGGAAAACGGAAAGGTGGTCCGGGAAATTGTTGAAAAAGAAGCATCCCCAGAATTCGAACAAGCCCATCAAAACGTTCAGGGGTTTGTTGAAACTTTAGGTGGGGCTGGCACCATCGCAACGGGGTATCGGAATCAAATCTCACGTAATCTCACGGGGCGCTTTGAAAGCCTCGGAAAACAGGCCCCGACCGATAGGCTTATCAATTCCGCAGCGGAAGAGTATACGCGTGCATATGGCACGGCCCTCAGGAACCTAGAAACAGGCGACGTCGTTGCGAAAGCTATCGAGAACGGCATATACGACGCACTCACGCGTCAAACCGAAGCGCGGCTGCAAAAGGATGAACAGGCCCCCCTCGACACCTTCGATAAGGCACGAATTGATGCGTCCATTTCAGCCGAAATGGAGACGGTGCCGGAAACTTTGGCGAAGATCGAAGCGGCTCAGGCTGCAATGGTCCCCGGCACAATCAGCCAGGTGCCATCAAAGCCCGATATCAGCGCCGCCGAAAGCGTCAACAACGTCCTCAACCAGGGGAAGTATGGCGGCTTAATCAGTGCCTTGAAATCCGCCAACGCACCCCAGGCGATGTTAGAAGACGTCGCACGGGGAAGTGCGAGCCAAAGCTCCACGGCTGCGTTGCATGGTGCCCCGTCCTTAGGGGCTGCGATCATGCATGGCATTGAGGGGCGGACGATGATCGGCAAGCCCGTGCAGGGCGATTTTTCCCCGCATGAGGTGGTCGCAGCCGAACGCGCACGGATTGAGTATGAACGTTCGGGTGATGTGGTGAAGGCAACCCAATCCGCGCTTGATGGTATCCGCGAGGCGGAATCCTACGCCGGCCCGTCGCAGGAATTCAGCCCCGGCGACCAGCCATTCTCGGCCAAGGACATTAAAACGCATATGGACTCCATCCGCGATAGCGTGACGGTGCAAAATGATAAACTCGCACCCCCGACCAACGCGGAGAAAGCAAGTTGGGTACCCGAGGAACCGACGGCGGTGTCCTGGTCTCAAATGGCGGCGGCACCCGCACCAAGACCAGTTCGCAGCTTGCCCAAAAGCCAAATGCAGAAGGATGCAGAGCGTCAGGCCCGTGAAATGATGGGCCTGGAGGCACCGACCCGCCAAAAGCAAAAGAAGAAAGAGCTAGAACACGGCCTCGGCATGATCACCAACGTTAAAGACGCAAAAAAAGCGGTCAAATCCGTGTTTGGTTCTCGTGTAAATGCGGATGCGTACTTAGGGTTGGACTCAGCAATCGACGGCGTGGGGCGCATCAAATCGGTGCTGAACGGTCCTGAACTTAGCACCCGCCAGATGGCGGGTACCCTCAAAACCACCAAACAGGACGGCCAGAAAATCGGCACCGCCGTCGGCGCGCTGGTGGATCGGCCTACGGTGGACAAACTGATGCGCTCGCCCGCCTACTCCAACGCTTTCCACCCCGAACACGAAACCGTCGCCAACACGGTGCGCGGCTATTTCAAGGCGACCACGCCGGCCACCGCCACCGTCACCACCCCCGACAACGACCCCGCCCTCTGGAGTGGCGTGCAGCGCGAAACCGAAAAACGCCTAGCAGAGCAGGCAAAGGTGGATGCCGCCACCGAGAGCGCCAACACCAAAGCCTACGCGGAGACTGCGGCCAAGACAGCCCAGGCCGAAAATCTGTCGTTCACCTTGTCCGATTTACAACCATCGAAGCAAAGCGCACGCGCCAAGGCAACCACCTTGGGCGGCGGCGCCTTAGACCTTCAGTTGGGAGGCTACGGGCGGTCGCTTCTGGACGGCACCGTACCTGAATTTGAAACGACACCAGCGGCCAAAACCCTGCGCGATATTAGAAAGAGCCAGCAAGCCCAGGCACAGCTAACCGCCTCAACATTGGGCAAGGTTACACCGGCAGTGACAAAGGCTCCAGCTTCAAAGGCCCGTCAGGGTGGTGGATGGCAAGAAACGGGGCGCGGAAGCGGACACGATTACTCTTCGAGTTGGGGCGTCGATAACTCTAAGGGATACACGGGCACCGACAAAACGGCTAAGGGGAGCGTCATTACGGGCGCAGGCAATCTCAAGCAGAGGCTACGCGGGATGGCACCAACCAATGATGGAAGCCCAGGCCCAAACGATAAGTCCCGCGTCATCTGCACCGAACTGGTGCGTCAGGGGCGCATGGCTCCGAGCCTGCAGCGTCTCGACATTGCCTTCACGTTGAAGCGCTTAAGCCCCGCCACGGTGCGCGGCTATCACTTTTGGGCGGTGCCGTATGTGCGCTTGATGAAGCGCTCGAGACTGGCCACAGCGCTGATCGCACCTTTAGCCCAGTGGCGGGCCATCGAGATCGCCTATCAAATGGGCGAGCGGGCAAAGCCGCATTGGCGAGGCAAATTAATGCGGGTCATGGGCGAGCCTCTGTGCTGGGCGCTGGGCATGGTGCTGGGCTGGATCGGCTACCCTGACCGTTTCCATCCCACCCTTGGCACCAAAATGTCGCGGATTTTGTGACGACGATTGAAAGCATCCCCTCCTTTTGTGCTATACAATGCGGGGCTGGGACAATCAGCCGTCTTCATTGCACGCAAAAGGAAATGCTTTATGGCTGGACACGACACGCTCAAAACGCGCCGCACCCTCAACGTAGGCGGCACCTCTTATGACTATTTCAGTCTTGAGGCCGCAGGCGCTGCCGGGCTGGGCGATGTGTCCAAGCTGCCGTACTCCATCAAGGTTTTGCTGGAAAACCTGCTGCGTTTCGAGGATGGGCGTACGGTCAGCACCGACGACGTGAAGGCCTGTGCCAACTGGGCAGCCGACGCCAAGGGCGGGCACGAAATCGCCTATCGCCCGGCGCGTGTGTTGATGCAAGATTTCACCGGCGTTCCGGCGGTGGTCGATCTGGCCGCCATGCGCGACGCCATCGTGGCGGTCGGCGGCGACCCAAAAAAAATCAATCCGTTGAGTCCCGTCGATCTGGTTATCGATCACTCGGTGATGATCGATTATTCCGGCACCGGCGATGCCTTGGCGAAAAACGAAGCGCTGGAATTCGAGCGCAACAAGGAACGCTATGAGTTCCTGCGCTGGGGTCAGCAGGCGTTCGACAACTTCCGCGTGGTTCCGCCCAGCACCGGCATCTGCCATCAGGTCAACTTAGAACACCTAGCCCAAGTGGTGTGGACCGGCGACGATAATGTAGCCTATCCCGACACGCTGGTGGGCACCGATAGCCACACCACCATGGTCAACGGCCTGGGCGTTTTGGGCTGGGGCGTGGGCGGTATCGAAGCCGAGGCGGCCATGTTGGGCCAGCCCGTGTCCATGCTGATCCCGGAAGTGGTGGGCTTTAAGCTCACCGGGGAAATGTGTGAAGGTGTCACCGCCACCGATTTGGTCCTGCGCATTGTTGAAATGCTGCGCGCCAAGGGCGTGGTTGGTAAGTTTGTCGAATTTTACGGACCGGCGCTGGATCACCTAAGCCTGCCCAACCGCTCCACCATCGCCAACATGGCGCCTGAGTACGGGGCCACCTGTGGCATCTTCCCGGTAGACAATGAGACCATCGCCTACCTGCGCCTCACCGCCCGCGACGATGCCCGCATTGCCCTGGTCGAAGCCTACGCCAAGGCCCAAGGCATGTGGCGCGACGCCTCCACCCCCGACCCGGTCTTCACCTCGACGTTGGAACTCGACATCAGCAGCGTCGAGCCCGCGATTTCGGGGCCGAAGCGGCCGCAAGACCGCATCGATTTAAAGGCCTCTGCACCTGCGTTTGTGAAAACATTGAAGGATATGGCTGGCGTGGACGGCCCCCGCGAAGCAGACGTCCAAGGAAGCGACTACAAACTGCGCGACGGCGACGTGGTCATCGCCGCCATCACCAGCTGCACCAACACCTCCAATCCCGACGTCCTGATCGCCGCTGGGTTGGTGGCGCAAAAAGCCCATGCGCTGGGCCTGCAATCCAAACCTTGGGTAAAGACATCGCTGGCACCGGGCAGCCAAGTGGTTGGCGATTACCTAGCCGACGCTGGGCTACAAGATCCGCTGGATGCCCTGGGCTTTAACATTGCGGGCTTTGGCTGCACCACCTGTATCGGCAACTCAGGTCCCCTGGCTGAACCCATAGCAAGCGCCATCGGTGCAGGCGATCTGGTCGCCACCGCCGTGCTGTCGGGCAACCGCAACTTCGAAGGCCGCATCAGCCCGCACGTCAAGGCGAACTATTTAGCCTCGCCGCCGCTGGTGGTGGCTTATGCCATCGCCGGGTCCATGACCCGCGACATCCTGACCGAGCCGCTGGCTAAGGACAAAGACGGCAACCCGGTGTACCTCAAAGACATTTGGCCCACCAATGCCGAAATCCGCGAAACCGTCGCCAAGGTGGTCACCGCCGACCTATTCGCCAAACGCTATGCCGACGTGTTCAAGGGTACCGAAGCGTGGCAGAACGTGCAGGCGGCGACGGGCGAGACGTTCACCTGGAAAGCCGGTTCGACCTACATCCAGAACCCGCCGTTCTTTACCGATTTAAAGCCGGAACCGGATGCCGTCACCGATATCCTGAGCGCAAAGTTGCTGGCCGTACTGGGCGATTCCGTGACCACCGATCACATCTCCCCCGCAGGCGGCTTTAAAGCCAACACGCCCGCCGGGCAGTACCTCACCGAACATCAGGTGCGTCCCGAGGACTTCAACTCGTATGGCTCACGCCGTGGCAACCACGAAGTGATGATGCGCGGCACGTTTGCCAACATTCGTATTCGCAACGAACTGGCCCCTGGCACCGAAGGTGGGTTTTCCGTCTTTAACGGCCAGCAGACGTCCATGTACGACGCCGCCATGCAGCACATGAAATCCGGCACCCCGCTGGTGGTGATCGCGGGCAAGGAATACGGCACCGGATCAAGCCGCGATTGGGCCGCTAAAGGCACCAAACTTTTGGGCGTCAAAGCGGTGCTGGTGGAAAGCTATGAACGCATTCACCGCTCTAATTTGGTCGGTATGGGCGTGCTGCCGCTGGAATTCAAAGATGGCCAAACCCGCGCCGACTTGAATTTGAAAGGCGACGAGACCTTTGACATCACCGGCATCAATGACGGCATCACCCCCGGCCAAGACGTAGCCGTGGCCATCACTCGCGCCGACGGCAGCCAAACGGATATCACCGCAAAATGTCGTATCGACACCCTGGATGAAGTTGAATACCACCGCAATGGCGGCATCCTGTCGTACGTGCTTCGGAACTTGAACAAGGCTTGATATCGGTTATGAAACGCTTTGCCCCCACCTTTTTGCTATGCGCCTTCTTAGGCGCAGGTGTTGCGCATGCCGCCGATTACAAAAACGCGCTACTGTTGGTGCGGGCAAGCAAGTACTCAGAAGCACTGAGCGAGTTCAAAGTTCTGGCGGCGGAAGGCCATGCGCCGTCGCAGTTTTCCATCGGGCTGATTTACCACTTAGGCCGCGGCGTGAAGGCGGACCCAGAAAGCGCCTACATGTGGTACAAAAAGGCCGCCGTTAAAGAATACCCGCCGGCCATGAACAACATCGGCATGATGTACCTCAACGGTGAATACGTGACCTCCAATCACAACGTCGCGTTCAAGCTGTTCCTCAAAGCCAGCCTTAATCATGCCCAAGCTAAGGACAATTTGGCGCAGTGTTATGAGTTTGGCTGGGGTACCGAGCGCAATATCGTCAAGGCCGCCGAACTATATGAGAAAGCGGGCGATGAAGGCTACATCCTCGGCTGGTTCCACTTGGCGCAGATGTATGAAGTCGGCTATGACGAGTTGCCCAAAGACATCGACAAGGCGGTTGAGTGGTACATCAAGGCGGCGGAGGGTGATTTGGGCCAAGCCCGGACCAAGCTGGCCGAATTGGGCCGCCTCCCCCCCGAATTAGCACAATAAATCCCAGCCACAAAAAAGGCGCTGAGTTTTCCCAGCGCCTTTTGCATGTGCAAACAAAAACCGCTTACATGATGCAGTTTTTGGTGAACTCGGCCGCTTCGTTTGCGGACCAGTCACCCTTGGGCTTTTCTTTCATCTGGGTGCACCAGTCGGGCGAACCAACTTCGGGCGAACACGCCGCCACGCCGACGGTAAACGCCGCAACCAAACCCAACGTCATAACTTTTTTCAAGACAGCCATACCGAAAAGTCCTCTCTCAGATTTGCTTCATTCATATATGATTCATTCATATAAGGTATGCTAGCTTTAAGTTGCAAAATATTGGCTCTTTGCTATCAAAGAGGATATTTGCCGGGCAAGAATGCCTGGAGCATCAGGAAAGGAGCATCAAGGCAATGAGCATCAACTCCCTGACCGATTATAACAACAGCGTGAGGTCGGCACCCGCCCGGACATCGTCTCCAGATTCGCGTTCCCCCGCAAAGACGGATGATGGCGCAGTATCTCAAAACACCGGCACCGAAACATCGTATATTCTGGATATTTCGCCACAGGCCCGCGCGGCGGCGAACGCGATCGCACTGCGGAATGAACCCGCCCCCGCTCAGGATTTTTCCGTCGGCAGCGGTTATAACTCCGATGGCAAGGCCTTCGATCAGGTGAAACAGGATATGCGCGCACTTTTTGATGCACGCACTCAAGAAACGGGAATTGAAATAAGCACATCTACGAAGGGTGAGGTGATTGGTGATTTTTTAGGTGATGTTAAAGACCGTCGTGCGCTGTTTGCCATTTATGGCGACGATACCGGCACATTCACGAAAGCTGAACGATACGCTGCTTACGGTATTATGTGGCAGCAGAAAAATGACGCCGAATACGGGCCGCTGCGCATAAAAACGCCGGGCGATTACCTGGGCCACCATAAGAGGGGAATTGATTTTCTTGAGCAGGCCAGCCCTGAAGAAAAAGCCACCTTTGGCTGGGCCGAGCAGCGTGCCGTGGCGCAAATTAACTATGAAAAAACGCGCATATCCCGTAACTACCCCCCCGATCCTAGCGATTCCTATGGGCGCGTTAACACCGGGGACGTAAAAGTCGATAACCTGATTCAGATGCTTGTCAGGGAAGGCGTGCAAAGCTACTACCGCCCCATTGATGAAGCCGTGGCCCTTGAGGACAGCGATGCCTACGCACAAGCCCAAAGGGATTTTAACGCGCTGCTTGATGCTGAATACATCTTTGCCTTCACGCCGATCTCTGAAGAGGCTTAAGCGGGAACAATACGAGAATCGGAGCATCAAGACATGAGCATTGATACTCTGACCGGTTTCAACTGCGGTATACGGCCGACGGCAGATACAAAAAAGGCGCTGAGTGTCCCCAGCGCCTTTTTGCATGTGTCGGTTTACCCCGCTTACATGAGGCAGTTTTTCGCGAATTCGGCGGCCTCATTGCTGGACCAGTCGCCCTTGGGCTTTTCTTTCATCTGGGTGCACCAGTCGGGCGAACCCACTTCGGGCGAACACGCCGCCACGCCGACGGTAAACGCCGCAACCAAACCCAACGTCACAACTTTTTTCAAGACAGCCATACCTAAAAGTCCTCCCTCTGAAGTGATTGATGTGGGTGCAGTATAACCACCTTAAAGCGCATGTTCCATAACCGACGCCAACCGTTTGGCGAAGGCGGCGGGGTCTGCAGGGGCTTCGCCTTCGGCTAGACGCGCTTGGTCCAATAACAGGTGGGCCGCGTCTTTTAACAAGGCGTCGTCGGCACTGCCGTCGCCGCTTGCTCGCGCCGCCAATTTTTTGACCATCGCATGGCTGGGGTTCAGTTCCAGCACCCGCGCAATGGCCCCGTTCAACTGGCCCTGCTTGCGCAACATGCGTTCCAAGTTCACGTCCATATCGTTTTCGTCGGCGACCAAACACACGGCGCTATCGGTGAGGCGCTTGGACGCGCGCACGTCTTTTATCGTTTCGCCCAGTTCCAGTTTGAGGGCGGCGATCAGGGCATCCAATGCTGGAACGTCGGCCTCGTCTTGTTTGTCTTCGGTTTTGTCTTCACCCTTAATGTCGTCCAATTCGGCCGCACCGCGGGTGATGGATTTAAGCGCCTTGCCCTCGAACGTGTCCATGGAGCGGACCCAGAATTCGTCCACCGGGTCGGTCAGCAACAATACCTCAACGCCCTTGGCCTTGAAGCCTTCCAAATGCGGTGAGTTCGCCACCTGCGCCGGGTCGTCACCGGCGATATAATAGATCGCGTCCTGGCCGTCCTTCATGCGTTCGACATAGGCGCTGAGGGTCGTCAAGGCTTCGCTGGTGGAGGCAAAGCGGCACAACTTTAACAAACGCTCTTGGTGAGGGTTCTGTTCGACCAGGCCTTCCTTCAGCACCACGCCGAAGGCTTCCCAGAAGGTGGCGAATTCTTCCGGCGCTTTTTTGGCTTTCTTTTCCAACTCGCCCAGCACACGCTTCACCAAGCCAGACCCGATTTTCGCCATCTTCGGATCGGTCTGCAACATCTCGCGCGAGATGTTCAGCGACAGGTCTTCTGAATCCACCACGCCGCGCAAGAAGCGCAAGAACGGCGGCAACAATTCGCCCGCACTTTCGGTGATAAACACGCGGTTCACATACAGCTTCACATGACCCTTGCGCTCTGGCTCGAACAGGTCGAACGGGCGGAAGGTCGGAATGTACAAAAGGTTGGTATAGCTCACCACCCCTTCCACCCGGTTATGGATGGTCAGCCACGCATCGTCGAAGGCGTGCGAGGAGTGGTGATAAAATTCTTTGTATTGCTCCGCCGAAATGTCTTTAGGCGCGCGCGTCCAAATGGCCGATGCCTCGTTCAAGGTTTCTTCGCCCAGCGTCACCGGGAAAGCGATGTGGTCGGAATAGGTTTTCACCACATGGGATACGCGCGCCTCTTCCAAGAATTCCTTGGCGTCTTTTTTCAGGTGCAGCACCACCGTGGTGCCGCGCTCTGGCCGCGTCGTTTGCTCAATGGAAAATTCGCCCTTGCCGTCGGACACCCACAACCACGCCTCGTCCTCGCCCGCCTTGCGGGTGGTGACTTCGACTTTTTCCGACACCATGAAGGCGGAATAAAAGCCGACGCCGAACTGACCGATGAGGCCGAGATCGCTTTTGTCGTCCTTGCCCAATTGTTCGATGAACGCGCCGGTGCCGGACTTGGCGATGGTGCCTAGAGTTTCCAACAGATCGTCATGGTTCATGCCCACGCCGTTGTCGCTGACCGTCAAGGTCTTTGCCTTGGCGTCAACGCTCAACGCCACCTTGAAATCATGGTCGCCTTCGATCAAGGACGGCGCGGTCAAGGCGGCATGGCGCAACTTGTCGCAAGCGTCCGACGCGTTAGAAATCAATTCCCGCAGGAAAATTTCGCGGTTGGAATACAGCGAACCGGCAACGATATCCAGCAAGCGGCCAACTTCGGTTTGAAAGGTAAATGTTTCTTTGGTCATGGTCTGTCTTGATCCCTTTGAATATTCGGCCCCGGAGGGCTCAGTCGTTGGGGCAAGATATGGGCCAAAGTGCGCGCCTGCGCAAGGGTGCAAACACAACGAAATTTCACATAATTTACATGCAAACGCTCGCATCAAAGGTCTATAATTAAGGGGTAGGCTGGTTCAGCTTATCCCCCCGCCGTTCTGGCGGATTGAGAGGAAAAAAGCCACAACAACAATAAAGGGAGAGCAAATATGCAAGTTCCCGTCCAACTCAGCTTTCACGGATGCGACCATTCAGACGCCCTTGAGGCCGAAATTAAGGCCCACGTCGCCAAAATCGAAGAATATTACGGGCGCATCATCAGTTGTCGTGTGGTGGTCGAACTGCCGCACAAGTCCCACCATCAGGGCAAACTTTTCCACATCAACATAGACATGTCGCTGCCCGGTGCCGGGCATATGCTGCACAACGACCATGGTAAGGACCACGCCCACGAGGACGTCCATGTCGCGGTGCGCGATGCCTTTAACGCCATTGAACACCAGCTGAAAAAGGTTGTTGGCAAACGCCGTGACGAGGAACGCAAAGCTCACGCTTAAAATCTATGACCAACCACCAAACCGACCCAGCCGGGGCGTTGCGCGCCCGGCTGGTGGCAGAGATCGCATTTGAGGCCGCGGACACCGCGTTTTGGACCGGACGTGATCATTTCGCGGATAAGGTTCTAGACGCGCTGGCCCGCGTGCCGCGTCAGGCCTTCATTCCCGGCGAGGTACCGTTGGAGGTGGCCTATGCCAACCACCCGCACCCCATCGGGCACGGCCAAACCATTTCCCAGCCATACATCGTCGCCCTCATGACCGACCTTTTGGACTTAAAGGGCGGCGAACGGGTCTTAGAGGTGGGCACCGGGTGCGGCTATCAATGCGCGGTGCTGGCCGAATTGACGGCACACGTCTATTCCGTGGAACGCTTGCCCGAGCTTGCCGCCACGGCGCAGGCGACCCTTGATCGGCTGGGCTATAGCAACACAGATATAGTGGTTGGCGACGGATCCCGGGGCTGGGCCGCGCACGCGCCGTATGACGGTATTTTGGTGACCGCATGCCAAGACGGTCCCATCCCCAAAGCGTTGATCGAACAACTGGCCCCCGGCGGGCGCATGGTCATTCCGCTGGGCGCACCGTTTAGCAACCAGATGCTGCACTTAGGTCTCAAGGACAAGAAGGACCGTTTCGCCCACCGCCCGGTTTTGCCGGTGGCGTTTGTTCCCCTGGTATCAAAGCCCGATTAAGGCTAAAACTGCGCCTATGCAAATCAATACATCGCGCGAACGCGCCAACCTTATCGCCGTGTTAGGCCCCACCAACACCGGCAAGACCCACCTGGCTATGGAGCGTATGCTCGGCCATGCGTCGGGCGCCATCGGTTTTCCGCTGCGCCTGCTGGCGCGCGAAAACTATGACCGCGCGGTGCAGATCAAGGGCGCGAATCAAGTGGCCCTGGTCACCGGTGAAGAAAAAATTGTGCCGCCGGGGGCAAAATATTTCCTCACCACCGTGGAAAGCATGCCCACCGACAGGACCTTTGCGTTCGCCGCCATCGACGAAATTCAGCTGTGCGCTGACCCGGATCGCGGTCACGTGTTCACCGACCGCTTGCTCAATTACCGCGGCGAGCAGGAGACCATGTTCTTAGGCGCCGACACCATTCAAAATTTGATCAGCCAGTTGGTCGAGGGCGTTGAGTTTCAGTCGCGCCCGCGTCTCTCGACCTTGCGCTATACCGGGTACAAGAAACTGACGCGCCTGAAGCCGCGCACCTGCATCGTCGCGTTTTCCGCCAATGAAGTTTATGCCATCGCCGAACTTGTGCGGCGCCAGTCGGGCGGTGCCGCCATCGTCATGGGCGCGTTGAGCCCCCGCACCCGCAACGCCCAGGTGGACATGTTCCAATCGGGCGAAGTGGATTACCTGGTGGCAACCGACGCGGTGGGCATGGGCCTGAACATGGACGTCGAGCACGTGGCCCTGGCCGCGACGCGCAAATTCGACGGTCACACCATGCGCGACTTAAACCCGGCGGAACTGGCCCAGGTTGCCGGACGCGCAGGCCGCCATATGAACGACGGCACCTTCGGCACCACCGGTGACGTCGCCGGGCTGGGCGCCAGCGCCGTAACCCACATCCAAGACCATAACTTTAAGACGCTGACCCATATTTTCTGGCGCAACGCAGCGCTGGACTTAAGCTCGCTGAAAGCCCTCAAGGCCAGCTTGGCCCAAGCGCCCGAGCACAAGGCGCTACGCCATGCCCGCGATGCCGAAGACGAACGTGCGCTCGATTATTTGATGCAGGATGCCGACGTGGCCGCGTTGGCCACCAGCGCCGACGCCGTAGCAACGCTTTGGGATGTGGCGCGGATTCCCGATTTCCGCAACACCCGGTCCGACGATCATCCGCAATTGCTGGCCCGTATTTATGGCCATCTCATGTCGGACCAGCGCCGCATTCCTACCGACTGGTTAGCGGAACGGGTCCAGCGTGCCGACCGCCTGGATGGTGACATCGACGTGCTGATGGGCCGCATCGCCGCCGTGCGCACCTGGACCTATGTGTCGCACCAAGGGTCGTGGCTGGACAACCCGGTCGAATGGCAAGAGCGCACCCGCGCCGTCGAAGACCGCCTCTCAGATGCCCTGCATGAAAAACTGACCGAACGTTTCGTCGACAAACGCACCAGCCAACTGGTCAAAACCTTAAAGGCCGACGAGCCGCTGGCCGCGGCCCTGCATGACGATGGCGCGTTGGAAGTTGAAGGTCACCATTTGGGCACCCTCAACGGATTTCGCTTTGTGCCTGCCGAGAGTGAGAGCCAGCTGGCCGCCAAGGTCTTGGGCTCGGCGGCGGGCGCTGCATTGCAGCACAAAATTTCCGAGCGCGTGTCCATGTTAAATGCCGACGCCGACGGGGCCTTTACCTTTGCAAACGACGGCACAATATCGTGGCGCGGGGAGGCGGTGGCAAAATTCGTTAAAGGCCCGACTCAGCTTTCCCCTCAGGTCAAGGCGCTGTCGAGCGACCTGCTGGACGCCGCACAAAAAGACGTTATCGAGGCCCGTCTCGGGCTGTGGGCAGGCGATCTGGTGCGCGAGCGTTTGGGCTTGCTCCTGGCCGCCAAGGACGCGCCGCTGGAAGGTGTTGCGCGCGGGCTGGTGTTTCAGCTCACCGAAAGCCTAGGCGCCCTGCCGCGCCATGAGGCCAACGCCGAGATTAAGGGCCTGGAGCGTGACGACCGCCAGACCCTGCGCAAGTTGGGGGTCCGCATCGGCCGCCACCTGATTTACATTCCGGCGCTGTTGCGCCCGGCGGCGGTCGAGTTGTCGGTGCTGTTGTGGGCCGTGCATGAAGAGGTCCAGCCCCTAGGCCCACCGCCCGCGGGTCGTGTCTCGCTAAAGCGCGAAAAACACGAACCCGAAGGCTGGCTGCGCGCCGCCGGTTTCCGCCCCGCCGGAACCCTGTTCGTACGCGCCGACATGTTGGAACGCATGGCCGAGTTGGCGTGGAAACGCCTCGAAGAGACCAAAGGGCCGTTCCTCGCCAACGAAGACTTCTTGGCCTTGGCCGGATGTGGCACAGACGATTTGCCGGGCATTTTAAAAAGCTTAGGCTTCGCCCCCAAAGGCGATGACGGCAAATGGCAGCCGCAAAGCCGGGTGCGCAAAATGCCGCACGCACGCCCGCAGTCCAAAAAGGCCGACGGCGCGCAAGGTAAACCAAATGGCAAACCTAAAGGCAGGGCGAAACCCCGCAAGCCAGCCCCGGCCCCGGCGTTTAAGGTCGATCCCGACAGCCCGTTTGCCAAACTGCAACAGCTCAAACTGAAAAAATGACCGCTTCCACCATCCGCCTCGACAAATGGCTATGGTACGCGCGCTTTTTCAAAAGTCGCACGGTCGCGGGCAAGGCCTGTACGTCTGGCAAGGTGCGGGTGAACGACAAAATCGTGTCCAAGGCCAACGTCTCGGTCGGTCCCGGCGATATGCTGACGTTCACCAAGGGCGATCAGCTTAAGGTCATAAGCATTAAAGCCGTCGGCCACCGCCGCGGCCCGGCGCCCGAAGCACAGACGTTGTATGAAGACCTAAGCCCCCCACCGCCCAGTAAAGCTGACAAGACGCGCGCCTCTGCTCCGGCGTACAGAGAACCCGGCCAGGGCCGCCCCACCAAAGCCGAACGGCGCGCCACCGATAAACTCAAAGACTTCGACTGACTTGTCTCAAGGCCCCGACGCATGCTAGGAACTCATTTATGTTGAAACGCCTCAAAAATTTGCTGACCGCCAGCGGCTCTTCGGCTCCGGCACAGCGCGATCCATCCGACCTAAAATTGGCCTCGGCCGCACTTTTGGTCGAAGCCGCCGTGTTGGACGGTACCTTTGACGACGCCGAGCGCGCCACGGTCACGGCACTGCTTAAAGGTCGCTTTGACTTAGGCGATGCCGACACCGCCGAATTGCTGGAAGACGCTATTAAAGCCAATGCGGATTCCATAGAGCTGTACACGCTCACGCGCACCGTCAAAGATCAGTTTGACGCCGATGATCGCATCAACATGATCGAGATGTTGTGGGAAGTGGCCTACGCCGACGGTGAGCTGCATGACTATGAAGCCAACCTGGTGCGCCGCCTGTCAGGATTGTTGTACGTTTCCGACCGCGAAAGCGGCGAAGCGCGCAAGCGGGTCCTCGCTAAACTGGGCCTCGACTAGCCCCTTTCATTGTGGGCTTGAGGCTGCGCCGAAAATGGCGTAAAGACTGATCCAATCATTTTTCAATTCGCGGAGACATCCATGACCTACCTCGTCGTCGAAAATTGCATCAAGTGCAAATTCCAAGATTGTATTGAAGTCTGCCCGGTGGACTGTTTTTATGAGGGTGAGAACTTCTTGGTCATCAACCCCGACGAGTGCATTGATTGCGGCGTGTGCGAGCCCGAATGCCCCGCCGAAGCGATTGTCCCCGACACCGAACCCAACTTGGATAAGTGGTTGGAAATCAACACCAAATACGCCGCCATTTGGCCCAACATCACACGCAAGGGTGACGCACCCGCCGACGCCGAAGATTGGAAAGGCAAGCCCAATAAGCTGGACATGCTCAGCCCCAATCCGGGCAAAGGCACCTAAGGCTTTAGCGGCTCGTTTGAAGTAAAACGGGGTCACGCAGCCAATACAAAGGCTGCCTTTGACTGAGATTTGGCCGCGAAACGCCCAAAGGGGTGTATTTTCCGTTAATTTGTGTTATACTCGCGCCAAGCTGGTCCTCTGGGCCGGTTTTTGTTGTGTTTGCTTAACTTTTCCCGAAACGGCGGTTTTAGCGCGCGGTTGTGACCGCGTTTAAGAGTTTTGAGCCTTTTCAAGGACACGAACTGGCCGAAGCAAATACAAGACCTTAAGTTGCTTTTACCTTAATGACTTAGAAGGCTTAAAATGGCAGAAAAACTGATGTTCTCCACCGGTGATTTCGTCGTCTACCCGACCCACGGCGTTGGTCAGGTCACGGGTGTCGAGAAACAGGACGTTGCAGGCCACAGCCTGAAACTGTTCGTGATTTCTTTCGAAAGTGAGCGCATGACCCTGCGCGTTCCGATCAACAAAGCGACCGAATCGGGCCTGCGCAAGCTGAGCTCCAAGAAAATCATGGACGGCGCACTGACCACGCTCAAAGGCCGCGCCCGCGTCAAACGCACCATGTGGAGCCGCCGCGCGCAGGAATACGAAGCCAAGATCAACTCTGGCGATCCGGTGTCCATCGCCGAAGTGGTGCGCGACCTGCACCGCCGCGCCGACCAACCCGATCAATCGTTCTCCGAACGTCAGATCTACGAACAAGCGTTGGAACGCCTTGCCAGTGAAGTCGCTGCGGTCGACAAGACCGACATGGAAAAAGCCCACAGCAAGCTCGAAAAGCTGTTGATGGTGGCTTAAAGCTCCGACCTTCACGTTTAAGTCTTTAAAAAAGGCCGGAGCGCATTGCTCCGGCCTTTTTTATGCCCTTGCCAAGCCCCGCCGCAGGACTACATTGGGGGCAACACGAACTTTTCTTGAGGACTTTGTCTATGCCCAACTGCCTAATTGATTCAACCGATGCTGCGGTTCCCGTTCATGCGGTTAGCCCGGACGGCTATGGCGCGTGGCTGGATGCCCAAGACGCGCGCACCCAGGCATGGATCTCGAGTGCGGGCTTTAGCGGCCAAGGCGGGCAGACCTTGGCGCTGCCGGGTTCTGGCGGCGAACTTGCTGGCTTGGTGTATGTCATTGGCGGTGATGAGGGACGCGGTGGGCCGTGGGGCTGGGCCGCGCTTTACGGTGGCCTGCCCAAGGGGGGAACCTTTTATTTTGCTGAAGACTTGCACGCCGACCACGTCAATGACGCGGCGCTGGGTTTTGCGCTGGCGTCTTATGCGTACGACCACTATCGCACCGCAGAAGCGGGCGACGAGAGCGGTGCTTCAACGGGTCCCTATTTGGTGTGGCCGACAGGGGCCGATCAAGCCTATGTGCGCGGTGCCTTTGGCGCGACCAAGTTGGTGCGCGATTTGATCAACACCCCCGCGTCCGATTTAGGACCCGCCGAACTAGCCCATGCCGCCAAAGACTTAGCCGAAGCTTCGGGGGCCACGTATTCCGACATCGTCGGCGTTGACCTGATCCGCGAAGGCTTTCCCGCCATCTATGCCGTGGGCCGCGGTGCCGAAGACAGTCGCGCCCCGCGTCTGGTGGACTTTTCCTGGGGTCGCACGGACGCCCCCAAGGTCACACTGGTGGGCAAGGGTGTCTGTTTTGATTCAGGCGGCTTAGACATTAAATCGGCCGCAGGCATGAAACTGATGAAAAAGGACATGGGCGGTGCGGCCCACGCGCTGGGCCTGGCGTCCATGATCATGGCGGCAAACTTGGATGTGCGCCTGCGGGTATTGATTCCGGCGGTGGAAAATTCCGTGTCCGACGCCGCCATGCGCCCCTTAGATGTGGTGGCAACGCGTAAGGGACTTAGCATCGAGATTGGCCACACCGACGCCGAAGGCCGGGTGATCCTGGCCGACGCCCTGGCACTGGCGTGCGAAGACCAGCCCGACTTGATTTTAGACTTTGCGACCTTGACCGGAGCCGCACGGGTGGCGCTAGGTACCGAAATTCCAGCACTGTTTTGTAATGATAACGACCTGGCAGACACCCTTTTACAGGCCGGAGAGGCGACCAACGACCCGCTGTGGCGTTTGCCCCTGCACCAACCTTATAAAAAGGCAATCCGCGGCAAGGTGGCCGATCTACGTAACGACACCGACAGCTCCTATGGCGGTGCCATTATGGCCGCGTTATTTCTGCAAGCCTTTGTCGAAGACGGGACGTCCTGGGCGCACGTGGATTTGATGGCGTGGAATACATCAAGCGGTCCTGGCCGCCCCGAGGGCGGCGAAGCCATGTGCCTGCGTGCTATGTTTAAGACCCTTAAAGATCGCTTCGCCTCGGAATGATTTGTGACAGTGTATTGCCTGAATAAGAATAGACCGCTATCGTAACGACTACCGTTGATGCGATTCGTTGCGATCTGTGCATATTCTTTATCGGAGTAACAGGCCCCATGTCCTTCGAACTTAATGAACTGGACGCCCTGGACCTGTGGCGCCGCGCCATTGTTAGCAGTGTGCGCCTGGATGCCCCCGACTTAACCGCACGCCAGATGGCCCTGTTGTTGTCGGTCTATCTGACGCCCCCGCCGCACACCGTGCGCGGCATTGCCGAATCCTTGAAGATTTCCAAGCCCGCCGTCACCCGGGCTATTGATCGGTTGAGCGATATGGAACTTGTGCGGCGCAAGACCGACGACCAAGACCGCCGTTCGGTTTTGATCCAGCGCACCGTCCGGGGATCGGTATTCTTGCGCGAATACGGCGAACTTATTTCCGCAGCGGCGCGCTCACTGGGCAGCAAAATCGGCTAGTCTGACGTGCTGCAGCACGCGCCCTCTTGAATGGGCGGGCACGGCACATCGCCATACGAACAAAACACGCAACAATCGCCGGGTAAGGGCCGCAACACCGCCCCGCATCCCTGGCAATCATAAAAGTACTGACAGGCGTCCGTGGGCATGGTCTCAACCACCGTGTGTCCGCACTCTGGACAGGTGAGGGTGGACTGCAAAATAATGATCTCAGGCTTCATTGGCTTGCCCTTGGCGTGGCTGGATAGCCTGCGTTGGATGAAGCCAGGGCAATGACCTCTTCCTTGGCCAATGTATCTTCATAAGTCACCTTAGCGCTGTGACCTTCGAGATTGACGCTGACCGCCTTCACGCCGTTAACCCCGCGGATCGCTTTGGATACGGTGATCGGACACAGCGCGCACGTCATGTTTTGAATGTCCATCGTCACGGTGCGCTCCGAAGCCCACGCCGTGTGGGCGCTGAACACGAAGACAACTGCGACAGTGATAATAGAACGTTTCATTAACTTTCCTTTCGCGGACTTAAAATCGGTAAAAAAGCGGCACTAACGTGTTGGTGACCACGGCACCCATGGCCAAAATTGCACCGAACCAGAGTCCGTAGACATAGCGTTTTTGCCCTTGGCTGCTCACGCATGGCCCGGTGGCGGCGCAGACGGAACGTCGTGCGCGTCTTGATACCCAGAACCCGCCCCCAACCGAAATAACTGTTAGGGCTATGAAATACGGCTGGTAAGGTGACAGCGCCGTTAAGGTGCTCATCCAAGCCCCACCGACACCTACGCTGACCAGTACCAGCGGTAGAATACAGCACGCAGACGCAAAAATGCCGCCTGTCACAGCGCCCAAAGCACTGAGGCTGCCAAGCTTTGCAGGAGCGTCCGGTTGCTCAATCGGCACGGCGGCTTGGGTTTGATCTTGGTTCATGCGGCGAAGCCCTTGTCAGAGTGAGAAATTACGACCAGCATAAGACCTGTAGTAACTACAGGTTCAAGGGGTAACTTCATGGACGTAAAAATGGGCATTGGCGCGCTGGCCAAGCGCACCGGCTGTAAAGTGGAAACCATCCGCTATTACGAGCGCACCGGGCTGATGCCCAGCCCACCGCGCACCGCTGGGGGGCACCGGATGTATGATAAAGACCACCTCAAACGGCTCAGCTTTATTCGCCATGCGCGAGGGTTGGGGTTTCCAATAACGCAGATAAATAGCTTGCTGTCTATGATGGATGGAGACAATCTCAGTTGCTCTGAAGTTGCCGGTCAGGTAGAGCACCATTTGGTGTCGATACGCGAGCGTATCCGCGTACTCAAGGCGCTGGACAAAACCCTCAGCGCCACCTTGGCTCAGTGTCACCGAGGCGATGCCCCCGAATGCCCCATCCTAGACTCCCTTCAGACACCGGATGTGTAACCTAAAATAAAACCCCCGACCTCAATGAGGGCGGGGGTTTTATTTTAGGTTATCTTTTTTGTGGCGCTAAGCCTCGACGTCGCGCACGCGCCGCTGGGCGGGCGGGCCATAGGTGTGCAGATAGGTGGGCAGTACCGATTCGATGCCGCGCGGATTTACGCCTAAGTCTTTGATTGTCTTGGCAGAACCGGACGGCAAATTGTCGTTTTTCAGCATATATACCATGTCGCGGGTGAACGGCTTGCCCGGCACCATTTCCCAGAAAAAGGCGTTGATGTATGCCAGGGGTGTGGGGTAAGGCACGATCAAACGCCTGCGCCCTGTGGCGGCGAGCATCAGTTCCATCAAGCGGCGGAAGGTATAGGCGCGCGGCCCGGTAATCTCATAGACATTGCCCTGCGCCTTGCCACCGTCCAGCGCCTTCAGGGCGGCGTCCGCCACGTCGCCCACGTATACGGGCTGAAAGCGGGTGCCGGCAAAGCCACAAAACTCAAGGCTGGGGAGCAGCCATTGGGTACCCGCAGCCCGGACCATCTTCATGCGCGGCAAAATGGGGCAGCCGATAATGGGGACCACCGGGCTCCACCGAGAAACGGCGGCGAAGGTATTTAAAAAATTATCCTCCGCACCAATGACGATGGACGGACGCAAGACCGTGGCTTTCGGGAAAGCGGCCAGTACGGCAGCGTCCCCAACCGCCTTGGAGCGGGCGTAGTGCGATGGGGATTTTTCGTCGGCCCCCAGCGCAGAGACATGAACCAGCGAGCGGACTCCGGCATCTGCAGCGGCTTTGGCGACAACCTGAGATCCGACTACATGGATGTTTTCGAACGAGTTGCGGCCGAATTGCTTCAAGATGCCCGCACAGTTGACCACTCCGTCGGCGCCTTTAACCGCGCGCGCGACTTCGTCTGCATTGGCGACGTTGGCCTTCACGGGGACGACCTGGCCTGGATTGCCGAGGGGTTTGAGAAACAGCGCCGCTTCTGGATCGCGGCATGCCACGCGCACGCGCGCACCTTCATTAACCAAGCGCTGCACGATGTGCCGCCCAATAAATCCATTCCCACCAAAAACGGTGACCAGACGTGCGGTCATAGTGTCTCTCCCTGTTGTTATTTTTATGGACCCCGAAACGTTTCCCCAAAACAATTTAGGCGCGCCTAGGTGCGTCGGGCAAGCCCCTTGTAATGATAGGTCAACAAATGAGGCCCCGGCAAGAAGCCTCGCTCGACCTTTTCCAACGTAAATCCAGCCTGTTGTAGCAACACATCGGGTTGCCGGTTCAAATGGCACCCCCCGGCACACCTGCTCCACACCGGGGTCAGGCGATCCTGCCACACGCTCAAACCTTGCGTCGGCGCGCGCCCGTGTTCAACGAATAACAACGTGCCGCCGGGCTTAAGCACCCGGTGCATCTGCACCAAGGCCTGCTTAACATCTGGAATCGAACACAACACCCACGCACACACCACCTGATCCACGCTTGCATCGCCTAAGGGGATGTCTTCGCCGCCAAGACCTATAAATTCCACGGGGAACGGGGCTGCATCCGCGCGCGCCCGCGCCTTATCGCGCAGCTTTTCATGGGGTTCCAGGGCGTACAGCTTGGTCACTTTGGAGCTATAAAACGGCAGATTCAGGCCTGATCCTGAGCCAATTTCCAACACAACACCTTTGGCGAGAGGGATCAACTCCTCGCGTTCGCGGGTTGCCATCGGCGCGCGCATGGCTACGTCGATCAAGTGCGGCAGGATGTGGCGGTCATAGTGTTCGCGTAAACTCATGGACACAAAGATAGCGCGTCTTGGCCAACAACCCCCAACAATTAAATACTGCCTTTCGCCATAACCAGTTGACATCCCCCGCCGGTAGCTTTAGTTCATGCGCCGGATACAAAGGCCGGTTGGCCGTATCACGTCAAAGCCCACTTAAGGGCCCAGGTGGCGGAATTGGTAGACGCGCTGGCTTCAGGTGCCAGTGGCCGCAAGGTCGTGGAAGTTCGAGTCTTCTCCTGGGCACCATTCTTCCGGTCCTCTATAGTGTTTTAGAGAGAACCGGTCTAAATTGACGAGGACGCGGTTCACCTTTTGCCGGATGGAAAGATCGCACCTATGAAAACCCCGACAATTCATCTCTACAAAAATGATCTGCCGGACGGCCTTGTGTTCAAGGACGCCATCGCCATCGATTCAGAGGCCATGGGCCTGAACCCGCACCGGGATCGCTTGTGCGTGGTGCAGTTGTCGGGCGGCGACGGGGTGTGCCATTTGGTCCAGTTCGAACTTGGCACCACCCAAGCGCCTAACTTAAAACGCCTATTGGAAGACGACCGTATCATCAAAATTTTCCACTACGCGCGGTTTGACGTGTTGTTGCTGAAAAATGCGCTGGGCATCCATGTGAGCCCCATATACTGCACCAAGATCGCGTCCAAGCTGGCGCGCACCTATACCGACCGCCACGGCTATAAAAACGTGTGCCAAGAATTGGCCGGTGTGCAAATTTCCAAAGAACAGCAATCTTCGGACTGGGGTGCCGAGACCTTAAGCGAAGATCAGCTCATGTATGCCGCCACAGACGTGTTGTACCTGCACGAAGTGCGTGAAAAGCTAGACATGATGCTGGCCCGCGAAGGCCGCACCGAAATGGCTCAGGCGTGTTTTGACTTTTTGCATACCCGCACGGATTTGGACATGGCGGGCTGGCTTGAGCAGGATATTTTCACGCACTGATGTCCGGTTGACGCCCCCTGGGCAAAAGCTCATATTTTCAGGGATTTTAAGCCCCTGACAACGTTTCTTAAGTTAATTTGGACTGTGCGGGAGCGGTTCCCGTTTTTTTCGTTTTGGAGCACCGCCCGATGGCGCAAAGCAAACCCTTAAGCCCTTCCCAAGGTCGCAGCCATACTGCCGACCTAAATTCTGCCCGCGCCGTTCTCAAGACCGAGCAAGACGCACTGGCGGCACTGGCTGACAGCTTGGACGCACCGTTCGTCGCCGCCCTGGACATGATTGAAGCCGCCACCGGGCGCGTGGTCGTCACCGGCATGGGCAAAAGCGGTCATGTGGGCAACAAAATCGCCTCCACCCTGGCGTCCACCGGCCAGCCTGCGTTCTTTGTCCATCCCGGCGAAGCCAGCCACGGCGATCTGGGCATGGTGCAGCTTGATGACGTGGTCATCGCCTTGTCAAATTCCGGTGAAACTTCGGAACTGTCCGACATCATCGCCTTTACCCGTCGCCACCGCATTGGCCTAATTGCCATGGTGGGCCGTGCAGGATCGACCCTGGCAGACGCCGCCGACGTGGCCTTGATCAGCCCCCCCAGCCCCGAAGCCTGCCCCATGGGTTTGGCGCCAACCACGTCCACCACGGTGATGCTGGCGCTGGGCGATGCCCTGGCGGTGTGCTTGTTAGAGCGCAAGGGCTTCACCGCCGAAGACTTCGGCAATTTCCACCCCGGCGGCAAGTTGGGCCAGCGCCTGCTCAAGGTCGGCGACCTGATGCACGGGGGTAACCAGATGCCGCTGATCGGCGTACACGCGCCCATGAGCGAAGCGCTTTTGGAAATGACCGCAAAGCGATTTGGCATGGTCGGAGTCACCGACAACGCAGGCGCGCTGATCGGGATCATCACCGATGGCGATTTGCGCCGCCACATGAGCAACGACTTGATGAACCAAGAGGCCGGACAGGTGATGACGTCCGGCGGCATTACGGTGCGCGCCAGCCAGATCGCATCCGAAGCTGTCGCGGTGATGAACGAACGCAAGATTACGGCACTGTTTTGCGTCGAAGACGGCAAACCTGTCGGCGTCTTGCACATTCACGACTGTCTTCATGCCGGCGTGGTTTAAGGACCTGGCGCTATGGCCTTAAGTCCCAGCGGCCCACCGGGCAGTCCCAAAGGCTTCCAAGACGATGACGCCCTGAACGGGGGGCCGCTCGCCGCGAATCTGGTGGGCGGTGGTCCTCAAGATAAGGATGCGTCCGCACAGGCCGAGCGCCGCGCGGGTGGCGGATATTCCAGATTTGTGACGTGGATGAAGGTGCTGCTGCCGTTTGTAGCGCTGGCCCTGGTAGCCTTGGTGATCGCGTGGCCACGGTTGAAATCGAACGACGGCTTTCGCATCGGTTTTTCATCCATACGCCTATCGGGCGAAGCACAGCCGGGCATGGACAACGCGCGCTATATTGGCACCGACGAAAAGCAGCAACCTTTTTCGGTCACCGCAGACCTAGCCCGGATTATCTCCGAATCCGATGGTGAGATGGCTTTAGAGCTGCCCAAGGCCGATTTGACCTTAGATGACGGCACGTGGCTGGTCCTTACTGCCGACACCGGGCGCTATAAACGCGACCCTGCAACCCTGGAACTTCAGGGCGGCGTGAACCTCTTTCACGACACCGGCTATGAAATTTCCACCGAACAATTGACGGTGAATTTGAAATCCGGCAAAGCCGAAGGGCATACGCCCGTGACCGGGCATGGTCCGTTCGGCGAACTCAAGTCACAAGGGCTTAAGCTCATCGACAAGGGACAGGTGATTTATTTTACCGGCCCCGCTCAGTTAATTTTATTCACGCCAGAAAACAAGGGTTGAGGCTGTGGAGTCTAAAACAATGCCGCGCATACAATTTTTAATTCTTTTTCTGACAGCCCTGACGTTCGGGGGGGGGACGGCATGCGCCCAAGGCATGGAGTTGAAGGCGGGCGCTGAGGCCCTACCGCTCACCATCGACGCCACGGGCGGCATCGAGTGGAACCAGAAAGAGCAACTCTTCATCGCCGCCGGACCCGCGACAGCCACACGCGGCGAGATGGTTCTGGATGCCGATGAGTTGCGAGCCTATTACAGAGAAGCGCCCGCCGGAGGCAGTGAAATATTCCGCCTCGACGCCGTTGGCAACGTGCGCATCACCACGCCTGGGCGCGTGGCCACGGGCGGCCTCGCAATCTATGACGTGGACAAATCGGTGATTGTGTTGAAAAACGGCAATCCGGTGAAGCTGGTGGCAGGCCCCGACGTCATCACCACCGAAGGCCAATTGGAGTTTTGGGACAAACGTGACCTGGCCGTGGCCCGTGGAAACGCCGATGCCGTACGCGCAGATCGGCGCATCCGTGCCGATGTGATCACCGCGCACTTTGTCACCGGAGAAGACGGAAAAACCCAGGTCGGGCGGGTTGAAGCCTTCGACAACGTGCGTATCGATACCGCCAACGAACAGGTTTTCTCAGACCGCGCTGCATATAATGTGCCAACTGGGCTTGCGAGACTGACAGGTTCGGTTAAGATCAAGCGTGGAGAAAATATTATTAACGGCTGTAGTGCCGACATTGATTTAAATACGGGCATCAGCCGCCTCAACAGCTGCGCCGATGCCACCAGCCAAACACCCGGTCAAACGGGTACGCAAACACCCGGTCGCGTGCACGGTGTGCTCACGCCCAAAGGCAAGAAGTAAGCACGGTACATGGTAGACACGGTCCATACACCTCCCCGCAAGCCATCCAAGACGCCATCTATGACGGTGGTGTCGGACGCCGCCAGGGCACCCGGGCGTGGTTTGGTGGCGGAAACCCTGGGCAAGCGCTATAAAAAGCGCCCGGTGGTGTCTGACGTGACCATGTCCATCCAGCGCGGCGAAGCGGTGGGATTGCTCGGCCCCAACGGTGCCGGAAAAACCACCTGCTTTTATATGATCACCGGCCTGGTACAGCCCGATTACGGGCGCGTCGTGTTAGACGGCGAAGACATCACGGGCCTGCCCATGTACCGTCGCGCCCGCGCCGGGATTGGCTATCTGCCACAAGAAGCTTCCATCTTTAGGGGCTTGAGCGTCGAAGACAACATCCGCGCCGTACTGGAAGTTGTTGAAGCCAACAGAGAAGCCCGCGAAGCGATGCTGGATTCGTTGCTTGCTGAATTTTCCATCACCCATTTGCGCCGCACGCCCGCATTGGCACTGTCGGGCGGGGAACGCCGCCGCGTGGAAATCGCCCGCGCCCTGGCATCCAACCCGCACTTTATTTTACTCGACGAGCCGTTCGCCGGCATTGACCCCATCGCCGTGGGCGACATCCGCGACCTGGTTAGCCACCTCAAAGACCGGGGCCTCGGCGTGTTGATTACCGATCACAACGTGCGCGATACCCTAGATGTGATCGACCGGGCTTATATCATCCACAACGGCATGATGCTGATGGAGGGCACGCCTGCCGACATCGTCGGTAACGAAGATGTCCGGCGTGTATATCTTGGTGATCGCTTTAGCCTGTAATAGCCTCTGGGTGAACGCGCCTGCTGTAGGGAGATCCCCATGGCCATAGGTCCGCGCCTCGATCTGCGCCAATCACAATCCCTGGTCATGACGCCGCAACTGCAACAGGCGATCAAGCTGTTGCAGCTGAGCAATATTGAACTCAATGAATTTGTCGAGGCCGAGCTGGAGCAAAATCCGCTGCTGGAGCGCTCCGACCAAGGCGGCCCCGGTGAGGGTGAAGTGCGCGCCGAGGGCGTGGACCAGATTGCATCCGATGCGCTACCCGACGGCGAGGGGGGGTCAACATCCACCGACACCGCCGAAGCGCTCACCCGTAGCGCGGAAACCGGCCAAGACGTCGGCGGCGAACAGTCCATGGATTCAGACGTGGACAACGATTTCTCCTCAGACACGCCCGGCGATGCGGCTGGAACGGCTGGCGAAGGCGGGGCCTATGAAAGCTATGGACCCGGCGGCTCGTTCAACGGCGACGACCTGCCCGGCATCGAACAGACCTTGGCGGGCGAACAATCCATGCGCGCCCATCTGTTGGCCGAGTTGGGTATGATTGTCACCACGCCATCCGACCGCCTGATCGGGGCGCACTTGATCGACATGTTGGACGAAGCGGGCTACCTGAAAGGCGACTTAGATCAGTTGGCCGACCGCTTAGGATGTGAAATTGAAGACATCGACGCGGTGCTTGGTGCCTTGCAAGGGGTTGAACCGGTCGGCATGTTCGCCCGCGATTTGGCGGAGTGCCTAGCCCTGCAATTGCAAGAGCGTGGTCGCCTGGATCCCGCCATGCAGGCCCTGCTGGACAATCTAGAGCTGCTGGCCAAGCGCGACTTAGGCGGCCTGATGAAAATTTGCGGCGTTGATGAAGAAGACGTCCACGACATGGTTGCCGAAATCCGCGAGCTGGACCCCAAGCCCGGGCGCGCTTTTAACCACGACGTCGCCCAACCGGTGGTCCCCGATGTGCTGATGCGCCCGGGGCCGGACGGTGGCTGGCTGGTGGAACTCAATAATGAGACCCTGCCCAAGGTTTTGGTGAACAACACCTACTATGCCGAAATCAGTGGCACCGGCCTTTCTGAAAAAGATAAACGTTACGTCCAAGATTGCCTGCAAACGGCCAACTGGCTGGTGAAGTCCCTGCATCAGCGTGCGACCACCATCTTGAAGGTGGCCTCTGAAATCGTGCGCCAACAAGATGCCTTTTTCCGCCACGGGGTGTCGGCATTAAGGCCCTTGGTGCTGCGCGACATCGCCGACGTTATCGAAATGCATGAAAGTACGGTGTCGCGGGTGACGTCGAATAAATACATGGCCACGCCGCGCGGCATCTTCGAACTCAAATACTTCTTCACCTCGAGCGTCGGCGGCTCCGGCATTGGCGACGGCCATTCATCCGAAGCTGTGCGCCAACGCATCAAGGACATGATTGACGCTGAAGACCCCAAAAAAGTGCTGTCCGACGACAAAATCGTCGCCCTTTTGCAGGCCGAAGGCATGGACGTGGCACGCCGTACGGTGGCCAAGTATCGGGATTCCTTAAGCGTCCCGTCATCGGTACAACGACGCCGGGAAAAATCATCGCGTATTTGACATAAATCTCATCTTTTAGGTGGCAAAGGCTGCCTATTGACTTCACCGGGCGAGAGAACTACTTTCCGCACCACTTCGGGATTTACGTGCGATTTGCAAATTCTGGAAGTGCGGAGTTCGATCATAGGCGTAACGCACATGATGCGATACGATGCGATGAAAGACTAAATTAAACGAATGTCGGCGGACAACTTCAGGCCCAGCCCGACATCCCTGAAAAGCACGAAGGACTTACTTCTCTATGGACATCACCGTCAAAGGCAAACAGATGGACGTGGGCGATGCCCTGCGCACCCATACAGAGGGCGCTCTTTCCGGAGCCGTCACCAAGTATTTTGATCGCGCCATTGACGCGACCGTTGTGTATTCCAAGGTGCAAGCCGGCTTTCACACCGACATTATTGTTCACGTTGGGCGTGGCCTGAACGTTCACGGTCAAGGCGAAGGCGGCGAAGCCTACCCCGCGCTGGACGCCGCCATGGAGCGCATCTCCAAGCAGTTGCGCCGCTATCACCGCAAGCTGGTGAACCACCATGCAAATGCAGCGGAAGACAACCTGAATGCCCAGTATTCCATTCTTGCCCAGCATGAAGAGGAGGAAGTCGCAGCAGAGGCACACCCCGCCATTGTGGCCGAAATGCCGCACAGCATCTCAACCATGAGCGTCAGCGAAGCCGTGATGCACCTGGATATGGGCAATCTTCCGGTTGTAATGTTCAAGAACGGTACCCATGGTGGGTTGAATGTGGTATACCGTCGTACCGACGGCAATGTGGGTTGGATTGACCCACAAGACGCCCCTAACACCTGATCCCCCGGTTACGTTAGAAACGAGACTGAGGAAAGACGACCATGGAAATCAGTGATTTTATCACGGTCGACGGCGTTGAAGCGAATCTCCGCGTCACCAGCAAGAAGCAAGCGCTTCAAGAGTTGGCCAAGCGTGCCGCCGAAATTACGGGCGAGCAAGAACGCGCGATCTTTGACGTGTTGATGGAACGCGAAAGGCTTGGCACCACCGGCGTCGGCAATGGCATTGCCATTCCGCACGGTAAACTGGCCTCTGTGGATCGTCTTTACGGCCTGTTTGCACGCCTGGAAACGCCGATCGACTTCCAATCCATTGACGAGCAGCCTGTCGACCTGGTTTTTTTGTTGCTGGCCCCGGAAACGGCGGGCGCAGATCACTTAAAGGCCCTCGCCCGCGTATCGCGCCTGTTGCGTGACGACAGCGTCTGCGAAAAACTGCGTGGCACCGACGAAAACGAAGCCCTGTACGTGCTGCTCACCCAAACCTCAGCGTCGCAAGCGGCTTAAAAGGACATCCGGTCCTTTTAAGTTTTGTTATTACGCTTCGCTTGCCCCTCAAGCGCCGGGCACTCACTCCGTTCGTTTGGCTTACGGGCCTCACGGCCCAGGGCGCGCAATGCGCCTTGTCGGACCCAAGTGGTCCTCCCCCTGATCTCAACGTCATTTTTAGTGACCGGCATACCGAAGGGGCGCAGCCTCGAGGATGGGCCATTGAGGCCCCGGCCCGCTAGGGCCGGCGCAGCCAACCGCCCGGCGCTTCAGTGGACGCTGAGCGCTTCCAGATCGTTCTGGCGTATGGTGATGATAGCTTCGTCTCGGTTATCCATCTGGGCCAGTTCGGTGCCATCGGCGGCGAAGATGCCGTAAGCATCGCCGTCTTCGTTAAAGACCGGTTTGACATAGGCCACGTCTTCGATCCCCCAATTGGCAAGATCGAACTGGGTCAACCAGTTTTGTCCGGGATCGGTATCAAGGCCTGAGTAAGCGTAGGTCGAGTTGCGGGTCATGGGTCTATGCTCCGAAGTGTACCTGTTGCTCAATACGACAATTAAACGCTCGTTGTCCTAACACTCGGTTAATGGCGTGAGAAATGATCGGGCGTCATTCGGTGTCGACCTGAATGGCCTTGGCGTCGGCACCGGGGCCGGTTTGGCCTTTTTCGATCTTGATGGTACGCACGTCCGGCTCTTGCACGGGGCGTTCCATATCGATGTGCAGCAGTCCGCTGTCTAAGGTCGCCCCGGCGATCTCGATCCCTTCGGCCAACACAAAGGCACGCTGAAACTGGCGTTTGCCGATGCCCCGGTGCAAATAGACGCGCTCTTTATCGTCGTCACTTGGGTGTCCGCGCACCACCAGTTGGTTGTCTTCCACCGTCACCGACAGGTTGTCCATGGTAAAGCCCGCCACCGCCAGGGTAATGCGCAGCTTGACCTCGCCGGTCTGTTCGATGTTGTAAGGGGGATAGCCTTCCCCCGCCGCCTTGGTGGCGCGGTCGAGAACGCGTTCCAGATGATCGAAACCCAAAAGCAGTGGGCTGTTAAACGCAAAAGTACGAGACATAATTCGCGTCCTCCTCTTAAAAGTATGAGCGAGAGCGTTAATCCAAGGACCCCCAAAGGGCATCCCACTCCAGAGCCTTAAGCGGCCCCTGGAATGACGCGAATAATGTGGTCTTGTGAAGCAGGCCTGTCAATGGGCGCTAAGATTCACACGCGGACGTGAAACGCACATCGCCATAGTAAGCCTTTGCCGCCCGGCCGGAATTGTCGCTGTCGCTCATGATGGCCACGCCATCCACGTAGCTGGCGTGACCCCCGATCAGGGCCTGAAAATCGGCGCGTATATTGCGACTTTGGCTGACCCATTGACCGACCCTGGAAGGTCCGCTTTGTACCGCAACGTTCATGGAATTGGCGGTAAAAGCATTGGGCCAGGCCGAATTCAGAGGGCGTCCGTTGGACCAAACATAATTGATGGCCCGCGTGTTCCAAAAGGCCAGCCCGCCGGAAAACACTACGTAGACACGGGCCGGGTAATCGTCGCCGACCTTGCTCGTTTCATCAAGGCCGTCAAAAATGCCGTCCACCTGCCAGGTCCACGTCATGCAGGGTGTTTTCTGCAAATCAATCTTCACTTCCCGAAAGAGTCCCGAAGCACTGGCCTGACTGTCGGCCATCAGCACCATACCCGCATCACCTGGCACCAGTGCGTAGCGGGTCTTGCCCTTGAACACTTTTTCTTGCCAGCCGGTGAGGTTGCCCGCCGCGAAATCACCCACAACAACGTCGTCGTGGGTTGTGGCCGAGACGGGCATCGCCATACCCACGCACACAGTGACCGCACACACCGTGAGCACCCCTACCAGAGGGACATGCTGGGTCTGCGCCTTGCAGGCTAAGGTCATCAAAAATCCAAATCCTGGTAATGCTTAGGCGGTGGCACGCCGGGAATGTGGTCGTGCAAAAGATCGCGAAAGCTGGGCCGCGATTTGATGCGCGCATACCAATCCTTAGCCACCGGATGGTCGTCCCACGGCACGTCGCCCAGATAATCCACGCACGACAGGTGTGCGCCCGCCGAAATATCGGCCAAAGTGAACTGATCGCCCGCCAACCAGGTGCGACGCTCCACCAGATAGGTGACGTAGTCCAGGTGTGAGTGGATGTTTCCTTTGCCCGCGCGAATGGCCCGAGAATCGGGTGAACCTAAGCCTAAAAAGCGTTTCATGACTTTCTCACCGACCAAATTGACCCCAACCTCGGCGTCAAATTTATCGTCGAACCACGCGCATAAACGGCGCACCTCGGCCCGTTCCAGCGGCCCGCGGCCCAGTATCGGCGGGCTTGGGTGCATTTCGTCTAGGTATTCACAAATCACCTGACCGCCGGAAATGGCGGTGCCGTCGGTTTCCACCAACACCGGCACTTCACCTGCGGGGTTCAAACGCAAAAACGCCTCGCGTCGGTCCCAGACCTGTTCGGCCTGTAAATCGAACTCCAGCTTTTTTTCGCCCAACACAAGACGAACCTTGCGCGAATGGGGGGATAGCCACAGGTGATAAAGGATTCTCATGTCATTGTTATACAGCACCCGAAGCGCGGTAGAATATAGGCACTATGGGCGAGGGTAACCTTTTTTTCTTTAGAACGAATTCAAACATAGAACTAAGTCCCGTTGCGGGCCATAGTTAACCCTAATATGACCGGAGGACACATGCCCATAAAGATCCGCAAAGCCTGGGAAATAAGCGAGGCCGAAGTCACGCCCGAAAACCTGTTCAAGCAACGCCGCAAATTTCTCAAAACGAGCGCTGCGGCGCTGGCGGGCGGTTTGGCGGGCGGAATGTTTAGCAATCATGCCTTTGCCGCTTGGCCCCAAGCGGGCGAGATGCTGACGGGCATAACCAAAAGCGGCTTTAATCCGGGCGAAGACTTAACCCCCTATGAGGACGTCACCTCCTATAACAATTTTTACGAATTTGGCACCGGTAAGGACGAGCCCATCGACAACGCCAAGAATTTCCGCCCCGACCCGTGGACCGTAGAAGTGGCAGGCGCGTGCGCCAAGCCGGGGGCCTATGCCTTTGAAGACCTGCTACGCCCCCATACCCTGGAAGAACGCATTTATCGCCACCGCTGCGTCGAGACTTGGTCGATGATCGTGCCGTGGACCGGGGTGGCGCTGGCCGATGTCATTAAGCGCTTGGAGCCAACATCCAAGGCTCGCTATGTAGCGTTTGAAACCCTGCATGACCCGGCGCGTATGCCCGGACAACGACGCCAGGTGTTGCGCTGGCCCTATGTTGAAGGTTTGCGCATGGACGAGGCCATGAACCCGCTGGCGCTGTTATCGGTGGGCCTTTATGGCCGCACCCTGCCGCCGCAAAACGGCGCACCGTTACGCTTGGTGGTGCCGTGGAAGTATGGCTTTAAAGGCATCAAGTCCATCGTCAAGATCACCTTCACCGAACATGAGCCGCCCACGTCGTGGAACCAAGCGGCTGCGCGGGAATACGGCTTTTACGCCAACGTCAATCCAGCCGTGGATCACCCGCGCTGGTCCCAAGCCCGCGAACGGCGCATCGGCGAATTTCGCAAACGCGACACCCTGCCCTTCAATGGCTATGGCGAACAGGTGGCCGGGCTTTATAGCGGCATGGACTTGAGTAAATTTTTCTAAATGAGTTATCGCATCACATGGTGGTTGGTGTTCTTAGTCATGTCGGCGCCCTTGGTGTGGCTGATCGGACTCGCGTTCACCGGCGGCTTAGGCGCCAACCCCATTGAATTTATCACCCGCTACCTGGGCGATTGGGCGTTGCGCTCCTTGTTGGTAGCATTGGCGGCGACCCCTTTAAAAATTGCGCTGGGCTGGCGGTGGCCAGTCCGGGTGAGGCGCATGTTGGGGCTGTGGGCGTATGCTTACGTAACTCTACACATAGCAAACTATGTAGGTATTGATCAGTTTTTCGACTGGGGTGCCATCGGTACGGACATCGTCAAACGCAACTACATCACCGTGGGTATGGCGAATTTCGTCATTGTCACTTTGCTGGCGGCGACGTCGTGGAACGGGGCCATCAAACGGATGGGTGCAAAGGCGTGGAAGCGCCTGCATAAATTTGTCTATCTTGCAGGCGTGTTGGGCTGTTTTCACTACTTTATGATGGTTAAGGCCGACACCCTGCCCCCCACCATCCACATCGGCATATTGGGCGCATTGCTGAGCGTGCGGGTGTGGCACCGCATACGCGGCTAGCGACCGACAAAAATCACGCACCGATCTAAACCACGCGCAGATCGTTTTCTGTCAAGCCGATGGTCAGCGTCAGGGCATCCTTGTGCTTTGCCAGAAATTTTTGGCCACGCCGCGGCAGGGGAATCTTCAGCGCCTTGCAAACGCTAATCAAGACCTCCAGCACCTGTTCCTCGCTTAAATGTACGCGAATGGGGTTGTTGGGATCGCTAGAGGTATAGTTGATGATGACCTTTAAGCCTTCGGGGGTGTGTTCCGACACCACACGCTGACCACCACCGCCAGCGTCAACCACCCGAAAACTTTCAACCGGTGACGATGGCACGTTCATGCCCTTCTCCACGCAGTAATTCTGAAACGCAAGGCGCAGTTCCTGCTTGGTAAAGATAAGCTTGCGAATGTCTGTGGGCATCGGGGCGGGCCTATATGAATGCCTCAAGGGTGTTATAGAACATACTATAAATGCAAAAATATCAATGTTTAAGAGGGATTTTGGCCGCCCCTTAACTTAATGTGCCTCGTCCCAATTCAGGCCCAGCCCCGTGTCCACCACCAGCGGCACGTCAAGCTTTGCAGCCCCTTCCATCACCGTTTTCACCAAGCCTTGAGTGGCGTCCGTCTCGGCGTCGGGGACTTCAAAGATCAATTCATCGTGAACCTGTAACAGCATGCGGGCGCCCAAGTTGGCATCGTTAAGCGCACCGGGCAGGCGCACCATGGCGCGTTTAATAATGTCGGCGGCGCCGCCTTGAATGGGGGCGTTGATGGCGGCGCGCTCGGCCAAGCCCCGTACCATCGGGTTTTTATCGTTGATGCCGTTCACGTGGCACTTGCGCCCGAACAAGGTGGTGACAAAACCCTGCTGGGCCTCGATTTTGGTGGCGTCCATGTAGGCGCGGATGCCGGGGAACTTTTCAAAGTAGGCCTTAATGTACTCAGCCGCCTCGGTGCGCGAAATGTCCAACTGACGCGCCAGACCAAACGCGGAAATGCCATAGATAATGCCGAAGTTGATGGCCTTGGCGCGACGGCGCACCATGGGGTCCATGCCGTCCAGCGGCACGCCGAACACTTCCGACGCGGTCATGGCGTGAATGTCGAGCCCGGCGTGGAACGCGTCTTTCAACGCGCCGATGTCGGCCACGTGGGCCAGCAGACGCAATTCGATCTGTGAATAATCGGCGCTGAGCAAGTGATGGCCCGGATCGGCGATAAACGCCTTTCTGATTTTGCGCCCTTCCTCGGTGCGGATGGGGATGTTTTGTAGGTTAGGGTCCGACGACGCCAGTCGCCCGGTGGACGTGGCCGCCATGGAGTACGAGGTGTGCACGCGCCCGGTGTCTGGATTGATTTGTTTGATCAAGGCGTCGGTGTAGGTACTTTTCAGCTTCGCCAGTTGACGCCACTCAAGCACCTTTGCGGGCAGCTCGTGGCCTTCGGCGGCCAGGGCGTCAAGCACCTCGGCCCCGGTGGAATAGGCTCCTGTTTTGCCCTTTTTGCCGCCCGTTAACCCCAACTTGTCGAACAAAATCTCGCCCAATTGCTTGGGACTGGCGATGTTGAACGGCTCGTCCGCCAATGTGTGGATCTCCACCTCTAAGTCGCCGAGGCGCTTGGCGAAGTCTTCGGACAAGCGCTTCAATTCGACTTGATCGCACTTGATGCCGTTGCGTTCCATGTCCACTAAGACCGGAATCAGCTGGCGTTCCAGGGTCTCATACACGGTGGTCAGGCGCTCGGTCGCGACGCGGGGCTTCAAAATACGGTACAGCTTGGCGGTGATGTCGGCGTCTTCGGCGGCGTAGTCCAACGCCTTGTCCAACGCCACATGGTCGAACGTCACTTGCGCTTTGCCGCGCCCCACCACGTCCTTGAACTTGATGGTTTCCACGCCGAGATGCAGCCGCGCCAATTCATCCATGCCATGCCCATGCAGGCCGCCTTCCAGCACGTAGCTCAACACCATGGTGTCGTCCACGGGGCCGAGGTCGATGTCGTATTTTGACAGTACCAGCATGTCGTACTTGATGTTCTGGCCGATTTTCAACACGCCCGGATTTTCCAGGAGCGGCTTGAGCAAGCCAACGGCGACATCAAACGGCACCTGTTCCGGCGCGCCATCTTCAACCGCGTCACGGTCGCCAAAATCAAACCCGCCTTGGGCCGCAGGGCCTTTGTGCGCCAACGGCACGTAGCACGCCCGTCCCGGCGCAACGCACATTGAGACCCCCACCAACTGGGCGGTCATGGCGTCCAGCCCGGTGGTTTCCGTGTCCACCGTCACCTGTCCGGCGGCTTCAGCCTCGGCGATCCAGGTTTTCAAATCGGCCTCGGTTTGCACCAGCACAAATTCGGCCTTTGGCAGCGCTTCGACTGCCGCTGCCGCCTTGCCGTCACCATTGTCGCCCACGGACATGCCGCGGCTTTCCAGTTTGGCGGTCAGGGTGCGAAAGCCCTGGGCGCGGACAAAGTCCAACAGCTTGGACACGTCGGGCTGGGTGACGTCGAAATCGTCCAGCGGCACGTCCACCGGAACGTCTTGGCGCAGCGTCACCAAGTCCTTGGACACCCGCGCGGCGTCGGCCTGTTCCATGAGCCGTTCGCGGCGCTTGGTCTGTTTAATATTTGCGGCGTTGGCCAGCACGGATTCCAAATCACCATATTCGTTGATCAGCAGCGCCGCCGTTTTAACGCCGATGCCTTCAACCCCCGGCACGTTGTCGGAGCTATCACCCGCCAGCGCCTGCACGTCGATCACGCGCTCCGGCCCGACGCCGAATTTTTCCTGCACTTCGGCCGGGCCAATGGTGCGGTTTTTCATGGCGTCATACATGGTGACGTCTTTGGTCACCAACTGCATCAAGTCCTTGTCGCTTGAAACAATGGTAACGTCGGCCCCGGCCTCGCGCGCGTGGCGGGCATAGGTGGCGATCAAATCATCGGCCTCATAACCTTCCATCGCCACGGCTTTTAGCCCCATGGCGCGAGTGGCTTCGCGCACCAAGTCAAACTGGGGGATTAGGTCGTCGGGCGCGGGCGGGCGGTGGGCCTTGTAGTCGGGATAGATGTCGTTTCTAAACGTCTTCCTGGCGTGATCAAAAATCACCGCGATGTGGTCAGCATCGGTATCTTCCACCAGCTTCAACAACATGGAGGTAAACCCATACACCGCGTTCACCGGCGTGCCGTCGGCGCGTGTCATGGGCGGCAGGGCATGATAGGCGCGGAAAATGAAGCCCGAGCCGTCAATCAGGAAGACGTGTTTCAACTCAGTGACCGGCGCTGACTTTTGCGTTGGGATCGAGCTTAAAAACCCGCGAGCAGTATTTGCAGGTGGCCTCTAAGGTGTCTGCATCCAACTGAATGTACACGCGCGGATGACCGCCGCTGCCCTCGGTGCCTTCGCAGGCGACCTTCATGGTGGTGACAATTTTGGTATCTTCTACGGTCGCGGCTTGTGGCATTGATGGTCTCCCTGGATTTTGGCGGTCCTTATTCGGGCTTGCACGCAGCGTTTGAAGGCTTACATTCGCCTTCAAGCGGCAGCGGCGAACCGCGCGTCAGATGATACCCCATGCGCCGCCCGTTGCAACGCCCCGAAGGAGTAGAATTTTGCCCGACTTTGTGGAAAACGCGCCCGAAAACGCCCCCGAAAACGCGGTGGAAATCCGCGACCTATGCAAAACCTATCGACCCCAAGGGCAAAACGGCGAAAAACGGGCGCTGAAGGGCCTGAATTTGGACATTCCGCGCGGCTCATTCTTTGGCCTGCTGGGACCCAACGGGGCGGGCAAATCGACACTGATCAACATCTTGGCCGGGCTGACGACGAAGACGTCCGGCACCGCGCGCATCTGGGGTCATGATATCAGCGATGACACCCGCGCCGCCAAACGCGCCATCGGTGTGGTGCCGCAAGAGCTCAACATCGATCCGTACTTCACCCCGTTTGAAATGCTAGAAGTCCAAGCGGGCCTCTATGGGGTGCCAAAATCCCAGCGCCGCAGCGCCGAAATTCTCAAAGCCGTGGGCCTCACCGAGCACGCTAATGCCTATGCCCGCACCCTATCGGGGGGCATGCGCAGACGATTGTTGGTCGCTAAGGCGTTGGTCCATGGTCCCAAAATTTTGGTGTTGGACGAACCCACCGCCGGGGTTGACGTGGAATTGCGCCGTCAGTTGTGGGTCTATGTGCGCGAACTGAACGCCCAGGGCGTGACGGTCTTGCTCACCACCCACTACTTAGAAGAAGCGCAACAGCTGTGCGACCGCATCGCCATTATCAATCACGGCCGCCTGATCGCCTGCGACGAGACCAAGAACCTCATGGGCAAACTCGATTCCAAGCGTGTCACCGTCATGCTGACCGACGATTTGGCACAGGTTCCAGATAGCCTTCAAGGCTTTGACGTTACCTTGACGGACCCGCGACAGTTGGAATTCACCTACGCACCCAGCCGCATGCAAACCTCTGAAATCATCGCCGCCGTGCAAAATGCAGGCCTCAAATTCGCCGAACTTGCGACGACAGAGCCGGAACTGGAAGACATCTTCGTGCAGATCACCAATCAGCCGGACGAGGACTAAGACCATGAACAAAGACAGTCTGCGGATTTCCGGCCTAGGTCTGGTCCTGCTCATCGCCGGGTTTGCCATAGCCTTTCAGTTCGTCGAACCGTCGCCGCCCAGCACCATCACCATCGCCAGTGGCTCCAAATCGGGGGCGTACTTTCAATTTGCTAAGCGCTATGCCGAGATTCTTGCGCGCCAAGGCATCCGCCTGAAGGTGCTTGAGACCCAAGGCTCGGTGGAAAATATTCACCTGCTCAGCGAAGGCAAAGCCGATGTGGCTTTTGTTCAAGGCGGGGTTGGCAGCGGCGAACAATCGCCCGATCTGGCGAGCCTTGGCAGTTTGTATTTTGAACCCCTGTGGGTGTTCGTGCAAAAGCGTTCGCCGGTCCAGCACCTGAGCGATCTCGCCGGGCGCACTTTCGCCGCCGGGGCCGAGGGCAGCGGCACCTGGGCCGTGGCGCGTCAGCTTTTGGCGCAAAACGACGTGGATGTATCGGGTAAAAACGTCCGCCACCTATCGTCTGCCGACGCGGCGCGGGCCTTGTTGGCGGGCGAGGTGGACGCCGCGTTTTTCGTCACCGCACCAACCGCACCACTGGTTAACGATCTGCTGTCTGCCAAAGGATTGCGGTTATTAAATTTTGACCGTGCCGCAGCTTACACCCGGCAACTGCGTTACCTGTCCGCCGTCACCTTGCACCGGGGCGTGGTCAGTCTCAGTGGTGACATACCGCCCGCCAACGTCACGTTATTAGCCCCGGCGGCGACCTTGGCCGCGCATCAGGGTCTGCACCCGGCGCTGCAAAATTTGCTAATCCAAGCGTCCATAGAAGTCCACGGCGGTGGCGGTGTGTTTGAGGATCCGGGGCAGTTTCCCTCCGCCCAGTTCGTCGATTTTCCCTTAAGCCCGGACGCCGAACGCTACCTTAAAAATGGACCGCCGTTGCTGCAACGCTACCTGCCATTTTGGGCGGCGGTGCTGTTTGACCGCCTCAAGGTTTTGTTGGTACCGCTGATCACGTTGCTGTTTCCACTGTTTAAGATTCTGCCCCCCGCCTATCGCTGGCGCGTGCGGTCGCGCATCTATCGCTGGTACAAAATGTTAAGCGAGATCGAGCGGCGCGCCGCAGCCGGCGAAGATCGCCAAAGCCTGCACGATGAACTGCTAGCTATGGAATATGAGGTGCGCAGCCTCAAGGTGCCGCTGTCTTACGCCGACCAAGTCTATAGCCTGCGCCTACACATTGACCTGATCCAACGCACCCTTCACGCCCTCTAACAGCCACCGTTGTATAGCCATGACCAGTGCGCATCGCTGACACGCAGAGACGGTGCGCCTCATGCCCGCGAATTGGGCGTACAGACCTGTGATACCAGTATTCGTAGGCACTCCAGAGCAGGTGTTCACATCCTGATCTGAGCCAGTGACCGTTGCGGTTCCACAGTATGAGGACTAATCCCATGAACGCCATTTCTAAAACAGACTCTGATGTGCAGGCAGCCACTGTGGTCGACGCTCACCAAGCGCTCGCCCCGGTGAACATCGTCATGTTGCAAAGCGCTATGAATGCAGCGCCCCAAGATCAAGAGTTGTTTGTGCTGAAGTCTTCAGACCCGCAGGGCGAAGTGAACCTGCGCTCTTTTTGTTCACGCACCGGCCATCACTTCCTGCGCATGGAAATCTGCGATGGCGAGACGCAATATTTTATCCGCAAGGCAAAATCGACCCGCTGTGCTGCGTGCTCCAATGTCCGAAACGTCGTGGCTGGCGCGGCAACCGTAGCCATCTTGGTCGCGACAACCCCGTACATCATTGAAGGCGCGGCCCCGTCCATTGCCACCGCCGCCTTTTTACTGGCGCTGTGCATGTTGCCATCCGTTGCCTGCAACAACGCGGCTCTGTTCATCAAAGCGTGTAAGAAGCTAGCCGAGCGTAAGGTCGTTTCTAACAATCCCGTTTAAGGCGCTTTAAGGCGAATCGCCGCCTCACTTAAGGCCCGGTGAAGACCTGTCCGGAAACGGCGGGGTGGTACAGCGGCTGGATCACGTTGCCCGCCGGGTCGGTACAATGGAAGCTGCGCGCGCCGTCGGAGTGGTCGTGCGGCGCGTCCAAAACGTTCACGCCTTGGGCCGTCAGAAATTCAAACCAGTCTTGCAGGTCGTCTTTGCTGTCGACGATGAAACCATAGTGATCGACGTACCCGCCCGTGCCTTCGTCTTCGCCCTGCATCCGCCCCAGGGACAAGACATCATTGCCACAACCGAGATACACTAGGTTATCGCTGGCGCGGCGCAAGATTGTCATCCCCATAATCTCGGCATAGAAAGCTATGCATTCCTCGAATTTTGGCACTGCAAGAGCCAGATGGCGCAGGCCGTTAAATGGTTTAGGTCTTGCGGTCATGCTCTTGCTCCCTTAGATCGTTTGTTTACAGTTACCGTTGCCCGCACCCGGACCCGGACCCATTTGGAGAACCTTATGTATTGCATCATCGTCAAAACGCAACTGAAACCCGGAACCCGCAAAGCGTTTTTAGGCGCCATGCTGCCCAACGCCGAAGCGTCGGTTCACAGTGAACCCGGTTGTTTGGTCTTTGACGTGGTCGAGGCCCGTGAAGAGCCCGACACGTTTTATCTCTATGAAGTCTATAGCTCTACCGACGCCCTGGACGCGCACAAACAAACGCCGCACTACATCGCGTGCCGCGCAATCGTGGGCGACCTGATCGCGGCCCAATCCGTCATTCGCGCCGACGTAACCTCACTCAACCCCATGCCGCGCACGAGTGTTCAGGGCTAAGGCTTAGTAGCCGCCCTTGCGTTTGGTTTCCGGCAGACCCGCAACCTTGGTGCCTTGCTTGGACGGCTGCATGGGGAACAACGCGTACAGATCCTTGGTGGACGGCTTTTCGCCCCACGCGGCGCCCATGGCTTTGACCATGTTGCGTTCGTTGGGTTGGTTGGCGTTGTTGTTAATGTATTCGTCGCGCAGGAACTTGATCAAGTCCCAGTGGCGATCAGTGAGCGCGCCCAGCTGTTCCGCATCGGCGATTTCCTGAGCAACGGCTTCGCTCCAGTCATCGATGTTAACCAAAAAGCCGTTGTCGGTTTTTTCCAAGTCTGCATAACCCATGGTGTCGGTCTCCCTGTGATTTTCTTATATCAGTGGGGCCTAATGTAAGGAGAAGCCCGGCGCATTTCCAGCCCGAATTTATACACTGGTTAATTTCTCGCCAATTTTCTTCGCAGCCAATGTTTCGCGGGCCTTGGCGTATTTATCGTCGTGCCAGAACATGGTGCAGCCGTTACAGCCCAAGCCACAGCAGCTTTCCAGCCCCAAGGCCGGGGCCTTGCCCGTGTGGGCGCGGCCTTTCAGGGTGGGGCGAGCCTCTGTCCCGTCGCGCAGGCCCCGTTCCACATCCATGCCCATCAAGTTGCCCTGCAGCAAGGCTTGGCGGTCTTCGCTCAGCACCGCCTCGGTGCGGCCTACGGTCATGGGCGGCAGCAGGTCTTGAAGCGCGCCCAAATCTTCATTGTGAAACAGTTCGGCGGGAATGCGGATGGCGTTGCCCTGTCCGGGGTTGGCTTTGTCCGACACCTTGCCGTTTTTCGCGTTGATAAACTCATACAGGCGCAGGCGTACCGGTTCCATCTGCCCGGGGGCTAGAAACTCGATCACCGAACCCCTGTGCAGCGGATTGCGCAGGCCGAAAATCATGTCGCCCTTATCCCAGCGCTCAATAGTACCCGCGAACAACCATCCGCCTACGGTGTCGGTACGATCATAATTGTGCGCCACGTTAGAGATGCGACCGTTATGAAAGCCCAGCGAATAGCCGCGGTTTTGCAGCGTATAAACTTCGCGCAAGTACGGATCCGGTGACCAGGTGTCTGGGTCCGCGTACCACGCATCGATAGCCAATCTGTAGGCGCGCGCGGTGATGGCGGCGTAATATTCGCTTTTGTTGCGGCCTTCGATTTTCAACGAATCCACGCCCAGCTCCAGGTACTCGTCCAGTTTGCCCATCAGGCACAGGTCCTTGGCGTTCATAATGTACGAGCCGCGGGCGTCTTCTTCGATCTTCATCAATTCGCCGGGGCGGTATTCTTCTTCCAGGTAGAAATCATAATCGTCCTTGTTTTCAGGCGTGATCTCGACCTCTTCGCCGTCCTTTTTGCGCGCCAGAACCTTATAGCTCCAACGGCAGCTTTGCGCGCAGTTGCCCTGGTTGGCGCCGCGTTCGGCCAGGAAATTGGACAGTAAACAGCGCCCCGAATAGGTCATGCACATGGCCCCGTGGACGAAAGCTTCCAACTTGATGTCGGGGCATTTTGCGCGAATCTCGGTCAATTCCTCAAAGCTGACTTCGCGGGCCAGCACGCACAGCTTAGCCCCTTGTTTTTGCCAGCTTTTCACCGTCAGCCACGAGCACGCATTGGCCTGGGTAGAGACATGCAAATCCAGCTCCGGCGCGTGTTCTCTGAGGTAATGGAACACCCCCGGATCGGACACGATAACCCCGTCGGGGGCCACGCGGCGCACGGTCGCTACGAATTCCGGCAGTTTTTCCACGTCGCGGTTGTGGGTAAACAAGTTCAGCGTCAGGTAAATCCGCACCCCGTGGGCATGGGCGAATTTCACCCCTTCAATCAAATCTTCCAGCGAAAACTCAGATTGCGTGCGCAACGACAGATCCGGTGTTCCGGCATACACCGCATCGGCCCCGTAAAGGACCGCGGTTTTCAGCTTCGACAGGGATCCCGCAGGCATCAACAACTCGGCACGATGGCTTGCTGGACGGGTATAGGGCGTGGATAAAGTGTCAGTCATACGCCCCTATAGCACCCCTCGGCCCACAACGCTACGCGAACGCTTTACCCACCCCAAATGTTCAGCTAATGTGCGCCCACATTGTGCACCCGTAGCTCAGCTGGATAGAGCGCTGCCCTCCGAAGGCAGAGGTCTCGCGTTCGAATCGCGACGGGTGCACCATTTTCCCATTAATTATCAATGGGTACCGGCATTTAAAATCGATACAATCTTCAGATCAGATGTGCTGGATAGCCTTCTCAATTCAAGAGTTTCTTATCCAAGGCCGATGCCCATAAATGGGTGCGTCAAGTTGAGGGCGATATGGATAAACCTACCTTCCCTATTGTTACCCGTGCTTTGACACAGTCAACCGTCACTGATCTCATCACACGCATCAACGTGTGGGGCTGGACAACTGGGAGAGGAATGAGCATTGTGCCCCATGTTCATCCTGAGGCGAATAGAAAGCTAAAGGATGCGAACCACAGCAAAATCAGAGAACCAGAGCATTAGCCAATGCATTTCTACACCAAAATCACCGAGGTCATGGAAGACCTGATCGTGGCGATCGTCGCCCTGGGCATATTGGTTGTGTCCGTTGAGTACGTGCAGTTCTTTTTGGATCATAGGGACATCATCAATTACGCGGACATGGCCCAAAGGCTGGTTTTGTTTGCATGTGTGGTGTTGTTCACTTCGTATTATTTCGTTACCTACTCCGCCTATTTTATTAACAAAAAGAACAGTGTGTTTTTTCAAGAACTTTCCGCTGGGCGCATGATTGTCTTGTATATACTGGATTTGTTGGCGATCACCACGGCCTCTTGGCTTTATGCCGTGTTATTGATTGGCACCCTGACGTCAGCGCCGGATAACCTTCCCGCCCATGCCGCAGATATCGACGTATCGATCAACGTGAGCGATATGAGCGTCATTTTCATGATCATGCTCATTTGGCACTTTATCATCCTGATCTGGTATTTTGTTTCCGGCGGAAATCGGGAAGATAAAAGCCTGCATGCGATGTACACCGTGCTTTATGTTTCTCTTTTAATTTTGTCGGGTCACGTCATCCAAGGCGGCCTGATCGTGTGGGCTTATATTCTGTGTTATTTGTGTCTGATTGTTTCCCTTTACGTCCTCAAAGGTATTCCGGATATTGAAGCGGCGCTGCTCTCCCAAAAGGATGGTACATGACCGATATTATTTTCGGAGTGCCTGCAATCGCGCTGACCATTATCGCCTACTATCAAACCGACAGGCTTCGTTTCCTTAAAATCAATGTTTTCGCCGTGTTCTTTTTCGGGATGACGTTGTTGGTGAAAAATGGCGTCACGGGGGCAATGGTTTCTTTCATGAGTGTGGCGGTTTATATAGCTGCCATCTTTTTGGGGGACGAAATTAGGAAGAAGCTTTCCTACATCTTGCCGTTGTTGGCATTTGCGATATCGTTTCAGTCCTACGAAACAAATATCGCGGAACTCGCCATCAAGCGCGAGCTGTTGGTTGTCCTCCCCTACCTTCCATCCGTCGCAGCGTTCCTTGTAACGCTATCGGCCCTGCAAAGCCGTATTGTTACGAACAAGCTCTTGTTGATGATCGCGCTTTTCATCTGGGCGTCTTACAGCTTTTTGCTGATGGCGTGGTTCGCATTTGCCGCCGACATCATAGGGATATTCGTATTGGTGCTGTCTTTGAGAAAAATTCAGAGCCAGCGCGCTTGCATGCCCCATTGAGCATCAACGAGGGCTTTAAACAGTTTGCCAAAGAGATGATCTTCAATTTTCCAACATCAAATCCTGTGGCATCTATCAACATGATTGGAATGCTGTAGCTGAACTCACAAACAAGTGCATCACGCCGATTTGCTCAGCCCGCTGGGCAGTTAGCAGAATGATGATGTGCCTGTGTGCGCGAATTTGCGGCTTGTGCGAGCAATCCCGACACAACATGCTAATTTATATATTCATATATTAAGTATCTAAATATCTAAATTTATTACAATTTTCCAATGAGTTAATACAACGCCAGAGCATTCCCAAGGCAGAGGTCTCGCGTTTGAATCGCGACGGGTGCACCATTTTCTCAATTTTAACCTTCTCGCTATACGGTATGGTAACGCGCGATTAAGCTACGGGCTTTTAAGTCTTTGGACCTTGCGGAGTAAATCATCATGGCGAAAACCAAAGAAGACAAAGACGATGGCGGCAAGGGTGATGAAGATTTTGTAAACCAACCCTCATCGCTTGACCCCCTGACCCATGAAGAATTGCGCATGATGCATACCGAAGCGACGACAAACTTGCTGTTTGCCAAGAACATTCAATGGCGTTCGGTGGGTTCACTGTTGTTTATTTTCATTGGCTTTATCGCCATCACGCAATTCACCGCAGCGGCAGATTCATCCAAACTCCTACTGCCGTCACTGATTATCATGCTGTGCTGCGGCGTCATTTTCGTCCTCATTCTCTATCAGTTCTGGCAGTTCAATGAGGTCAGCCGGATTCGCCAAATCGACCAGCACTATTCGTCGCTCTACAATAAAATCAACGGCCTAAAATCCCGCCGCGAGGCCAATACCCACCGCTACACCCTTTTGATTTTCATGATTACGACGGTTATTTTAGGCGGGATCGTGACGAGCATCGCACTGCAACAAATTATTACGCTTAAATAGCGATAAATTATTGACCATAAATGACGATAAATAATTTACCTTAGCTAACCTGGGCCTCATAGGCGGCGATTGCCCCGAGGAAGGTGGCGGCGAAGTCTTTGAGTTTGGCCGCACCGACGCCGTGGATATCGGCAAAGGCAGCTTCCGAGCTGGGCTGGTGGCGCGCCATGTCTTCGAGCGAGCGATCTGAAAAAATCATATAGGCCGGCAGGCTGCGTTCACGCGCCAATTGTGAACGTTTGTCTTTCAGGATGTCCAACAGCGCCACTTGATCGGTGCTTAAGTCGTCCGGGGCGGTGTGCCGCGCGCGGGCCTGTTTTGGCGCAGGGGCCGCTTTGATCACGTCCTTGCGATAGCTAAAGACCTCCTCGCCGCCCCGCAACGCCTGCCCCTTGTCCGTCAGGCTCATGCCGCCGTGTCCGGCCACGTCTACGTGCAAGAAGCCCGCCGCCACCAATTGACGCACCAAAGACCGCCACGTGGCCTTATCCACATCGGCACCGCTGCCATAGGTGCACAGTTGATCATGCCCGGTGGCGCGCATTTTTTCGGTCTTGGCCCCGCGCACCACGTCGATCAGGTGGGCTTGGCCGAACACCTGCCCGGTGCGCACCGAAGTCTCTAACAACCGCTGCGCCAGCGCCGTTCCGTCCGCCATCTCAGGCGGGTCCAGGCACACATCGCAATTGCCGCAGCCCTGGGCCTGGGCCTGCACTTCGCCAAAATACGCCAACAACGCATGGCGGCGGCAGCCGGGGCTTTCACAATAAGAAATCAACGCGTCCAAGCGCTTGTGCTCGCGGCGCTTGTGATCTGCATCGCCGTCGTCCTGTTCGATGAACAAGCGGCGCATGCGCAGGTCGTCAAGACCGTACATCATGTACGCCTGCGACGGCTTGCCATCGCGCCCGGCGCGGCCGATTTCTTGATAGTACGCTTCGACGCTGCCCGGCATATCGGTGTGGCAAACAAAGCGCACGTCGGGCTTGTCGATGCCCATGCCAAACGCGATGGTGGCGACGATGACCACCCCCGGCTCCATCATAAATGTGGTCTGGCTGCGGTTGCGATCATCGGCGCTCATCCCGGCGTGATAGGGCAGCGCGCTGACGCCGTTGTCCAACAAGAACGACGCCATCTTTTCGGTCTTGGCCCGCGACAGGCAATAAACGATGCCGCTCATGCCCGCGTGTGCCTTGACCACGTCCAGCAGTTGGCGTTTGGCGTCCCCACGCATGGCCACGGATAAACGAATATTGGGGCGATCAAAGCCCGACACAAAGCGCCGCCCGGTGCCGCCGAACAACTTGGCCGCAATGTCGTCTTGGGTGGCTTTGTCTGCCGTCGCCGTCAGCGCGGCGATGGGGACGCCGGGAAAGACCTCGCGCAGCCGCGTCAGGGCTTCGTATTCGGGGCGAAACGACGGCCCCCAGCGCGACACGCAATGGGCCTCGTCCACGGCAATCAAGGTGATGGGGAGGCGCGCCAGCGCGCTCAACATGCGCGCCGTCATTAGGCGTTCGGGGGCTAGGTACAACAAGCGCGTTTTGCCCGCCGCGGCGCGCTTCCACGCCTCAACATTGACGTCACGATCACGCGAAGAATTGATGGTGTCGGCGGCAACGCCTGCCAACTTCAACGCCGCCACTTGGTCTTCCATCAAGGCCACCAACGGCGACACGACGATGGCGAGGCCACCCTTCACCAGGGCCGGAATCTGAAAGCACAAAGACTTCCCCGACCCCGTCGGCATCACCGCCAGGACATGCTCTCCAGACACCAAAGCCTCCACCACCTCCCCCTGACCGGGGCGAAAGTGGTCAAACCCAAATACGTCTTTAAGAATCGTCTGCGGCATGGGGGGAGTATAGAAGCGCCGCTACAGCCCGTCAGTTATTTTTCGCACCTTGGTTGATCCAGCGGCGTAGCAGGACTTTGTCTTGTTTGGTGGGTTCGCCGAGCGCGTTATGGGGCATTTTTAGGCCGCCCATAGCGCGGCCTTCGACCAACACGATGAGGTTCGACGTCACCGGATCGCCGGGGACGATGACCGGGCCGAACTGGGTGCCTTTCATCAGGCTGGCATAGGTGCGCATGTCCAGGCCGCTCGCGATATAACCTTCGCCGCCGGGGACGTGGCAATGCAGGCACAACTCGGCGACGACCTTGGCCGGTTTGCCGTAGTAATCGGCCTCGGTGGCACCGTCCACCACCCACTTGCGCAAAATGCGGCGGTCGACCTTGGTCATGTCGCGCTTTTGCGTATGCGGCATGGAGATGGCTTTATCGGCGCGCCCTTCAATCAAGACCATCAGATTAGAAGTGAACGAACTGCCGGGTACAACCACCGGACCATGCTGCGTGCCCTTCATGACCGCGTCGTAACTGCCCAAATCAAGGCCGCTGGCGGCAAAGCCTTCGCCACCGGGGACGTGGCACTGAATGCAATAGGTGTTGAAGATGGGCTGGATACTTTTGCTGTAGCTGACGTCCGATAACGCCGCTGCGGGGCCTGCGCCCGCCGCCAAAATGCCGACAAAGGCCACCACCGCTGCCGTCATACGATTGAGTTTCTGGGTGAGGGGGCGGCGCTGGGTCATGTTCATCTCCGGTATGGGAAAACGCTGTGCATGCATACATTAGCATATTCACATACGACGGCGACAAACATTTTACAACTCGATTTCCATGCCTTCCTTAGCTCCGAACGCCCCAGACCACGCGGCGTGGGCTTCGGCTTCCAGGGCGCGCACCTGATCGTCGTTGTAATCGGGGGAATAGTGGAACATGGCCATACGTTTCGCGCCTGCCTGTAGGCACAAGCGCACGCCTTCGTTCCAGGTCGAATGGCCCCAGCCCTTCTTGGACGGTAATTCGTCTTCAGTGTAGGTGGTGTCGTAAATCACCAGGTCCGCATCGTGCATCAGGGCCACCAGGCCGAGATCGATTTTGCCCGGCGTGTGTTCGGTATCGGTGGCATAGACCAACACCTTGCCCTCGGCCTCGATCCGGTACGCGGTGCAGCCCGCCGGGTGAGCCAGCATATAGGTTTTGACGCGCACGCCTTCGGCCAAATCGAACGCATCCCCGGCGTGAAAGCCGATACATTCCATATCCGAGCCTAAATTATCGTACTGCACCGGGTGCAGCTCTTCCTTCATATGGTTGCGGATCATGTCTTCGATCGTACGCTCGCCGTAATTCAGGGCGGCGCGAATTTTGATGGTGTGGCCGGGGATATAGATGGGCTTGAAATAGTTAAAGCCGCCGGTGTGATCGTTGTGAAAGTGGCTCATCAACAGGTGCAGGTTGCGCACGCCGCGTTTGAGCAAATCACTGCCCAGCCACAGCAGGCCGGTACCCGCATCAAAAATGATGGTCTGGCCCAGTACGTTCACCTCAACGCACGCAGTGTTGCCGCCATATTCAAGATAGTCAGGATATGAACACGGGACACTGCCGCGTACGCCCCAAAATTTTACACGCAAAGCGAACTCCATCCTTCACCAGCGACGCCCCGTCGCAGTGCAACACACTAGGCTTATGTAAATATAACCTCAAGGCGCTGAATTACGACTTGTCCGTTATGGTCAATGACTTAAGCTAAGTGGGTCATGTTCGCATGTGAGAGGAAAGCCGATGTTGTTCAAAAGCCGTCCTAAATTAGACACTCCAATGGACCATTTTCTCAATAGAGACCAGCTCAGTACAGACGAACGCGCGATTTTGGACGTTTACTTAATGGGTGTGACCCACGCGTTACGGGGTGTGGACACTGTGCTTACGGCCAACGGCAAGAATCCAATCTATACCCTTGTGGACGGCAATGATGCCTTAGGCGTAGCAGAAATCGAAACCATCGTGGGCGAATTTCTCGACCAACGTCAGGACATGAAAGGTCAGCCCCTAGGCCTAGCCGCGGTGATGGCGGTCTTGCAACGGTTCCCAGCCTAAATCATCCGGCCTTGGCATGCACCGCCTCAAGCTTTGCCACCGTGACGCCTTCATAATTCCCCCATTTTTCGAGGCAGCCGCCAAAGTCCTGGTCTTCGGTGTAGTCATTGGTGACGATCAGGCACGGCACGCCTGCACGCTGGCACGACACAAAGCCGTTGTGGCTGTCTTCCAGGGCCAGGGTTTCAGAGGCTTCCAGCCCCAGCTTGTCCAGCACCCAGGTGTAGACGTCGGGTTCGGGTTTGAGCACCGGAACCTCGCCGCCATCGCCGATGCACGCGAACCAGTCCAAAGATTCAGGCCCCAGGTTCACGCTCAGCAAGGTGCGCACGTTGACCGGCGTGGTGGTGGTGGCGATGGCGATGGTGAGGTTTTGCGCACGGCACTCGCCAATCAGGTCTTCTATCCCTGAGCGCAGCGGCACCTGTCCGTTTTCCAGGCGGGCGACGAAATGCTTGGTTTTGGTCTGATGCAGGCTTGCGATCAGCGCATCAATATCGTCACGCTCCAAGAACGAGGGATCGAAGTCTTCTAAGAAAAAACGGATGCGTTGCTTGCCACCGGTGACCTTCAGTAACTTTTTATACAGCACAGAATCCCAATTCCACGCGAAACCGAACTCGTCAAAAGCGTCGTTAAACGCCTTGCGGTGCGCGTCCTCGGTATCGGCTAAAGTTCCGTCCACGTCAAAAATAAGCGCCTTCATCTTGATCCCTTATACCAAATCGCTAGACTGTTGCTCAGCACGGGCCATATGTGGGGTATATTTGGCGATGCTTCAAGTCATTGGCATTAATTTAGGATACCGAATGACCCACCTGCTACACGAAGTTAAGGACGAACTGGACTGGGCGGCGCGCGAAGTGCTTGACGTTGAGGGTCAGTACGCCGTGCTCGAAGCGAAACTCCAAGCCTACCAGAACGAGAACCCAAGCGACGAACGCGATACCCGCATCCAGGCCATCGAAGACAAAAAAAAGGCCCTCAACATTGCCGAGATGTACGGCATTCTGGCGCGCGCGTCCCGGCGGTTTAGCCTGCTCACCCGCGTGTTTGAAATCGGCGCGCTGCACAGTGAGACCGAAGACATCGTCACCGCGCTCACCGACGGGCTACTGTTCTCCCATAGAGATAGCAGTGACGACACGGACAGAATCATCTTCCAAGTGGCCGACACCCTGCAAAATTACTTTCACTTCAACTTCGGAGACGAGGCCGACGCCCAACTCCGCGACGCTTGGCTTGAGGTCGAAAGCGTGTTGAGGGAATTGGGCCGCAAGATTTAAGGGCTGAACCTGTGAAACATTTTCTCGGCGTGCTGACGTTAGCGGCCTGTCTCAGCGCAGGGCTAGCATCCGCCCAAGACCTAACCAATGACATAGCCCAAGTCATGTCCCAGGACATGGCCCCGGAGCCCGCCAGCGGGCGCGCCGCCGCGACCAGTGTTCGCGCCCAACACTTCATGATCGCCGCCGCCAATCCCTTGGCCGCCGACGCGGGTTTACAGGCGCTTAAAGACGGCGGCAGCGCCGTGGATGCCATGGTCGCCGCCCAGTTGGTTTTAGGTCTGGTCGAACCGCAAAGCAGCGGCCTCGGCGGCGGGGCATTTTTGCTTTACCACGATGGCCGGTCCGGCAAACTGACCACCTTGGACGGGCGCGAAACGGCCCCCGCCGCCGCCAGCGAAGACTTATTTTTAAAACCCGACGGCACGCCGTTGAAGTTCTTCGACGCCGTCGTGGGCGGGCGCTCCGTCGGCACGCCGGGCACGCTCAAGCTCATGTTCGAGGCCCATCAACGCTATGGCAAATTGAAATGGTCACGGCTGTTTCAGCCCGCCGTGCAGCTCGCCGAAGACGGCTTTTTGGTCTCCCCGCGCTTGGCGACATTGATTGCCAAGGACGCGAAACGCTTGGCCACTTATCCCGGTACGCGCCGCTACTTTTTCACGCCGGATGGCGAGCCGCTACGCGCCGGAACGCGGCTTAAAAATCCGGCCTACGGACACACCCTGCGGCTCATCGCGGCCCAGGGGCCAGGCGTTTTTTACCGGGGCGAAATCGCCAAGGACTTGGTCGGTGCGGTGCGCGGAGCGGCGAACAACCCGGGCCTGCTCAGCCTTAACGATTTAAGCGCCTATCGTATCATCGAGCGCGCACCCGTATGCATGATGTATCGCCGCAACCGCGTCTGCGGCATGGGACCGCCGTCTTCCGGCGCATTGACGGTGGGGCAAATTCTGGGTCAGTTAAGCCACTTCAAGCTCGATACCTTCTCTCCCCGTGCCGTTCACTTGATCAGCGAAGCCAGCCGCCTGGCCTTTGCCGATCGCGGGCTATACATGGCCGACAGCGATTTTGTCGCCATGCCGACGGCGGGCTTGCTGGATTCACAGTACTTAAAATCACGCGCCGCCCTCATCGACACAAACGTAGCCGCCGAGACGGTGGCGCCCGGACAACCGCCGTGGAAAGCCGCCCAGGCCCGCGCACCCGATGAGGCCTTGGAATTTCCCTCGACCTCGCACATGTCCATTGTGGACGGTGACGGCAACGCCGTGTCGCTCACCACCACCATTGAAAACGGCTTTGGCTCACGGGTGATGGTGCGGGGATTTTTACTCAACAACGAACTCACCGATTTTTCCTTCGTCCCCCGCACAGACGGCAAAGACATTGCCAACCGCGTGCAGCCCGGCAAGCGCCCCCGTTCGTCCATGTCGCCGACCATCGTCTATGGACCGGACGGAAACTTAAAATTGGTGGTGGGATCGCCCGGCGGTTCGCGCATCATTGGCTATGTGGCGAAAACGCTGGTGGCGATTTTGGACGGCAATATGGACCCCTATGACGCCATCGCTTGGCCCCACTTCGTCGACCGCTTTGGCACCGTGGATATAGAACAAGGCCCCGGTGCGGAAAATTTAAGCGCGGCTCTACAAGCCATGGGCCACAAAACCAAAGTGCGCGATCTCAACAGCGGCCTGCACGCCATAGTCATCACACAGACCGGCCTGCTCGGCGCCGCCGACCCCCGCCGCGAAGGGGTGGCGGTGGGGGAATAAGGTGTGGGGATGCTGCCGAAGAAGCGCTTGGCAATGCGTCACGACAAGGTTAGATTTCCCGCAACCACATTTTCAGCGAAGGGTATGACCATGAACACGGTACACCTCATTGCTGGCTCCACGGGTGCTGGCAAATCCACGTACGCCCTAAAACTCGCAAACGACCTAAATGCGGTGTTGTTTTCCATAGATGTCTGGATGGATGCACTGTTCGCCGCCGACAAACCTGGCGACGCTGGCTATGACTGGTATTGGCCGCGCATCCAGCGTTGCGAAGATCGTATCTGGGACATTGCTTGCCAGACGTTAGCCTTGGGGACACCCGCAGTCTTCGACCTAGGGCTTAGCACCCGCGCCCACCGCGAAAAGTTTCGCACCCTGGCAGCAGCGTCTGGGCATTCAACGCACCTGCATTACCTTGACGCGAACGCTGCTACCCGTTGGCTGCGCGTTGAGGCACGCAACACGGAAAAGGGCCAAACTTTCAGCCTAACCGTAACGCGTGGAATGTTCGATTTTGTCGAATCCATTTTCGAAGCCCCCGACGGTCCCGAACTTGCCAACGCCACAGTTATTGTGAGCGAATAAAGCCGCCGATTATTCCCGTAATACAAAAACCGAGCCCCTTTTGGGGACTCGGTTTTTGTATTGGCGGAGAGGGCGGGATTGTGAAAAGGCGCTGGGGCGTCTTTTCATCCTTGGCCTTTGGCCTGCGGACCGCTTCGCTTCGCTCGGCGTCCAAAACGCTTTGCGTTTTGTCGAACCTGGGTGCGTTCCCGCTCCCGCGCCGTAAATTAAAAAAACCGGGCCCCCTTTCGGGACCCGGTTTTCTTAATTGGCGGAGAGGGCGGGATTCGAACCCGCGGTACCTTGCGGTACACTCGCTTTCCAAGCGAGCACGATCGGCCACTCTGTCACCTCTCCTTAAGTCGGCGCAACGTAAACAACGCCGGGGCTAAATTCAAGCGTCTCGGTGATAAATCACGCATTATTTCCGCAGGTGTGCGCTTTGTCGGTGACCGGGCTGGGTTCACGCCGTACACTTCCCGTCATGAAACGTATTTTATTCTTACTCGGTATCGGATTTTTGGGGCTGGCTTTCTTTGGTGCCGCCTTTGAAGTCGCCGCGCGGGCCATGAGCCGTGATTTGGGCTGGCTGCCGTCCGTCGGGCAAGTTTGGGCCACCCTTTCGCCCGACGGTTTCCAGGCCTTTTTGGACGCGGGTCCTTGGCAAGGCTGGCAACGCATGCTCGGCGTCCCCGCCCTCGTGCTGTTCGGCGTGCCTGCGTTCGTGCTGATCTTCGTGTTTCGTAACACAGATGAAAGTCCAAACGCCGAGCACGAAGCCTCACTGTTTTTGTTCGACGAACTGGCCAAGAGCGCACAAGAAACCATCTTTGAGAACGAGGGCGATGACACTGCGCCCAGCAAGCCTGAGGACCTGCACCCGGCTGACCCTAGCTATGCCCGGGACTTAAACGCCAACGATGTGGCGTCCGAGCATGACTACCTTTTGGGTCCAGTACCGCCAGCCTCCAAAGCCAAATCAGCGGACGACCCCCGGGATTAGCGCTCTTTGATTGGCTCCAAACTGCATTATGCTTTTCATAATGCATAATAGTCTGTGTTGGCCCGCATATTCTATTCAATAAAATCAATGGGTTAGGGTTTCAGGCAGTGTGGCATGCGCTGTGCAAAGTCTCTGGCACGCCCTTCATGAACTACCGCCTTCGGAGCATCCGCCATGTCAGTACAGTCCCCCCGTCACATTCTCGTCGCCAGCGACCAACCCTTAGAGGCGCAGTCCATAGAAGGCGTATTGCGCGGTGCGGACTATCCAGACGTGCGCGTCACCTCGGACGGGCGCGAAATCATCAAACTTTATGCCAAATGGCCGTTCACCCTGTTGATTTTGGATTTGAATATTTCTTCGCACAGTGCCTTCATGGTGCTCGACGAATTGGCCGAAGCCATGAATAGCCAGAGTCTGGGCGTGTTGGCGCTCACCAATGAAGACGATGTGGCCCGCCGAGAGCAGGCGCTCGCCGCCGGCGTGCTGGACGTTTTCACCCGCCCCTTCACCCAAGCCGAGACCCTGGCCCGTGTGGCGGGCGCGCTGGCCGCCATGCCCGACCGTCCCTTAGAAAGGTCGGGGCTAGTCGTCGCCCATTTTTAGCGCGTTAATGAATGCGCTTTGCGGAATTTCCACCTTGCCGAACTGGCGCATCTTCTTTTTGCCCTTCTTCTGCTTTTCCAGCAACTTGCGTTTGCGCGAGATATCGCCGCCGTAACACTTGGCGGTGACGTCTTTGCGCATGGCAGAGATGGTTTCGCGCGCCACCACCTTGCCGCCGATGGCGGCCTGGATGGGGATCTTGAACAACTGCCGGGGAATCAGGTCTTTCAAGCGTTCACACACCTGACGGCCGCGGTTTTCGCCCTGAGAGCGATGGCAGATGAACGATAGCGCATCCACCGGCTCGGCGTTGACCAAGATGGAAATCTTCACCAGATCGTTTTCGTCGTAGCCGTCCATTTCATAGTCGAACGACGCATAGCCCCGGGTGATGGATTTCAGGCGGTCATAGAAATCGAACACCACTTCGTTGAGCGGCAAGCGGTAAATCGCCATGGCGCGGGAGCCGACATAGGTAAGCTCCACCTGCACGCCGCGCCGCTCCGTACACAGGCCCAAAACCGCGCCCAGGTATTCATCGGGGACCATGATGGTGGCCTTGATCCATGGTTCTTCCATGGCTTGAATTTGCGTTGGCTCCGGCATGTCGGCGGGATTGTGCAGATCGATATGCTCGCCGTTGTTCATGTGCAGCTTATAGGCAACGCTCGGCGCGGTGGTGATCAGGTCCAGATCGAACTCGCGCTCCAGGCGTTCTTGAATAATTTCCAGGTGCAGCAAGCCTAAGAAGCCACAGCGAAAGCCCTGGCCCAAGGCGGCCGAGTTTTCCGGGTCAAACTCAAAACTGGCATCGTTGAGGCGCAGCTTGCCCATGGAATCGCGCAAGTCTTCATAGTCCGCCGCGTCAATCGGGAACAGCGAGCAAAACACCACCGGTACCGAGGGCTGAAACCCGGCCAATGCTTCGGGAGCTGGGTTTCGGTCATCGGTAATGGTGTCGCCCACGTTGGTGTCGGCGACGGTTTTGATGCTGGCGGTAAAGTAACCCATCTCGCCGGGGCCAAGTTCGTCCTGCTTGATGATCTTCGGCGTAAAGATGCCCACCTGATCCACCTGATGCGCACTGCCCGCGGCCATCATGCGGATTTTCTGGCCGCGCTTCAGCACGCCGTCCACCACACGCACCAAAATCATCACGCCCAAATAGGAATCGTACCAGCTATCCACCAGCAACGCCTTCAACGGCGCATCGCGGTCGCCCGTTGGTGCGGGCAAGCGTGTGACGATGGCTTCCAAAGTTTCTTCGATACCGATGCCGGATTTGGCCGAAACCATCAACGCATCTGACGCGTCCAGGCCGATGACGTCTTCGATCTGTTCGCGCACCTTTTCGGGTTCGGCGGCGGGCAGGTCGATTTTGTTCAGCACCGGGACGATTTCTAAGTCGCTGTCGAGCGCCAAATAAACGTTGGCTAGGGTTTGCGCTTCCACACCTTGGGAGGCGTCCACCACCAGCAACGCACCTTCGCAGGCCGCCAAGGAGCGCGACACCTCATAGGCAAAATCCACGTGGCCCGGCGTATCCATCAGATTGATCTGATAAGTCACGCCGTCTTTGGCCTTGTACAGCAGGCGCACGGCCTGGGCCTTGATGGTGATGCCGCGTTCGCGCTCGATATCCATATTGTCGAGCACTTGTTCCGACATCTCGCGCGCGGTCAGGCCGCCGCAATGTTGAATCAAGCGATCCGCCAACGTCGACTTGCCGTGGTCGATGTGCGCGATGATGGAAAAATTACGGATGTGTGAAAGGTCAGTCATGCCGGGGCTTGTAGCACTCCCCGCGTGCCTTGGAAAGATAGGGAATTAGCGCCCCAGCTTGGCGCGTGTCGCTTTTATCAGCGACCAGCTGAAAAATGGGGCGAGAATAAGGGCTGCGGTCCATTTTACGCCGTCTGGCACGACCGTGCCCGCCGCAGCGATTTGCACGTGAACGTCTATGTTTGCCGCCGCCACCAGGGCGTCGATGGCGAAGCCCATGACCAGGGCGCTGACGCAAATTCCGCCCAAGTACGCCACCAGGGCACGCGGGCCTAAGTCTTTGCCCACCACGCCCAAGGTCGCGATGTTGGTTGCCGGCCCGACCAGCAAAAACACCAGCGCCGCGCCGGGCGACACCCCCGCCGCCATCAGCGCCGCGGCGATCGGTGTCGATGCGGTGGCGCACACGTACAACGGCACGCCCAACGCCAGCATCGCCAACATGGCGGGCAGGCCGGACCCGACCCCGGCCAAGGCCCGGGGCTCAACCAACGCGCCCAACACGCCGGCCACACCTAAGCCAATCGCAAGCCAGGGGGCGATATCGTCCAAGACCTCGGTAAAGGCGTATGTCAGGCCTCCCCACGCCCGCGCCGTCGGCACGTTGGCGGGCGTGGGCGCGCAGGTGTCGGCGCAACAGCTCTGTGCTGCTTCAACAGGCTCGTCCGCCTCGCCCCGGGTTAACACCAGGGTCAGAAATCCCGCGAACACAGCACTAAGCACCGCCGCGACCGGTCTGGTGATCGCCATCAAAGGCCCCAGCAGGACATAGCTGACCGCGACGCTGTCCGGCCCGGTTTCCGGGGTGGCGATGAGAAATGATACCGTCGCCGCCTTGCTGGCCCCGTCGCGGCGCACCCCCACGGCGGCGGGCAGGACCCCGCACGAACACAGCGGCAGCGGCGCGCCGATGAACGCGGCTTTCACCACCGCCTTCATGCCGTGCCCGCCCAGCCAGCGCCCCAACAGACCCTTGGGCAGCAACCCGTGAATCAACCCCGCCGCAATCATACCCACGATCAGCCACGGCGCGGCCTCCACATACATAGCTAACGTTGCGTGTACAATTGCTGCAAGCGTATCAGTCATCGCCACACTCCTCTGCCACGTGTTCGGTCATATCCTTTAACATGCGCCGCACATGATCATCGGCGGCGAGATACCGCACGCAACGGCCCTCGCGGTCCCCACGGACCAATCGCGCCGCACGCAACAGACGCAAGTGGTGGCTCACCAAGGATTGGCTCAAACCCAATTGTCGCGCCAAGTCCCCCACGCCGACGGGGGCGTCAAGACACGCCAAGACAATACGCAGGCGACTGGGGTCGCCCAGCAGGTGAAAGACCTCCGCCATTTGAATATGTTGATCCGTACCCAGCACAATCGCCATGATCGATACCCCACATCCGCAATACATGAATATTTATTCATATATACATATATGACTCATACCGTGGATTCAAGGCCTAGCTAAGGTAAAGGCGACACGCCAATCACGAACAGATGCGCGCCCATGAGCACGGCATACAGCACCAATCCGCCCAGACCCGGTGCGCAGGCGACGTTTTCCCAATCGACCTTAGTGCGCCCGCGCAGCGCCGCCCAAAAGGGTACGCTGGACGTCGGCCCGGCCAGCTTGGCCCACGCATCAAACCCCAATTGGCGGCGTTTCTTGGCATCAATGATCCTCGGTCCTGCAGCGCCATACAGCGCGAACAGGCCAAACATCAACACCGATGCCTGATCCCCATTGGGCACGATGTGCGCCCCGGACCACAAGATTAAAGCCCACATGAGCGGATGGCGGGTGATCGATACGATGGCCGGTCTGTCCGGGTCATAGTCGTCGGCTCGAACCCCCACCGACAACGGATTGGCGTTTTTGAGCGATCCCATCAAAAAGGCGCAGGCGGGATACATCAACGCCACCGGCACCCATATCATCCACTCGGACCGCGGCCACAGCTCAACATACTCGGCCTCGCCATAGGCAAAGCCAACCCACACCAGCAACCCGACCGACACGGCAGAATAGGTCACCGTGTACATAACGCTGCCCATCGCCCCGACCAAAAACCGCCGCAGCGGGCCTATGGCCGGAACAACATGAAAGGCGACGAACGCCCCTAAACTGGTGAGCAAAGCTTCCATGAGCACATGCTAATACAAGCGGGTATGGTTATACCAGCACCAAGTGATAAAACCGCGTGTCCACGTCCATGCGCGGGAAAGCGTCCGGCAAGGCGCGGGCGTCGATGAGGCGAAAGCCGTGTTTTTCATAAAAGCGATGCGCGGCCAAAAAGTGCGCGGTGGTGCCTAAATATATGTCCGTCACGCCGTGCGCACGGCCATGGCTAAACACCCGGTCCAGCAACGCCTTGGCGACGCCCGTAGCGCTTCCACGATGGCTGAGCGCGACAAACATTTTGCGCAACGCCACGGCACCTCCGCCGATGTCTTTCAAGCCAATGGACCCCACCACGCACCCAACATCCAGCGCCAGCCAAAACCCGCCCTTGCCCGTTTGATAAAACCCGGGGATATCGCACAGGTCCGGCTGCTCCTCATAGGTGATCGCAATCGCATACTCATCGCGCTGAATAGGCACGATCAAATCGGCTACGCCTTGGGTGTGGCTGGGGGTGAAACTTTCGATGCTGACCATGGGATTACCCTAGTACGGGCAAGCCCCAATATGAAGAGGCCGCTTGCGCGCTGGAGGGGGGCGGGTGAGCAACCTTGACTTTTTCCCTGTTATGGGGTATATTTTCCTACAATTTTGGTGGTCGAAAGGGGGGGCTTTTTTGGGTTTAAAAGCCGGTTTTTTTTGGCTTTTAAAATCGAGGCTCTTTGAAAACAAAAGACAAAATTGGGTTCGTTTTTCACTTTTTTTTATGCACGCTGTTTTTTTGGCGCGTGCGGGGTGTGAATGATGAAACCAAAGTGGTGGTTTAGTCCGGCTCGGCTATGCCTTCGATGCGGCAACACGCCGTGACGGTGCTGGCGAGCAGCACGGCGATGGTCATGGGGCCGACGCCGCCGGGGACGGGGGTGATGGAGCCAGCGACCTGAAACGCGCTGTCGAAATCCACGTCACCGACGAGGCGGGTTTTGCCCGCGCCGCGTTCGGGGGCGTCAATGCGGTTCATGCCGACGTCGATGACGCAGGCACCGGGTTTGATCCAATCGCCCTTGACCATCTGCGGGCGGCCCACGGCGGCGACCAAGATATCAGCGCGGCGGCATTCGTCGGCCAAATCTTTGGTGCGCGAGTGGGCGATGGTGACGGTGCAGTTCTCGTTCAGCAACAATTGCGCCATCGGTTTGCCGACGATGTTGGAGCGCCCCAGCACCAACGCGCGCAAGCCCGACAGGTCGTCGCCTAAGGTGTCTTTGATCAACATCACGCAGCCCGCGGGCGTGCACGGCACCATAGCTTGCTGTCCGGTTGCGAGACGCCCTGAATTGATGACGTGAAAACCGTCCACGTCCTTGTCGGGGCTGACGGTGTTGATGACGCGGGTCTCGTCAATGCCGTTTGGCAGCGGTAGCTGCACCAAGATGCCGTGGACTTTTGGGTCGTCGTTGAGGCGTTTGACCAGGGCCACCAGTTCATCTTCTGAGGTGCTGTCGGGCAGCTTGTGTTCATAGGAGTTCATGCCGCATGCGACGGTCTGCTGACCCTTGTTGCGCACATAGACTTGCGACGCCGGGTCTTCGCCCACCAGCACCACCGCCAAGCCCGGCGTGATGGTGTGTTCGGCTTTGATCTTGGCAACCTTGGCCGTGACGCGGACGCGCAAGCCCTCGGCAAATGCTTTCCCGTCGATACGTTTGGCTTCGCTCATACGCTGAATCCTTTAGCGGCGGCCCACGCGTTCAACACGTCCGCCAGTTGCGTTGCATCGCCCGCAAGGTACATGACCTTGGTGCGGCTGGTCTGGCCTTGTAGCACTTCCAGGGTCGATTTTGCCACCTTCCATTCCTTAGCCAGCAGCTTGATCAAGGCCTGATTGGCTTTGCCGCCTTCGGGAACTGTGGTGACGGTGGCCTTGAGGGCCGTGTTTCCGTCGGCGTCTTGGCCTAAGCCCAAAATTGCATCGGCGCGACCACTGGGTTGCAGGCGCACACGCACGCGCAGGCCATCTGATTTGGGGGCTGAATCGAAAAACGCGCCCGCCACTTAAATTACATCATCCGGCTGGCGGTCTGCGCAAGGATGGACTGCAAGAACATCACGCCCAGCAACACCACGAGCGGCGATAGATCGATACCGCCCATATTCGGCAAAATCGCACGGATGCGGCTATACAAGGGCTCGGTCAAACGGTAGGTGAAGTCCATCACCATGTGCACAAACTGGTTCGATGTGTTGATGACATTGAACGCCACCAACCAACTGATCACCACATTCACGATCACGATCCATTTGTAAAAATCGAGTGCAACATAAACGACCTGCAACACGCTGTTTAAAACCACATCCATTGGCGACCTCGGTCCGTATTGTTAAAGCGCCCCAAACTTATGCGCAGCAGCCCCTTGGCGCAAGGGCTGGATGGTTTGATCGCACAAAATGTCCGCCTTGACAGAAACACGCGCCGCACGCTTACTATCGCTGCACCTTGTGGGGCCGTAGCTCAGTTGGGAGAGCGCCACGTTCGCAACGTGGAGGTCGTCGGTTCGATCCCGATCGGCTCCACCATTTCTGTAGGGTGGTGCACATCATGAATGAGGGCTGCGCATGGAGCCTCAAGGATCGCGCTGCGCCCGAGGAGAATTTTTTGACTCAGATCGACCTGAAATCAGCCGTTCGTCAGCAACGCGAAAGCCTAAAGGCGTTATTTGCCCAGCCGCTGTTCGACTTGGCGCAGGAATGTGCGGCAATCATGGATGATCGCGCCGCCGTTGAGGCCTTGTTGAGTGCCGCGCTCAAGTCCCTTGGCACCTGCAAACACCTGTTCGCCCTTGACACAGGCGGCCACCAGTTCGTCGACAACATCACCCGCAAAGGCCCGAATCCGGCCCACTTTGGCCGCAACCGCCTTGACCGCCCATATATGCAGGGCCTGGGCGGGGATGTCGATTTTGCCCTGTCCGAAGCCTATATCAGCCGCAACGCCAAACGCCCCATGCTCACCGCCGTGCAGGTGGTGCGCGGTGCGGACGGGGCGCGGCTGGGTTATATCGGCGCGGATTTCGATCTGCGCGAATTACCCGGCACGCAGGGCATCTATACCGAAAGCCAAGACTGGCGGCAGATCAAAGGCGACCCCGCCATTCGCGGCGGCCTGTTCGCCCAACACCGCGCGCAAAGCCTCATGGATGATCGCCTGGATGACGTTCTGCCCCTGATGGCGGAATTGATGGCCGAGCACGGCGTCTTTCACGGCAAGCTGCATTTTTCCAGCTCGCGCGCCACCATCTGGTTGATGGACGATCCGTATGTGTATCGGATTCTCAATTTTGACGACTTGATTGATCCCGACACCTGCCTTGCCTATCCACGCCGCCCCTATAGTGAGCGCGCCATCGTGCCGCCGGACGAGGTCAGCGCCGTGTTCGAAATGTTTCGCGAATTGCGCTTTGCCGATGAAAATATCTATCTGCGCGCGGGCTCGCTTAACGTCATCAATGGCATGGTGGCGATGAACTTTTCGTGCGACGGGTCACACTACATTCGCTATGACGAATTCCTCGCCAATGGCCTGCAATTTTGGTTTGGCAAGTTGCTGTAACAGCACGGGGCGCTCGTCAATCTTTGGAGAATCGGGCCAACACGCTGTCGCCCGCTGGCCGTCCGTTGACGCGTTCGCGGGCGGCGAAGCGGGCGTGCCACTTGGCGAAGGTGGACGGGCGGGTGAGGATCGTCCAGGCGCGCACGGCAAGGCCTGGGTGCTTGTTGCCCAGTACTTCGCCGCAAGTTTCTTGAACTGCGCGCTTGAACGCCGACTTGGCCTTGGGCAAGCGCAGGTCTACGCCCATGCCCAACATGGCGGCTAATTTCGCCAGCGCAGACTGATTCCACCGCGTCAGGTGGTGCGGCGGCAGGTTCTGGATGTCCCAACCCGCCAGTTCGCGGCTCATGGGGGAATAGGGAACGGCGGTGTAAATCCGCCCGCCCGGCTTCAAGAGGCTGGCCACTTGGCGCATCACCCCCAACGGGTCGCCGACGTGCTCCAGGACATGACTGAGGATGACGACGTCAAAAGGATCAACGGCCCGTAGCGCGTCGCCTAACGCTTCAAACGCCGCCAAGTGCACGTCAAAACCTTGGGCGCGGGCTTTTTCAATGGAGGGCGCGCTGACGTCCACACCCACCATCGAGACGTTCGCTAGGTGTTTTAAAAAGTCCATCAATTTGCCGTCGCCACAGCCCACTTCCAGCACGCGCAGCGGTCCGACGGCGGCAAAGTCATCACGAATCACCCGCCATTCCCAGCGCGCACCGGCGTGGTACTTGGGCTGGGCGGTGATCCAGCCGTAATAGTCACCGCCGCCTGGCTGCATGGGATCGGCGAACACCAGCCCACACGCGTCGCATTCGCGCATTTTATAATCGATAAGCTCCACGCCATCAGGCACGGATGCAGAAAACAATCCAGACACCTGTTCGCGGATCAACGTTCCCGGAACATCCATAACCAGAGACGCGGGGGCGCCGCAAACGGGGCAAGTAGATTGGGCTTGAGACGGCATGTAAGGGCTCCAAATAGCGGGCGTTGCGGGCGCAGTTTACCCGCCAAGCTTCGCAACGTCACAACTTAAACTCTGAGGCGTCAATAAATGACAAATATGGATTTCCAACGGCGGTGGCCATGAACTGGACGAAAACCTTACAGGTTGCGCAAATGTTGACGGAAGCTATTCAGGCCAATGTCCCGCCCAAACACCCAACACAGGAGACCCGCATGGGCGACGATACTGTCACTGACCAAGCACCCGCAGTCCAAAACCCCACAGCCCAAGTTCCCTTAGCCCAAGACCCTGCGCAAGTGGCACCCGCACCCGTTGCTGCGGACCCGACCGCCCCGGCACCGGTCGCACCAACGGTTGAGGCCGCGCCTGTGCCCGCGCCCGAGGCCACTGCGCACGTTGCCGCCCTCAGCGCCGCGCTCGGCAGTACCGCGCCAAGCGACATCAATACGACGTTGCAAAATGCTGCCAATCTCGCCCAGGCGCTGCACCAAAACCCGGAAGTGCTGAGGCTCATGCATGCCCTGTTGGGAAAATTGGGCTCGAACCAAGACTAAGGGGGCCACCCTTCTCAGTCCTCGTGCGCGGGTTGCACCTTGATCACGGTATTGGTGAGCGGCGGTGGCGGCCCGACGGCAAAGGCGTGTGCCTTATTGGCGAAGTGACGCAAGGTCCGCGCCACCGCACGGTTGACCGAACCGATGGGGTATTCACCGTTGGCGCCCTTCACGCCGGCAGGCGTATCGGTGAGAATTTCGATGCCTTCATCAATGGTGTTCACCGCCCACACATTAAACGTGCCGGCCCTCACCGCATCGACCACATCGGCGCGCAGCATCAAGTGCTTGACGTTGGCGGCGGGGATCATCACGCCCTGATCCCCAGTGAGGCCACGGTGAACGCAGATGTCGAAAAAGCCCTCAATCTTTTCGTTGACCCCACCGATCGCTTGCACCCGGCCTTTTTGATCCACCGAGCCGGTCACCGCGACGGACTGGTTGATGGAAATCCCGGAAATCGCCGACATCAAGACATAGAGCTCGGTCGACGATGCGCTATCGCCGTCAACGCCGCCGTAAGATTGTTCAAAGGCAATGTGCGCGGTGAGCGCCATCGGACCGTTTTGGCCGAAGCGCTCGGTGAAAAAGCTTTCCAAGATCATCACGCCCTTGGAATGGAGCGGCCCGCCCAATTCAACTTGACGTTCAATGTCCACCACATCGCCCTTACCCATGCTCACCGTAGCCGAGATGCGCGACGGGCGACCAAACATAAAGCTGTCCAATTGCAGCACCGAAAGGGCGTTGATTTGCCCCACCTTCGCGCCCTCGGTTTCAATCACCAAAGTGCCGCGCTGGATTTCCTCCTGCAAACGCTCACGGTAGCGGTCGGAGCGGTAGATCTTGGCGTCAATGGCCTCTTGGACATGCTTGGCGGTGATAACTTTGGCTTTACCCACCCCGGCCCAATAGTTCGATTCCCGCACCAAATCCACGATGCTGGCCATGTGGGTGGTGAGTTTTTCGGCGTCGCTGGCAAGGCGTGCGCCTTGTTCCACCACACGCGCCACGGCACTTCTGTCCATATGGCGAAGGTTTTCGCGTTCCACCTGGCCCGCCAGCAGGCGCGTATATCCGCCCAAACCATCCGCATTGCGGTCCATACGATCCGCAAAATCGGCGGCGACTTTAAACAGTTCTTTAAAATCCGGATCGTGCATGGACAACAAGAAATAGATCATCGGCTCGCCGAGCAGCACCACCTTCACGTCAAGCGGCACGGCTTCGGGTTCCAGCGACACGGTGGTTACCCAGCCTAAAGATTCCGCCGGACTTTCCACGCGAATGTGGCCCGCGCGCAAGGACCGTTTCAAGCTTTCCCAGGCAAAGGGCTGCATCAAAACGCGACGGGCGTCTAATACCAGATAGCCGCCATTGGCGCGATGCAGCGCGCCCGGCTTGATCAAATTAAAATCGGTGACCAGGGTGCCCATCTGGCTCAGGTGTTCAATGCGCCCCACCAAATTAGGCTGGGTGGGGTGTTCTTCTTCGATCACCGGCGCACCCTTGGCCGCCGCATTGTCCACCAGCACGTTCACTTGATAGCGGCGAAATGACGCCTGGTTGGACGCGGCGGTGGGCGACTGCGGCTCGGGATCAGGTAAAAAATCTACGGCGCGCTCAACCACGTCGCGGCGCACCGCTTCCAGATAGGCCACAGCCGCGTCAACGTCTTGCCAATTTTTTTCCAATTCTTCGATCAGATGGCCGACCGCACGCTGCGTCAAATCACGGTTCAGCTCACGCACCTTTTCGCGATTTTCTTTTTCCCACTTAGGGATTTGGGCGAGAATGGTTTCAAGCTGCTCTTGCAACCGCTCGAGCGCGGCGCGGCGCTGGTCGCGGTCTTTTTTGGGCAGGGCCTCAAAGTCCTCAGGCGTCATCACCTCGCCGTCTTTGGTTGCCGCCATGCCGAGACCTAAGGGCGTACGTACCAGGGCAATTTCATTTTTTTCAGCCGTTGCTTGCAGTTTGGCAAAGCTTCCTTCGTGGCGTTTTTTAAGCTCCTCTTGCAGCGCCTCCTTGCGTTGGGTGTAGTCCTCGCTTTCGAAGGCTGCGGGCAGCGCGCCTTGTAATTCCACGACCAGCTTGTCCATGTCATCGCGCAGCATCACCGCCTTGCCCGCTGGCAAACGCAAGGCGCACGGCTTATGTGCATCTTCAAAATTATTGACGTAGCACCAGTCGTCCGGCGTTGCCTGGCTCTCGGCCTCGCGTTGCAAAAATCGCCGCACGGTGGATGATTTACCGGTGCCTTCCGGGCCGAACGCGAACAGATTATAGCCATCGTGCAGCATGCCAATGGCAAAGCGAATGGATTCCACCGCGCGGTCCTGCCCGATCACGCCGTCCAACGGCTCGACGTCAGCGGTGGTTTTAAAGTCAAACCCGTCAATGGAGCATGGGGTGTAAAGCTGCCCCGAATCCAGTGCTTTTAAGGTCTTCATATCGCTGCTCATGCTGCTTCTCCGACCTCTGCCTCAATGCGCTCCATATCTTCGTCGCTGAGGCCAAAATGGTGACCGATTTCATGGATCAAAACGTGACGGATCAGATGATGCAAGTCCTCGCCACTGTCGCACCAGTAGTCCAAAATTGGGCGGCGGTACAAAAAAATCATGTCGACGCCCGTCGGCGTATCGCTCACGCTTTTGTCACCTAAGGCGACACCAGAGTACAAGCCCAGCAGATCGAATGGGCTTTCCAGTTCCAGTTCCAATTCGGTCTGAGCGTCTGGGAAGTCTTCAACACGGATAACCACGCCCTCAACAGGGCGGGTCAACTCCTGCGGCATCGCATCGAAGGCTTCGCGGGCTATGATTTCCAAATCGTCGAGCGTTGGGGCTTTGGTAAAATTGTTCTTCATCCCTAAATGGTACCCCCCCTAGGTGCTCGCGCCAAGGGGCATTGGCACGCGCCTTTTCCTTGCCCCAAGCGCCCGATTGGCCGATAGTTAAGAGCTTATAATGTGCCGCAAAGGCACTGCCGAGAACGGCGAGGGAAGGATAACAACACATGGACTTTGCCACGCTGATAGGCTTGGTAGTGGGTTTGGCCGTGGTCGTGGCCGCCATCTTAATCGGGTCCGGTTTAGACCTGTTTTTGAACATGCCTGGGTTCCTCATCGTGGTCGGCGGAACACTAGCCGCGACGTTCGTGAAATTCCCCCTGCAAAATGTTTTTTCGGCCCTTAAGACCGGGGCGACCACCGCGCTGAAGAACGTCTATGAAGACCCGCACGGTCTGATTGACGTGTCTTTGGAATTGGCCGAGACCGCCCGCAAAAGCGGTATTCTGGCCCTGGAAGGGGTGACGGTCGAGAACCACTTTTTCCAACGCGGTATTAAGCTGTGTGTCGATGGCCACCCGTTGGAGGTGGTGCGCGGTGCGTTGCTGCGCGACATGGAATTGTCCATCCATCGCCACGAAGAGGGCTCGCGCATCTTCAAAGCCATCGGCGACAGTGCGCCAGCATTTGGCATGATCGGCACCCTAGTGGGCTTGGTGCAGATGTTAGCCAACATGGATGACCCCAACACCATCGGCCCGGCTATGGCGGTGGCACTCCTCACCACCTTGTATGGTGCTATCATCGCCAACCTCGTTGCGCTGCCCATTGCCGACAAACTGGAAACCAAGACCGAGGAGGAGCGCCTCACCAAGGAATTAATCTTGGAAGCCATTAGCCAGATTCATGCCCGCCAAAGTCCGTTAATCCTGGCTGACATCTTGGAAGGCTTCCTGCCTGAAAACGAACGCAACCGCAGCGATGACAATGACGACGACAGTGATACCGGAGATGAAGGGGGCCTCTCATGAGCGCCGGCAAAGCAAAAAAAGGCGGCGCCGGCGCGCCCGCGTGGATCGTCACTTTTGCCGATCTGATGAGCCTGTTGCTAACGTTCTTCGTGTTGCTGCTGTCATTCTCCAGCATGGAGATAACGGAATTCAAAAAAATGGCCGGTGCCATGAGTCAGTCTTTCGGCCTGCAATCGTTCGATTATCTTTCTGGCATCATCGAACTTGAAGGCTCCGCCGTTGGCACCACCGCAAAAAATGTGGAGCCCATTTTCCTGCCCGATCAAATTCCCACGGATCAAATCGGCCCCGACGTAAAAGACGTAGTCGAGGGCATGGAGCCGCCGGTGCAAGAGGTGCCCGACAAGCAAGCCGAGGCCAGCAAGCGGACCTTCAATGATTTGGAGACCGTGATGGCCACCGAAATTGCCGCCGACGTCATGGACCTCATCCGCGCGGGCAACACGACCATAGTGCGGTTTCCCGACAAGGTCTCTTTCCCGTCGGGCAGCGGTGAATTAAAATCTGAATTCCTGCCGGTGCTGAGTAAGGTCCTCAGCGTGCTTGAGAGTTCAGGTGGAAACATCATCATTTCCGGACACACCGACGACATCCCCATCACCACCGATCAACATCGCTCGAACTGGGATCTATCGTCCAGCCGCGCGGCTTCGGTGGCACACTATATTTTGAAATACACCACCATCTCACCCGACCGCATTACCGTGCAAGGCTATGCCGACTCGCGCCCGCTGGTGGCCAATGACAGCGCAGACAATCGCGCCAAGAACCGCCGCGTGGAGATCACCATTGAACAGCTTCCAACGCCCTAGGCTTTTTCGCGGCCAACAGCGGCAATGCCCGGTGCCAAGGGTACGGCAACGGCGCGGCTGACTTTGGCTTCCCGATGCGCGGTATAAGCACCCGAGGTAAAAATCACCAGCGCCCCGGCCCACGTCCACACATCCGGCACCTCGCCATAAGCCATGAACCCCAATACTGCCACGAAGGGGAGTTGTGCAAAGCCAAAGGGCGCTATGAACGACGCGTCGCCGTTGGCAAAAGCCCGGTTGATGGCCAGATGTGCCGCCGTAGCGACGAAGCCCAGCGCCAACAACCACCACCATGTATCACCCGTTGGCCAGTGCCACACGGTGAGGGCTGGACCGATGGAAAACAGGCTCATAAAAAGGCCCATCCACACCACCATGGCGTTGGGGGACTCGGTCTTCGCCAAGGACTTGTTCGACAGCATAGCGCCTGCAATCAAGACCGCCGCCAGCAAAGCCATAATCTGTGCCAAGCCCACTTCGGCAAAACCCGGTCGGATGATTAACAGCACACCTAGGAACCCCGCCGCCGTCGCTGCCCAGCGCCGGGGACCGACCTGTTCCCCTAAAAAAAGCGCCGCACCCGCAGTGGTAAAAAGCGGGGCCGAAAAACTGATCGCGGTGGCTTCGGCGATGGGCATCATGGGTAGAACCGAGAACCATACCAGCATCGCCACGATGCCAAACCCGGAGCGCCGCACATGTGCCCACACGCGCCCAGTGCGCATCGCGCCTAAGCCCGCCATCGCCACCCACGGAAGCATGAGCGCGAATTGGGCAAAATTTCTGAAAAAAGCAATTTCAAACGGGTGCAAGTCGGCGGCTATGAACCGTACCAGCGCGCTTAACGCCCCCAGCAAGCATGCGGCGAGGATCATCCACGCCGCCCCGGATGTGGCGGGGGACACGGAAAAAGAGCTAAAGTTTATAGGCCCGTTCTTATTCATAGCGCTGGAACCTTATGCTTCCCTGCGCGCCAATGCCAGTCTTCTACCTACGCCACAGGGCTGCGCGCCCAACATGGCGCAGGTGAGCGTTTTTAAAGCGGTTTACTCTGCGTCTGGCTGATCGGTGGACCCAGAGCGAAGCTGCACCACCCGACGTACCTTCATCGCCGCGATCACCACTGGCCCTGCGTGAACGACGATATCAAACCAATCGATGGGAATGAGGGGGACGCCGTCCCGGAGCATTTTCATCTTGGACACCAGGTGCGGCTCGCCAAATGGCATGAGGACAAAAATGGTTGCCAAGATGACGACGGGCCACAGGGGCAGCTGATCTAGAGTTTTATTTACGAACACGTTTTCAATTCTCACTTATTGCTATTTTTTGTTGTGCCTAAGTGCCACTGCGCCTGAGCGCCGCAGCCTCGGCCAGAAGCCAATCCCGGAACAGGCGGACCTTCGACCGATTCACGTCGGCCTTGGGACAGACAATCCAGTATGCGTAAGCGCCTGGTATACTAATGTCAAAGGGCTTTACCAAACGACCCGCGTCAAGTTCGTCTTGCACCAAGACGCTGCGCCCCAGCCACACGCCCTGTCCATCCAAGGCCGCCTGCATGGTGTGGGCCGAATCCAGAAAGCCTGGGCCTCGGTCGGGATCGGCGAGCGTTACCCCCGCCGCATCTAGCCAGATACGCCAATCCATGCCCGCGTCTTGTAACAACGTGTGGTTCGCCAAGTCTTCCGGCTTGTTCAGGGGCGGGCCATCCGCCAATAATGTCGGCGCGCACACCGGAAACACGTCTTCTTCTATCAACCACCAAGCCTGCAACCCCGGCCAGGATCCAAGTCCATAGCGCACCCCGACGTCAATGCCCTCCATCATCAAATCGGCGAGCTCTATCGAGGCGCTGAGCCGCACGTCGATGTCCGGTTGTTCGGTGCGAAACCGCTTGAGCCGCGGCACCAGCCAGCGGGTAGCAAACGACGGCACCGTCGTCACCGTCAGTACGCCGCCGGTCCCCGCACCATCTTCTTCTAAAAGGAGGCGGAATGCGGCTTGCATGGTGTCGAGCGAATCCCGGACTCCGGGAAACAAAACCTGCCCCTCGTCCGTCAGCATCAAAGCCCGGCCCGTGCGGCGAAATAGGCGAAAGCCCAAATGCCCTTCCAGGGCTTTGACTTGGTGCGACACCGCGGCTTGCGTGACGTGGAGTTCCTGGGCCGCGCGGGTGAAGCTTAAATGGCGGGCGACCGCCTCGAACACGCGCACGGCATTGAGGGGCGGTAGTTCGCGGGCCATGTCTAATTGTCCTGTTTTGAGACCGTCACCTTTTATGACTATTTCTTATAGCAAATATTCATAGTTTATACGAGATCGCTATAAAATAGGCTCTTACTCATTATTTACCATTAGTTTTTCTAATGACGTGATGAGAATTCATCGTTTGCCGGATCGAAACCTTGGGCTTAAAACTAAGAGCGTAAATTCCCCTATTGGAGGATCTGACATGACCACGACACCTTTAAGCGCTTGCACCATTGAATACACAGTGACCCTGCGTATTCCTGCATCGCGTCCTGTCGCGTTTTATCTGGCCAGCCAAGTGCGTGCAGCTGCCCTTACCGTTCACACCTGGCGCGCACGGACACGCCAACGCCGCGCCTTGACGCGCCTGGATGATCGCCTGCTGCAAGATGTTGGCATCACGCACGCCGCGCGTAGCCATGAAATCATCAAACCGTTCTGGCAGGTGTAAACTTAAGGCTCGGATTTTATCCATGAATACCGCCGTCCTTTATCTTGCCACCGTGCTCATCTGGGGTTCGACCTGGTACGCGATCACGTTGCAGTTGGGCGTCGTTGATCCGGTTGTATCCGTCGCCTATCGCTTCGCCATTGCCGCCGTCATCTTGATGGCGTGGTGCGCGGGGCGGGGCAAACCAATGCGCTATGGCATGCGCGATCATATGTGGATGGCAGGCCAGGGCATGTTTTTGTTTTGCGCCAATTATGCGGTGTTCTATATCGCTACCGGCTATGTCACGTCGGGGCTTGTGTCCGTGGTGTTTTCCACCATCGCGGCGTGGAATATTGTTTTTGGGCTGATTTTTTTCGGCACGCCCGTCAGCGCGCGGGCCTCAATCGGCGCGGTGTTGGGTATTTTTGGCTTAAGTCTGATATTCTTGCCGGAAGTCAAGGCCCTGGACCTCCACGATGAGGCCGCGTTGGGGCTGGCGCTCTGCGTGATCGCCACGATCCTCGCCAGCTTTGGCAACATGGCGTCGGCGCGCAATCAAAAGAACGGCCTTCCCGTGCTGCAAACCAACGCCTTTGGCATGGCCTATGGCGCTGCGTTTACGGCTATTTTTTCAGCCGCAACAGGGCGGGATTTTATTTGGGATACGTCGTTCGATTACCTGTGGTCGATGCTCTATCTCGCCATGTTCGGGTCTGTGCTGGCGTTCGGCGCGTACCTGACATTATTGGGGCGCATCGGCGCCGGGCGCGCGGCCTATGCCGCGGTGCTGTTTCCGGTGGTGGCGTTGAGCCTATCCGTGGTGCTTGAAGATTACACCTTTACACCCCTGGCCCTTGTTGGGGCCGCCTTGGTGCTGGGCGGCAACATTTTGGTACTGGCCAAGGCCCGGCATTTTTCCTGGTTGAAACGCAAAAAAGGGGCGGCCACCCTTTCGTGACCGCCCACCAAATGCTTTGCGTTAGGGACGGATGTAATGCCAGCCTTGGTCTTGGCGTATCATCAGCTGCACCACGCCCGACGGCACGACGTTGACCTTATCCGACTGGATGATTGGCGGGGCCTTGCCTTCTTTTTTGGTCATGCCCTTAAGGGTATTGCCACATGCGGCGAAAGACACATTATCAAATTCCAGCGTATAGGACTCCAAACGCTGCTTCACCGGCGAGGTGTCCGCGCGTAGCATGTGGAGGCCTGGGCCATAGGTGACGATCTCGATTTGTGCCTTCTTGCCCTTGGCCGCATAATATTTGCTGACATTAGCGGCGTTATTCAGGGCTAAATTCATCTTAGCCGCGTCATTTTCATCGACATGAAATACGACGTGATGGGCAAAGCCGTCCCCAGCCTGGACCGGTTGGGCGGCAAGGCCGATCATCACTGCTGCTGCTGCGATCAGGGCCGTTAAAGTGAATTTTCTCATATGATTTCTCCCCTTGTTGTAGATCGTTTTGTAGTATTTCCCCTAGCACTTGCGAAATAGTATCACTTTAAATAGGACTATGCCTCAATAGGAAGCATCACAGCCTTGTAACCTCGCCCTCCTTGCGGCATTTTGACCGCGTTAAGGAATAAGGAAGGCGATATCATGAGAGGTTATTTCGGCGTCGGCGTGGAGGGCATCTCTAAATCCATGAACGCGGGGGCGATTTTTCGCACCGCACATGCGTTTGGGGGTAGTTTCGTGTTCACCGTGGGTGCATGTTACGCGCGCCGCCAAGGCGGCTTGGCCGATACCTCCAACGCCTTAGGCCACATGCCGTTCTACGGTTTTGCCGACCACACGCAAATGCTCTTGCCCGAAGACTGCCGTCTGGTGGGCGTCGAGCTTACCGACGACGCAGTGGATCTTCCCAGCTTTCGCCACCCCAGCCGTTGCGCCTATATTTTAGGGCCGGAGCGCGGTTCTCTATCGTCGGCCATGGTCGAAAAATGCGACTTTGTGATCAAGATCCCCACCAGTTTTTGCATCAATGTGTCGGTTGCCGCCGCCATCGTCATGTATGATCGCACCCTGTCCATGGGCCGTTTCGCCGAGCGTCCAGTGCGCGCGGGAGGTCCCATACAAGAGCTGCCCCAGCACCATCACGGCGGGCCGGTGCTGCGCACCATGGAGCCGTACTTGGAAAGCCCGCCATTGGGGGAAGGTTTTGACCCTGATGGATATAACGACTAAACCGGCGTTAACTTTTTTTGGCTAAGCTGCTGACATGATCAATTCACGCACATTCTTAATCGCCGCCTTTTTCACTGGTGCCGCCCTGTCTGCTGAGGCCAAGGTCTTAAGCGAACACGGCGATTGGATCGCCGCCCAGGAAATGGAAAACGGAAAACCCGCGTGCGTCATGTCGAGCACTCCGCAAAAATCCGAGGGCAAGTACGCCCGGCGCGGGGACATTTTTGCCCTTATTTCCCACCGCCCCGCAGAAAAACGCATTGGCGAGGTCGGCTTTCAGGCTGGCTATACCTTCAAGAAGGGCTCCGACGTTACCGTCACCATTGATCGAAAAAAATCGTTCAAGCTGTTCACCCACGGTGAGTTCGCCTGGACCACGGATGCCAAAATGGACAAAAACATCGCCGCCGCCATGCGCGCAGGCAGCACCTTAGTGGTTGAGGGCGTATCATCGCGCGGCACCCAAACCCGCGATACCTACTCGCTCAAGGGCTTCACCGCGGCGCTGAAAGCCATTAACACGGCGTGCGGCGTTAAATAACCTTCCGCAGTTTCCTTTGCGATATTTACCAAAAGCCCCTATATCAGGGCCACCATGACCCATACACGCATCAATCTCGTCGGGCTCGACCGCGACGATCTGATCCAAGCTATGGCCGACATCGGTGAAAAACCGTTTCGCGCCAATCAGCTCTGGCATTGGATCTATCACCGTGGGGAAACCGATTTTACCGCCATGACCAACTTAGGAAAGCCGCTGCGCGCCAAGTTGGTTGAAGGCTTTTATGTCGACCGCCTGGAAATTGTTCAGGCGTTGGTGAGCGTTGATGGGTCGCGCAAGTGGTTGTTGCGTCTGGAAGACGGCAACGAGATTGAGGCTGTGCTGATCCCCGACGAAGGGCGCGGCGCGCTGTGTATCTCGTCCCAGGTGGGCTGCACGCTCAATTGCGATTTCTGCAATACCGGTACCCAGCGCCTGGTGCGCAACCTTACAGCGGCGGAAATCGTCGGCCAGGTTATGATTGCCCGCGATGAAATGGGCGAGTGGCCGTCGGGCGTTGACGATCGCCTGCTCACCAACATCGTGATGATGGGCATGGGCGAGCCGTTGATGAACTTCGACAACGTGAAAAAGGCCCTGCACATTATTAAAGACGGCGAAGGCATTGCCATCTCCCGGCGTCGCATCACCCTTTCGACGTCTGGCGTGGCCCCGATGATCGCGCGCGCGGGCAAAGAGATCGACGTGGATTTGGCCATTAGCCTCCACGCCGGTCACGACGACCTGCGCGACGTTCTGGTTCCCATCAACAAAAAGTATCCGTTGGACGTTTTGCTGAAGGCGTGCGCCGACTATCCGGGGGCACGCAACTCGCGGCGCATCACCATGGAATACGTGCTAATCAAGGACGTCAACGACAGCCCCGAGGAGGCGCGTCACCTGGCCCACCTCATGCGTAAACACAAAATCCCCGCCAAGTTCAACCTGATCCCGTTCAACCCCTGGCCGGGTACCAAGTACGAGTGCTCATCAAACAATGCGGTGCATCGTTTTTCCAAGATTCTCAATGACGAAGGCTTTTCCGCGCCCATTCGCCAGCCGCGCGGTCGCGACATCATGGCCGCGTGCGGGCAGTTGAAATCTGATAGCGAAAACAAAAAATTAAAGGCCCTGCAAGACAAACGTGCGACTGAGGGTGCATCCGTTTAAATACGCTCGCCATTGCTTTTACGTCACTTTCTGACTATTGTTGACTCATCGTTCCATAACTTTCGGACTGAACCCATGGCCCGCCCGCAGCAATTTGATCGCGACGACGTTTTGGACAAAGCACTTGAAGTGTTTTGGAAGAAAGGCTTTGAATCTGCGTCCGTACAAGACCTAGTCAATGCCACCGGACTTAATCGCGGGAGCCTCTACAACACGTTCGGCGACAAGGCTGCACTGTTCGCCGAAGTGATGCAGCGTTATAGCCGCGCATCCCCAGCGATGCCTTTGGTCGAGGCCGCACAAAACAAAAACAGCGATGCCAACACCCACGCCTTAATCGTTCAATTTTTCAAAGAGTTGGTCAAACGTGCCCTCGCCGATCAAGACCACAAGGGGTGTTTGCTGACCAACACATCGGCCGGATTTTATGGCTGTAGCGATGCCATGACCGAGTGGGTGCGCGAAACACTGAGTGGTTTAGAAAGCATCCTCAACACGCTCATCGAACGTGGGCAAGCCCGCGGTGATATTATCAGTACCACCAAGTCCTTGGCTCTTGCGCGCTCCCTCGTTGCCAGCGCCCAGGGCCTCAACGTTATGGCCCGCACAGGAGCCAATACCCAGACTCTCAAAGACATCGCCGCCCAAGCGGTGCGTGTTCTGGACCACTGATCCCTTTATTTTAGAACATCCGTTCAAATAAACGTTTGACGCCTCGTGCGGTCTTAGTTTACCTTGATTTAATTATTGAATGATCATTCCATTAACGGAGGCCCGCACAATGACCGAAGAAAATACCGTTGCCTTGGTAACAGGCTCAAACCGTGGCATTGGCGCGGCCTACGTTGAAGCCTTGCTCAACCGCGGCGCAAAGCGCATTTATGCGGCGGCCCGCAATCCACAAGACGCCCTGGACGCTGCCGCGCGCAACCCAGACCTTATCGTTCCGCTTGAGCTGGACATCACCAACGCGGATCAGGTACAAAGGGCCGTTGAAAAAGCTGGCGACATCAATCTTTTAATCAACAACGCCGGCGCGGCCCATTTTACGGGCGTGCTTTCAAACACCGATAGCGCCGATGCCCGCAACGAAATGGATGTCAATTATTTTGGCACCATGGCCATGTGCCGGGCCTTTGCGCCGGTTTTGAAACAAAACGGCGGCGGTAGCATTGTCAGCATCGTTTCCATTCTCGGCCTCATTACCGCACCCGTGGCCGGAACCTATTCCGCGTCCAAGGCGGCCTTAAACGCCATGATGATTTCCCTGCGCGCCGAATTGGCGGCGCAAGGCACGCATGTCGTCTCCATTTATCCAGGTCCGGTGCAAACCCGGATGATCAAACCCATCGAAGACGCCATGCAAGACAGCATGGTCACCCCGGACGTCATTGCAAACGACACCCTCGACGGCCTGCGTATAGGAGAAACCGATATTTATCCCGGTACCGCCAAACAAATTCGCCAAGGCCTCGTCGCCGACCCTGGCGCCGTTCAAGCGCAGTTTTCGCAAATGCTGCCCATGGGCTGATCTGCCTAACCTACCGACATCATCTCATTCCATTTGACGGAGGACACTCGCATGAACAATTTCACCGTACACACCCGCGAAAGCGCCCCCGAAGGCGCACATGAAATCATCGATTTTTATCAAGAGAAATTCGGCTTTGTCGCCAATATTATCGGCATCATGTCCGAATCCCCGGCGGCCACCAAAGGCTACGCCGCTACGTACGGCCTACTCAGCGAGACGGATTTCACACCCGCCGAGCAGCAACTGATTTTCCTTGCGGTCAGCCGCGCCAATGGCTGTCATTACTGCGTCGCGGCACACTCCACGGTCGGGAAAATGGTCGGCCTGGACGAGGGCGCCATCCATGCCGTGCGTGACGGTCGTCCCGTTCTCGACCCCAAGCTAGCCGCCATCGCCGAGTTCGCCATCAAGGTGGTTGACAAGCGTGGCCACGTCAGCGCCCAAGACATCGAAACCTTCATCACCGCCGGGCATACCAAGGCGCAAATTTTGGAAATATTGCTCGGTGCCGCCACCAAGACCATCAGCAATTACATGAACCACATCGCGGCCACGCCGTTGGACGACGCCTTTGCGCCCATGGCCTGGGAACCAGACTCCGTCGCCGCCGAATAAGGCCTCCCCTCTTGTCCTTCCCCTCGCTGCTGCCTTGCCTGAATAAATCCCCTTTTGTTTGGTGCGGGGTTGGCGAAGAGGGGGAGGATTCTTATACTAAGCGTCCCCCAATGTGAACGCGCGAATGAGAGCCACATGGCCGACACCTGTTCCATCACCGGTGCGCCCAGCGCCGTAGCCAAAGACGACCAGGACTTTGATCCCGGGCCGGGCAAGCACGTCTTGTATTTCGGTGATCCCATGTGTTCGTGGTGTTGGGGCTTTGCGCCGGAACTCAGGCACTTAGACGCAACCCTTAAAGACCGCGCCCAACTGCACATCATCATGGGCGGCCTGCGTCCCGGCACGACGGAAGCTTGGGACGCCGAAATGCGCGATTACATCCGCCATCATTGGCAAGAGGTCGCCGCCAAGACCGGGCAGCCGTTTGACTATGCCCGCTTTGACGACAAAACCTTTGTCTATGACACCGCGCCCGCGTGCCGAGCCCTGATCACTGCGCGCACGCTTAAACCCGAAGCATCGCTGGCTATGTATGAAGCCCTGCAGCGTGGCTTTTACGCCGAAGGCCTAGACCTGAGCAACGCCGCCAACCTTGTCGATATGGCAGCCTCGTGCGGCGTGGACAGAGACGCCTTCGCCCAGCACTTTATAGCCGTTGAGACGGCCGCGCTCACCGCACATGATTTTCAGCGCACTCGTGCGTTTGGTGTCACCGGCTTTCCCAGCTTGGTGTGTGCCGATGACGGTCAGTACGCGGTTTTGTCTCTCGGCTACCGCACTTTTTCGACGATGCAGCCGATCTTGGAAGAGTGGTTGAACGCGTAACGATTTCGCCTATACTGCGCGCGCTTTCGGGGTTTCATCCCCTCCCACATTTCATTTGAGGACACCCACCATGGCGGGCGATATCAAGAAGGTCGTTTTGGCGTATAGCGGCGGTTTAGACACCTCCATCATTTTGCGCTGGCTGGAACAAACCTATAATTGCGAGGTGGTCACGTTTACCGCCGATCTGGGCCAGGGCGAAGAGCTGGAACCGGCCCGCGCCAAAGCCGAGATGATGGGTATCAAAGACATCTTTATCGAAGATTTGCGCGAAGAGTTCGTGCGCGATTACGTGTTTCCCATGTTTCGCGCCAACCCGCTGTACGAGGGCACGTACATGCTGGGAACCTCCATCGCGCGCCCGTTGATCGCCAAGCGGCAAATTGAAATTGCCCGCGAAGTCGGTGCCGACGCTGTGTCCCACGGGGCCACCGGTAAGGGTAACGATCAGGTGCGGTTCGAGCTTGGCTACTACGCCTGCAATCCCGATATCAAGATCATCGCGCCGTGGCGTGAGTGGGAATTGGCGTCGCGCACCGATCTCATCACCTATGCCGAACAGCACCAGATTCCGGTCCCCAAAGACAAACGCGGTGAAAGCCCGTTTAGTCAGGATGCCAACCTTCTGCACATCTCAAGCGAGGGTAAAATTTTGGAAGACCCGTGGGCCGAGCCGGACTACGACCTGATTCTCACCCGCATGGTCACACCCATGGCGGCCCCCGATACGCCCACCGAAATCACCATTGATTTCGAAGCCGGTGATCCGGTGGCGATCAACGGCGAGAAGATGTCCCCGGCAACCTTGCTGGCCAAGCTCAACGATTTGGGCGGGGCCAACGGTATCGGTGCCATCGACATCGTGGAAAATCGCTTCGTCGGCATGAAGTCGCGCGGCGTGTACGAGACCCCCGGCGGAACCGTGTTGTTCCACGCCCGGCGTGCCATGGAAAGCCTGACGCTTGATCGGGGGGCGGCCCATACCAAGGACGAAATGATGCCGCGCTATGCCGAGATCGTGTACAACGGCTTTTGGTTCTCGCCCGAACGCGAAATGCTCCAGGCCGCCATCGACAAGGCCAGCGCGCGCGTCACCGGCACCGTGCGGATGAAGCTGTACAAGGGCAACACCATCATCACCGGACGCAAATCGCCGTACTCGTTGTATGACGAAGACATGGTGACGTTTGAGGAAGGCGGCACGTACGATCAAAAAGACGCCGCCGGATTCATCAAACTGAACGCGCTGCGCCTGCGCCTGAATGCGAAACTAAAATAAGCGCAGTTTAAGATCGGACATGTGATGACGAAGCCAGCACCGAGCGGACGTGTTGTGGTGCTGGCTTTCGCTGCCGCACAAGCCGTCTACGTCGCGATGCTGACCCTCACGTTGCCGACGCTGGAAAAACTAGCGGGTGGCCCTGCGGGCGTGGCCGGACTGGGCGGTACTTGGAACGTTCGCGTGGCTGCCGGTTTGTGCTGGCCTTGCCGATTATGTGGAAAATGGCTTTATCGTCGAAATGATTTTCGCCTATCCATCGGTCACCGAAGGATTGGTGACGGCGGCAAGTACGGCGACCGTCATCAAGTCCGTGCTCACGACCATAACCATGATCGCGCTTATACTCATGGTGATACGAATTGCGGGATTACGTTACGCAGCCCGATTGCGGCGTTAGCCCTTCAGCGGTGTCACCGAACCCGTGAGCAGCACCTGGCCCACGGCATAGCACCACACCGCCACCGGCATAAAACCAATTTCATGTTCACCGATGAAGCGCTTGCCCGACATGTTGCGGGTCAGCGCCTTTGACGGCGTGCTCGGTTTATTGACGTCCAGGAACTCCATCATGTCGCCCAACACGTCTTGGGGACGGGCGATGGCTTTGTTAGACCAGTCCAACTCGATACACTTCACCGGCTTATCGCCTGTCAGTGGCATTTCCACCAGCGACACATGCTTGTGCTTGCGGCCCTTTTTCCAAAAGGCGTAATACAGACGCAAGAACGTGGATGAGTGCATGAATTGGGAAATCACCGCCGTTTCGGCCAGCCGCGCCATGGCCTCATCACCCGCTGCCGCTGGTCCGGTGAGCCCCGAACGCATGGCAGGGGATGTTAGGTAAACCTTAAAACGGGTTTGGCGCTGAAAACGCTTGCTTTCACCATCGACGCGCCAGATGCGCTTGATCAAATAAGCAGATTCCAAAAACTCTAAATATTTGCGCAACGTGTTCTTGGCCACGCTCATATCCTTGGACAAAGCCTCAATGCTGGTCTCAATCCCCGTTTCCAGGGCCAATCGGGTCATCAGCTTCGCCACTTCGCGCTGGTCGGCGATGCCACACAGCCCGGCCAAATCGCGGTGTATAATTTGTGACACCACATCCACACCCGAAACGTCGCTGCCCGGCGTGAAAGCCACCTCGGGGAAGCCGCCAAAATTGACGTAATCGACGAAAGCCGCGTTCAGCGCGTCCAGATTTTCCAATTTTCCATACGCATCGAACAGCTTTTCCCGGATGCGCAAGATGTGCAGGTACTCGGCAAACAGAACCGGTGGCAAGATGGTTTGGGCGAACGGTCCCGGCATATTTTTCTTTACCTTACCCGCCTCGTCCACGTCCGTTTCCGGCATGAGTCCTGAAACGGCAGCAATGCGGCACGCGGGACGGGCACGCGCGGCCTCGTCTAGACGCTGTTCCCAGTCCGGCACGTTGTGGATGTCGTCTAAAAAAACATACGATCCAGCCCCAGAAGTACTGCCCCCCGCTGCGGCAAAGGCTTGGTCCAGCAAATCCACCAAATCCATATTGGCAAAGGCTGGGTTATCGAGGCGGATATAGATGAGGTATTGCGGGTCCATCTTGGCGCTGAGCAGAAGCTGGATGGCCTGTTTGACCAGCACCGATTTTCCAGCCCGGCCCGGTCCGGTCAAAAGGGCTGCGACGCTGTCGCCCGATTTGACCTGATTTAAGAACGGATTCACGAAAGCACGGCGGGCTAAGCGCTGCACGGCGACCTCTACGGCACCCGTCGTCCACCATGGATTGTCGAGGATGAGACGATTTTTTAATTCAGTATCAAACACTTAATGGGTCCTTACATTTTTGATTATGCCGATACGCTTATGTCTGACCCCACCAGATAAGGAAACTTAACTGATTTTATTTGTTTGGGCAAGGCTAAAGCCCACGTTTACACCATGGCTACAACCCCATATTGGGCATGCCTCGCGGCGTTCAAGGCCCCTTTCTTTTTGACAGGAAGGGTTTCCAAATTGGCGCCGAAGGGGCCATCATGGAAGTTCCCCCAAAGTCCGCCACGGAACCCGCACCAAAATGTTCAAAATTTCCCGTAAAGCCTTGATTACCGCAATCGTCATCACGGGCGGGCTCGCCCCCCTTGGCTGGGCGCTTTTACCACCGGCACCAGTCAATCTGACCCAGCAAATTCAAAATGCCCAAGCAGTATTGGAGCGTGCCCGCACTCTTCACACGGTGCAATACGACCCCACGCTTAGCTGGCACGCATTGCCCGACGTTCCCGATCCGCAGGCCCGCAAGGCGCTTTTTATTGCTAAGATGCTACCTTTGATCGCCGAAGAAAACGAACGCATTCTCGGTCACCGGGCAATGCTTGAAAACACCGCCACGGACTTGGCCCACTATAACGCGCTGGCGCACACCTATGGCTTAAAGGCCGGTGCGTCACGCCAAGCATTGCTGGCGCGCATTGATCAAATCCCTGAATCCCTCGTCCTGGCGCAGGCGGCCATTGAATCAGGGTGGGGAACGTCGCGCTTTGCCCGCACCGGACATGCGTATTTTGGGGAGCGCACATATGATAAAAATACCCCCGGCATGAAGCCCAAACGTGCCGCCGGATTTTTGGTTAAACGTTTTTCCGGCACCCGGGCCAGCGTGCGCTCGTTCATGCTGACGCTCAACAGCCACAGCGCCTATACGGCCTTTCGCGCGCGCCGCGCCGCACTTCACGCCCAGGGCATCCGCCCCAGCGGCCTGGACCTCGCCCCCTATCTGCATGCCTATTCCGAAATCGGCGACGCTTATATTCAGCGCATCCTGGTCACCATCCGCGCCAATGCGCTGGGGGATTTCAACGGTATTGAACACGTCGATCATTAGCCTTGCCACACGACCCAGGCGACACGATACTCAGTGTTGCACACCTTTACACTCCGGTTCCAAAATTAGGAGGCCCACATGGTTCGTGTTCTGTTTGTCTGTCTTGGCAACATCTGCCGCTCGCCCACCGCCGAAGGGGTGTTTCGAGATCTGGTTGAACGCGAAGGTTTGGCCGATATGATCCACGTCGACAGCGCCGGCACCGCCGCCTACCACGTCGGCGCACCCCCCGATTCCCGCGCCCAGGCCGAAGCCCAGCGCCGCGGCATAGACTTAAGCGGCTTGCGCGGGCGTCAAGCGCAGCCGGGTGACTTTCACCAATTCGACTATGTGCTGGCAATGGATTCTGAAAATCATCGCAATCTGCAAGGCATCTGTCCCATGGAAAGCGAGGACAAACTGCACATGTTTTTAGACTTCGCCCCTAACGTGAGCCTGCGCGATGTACCCGACCCCTATTATAGCGGCGGGTTCGACACGGTCTATGACATGATCGATGACGCAGCCAAGGGCTTGCTTGCCGACATCCGCGCCAAGCAACTTTAAGATTAGCCATGAGCACCATCGCGGATCGCATAGAAATCCTTATCGGGCAGCGCCCGGACCAGGTCTCAAACCTGTCGGGTGGCTGTGTCGGCGACGTTTACAGGGTGTCCATGCCGGACGGTTGCGACCTGGTCGCCAAGGCGGGCGATGCAGGCAGCGGCCTCGACCGAGAAGGCCGCATGCTGACCTATCTGGCGCAGAACTCCACCCTGCCCGTGCCGGACGTCGTGTTCACCGACGATACACTCTTAATTATGACGTTTATGGAAACCGGCGGAACGTTAAGCACGGACGCGCAAAGCCACGCCGCCGAACTGGTCGCAAGCCTGCACGCCCTGTCCACCGACAAGGGCTATGGCTTTGATTTTGACACCGTTATCGGTGGCCTGCATCAGCCCAATCCGTGGACTCCCAGCTGGCTGGCTTTTTTTCGCGATCAACGCCTCATGTATATGGGGCGCGAGGCCGAGCGTGCCGGGCGCTTGCCCACTCGGTTGCTGGCGCGCCTGGAACGGTTCGCCTCCGTCTTGGATCGGTGGCTGAAAGAACCAGCCCGGCCGTCCCTAATCCATGGCGACATGTGGACCGGCAACGTACTCAGCGCCCGTGGCCGCATTTCAGGCTTCGTCGATCCCGCGATCTATTACGCCGACCCAGAAATCGAACTGGCCTTTACCACCCTGTTCCACACCTTCAGCGATGCATTCTTTCATCGCTACGCGGAACTCAGGCCCTTAAAGCCCGGATTCTTTGAAGAGCGGCGCGACATCTATAACCTCTACCCCCTGCTGGTGCATGTGCGCCTGTTCGGTGGTCAGTACGTAAGCTCCGTCGACACCACCCTCGCCCGATTTGGATTTTAGGCATGCTTATTATTTTTGATTGCGACGGCGTTTTGGTGGACTCAGAGCTCATCGCGTCTCGCGAACTGGCCGCGTACTTGAGCAATTTGGGCCGCCCGACCACCGCTCAAGAGTGCCGCGACACTTTCACCGGACTATCGCTGCAATCCGTCGCCGCCAGAATACACAAAGACTGGGGACTGAAGCTGCCCGAAGATTTCTTAACCCAGCTGAGGGCGCGCGACGCCCATGCGTTCGAGCGCGACTTAGAAATGATACCCGGAGTGGGGGCCGTTTTAGACGCCCTGGACTTAGGCCGCGTTCGATACTGCGTCGCATCCAGCGGCAGTCCTGAAAAAATTCACCACTCTCTAACCATCACAAAATTATTAGACCGCTTCGACGGACGGCTGTTCAGCGCCACCCAGGTGGACTCGGGCAAGCCCGCGCCGGACCTGTTTTTGTTCGCCGCCGCGCGCTTAGGTGTGGAGCCTCACACCTGCGTCGTCATTGAGGACAGCCCGGCAGGCGTCGCCGGGGCCAAAGCGGCGGGCATGCGGGTGCTGGGCTTTACCGGCGGCTCGCACTGCGGGCCAGGCTATGCTAACAAGCTTAGACAAGCCGACGCCGTGTGCACGGATATGCCCAGCGTGCTTCAGGCCTTGAACCTTTGAAAATCAAACGCGGCGACGCTTTCATAGTGTGCACCCGAGGGGCTGAGGTGGCTTTCAAATAGAGTAAATTTAGTGACGCTAAATAGGCTCAACGATAAATCCGCTGATCCTTCCATAAAACGCGCCAAGCGCGCCTCTTGCACATGGCGGAGCCGCGCCAACGTCACGTGCGGGGTGTATTTGCGCCCTTCCGGTTTTAAGCCCGCGCGCACCAGGGCGCTTTCCACGTTGGCATGCAGGGCCGCCAGCGCGCCCGGCGGGGTGTCCACCACCCCGGCCCAGGCACTGTGCGGGGGATGGCCGAACGTGCCGAGACCTTTAATCGAAACCTCAAATGGATCGGCCGTCACTAAGTCCAGCGCCGCCGCCAAATCTTCTGCTTGGTCTTCGTCCACCTCGCCGATAAAACGTAGGGTGATGTGCAGATTTTCCACCGTCACCCAGCGCGCGCCCTCAACACCGCAGCCCAGCGCGCTGAGACGCTGGCGGTGATGCTCTGGTAACGTCAGGCCGACAAACAGGCGGATCATGTCTTACCTTTACAGACGATCTTAAGGGGCCGGGTTGGGCAAGGCTGCGTGAATCTCTTCGATACCCGCCAGCACCTCGGCGCTCAACGTCACGTCTAGGGACGCGATGTTGTCTTTGAGCTGGGCCATGGTCGTGGCACCGATGATGTTCGCAGTTAAAAACGGGCGGGAGTTGACGTACGCCAGCGCCATCTGCGCCGGATCCAGGTCATGAGCGCGGGCCAAGTCCACGTAGCGTTTGGTCGCGACCTCGACCAGCGGACTGACATAGCGTGAAAAATACGGGAACAGGCTGATGCGCGCGCCGTCGGGACGCGCGCCGTCTAAGTACTTGCCGCTGAGCACACCAAAGGCCAAGGGCGAATACGCCAACAGGCCGCAGTCTTCCTTGACCGACACTTCGGCCAGCCCAACCTCATAGGTGCGGTTCACCAGCGAATAAGGGTTTTGCACGCTGGCGACCCGGGGCAAACCCTTGGCATCGGCCAGTTGTAACATTTTCATCACCCCCCACGGCGTGTCGTTGGACAGGCCGATGGCACGCACCTTGCCCGCCTTAACGACGCCATCGAGCGCGTCCAGGGTTTCTTCCAGCGGCGTCGAGGTGTCGGTTTCGGGAGCCTCATAGCCCAACGAGCCGAAGAAATTGGTGGCGCGTTCCGGCCAATGCATTTGATATAGATCGATGTAATCGGTTTGCAGGCGTTTGAGGCTGGCATCGACGGCAGCTTCGATATTCTTTTTGTCGAACGCCATGGTGCCGTCGCGCATGTCGTCCACCGGCGGGTTTTGCCCGTTCACATTGAGGCAGGCAATTTTCGACGCCAGCACCACCTTGTCGCGCCCGCCGCGTGCCTTGAACCAATTGCCGATGATGGTTTCCGTGGCGCCATAGGTCTCGGGCGTTGGCGGCACGGAGTACAGCTCGGCGGTGTCAAAAAAATTGACGCCCTGATCGAGTGCGTAATCCATCTGTGCAAAGCCGTCGTCTTGGGTGTTTTGGCGACCCCAGGTCATGGTGCCGAGACAGATGCGGCTCACATTCATACCCGTGCGGCCAAGTTCGCTATACTTCATGGGAGGTCCTTCTGCGTGTTTATTTTTGCCGTGCCAGTGCCAGCAACTCTAATACCTTCGGCGTCATGCGTTTCACGATAATGGCGACACCGTCCGCGTTGGGATGGATGCCGTCTTTTTGGTTGAGCGCCGGATCGGCGGCGACCCCTTGCAAATAAAACGGGTCCAACAGCACGCCGTGGGCGCGCGCCAGGTCCGCATATATGGTGTTGAACTCCACCCCGTAATCCGCCCCTAAGTTGGGGGGAGCTTGCATGCCCGTCAAGAGCACCGGCAGACCTTTTTCTTTCAATCGCGTTACAATCCAATCTAAGTTGGCGCGCGTCTCCGCCGGGTCTACACCGCGCAAGCCATCGTTGGCACCGAGTTCAACAATCACCGCGTCCACGTGGGATGCTAATAACCAGTCCAGCCGCGAACGCCCGCCCGCAGACGTATCGCCCGATACGCCGCCGTTCACGACCGTGACATCTTGGCCCAAACGGCGCAGCGTGACTTCCAATTGTACCGGAAAGGCGTCCGGCTGGGGCAGGCCGTAACCCGCCGTGAGGCTATCGCCCAACGCCAACAGCACCAAGCCGCCCTCGGCGCGCGCGGGTGCTGAGGCAAAACTAAGCACCGCCACCACCGCCAACACGTTGACAAGGTGGCGTATAAGGCCATATCTCATACATATAAAAGGCGTGTGTGTTTTTACAGTTCGCAACCAGGGATCCTTTATGACCGAGACAAATCCTTCGCCAGCCATCCAGCTTGACGATATTCACCTGACACTGAGCAGTGATGCCGGTGAGGTCAACATTCTTCGCGGCATTGATTTAAATATCAAGCGTGGCGAAACTGTGGGCCTTGTGGGTCCCAGCGGTTCGGGCAAGACGTCCATGTTGATGGTGGTGGCCGGGCTGGAACGCCCCACGTCGGGTCGCGTAGAGGTCGCGTCCCATGACATCACCGATTTGAACGAAGACAAGCTGGCGCTGTTTCGTCGTGAACACACCGGTATCGTGTTTCAAAACTTTCATCTGGTGCCGACCATGACGGCTTTGGAAAACGTCGCCCTGCCGCTGGAATTCGCGGGCCGCAGCCATGCCTTTGATGCCGCCCGAGACCAATTGGATGCAGTGGGGCTGGGCCATCGGCTCGAACATTATCCGGGCCAGTTGTCGGGTGGCGAACAACAGCGTGTCGCCTTGGCCCGCGCCTTTGTCACCGAGCCCACCATTTTGTTGGCGGATGAGCCCACCGGAAATTTAGACGGGCATACGGGCGAAGCGGTTATGGAATTGCTGTTCGACCTGCATGCGCGCAAGAACACCACCTTGTTGCTGATCACCCATGCGCCCGCGCTGGCACAGCGCTGTTCGCGCGTTTTGTCCATGGCCGATGGCCTCATTGCCAGTGACGCCCCAGCCGCATGACACAGGGTCCCTCCACCATATCCTCTTTGACGTTGGCGTGGCGCATCGCGCGGCGCGAGATGCGCACCGGGCTGAAGGGTTTTCGTGTGTTCTTGGCGTGTCTGGCCTTGGGCGTCGCGTCCATTGCAGCGGTGGGGTCGCTCAGTGAAGCGGTGACCGCGGGTTTGATGGCGGATGCCCGGTATTTGCTGGGCGGCGATGTCAGCGTGCGCATGCAGCACCTTCCCATCGAAGGCGAACAACTGGCGTACCTCAAAGCCAATGCGGACCAAGTCTCGTCGGTTATTGAAATGAAGGCCATGGCGCAGACCGACACGGCGCGGACGCTGGTCGAACTGAAGGGCGTTGATTCCAGCTACCCCCTGGTGGGCAGCGTCGAGACGTCCCCTCCAGGGGCTTTGCAAGCCCAAATCGCCAAGCAAGACGGCGTGTGGGGCGCGGTGGTGGACTTAGGGCTGCTGACCAAACTGGGCCTTGCACTGGGCGACCTTGTGCGCGTCGGAGAGGCCACCTTCCAGATTCGTGCCGAGATCACCAAGGAGCCGGACCGGGTGGCGAGCATCTTGAACTTCGGGCCGCGCTTTATGGTTTCAACCCAGGCCCTGCCCGACACCGGACTGGTGCAACTGGGCAGTCAAATCCGCTACTACGAACGCGTCTCGCTGCTTAATCACCAAAGCGCGCCTCAATTTATGGATCAGCTTCAAGGGCAGTTCCCCGAGGCCGGGTGGCGCGTGCGTGGGCCGGACAATGCGGCCCCCGGTCTGCAGCGGTTCATTCGTCGCCTGACTTTATTTCTTACCTTTGCCGGACTGACGGCATTGTTGGTGGGCGGCATCGGCGTGTTGGGCGCGGTGCGCAGTTATCTTGCATCTAAGACCTCGACCATCGCCACGCTCAAGTGCTTGGGTGCCCCGGGCGGGTTGGTGTTTCAGGCTTACCTGCTGCAAGTTCTGGCACTCACCTTGGTGGGCATTGCCATTGGTTTGAGCTTGGGGGCAGCATTGCCGTTTTTAGGTATCGAGTTGGTGCGCGATCACTTGCCGGTGGCCCCTCAGTCCGGGCTGTATCCGTTCGCCTTGTTCAAAGCCGCCGTGTTTGGTGTGTTGGTGTCCGCCACCTTCGCCCTGTGGCCGCTGGCCCAGGCGCGTGAAACCCCTGCGGCCAATCTGTTTCGCACCAATGTTGTTCCGGTCACGAGCTGGCCCAAGCGCAGCTATGTCTTAGCCGTCCTGTTGGGCGTCGTGGTGCTGGGCGCGCTGGTGGTATTTTGGGCCGAAGAACGCCGCTTTGCCTATTGGTTCGTAATCGTATCGGTGTGCACCGTACTCTTGTTGCGCCTAGGTGCGCTGGCCGTCATGCGCGCGGCCAAGCACGCGCCGCGGCCAAACACTGCCATGTGGCGTTTGGTGCTGGCCAATTTGTATCGCCCCGGCACATCAACGCCGGGGGTGGTGTTGGCGTTGGGCGTTGGCCTGTCGGTGTTGGTGGCGGTGGCGCTGATCCAGGGCAATATTGCGCGCCAAGTCCAAGAGAGTATCCCCGACCAAGCCCCGGCGTTTTTCTTCATCGACATTCAACCCCACCAAGTGGCTGACTTTGAATCCCAGGTTTTAAGCGTCCCAGGTGCCGGTGAATTGACCCGCATGCCATCCATGCGCGGGCGTATCGTGCAAATCAACGGTGTCCCGGTGGACCAAGTGGACATTAACCCCAGCGTGCGCTGGGCGGTGAACGGTGATCGCGCGCTTACCTATGCAGCCGTGCCGTCGCCAGGCACAGAATTTACTGACGGCACCTGGTGGGCAGCGGACTACAGGGGTCCGCCGCAGATTTCTTTTGACGCGACCGTGGCCGACGGCTTTGGCGTCGGTGTCGGCGATACCCTGACGATTAATGTTCTGGGTCGCGATATTAAAGCCACCATTGGCTCCTTGCGGAAAATCGACTGGCGCACGCTGCGTTTCGATTTTGCCATTATTTTCGCCCCCGGCACCTTGGAAGGCGCGCCGCAAACGCACATCGCCGCCATCAAGGCCCCGTCGTCGGCTGAGGCGGACATTGAGCGGACCGTGGCGCAACACTTTGCCAATATTTCCACCATTCGCGTACGCGATGCCTTGGAAGCGGCCAGTCGCATCATTCAGGGAATCGGTGCCGCAGTGACCGGAACCGCCAGCCTTACGGTGCTGGCCGGAATCATCGTGCTGGCCGGCACCATCGCCGCCGCCAAGTCGGGGCGGGTCTATGATTCGATAGTATTTAAGGTTCTTGGTGCCACCCGTCGCCAGATTATGGGAGCTTTTTTGTTGGAATTTAGCCTGTTAGGCCTGTTCACCGGGGTCGTGGGTACGGCGGTGGGGACGTTGATTTCATGGGCGGTGATTCAGCAAATCATGGCCATGTCTTGGGTGTTTTTACCCTTAGAGGCCGCCGTCACGGTCCTTTCAGCCGTTGCGTTCACCACCTTAGCCGGATTTTTCGGCACCTGGCGGGCGCTGGGCGAAAAGGCAAGCCGTCATCTGCGCAACGAATAAGGACCGCTGATTTTACGATTTCGCACCTTGTGCCCTTGATTCGCCCCAATTTCCTGACATATTAAGCTAGAAGTTTAACCACTCGTATGGAGAGATCGCCAAATGGCCTTCGACAACGATACCCAGTCCGTCCTGCGCACCGGATCGCGCGCCCAAGCGTCTGAAATCGACCAGGGCCTACGTACCTATATGCTCAAGGTCTATAACTACATGGCTTCGGGCCTCGCCCTGACGGGTGTCGTCGCCATGGCGACGTCTAGTTCCGACGCATTGATGCAGACCATCTATGGCTCACCGCTTCAGTGGGTCGTGATGCTGGCCCCGCTTGGCTTTATCCTGGCGCTCTCGTTTGGCCTTAATAAAATGAGCACCACCACGGTTCAGGGCTTGTTTTGGGCTTTTGCCGGCGTCATGGGCCTGTCTTTGTCCTATATCTTCTTGGCTTATACTGGGGCATCCATCGCGCGGGTGTTCTTCATTACGGCCGGTACGTTTGCGGGCATGAGCCTCTATGGCTACACCACCAAACGTGACCTGACGGGCTTTGGTTCGTTCTTGATGATGGGGCTGATTGGCCTGCTGATTGCGATGGTCGTTAATATCTTCCTGCAATCCACCATGCTGCACTTCATTATTTCTGCCGCAGGTGTGCTGATCTTTGTCGGCCTGACGGCTTATGACACGCAGAAGATTAAGGCTATCTATAGCGCAACCGACGCAGCGGCCACCAACACCAAGAAGGCCATTATGGGCGCGCTGACCCTGTATTTGGACTTCATCAACCTGTTCATTATGTTGCTGCGCTTGTTCGGCGAACGCCGCTAATTCCTGCACAGTGCCTTAAACGCAAACCGCCCGGGATACCCCCGGGCGGTTTTGTTTTGCCTCACCTTTATACGCCGCCGCGCCGCAATAGCTCCATGGCTGCGTTAAGTTGGCTCATACGTTCGTGGCAGCCGTCCTTACCGTCGGGGTGATAAACGGTTGCCAGACGGCGAAAGCGCAGGCGCAAGGCGGCCGTATCCGGAATGGATCCTGGTTGGAAGCCCAGCACATAGAGAGCCTGTTCGCGGGTTTTGACACCGGCGGGCAGGGGTTCAAAATGCAGCGCCTGAACAACATTACGCAGGCGTTCCATCTCGTCGTAGTTGTCACGCAGCTGGGCGTCTTGGGCGCTTCGCTTCATCAGATCGGCGTTTATATCACTTTCGGATTCCACGCCGACGCTCATATGTCCGCGCTCAACCGCCAAGGCTAAGGCTAAAGCTTTACGGATGGTCTCAACGGCAAATCCGGCGGCCATACGCACCTGCAGGCGCGGTTTTCTGCGCCACGGCTTGCCTTTGGCGCTGCCGGATTTGAGCATCACCGTTTCCCGGTCATCCCGGGCCGGGCCACCGGGGTCTTTAAAGGCTTCGATATCAGGGGCGGGGGCCACCAACACCACCGAGCGGGCGAGGTCTGCCACATTACAATGCTTCATGCGCGCAAGCTCCGTCACCGCATCGCGAAAGCGGCTGGAACACGGTACCGTATAGGAGTGTTTTTTCGGCGCTTTGTTGGGGGGCATCTCCACGGCTGATTCATCTCCTCCATCTCACGCAGACGTCGCTCATGTGTCCATTTGGGCCCCAACAAACGACCAGAACGCTGTCATTTTGTAACGAGTTTAATACGGGATAAAACCGCGTCAACTACATTTGTTGTTTTTTTAGCCGTTCTTAGGCATATTCGTATAAAATGAACTTCAGTTACGGGGCTTTCTGAACCTAACTTTTCAGGTTTTTTATATAACTTACTGAAAATAAAAATAAAAATCTGATTAAAGATTCGTTAGTAATGTTGCGCACGCCCTATCAGTTTTACATTTACACCATTATTTATGCCATTTTATCATCAATTATTTTTCAAAATGTTGCCTTTACCCCCTGTGGCTGACTCGTAAATTCTCTGCTAACTGCATATGTATCTGTTATTTTCTGCACGTTTTTGCGCCAACTAAGGCCCGGCGCAACACGCATCCATGAACCGTCATTTGGCGCTGAGACAGCTGATGAATGGTGCCATCATCGACAAAATTATCGCCCGGTCACTTCGTGTCCCGCGCGGCCAAATTGAACGACACGCTTTACCACACGTTAACCATATGCGGGGTGGCATCACACGAATAAATTCGCTCTTCATGCGGCATCTTGCCGCCACGCACTGGACGCCAAACTTCTGGGCAGCACCACCCTATTTTCTCACAGGTTTTTCGAATGATACTTATATCCGGGTGCAAAACGATTGTGAAATTTACTGAATTATATGGGATTGCGAGCCTGGCTCTCGCACGGGCCTTTGTCGCCTCATGTGCCGTCACGGCCTGCGTTGCTAGCGTGTAGATGTGTGATTTTGCTGCCACATCGCCATTAAGTCCTTTATGTCTGCGATTGTTGCACGACGCAAACAGTTCTATTTCGCCATCAATTTAACCGCGTGTTAACCATAGATATGGCTCATTTCAGGTTGCTTAAGGGCGCTATTTTGGGGCCAAAATTGAGCTATCGTTGCACTTTCGCGACTGTTTCCCAGCCGCCCTGCGTCGTCTTATTTTAACGCTACGCATGCGATATGGTCGCCCGCCAGCACCCCAGACGACACATACTGTCCAAGTGATATCCGTTTGGGTTACACTCTTGAGGTTGTCGGAAACCGTTTTGATCTGGAGTTGCCCATGAAATCACTGTTTAACATCGTGACTGCGTTCATAAGGTGCCGTTCTGCTTCCACGGCCATCGAATATGCGCTAATCGCGACCTTAATCGCGGTGGTCATCGTCGGTGCCGTAACGCTGTTTGGCAGCTCCGTCGGTAACCTGTTTACCACCACCGCCAACGCCATCAATTAATCTAGGGTATCTGAGAAGGTGTCGTGCCGATGAGGCAAATAAGCTTGCACAACCGGGCGGTCATAATGATGGTGCTGAGTGCCACCATTATCAGCACCAGCGGCCTTTTTATTCGCAACCTTGAAACGGCGACCGCGTGGCAGGTCGTTTTTTGGCGCGGATTAAGCTTGGCTGTGGCTATACTTGGCTTTCAGGCTTACACCCACCGCCGCGCCACCTTTACTCAATTTAAGCGCGTCGGCCGATTGGGAGTCTTTGGTGGGCTATTTCTAAGTGGTGGGCTTATCGGCTATGTCTTAGCGATCACCAACACCACGGTAGCCAACGCGACCTTCACCATGAGCGCCATCCCTTTATTTACAGCGGTGCTGGCGTGGCTGGTGCTTGGCGAACGGGTGAGCTTGACGACGGTTGCCGCCATAGCTACGGCGGTTGGTGGCATTGCCCTCATGGTGGGCGATGGCATCGCCACCGGGACAGCGCTCGGCAATTTTATGGCCCTTTTTACAGCCGTTTGCCTGGCCTGTTTTGTGGTGATTTTGCGCAAAGGGCGGGCCGTGGATATGCTACCCGCCACGAGTATTGGCGCGACGTTTTCCGTCATCATTGCCGCGTACATGATGGGCGGCAGTCCTGCGCCGCTCCTGCGCGATGTAGCTTTGTGCCTTATATTGGGTGGCCTCATCGCGGGCTCAGGTCATGTGCTCTTCGTCAGCGCTTCGCGCGCGCTGCTCGGGGCAGAGCTGTCTTTATTGGCACTGATTGAATTTATTCTCGGCCCCATTTGGGTGTGGGCGTTCATCAACGAGACCCCCAGCCCAATGACGCTCTTCGGCGGCTCCCTGGTGTTAGCTGCCGTGGGCGGGCATGCAGCGCTGTCTTTGTTGCGACCGAACGAGGCCGCAGGTGCCGATACGCAAATGCATGAGGCGGGGCTATCAATCGGCCCTACGATTAACAACTAAGCTGTTCCCTTTGATTTTTTTGGAACGGTGTTTAATCTCCGCAATGACTTCAGAGGCCTCTAGGTGCGAGGTAAATTGTCCCGGCGCGCACGGCAGGGCGCTGACGGACAGGCTGGCCAAATCAAACCGCGTGATATCCCCGGCCCGATCCGTCGTTTCAATGTATTGTTGTTGGCGTTCAAGTTGATCGTAGAGCAACGCAGACTTTTGCGTAAAGCCGTCAAGCATAGCCCACATCCGCTCTTCCCAGTCGTCACCCTCAATCAACATAACAAAATCATCCCCACCGATATGGCCGACAAAATCATTTAAGAGGGCCGTTTTGCGCAGCACGTCGGCGACGAGAAGGATCATTTTGTCCCCGCGCTCGTAGCCATAGTAATCATTAAAGGCCTTGAAATTATCCAAATCGAAATGCAGCAAGACAAAGGGAGCTTGAACCTCCAGCCGACCCTGGACTTCTGATTCAATCCGAATATTGCCCGGTAATCTTGAAAGGGGGTTACAGTGTAACGCGTGTTCCAACTGAATTTCGGTGATGTTTTTGAGGAGCTCGCGGATGGATAGCATCCCAACATAGGTTTCGCCCTCGCACACGATCAGCGGACAGTAGACCTCATCCAAGGGACGTTTCGTCGCAAGTTGGCTGACATGTGCCAAGGAATCGCCCCCCTGAACCGTCAGTGGCGCGGTCTGCATCATCGTCTGTGCTAGCGTGTGGTGGTACAGGCTATGGGCAAAGGGGGTCGAAAAAATATTGAGAATCTCATCGCGCAAAAGCACGCCAACGACTTTGCGGTCGCTAAGTACGGGAATGGCCAACAGGTGCGGGTCATTTTGAAACCGCGTCAATGCTGCCGATACCAAATCTATGTTCCTGCACGGTTCTGTCGGGTCTGATATCAGGGAGCTCACCCGTTCCCGCTCATTTAAATGAGCCGCATTGGCCTGGGTAACATCCATGACTTTGACCCTCTCGCCTATGTCACCCGGTACCGCTAAATCGGGCTGGGCTAAGGGCCTGCCTAACAGGTAGCCCTGGCCAAAGGCGATACCGGCTTGTTGCACAAAGCGCAGCTCTTCAATGGTTTCGATGCCTTCGGCGATCACTTTGCAGTCAACCCGCGTGGACAGGTCTTGTATCAGCTTGATGAAGTCCCCCGCCGCCTCATTTTCATGGACGTCAGTGACAAAGAATTTATCAATTTTGATGTAGTCGGGCTTGAGTTCCGCCAACAGCCGAAGACTTGAATACCCGGCACCCAAATCATCGAGGGCGATGCTGAAGCCCATGTTTTTATAGTATTGGGCCGCCGTTTTCAGCTTGGCGTGATCGACGCTCTGTTGTTCGGTCAGTTCCAGAATAACCCGGTCTATGGGAAATCCTATTTTTTGCAAAACGCCCATCGTCCGGCCCCGTTCAAAATTCGGGTCGATCAATGAACTTGGGCAAATGTTTACAGACAGCTTGCCCGGTAAATTCAAACGGTGAAAACTTTCAATGGCCTTTTTCCGGCATATGCAATCCAGTTCGGCGATGCGGTTATATTTTGCCGCGGCCTTGAACAAGGCGTCCGGCATATGCAGCGGGCTATCCTTCGGTCCCCTCGACAACGCCTCATAAGCAAACGGCTCGTAGGTCGAGACGTCAAAAATGGGCTGAAAAAGTGTGACCACGTCTTCGTTGGCGATAATCCAATCGAGCTCAAGCTGCTCAAGCGGAGCCGGCTCATTTTTAAATTGCGAAGCTTGTATCAAGCTAAAAACGGCGTCTGGCATGTATCCATCCCATATGAATTTACCCCAACAGTGTATGAGACGGATGTGTCGTCTCTGTTACACTTACATGACAGTTCAAAGATGCCAGAAGGTCCACGCAAAAAAGACCCCCGTTGTGAGAGCCTGAGAGGTGTCAGTATTTTTAGGGGGAATGGTGCCGATGCGCAGATTTGAACTGCGGACCTACGCATTACGAATGCGTCGCTCTACCAACTGAGCTACATCGGCACTGAACAATGTCCCTTCGAGACGGCATCTTTTAATCCCCTCAGGCGCGTGCGTCAACGCGTTTCGGGGGCTGGGGCCTCAATCCTTGGCGCGCCTTGCTCCACCGTTTCTAAGGCCTCATAACCCGGCGGCGTTTTCCAAGCGAGGGTATCAAAGCCTTGACACTTGGAACAGTGCGGCAACCAGTGTGGCTCCACATGGCCGCAGTCGGCACAGACCCAGGCCGGATCGGCCGCCGCACCGGTCGCACGTTCCAGCCATGCGCGGGCCTCACCCTTGTCGCCCCGATCTTCTTCTTCCAGCCGCGCCATCAAGGTAAACACCGTGCGCGTGGCCCGTCCCGCATCGAGGGCGACTTGCAGATGACTGCGCGCCTGCCCCCAGAGCTTGGCTTCCAAAGCCGCCACGGCCACGGCGATGTGACCATCGGTGGACTTCGGGTTTAAATCCAACAGCCTTTGTGCCGACGTGACTTTTTTCAAGCCGTCTACCGCCCCGGTGGCGTCGAAGTACAGTCCAACTAAGTCGGGATGTGGGGCTTGCACCCACGCCTTTTCCACTATGCCTTTGGCTTTGCGGGTTCTATTTTCCGCCAGGCACAAGCGCGCCAAGTGTACGGACGCAGGGGTCAGCCCTGGATCTTGCGCCACGGCCTTTTCGGCAAATTTCAATGCCGCACGCGCATCGTTCGCCGTTTGCGCGCCGACACTTTGGGCCAGCAGCGCCACCGCCTGATGGCGACGGCTTTCGGCCTTGGGCAGGGCTTTCAGCTTATCCGCGCGCGCCAAAGCATCGCCGGCGGCGTCCCAATGTCCGGTGCGGGCTTCCAGGCTCGACAGGGCGTCAGCCAACCACGCGCTTTTGGGTTTAAGAACTTGGGCGCGGCGGGCAAATTCCAACGCTTGGGTATCGTCGCCACGTTTCACGGCCTGGTTCAGCAGTCCGCGCAGGCCCAGAAATTCCATTTCCGGGTCATTGAGCATGGCCTTGAAAAAAGTCTCGGCAGCCGTTTCGTCGCCGTTCAATTGGGCCGTTTGGGCTTTGAGCAATAACGTCAGCGGCGGCTCGCCCAGCAGGCCGTCGGCCTTGCCCACCTGACGCTTGGCTTCGCTAGCATCACCAGCGGCAACCGCCACCATACCCTTGGTCAGGGCCTTGTAGCCTTTTTGCGAGCGGCGTTCTTTCAGCGCTCCGCCGATACGGCCCGGCGCACGAGTGAGAAACAACCAAAACCGATACAGTAAAGCCGCCACAATGGTGAATGCCACCAGTGCGCCGCCAAAGACGCCGGCGCTGGTTTCCACCTGCCAGCCGCCCCAGTTAAAGCTGACTTGGCCGGGGTTGTCAGCCAGCCACACCACACCCCAAGCCAGGGCCACGGCGGCAATGAGAAAAAAAATGAGGCGCAACATGTTCCGTCCCCCTTACCCGCCACTGGCCTGGGCCAAGGCCTCAAGCGCGTGGGTGTGCAGGTCTTCAAGGGCGGCGTCGGCGTCAATGCGCGCACTTGCATCGCCCAGCCATGCGGCCGCGGCATCACCGGGTGGGCCTTGCAGCAGGCTCAACGCCTGGGCAGCCCCCGGCAAATCGCCCAATTGCAACGCCGCTTCGGCTTCGGCCACGGCGCGTTCAACGGCGTTGGTGATCTGAGACGGATCGGTGCGCCGCACGGTGACCAGTCCCGACAGGCTGTCTTTGACCGCGCCCAACCATCCTTGTTCACCCGATACCGTTCCGGCGCGAATGATCTCAACCGCCACCGGGGCAAAGCGTGAAATCAGCGCCGCCTCACTGGGGACGCCGACTTCGGCATGGGGGCGCAAACGGTTCACCACCGCACGCACGACATCGTCGTCTGCGGCAATGCGTTCCAGGGCCGTTAGCTCTGCCGTAAACGCAGCATTCCCCATCAGGCGGGCGCGCAATTGCGTCGCCGCCAACACCAAGGCCTGCATCGACATGGCGGGATCAATACGCGACGCTTGGGCTTGTTCCAGCGCTGCCAGACGGTCCTTAAGCGCCGCCAGTTGAGCCTTCAATTCCGACAAGGTGCCGACCAACTCACCGGTGGCGGCCAAAGCGGCCTGACCATCGCTATTCGACACCGCGCCCAGTTGGCCTTCAAGCACATCAAGGCGTGTCGCCAGACTTTGTATGGCGGGGGCAAAATTGATCGCGGGTGCAGTGGCTTGCGCTTGTGGTGCCATCTCGACCATAGGCGCAGGTGCGGGTGCAGGTGCGGGGACCGCTTCTGGCGCCTGAGCCTCTTGCTGGGCGGCCTCGCCCAATTGTGGCGCAAGACCCAAACGAGCCCGCACGTCTTCGACTATGGGGCGAAGCTGCGGCCCGACGTAAGGTCCTATGTACGGCCATCCCGCGGTCATGGATCCACCAACCACCAGCAGTATGATCACCACCCACATGAATCCCCGGCCACCGCTTTTTTGCGGTGCAGGCGCACCAGGCTTAGCCTTGCCCGCGGGTGTCGGTTTTTTAGCCGCAGCCTTGCTGGCACTCGACGCGTGCGGCTTTGGCTTCGCCGTCTCAACCTTGGCGTCCGGTGTTTTATCTGAGGTCTTATCGGTCGTGTCCGTCATGAACCCGTTACATCCCTTGTTAACTTGCCCGGCTTTTTCGCGCGCGCCCTATCATGCGCCAAACAAGGCCTTAGAGTAAAACCAAAAGCGCATCTTGATTCGGTTGAGCGGCGATTTTAACGTCACGCCAGCCCAAATTAGAAATCTTGTCCGCTACGGCCGCGCTCAAGCAATAGGCCGTCACCGTGCCAAGGGCTGTGGCTTGTGCCAATGTGGCAAACGCCGCCGCCGTGCGCGGTGAATACAACAACACGCCGTCCACATCTCCGGTCGCAAGGGCTTGGCTCGCCGCTTGGGGCAGGGTTTTAATTTTTTTCGCCGTATACAAAGCTTCGCGTCGATAGGTAAAGCCCGCTGCCTCTATTTGACCGCCCAGGTCCCCGGCAACGTGCGAGCCCGCCGGATGCAACACGGCACCGCCGTCTGGGTCTAGGTCCGCCTTAATAAGGTCAGCCAAAGCCTGCACATCACCGTCGGCGCTTTTCACGGTGCCAAAGCCCAAGGCTTCGGCTTCGCGGCGCGTGGCATCGCCAACGCAGAGGGCGGGCAAGGTGCGATTAGAGGACCGACGGGCAAACGCCCGCGCCCCGTTAGCGGAGGTCAACACCAAAGCCTGTACGCCGCTCAAGTCCAGCGCCGCGCCGTCCACATATGTAATGTCGAGCAAGGGCGTGGCTATGGCGTCAATGCCTAGCCCTGCCAGCACCCGGATCAGGCGCCCTGCATCCTCTCGGGGGCGAGTGACGAGAACGCGCATGGCTGGTTCAATCCGATTTTCTGGGTGCCGTGGTGGGCGACGCGGCCACGTCGGCGATGACCAAAAAATCCGGGCCGATCTGACCCTTCAGCTCATGTCCCGCATCCGAGCCCATGCTTTGAGCGGCCACTACGTTCGCCGGGCCTTGGCGCGTGACCTCATGAACTTCCGATCCATCGGGCTTAGCCACCAGGCCGTGAAACTGCAGCGTTGTATCGCCGTCATACCACGCGTGGGCGGCAATGGGGGTGCGGCACGATCCATCCAGAACCGCCAAAAAGGCGCGTTCCGCGGTGACGCGGATCATCGTCTGCTCATGATTTAAGGCGGCTAATGCGTCGTTGGCGCGCGCACTGTCGATCATGCAGGTGATACCGATAGCGCCTTGACCCACGGCAGGGATGAAATCTTCGGCATCCAGGGTTTCGGTGATGTGTTGTTCCATGCCCAGACGATTTAAGCCCGCAGCCGCCAACATGGTGCCGTCTACGTCCCCAGCTTCCAGCTTTTTCAAACGCGTCTGCACGGTGCCGCGAAAGGTCACGACTTCTAAGTCCGGGCGGCGCGCCAAAATCTGTGATTGGCGGCGCAACGAGGCCGAGCCAACAACGGCACCCTGGGGCAAATCCCACAAGCTGTCGGCCTTGTTCGAGATAAACGCATCGCGCACGTCTTGGCGTTTCAACATGCACGGTAGGTGAATGCCGTCGGGCATCCATGTGGGCACGTCCTTCATGGAGTGCACCGCGATGTCTATGTCACCGTCGAGCATGGCGTCGTCGATTTCCTTGGTGAACAGGCCCTTGCCGCCAATTTCCATCAGCGCGCGGTCCTGAATCTTATCCCCGGTGGTCTTAATGACGGCGATCTCGATCGCACCCTCTGCACCCAGTTCGGGGAAGGCTTCGATCAAGTTGTCACGGGTTTCATAAGCCTGGGCCAAGGCCAGCGGGCTGCCACGGGTGCCGATGCGAAATGGGGTCACGGTCATAAACGAATTCGTCCCTGTATGAGAATTTCTGGTAACTGCAGTGTGCCATAGAGTAAAGTCCGGGCGACAACAGACAAGTGCTTTATTCAAGGCTTTATACATGATCGTTATCGGCATCGAAACCAGTTGTGACGAAACCGCCGCCGCCGTCGTCAGCGGCGAGGGTGAAATCTTATCCAATGTGGTTCTGAGCCAGTTCGAACAACACCGCCCGTTCGGTGGCGTGGTACCCGAAGTCGCGGCCCGCGCGCACCTGGAATTCGTTGATGGCATCGTCAGGGACGCCATGGATCAAGCGGGAAAGACGTTCGATGACTTAGACGCCGTCGCCGCCACCGGCGGGCCGGGGCTGATTGGCGGGGTTATCGTCGGCGTTATGACCGCCAAGGCCATCGCCCTGGCCAAGAATTTGCCGTTTGTCGCCGTAAACCACCTGGAAGGCCACGCGCTCACCGCCAGGCTCACCAACAAGGTCGCGTTTCCTTATCTTTTGCTGTTGGTGTCCGGCGGGCATAGCCAGCTCCTGATTGTGCGGGGCGTCGGCGCGTATACACGCCTTGGCACCACCATCGACGATGCCGTGGGCGAGGCGTTCGACAAATCGGCAAAGATTTTAGGTCTTGATTATCCCGGCGGTCCGGCGGTAGAGGCGGCGGCAAAGCTGGGCGATGCAACGCGCTTTGACCTGCCGCGCCCCATGCGTGGGCGTCCGGGCTGTCACTTTTCCTTTTCCGGACTGAAAGCCGCGGTCAAACGCACGGTTGATGCCCTACCGCCCGGCGATTTGTCGGACCAGGACGTCTATGACATGGCGGCCAGTTTCCAGGCGGCCGCCGCCGACGTCATTGCCGAGCGGACCCGCAAGGCCATCGCCGCCTTTAAAAATCAATGTCCCGATGGCACCACCCTGGTGGTTGCGGGCGGGGTGGCGGCCAATGAGACATTGCGCGCCACTCTCGAACAGGTCGCCGCCAGTGAAGACATGACGTTGGCCGCGCCGCCGCTCAAGCTCTGTACCGACAATGCGGCGATGATCGCGTGGGCCGGAATCGAGCGGTTCAAGCTGGGCCAAACTGACGACCTGACATTCGCACCGCGCCCGCGCTGGCCCTTAGATCCCTCAGCCCCCAGCGCCACCGGGGCCGGAGTTAAGGCATAAGGCCTGTGTCCGCGCCCTTGTATCCGTACCTGAGGCGGGTATATATACACCAGTGAAATTTAGGGAGCAGTTCCTTGCAATCCATCGGTATCTTAGGCGCAGGCGCATGGGGCACGGCCCTAGCGATGGCGTGTGCGCGTGCGGGACGCGACGTCACGATCCAAGCCCATGAACAAGGCGTCGTCGACGCCATCAATGGGTCGTTTGAGAACGCCATGTATTTGCCCGGCATAACGCTGGATTCAAACATTCGGGCCACCGCCGACCTCGCCGAAGCCGTAACCGCCGATGCGGTTTTACTGGTCACCCCGGCCCAATTTTTGCGCCAGGTGTGCGAAGCCGCTAAACCGCACTGGAAGCCCGGCGTGCCCGCCATTATCTGCTCCAAAGGCATTGAACAAGGCACGTTCAAACTGATGAGTGACGTTGTGAGCGAGACTTTGGGCGACCTTGCCCCCATTGCCGTGCTGTCTGGCCCCACCTTTGCCATTGAGGTCGCGCGTGACATGCCCACCGCCTTAACCTTGGCCTGTGCCGACGAAGATTTAGGCCAATCCCTGTGCCAGACGCTCAGCAGCCTTTGTTTTCGCACCTACTATACCAATGACGTGGTGGGCGCGCAGTTGGGCGGGGCGGTAAAAAACGTTTTGGCCATCGCATGCGGCATCGTTGAGGGCAGGGGCTTGGGTGATAATGCGCGTGCCGCACTGATCACCCGGGGTCTGGCGGAAATCGCGCGTTTGGGCGCCGTTATGGGCGCAGACGAACACACATTGATGGGCTTATCGGGCCTTGGCGATTTAACGCTCACGTGTAACGCTATGCAATCGCGGAACTTTTCCTTAGGAGTGGCGCTGGGCCAGGGTCGAACCCTCACCGATATTCTCACCGAACGTAAATCTGTCACCGAAGGCGTTCACACCGCCGCCGCCGTCGCCGAAATCGCACGCCTCGAACAGGTTGGTATGCCAATCTGCCAAGCGGTGGATGGTGTGATAAACTTAAACGTCGATTTAGATGTCATCATCGACGGGCTGCTCAGACGCCCGCTCAACATTGAATAAATTTAAGGGTCCCCCCCATGCTGTTCGCCATTCACTGTACCGACAAACCCGATAGCAGCGACGTTCGCGCCGCCAATCGCCCTGCACACCTCAAGTACTTGAAATCACACACAAATCAAATTGTCTTAGCGGGACCAACACAGAGCGATGACCTCAAAGAGATGAACGGCAGCCTGTTGGTGATGGAATTTATTGATAAATCCGCCGCCGAATTCTTCGCCAATAACGACCCGTACGCCGTGGCCGGATTGTTCGAAAGGGTGAGCATACGCCCGTTTAAAATGGTCTTTCCTGCAGTCTAAGCGGAGTTTCCCATGCCGGGCCAGGACCCCCTGTGTCAATTAGACGATATTGAAGACGGCGGCAGCATCGGCAGCATCGGCGACCTTGAGGCCGGGCGCGCCAGCTTGATTGTCGTGCGACAGGGCGAGAAGGTATTTGTCTACCTCAACACCTGTCCGCATATCGGTGCGCCGCTTGATTTTTCGCCGGGCCGGTTTTTGAACGTAGAGCGTGACTTAATACAGTGCGCCATGCATGGGGCGTTGTTCACCATTGAAGAAGGCCGCTGCGTTCAAGGGCCCTGCATGGGCAAACACTTAACGCCCGTGACTTCCGAGGTGCGGAATGGGGCCGTGTGGCTGGTGGTTTGACCCTTGCCCGCGCGGCGTCCTTGCTCAATACTCCACCCAACAGTGCGACGCCGTTCGCAAGCCAACCTAAAAGAGGGCAGACCGATGACCGACGATCAAATTTTTCCCGTACCTGAAGATGTTGCCAAGGCCGCTTGGGCCGATAACGCCAAGTACCTGGACATGTACCAGGCTTCTATCGACAACCCTGAAGGCTTTTGGGGCGAACATGGTCAACGTATGGACTGGATCAAGCCCTTCACCCAGGTCAAAGACGTGCGCTACGACATCCCCGGCGTGTCCATCAAGTGGTTCGCAGACGGCACGTTGAACGCGTCGGTTAACTGTATCGATCGCCATCTGCCCGCCCGCGCAGACCAGACCGCCATCATCTGGGAAGGCGACGATCCCAACGTTTCCAAGACCATTACCTATCAGGAACTGCACGATCAGGTGTGCAAGCTTGCCAATGCCTTAAGGGCGCGTGATGTTAAAAAGGGCAGTGTGGTCACGATTTATATGCCGATGATCGTTGAGGCCGCCTACGCCATGCTGGCGTGCACGCGCATCGGCGCTATTCATTCGGTGGTCTTTGGTGGCTTTTCGCCCGACGCGCTGGCGGGACGCATTAAAGATTGCGATAGCCACTGCGTCATCACCGCCGACGAGGGCGTGCGCGGGGCCAAAGCCATTCCACTGAAAGCCAACACCGACGCAGCCGTAGCCCAGTGTCCGACCGTGGATACGGTGTTTGTGGTCAAGCACACGGGCGGCGACATCGACTGGAACGATAAAGTTGACGTTTGGTACTCTGATGCCACGGCAGGTGTGCCCAGTACCTGCGAACCGGAAGAAATGAACGCCGAAGACCCGCTGTTCATCCTCTATACATCCGGGTCCACCGGTCAGCCCAAGGGCGTGCTGCACACCACCGGCGGCTATATGGTGTATGCCGCCATGACCCATCAATACGTGTTCGATTACCACGAAGGCGATGTGTATTGGTGTACCGCCGACGTGGGCTGGGTCACCGGGCATAGCTATATCGTCTATGGCCCGCTGGCGAACGGTGCCACCACGTTGATGTTTGAAGGGGTTCCCAATTACCCCGATACCTCACGTTTTTGGCAGGTGTGTGATAAGCACAGCGTCAATATCTTTTACACCGCACCCACCGCCATCCGTGCGTTAATGCGCGATGGTGACGAGCCCGTGAAAAAGACCTCGCGCAAATCCCTGCGTTTGCTGGGCACGGTGGGCGAGCCCATCAATCCCGAAGCCTGGAAGTGGTACCATGAAGTGGTCGGCGAACATCGCTGTCCCATCGTCGATACTTGGTGGCAGACCGAAACGGGCGGTATTATGATAACCCCGCTTCCCGGTGCTACGGCTTTAAAACCCGGTTCCGCCACCCGGCCGTTCTTTGGCGTGAGTCCTGAGATCGTTGATGCCGACGGAGCGCCGCTAGACGGGGCATGTTCCGGCAATTTATGCATTACCGATAGCTGGCCGGGGCAAATGCGCTCAGTTTACGGCGATCACGAGCGCTTCGAACAGACCTACTTTTCCACCTATCCCGGTAAATATTTCACCGGGGACGGCTGTCGCCGCGATGAAGATGGCTATTACTGGATTACCGGTCGTGTCGATGACGTAATAAACGTGTCTGGACACCGCATGGGCACGGCGGAGGTCGAAAGCGCCTTGGTTGCTCACCCGAAGGTCGCCGAGGCTGCTGTTGTGGGTGCACCCCATGATATCAAAGGCCAAGGTATTTACGCTTACGTAACGTTAAATGCGGGCGTTGATCCAACCGATGCTCTTAAATCTGAATTGGTCAAATGGGTGCGCAAAGAAATTGGACCGATTGCCTCACCAGACTGGATGCAATTCGCGCCGGGCTTGCCCAAAACCCGTTCGGGCAAGATCATGCGTCGGATTTTGCGTAAAATCGGTGAAAACGACTTTGCCAGCTTGGGCGATACCTCAACTCTGGCCGATCCGGCGGTGGTTGACGACCTGATCGATAATCGCCAGAATCGCTGATCGATAAATCCCCATCAACCCTTCCAAAAGCCCGGCGGCGGAGCCTGACGCTCCGCCGTTTTGCATTTAATGGGGAGAGGCTTAAACGTTCTAAGGCTCGTATTTAATTAGGGTCTTTGCAATAATTTTATTTATGCTTTTCGTAACCTGCATTCAATAATAAGAGTTTGTTTTTTATCCTAATTATTTTTATCGTGATAACACCTTATTTTTCCGCTGTTTTAAGTCTTCATATTCTCGGCTAGCAGCCCCCACTTCATCCGCGCTGAAGCCCGTGCGTCGGCGTCTCTGTCCTCATATCGGTTTTTCCACCCCGCGCGTAGTGGGCATAGGACATCAGGCCAAAACGCCTGCACATAAGCAAAAACCTTGTTGCTTATTGTCATGTTTTTGCGCCTCCCTTACCATGCTTACGATCAATGCGTCGCGCGGCGACAAAAGCATGTCAAAAACACGCGCACCCAACCATCAAAGGATCATCAAACGCCCGCGCGCTGCACAAATAGGCTTTTATTGATTTTCTTATTATTTTTAAGCGCGGGGCAATGTTGAAATAAGATTTATTTACAGCATTTATTTTTGCAGCCGCGGGTCCTGCCATCGAAAAACGCGGACATACGGGCTTTTAACCACGGGTGCATACGGATAAATAAAGCTTATTGATTAGGCCTAATGACCGTCAACCGATGACAACGGTGGCGAAGAGGCCAATATATTCGCACGAAAGAGCGGGCCAATGGTGGCCTGGGCATCGTAACACCACCGTTACCTGCGCCCGCAGTTCGTCGGGCGGGCGGTGACGGGCGGAGCTATATTTATCACGAATAAGGAATATTCCGTCTTCAAAATGATCCCACCGCCCTGTGCAGTTGAAAACGGCTGCATTCGGCGTCGACACACAACACTTAGGTGCACAAAACTTAGGCACCGAACTTGGGCATCGCGTTCACTTTCAGTGTATCGATGTGCTTGGTCGTGGTATAGGGGGGCAACTCACGCACCTTAAAGGAGCTGCCATGCCCCGCGTTGCCGCCTATGACCTGTTAGACGCCGTTCTCGGCCACAAGCGCCTGTTGGACGAAGCGATGGATAAAACGCCGTCGTTTTCCAAACTGCCTGATAGAGATCGCGGCCTTGCATCGCTGATTACACTGACGGTGTTGCGCCATCTGGGCGAGATCGACGCCCTTATGGCGGCCTTTTTAGAAAAACCGCTGGGCAAAAAGGGCCGCGATGCCCGCAACATCATGCGCATTGGTTTGGCGCAACTGCTTTTCTTAGACATTGCCCCCCACGCCGCCGTGGACACAGCGGTGGACCTCTGCACCGGCGGAAATTTAGCCCCGTACCGCAAGCTGACCAACGCCATCTTGCGCCGCGCCCAGCGCGAGGGGGCGGCAGTGCTCGAAACCTTAGATAAAGCCCAAATCAATACGCCCGATTGGCTGTGGGAAAGCTGGGTTGAGGCCTATGGCGAAGCCACCGCGCGCGCCATCGCCGCCCAGCACTTACTCGAGCCGCCGCTTGACCTCACGGTCAAAGGCGAATCAGCCGATTGGGCTGAAAAACTTGATGCCGATCTATTACCCACCGGGACATTGCGGCTGCGCGCCAAGAGCCCGGTCACGCAACTCCCGGGTTTCGATGAAGGCGCTTGGTGGGTTCAAGACGCCGCCGCGTCGCTGCCCGCACGGCTTTTGGGTCCTGTTGATGGCCTGGATGTCGTTGATCTGTGCGCCGCACCGGGTGGCAAGACCATGGAACTGGCCGCTGCCGGAGCGCGGGTGACTGCGGTTGACCGATCCGAAAAGCGCCTTGTGCGGGTGCGCCAGAACTTAGAGCGCACAAACTTAAGGGCCGCCATCATAACGGCCGATGCCACCACCTGGCGTCCCGAGATATTGGCCGACGCGGTGCTATTGGACGCGCCGTGCACCTCGACCGGCACCGCGCGCCGCCATCCCGAAGTTTTGCGCCTCAAAACCCAGGCTGACGTGGAAAAACTTGCCGATCTCCAGGCCCGCCTGCTGATGGCCGCCGTTGACATGGTGCGACCCGGCGGTCTGATCGTCTATTGCACCTGTTCGCTGCAACCCGAGGAAGGGCCGTGGCAAATCGGCACCCTTTTGACCAGCGGCGCGCCGGTGGAGGTCGACCCCATTCAGTCCTCAGAAGCCGGGGCCTTAACAGACATTGTCACCGCAGACGGCTATCTGCGCACCTTGCCCTCTCATTTGAGTGAATTGGGCGGTATGGACGGTTTTTTCGCCGCACGTCTGCGCCGCCTGTAAGGGGGCTGTGACGGCAGTCCTTGCTCAACCGGAACATTACTGATACCCATCATTTCATGATCCATTCTGCCACCCCGGAGGCTTTTCAGCCCGTACGCGCTCAAAAAGGCGGTTTTCAAGCCAGCTGGCTTTACCGTCAGCTGCTGAAAGGCCCGGTCCCAAAGGGTGTGCGCCTAAATGTCGCGGAGTTGTGGCCAGGTGATCCAGAGCGCGGGCGGGAGATGTTGACGGGACAGTTTCGCTTTCAATCCGAATCTCATCACCTGACCTCTGCCGCCCTTCCGCCAACCCAGGCCAGCGCCGAATGGCTCGCCTGGTTTCACGGCCATGGCTGGTTGACCCATCTGAAAGCCTTGGGCGGTACCGACGGCGGCGGCGAGGCCCCCTATTTCGCCCGCGAGTGGGTCTCTACATGGATGGATGCCAACGCCGACTGGTCCCACCCGGCCTGGACCCCCGCCGTCGCGGCGGAACGCGTGATCAATTGGGTCCGGGCATGGGATTTTTTGATCCGCACCGACATCCCCGGACCGTTTGATCGAGTCCTTCGCCAGAGCGTGGGCCGCGATGCGCGTCATATTTTTAAATCCGCACCACCCGGCACAGAAGGTTTCGCCCGCCTGCACACCTTGAAAGGACAGGTTTTCGCCAGCCTTACCCTGTTGGGCGGAGACCGCTGCCAACAAAAGGCGCTGGGGCGCCTTGAAGGCGAGATCAACGCCCAAGTGCTGCCCGACGGCGGTCATGTGGAGCGCAACCCCGAACGTTTGGCCCAAGTGTTGCAAGATCTGCTGGAAGTGCGCAGCTTATGTGCGACGGCGTTAGGCCAAATCCCGGGCTTTGTGCAAAACGCCATTGATCGTGCGGCCCCTATGTTGCGGGCTTTGCGCCACGCAGACGGCGGCTTGGCGGTGTTTAACGGCGGGCTGGAAGCCAACCCGGCCTGGTTGGATCAACTGCTGGGGCAAACGGATCCCAGCACCACACCCCCCTTAAGCGCCCCTTATGCCGGGTTTCAGCGCCTGAGTGCGGGTGCCGTCGCCCTTATCATGGATTGCGGCAAGCCCGCAACCGCCGGGCACCTCCACCACGCGGGCACCTTGAGCTTTGAGATGAGCGTTGGCAAACAGCGCCTGATCGTCAATTGCGGTGCACGCACCGGTGAAAGCGACCCCTGGCGGACCGCTTTGGCGGCTACGGCGGCCCATTCAACGCTGACTATCAACGACACCTCGTCGGCCGCCTTTGCCCTGGACGGACACCTGCGCCGCGGTCCGGACAGCGTCACCTGCGAGCGCCAGGATGCAGATGAGGGCACCATTATCGAAGCCAGCCACGATGGCTATATGAACCCCTTTGGCCTCACCCACAAACGGGCGCTGTTTATCAGCCCCACCGGCGACAACGTGCGCGGCGAGGACCGGATCACCGGCACCGGGGGGCAGTACTTCACGGTGCGGTTTCACCTCCACCCCGGCGTCACGGCCTCGGTGCTGGGCGGCGGTGCCGAGGTTTTGTTACGCTTTGGCACCAAAGACAAAGAAGCCTGGCGTCTCCGGGCGTCCAACGGTGAAATACACCTGGAAGAGAGCGTTTATCTGGGCCGTGCAGGCCACAGCCGTCGCATGGAACAGATCGTCATATCCGGCCCACTATCGGGCAACGGCGCGCTGGTCAAGTGGGCGCTCAGCCGAGAGGGAAGCTAAACCCACATGAAAAAACTCAGCGTCGTTATCCCGTGTTTTAACGAACAGCAAACCCTGGCCCAGGTGGTCGCCAAAGTGGGCGCGGCCGGGACCTCTGGCCTGGAGATGGAAATCGTCATCGTCGATGATTGTTCCGCCGACCGGTCGTTCGACATTGCCAAGGACTTAGCCGCAAGCGACCCCCGCATTCAAGTGTTCCGCCACCCCGTCAACCAGGGCAAGGGCGCGGCGCTGCGCACCGGATTTGCAGCGGCCAGCGGCGATTTGGTTATCGTCCAAGACGCGGACATGGAGTACGACCCAGCCGATTATGAAAAGCTGCTGGCGCCGATTTTAGCCGGCGACGCAGACGTGGTGTACGGCTCGCGTTTTTTAGAACGGAACGCCATCGAAGCGCATTACCTGATCCACGGCCTCGCCAATCGCTTTTTGACCGGCCTGTCCAACCTGCTCACCGGGTTGAAGCTCACCGACATGGAGACCTGTTATAAGCTGGTGCCCAAACACCTATTGGATCACATTACCATCACCGAAAACCGTTTCGGCATCGAGCCCGAAATCACCGCCAAGCTGGCGCACCTGAAGCCTCAACCGCGCATCCAAGAGGTCGGCGTGTCGTACGTCAACCGCTCCTACGAAGAGGGCAAAAAAATCGGCTGGAAAGACGGCGTCAGCGCCATCCGCTGCATCCTCAAGTTTAATCTCAAGCGTAAAGACAAGGCTTAGAAAAAGGGTGCTGCAGCGGAGCGTTGATGTGATACCTTTGGCGGACTGATCGCACTTATCAAGGTGAATGCCCGCCATGGCCCTGTTGCCGAAAAGCCTTTTACCGAATCCGCGCGCCGTCGTTGCCTTTACGCATGACGTCATCATGGCTGGCTTATCGTTCGGGGTGTCCTTGGGCCTCCGCACAGGCTTCGACCTTGATCCGTTCCACGCTCAAGTCCTGTGGCCCGGCACAGTTGTGTTTGCCGGAACGGCCGCGGTCGTGTTTCTGGCCATGCGTTTGTACCGGGGCATCTGGCGCTATGCGTCAATGAGCGATCTGGTGGCGCTGTCCAAGGCGGTAACCGTGTTGATCGCCCTGTTCGCGTTGGAAATGTTTCTCATTTTCCGCCTCGAAGGCATGCCCCGCTCGGTGCCCTTGATCAATTGGTTCGTATTGCTGGCCATGCTCGGCGGGCCGCGCTTTCTCTATCGCTTAATCCGGGATCGTCGCTTTGACTGGTCTCTGGATGCCAAGGCCAAGGTGCCTGTGCTTTTGGTCGGTGCCGGCGACGAGGCCGAGCTGTTTATTCGCACCGTATCGCGCGCCGTCCACGGGGCCTATCGCCCGGTCGGTATCATCGCCGAAAACCGTACCCGGGTCGGGCGCATGATGCACGGCGTCCAAGTCTTAGGCACGGTGGACGAGATCGGGGCGGTGGTGAACGGCATAAGCGGTCATGATCGCCCGCAACGTCTGGTGCTGACCAAGGACGCCTTTAAAGGCGCCGAGGTCCGCGACCTTTTAGAAACGGCGGAGCGTTTGGGCATGGCCCTGGCGCGCATGCCCCGCATGGACGATTTGAAAGCCGGTGAAGCCGACGAAGTCCGCATCCGCCCCATCGCCATTGAAGATCTCCTGGGCCGCCCGCAACAACCCTTAGACCGTGCCGCGATGGCGACCTTAGTCCAGAACAAGCGCGTGCTGGTCACGGGGGCCGGTGGATCCATCGGTTCGGAACTGGTGCGCCAAGTGGCGGCGCTCAACCCGGCAGAAATCGTTCTGGTGGAAAACTCGGAATTCGCGCTCTATCAGATCGACCGCGAAATGATCGAGCACAATCCTGATGTGGCTCGTCACGCCGTCATCGCCGACGTGCGCGACCGCCACCGCGTCGATCAGGTTTTTGCCCAATACAAGCCCGAGCTGGTGTTTCACGCCGCCGCGCTCAAACACGTACCGCTGGTCGAAGACAATCCGTTTGAAGGCATCCTCACCAACGCCTTGGGCACCCGCAACGTGGCCGATGCGTGCGAAGCCGCAGACGTTGCCGTGATGGTGATGATTTCCACCGACAAGGCGGTCAACCCCACCAACATCATGGGGGCCACCAAGCGCATCGCCGAAACCTACGTTCAGGCGTTAGATCTCCGGCGCGGTGATGGCGAGGGTACGCGCTTTGTCACCGTGCGCTTTGGCAACGTGTTGGGGTCCACCGGGTCCGTGGTGCCGCTGTTCCAGCGCCAATTGGCCGCAGGCGGACCTTTGACCGTCACCCACCCGGACATGACGCGGTATTTTATGACCATCCGCGAGGCGGTCGAGTTGGTGTTGCAGGCGTCGGCGTTGGGTACGGCGGCGACCGCCACCGCTGGTAAAATTTTCGTGCTCGATATGGGCGAACCGATCAAAATCGTCGAACTGGCACGCCAAATGATCCGTCTGGCGGGGCTTAAGCCCGACGAAGACATCGATATACAATTCACCGGCATCCGACCGGGCGAAAAGTTATTCGAAGAAATTTTTCACGGCGGGGAATCCTTGGCCCCGACCCAAGCCCCCGGCGTGCTTTTGGCCGCGCCGCGCACCCAAGATGCGGGCCAAGTCGGCACGGTTTTGGAGCGCCTACAAGCCGCCGCCTTTGATGAAGACCGGGGCCAGTTGATGGCGGCCATCGAAGACCTAGTCCCCGAATATGCGCCACCCCGAGACGACGTCGGCTCTTAAAGCCACAATAAAATCGCGGTTTTCCCCCGCCGCCTCTGGCCTTGGGCGCTCAAGGCTGGTATATCGCAGGCGCTCTTTGATCCGCCCCGTACCCAAGGAACCTCACATGTCCGAACCCATCCGCCGCGCGCTTCTGTCCGTTTCCGATAAAACCGGTATCGTCGAATTTGGTCGCTTCTTAGCCGACCAGGGGGCCGAGGTCCTGTCCACCGGCGGAACCGCCAGGATGTTAGCCGACGCGGGCGTGCCGGTGGTTGAGGTGTCCGAACACACCGGCTTTCCGGAAATCATGGACGGACGGGTCAAGACCCTGCAGCCCGCCATCCACGGCGGCTTGTTAGCGGTGCGCGACAACGCCGAACACATCCAGGCTATGGAGGACCACAACATCGCACCCATCGATCTGCTGTGCGTGAACCTCTATCCGTTCGAAGAAACGCTAGCGGGCGGTGCGGGTTACGACGATTGCGTCGAAAACATCGATATCGGCGGCCCGGCGATGATCCGCGCGGCAGCGAAAAACCACGGCGACGTCACCGTGGTGGTAGAACCCGAAGACTACCAGCGCGTGATGGACGAAATGGCCGCTAATTCAGGAGCCACGTCTTTAGACACCCGCAAATTTTTGGCTCAGCGCGCCTACGCCCGCACTGCGGCCTACGATGCCGCGATCTCCACCTGGTTGGCGGGGGAAACCGATCAAGACTGGCCCAAGCGCCTGACCTTTGCGGGCGAGCTGAAGCAAACCATGCGCTATGGCGAAAACCCGCATCAGGCGGCGGCGTTTTACGTCAACGGCGACACCCGCCCGGGCGTGGCGTCTGCCACCCAGTTGCAAGGTAAGGAGCTGAGCTACAACAACCTCAACGACACCGACGCGGCGTTCGAGCTGGTGGCCGAATTTGACGGCACCGCCTGCGCCATCATCAAGCACGCCAACCCGTGTGGCGTAGCCCAAGGCGACAGCTTGGTTGAGGCTTATAAGCGCGCCTATGCCTGCGATCAAGAAAGCGCGTTCGGCGGCATCGTCGCCTTGAACCAAGCTCTGGACGCGGCAACGGCGGAAGAGATCATCAAGATTTTCACCGAGGTCGTCATCGCGCCGAGCATCGACGAAGACGCCTTGGCCATTCTTGCGACGAAGAAAAACGTGCGCGTGTTGAGCACCGGAACCTTGCCCGATCCGACCGCTGGTGGCCGCACGGTGAAGATGCTGGCGGGCGGTCTTTTGGTCCAGGGCCGCGACAACGCCATTATCGAAGGCCTCAAGGTGGTCACCGAAAAGGCCCCGACCGACGCCGAACTGGCCGATATGAAATTCGCCTACACGGTGGCCAAGCACGTCAAGTCCAACGCCATTGTCTATGTCAAAGACGGCATGACCGTGGGCGTCGGCGCGGGCCAGATGAGCCGCGTCAATTCGTGCCGCATCGCGGCCTTCCGCGCCGAACAAGCGGCCAAGGCGTCCGGCGCGGAGAAAAGCTGGGCCATTGGCTCGGTGGTGGCGTCCGACGCGTTCTTCCCGTTCGCAGATGGTTTGTTAGAGGCGGTCGAAGCCGGGGCCACGGCGGTCATCCAACCGGGCGGTTCCATGCGCGACGAAGAAGTCATCGAAGCCGCCAACACGGCCGGCATCGCCATGGTCTTTACCGGCATGCGGCACTTTAGGCATTAAGTCTGAAAGCGCGCGCAGAAGCGCATTAGCCCAAGACGAACATTTTTTCGCGCCTGAACCAACGCGCGGCGAACCAGAATACCAACGCCGCCGCGCCCAATGTGCTGGCCGTGGCGATGGCTAAATGGCGAGGGTCTAGGGCTTGTTCAGCCACCAATTGACCAATCAACAGCATCTGTCCGAACACCGGAACCGCTACCGTTAGGTCGGTGGGTAAAATCGGTTTGAACACCAACACCATGCCGGGCAGGGCGGGTACCAAGGGCAGCAGGCCGAGATAGATTTGTGCCTCTTTCATGGAGCGCGTCACCACCGAGATGGACATCTGCAACGCCACCGCAATCACCATCAGCGGGATCGAGATGGCCAACACGGTCGCGAACACGGACCAATCCGGCGGCTGGGTCAACTGATCCGAGCCGGCAACCGCCAAACTCATAAAGACCTTAAAGGCGCCGAGATTCATCAACGTCGTGACGGCAGTAAAAGCCAGCGCCGCACCGGATTTCGCCAACAGCAGGACCCAGCGTTCCACCGGGGCCAGCAACAACGGTTCCAGCGAGCCGCGTTCGCGTTCGCCCACCGTGGTATCAATCGCCAGATGCACGCCGCCGAGAAAAATCATAAAGATCACCAGCGGCGGCATCATGTTGTAAAAAAACACCGCAATATTGGCGTCCCGCGCCACGTTAATTTTATGCAGCTTGATCGGCACCGCGTAGTCTTCGGGTAGGCCCGCCTCAGCCGCGCGTGCGGCGGCGATGGCGTCATTAAAATTTGTAATGATCCCGGTCAGCCGCGCAGTGGCGCGCAGGTTTTCCACCCGTCCTAAGTTGGCGATCACATCCAGGGTAAAGGCCTCTGAGCCTTGGGCGCTGGGCGGTACCACGAGGATAACCGGCAAATGACCGTCGCGCACCGCCGTATTGCGAGCCTCGGGCGTGGCGGGCGCAGGAACGATGCGGATGTTGTTCGCCTCAAGATGCATGGCCAGCTTTGGAGCGTATTCCATGCCCACCGCAGGAATGTCTACGACGCGATTGCGCTCATCGGTTTGCAGGGTCTTACCCGCCATATTCAGGCCGCCCGCGACCAGCAACGGACCCAACAGCGGATAGATCAACGCCAACGCCAAGGAGCGCCGATCCCGGGCATGATCGCGGATTTCTTTCTTTAAGACGGTCCATAGCCGCAGGCCCCAGCCGGTCATAACAAAGCTCCGGCTTTACCTAACAGGCGCACGAACACCTCTTCCAGGTCGTCGGTCCCGGCGGCTTGGCGCAATTCGTCGGGGGTTCCCTCGGCCACCAGACGCCCGTCGGCGGCGATCACCAAACGGTCGCACAGGGCGGAGACCTCGCTCATGATGTGACTGGAAATCAAGATGCAATGCCCCTGGGCCTTCATCTCAGCGATCAGCAAGCGCACCGCACGCGAACTCATGACGTCGAGGCCGTTAGTAGGTTCATCCAAGATCAGATTTTTAGGCCGGTGCACCAAGGCCCGGCCCAGTGCGACCTTTAACTCCTGACCCCTTGAAAAGCCTTTGGCCCGGCGGTCGGCGAAATCGGTCATGCCGAGGCGCGCGATCAGATCTTCAATGTCTGCTTCCAGTTCGGCCCCCGACGCGCCGTGCAGTTGCCCGAAATAGCGAATGTGTTCACGCGCGGTGAGGCGCGGATACAGACCGCGCACGTCCGGCAAGACGCCCAGTTGGCGCTGCGCCGCCATGCGGTCCTGGGCCACGTCGACGCCGTCCACCCGGGCCGTACCCGCATCCGCCGCAAGCAGACCATAGACGATGCGAAACGCCGTCGTCTTGCCCGCACCGTTAGGACCGATCAGCCCCGTCACCTGACCGTCCGGTGCGCTGAGGCTCAGGCCGTTCAGCGCGTGCACGTCGTCAAAGCGTTTGGTGAGGCCATCCATTTCGATCATACAGGGTCAGCCCGCGTTACTGCTACGTTCGTCGGTCAGCGATTTAAGAGCGCGGCTGGCCACCGCGATCATCGAGATATCGTTGATGTCGCCCGTCCACAATTCTGTCAGCAGAATTTCCGTGCGCTCGATGGCGTCGACATGAACCTCGACCCACTTGGCAATGGCTTTATCTGAATCGGTGGCACCGCCAGCCACATCCAGCACGTGCGCGGTCAATTGCACCTGATGTCCGAACAGTTCTTCAATCAGCGCCGACACCGCCAGCTTTTGCCAATGGCTTTGGCCTTCCAAGGCCTCGCACTCTGCGCGTAGGCGACCGAGGCGAAAACGTGAGCCAACCGCGAAATACAGCTTCGCCACGTCACACACGTCGAGCCCCCGGCTTTCCGCCAACAGCACGATGTCCATGCCGGACGCCAGATTGACCAGCCCCGCGATTTCATGCGCCAAGTCTTTGGGTACACCTTTGGTGGTGTAGGTCTTCGCGCGTTCGGCCAGATCGTCTAAGTAATGCGGTGGCAACATTTTGCACATGCCGTGCGCCAATTTTGATACGCCGCCCTGAAACTGCGCTACGATTTTTTTCAAGTCGATGGGCTTGGTGCCATTGCGCAACATCCACACCGTGCCGCGCTCGATCAATTTGTTAATGTCGAGCAACATGGCGATCTGCGTGTGCGCCGCCACCTTGTTATCCAAAGCTCCAATCTGTGCCCACAATTCACGCACGCCATAGGCTTCGCGGGCGATGATGAAGGCGCGGGCGATCTCGGACGGCCGCATGCCGGTTTTTTCCATGATCTGCGTCACGAAGGTGCCGCCCACGCGATTGATCATTGAGTTGGTGACGCGTGTCGCCACAATTTCCCGGCGCAAGCGATGCCTGGAAATAGCGGCGGCATACGTTTTACGTAAAGGTGTCGGGAAATACCGCATCAGATCCTGAGTCAAAAATGGATCTTCGGGCAGGTTGCTGGCCAACAGGGCGTCAAAAAGCCACAGCTTGGAATACGACATCAACACGGAAATTTCCGGACGGGTAAGCGCCTGGCCCGCCGCCATGCGTTCCGTTAACTCTTCGTCGCTGGGCAGGTATTCAACATTACGATCCAGGCGTCCGGATTTTTCCAACAAACGCATCAGACGCATCTGGTTATCCGCATGGGCAAATCCGCGGGCTTGAATGATTGACAGCGCCTGGGTTTGTTCATAGTTGTCCCACAGCACCAGCTCGCCCACCTCATCGGTCATGCGTTGCAACAGTGCGTTGCGCGCACGCGGGGTCAGCTTCTTCTGCTGTACCTGGGCGTCCAGCAAGATCTTGATGTTGACCTCGTGATCCGAGCAGTCCACCCCCGCCGAGTTATCAATGGAATCCGTGTTCAGCCTTCCCCCGGCCAGCGCGTATTCAATACGTCCGCGCTGCGTCATACCAAGATTTGCGCCCTCACCCAACACCTTCGCCCGGACTTCGCGTCCGTCCACGCGTACGGCGTCGTTAGCGCGGTCGCCCGCATTCGCATGGCTTTCGGTTTTGCCTTTCACGTAGCTACCGATGCCGCCAAACCACAGCAGGTCGACCTCCATCTTCAAGATCAATTTGATCAACTCGGCGGGCGTTAGCTTGTCCACTGAGGTGCCGAACATCGCCTTAATTTGCGGAGTCAGCGTCACCGACTTCGCACGCCGCTCGAAAATGCGCCCGCCCTTAGACAGCAGCTTAGTGTTGTAGTCTGCCCAGCCGGATTGCGGCAGATCAAACAGACGCTGGCGCTCTTTTAAGGTCTTGGCCGGATTGGGTGCCGGATCGATAAAGATGTGCATATGGTTGAACGCCGCCACCAAGCAAATGTGTCCGCTCAACAGCATGCCATTGCCGAACACGTCGCCGGACATATCGCCGACGCCCGCGACGGTGAAATCTTCGGTTTGCGTATTGATGCCCATTTCACGAAAATGTCGTTTGACGGATTCCCAGCCACCGCGCGCGGTAATGCCCATCTTTTTGTGGTCATAGCCCTGGCTACCTCCAGACGCAAACGCATCGCCCAGCCAAAAGCCAAATTCTTCGGACACCGAATTGGCAATGTCAGAAAACGTCGCCGTGCCTTTGTCCGCAGCAACCACCAAATAGGGGTCGTCGCCATCGTGGCGCACCACGTTTTTCGGCGGCAAAACCCGACCGCGAACGTCTAAATTATCGGTTATATCCAAAAGGCCGCGAATGAACGTTTTATAGCAAGCTATGCCCGCATCCATGTACGCTTCACGTCCGGCCTCTGGCAGCGGCGGCCTTTTCACAACGAAGCCGCCCTTGGAGCCAACCGGAACGATGACCGCATTCTTCACCTGCTGAGCTTTGACCAGGCCCAGTACTTCGGTGCGGAAGTCTTCGCGTCGGTCCGACCAGCGCAGGCCCCCGCGCGCCACATCACCAAAGCGCAAGTGCACGCCTTCGACCTCTGGCGCGTAGACGAAAATTTCGACCTTGGGCCGGGGCAGGGGCAGATCTTTCACGTCGCGGCTGGAAAGTTTAAACGACAGCCAAGACTTAGGCGCGCCCGTCGCGTCCATTTGATGGAAGTTGGTGCGCAACGTCACATCCACCAAGTTTACATAGCGGCGCAAAATCCGGTCCTGATCCGCGCTGCTGACACTTTCCAATAATTTGAACGTTTTGTTCCGCAGCCGCACCACTTTACGCGCTGCCTTAGTTTCTTCTGCGGCGCTGTCACAGAGCGCAAAACGAGCCGCGAACATGTCCACAATGGCCCGCGTGACGGCACTGTTCTCAATCAAGGTGTGCGCCATGTAGTCTTCGGAAAAGGTAATGCCGGTCTGGCGCAAGTATTTGGTATAGGCACGCAGAACCGTCACTTCGCGCCAATCCAGACCGGCACTTAAGATCAGCGCATTCAGCGCGTCACTTTCCATATCGCCTTCCCAAATATGGTCGAAGGCTCTGTGGAAGCGATGGCGGACTTCTGCTAAGTCACCCACAATGGGGCCGCGCGGCTCCAAGCCAAAGTCATGCATGACGATTTTGTAGTCCGCATCCTTGGGCCGCACACGAAAGGGAATTTCTTCGATCACCCGCAGACCCAAATCTTCCAGCATCGGCAAAATGTCGGACAGGGCCGCCGGCTGGCGGGGGTGATAAATCTTAAACCGTAACGGCGGCCCCTCCATCGCGTGTAGTTCATACAGGTCCAAGCCAAGACGCCCGTACCCATACGTCTTCTCAATCCTATTGATGTCGTTCAGCGTCTCAGCGGGATTAAAGCGGTCTTCATAACCGCGCCCGAACGCGTCTTGGTAGTTGTCCAGCAGACGCATGCCTTCCATTTCGCCGTGCGCTTCAACCAACGCCCCGCCCAGGCGATCGCTCCATGAGCGCGCTAGGTCGGCTAATTTTTCTTCGACTTGGCGGTGTTCGTATTTGCCGATCTTGCCGGGCGTGGTCTTAATAACCAGATGCAAGCGCGCCAGGGGGTTATCGCCCAACTCGGCGTAGTGTGCGGTGACCGTGCCGCCAAAAGTGTCTTCTAAGATATTTTGGAATTTGCGCCGAAGATCGGTGGTGTAACGATCGCGCGGTACGTAAATCAAACAGCTGATAAAGCGTTCAAAATTATCGCGGCGCACAAACAGCGCCACCCTCTGGCGATCCAACAAGCGGAGAATTCCGAGGCTGGTTTCCAGCAATTGATCTGCGGAAATCTGGAACAACTCATCACGCGGAAACGTTTCCAAGATGTTCAACAGCGCCTTTCCATCATGGCTATTCGATGACAGCCCGGCTCGGTCGAATGTGCTTTGCAGTTTGCGCCGCAGCAGCGGAATGTCGCGCGCACTCTTGTGATACGCACCCGCAGTGAACAGGCCCACATACACGCGCTGGCCGATCACCCGACCGCTCGCGTCAAGGCGCTTGATTCCGATGGAATCCATAGCCACCGCGCGATGCACCCGCGATTGAATGTCGGCCTTGGTGACCATCAACAGGTCGGGTTTTTTGACAAAGGCGCGCACCTCGGGCGGGAGTTTTGCCAAATTGCGAATTTCGTTAAACGCCACCCGATCAGGATCGCTGAGCACGCCCAGCCCGGAATCGCAGCCCACCACCACCTTGGCTTTGGTCCCGGCCCCGCTAAAATCGTAGTCACGAAAGCCTAAGAAGGTAAAATTATCATCATGCAGCCACCTTAGAAAGTCGCGCGCCTCACTAACTTCATCCGGCGCAATATTACCGTTTAAGGTCTCCAGTTCGTCAATCAACTGCGCAAGGCCGCTGCGCATAACCCGCCAATCACATACCGCAACGCGCACATCACTCAGCACATCCAGCAAACCGCTTTTGATTTCTGCGTGCCGGGATTCCGGCTGCTCGTCAATTTGCAGATGGATAAAGCTTTCGCCGTGCACGTCCTTATCCAAGCCCAGTGTTCCAGAACCAAAGAATTCTGATAACTGGCCGGTCTTCGTGCGGCGCACGTGTAACACCGGATGAACGGCCAAGTGCACGCCATAGCCACGGCGATTGACCTCGGCGGTAACACTGTCGACCAAAAACGGCATGTCATCGCTAATGATTTCTATAACCGTGTGGCCGCCAAGCCAGCCGTCTTTTTCAGCTGCTGGATTGAACACGCGCACCAGTGGAATATTGCGCTTGCGTTTAAAAGCGCCCTTCAGGTGATGCAGGGCTAACTTGGCGAGGTTCTCGGGATCGGCGTCTTCCAACTCGACAATGGCTAAGTGCGCGTAATATTGCCGCACAAAAAGTGGCAGTCGCGGGCGGTCTATTTTGCGCGCGTGTTTCGTCGCATATTTAAGTATTTTGTTGATCACGCGCGCGCGCGCGCCTTTGTCGCTTGCCGTCGTTAAGTCCGTTGCCATGTCGCACCTTTCCCGCTGTCTCGATTAAAGGATAGCGGTTACCCCCAGCGTCCGAGCCCGCATTATACTAACACTTGGGATACGCTACGGAATAACCAAATGATATTAGAGCGCGTTGACCGACGTTGCGGACTGTGAGACCCTTTATAAGGGGTGCGGACGAAAAGGGACCAGTAAGCATGAGCGATTCCGTGTCGAACGTAAACGAAGAGGGGCGGAGCACCACTGACGACCCGGGCCTGTGGGTCAGCCACCCCATCAATATTCGGGTAACCCTACCCTTCTTCGCCTCGCGGTATTATTTCACCTTTGTTGCCGGTCGGGAGAAACGCTGTCCCGCACGCCTTCACGACGAACGCGTCGCCTATCCGCTTCTGACGATCGGCAATGCCATGTTCGGTCTGGGCATCACCACGGTTTTGACGTTGGCGGCCCTGACTTTTTTAATCCTGCGCAGTGCTATCATTGAATTTTGAGGCGCGGTTTGGGCGTCGGCCTTTGGGTACAAAAAAGCCGGGCCAAAGCCCGGTTTTTTTGATTGGTATCTCCGTATACGCATATGGGAGAGAAAAGATGGAGCGGGCGATGAGATTCGAACTCACGACCCCAACCTTGGCAAGGTTGTGCTCTACCCCTGAGCTACGCCCGCATAACCATCTTGTCTGAATCGGGGGGATCATACCCAGCCGTTGATGCTTTGCAAGTCATCTTTTACACTTTTTACCACAACGGCACTTTTTTCATTCTGACAGGGATTTTTTCATGGCCGAAAGCGCCGCAAAACGGCACGCCACATCGGATCAACTGCTGGGACGCTTGGCCGAATTGGGTATCAGTGCCGAAACCCAAACACACGCCCCGGTGATGACAGTCATTGAGAGCAGGAGGCTGCGCGGCGACATTCAAGGCGCGCACGCTAAGAATCTTTTTCTCAAGGATAAAAAGCAGGCTCTATGGCTGGTGGTAACCGAAGAATGCCAAGTGGTGGATTTAAAGCGCCTGCGCACGTTCATTGGCTCTGCGGCCCTGTCGTTTGGCAGCGCAGAACTGTTGGAGAACGTCTTAGGCGTTACGCCCGGGGCCGTGACACCGTTCGCCATCATCAATGATACCTTGGGCAAAGTCACCGTGGTGCTTGATCTGGCACTTGTCAGCAACACCAAAGTTAACTTCCATCCGCTGATCAATACCCGCACCACAACTGTGGACAGTGCCGGGTTGTTGGCCTTTTTAAAGGCCCAGAATCATGACCCCTTGATTGTTGATTTCTCAGTCACCGTGGCTTAGCCCTTGCGAAAGGTACACTTTCCAGCCATTTATGGGGCAGCCCGTCACAACAGGACAAGATCAGTGCCATGAGCGACATCATTTTTGACCCCAATAAAGCCCCCAATCCAGGTGGCGCCATGACGGCCCCCTTAGATATGGGCATCGGCGCCGCACCCCAGGTGGCCCCCACCGGCGATTTGATCAAGGACACAGATACCAACAATTTTGTAGCTGACGTTATCGAGGCCTCGCAAACCGTCCCTGTGCTTGTTGATTTCTGGTCGCCGCGCTCCGACGCCTGCAAAAAATTCATCCCACTGTTGGAGCAGCTGGCCAAGCGTGCCGGTGGCCTGATTAAACTGGCCAAGGTCGACGTCGATGCCAATCCTGAGTTGGCCCAACAGCTACGTGTGCAGTCGGTCCCCACGGTGTTTGCCTTTCAGGGCGGTCGCCCTGTCGACGCCATCGCCGGGGTGCAGGGCGAGGCACAACTTCAAAGCTTCATCGACAAACTGATCGGTGACGCCAAGCCTCCCATCGAAGCCGCCATGGACCAAGCCGCGGAAATGCTCAACAGCGGCGATGCCGCACAGGCCGAAGACCTGTACACCGCGATCCTCGGCCAAGATCCAGCGTATATGCCGGCGTTGGCCGGAATGATTCGCGCCATTGCGGCCCTGGGTGCTTTCGACCGTGCCTTAGATATCATCGAAAATTTAGACACAAAAACCCGCAATTTACCCGACATCAGCCAAGCCATTTCGGCGTTGGAGCTGGCCCAGCAAAGTGCCGACGTGGATACGTCCGCCACCGACGCATTGGACGCCCAGGTGGCCGCCGAGCCTCAGAATTTGCAAGCCCGCCTCGATTTGGCCCAAGCGCTGTTCGCAGCGGCGCGCACCGAGGACGCCATTGATCATCTGTTAGAAATTGTCCGTTTGGACCGGGACTGGAATGAGGCCGCTGGGCGCAAACAGTTGATTAAAATCTTTGATGCCCTTGGCACCTCCGATCCGCTCACGGTGGAGGCGCGCAAGCGTCTATCTGCTGTGTTGTTTTCCTAAAACTGAGGCTGAAATGATGAGCGCGCGCCTACCAACGGCCCTACCTGAGCGTCTATCGCTGTTTCCGCTGACGGGCGTGATGTTGTTGCCGTTCGGCCATGTTCCGCTGAGCGTGTTTGAGCCGCGCTATATCAACTTGATCGACGACGCGCTGGGCGGGTCGCGCATTATTGGCTTGATCCAGCCCTTAACGAACCAAGCCGATCCCGTAGACGATACGGCTGAGCTGTATACCGTCGGCACCGCTGGACGCATCGTGCAGTTTTCCGACATGAGCGACGGTCGCTACCACATCACCTTGGAAGGCCTCTCGCGCTTTCATGTTAAAGGTGAGGCCGCGTTTGATTCCGCGCGTGGCTATCGCCAAGTTGACGTCGAATATACGCCGTATGTGGGCGACGTCGCCCCGGCTGAGCGCGGCGACGGACCGGGACGCGAACGTATCTTGGAACTGATGCACGGGTATTTTGCCTCCCAAGACATTGAGGCCGATTGGGCTGCGGTGGCCGAAGCCCCCTACGAAGCGCTGGTATCGTCGCTGGCCATGACCTGCCCGTTCGAATCTGGCGAGAAGCAAGCCTTGCTCGAATGCGAAAACCATGAGGATCGGGCGCGAATGCTGATCTCCTTGTTCGAAATGAACGGAGAGGGCGGCCCGGCCCAAGGCACATTGAAACACTAAGGTTTAAAGGACCCTGCCATGGTTGATGCGCGAAACGCTGTGGACCGCAAGCTTTTAGAAATTCTCGTCTGTCCCGTGACCAAGGGGCCGTTAAAATATGACGCCGACGCTCAGGAATTGATCAGCGAACAGGCGAACTTAGCCTATCCCATTCGCGATGGTATCCCAATCATGCTTGAATTTGAGGCTCGGGAACTCTAAATCCCCTATGCCAGCGGCTGTACCGCCCTATTTTTTTAAGGACCAAACCCATGAATGATGCCAAACGCGAATTTGGCCAGCGCCACACGCCCACCGAAATCCGCCTCAACCGCGAAGACAAAACGTTAGAGGTCACCTTTGACGACGGGAAAAGCTTCTCCATTCCCGCGGAATTGCTGCGCGTGGAAAGCCCGTCGGCAGAGGTACAAGGCCACGGACCCGATCAAAAGACCCTCGTCAGCGGTCGGCGCAACGTCTCTATCATGGAAATCACGCCGGTGGGCAATTACGCCGTCGCGCTGAAATTCGACGATTTGCACGACAGCGGCATCTATACCTGGGACGGCCTGTATAATTTCGGCGAAAACCAAGAGGCCATGTGGGCGCTGTATCTAGACGACCTCAAGGCCGCCGGCATGAGCCGCGATCCCAGCTAAAGACGCCTCCCAAGACATGCAAACACAACCGCTATCGGATCATCCCGGTGGCGGTTTTGTTTTGATATTGTAATAAAAATGCCTACCCGCGTGATTTTTCTGGCCACTACATTCGTTTAAAATCAGCTGCTTAGGCTGCTAGCGTCAATATAGTGCAATACACATGCCTTCGCAAGACGTGCGGAAAATCTCCGTGTAACGTTAAGACATATAAATTGCACAATAATTACATCCTGACAGATGCGTGTGGTTAAGCCCTACAGGGCCTCGCCGCGCATGAGTTTTGGGAGATCGCCGACCGTGCCCATGGCGTGGCGCATAAAGAATTTTTTCAATTCGGGAGCTTGGTTCACCGCCGCCATGCCCAGGTCGCGCGCCAACTTCAGCGGTTCGATATCGTTGGAAAATAGTTTCACAAGCGCATCGGTCACGCCCAACATCAAATCGTTATCGAAACGCCGCCACTGCTGATACTTATCCAGCACGCCAGCTGAGCCAATGTCTTGGCCGGTGCGCCGGGCGTCCACCAGCACTTCGGCCAACGCCGCCACATCGCGCAGGCCCATGTTGAGACCTTGGCCCGCTATGGGGTGCATGCCGTGGGCGGCATCGGCCACCAGCGCTAGGCGCTCGGCCAAATAGGTTTCGGCGTATTGCAACGACAAGGGATAGGCAAAGCGGGGGCCCACCACCTCAATGTCGCCGAGGAAGTCGCCAAAACGAAGCGCCAGCTCCTCGGCGAAGTCGTCGTCGTCCAAATTCATCATAATCGGCCACAGGTCGGCGCGTTCGGTCCAGACAATAGACGAGCGGCATGCAGGCTTCGCTGAGGTGCCGGGCAGAGGCAAGATGGCAAACGGGCCGGATGGCAAAAAGTGTTCCTGGGCGCAGAAATCGTGGGGCCGTTCGTGTTCCACCGTACAGACGATGCCCGCCTGTTGGTAATCCCACTTGGTCAGGCGAATACCCGCGTTTTCGCGCGTTTTCGAACCACGACCATCGCACGCCACCACAAGTCGGGCCTGAATGTGGGTGCCGTCGGCCAAGGTCGCGGCCACACCACCTGCGGATCGCTGAAGACTTGAGACTTCATTGGGGGCAAAATAGGTCAGCGCCTTGGTTTTTGGCACCAACGCGTTCAAGCCTTTCCGGATGGAGCGATTTTCCACCATGAAACCGAACGGCTCGTTGCCCAGTTGCTCCGAATCGTAGTGCAAAAATAGCGGGCTTTCGCCGTCGGCGACGCGAATCTCTTTGATCGGCGCGGTCTCGTCTTTAATCACGTCCCAGATGCCGACGGAGGCCAGGACCTGCTGACTGGATAGGGCGATCGCCGAGGCGCGCCCGTCAAAGCCCCGATCAACCCACCCGGCCGTGTCTTCCTTATCGACCGTAGCGACACGAAAGCCGTTTTGCGCCAATGCCAGCGACAAGGTGCCGCCCGCAAGCCCGCCACCTATGATAAGAACGTCGACGTCTACTGTTGTGTGGGGTGCGGTCATGGCGGAGCCTTCAATCCGGATGCGGGGCAGGGGCCTAGACTCCACCGCCCGGACCCATTTGTCCAGCCCCCAATGAATTGTGCGCGTTAATTAGGCATAATGAGAATGTTGCCCATTATTTAGGCGATTTATGGTGGGTGAGCGGTGCATTAGCGCCCCTTATATAACCCATAACTTATTGAAATACTGATATTAATTGATTTACTTGGGAGTCTGGCACGGACCTTGAAGTGAACCGGGAGACCGCGAACCGTGCGGTTGAACGTTAACCCAAGCGTCCACACAAAATCCGTGACGCAGAAGTTTTAAGGAGTTGAGCGATGAAATTCATTATTGCCATCATCAAGCCGTTCAAGCTTGACGACGTGCGTGAGGCGCTCACGGGCCTCGGCGTCGAAGGCATGACCGTAACCGAAGTTAAGGGCTACGGCCGCCAAAAGGGTCAAACGGAAATCTACCGTGGGGCTGAATACGAAATCCACTTCCTGCCCAAGGTCAAAATAGAGGTCGCAGTTGCCGACGCTCAAGCCGAACGCGTGGTTGAAGCGATTGCCGCCGCCGCAGGCACCGGCAAGATCGGCGACGGCAAAGTGTTCGTTCTTGATCTTAACAAAACGCTGCGCATCCGCACCGGCGAAACCGACGACCAGGCTCTGTAAGGAGATATGCATATGAAAAACCGTCTGATCCTGCCCGGCCTGAGCGCTGCGATGATGCTTCTCGCGGCCCCGGCCTTCGCCCAAGTTTCTTCCGAAACCGCTTATATCCTCAACTCTTTCTCGTTCCTCTTTAATGGCGCGCTGGTCATGTTTATGGCTGCCGGGTTTGCCATGCTGGAATCGGGCCTCGTACGGTCCAAGAACACCGCCACCATCTGCCTCAAGAACATCACGCTTTATGCCATCGCGGGCATCATGTTTTATCTGGTTGGCTACAACCTGATGTACATGGATGTAACCGGCTATATCGGTACGTTGATGCCGTGGGCTCCCGATGACGCTGCTGCTGTTGCTGAAACCGGCGCCAACTTTGAAGCCGGATATTCCGCATCTTCCGATTGGTTCTTCCAGATGGTGTTTGTCGCCACTGCGGCTTCCATCGTCTCCGGTACCGTTGCTGAACGCATCAAGCTGTGGCCTTTCTTGATCTTCACCGTCGTTCTCACCTCGGTCATCTATCCTATTCAAGGTGCATGGACGTGGGGCGGTGGCTGGCTCACCGAAATGGGCTTCGCTGATTTTGCGGGTTCCACCATCGTTCACACCGTGGGCGGCTGGGCAGCACTGACGGGCGCCATCATCTTGGGCGCACGTAAAGGCAAATACGGTCCTGATGGCCAAGTTCACCCGATCCCCGGCGCGAACATGCCGCTGGCGACCATCGGTACGTTTATCTTGTGGCTCGGTTGGTTCGGCTTCAACGGCGGCTCTGTGCTGGCGTTGGGTTCGGCTGGCGACGTTGTCGCCATGGCGAACGTTTATGCCAACACCAATATGGCGGCAGCCGGCGGCGTTGTTGCAGCGGTTGTCCTCACCCAACTGATCTACAAAAAGGTTGATCTGTCGATGGCGCTGAACGGTGCAATCGGCGGCTTGGTCTCGATCACTGCCGGTCCCGATACGCCAGCGATTGGCGAAGCCATCCTCATCGGCGGCTTCGGTGGCTTGATCGTGGTGTTGGCGGTGCCAATGCTTGATAAGCTGAAAATCGATGACGTGGTTGGTGCCATCCCGGCTCACCTTCTGTGTGGCATCTGGGGCACGCTGGCTGTTCCGCTCACCAACTCAGGCGCGAACTTCATGACCCAGCTGACCGGTGTTGTCGCCATCGGTGGCTTCGTCGCCATATCCTCCACCATTGTGTGGTTGGTGTTGAAGTTCACCGTCGGCATCCGCGCTTCGGAAGAAGACGAGGACGCAGGCCTCGATAAAGCCGAATTGGGCTTGGAAGCCTATCCAGAATTTGGACGGGGTGCTCACAGCATCTAGGGTTTTACCCTAATCCCCAACGACCCGCCCAAATGGGGGCCGGAGACTTACGTCTCCGGCCCCTTTCTTGTGCCCACAATTTACGCAGTTCGACCCGTTCTGCCCAACAATTGAGCGGCTTAGCCTGCGGCCCGGTCCTAGAATTTCCCGTATATCTTTTTTTAAATCAAAGCTTTAACTCCATTTTTGCCAACTGGCACGGAACTTGATTGAAGAACCATAGATTTATGGGGCCTTTGGGGGGCTCCTCAGGTGCTGTGATAACAACTGTTGGGAAATTTATGCCATGCAAATCGGTATGGACGTCTTTTTTGTGCTCATGGGTGCAAGCATGGTTTTGGCCATGCATGCGGGCTTCGCGTTTCTCGAAGTCGGCACCGTGCGTCGTAAGAATCAGGTCAACGCGCTGGTGAAAATCATCACCGATTTCGCGGTTTCGACCATCGCGTACTTCTTTATCGGTTATGGCGTGGCTTATGGGGTGAATTTTTTCGCTTCCGCCGAAGTTCTCACCGGGGCCGTCAAGATCGAGGGTCTGGACTTTGCCGCAGGCGGCTATGACTTGGTGAAGTTCTTCTTCCTTTTGACCTTCGCCGCCGCCATTCCGGCGATTATTTCCGGGGGCATCGCCGAGCGCGCCAAATTCTGGCCGCAACTGGCCGCGACCGCCGTGTTGGTGGCGCTGGTCTACCCGCTGTTTGAAGGCATGGTGTGGGGCGACACGTTTGGCTATCAGGCCTGGGTGGAAGAATTTGCCGGCGCGCCGTTCCATGATTTCGCGGGCTCCATCGTGGTGCACGCCATGGGCGGCTGGCTGGCGCTGGGCGCGGTGGTGATGCTGGGCGCGCGCTTGGGCCGCTACCGTAAAGACGGTGCCGTCATCGGTATTCCGCCCAGCAACATTCCCTTTTTAGCCCTCGGATCATGGATCCTCGTGGTCGGCTGGTTCGGCTTTAACGTCATGAGCGCGCAATCGGTCGAAGGCATTTCGGGCCTGGTAGCGATGAACTCGCTGATGGCCATGGCGGGCGGTATTCTCGCCGCCGTGGTGGCCGGGAAAAACGATCCGGGCTTCATCCACAACGGCGCGCTGGCGGGTCTGGTCGCGGTGTGTGCCGGGTCCGACATCATGCATCCCATCGGCGCGCTGGCGGTGGGCAGCGTGGCGGGTGCGCTGTTTGTGTGGGGCTTTAACATGTGCCAGATGAAATGGAAGATCGACGACGTTCTCGGCGTCTGGCCGCTGCACGGCATGTGCGGCCTGTGGGGCGGCATTGCCGCCGGTATCTTCGGCCTCAAAGCCTTAGGCGGCCTCGGCGGCGTGACGTTCCTAGCCCAAGTTATAGGCTCGCTCTCCGGGGTTGCGTTCGCCACCATAGCTGGCTTTATTGTTTACGGTGTGCTGAAGGCCGCCGTCGGCATTCGCCTGACCCACGAAGAAGAATACGAGGGTGCGGACCTGTCGCTGCACCAAATCACCGCCTACCCGGAAGAAGAGATGAGTGCCTAACCGCAGCCATTCTCTATTTTCTCAGACAGCCTCTAACGGGCCGGAACCTTGAGTTCCGGCCCGTTTTTTGCGCAAGAATCACCACCATTATTAAGGTCTTGGTAAGCCCTCAACGGGTATAAAAAGTCATGGCATGGTTGGCCGACAAGCTTGGATCCGGCCCCCTTTTACCTGAAGGGAGTTCGGCCTTTTTTTCCCGCCGGGTGAGCGAAGTCACCGGGGCGGGTTTGCTTGTGCTCGCGTGCGGCTATTTGGTGGCCCTGGCCAGTTATGTGCCCGCCGATCCGTCTTTAAATTCCGCCACCGACGGTGTCGTCCTCAACGTGCTGGGGCGACCGGGTGCCTTGGTCTCCGATCTGATGATCCAAAGTTTCGGCCTCGCCGCCGTGCTGCCGGCAACGGCGGTTCTGGCCTGGGGCGTTCTCCTGGTGCGCAAGTTGGGCGTGACCCAGATGTGGCTGCGCGTAGTGTTGGCCTTGTGTGCGCTGATGGTGTTGGCCACATCGGTTGCGGCCCTTCCGACGTTTGACGACTGGCCGCTGGCGGCCGGCTTGGGCGGCGTCACGGGACAAGTTTTGTTAGAGCGCATCGCCTTAGGGCTGTCTGCGTCTGGCCTTACCAATATTTATATCAATACCATCACCGTCGCGGGCGTGCTGGCCGTGCCGGGACTGGCCGCCTTGGCCTTTTCCTTAGGTCTCCCGACCGAAGACTGGCGCACGTTGGCGCGTTTCGCGTGGATGCTCAACCACAAAATCGGCGAAATACTGTTGCGCACCATAGGCCGCACCCGCAGGTCCGCTGACCCAGATACCAGCGACGCCAACGACGACCTGGTCCAAGCCAAACCGCGTCGCGCCCGAAAAACCACCGCCAACCCCAAGCCAAAAACTCAGGGGCTGGTGGAAACAAAAAACAAAAAACTGAAGACCGGACGCAAGGCCCAGGCCGAACGCCAGCCCGCGCTGGATTTGGGCTTTGGCAACAACGATTATGAATTGCCACCGCTGAGCCTTCTGGACGAACCCGACCCCAGTAATCAGCAAACCCATTCCAAGCAGGCCCTGGAACAGAACGCCATGATGCTGTCGGGCGTCTTGGAAGACTTCGGCGTGCGCGGTGAAATCGTCAAGGTGCGCCCCGGCCCCGTGGTCACGCTGTATGAGCTTGAACCCGCACCGGGCACCAAGACATCGCGCGTGATCGGCTTGTCGGATGACATCGCCCGGTCCATGTCGGCGGTGTCGGTACGCGTTGCCACCGTGCCGGGCCGTTCGGTTATCGGTATCGAAATGCCGAACCAAACCCGCGAGATGGTTCATTTACGCGAATTGCTGGCGTCTCAAGATTTTGAAAAGGCTAAGGGCGCGTTGAACTTGGCCTTGGGCAAAGATATCGGCGGTCTGCCGGTGATTGTCGATCTGGCGCGCATGCCGCACTTGCTGATCGCGGGGACCACGGGGTCGGGCAAGTCGGTGGGCGTCAACACCATGATCTGCTCACTGCTGTATCAATATCCGCCCGACCAGTGCCGCTTTATCATGATCGACCCGAAGATGCTGGAGCTCAGCGTCTATGACGGCATTCCCCATTTGCTCAGCCCGGTGGTGACCGAGCCGGGCAAGGCAGTGGTGGCGCTGAAATGGGCCGTGCGCGAAATGGAAGATCGCTATCGTTTGATGAGCCAGTTGGGCGTGCGTAACGTCAGCGGCTATAATCAGCGTCTGGTCGATGCAGCGAAAAAGGGCGAGGAACTGACCCGCCGGGTGCAGACCGGGTTCGACGAAGCGGGCAAGCCGGTGTTTGAAGACCAGCCGCTGAGCATGGATCCACTGCCGTTTATCGTCGTCATCGTCGATGAAATGGCCGACCTGATGATGGTCGCCGGCAAGGACGTCGAAGCCGCCATTCAGCGTCTGGCGCAGATGGCGCGCGCGGCGGGCATCCACTTGGTGATGGCCACCCAGCGTCCCTCGGTCGATGTGATCACCGGCACCATCAAGGCCAACTTCCCCACCCGGGTCAGCTTCCAGGTGACGTCGAAGATTGATTCACGCACCATTTTGGGCGAACAAGGCGCGGAACAGCTTCTCGGCCAGGGCGATATGCTGTATATGGCAGGCGGCGGTCGCATCACGCGCGTGCATGCGCCGTTCGTATCGGATGAAGAAGTGGAAGACATCGTCAACCATCTTAAAGCCCAAGGCCTGCCAGCATATATCGAGGCGGTCACCGAGGAAGAACAAGAAAGCTTCAGCGGGGCCTCGGTGGCAGGGGGCGGCACCAAGGATGACGAGCTGTACGATGAGGCCGTCGCCTTAGTCGCCCGCGAAGGCAAGGCATCGACCAGCTTTGTCCAGCGCCACTTGCAAATCGGATACAATAGGGCCGCGCGCATTATTGAACGTATGGAAGCCGAGAGCGTGGTCAGCAAGGCCAATCGCGTCGGCCGCCGCGAGGTTTTAATCGACGATGTCAGCAAAGCGTCCTAATGAACGCCCCGAAATGACCGGGATTCCCAACACGCCGTTCCCGCTTAAACGTGTGGTAATGCTGCTGCTGGCCATCGCTGCCGCATGCGCTGCATCGGCGCTGATGCTGCCTAAATCTGCTGCTGCTAAGGATGTTATCGGTCTTTCGCCCGCGCAAACAAAAAACGTGAAGCGGGTACAGGCGTACCTGAACGCCATTTCCACCCTGCGCGCACAATTTCTTCAGGTCACCAGCCAGGGGCAATACGCCCAGGGTGAATTTATGATGTCCCGTCCGGGACGTATGCGCATTGATTACGACCCGCCCACCCCGGTCCTGATCGTATCCAACGGCACCTTTGTCATGTACAAGGATGAAGAATTAGACCAGCTCAGCTTCGTGCCGTTAAGCGCCGTACCCGCGTCCATGTTCATCGGTGAGACGGTCGATTTTTTCGGCGATGACTTGCTGATCACCGACTATACCAACGCCGCTGGCGTGATCCGCGTCACCGTGCAGCGCAGCGAAGACCCTGCAGAAGGCTCCCTCACCTTGGTGTTGGCGGCCCAGCCGCTGGCGCTAAAGAAATGGTCCGTGGTCGATGCCCAGGGGATCGGCACCACGGTGTCACTGTTGGGGCCGGAGTTCGGTATTTCGCTGAACGACTCCTTGTTTAAAGTCGAGAACCGCCCCCACAAAAAAAGCGGCGACTAACGCTACATCTGCACGAAATTATTTTTTGATTAACTCTAGTATCTGTCGATACGCATCCCATATCTATAACATGGAGCCGCCAAAATTGTGCAGGCTCCTTGGATGGCCCCCCCGCCCCCCGGGGCGCCAGCCCCGGGGTCCGATCCCTACCCCCCCCCTCCAGGGATATGGAACCTAAAACTAGACTATGGCCCGGTCATTTTACTGATCGGGCCCTTTTCTATTCTGGGCGGCGGTCAAAAGCAGATTTGAAGGCACTTGTTATATTTAGAGGTGCCTATGGCACATGTTCTTTTTAGGGGTGCCTATGGCACCAGGCGATAGCCGCCCGGTTCGGTGATCAAAAGCTCGGCGTGGGAGGGATCACGTTCCATTTTTTGGCGCAAGCGGTACACATGGGTCTCTAAGGTGTGCGTGGTGACGGCCGCGTTATAGCCCCAAACCTCGCCCAAAAGCTCGTCGCGACCCACCACGCGATCGCCGTGCAGATACAAAAATTTAAGGATCTGCGCTTCCTTATCCGTCAGGCGAATTTTGGCGTGCGCACCCGGCGCGTCCTTGTCCGGGTCGGTCAGCATTTTTGCGCCGGGACTAAACGCGAACGGCCCGATTTGCAGCTGTGCATCGTCGGAATGTTCAAATTGACGAATGTGGGCGCGGATACGGGCCAGAAGCACGCCCAACTTAAACGGTTTGGTGACGTAATCTGTGGCCCCTGCGTCGAGACCGCTGATGGTGGCCTTATCGCTGTCGTCCACGGTCAGCATGACAATCGGTGTCATGACGCCGCGCGTGCGCAGCTCACGACACACCTCGTGCCCGCTCAGACCCGGCATTTCCACGTCCAAAATAATCACGTCGAAATAACTGGCGGCCACCATGTCCAGGCCGGTTTCACCATCAGGTGCGATAGCGCAGCTATAGCCTTCCATACCCGAAAGCTGTTCACACAACATGCGGGCGAGGATGTCATCGTCGTCAATGATCAAGATGCGCTTGCCTTCGCTCATGACCCGGCCTTTTCAAATTCTGACAAAACTACCGTAAGATTAATATATCGGAACGCACTTATCCTAGGACAATAGCGCAATTCGTTTTTTGCGGCCCTACATTCCGTTCTTTCCTTGCGCACGGCGGGGGGGTAAGGTCCCTGCAATCGCTGTATACTGCAGCTTAGCATACGGAATTAGCTTTATCATAAGGCCCAAGCAGACGAACCATGCCACACCGTCAACACCACAAATCCATGCCCGCCACCCGTGAACCGACAGCCCTTCTGTCCGTTGATCGGGCGGTGTTTGAGCTGCGCCGTGGTCGCGTCGTGTGTGTCGCCGCAGCCGATGGCGCGCGCGCCCTGGTGATGGCTGCCGAAGGGGCCAGCGCGCAAAGTCTGTCCGACCTTCAGGGTCTGGCCGGAACCGCACCGGTACTGGCCATCACCAGACGGCGCGCCGAAGTTCTTCATTTAAGCGGAGACGCCATTGGCGGCAGCGACGCGGTGCTAACCCTCACCTTTGAGGGCGGTGTGGACGCCGAAACCATGCGCCGCTTAGCCGATCCCTTAGAGGACCAAAACGACGCAGACTTAGGCCGCACCACCGCGCATGCGGCACCGCAACATGGGGCTGAGTGCGCCGCCGTGGGTCTGGCTAAAATCGCCCGGCTGCTGCCCGCCGCCCTGGTGGCCCCGATCCGCGATTTAGATGCCTCCGACTTGGCCGCCTGGGCCGCGCGCCGCAATCTCATGTTGGTTGATGCCGGGGACGTGTTTCAGTTCGAGTCCACCGCCGCGCGCACCCTGGGCCGCGTGGCCGAAGCTCGCGTGCCGTTGGAAGATGCTGAAAACACCCAAATTATCGCCTATCGCCCCCAAGGCGGCGGGTTGGAGCACCTAGCCATCGTCATCGGCGACCCGGCACAGGCCGACAAGCCGCCGTTGGTGCGTCTGCACAGCGAATGCTTCACCGGAGATTTGCTGGGTTCCTTGCGCTGCGATTGCGGCGATCAGTTGCGCGGCGCCATTCAGGCCATCGCCAAGGACGGCGCGGGCGTGCTGCTGTATCTAGCCCAAGAAGGGCGCGGCATCGGTTTGGTCAATAAACTGCGCGCCTACACCTTGCAGGACCGGGGCTTGGATACCCTAGACGCCAATGAACAGCTAGGCTTTGACGCGGATGAACGGGTTTACCTGCCTGCCGCCCATATGCTAGCCGATTTGGGGCTAACCAAGGTGCGGCTGCTGACCAATAACCCCGATAAGGTCGAGGCCTTAGCCCAGTCGCACATCGAGGTGGTGGAGCGCGTATCCCACGCCTTTCCCGCCAATAAACACAACGAGGCGTATCTACAGACCAAAAAGGTCAAAGGCGGCCACCTGTTCTAAGGCGGCAAGTCTTCCCCACCCGGCAGCCCGTGCGGCAAAATTTACCTCTTCATCGCACTAATTGCGAAAACGTAACGTTTATAACCCCTTGAAATGCCGCGTTTTTGAGTTTGGCATTGCCCTTGCAAGGTTAGGGGCATGGAAATCTCGCAATACACACAATCGACCTTCCTGGACCCGCAAGAGCGGCAACGCAACGCTGTACCCGGCACACGCATCAACCCCATTGCTGCCATCAAAGCGCGGGAGCAGGCGTTCAATTCCCAAGAAGAGTCTGGGCAAAGTGCGGATTCAAGCGCGCTCGGCACCTTGTTCGATACCGTGGTCGATACCGTTAATCCCCTGCAGCACATTCCAGGCGTCTCTTCAGCCTATCAGGCGGCAACCGACGACACCATGAACCCGGTTGCTTCTATGGCGGGCGGCTTCCTGTTTGGCGGCCCCGTGGGCCTTATGGCGGGTGCCGCTACGTCGTTTTTGGAAATGGTTACCGGCAAGAGCGTGGCCCAGCACGCCGTGTCCATGTTTGGCGGAGATAGCGACACGTCCGGCTCCAACGCCAGTCAAACAGCTTCTCTTCCCGGCGACGGCACCCCGATGCTGAAAAAGGACCAGGGCATCAGCTTGCAACAGTACCAAGCCTTTGCCAGCGCAACCGCCGACACCAATTCTGGCACCGGGGCCACAGCCCAACAGGTCGCATGGACCAACAATACCTTGACCACAAGCGCCCTACAGCAGGCCACCAATGCCTACCAAACCCAACAAAACACCCACACCAATGCCCAAGGCCGTAGCAATCGCTTCATTTAGCGTCCGCGCCTGTGGCCCCTTTCTGATATAACGTGCTGATGGATATCATCGTAGATCCGAGCGGTTATCTGACCTTTGGCGAACTGCAGTGCGTGTGCGCGGTGGGGCGGAACGGGATCGGTATAAAAGACGCGGAAGGGGACGGCATCAGCCCTATCGGCACCTATGCTTTGGGCCGGGTGTGGTGGCGCGCGGATCGGCTCAAACGCCCTGAAACTCAGCTTCTCACGTTTGAGATGACCGAAAACACGGGCTGGTGCGACGACCCGGACCATGAGGATTACAACCGCCTGATCGCATTGCCGCATCCGGCCCGCCACGAGCGCCTCTGGCGTGCGGATCATGCCTATGACGTGGTGGTTGAGGTGGCCTTCAACACAGATCCCATCGAGCCGGGCAAAGGGAGCGCCATTTTCATCCACGTGGCGCAGCCCGACTATGCCCCGACCGAGGGCTGTATCGCCTTAGGCGCTGAGGATCTGTTAGCCATCTTGCGCGGTGCCAATGAGACCACGCAGCTGGTGATCGGCGCTTAAAGCACTGCCCGTGCGCCAAAAATAGCGGTGCCGACGCGCACATGGGTGGCGCCTAAATCAATGGCGGTTTGGTAATCGCTGCTCATACCCATGGACAAACCCGCCAACCCGTTGCGCGCGGCGATTTTGCCCAGCAACGCAAAGTGCATGGCCGGTTCTTCGCCGACGGGTGGAATACACATCAGGCCCCAGACGTCCAAGCCCAGCTCGTCCCGGCACAGGGCGATGAACGCGTCGGCATCTGCCGGAGTCACACCGGCCTTTTGCTCTTCTTCGCCGGTGTTGATCTGGATGAAGACCGGCAGGTGTTTGTCCTGGGCGGCAAATTCGCGGACCAAGGCGCGGGCCAGCTTTTCGCGGTCCACCGTTTCAATCACGTCGAAGGTCGCCACCGCATGTTTCACCTTGTTGGTCTGCAGCGGGCCGATCAGGTGCAGGGTTAAATCGGGAAACTCGCGGCGCAGCGCGGGCCATTTATCTTCGGCTTCCTGGACCCGGTTTTCGCCGAACACCCGGTGCCCAGCCAGCAAAGCCGCGCGCACGCGATCTGCGCCGTGGGTTTTGGACACCGCCACCAGCGTCACCTGTTCAGGCTTACGTCCGGCGGTTTTGCACGCGGCGTCCATGGACGCTTTGACCTCGGCCAGATGTGTGGCGACGTCAGTGTGGTCAGGGGTATGGTCAGGTGGGGATTCCATGGCGGCTCCGATTGGGCTAAGAAGGATAGATGATGAACCTAGCAAAACTCGCGTCGCCACTCAATTGGCGTCACCGCAATAACGACAGGTTACCGCAGTTCTTTTTGCTCACGGATGTACACCGTTTGGCCGACCCGTCCGAGGTGCTAGCGCGAATGCCCCGGGGTGGGGCCGTTATCTTGCGCCATCCAGATAGAATTGAGCTGGCACGGCTGGCGCGGCGCGTTATCCCCCGCGCGCATCGCTTCGGCCTGAAGGTATTGCTGGCGGGCGATGCGCGACTGGCGATACGGTTAGGCGCGGACGGCGCGCACCTCTCCGAAGCTCAAGCGCGGCGCGGGCCGCTGCGCCTTGCCAAAGCAAAACCCGACTTCCTCATCACCGCCGCCGCACATTCGCGTCGGGCCTTGTGGCGTGCAACCCGGGCGGGGGCGGACTTAAGCCTGCTGTCGCCGGTGTTTGCCAGCGTTAGCCATCCCGGGGCGCACAGCCTTGGGGTGCTGCGCTTTTTAGGTGTCGCCCAGTCCAGCCCGGTGCCGGTGGTGGCGCTGGGCGGGATCACACACAAAAACGCCCGACGCTTGCGCGCGGACGGAGTATGGGGCCTGGCCGCCATCGGTGCGTGGCGCGACTAATCAACTAAACCCAAAATATAGGCACAGAAAAGGGCGGCCGAAGCCGCCCTTTCCATAGTCTCTAAGTAAACTTCACTTAGAAGCCAACTTCAACACCAGCGATGAGGCCGCTCACGGTACCATCAGCCTGCACACGTGCAGCGGCTTCGTTTTCGGATTTAGCATGCCAGTAATCAGCAACCAAAACGACGCCAGCGCCCATGTCGTAAGCAGCGGCCAAAGCCCAGTGCTTGTCAACGTTTTTAGCAACGTTAGCAACGGTGCCTTCGCTCTCGGTACGCATGTAGCCAGCGGTCACGGTGTACGGGCCGGTTTCGTAGCCAACACCGATTTCGTAAGCTTTACCGGTGTTAATCTTGTCGCCAGCAGCGTTAGCAATTGTCACGTCATCCTTAGCTTTGCGGTAGCCACCAGCAACGGTGAAGCCAGCCATGCCGACGCTTGCGCCATAGTGGGTCGTCCGGCGCGTGCCGTTTTGACGCAACTGACCAGCATCGAAACCAAGAGCAACGCCGCTCACTTCGCCGTTATACGTGACGCCATAAGCAGCTTCGTCGTTGCTTGCGTTTGTGCCGCCGCTCAAATTAGAGGCGGCGGTAGCAGCAGCGGCAGGGGTGTAGGAAGCCAAAACGCTCACGCCAGCAAAGGTTGGGGAGACGTACTTCAATTTGCCGTCTTTGCCACCGGTCTCTTCCACGTTAACGGTGGACTGGAGGTCAAACGTCGTTGCGTTGCCGACGACGCCAGCAACAGAACCATAACCGTAGGCATCGGACCAATCAAGGCCGGTCGCCTGTGGCACGCGGATAGCGAAGTCATCCATAGCAGCAGCCGTGGAACCAACGGTCAACGCACCTAATTGGTCGCTAGAAATCGTCATGGCTGAAACGTCAGTACGACGACCCGTTGATTTATCAGATTCACGCTGGATGTCGACGCTGACGGACAGACCGTTGTCGAGCGTGGTCGCACCGCGGAAATAGACTTCGGTGTTGGAATGCATACCGAGGTCCAAACCGCGGGTCTCTGCGGAAAGTGCGGTCACGGCAACTTCGTCGTGGTTCGTCAGACCAACATACTGACGCATGAAGCCGCCGAGTTCCAATTTGATTTTTTCTGCTGCGAACGCTTCGGCAGAGATGGTGCTCAGGGCGATGATCGCCGTGGTACCGAGAAGGATCTTTTTCATGGTAACTCCTAATTGTTTTATTCTATCGCTCTTTATTATTTTGACCGCTTGTGCGGCAAACGCGATAGAAGATTGATAACCCCATAACTGGATGACCGAAGACTGAACCCTGGGAGTCACAAAATCAAGCCTCTCTAATCCCTTATAGGTGCAAAAATTACACGCCGTGACATAAATGCCACATTTGCATTTGGCTTAAGGGGAATCAGGGGGTTAGGTCTATTTTACCAAAGACGCTGGAAAATCCCGGCTGGCTGTGTCAAAACAGCCTTTAAATGATGCTCAAACTCATATCTCACATTGCGGGCGGCGGTGAGGTGAGTATTATGGGGCGGGTTTCCAATACGGGGCGGCCACTACGGCGCACACGTCCAACGGAGTTTTCAAAGTATGAATACAAACACCACTGTAAAACTTGTCCTCGTCGTTGTTTTGGCCGCCTTCACCTTAAGCGCGTGCAGCGGCGGTAAAACAAGGATACAGCGCCAACGCGCCGCCGGTGAAATCGGCAAGCAATATCAAGACACGCCGCGTAAAACTTTATTTGGCGATGGCGGGCTGACCTTTGGCGACAACAAGGCCCAAGCGGGTGCCGGCGCTGCAGGTACGGGCGGCATCGGTGTGAATTCTTATTTGTGGCGCGCGACCCTGGACACTGTCGCCTTCTTGCCCGTTACCAGCGCCGACCCGTTTGGCGGCGTGATCATCACCGATTGGTATTCACCGCCCGAAACGCCGTTGGAACGCTTTAAGGTCAATGTTTATGTGTTGGGCCGTGTGCTGCGCGCCGACGGCATCCGCGTGTCTTTATTTCGCCAGGTCCAAGACCCGGTCGGATGGCGCGATGCCTCGGTCGAGGAAGATGCCGGGCGCAAGATCGAGGACGCGATCCTCACCCGTGCGCGCCAATTGCGCAATGAAACCCGCATGCTGGCGCAATAACATCGCCTTTTACATTAGCCACACATTCTTAGGGACCCCGTCCATCCATGTCGTCCTCCCCATCGCGATATAATTTCAAGCACTCCGAGGCCAAGTGGCAAAAGGCCTGGGCCGAGGGCGCGACGTTCAGCGTCACCGAAGACCCAAACTTAGAAAAATACTACGTGTTGGAAATGTTTCCCTATCCGTCGGGACGCATTCATATGGGCCACGTGCGCAATTATACGCTGGGCGACGTGGTGGCGCGCTATAAACGCGCCCAGGGCTTTAACGTTTTGCACCCCATGGGCTGGGATGCGTTTGGACTGCCCGCGGAAAACGCCGCCATCCAGAACAACACCCACCCCGCCACGTGGACCTATCACAACATCGACACCATGCGCGCGCAGCTTAAAACCATGGGCCTGTCGTACGATTGGGACCGGGAAATCGCCACCTGTCACGCGGACTACTATCGCCACGAACAAAAGATGTTCCTGGATTTTCTCAAAAACGGTTTGGCTTATCGCAAGGAAAGCTGGGTCAACTGGGATCCGGTGGAACACACGGTGCTGGCGAACGAGCAAGTCATCGACGGCTGTGGCTGGCGCTCCGGTGCGCCGGTGGAAAAGAAAAAACTGTCCCAGTGGTTTCTGAAAATCACCGCCTATGCCGACGACCTGCTTGCCGAAGTCAAAAAGCTCGACCGCTGGCCGGAAAAAGTCCGCATCATGCAGGAAAACTGGATCGGTCGCTCCGAAGGCGCCCGGGTCTTTTTCCAACTCAGCAATTCCATTGATACGCTGGAAATCTATACCACCCGGCCCGACACTTTGTATGGCGCATCGTTCATGGCCATCGCCGCCAACCATCCGATTGCACTGGGGCTGGCCAAGGATAATGCCGACCTGGATGCGTTCATTGTAAAGTGTAACGGCCTCGGCACATCCGAAGCCGCGATTGAAAGCGCCGAAAAAGAAGGCTTCGATACCGGTCTCACGGTCAAGCACCCCTTTATCAAAGGCCGGGAACTGCCCGTGTATGTGGCGAATTTCGTGCTGATGGACTACGGCACCGGGGCCATTTTCGGCTGCCCCGCCCATGACCAGCGTGACCTCGACTTCGCGCGTAAATATAAATTGCCGGTGATCGGCGTCGTCGCCCCGAAAGATATTGCCGGCACGGACGATGAGGCGGCGTGGCTTGAAGACTTAGCCACCAACGCCACCGAAGCGTTTAGCGACGATGGCGTGGCGGTGAATTCTGAATTCCTCAACGGGTTGAGCGTCAGCGATGCCAAATCCGCAGCCATTGCAAAATTGTCCGAGCAGGGTCAGGGCAAAGGCACGGTCCAGTATCGCTTACGCGATTGGGGCGTGTCGCGCCAACGCTATTGGGGCTGCCCCATTCCCATCGTGCATTGCAACGATTGCGGTCAGGTCCCCGTTCCCGAAGACGAGTTGCCCGTAACCCTGCCCGAAGATGTGGAGCTGGGCGGCAGCGGCAATCCGTTGGCGGAACACCCCACGTGGAAACACACCGACTGTCCCCAGTGCGGTAAGGCCGCCACCCGTGAGACCGATACCTTCGATACCTTTTTTGAATCGTCTTGGTACTTCGCGCGCTTTACCGATCCTAAATCCGACAGCGGGTTTGAGGCCGCCAAGGCCGATTACTGGCTGCCCGTTGATCAGTACATCGGCGGCATTGAGCACGCGGTGCTGCACCTTTTGTATTCGCGCTTCTTCATCCGCGCCCTTAACGATTGCGGCTATCTGTCTGTGAAAGAACCGTTTGCCGGACTGATGACCCAGGGCATGATTTGCCACGAGACCTATAAATCGGCCGACGGTGAATGGCTAACCCCCATCGAGGCCGAGGGCCGGGACGACGTAATCGTTGGCCGATCCATCAAAATGTCGAAATCCAAAAAGAACGTCATCGATCCGGAACGCATCATCGGCACCTATGGCGCGGACACCGCGCGCCTGTTCATGTTGTCCGACAGCCCGCCGGACAGAGATTTGGACTGGACCGATTCCGGCGTCGAAGGCGCATGGCGCTATGTGGGCCGGGTGTGGCGTTTGGTCGAAGATAACTTGCCGGGCCTTCCTGCAATCGGTACGCCTATTCCCGATGACTTAGGCGGTGCCTTGGCAATACGCATCAAGGTCCATAAAACTATCGATGCGGTCTCCCACGACTTAGACGGTTTTCACTTTAATAAGGCTGTCGCGCGCATCCGCGAACTGACCAACGCGTTGGAAGAAATTGAGGTTCGTGGCGGCGCATCGTCTTGGGTTCAACGCGAGGCGTTCGAGACAGTAGCCGTGCTGATCAATCCCTTGATGCCACATTTGGCCGAAGAACTGTGGCACGCCCTTGGTCACGACACATTGATTGCCGACGCCCCCTGGCCTAAGGCGGACGCTGCGCTGTTGGTTGACGACACCGTCACCATTGCCGTCCAGGTGTTGGGTAAAATGCGCGGCACCATTGAGATGGCGAAAGACGCACCCAGCGACGACGTTCAAGCTGCCGCCTTGGCGCTGGACACGGTGCAGGCCGCCATGCAAGGTAAGGAACCGCGCAAGGTTATCTTAGTGCCGAATAGGATCGTCAATGTCGTTGTCTAAGGCCCGTAATTTAGTGAGCATCGCCCTGGTTTTCGCTGGTGTAAGCCTCAGTGCCTGCGGATACACGCCCCTCTATGGTCGGTCCAGCGGCGGTGCGCAGGTGGTTGCTGAGCTATCGCAAATTGATGTCCGTCCCATTGTCGACCGCGTCGGTCAAATGATGCGCACCGAACTCCGGCGCGGCCTGTCGCCCCAGGGACTTCACGGCACACCCCAGTACCAGCTAACCGTTACGTTATCAGAAGGCCTTTCTGAATTGGCGGTGGAACAAAGCGCGTTCGCCACCCGGGCAAACCTGACGCTATCTTCGACCTACCAGCTGGTGCGCAGCGCCGACAGTTTTGAAATTTTGGTGGGCTCGGCCAGCTCGGTCGCCAGTTACAACATTCTCAGCTCTGATTTTGCCACCCAATCGGCTCAGTCGAATGCCCGCGAACGGGCGGTTGTAAACCTCGCGCAGACCATCCGCCAACGCTTAGCCGTTCACTTTCAAAGCCCGACCGGGCAAGCGGACAACTCCGTAAAATGAAATACACGGGCGCTAAGGTCGAAGCTTTTTTACGTTCGCCCGATCCTGCTGCTCGCGCCATTTTGGTCTTCGGCCCCGATGAGGGTTTGGTGCGCGAGCGCGCCCAACGCCTGGGCAAGCTTACCGTTGACGATTTAAGCGATCCCTTTCGCGTCGTCGAAATTTTCGGCAGCGACCTTAAAACCGACCCGGCGCGCTTAGGCGATGAAGCCTTGAGCCTTTCGTTCGGGGGCGGGCGGCGTTTGGTTTGGGTGCGCCAAGCAACCGATCAAATTACCGACGCTTGCAAGGCGTTGCTGCAACACGACACGCCGTGCGACGCCATGGTTATTTTGGATGCCGGGGACTTAAACCCGCGCTCTAAATTGCGCAAGCTGTTTGAGACCGCGAAGAATGCCGCGTCCATCGCTTGCTATGCCGACGATGCCCGATCCTTGCCGGACGTGATCCGCGAAACGCTCAAGCGTCATAACCTGTCCGCCGACCGCGATGCCATGTCCCTGCTGGTGCAAAACCTCGGTTCGGATCGCTCGGTCACCCGCGGTGAACTGGACAAGTTGGCTTTATATATGGGCGAGGAAACCCAGGTCAGTGAAATCCATGTGCGCGCGTGCATCGGCGATAGCGCCGCCAGCCGCGTCGATGACGTCATTTTTGCCGCCGCCGGCGGTGACGCGGTAAAATTAGAGGATGCGCTCATCCGCGTGCTGGCCGATGGTGCAAATCCGGTGCAGTTGGTGCGCGCGGCGCAGCGCCACTTTCAACGCCTTCATATGGCACGCGGCAATATGGCGGATGGCATGAACGCGGATCAGGCCGCCAAGTCCCTGCGCCCCCCGGTCATGTTTATGCAAATCGATGCCTTTCGCGCCCATCTTCATTTATGGTCGGATTCCAAACTGGCACGGGCTTTTGATCTGCTGACTCAGTGTGAGACCGACTGCAAAAGCACCGGGCTGCCCGCCGAGGCGATCACCGGACGCGCGTTTCTCGCCCTCGCCCAAGCCGCAAAGGCCGGACAATCCCGCGCGCGGCGCTAAATGAAGCATACATTTTTCATTTCGGGGTTTAATTCGCCTTTTTAGGGCGCTTCCTAATGCCAACAAATACAGTCGGCCGAACTCAAATAGCCGTTTAATTCGTTAGGCTTAACGGTCATTTTCATATCGAAACTACTTATCTCACGTGCTGAGAGGCGTATCATGTGTACGCTGGCACGCCAAGCAAAGCTCAGCTCGACCACAGACGTCGTTTTTCAGGCCCAATTTCCCCCTTCACGCGCCGGACGCGCTGCCGCCGACACGCGGGTGGAGTGACGCGAGTCCTGTTGGCAGGTCTGTACGCGGGTGCCGAGCGACCTGACCGAAAAAGCCGTCTCGGATATTCCATACGCCAGCGCCCCAAGCAGCCTATGCAATCCGTGTAACGGCTGTAGCAGTTATTTTGAAAATACAATGGGTTAACCTCATGACGGTAATTTTAGTGCATTCTATATATCAAAAAATTACGCAATATTTATGTTAGATTCTCCTAAGCAATGTAGATTGCACAATATTGACGTTCTCAGCCTCCGGTCTATTTTTTGGGCTAGGGTATAAAAGTGTCTTATTCACAACATGTTATGCGTTTAATCTAAGAGATCACCTTCACAAAGGGACTCGCAAAGGGCTTTTTCATTACGACTACATAATAAATAAGGCCTCAGGCACCGGATTGGCCATGGGTGAGGCGCGCCAGCACGCCGTCGAGCTGTTCCAGGGATTCATAGTGAATCACCACTTGGCCCCGGCCACCCGCGTCGCGGATGTCAACTTTAAGGCCCAGGATGTTGGCCAAATCCGTCTCCAGCGCCAAGGTATCCGCGTCTTTCGCGGGCTTGGATGGGGCGGGCTTAGACGGGGCCGCGCCCGTATCCGCCCCAGCCGATTTGACCAATTTTTCGGTCTGGCGCACGTTGAGGCCTTGCTTGACCACCTGGTTGGCCAGAGCAACCGCCGCGTCGCAGCCCACCAGCGCGCGGGCGTGTCCGGCGCTAAGCGATCCGTCGTCCAGCAAGGCGCGAACCGGCTCCGGTAGTGTTAGCAAGCGCAACATATTCGCCACATGGGACCGGCTTTTGCCCAAGGCCTTTGCAAGAGCATCTTGGGTGTGGCTGAATTCGTCCATCAGGCGCTGATAGCCATCGGCCTCTTCCAAGGGCGACAGATCCTGGCGCTGCAGGTTTTCGATCAGCGCAACTTCCAGGGTTTCCAGGTCGTTGAATTCACGCACGATCACCGGAACTTGGTGGACCTGCGCCAACTGTGCCGCCCGCCAGCGGCGTTCACCGGCGATGATCTCGAACTCGCCCATTTGAGTCGGATGTGGACGCACCAATAATGGCTGCAGTACGCCCTTGGTGCCGATGGAGTCCGCTAAACCCTTTAGGGCCTCGTCATCAAACGCATGGCGCGGCTGAAATTTTCCCGGATGCAGATGTCCCACGGCCACCGTTTTGGTGGCCTCGCCGTGTTCCAACTCACCAAAATCGGCCTCGTCTTCGCCCAACAGGGCAGACAGGCCCATGCCCAATTTTTTTGCCATCGTGTATATTCCTCAAACGGTGTCGCAAATGGTTGTGTTAGACCGACAGATGGCCTTCGCGACGCAGCACTTCGCCCGCCAGGTGCAGGTAAGCCTGGGACCCGGCGCACTTCATGTCATACATTAACACCGGCTTGCCATAGGACGGGGCTTCCGAGACGCGCACGTTGCGCGGGATGACGGTCTTATAAACCTTGTCGCCGAAGTAGGCGCGCACATCGCTGGCCACCTGGTCGGACAGGTTATTGCGCTTGTCGAACATGGTCAGCACGATGCCCTGGATCACCAGCTCGGGATTGAAGACTTTTTGCACCCGTTCGATGGTTTTGGTGAGGTGGCTGAGGCCTTCCAGCGCAAAGAACTCGCACTGCAGTGGCACCAGCACGGCCTGCGCCGCGACCAGGGCGTTGAGCGTCAGCAGCCCCAGCGCCGGGGGGCAATCGATCAGCACGTAATCATAGTCCTGCGCACCATCGCCGATGGCTTGTTTGAGGCGGTGTTCGCGGGTGTCCATATCCACCAGTTCCAACTCGGCCCCCGAAAGGTCCATGCCCGCGGGCACGATGTCCAGGCCCGGCACGGTGGATTTTTGTACCGCCTCATGCAAGCTGGTACCGCCGATGATCATGCGGTAGGTATCCAAGCGCCGTGATTTGCGGTCCACGCCCAGTCCGGTGGAGGCGTTGCCCTGAGGATCAAGATCGACCACCAGGACTTTCTGTTTCACCGCCGCCAGGGCCGTGGCCAAATTGATGGTGGTGGTGGTTTTGCCCACCCCACCCTTTTGATTCGCGACCGCGATGATACGCGGGCCTTTTGCCGGTTCGGGCAGGTTCATAATGTTGGTCACTTCGTTCCAATTGGACATGTCACCACTACACTTTTTCAATTTCGGTCAACTCAAGAATCCGCCCCGCCGCATCGGTGATGCTGGGATAATCCAGGATGGTCATCTTCCAGTGTTTTTGCGCTTCGGTCAATTCCTCCATCCACTGCTTACCCTTGAGAAAGAGACACTTTCCTGTGGATAAGCGGTGTATATTTCCGTAGCCGATCAATTGGCCCAAACCGGCCAGCGCGCGCGACGTCACCACGTCGGCCTGCAAGGACTCCAGCGCCTCGATGCGGGCGGTATGAATCTCTGCCCCGGCCCCCGTCTCGCGATTGACCTCGCGCAGAAAAGCGCATTTTTTCTGATCACTTTCCACCAAATGAACCTGCGCGTCCGCCATAATCGCCAGCACCAAACCGGGAAAACCTGCGCCCGTGCCCAAATCCGCCACCTTAGCGTCCCCGCCAATAAACGGGGCCAGTTGCGCCGAGTCCAGCATGTGCCGCGACCACAGGTCGGGGATGGTGTCTGGGCCCACCAGATTGATCTTGGCCTGCCACTTTACCAACAAATCGGCATAGATTTGCAGGCGCGCCAACACGGCGTCGGATACGCCGGTCTGGGCTTGGAAGGCGGCTGGGGTCATACAATCGATCACACGTAAGGTCTCTTTCGCACCTGAAATGTTTCACGTGAAACATTTTGCGCCAGCCTAGACAAAAAGTCAGGCGCTTTTCTGCGGGCGGCGCACATGGGCCAGCAACAGCGTCAACGCCGACGGCGTGACCCCGGAAATTCGCGCCGCTTGGCCCAGGGTCGCCGGGCGCACGGCGGACAGCTTGGCGCGGACTTCATTGCTCAGGCCACTGATGTCTGCGTAATCCAAATCGTCAGAAAGTGCCAAGCCTTCGTCTTTGCGGAAGGTGCGCACGTCGGTTTCCTGGCGATCCAGATAGCCCGCGTACTGAGCTTCGATCTCCACCTGTTCGCGGGCCTTCGCCGATACGTCCAGCAGCTCCGGCCACAGAACGCTCAAGCTGTCCCAGGTGATATCGGTATAGGCCAAAAGTTGTTTGACGCTGCGGCGCTGGCCGTCCTGATTGATCTTCAGGCCGTGCTTCGCCATATCATTGGGTGTCGCGGTGAGTCGTTCGGCCAAGGTCAGGGCCGCGTTCACCGCATGCTGACGGCCTTGAAAGGCCTCGGCGCGCACGGGCCCGACGCAACCCACGTCCAGCCCCCGCTGGGTCAGGCGCAGGTCGGCGTTGTCGGCGCGCAGGCGCAGGCGGTATTCCGCGCGCGAAGTGAACATGCGGTACGGTTCGGTCGTGCCGAGGGTCGTCAGGTCGTCGATCATCACGCCGATGTAGGCCTCGGCCCGGTCCAACACGAAGGGTGTGCCACCCCCCCCGCCCTTCAACGCCGCATTGACGCCCGCCATCAGCCCTTGGGCTGCGGCTTCTTCGTAACCCGTGGTGCCATTGATCTGTCCGGCGAAATACAGGCCCGGCACACGGTTGGTTTCCAGGGTCGGCCCCAGTTCGCGGGGGTCGACGAAATCATACTCGATGGCATAGCCCGGCTGTTCCATGCGTACATGCTCGAGGCCGGGAATGGTTTTCAGCAGCGCCAGTTGCACGTCCTTGGGTAAGCTGGTGGAAATACCGTTAGGGTACACGGTATCCACGTCGTAGCCCTCTGGCTCCAGAAAGATCTGGTGAGAATTGCGATCGGCAAAGCGCACCACCTTGTCCTCGATGGACGGGCAATAGCGCGGCCCGGTACTTTCGATCTGGCCGGAATACATGGGGCTTCGGTGCAGGTTGGCCTGGATCACCGCGTGGGTCTCCGGCGTGGTGTGGGTGATGGCGCACTCGATTTGCTCGTTCGTGATGGCCGCGGTCAAAAATGAGAACGGTTCCGGCACGGCGTCGCCCGGCTGGCTTTGCAGGCTTGCCCAATCAATGGTCTTACCGTCGAGCCTAGCCGGAGTCCCGGTCTTCAGCCGTCCGGTACGAAACTGCAAGCGCCTTAACGTATACGCCAAGCCCACCGCGCGCGGGCAGCCGACCCGCCCGGCGGGGAATGTCTCGGTGCCTAGATGAATCAACCCGCGCAAAAAAGTCCCGGTGGTGAGCACGACCGCGCCCGCATGAATAACCCCGCCCCCGCCGAGCTTCAACCCGCACAGAGCGCCCGCGTCATCGAGAATGAGATCTTCAACGGCGGCCTCATGGATGGTGAGATTATCCTGTTCCGCCAGCAGATCCACCACCGCCTGCTTATACAGCTTGCGGTCCGCCTGGGCGCGCGGACCCCGCACCGCCGGACCCTTTGAGCGATTGAGCATTCGAAATTGAATGCCGCCCGCGTCGGCGGCGCGGCCCATGATACCGTCCAGGGCGTCCACTTCTCGCACCAACTGGCCCTTCGCCAAACCGCCGACGGCTGGATTGCACGACATCTCGCCGATGGTGTCCAAACGGTGGGTGACCAGCACGGTGCGTGCACCCATGCGCGCGGCGGCGGCGGCGGCTTCGACCCCCGCATGCCCGCCGCCGACAACGGCGACGTCATACTTTTGCTGGTTTGAGTGTTTGCTCATGCCGGGAACTTAGGCAGCCCCGCCATCCAAGTCAAACGGCGTTACGTACGGTGACGACAAATTGTTTCACGTGAAACATTGCGCTCCGGCAACGGTGCCCGGCCCGTTTCACTTGTCAGCTATTTGCCACCTATTTGCCTATACAAAAATCTCGGAAGATCACATCCAGCAAATCTTCGACATCAACCCGCCCGGTGATGCGTCCCAGCTCGCGCGCGGCGAGGCGCAGGTCCTCGGCCTCCAGCTCCGCCCCCACAAGCTCGACCGTGTCACGGGCCAAAAACCGTCCCAAGGCTTGTTCGGTACGTTGCAGGGATTCCCGGTGGCGGGCCCGGGTCGGTGCTGGACCTTCCGAGGCCGCTTGGCAGCGTTCCGCCACCCGCACGGTCAGTTGATCCAGCAACGCATCCAGCCCGGCCCCGCTTTTTACCGACAGGACCAACACCGGGTAGCCATCCACTTGGTCGGGCGTGCCGTGCAACGCTGCGTCCAGGGTGTCGGCCTTGTTCACCGCGACGATGGTCTCAGCATCCAGCAGCGCCCGGGTCTCAAAATCGAAGTCCGGCAAGGCCTCGCCGTCGAACAACGCCAGCTTGAGATCCGCCCCCTCGGCCCAGGCCTTGGCGCGGCGCACGCCCTCGGACTCAACGGCGTCGCCGCTGTCGCGCAGCCCCGCGGTGTCGGCCACCAACAACGGGTAGCCGCCCAAATTCAAATGCACCTCGACCACGTCGCGGGTGGTTCCGGCCTGGGGCGAGACAATCGCCGCCTCGCGCTGGGCCAAAACGTTCATCAGCGATGATTTGCCCGCGTTGGGCGGGCCGATGATGGCCAAGCGAATCCCATCGCGCAGCCGTTCGCCGCGCCGCCCATCGGCCAGATGAGCCTGAACGTGGCCGCGCAGGTCGCGCACTTGATCCAGCACGGCGGCATGGAGGTGTTCGGGCAATTCTTCATCGGAGAAATCCAGCTCGGCCTCGAAATGCGCCAAGGCCCGGACCAGGCGCTCTCGCCAGCCGTCATACAGACGCCCCAACTCCCCTTCCGATTGGCGCAAGGCTTGGCGGCGTTGCGCCTCGGTCTCGGCCTCAATCAAATCGGCAAAGCCTTCCACCTGAGTCAGGTCCAGCTTACCATGGGTAAAGGCACGGCGAGTAAACTCGCCCGGTTCCGCCAGGCGCAAGCCGTGCACACCGGACAGCGCGGCCAACACCCCGTCAATCACCGCACGCCCGCCGTGAATATGCAATTCCGCCACATCCTCGCCGGTAAAGCTGGCGGGGCCTGGGAACCACAGCACCAAGGCATCGTCCAGGGTCTCGTTCGTTTGCGGATGGGTGATGCGGGCCATCTTGGCCGTACGAGGCTCGGGCAGGCCAGCACCTGAAAGGCCTGACAACGCGTCTCCAGCATGTGGGCCAGAGACGCGCACCACCGCCACGCCGGCGCGACCCGCACCGCTGGCCAGGGCGTAGATGGTATCGGTCATGGCATTTGCCTTATAAAATTCATAGTTGGCTATTCATCTAGGTGCAGCATCAGGCGCCCCACCCGGTCCCCGCCAACCACATGCGTGGATAGGATTTCATCAATATCTTCAGTAGTTTGTAGCTTATACCACACACCCTCAGGGTACACCACCAAGACCGGCCCCAACTCGCAGCGGTCCAAGCAACCGGCACTGTTCACCCGAACATCGCCAAGCCCCAGCTCTTTGGCGCGCACCTTCATGTAATTGCGCAATTTTACCGAACCCTTGGCCGCACACGACCCGCGCGGGTGCGTGTCCGGGCGCGCGTTGGTGCAGCAAAACAAGTGCAGGCGGTAGTAGGAATCTGAATCGGTCATGCCGTGTCGGTCCTTTAAGGGAAGCCCTAAAGTATTTGGGGTTGTTATAAGCCTGGTGCCTCACAAAATAAGCAAAGGACCCCCCCGGGTGCAACCCTCATGCGACGCCCAAGAGAACGAGGCAAAAAATGGCGAAAAACCGTCTAGCAGACGAGTCCAGTCCCTACCTCCGCCAACACCAGGACAATCCGGTACATTGGTATCCATGGGGTGACGAGGCGCTCGACATGGCCAAGGCCGAGGGCAAGCCCATACTGCTGTCCATCGGCTATTCAGCCTGTCACTGGTGCCACGTGATGGCGCACGAAAGTTTTGAAGACGACGCGACCGCCGACCTCATGAACGCACACTACATCAACGTCAAAGTCGACCGCGAAGAGCGCCCGGACCTGGACGTTATTTATCAGGCGGCCCTCGCGCTCATGGGCCAGCAAGGCGGCTGGCCGCTGACCATGTTTTTAACGCCGGACGGCGAACCGTTTTGGGGCGGTACCTATTTTGCCCCCGACGATCGCCACGGACGTCCGGGTTTTCCAGAAATCCTCAAAGGCATAAGCGGTACGTGGAAAGCTGACCACGACAAAGTGCTCGAAAGTGCGGACGTGTTGCGTACGGCGCTTGAAACGCTCAATCAAACCGAAACCAAAGTGGAAAACGGCGGCGGACGCCTAATCATGGACACGGTGGATCGCGTTGCCGCGGCGACACTCGGCCACATGGATCCGACCTTAGGGGGATTTCGCGGTGCGCCCAAATTTGCGCAAGTCCCAACCCTGTGGTTGTTGTGGCGCGCCTGGCGGCGCACCCGACAGCGGGCCTATTTTGAGGCCGTGGACACCACCCTCACCCGCATGGCCCAAGGCGGCATCTACGACCACTTGGGCGGCGGCTTTGCGCGCTACTCGACCGACGAACACTGGCTGGTGCCGCACTTTGAAAAAATGCTCTACGACAACGCCCAACTCATCAGTCTCATGTGCGAAGTGTACAAACAAACCGGATCACCCCTGATGGCCGCCCGCATTGCCGAAACCGTCGACTGGGCGCTGCGGGAAATGAAAATCAGCAACACAAACGGAGACTTTGCCTTCGCCAGCGCCTTAGACGCCGACACCGAAGGCACCGAAGGACGCTTCTATGTGTGGAAAGAGGCCGAAATTGACACGCACTTGGGCAGCGCGGCCCCTCTGTTCAAACAAACCTATGGCGTCACTCAGCGCGGAAATTGGTCGGAAGGCGGCGCGGGTGCAAACGTGCTGAACCGTACCGAAATATACCCAGGCGAACCGGCCGTCGAGACGGCCTTGGAACAGGCCCGCGCAAGTCTTTATAAAATCCGCCAGACCCGCCCGCGCCCCGGTCGCGACACAAAGGTCATTGCCGAATTGAACGGTATGATGATCAAAGCCTTGTGCGAAGCCGCCAGCCTATTCAAAAGGTCCGATTGGGCCGACGCCGCCAACATGGCGTTTGCCTTTGTCAGCCAGCATATGGTCAAAGAAGGACGACTCACGCGCACCTGGTCAGACGGCAAAGCAACGCAGCGCGCGGTGCTCGACGATGTGGCGCAAATGATCTTGGCCGCCCTGGCCCTTTATGAAACCAGCGGCAATGAAATGTACCTGGCCCAAGGCGAGGCGTGGGCCGCCCAAGCCGACGACCTGTTCTGGTGTTCCGGCGAAGGGGGCTATTGCTTAAGTGCGCGTGACGTGTCTGACGTCATTACCAGATCACGAACCGCGTCTGATAACGCCACACCCTCCGGCAACGGGTCCATGGCCACCGCGCTGGCACGTCTGTTTTTGCTCACCGGAAATGACGCCTACCGCGCGCGGTCACAGACGGTGGTCGACGCCTTTACCTCCGGTGCCCCAAACGCCGCGTCCAACATGCCGACGCTGTTGGGGGCGTATGAGTTGCTGGCCCATGGCGCGCAGGTGGTGATCGCCGCACACAATGGTGATGATGCGAACCTGGCGCACACGGCACTGGGGGCACCCGGCACCCTGCACGTTGTTATTCAGGGCCAACACCTCGTCTTACCCGGACACCCGGCATACGGCAAAACGGCCCATGACGGGCGCGCTGCGGCCTATGTGTGCAAGGGCGGGACCTGTTCGCCGCCCGTAACATCAACGACGGACTTGCTCAAAGCCCTCGAAGAGCTTTAGACTCACCGCATGGATACTTTGAGTCTGAAAACCCCGGTAGGCGAACTGACACTATTTGCAGACGGCGATGCCCTGACAGCGCTCTGCTGGGGCCAGGGCATGGGCGCGCCGCGCGCGTCAAAAACACCGGCCCTCAACCAAGCGGCGGCGTTACTCAAAGATTATTTTAAAACCGGAACCACGGATTTTTCCGCTCTCAAATTAGCGCCTACAGGAACACCCTATCAAAAACGCGCCTGGGCCTTGATGCGCAAAATCAAACCGGGCCAAACGCGAAGCTACGGCCAGCTCGCGGCGTCACTCAACAGCGGCGCGCGGGCGCTCGGCAGCATGTGCGCGAAAAACCCCATCCCTATCATCGTCCCCTGCCACCGCGTGTTACGGGCGGGCGGCAAGCTCGGGCAGTATTCCGGCGGCGACGGACCGGACACCAAAGAATTTCTGCTGCGCCTTGAAGGCGTCGACATTTAACTCCCGTAAAGGATCTCCCCCATGAGTACATCCATTCGCATCGACGCCTACGGCGGACCCGAAGTTATGGCAGTGGTGGACGTGGACGTCCCCGCCCCCGGGCCCGGTGAAGCCCTCATTAAACAAAGTGCATGCGCGCTCAACTTCATTGACGTGTACATGCGCACCGGATTGTATCCGTTGCCCCTGCCGACAGGTTTGGGCTTAGAGGCCGCCGGCACAATTGCAGCGGTCGGCGCGGACGTCACCGATGTCAGCGTCGGCGACCGCATCGCCTACGTCACCCAACCGCCCGGTGCTTATGCCAGTGACCGCATCATGCCCGTGAGCCGCTTGGTCAAACTTCCAGAGTCTATATCCGAGCGCACGGCGGCGGGTATGATGCTCAAGGGCCTCACCGCGCAATACCTGTTGCGCCGTACCTATAGGGTCCAAGCGGGCGACACCATTTTGATGCACGCGGCGGCGGGCGGCGTTGGTTTGATCGTCTGTCAATGGGCCAAGCATTTGGGCGCCACCGTCATCGGCACGGTGGGATCAAGGGAAAAAGCAGAACTTGCCAAGGCACACGGCTGCGATCACACGATCTTGTACCGAGACGAAAACTTCAAAGACCGGGTGCGCGAACTCACCGACGGCCAAGGCGTCAATGTGGTCTACGATTCCATCGGCAAAGACACCTTTATGGACAGCCTGGATTGCCTCAAGCCACTCGGCACCATGGTCACCTATGGCAACGCCTCCGGCCCGGTGGAGCCGTTCTCGCCGGGTATTCTCGCCGCTAAGGGATCGCTATATGTGACCCGCCCGACCCTGTTCACCCACATCGCGGCGCGTCACGATTTAGTCGAGATGACCGATGATCTGTTCGCCGTGGTCGGCGGCGGTCATGTAAAGATCGAGATCAACCAAGACTATGCTTTGGCCGACGTCGCACAAGCCCACATTGATCTGGAGGCGCGCAAAACCACCGGTTCGACGATCCTCATCCCTTAAAAACAAAAACCCCGGTCGCCTGTTATTGGGGGCCGGGGTTTTGTTTGCGCGGGTCTTCGATTGTTAAGTGTTCATGGTGTCGAAGAAATCTGCATTGTTTTTCGTATGCTTGAGTTTCTCGAACAAGAACTCCATGGCATCGGTGACGCCCATGGGCATCAAGATCCGACGCAGTACCCACATTTTCGACAACATGGCTTTGTCGCACAAAAGCTCTTCCTTGCGCGTACCGGACTTGGTGACGTCGATAGCGGGGAAGATGCGCTTGTCTGAAACCTTGCGATCCAAGATGATTTCCGAGTTACCGGTACCCTTGAACTCTTCGAAGATGACTTCGTCCATACGCGAACCGGTGTCGATCAGCGCGGTGGCGATAATGGTCATCGAGCCGCCTTCCTCAACATTACGGGCCGCACCGAAGAAACGTTTCGGGCGTTGCAACGCGTTAGCATCCACACCACCGGTGAGCACCTTGCCGGAGCTTGGCACAACGGTGTTATAGGCGCGCGCCAGACGGGTGATGGAATCCAATAAAATAATAACGTCGCGTTTATGTTCGACCAGACGCTTGGCTTTTTGAATGACCATCTCGGCCACTTGTACATGGCGCGTTGCCGGTTCATCAAAGGTCGAGCTGACGACTTCGCCGCGCACCGAACGCACCATGTCGGTGACTTCTTCGGGGCGTTCGTCAATCAACAACACGATCAGGTAAGCTTCGGGATGATTAGCCGCCAGCGAGTGGGCGATGTTTTGCAACATCACCGTTTTACCGGTGCGCGGCGGGGCCACCACCAGGGCGCGCTGACCTTTGCCGATGGGCGTGATCAAATCCATGATGCGCCCGGTCATATCTTTGTGTTCCGGATCTTCGATTTCCATGATCAAACGGTCGTCGGGATAGAGCGGCGTTAAGTTATCGAAGTTGATGCGGTGACGCACGGCACCCGGATCTTCAAAGTTTATGGTGTTCACCTTCAACAGGGCGAAGTAACGTTCGCCTTCTTTGGGGCTGCGAATTTCGCCTTCCGCCGTGTCACCGGTGCGCAAGCCAAAGCGGCGCACCTGACTGGGGGAGACGTAAATATCGTCGGGACCGGGAAGGTAGTTCGCCTCGGGGCTGCGCAGGAAGCCGAAGCCATCTTGCAGCACCTCCAACACGCCCTCGCCAAAAATGGCGGTGCCTTGCTCGGCCAGGCGTTTCAAGATCGAAAACATGATGTCCTGCTTGCGCAAGGAGCTAGCATTTTCAATGCCCACTTCCTCGGCGAAGGCCAAAAGTGCGGCGGGTGATTTCTGTTTTAATTCTTTGAGATTCATAGGGAGAACCCGTGTGTAAATGTGAAATGGAAAAGATTGTCCGGCGGTGTGTGAATGGAGTGTGCCGCCTGGGGGACGATTGGGAGAGATGTATTAGGAAGGGGGGGCGCCCACAAGGACTTGCGAGGCGCTGATATGTGATGACTTATTTCATACCCTAAGCGGGTATTTCTGTCCAGTCTGATTTAGAACGGTTTAACGATAACAAAAATAACAATGCCGATCATCAAAACCGTCGGGACTTCGTTGGCGAAGCGGTAAAAACCTTCCGGACGCTCATTACGGTCAAGTTCAAAATCGCGCCGCCACTTCGCCATGGCCATATGGGCCACCGTCAAAAGCACGACGAACGTCAACTTTGCGTGGGCCCAACCATCGGTCCAGGCCTCCATGCTCACGTACAACCACAGACCGAAACCCCAACTGGCGATCATCGCCGGGTTCATAATGGCGCGCAGCAAGCGGCGCTCCATCACCTTAAAAAGCTCAGACGAGGTGGAGCCGACCTGCGCTTGGCAATGGTAGACAAACAACCGAGGCAGATAGAGCAAGCCCGCCATCCACGCAATCACGGAAATCATGTGTAGGGCCTTCACCCAGTCATAAGCCGTCGTCCCAACTTCAAGCATGTCTCGAACCTCTACAGTTAATCTGTGCGGAGTTTAACGGATCGTACGCGCGGGGCAAGCGCGGTCAAAGGCCAAACACAAACGATCTTCCGCCCCCTGTGGACAAAATTCGGTCTCAGCCTGCAGGGCCCCTTGCACCAAGGCGGCCAAACCAGCGATGAAATCGGCATGAACGCCCACCGCGGGCACGCGCACGTAGGTTGTTATTCCCTCGGCATGAGCCAGCTCTCGGTATTCGATATCCAACTCGACCAGGGTTTCTGAATGTTCCGACACGAAGGCCAAGGGCAACACTACCAAAGACTTACCATCGCGGGCAGCGCGCTTGATCTCGTCCTCGGTCGAAGGCCCGATCCATTCCAACCGCCCGACGCGGCTTTGGTAACACACCAGCCAATCGTTTAGAGGTGCGCCTTGGTCTGCCAATGCATCGACGATGGCTTGCGCACCGCGCGCAACGTGGTCTGGATACGGATCGCGCTTTCCCTCGACAATTTTTTTGGGCAGCCCGTGGGCAGAAAACAGCACCCGCACGTTTTCACCGGCCTCGGCCAGTGCGGCTTGCAGCAGTTGCGTTTGCGCCTTGATCAATCCGGGTTCGGTGGGATAGCAACACACCCGCTTGGTCGGCACGTCGAGACCCGCTTGTGCCGTCGTGGCGTCCCAATCGATAAACGAGCTTTCCGTGGTGGTGGTGGAAAACTGCGGATACAGCGGCAACAACACAATTTGGTCCGGTGCAAAGGCCTTAACGTCATTCACCACCTCACCACTGAACGGATGCCAATAGCGCATGGAGACAAAAACCTGAACCTCCACGCCATCCAGTTGTGCACCCAACGCGGCTTGAAGAGCCTTGGCTTGATCGCGGGTCAAATCCAAAATCGGCGATTTACCGCCCATGTGCTGATAGATGTCCTTAGCCACCGGGGCGCGTTTTTTGGAAATCCACTTGGCTAACAACCAGCGCAACGGTCGCGGCATACCGATGATGGCGGGATCAAAGAACAGGTTGAACAGAAACGGCTCGACCGCAGCCGGCCCATCCGGGCCGCCCAAGTTAAACGCAATAACAGCCAACCGTTTCATCACTCAGTCCAAACCGTCAGTCTTCGCCGCGAACGATTTGGCACAGGCGCGCCACGTTCTCAGGCGGAGTTTGTGGCACGATGCCATGACCCAGATTAAACACAAACGGACCGTCGCCCAACACGTCGAGGATGCGCTTGGCTTCGCGTTCCATTTCATCGCCACCGGCAACCAGCAACAGGTTATCCATGTTACCTTGAACGGTGACGTGCTTTTGCAAATGATCGCGCGCCCACTCCAACGGTACGGTGTGATCTAGGCCCACGGCGTCCACGCCCGTTTCCTTGACGTACAACTCATACAACGGACCAGCACCACGCGGAAAGCCAATGATCGGCACACCGGGATGCACGGCTTTAATCCGTTCAACGATGCGCGCCATCGGCTCCATGGACCACTTGGCAAATTGGGTTTCGCTCAGCACCCCGGCCCAACTGTCAAACAGTTGTAAGGCTTCCGCCCCCTGGTGTGCCTGTTCAATCAGGTACGACGCAGTATGGTCCACCAACAGATCGATAAGGCGCTGGAAAAATATGGGGTCTTGGTAAGCGATCGAGCGAATTTCTTCGTAGGTCTTGGACCCCTTACCCTCGACCATATAGGTGGCGACGGTCCACGGCGCGCCGGCAAAACCGATCAGTGCGGTGGTGTCGGGAATCTCATGGGACAGGCGGCGCACGGTTTCATAAACCGGCTTTAGGTGCTCGTGGAAATTATCACCGTTCAAGGTGGCTTCCAACTCGGCCTCATTTTTGATGGGCTCTAACTGCGGACCCTGACCGGGTACAAATTCAACCTTTTGGCCCAAGGCGTCCGGCACCACCAAAATATCGGAAAATAAAATCGCGGCATCAAGGCCATAGCGACGCAACGGCTGCAAAGTCACTTCCACGGCTAAATCTGGGCTATAACAGAAATCTAGGAAGTTCTTCGACGTGGCGCGAACTTTCATATATTCGGGCAGGTAGCGCCCCGCTTGGCGCATCAGCCACATTGGCGGCGTGGACTGGGTTTCACCCTTAAGGGCCTGAAGGAAAGTTTTAATCACGTGAACTTGGTCCTGATTTCTGGAGTTATCCCGAGCGATTGACCCCCCTAACAAACAATATTTATTTAGAAATAACTAGGGTTGTTGTTGTAGTGGTCGTGGGGATATCGGGGATTGAATTTCATGCAGAGCTTATACAGGTCTTCATGCACAGGTACATATGATCTTATTTAAAAGTGTTGATAGCTTGAGTTCAATACCGACCCTAGCCTTGAATCCCGGCGCAAATATGGCCGAATGCTGGCGTGTGAAAGCCGGGGAAAATGGCTCCGGAAAAAAATGTTTGTGGAGTTTTCAGCGCCTCGGGAGAATGTTGTACACTGCGTATGAGAAGGGTCATAACTGGCCTGTTATCCTCAGGGTAAGTCGTAAGCCTGAAAATTATCCACATTTATCCACATATAATACCGCGTAAAACGAGTTAGAGATTGGGTCACATAATGTCGTCTTTGGTGCTTCATAAAATATCGGATTCCACCGGGGAAACCTTAGATGTAGTGGCGCGCGCGTGCCTGGTGCAATTTGCCGACGTTGAGGTTACGGAAAAACGCTGGACCTTGGTGCGCAGCAAAGACCTGGTCAAAGAAGCGTTGGCCGGAATTGCCGCCGATCCGGGTTTTGTAATCTTCACCTTGGTCGATGATGAGCTGACCGAACAACTGGTTTATGGCTGTAAAAAACTCAAAATTCCGTGTGTCGATTTGCTCAACCCGGTGTTGTCGCAGCTTGGCAATTACTTAGGGCTGGAACGGGATTCCCGTCCAGGGTCCCAGCACGTCATGGACGCCGACTATTTTGCCAAGATCGAGGCTTTGCATTACGTGCTCGCCCACGATGACGGCCAGTCCTTGCGCGACATAGATGAAGCCGACATCGTGTTGGTGGGCGTGTCGCGCACCACCAAGACGCCGACCTGCATTTATCTGGCCAATCGCGGTATGAAGGCGGCCAATGTACCAATCGTGCCGGGCATGAGGCTGCCCAAAGAGCTGGTCGCCGCCGGGCGTCCGTTGATTGTCGGCATCACCAAAGAGCCGCGCCGCTTGGTGCAAATCCGTGTCCAACGGCTCAAAATGCAGGGTCATACCGAAGAAACCGATTACGTTGACTTGGACGCGGTGACCGAAGAAATCCGCGAAGCCAAGGCCCTGTACAAGGACCAGGGTTGGCCGATCATCGACGTCACGCGTAAATCGGTCGAGGAAACGGCAGCTACCATCTTACAATTGTATCATGGGCGGCTCGACGGTGAAGGCTGAGGGCGCACCTGAAATCGTGCTGGCGTCGGCCAGCTCCGCCCGTGCGCGGATGCTCAACGATGCGGGCGTGGTCCACACGTGCTGCCCGGCGCATGTGGACGAGGCGGCGGTTAAATGTAAATGGACCGGTGGGCCTGAAGGCCTGGCCCTGGACTTGGCTACAACCAAGGCGCTGCAGGTCAGCACACAGCGACCGCGCGCCCTTGTCATCGGCGCCGATCAGGTGCTGGCCTTCGGGGATGAGGTTTTTGATAAGCCGGGGACCGTGGACGGTGTTCGCGCACATTTGCAAAGCTTACGCGGCCATACCCACGCCCTCATCTCCGCAGTCGCCGTGGCCCAAGGCGGCTCTATCTTGTGGAGCACGGTCGACCGTGCCACCTTAAACATGCGGGAATTTTCCGACGGATTTTTAAACGCGTATATTGCCGAAGTCGGTGAAGAGGTCGCGCACAGTGTTGGCGCGTATCATCTCGAGGGTCTGGGCGCGCAGTTGTTCGACGCGATCCAGGGCGATCACTTCACGGTGCTAGGATTGCCGCTGATTGCACTGTTAAATTATTTACGCAGCCAGGGCGCACTTAAAACATAAGTCTTTATACTGTGGGCATGATAAATATGACGACACGCAACACCAGCTTTAAACGCGCCGGAGTTCTGGGCTGGCCCGTGGGCCATTCCCTGTCCCCACGGGTGCACGGATTTTGGCTGAAGCAATACGCCATTGCCGGCGAGTATGTGGCGGTGGCGGTGGAACCAAAAGATTTTGCCGCCAAGCTGCGCTGCCTCCAGGTCGACGGTTTTGCCGGGTGTAACGTCACGGTGCCACACAAGGAAGCTGCGCTGGCTTTGGTGGATGAAGCTCATCCCCATGCGCAGCGTATCGGTGCGGTGAACACCGTCGTCGTGCGCGAAGACGGCGCGCTGTACGGCTTTAACACCGACGGTTTTGGCTTTTTAGAAAACCTGCGCGCTGAACACGACGGCTTTGACGCCGCCTCTGGTCCCGCCGTCGTGCTGGGTGCGGGCGGCGCGGCGCGGGCCGTGGTGGCGGCGCTTTTGGGTGCGGGCGCGCCGGACGTCTGGGTGCTCAATCGCACCCAGGCGCGCGCCGAACAGTTGGCCGCAGACCTTGCGGGCATCGGTACGGGGACCATCAGTGTCGGGGATTGGCAGGCGCGCGCAGGCGCGCTCGACGGGGCGGCGTTGTTGGCCAACACCACGACCCTCGGCATGCGAGGTCAGCACGTCCTGGATCTGGATTTAACGGCTCTGCCCAGCGGGGCTTTGGTGACCGACATTGTTTATAGCCCCCTGCAAACCGATCTGCTGGCCCGCGCGACCGCGCGCGGGAATCCGGTGGTGGATGGTCTGGGCATGTTGTTGCATCAGGCGCGCCCCGGGTTTGAGGCCTGGTTCGGCCCCCTGCCCGATGTCAGCGACGCGTTGCGCGCCAAGGTCCTGGAGGGACTCGGCTGATGTTTGTGCTGGGCCTTACCGGTTCCATCGCCATGGGCAAGAGCTGGGGGGCGAAATGTTTTGCCCTCAACGGCGTGCCGGTTCACGACGCCGATGCGTGCGTGCATCGCCTGTTGGCACCCGGCGGCTCGGCGGTGGCTGAGGTGTCGGCCGTTTTTCCCGGCGTCGCCACCGCCGACGGCGGTGTGGATCGCAGCAAGCTATCCGATCAGGTGTTTGGCGACCGCCGCGCTTTGGCGCTGCTGGAGCATATTTTGCACCCTCAGGTGCGCGTCGATCAGAACCGCTTTTTAGCCCGCCACGCGCGCGCCGGGCGGGCGTTGGTGGTGTTGGACATTCCGCTGTTGTTTGAAACCGGGGCGCAAAACCGGGTTGATGCGGTGGTGGTGATGTCGACTTCGCACGAGGTGCAGGCCCAGCGCGCCTTGCGCCGCCCGAACATGACGGTGGAAAAGTTTTATGCCATCTTGGCGCTGCAAACCCCCGACGCCATCAAGCGCTTAGGGGCCGAGTTTGTTGTGTTGACCGGGGGACCACGGGGGCAAACCTTGCGCCGGGTGACCAAAGTGGTCAAAGTGGTTAAGGGGCGGCGCGGTAAAGTATGGGGACCGGGCTGGTCTCGATAATCAACACCTGAGGGTAAACGTACATGCGGGAAATTGCGCTCGACACCGAAACCACCGGCTTGAATCCGAAGTCGGGTCACCGGGTGGTGGAAATTGGCTGTGTGGAAATGATCAACCACGTGGCCACCGGCGAGGTCTTTCATGCGTATATAAATCCCGAACGCGACATGCCGGAAGAAGCCTTTCGCGTACACGGCCTGTCCGAAGAATTTTTGCGTGACCACCCCCTGTTCGCCACCGTGGCCGACGATTTTCTGACGTTCATCGGCGATGACCAATTGGTTATTCACAACGCGCAATTTGACATGGGCTTTTTAAATGCCGAGCTGGAACGCTTGGGTAAACCCGCCTTAGATATGGCGCGCGCCACAGACACGGTGAAAATGGCGCGCAAAAAATTCCCGGGCGCGCAGGCCAACCTGGACGCCTTGTGCCGAAGGTTCGGCATCGACAATGGCGCGCGCGACCTGCACGGCGCGCTGTTGGACGCGCGGCTGTTGGCCGACGTGTATTTGGAACTCAATGGCGGGCGACAGACGGGTCTTGGCTTAGGCGGTGACGACACAGAGGCCGCGGCCCCGGAAGACATTCAGGTGCACACCCAGCAAAAACGCGAAAGTCGCGTTTTCGCGCCCTCGCCCCAAGAGTTGACCCGTCACGCCGAATTTATTGAAAAGCTGAGCGACCCCATCTGGAAGACCTAAAAAAACGCCCCCCATACTGAGATGGGGGGCGTTTTTGGTCTGCGTTGCGAGGCCAAGCCTGGCGGCTACTTTTTGTCCTTCACCTTGGCTTTGCCTTTAGCCTGATCTTTGGCCTGATCCGCCACCATACCGGCGACGTCTTGGTCCAATTGTGCGGCTTGGTTTTGCAAGTTCGCCTGGTACATGGCGGCAAAATCGAGCGGCTGTAAGAACAGCGGCACAAATCCGCCGTCGCGGGTTGTGTCGGCTAAAATGTTGCGGGCGAACGGGAACAAGATACGCGGGCATTCGATCAGCAGCATGGCGGTGAGGTGTTCTTCGGGAACGTTGAGGGTGAACAGTCCGGCGTATTGCAGCTCGGCGATAAAGCCGACCTTGCCCTCGAGTTTCAGTTCGGACTTCACGTCGAGAACCACCTCGAACATATTGTCGGTTGGTTGGCCTTCGATTTTGCCAGCCTTGACGTCAACATTGATGCTGACTTCGGGCTGCGTGTTTTGCAGCTCGGCTAAGATGCCCGGTGAATTGGGGGCCTCGAAAGACAGGTCCTTGACGTATTGACCGTTGATCATAAGGGGGGCGTTTTGCTGTTGGTCGGCAGTGGGCGCGGCGCCGTTACCGGGAGTGTCGTTCATGGAAAGATCCTCTTAAATGTAGGGTTCCGGGTGCGGCCCGAACCACCAAAAATTTATAAAACGCGGTCTTTTCGCTAACATGGATCACCGGCGCAAACAACCTTTAGTCGGTTTTATCCTCGGTCGAGCCTAAGGATTTGGCGTCATCACGGGGGGTAACGTCTTGCCACTCCCCATCGATAATGTCGCTCTGGCCGCCCGGGTGTCTTGCCCCACGGGGGGGATGGACGTTTGCAACTTGGATGCGGCTGCTGAGAAAGGCGCGCAAGGCGGCGCGCAGCGGCGGCGTGAACAGCAAAAAGCCGACGGCATCGGTGAAAAAGCCCGGCGTGAGCAACAACGCCCCCGCGGCCAACAGGCAAAATCCGTCAAAAACCGGGGCCAAAGGCGGTTCGCCTGCGGCTAAGGCCTGCTGCAATCGGTTCAGGGCGCTCAAACCCTGATGACGCAATAGGGCGGTGCCGATAATGGCGGTGATAACCACCACGAATATGGTGGGCCACAGGCCGATTTGTTCGCCAACCTGAATAAACAGGCCAATTTCAATCAGCGGTACGGTTATAAAAGCGGCGAGAATGACGAAACCCATAAGGACCCTCTATGGTAAAGCTTGCCCTTGCCCCTTGCCCAAAGACCGGCTTCGGCCTATCTAACAGGTGGCGAACGGCGCGTGTTGGGTTAAAGTAGCCTGAAACGACTGTTTAGACCAGCAACGCCCGGCGGTCCAGGCTTGGACCTGGGCCTTAAATTAAAAAAGCGACGGACCCTCATATGCAGCTCTTTGATATTATCCTTTTCGCCCTGATTGCCGTGTTTTTGGTGTTGCGCCTGCGCGGGGTGCTGGGCAGCCGGGACGGTCACGACGGCCAAGATAAAGACAATGGCGTCGGCAACGGCAACGACAGTTCCTTTGGCGATGTCTTTGGGCGGGGTCAAAAGGAGGGCGAACAAGACAACGTGATCGAATTGCCTGGCGCGCGCGCGCCAGACGCAGAGGGCGCTGAGACCGCCACTGTCGAGGACGATCACTTTGAAGGACCGCTGGGCGAAGGCATCAAGGCCATCCGCGGCGTTGATCCGAGCTTTAACGTTAAAGAATTCATCGCCGGATCTAAATTTGCGTTTGAGATGATTTTGAACGCATATGCGGCCGGCGACGTTAAGCTGCTGAAATCGTTATTGAGTTCCGACGTTTACGGCGGCTTTGCCCAAGCCATCGCAGACCGAGAAGCCGCTGGCCAGACGTTGCAAGAAACCCTAGTTGGTATTAACTCAGCCGAGCTGATGGAAGCCTATATGGACGGGCGCGATGCGAACGTCACGGTGAAGTTCGTGTCCGAACAGATCAGCGCCCTGATGGATCAGGAAGGTACGGTGATCGACGGCGATCCCAGTCAGGTGGTGAAGGCAACCGATTTTTGGACCTTCGCGCGCTCGACCAAATCGCGCAATCCCAATTGGACGCTGGTCGGTACCGGTGCACTTGAATAAGGGTTTTTAAGCATGCGCTCCGCGCTTGTTCTGCCTTTCGGCTTTATGTTATTTGCCGCCGCCTGCGCCCCTGTTGCCAAATCTATTCCAGCGCCTGCGCCCGAACTTAAAGCCGGACAACAGATTCCGGCGCGCTTTATGGCCGCCACGTTTAGCGCCCTTGAGGGCTGGGACCAAGACCGCCACGGTGAGGTCCTACCCGCGCTGCAAAAGTCTTGCGCCAAGCTCATGACGTTGCCAGATGAGCGCGCGCTGGGGGCCAACGACGGCGTTCCCGGCGGGCGCGTGAAAAACTGGCGCGGCGTGTGCGCTGCGGCGGCAAGCCAGGACCCGACCGACAACGCGGGCGCGAAACGCTTTTTTGAAACCTGGTTCGCGCCCTATGAGGTGCGCAACGGTGACGGCGCTGCGAACGGCGGTGAAGGCCTGTTCACCGGATATTACGAACCCGAACTTAACGGCGCGAAGACCCAGGGCGGCGCGTTTCAAACCCCCCTGTTGGCGCGCCCCGCCGATTTGGTGAGCATTGGTTTGGGCGCGTTTGATGAAGGTCTGGGCGGCAATACCGTGTGGGGCCGGGTCAAGGGTTCAAAAGTGGTGCCGTATCCTGACCGCGCCGCGATTGAGGGCGGTGCGCTGGGCGATCTGGCCCAGCCCTTATTGTGGGTGGATTCCCCGGTTGACGCGTTTTTCCTGCACGTACAAGGGTCTGGCCGGGTGCGCTTGGCGGACGGTACGGTGGTGCATGTGGGCTTTGCGGGCAAGAACGGCAAGACGTATAAGTCCATCGGTCGCATCTTGATCGACAGTGGCGAGATTCCCGCCGACCGTTTGACCATGGACGCCATCCGCGATTGGGTGGACGCGCGTCCTCTCAAGGGCGCGGCCCTGCTCAAACGCAATCCAAGCTATGTATTTTTCCGCCTGATCGAGGGCGACGGGCCATTGGGCGCACAGGGCGTGGCGCTAACGGCGGAGCGATCTCTGGCGGTTGACCGCCGCTTTATGCCAATGGGCGCACCGTTATGGGTGCAAACCCATGATCCCCTGGACGGTGCTAAGGCCTTTAACCGCCTTATGGTGGCGCAAGACACGGGCGGGGCCATCAAAGGTGCGGTGCGTGGCGACATCTTTTTTGGGGCCGGAAAGTTAGCGACGCGCCGGGCGGGCAACATGAAACGTCCGGGTCGGTATTTCGTCATGTTGCCCCATTCCGTTATCCCCGTTCAGCCCTAAGGCGTGCCTTGAAAAAGCCGCCGTAAAAGAGCAACCTGTCCCCATGATTACACAAAAAAACCAAGGCCCCAGCGTCGGCCTCTTCGTCACCTGTATGGTCGATCTCATGCGCCCCAGCGTCGGCTTTGCCGCCCTGCGTTTGTTGGAACGCGCGGGCGCGCACGTGGTGGTGCCTGCGAACCAAACGTGCTGTGGCCAGCCCGCGTACAATTCCGGCGATTTCGCCGACGCCCGCGCCATCGCGCAAGACGTCATCGCCGCGTTTCAAGATTATGATCACGTGGTGGCCCCGTCGGGTTCGTGCGCAGGTATGATCCGGGTGCATTATCCGGACCTGTTTAAGGACGACGCCGACTGGCTGGCGCGGGCCGAAGATTTGGCCGGGCGCACCTTTGAATTGTCGCAATATCTGGCCGACCATTTGGACTGGAGCCAGCCCAGCGCGGACTTCCCCCACACCGTTGCCTACCATGATAGCTGTGCGTCGCGCCGCGAACTGGGGGTGGTGGATCAACCGCGCGCGCTTCTGGCGACTTTGCCGGGTGTCGAGCTGCAAGAGATCGCCGACAATGAGACCTGTTGCGGCTTTGGCGGTTTGTTTTCGGTGAAGTTCCCCGACGTGTCCGGGGCCATCACCGACGCCAAGGTGCAGATGATCGAAGACACCGGTGCTGAGGTTCTGGTGGGCGCGGATCTGGGCTGCCTCACCAATATGGCGGGCAAACTTAAGCGTCGCGGATCAAAGGTGCGGGTGTTTCACTTGGCCGAAGTGTTGGCGGGCATGACCGACGGTGCCGCGATTGGCGAGGGCGAGGCATGAGCCAGAAACCCTATCACGACGATCCGCAATGCCATGACTTTCAGAAGGGCGCCAAGCGCGCCTTGGACGATGTAGGTTTGCAGGCCCAACTCGCGCGCACCCTTAAAGACGGCTTTCAGAAAAAACGTGCCAAGGCGAAAGCGCGCCTGCCCGAATACGACGCGCTTCGTGATCGCGCGCGCGATATCAAAGCCCATACCCTGGAAAATCTCGACGCCTATTTGGAGCGATTCGAGGCCGAGGTCATCAAGGCCGGGGGCCAGGTGCACTGGGCGCGCGACGGCGAACATGCCTGCGACATTATTTTAGACATTTGCACCAGCGTCGGGGCGAAGACGGTGACCAAGGGCAAGTCCATGCTCACCGAAGAAATTGGCCTCAACACGCATTTGATGAAGCACGGTGTCGAGCCGGTGGAAACTGATCTGGGCGAGTACATCATTCAGCTGCGCGACGAGCCCCCCAGCCACATCATCGCGCCCGCGTTTCACATCTCGAAAGAGCAAGTCGCCGATACCTTCCGCGAGCATCATCCGCACTTAAATGCCGCGCGTGATTTAAGTGAACCGACCTCGCTGCTGACCGAAGCGCGCTCAGAATTACGCGCTAAATTTATCGCCGCCGATGTGGGCATCACCGGTGCCAACGTGTTGGTTGCGGAAACGGGCAGTGCGTTGATCGTTACCAATGAAGGCAACGGCGACCTGACGCAAAGCTTGCCGCCGGTGCACATCGCGGTCAGCTCCATTGAAAAAGTGGTGCCGACTTTGGATGATGCCGACACCATTTTGCGGCTGCTGGCGCGTACCGCCACCGGACAAGACATGACCGTCTACACGACTTTTTTCACCGGCACCAAACGCAGCGGCGATAGAGACGGGCCGGATCAATTTCATTTGGTGCTGCTCGACAACGGTCGGTCCGAATTGTTGGGCGGGCCGCTGCATGACGTGTTGAGCTGCATCCGCTGTGGTGCGTGCATCAACCACTGCCCCATTTTCAGTGTCGTCAGCGGCCATGCTTATGGCTGGGTCTATCCAGGCCCCATCGGTTCGGTGTTGACGCCGCATTTTGTCGGCGTTGAAGAAGCGCACTTGTTGCCCAACGCCTGCACCATGTGTGGGCGTTGCGAAGAGGTCTGCCCGGTGCATATTCCGTTGCCCGATCTCCTGCGCACTTGGCGTGGCCGCGCCTTCGATGCGGGCAAGCCCGGCGGGTTGCAGGGCCTGGGCTTAAAAATTTGGGCCGCGCTGGCGAAGCGTCCGGCGCTGTATCGTTTGGCGCTACGCCCGGTGGTGGCCCTCATGCGCGCGTTGGGTAAAAAGCGCGGCGCGTTCAAATGGTTTGTCGGGGCCGAGGGTTGGACCCGTACCCGCGATTTGCCGACGCCCCAAGGTGGGACCTTTCAGGACCGCTATAAGGGGGGCGAACGATGAGCACGGCGCGTTCCGAAATCATGGGCCGCTTGAAGGCGGTGTTGGATAAAAGCCATAACCCCACCGTGCGCCTGTCCACGGCGGACCAGCGTATCAAGGACTTGCCGCCAGCACTTATCCCTGAACGCGGTCGAGCGGACGGGCCAGCGCGCACGGCTAAATTTGTCGACGAAGCCGAGTTCGCGGTTGCCGAGGTGGTGAAACTCACAACGCTATCGCAAGTACCGAAAGCCTTGATCAAGGTGCTGGCGGACGCAGGCACAAGCAAACTCAAAGCCACCCCACACGGCGACCTGCAGACGCTGGACTGGTCCGGGATCGACGTTGCGTTTGGTCGCGGCGAAGGCTCCGACTTGGTGGGCTTGTCGGTGGCCTATGCGGGTGTGGCGGAAACCGGAACCCTGGTGCTGCGCTCTGCGGCCAACTCGCCAACGACGCTGAATTTCTTGCCCGACGTCCATGTGGTGGTGCTGCATAGTGCATTGATCGAGGCCAATTATGAGGCCGTGTGGGCGCGTTTGCGCAGCGAAGGCAAGGGCCTGCCGCGCACCGTAAACTGGATCACCGGGCCGTCGCGCACCGCCGATATTGAACAGACCATTTTGTTGGGCGCGCACGGCCCGCGAAAATTGATTATCCTGTTGATTGATGAAGACAGCTAAAGACAAATCGAAACAGAAAAAAGGCGTGCCGGACAACGACACGGCGCTGTGGCAAGCCGTGACGTCTACGGTGGAACCGCTGCAAGGCCGCGATGTACCGCTAGCTGACATTGATGCTGTACCGCCGCCGCCCAAACCTGTGGGCCGCCAAGCCGTTCAACCGCCAGCCGCGCCGCTGCCTAAAATCCCCCTGCCGGAACTGAGCCACGGCAACCAGCCGGGCCTGGATAAATCCACCGCCAAGCGGTTGCGCCGGGGCAAGGCGCAGATCGAAGCGCGCCTAGACCTGCACGGCATGACCCAAAACGAAGCCCGCCCGGCGTTGGAAGATTTCATCGAGCGCGCGTGGGTGTCTGGCAAACGCGAGGTGCTGGTCATCACCGGCAAGGGCACCCGCGCCGACGGATCCATCGGCGTGCTGCGCCAAGCGGTGCCGGGCTGGCTGAACGCTCCGATAAACAGAAACCGCATCTCCGCGTTTACCCACGCGGCGGCGAAGGACGGCGGCGAGGGTGCCCTGTACGTGCGCATCAAACGCCGCAGCTAAGACAAAAAAGAGCCCCCCGAAGAGGGCTCTTCGTCGTTACATTGAGCGCCGGATTACTTAATCTTCGACAGCAGTTCGGGATCGGTCACCAGTTTGCGCACACCGTGGGCGTGGTCTTCTTTAAAGACGTTGCCCTTACAAAAATTGCCGATGGTGTTGATGTCGATCTTGGCGCAACCGGGACGCACGCTCCAGGTCACCTGATAGGGCGAGCACTTTTGTTCTGAATACGACGGACCGGTGGTGGAACCGGTAAAGACGACAGGTGTGCCGGTACCCGTTGGCAGAGCCTTGGGCTGATGCAGACCGTTGACTTTGTTGCCGTCATACTGAAGCGTATTGAAGTCCAGTGCGCTTGGATCGTTGACCAGCGTGAACACCTGGGTCTCAACGCGCAGTTCAGGATTGGCGCAGGCCTCGGACAGGCACGAACCCAGCGTCGGTCCCGGGGTGACCTCGCACGAAGAGAAGACCCAGTGCACTTCGATGGTGTCGCCAGGTTTCAAGTCACCGTGCGCGCTATCGCAAATGGGTTTTTTGGTCGGGGCCATCTCGGCCTTGGTCAGCGTCTTGCTGATGGAACACTGATAACCGCTGAGGTAGCCATGACCATCACCCTTACCGGCGAAGATGGGAAAGGCCTTGGCTTTGTGTTCGGCATTTTTGTGCAGGTGGATGTTGCACAGGTTCAGGTCCTCAGGTGCCGGGGCGAGGTTGAATGTGCGCTTGTTGTCCCCCGCAACGTTATCGATGTCGCGCGGCGTTTGCGGGCCAAAACCCGTACACGCCGGACCGGCAGCCTCGCCGTGTGCGGCGGCTGCGGTTTCATGCGCTGGCGCAGCTTTATGGCCGGATGTGCCTGCGGCGAAAGCCGGGCCTGAGAACAAAATGCCCGCCGTGATCGCGATTGCAATTTTTTTCATTCTTGTATGTCTCCCAAAAGATAGCTTGTTTGATGAAATAATGAATTTCTTGCTGGGGAGGTTGCGGGATTATGCATACCTGACCTAAGTGCGGGAAGGAAAAAAGTAGGTATGGCTACAAATTATTCTTTTCTAGTATGCGCAAATTTTCATCACACAGCATTTACCATTGGCTAAGTGGTGCCATGGCACAATCGGCCCATGACACCATTCGGACAAAAAATGCGCACCTTGCGCAACGCCAAAGGGGTGACGCAAAAGGAGATGGCCCTGGCCTTGGGCGTGTCGGGCGCTTACCTGTCGGCGCTGGAGCACGGCAACCGCGGGCGTCCCGGTCCGGGTCTGATCATGCAAATTTGTGACTACTTTGACGTCATTTGGGATAGCGCCGACGAATTGAAGCGCCTGGCGTTGCTATCACATCCGCGCGTAACCGTGGATACTTCAGGCCTCAGCCCAACGGCGACCGAATTGGCGAATGAACTGGCCGGATCCATCGGTGAACTGGATGACCAGACCATTCAATGGATCTTGGACGAAATCCGCGCCCAGAAGGAAAATAAGGGAGACGGTCCTACGCACTAGCATTTAAATCTCCTAAGGGCCATGTGCTATACTCACGATGGGTGCTCAGGAGTGGAGACTGTCTATGCTGATGCAATGGTCTAAGGATTTGGCTGTCGGGCACCCGATTGTCGATTATGACCACCAAATGCTGATCAATTTGGCGAACGACTTTCATTTTGCGGTCGAAAATGGGTCGGGGGAACAGGCGGTGGCGGCGGCGCTGGAGCGGCTGGTTCAGTACGTGGAAAGTCACTTCAAACGCGAGGAACAGCTGTTTATGAACAGCAACTATCCCGATAAAGCCAAGCATCAACAAAATCATCGCGACATCGAAAATATGGTGCGCGCGTTTCAGGCGAGCTATGCGGCGGACCCAGCTTCGATAGACTTGAACAGGTTGCTCGATTTTTTCAAGGTGTGGCTGATCAAGCACATTGGTAAGCTGGATAGGGGCTACATGCCTTACGTCAAGACCGCGGAACACAAACAGGGCAACCGCCACCGTGAGGGATTTGTTTAGGGTTAACAGTTAGTATTTTCAAGAGAAACCGAGGGTATTTCTGACATGGTGCGCGACACCACTAAGGCAAAAAGCGGAATCATTGGCAAGGTTGCCGGGCTTTTTGGCGGGCGCGACAAGGAAGAAGAGGCCCCGCCTCCACCGCCTCCTAAACTCACACCGGAAGAGCTGGCCCCCAACCACGTCGATCCGGACGAGGGTAAAATCTGGCCCGCCAAACGCTTAAACGTCGTGGAAAAGCTATGGGGTGAAGGCTACCTCACCCCCGGCGGCACGGACGAGGTGAAAAAGCTGCTGCCGCTGCTGGCTTTGGATAAGAAAAAAAGCCTGCTGCTGCTGGGTGCCGGACTGGGCGGCATCAACGAAACCATGGTCGAAGAGACCGGCGTGTGGGTGACGGGACTGGAGCGCAGCCCCGAATTGGCGACGCTGGGCTTCGAGAGCATGAAGCGCGCAAGCCTCCAGAAACAGGCCCCGATCCACCATTCCACCATGGAAACGATGGAGCTTAAGCCCAAATCCTTCGATGTGGTGCTGTCGTTTGATGGTCTATATGCGGTCCAAGACAAAAAAGCCCTGTTTGCGACGGTGTGTGAAGGCCTGCGGGTCGACGGCGAGCTGCGCTTTACCGATCTGGTGCTCCCCGACACCAACCCGCCGGGTGAAAAGGTCAAAGAATGGATCTCCAGGGAGCCAGCCGAGACCAGCCCGCACCCATGGCCGGCCGACGCCCTGCAGGCCTTGCTGGGGTCGCTGAATTTTGACGTGCGCCCCTATGACGACATCACGGCGGAGTACAAAAAGTGGGTGATGACGGGCTTTATGCGCTTCATGTCGAGCATGACCAAGACGGAGATGTTGGAAATGGCCCAAGAACTGATGACCGAGGTCGAATTCTGGAGCGCCCGCATCGCCGCCATTGATGCCGGAGAACTCAAAGTCTGCCGCTACCATGCCATCCGCCTGCCCGATAAAAAGAAACGTAAATCGGTGGAGGAGTTGACGGGCTAGGTAGGCCTGCGCGTATCCGGTTTGCCACGGCCCTTTGGTTCTGGAATCCCCGTCTTGAACCTGTTACAAGAAAGCGACTTTTTTTAAGGGAGGCCGCACCCATGCGCACGGGCCGCGTTGAGCGTAAAACGAACGAAACTCAGATTGTGGTCGAGCTGAACCTCGACGGCACGGGCAGCTATGACATTTCCACCGGCGTGGGCTTTTTGGATCACATGCTGGAACAGCTATCGCGCCACTCTTTGATTGATATAAAAATCCAGGCCAGCGGCGACATACACATCGATTTTCACCATATTACCGAAGACGTGGGCATTGCCCTGGGCGAAGCGTTTAACCAAGCGTTGGGTGATCGCAAGGGCATCACCCGGTACGGCTCTGCCATAGCGCCCATGGACGAAAGCCTAACGCGCGTGGCGTTGGATGCTTCGAACCGCCCTTATTTGGTATGGAAAGTTGACTTCGTACGCGACAAGCTGGGCGAAATGGATACCGAGCTGTTCAAAGAATGGTTCGGCGCGTTTGCCCAATCGGGGGGCCTGACCCTGCACGTTGAAACGTTTTATGGCGAGAACAACCACCACATCGCCGAAAGCTGCTTTAAGGCGATGGCGCGCGCGTTGCGTCAAGCGGTCGAGATTGATGCCCGCAAAGCCGATCAGGTGCCATCAACCAAGGGCGTTCTGGGCGGCTCGCTTTAAGGGATCAATTGCGATTCCCTAGCCTTAAGTGAACGAGAATATGACTGTCTATACCGTGCATATCAGCGACAGCGCCACTAAACCCGACCTGGTTCTCATCAAGGACGGTTTTTCGTGGCCCGCCGCTGTGTTTGGCTTCCTGTGGGCGTTGGTCGTCGGCGCGTGGGCGCTGGCGCTGGCGCTGTTCGTCGTGCAGCTAGGCCTAAGCGCGCTTTTGCCCCTGGTCATCGAAAACTCCGAGGCCTTAGGCGTGGCCCAATTGGGCGGCGCCATCGTCATCGGCCTCATCGCCAACGAGGCGCGCCGTTGGTTTTTGACGTGGCGCGGCCTGCATGAGGCCGGTGTGGTGACGGGTGCCGATAAAGACCAAGCCGAACGGCGGTTCTTAGACGCGCACCCCGACGTAACCGCCAGACTGTTGGGGGGCCGATGAAGGTCGCCATTATCGATTACGGCTCGGGCAATTTGCGCTCGGTGGCCAAGTCCTTTGAACGCGCAGCCGTTGATTCTGGCCTTAATGCTCAAATTGCTGTCACCGGCGATCCGGGCGAGGTGGCGAAAGCCGATCGCATTGTGCTGCCGGGCGTGGGCGCGTTCGCCGATTGCAAGGCGGGCTTGGAGAGTGTCGATGGACTGCACGACGCGTTGACCGAGGCGGTGATCAACAAAGCCCGGCCCTTTTTTGGCATTTGCGTCGGCATGCAGCTGATGGCCGACGTGGGGCGCGAGTTTGGTAATACCGAAGGTCTGGGCTGGATCAAAGGCGAAGTCACTGCCCTGTCCCCCAGTGATCCGGGCCTCAAAATACCCCACATGGGCTGGAACGATTTAAGGCTGGTGGGTGAACATACGTTGTTCGACGGCATCAAGGCGGGTGAGCATGCATATTTTGTGCACTCGTATCAATTCGTACCCACAAACGCGGACGACGTGTGGGCGCAGGTTGAATACGGCGGCCCGGTGACGGCGGCGGCGGGCCGTGACAATGTATTCGGCACCCAGTTTCATCCGGAAAAAAGCCAGGCGCTGGGCCTGCACATCATTGCCAATTTTCTCAAATGGAAGCCCTAAACCATGATTTTTTTCCCCGCCATCGATTTGAAAGACGGCCAGTGCGTGCGTTTGTTACGCGGCGAAATGGATCAGGCCACGGTGTTCAACGACAGCCCCGGCAATCAGGCCAAGGCCTTCGTTGACGAGGGCTGCGAATGGATTCACGTGGTTGATCTCAACGGCGCGTTTGAAGGTAAGCCGGTGAACGCCGATGCGGTGGACGCCATCTTAAGCGAAGCCAAAGTGCCGGTGGAACTGGGTGGCGGCATCCGCGATATGGACACCATAAAGTTCTGGCTCGACCGGGGCGTACGCCGGGTGATTTTGGGCACCATAGCGCTGCGCGATCCCGATTTCGTGGTCGAGGCCTGCCATCAATTCCACGGCCAGATCGCGGTGGGCGTCGACGCCAAGGACGGCTTCGTCGCCGTGGAAGGCTGGGCCGAGGTCTCCGACATATCGGCGTTAGAGTTGGCGCGCAAATTTGAAGACGTGGGTGTGGCGGCGATTATCTTTACCGACATCGCGCGCGACGGCTTGATGCAAGGCCCCAACATTGAGACCACGTTAGATCTGGCACGAGCGATTTCCACACCGGTGATTGCATCGGGCGGGGTGTCGTCCATGGACGACCTCAAGGCGTTGAGAGACCAGGGCGTCGATGTGCTGGAGGGCGTGATCTCGGGCCGCGCCATTTACGACGGCGCCATCAATGTGCGCGACGCGGTGGACTTGTTGAAAGTTCCGGGCATGCAAGAGGCGGGACTGTAAACCATGTTGAAGGCGCGCATCATTCCCTGTCTCGACGTCGAAGGCGGCCGCGTGGTGAAGGGCGTGAATTTTGTCGACCTGATCGATGCGGGCGACCCGGTGGAACAAGCGCGCGTGTACGACAAGGCGGGTGCGGATGAGCTGACGTTTCTCGACATCACCGCGTCCCACGAAAACCGCGACACCATTTTCGACGTGGTCAACCGCACCGCCGAGCAGTGCTTTATGCCGCTGACCGTGGGCGGTGGCGTGCGCACCACCGAAGACATCCGCAAACTTTTACTGGCCGGTGCCGATAAGGCATCGATCAACACCGCCGCCGTCAACAATCCTGAATTCGTCAAGGAGGCGGCGCAGAAATTTGGCTCGCAATGCATCGTCGTGGCGGTTGATGCTAAAACCGTGGCACCGGGCAAGTTTGAAATCTTCACCCACGGCGGTCGCAATCCAACCGGGATCAACGCGGTTGAATGGGCTCAGCGCATGGCGGCCTATGGCGCGGGCGAGATTTTGCTAACCTCCATGGACAGGGACGGCACCAAGCAGGGCTTTAACTTAGAGCTGACCCGCGCGGTGTCGGACGCCGTGTCCGTGCCGGTGATCGCCTCGGGCGGCGTCGGCACCTTGGAGCACATGGTCGAAGGCGTGCGCGACGGTCATGCGTCGGCGGTGCTTGCGGCCTCGATTTTTCACTTCGGGACGTTTACCATTAGTGAAACCAAACGATACATGGCGGCGCACGGTATCGACGTGCGCCTTGACGGATTGCCTGAGGAGGGCTGAGCATGAGTGACGCCGACGTACTGGACCGCCTATACGCCACCATCATGAGCCGCCGGGGTGCTGACCCTAAAGCGTCATGGACGGCCAAGCTGTTCGCCCAGGGCCGCAACAAGATTGTGCAAAAAGTCGGCGAGGAAGCGATGGAAATGAACATCGCGGCGCTGACCGAAGGCCCCGATGAATTGGCGGCGGAAAGTGCCGACCTGATTTATCATATGTTGGTGTTGTGGGCCGATGCGGGCATAGCCCCCGATGACGTGTGGGCGGAACTGACCAAGCGTGAAGGGCTATCTGGTATCGAAGAAAAGCGGGCGCGCGGCGAATTGTAGGGGAACCGAAATGTCTTACGACCCACAAAACATCTTCGCCAAAATTCTGCGGGGCGAAATCCCCTGCGATAAGGTTTATGAAGACGACTGGGCGTTGGCGTTCAACGATATCAATCCCCAAGCTCCGGTGCATGTGCTGGTGATCCCCAAGGGCGCGTACGTGTCCATGGACGATTTTACCGCCACCGGATCGGATCAAGAAATCACCGGGTTCTATCGTGCCGTGGGCCAAGTGGCGCGGGATTTAGGCCTCGCTCCCCCGGGCTATCGCGCGCTCAACAACACCGGCAGCGACGGCGGCCAAGAGGTCCCCCACTTCCACGTCCACATCTTCGGCGGTAAAAAACTCGGCCCCATGCTGGCGCCCTAACTCGGTCGCTTAAGATCAGCGGGAGGGCCACTTCGGCCCGACAAAGGCCATTGAGGCTCCGGCCAAAGGCCGCAAGCCCTGACCGCGAAGCAGCCAGGCTGCGTGTGGCATCAAAAGAGAGAGGCGCAGGCACCCGCCCGACGTTAGAGGGATAAAAAATGACAACCAACGCAGATGAAATCGGCCCCGACGGGACCCTCATTTGTTCCACGCTGACCTGTCCCGAATGCGGTCACGTTGAAAAGTTGGATATGCCGCCCAGTTCTTATCAGATGTCACACAGATGCAGCGGTTGCCAAGCGGTGCTAAAGGCAAGGCCGGGCGCGTGCTGCGTGTTTTGTTCCTACGGCGACACCCCCTGCCCACCCGAGCAGCTGGCGGGTAAAAGCTGTTGCGGTCGGGATTAGGGCCTGGACTTAGTCGTTTACCACCCCCATATCCAATCCAGCTTCATACGCTGAATGCCACAGGAGGACGCCATGTTAACCAAAAGCCTTATCCCCGCCGGTCTGAGCGCGGGCATCACTTTGTTTGCCGCCAACGCCTTTGCGCAAACCGCCGCAACGACCGAACCTTACGGCTATCATGGCTATATGTGGGGACACGGCGGTGGACACGGACCTTGGTTCGGTATTATTGGCGTTATTTTTGTGGTGATGCTTGTTGTGCTTTTCATGCGCGGCATGCGCGGCTGCTGCCATCATCGTCGGGGCAAATCGGGCGCGGCCCTGTCCATTCTGGAAGAACGCTACGCCAAGGGCGAAATCGACGCCGCCGAATTTGAAGAGCGCAAGCGCACGCTGTCAGCCAAGTAACTTTTAAGCTGCGCCACTGATTTGTTTCCCTCCGCACACGCCGCGACGTTGGTGCGCGTGACCTATTGCGCCCGGTGACTGGCGCGCATCAGTCACCTTGAACCCAGCGGGAGAGTCAGCGGAATTCAGGTATCGCCCGTGACCTGCGCGGGGTTGTCACGCATGCGCGCCGCAACGGTCGGTAATTGTGCGAATAGGGTGGTTAAGGTTGCTTTGCTGAATTCACACAACCGTTCCACCGGTTCCGGGCGTTGGCTATTTGTGTCTTGATGAATGTACAGCTTGCCGATGCACATGGTGCACCACGGTGCAGCCCAACACACCCGGCATGCTGCCAATGTGGATTTGCCGGGGCATCCCGCCTGAGTTTTTGCGTCACTTGGCTTGGCCCCGCTTAAGGCGGGCTGGGCGCAGGTAATTGATGTGCCAATCAGCATGTGACAGGGATACGCGGTTCCGTCTGCGGCGATGGCTAAGTTGGTGCGCCCGGCGGGACACAGCGCATCGGAGCGGGGGCGGTCTTCGCTTTGCAGGGTGCGCATCAGGTCGAGCACTAAGCCATAAGGGATAAGACGGCCGAGGGCCAGTCCGTCTAGAATGCGTTCGATGGCTAGCGTGTGTGAGACGAGAATATCTGCCCAGTGGGGGCTGAGCGTTGGGTCAAGTTCCGGGTGATCACGCACGGCGGCGTTGACCACGTCTACCCGATTGGGGTCAAATCCATTAAGATAGGCGAGAAGGCCATACACCGTGTGGCCAGCCAGCCAGTGGCGTGGTGTATAGGTTGTGACAAGGTCGTACATCAGCCCTGCCGCCTGCATTTTTTTGAGGCTAGCGATGATTGTGGCGTGTGTGCCCCGGCCCTTGGTGTTGGGGCGCAGGGCATCATGAATCTCTGCGGGTCCGTCAAGGCTGACGATGGTGTGGACGCGTCGCTTGACCAAAAAGGCCAGGGCGCGATCATCAAGCAGCGTCAAGTTGGTAACGATGGAAAATTTTGGCGGCTGACTGAGGCGGCCTGCGTCGGCGAGGGACAGGGCGGCGTCGGCTGCCGCCTCCATTGCTGCTAAGTTGGTTAAGGGTTCGCCGCCGAAAAATTGGATATTTTCGATCAACGGATGCTCCGCCGCTGTGCGCGCGACGGACGCGGCGGCGACCTGCGGACTCATCATACGGCTGGGCATACCGTACCCGCCCCCGTCGGCATAGCAATACGCGCACCGCAGGTTGCAGGCCTGACTGACCGTTAGGGTCAAGCGTGACAGCATGGTTGAGGGCTTCCTATAAATGTGATGGCGCCCTAGGGGGCGCCATCACCGTTGACACGCGCGCAATAATCAGCCCGCGCAACCGTTGCCACAGTTGCCGTCGGCGACGGGGACGACGCCCATGATACGAGCCAGATTTTCCACCTCTTGGAGCTTCATGCCCCGAATAGTCTTGAGGTTGGAAAAAACTTCGCGCGCAGAGGCGCCCGCACTCTTAGCCAGTCCAGCGGCTAATTTATCGGCGGCTTGAGGTGTCAGGCCATCGAAATTGATGGTGACCTTACCTGTAGGTACTTTTGCCATGACGATTCTCCCTTAGCTGTATAACCCAAGGCCACAACGGTCCTGCGTTTATTTTATAGACCTCGATTCTACCATGGAGTGTGCATGATTGCATGTACTAATAATAGCAAATGGACTCGTACTTGTAATTATAGGTGCGCATAATGGCTTACACGAATAATCGTCGCGGTAACATGTAGGGCGCACAAGCTTACCCTGTTGGCTAGGTAGTGCTTAAGCCGCGCCGCTGATATTTTGCCGTCCCGGCATGCGGCGGCGATAGCTGAGTGCTTCGGCGACGTGGATTTTCAGCACCTCGGGTGACCCATCTAAGTCGGCGATGGTGCGGGCGACCCGTTGTACGCGGTGATAGCCCCGCGCCGACAGGCGCATGCGCCCCGCCGCATCGGCCAATAGGGTGCGCGCGCCGCCGTCCAGCTGCGTGATGGCGTCCAAAAGCTGGCCGTCGGCCTCCCCATTGATGTGTAAATCCACGCCAGCCTGGGCAAACCGCTGGCGTTGCAGGGCACGGGCGCGCGCGACGCGGTCTAAGACATCGGCACTGCGTTCCTGTGCCGGGGGCAGGCTTAAGTCGGCGGCGGGAACCTGGGGGACTTCCACGTGAAGATCGATGCGGTCCAGCAACGGACCCGACAGGCGGCCTTGGTAATCCTCGGCGCATTTGGGCGCGCGCGAACAGGCTTGCCCCGGATCGTCCAGATGGCCACAGCGGCACGGGTTCATGGCCGCGATCAATTGAAACCGTGCCGGATACGAAACGTGTGCGCTGGCACGGGCTACCACCGCCTGACCCGACTCGATGGGTTGGCGCAAGGCTTCGAGGGCGGGGCGCTGAAATTCCGGCAATTCGTCCAAAAACAACACCCCCATATGGGCCAGGGAGACCTCGCCCGGGCGCACCTGATGGCCGCCGCCGACCAGCGCCGCCATAGAGGCCGAGTGGTGCGGATCGCGAAAGGGCCGGGTGCGCATCAACCCCCCTTCGGGCAACGTTCCGGCTAGCGAATGAATCATCGAGACCTCTAACGCCTCTTCCGGGCTTAAAGGGGGCAAAATCCCCGGCATACAGCGCGCCAGCATGGATTTGCCGGAACCGGGCGGGCCGCTCATCAACAGGTTATGACCCCCGGCGGCGGCGATTTCCAAGGCCCGCTTGGCGGATTCTTGACCCTTCACGTCGGCTAGATCCACAGGCACCACACAATCGTCATCGACAGCGGGCGCGGTTTGGGCTTGCGGACGGGTGAGGAGCTGTACCCCTTTGAAATGGTTAATCAGATCCATCAGCGAGCGGCCCGCCAGCACCTGCAGGTTAGGCCCCGCCCACACCGCCTCCCCGCCTTGAGACGCCGGGCAGATGAGGCTCAAATCCCGGCCATTGGCGTGAATGGCGGCGGGCAGCACGCCACTGACGGAGGTGAGCGTGCCGTCTAAGGCCAGTTCACCAAGGGCTAAAAAATCGTCCATTTCGCCCGCGGGCAGAACCTCCATCACGGTGAGCAGGCCCAGGGCGATGGGTAAATCGAAGTGCGAGCCTTCCTTTTGCGTGTCGGCGGGACTTAGATTCACGGTGATACGCTTGGGCGGCAGCGCCAGGCCCAGCGCCGACAAGGCCGCGCGCACCCGCTCTTTGGCTTCTGATACGGCCTTATTGGGCAGGCCGACGATGGTGAACGCAGGTAGACCGCTAGCCATGTGAACCTGTACGTCTACCGGGCGCACCTCGATGCCCTGAAACGCGGCTGTATTGATGCGTGCGACCATAGATGTAGCCCCCCTTCAGTCTTTCGACCTGTAGCATAAACGGAACGTTACGAGAACGCCAGGGCTTCGTTCGGCGCGCTACGGGCGGGGGGCAATAAAACACCAGTAATTTGTAAATTGGGTGATTTTCGCTGTGTGCTGGCTTATAATATGAGCCGTGTGGAATATATCCTGCGGGCGCGCGCCCGACCGAAAAAGGGGAGGCGAACATGAGACGAACAAGCAAAATTTTGACGGTGATGGGCCTGGTGCTGCCGGTGCTTTGCGTCGGTTCCTCGGTTCGGGCCGCGGACATGCCCCGGTGCAACGCTTTCGATACGGACCTGCGCACCATCCGTGCGTCTCTGGTAGATACCGAGGACGGGCTGTCGACCCTACAGCACGATACGGACCGGGTGCGCCGTTATGTAGAGATCCCCGAAGACATCCGCGACGAAATTCATGAAATCGACCAAGCCATCAAGTTTATCCATGGCATCATCGCTGATTTGGCGGCGCTGACGACGCTGGTTCCTGCGGTCGGCGAGCCGATCAAAACTCTGTCCACGGTGCTGCATAATATCCGCATGGATGTCGTCAAGCCTGCTGACACGTTCGTCACCGATATCGACAGAATCCTGGGTATCAAGCGGCTGACGAGAAGCCTCGACGCCCTGTCTGCCGCCTTGGCGGAAGTTCGCAGGCCGCTGCACGAACTCAATCCCCCCGTGAACGGCACCATCAAAGGCACCGGCCATCTTGTGAAAACGGTTCAGGGCCTGCCCGCGGGAACCTGTAAACAAGACGCCGAGGCGAAGCTGAATACGTTTTGCGGCGGGTTGGACGGTGGCGTTCACCCCATGACCATCACTATGGCCAATGTCGATCGCTCGGTGAAGCAAGCGGTCCACCAGGCCCACGCAGTGGTGGACCCGGCCTTCGCACCCTTGCATAAAATCCGTGCCGCTGTGCTTAAGCTCAAACACGACATGGCGCCGATCAGGCGCAACATCAAAAAGATCAAAAAGGCCCTGAACAAGGAAATCAAGATCGGCCCGGTTCATTTCACCGTTCATCATATCTTGAAAAATTGGCACAAAATCGTGAACGATGTTGAAAAACATCTCGGCATCAAGAAGGCGGAAAAATGGTTGCAACGCCAGATCGCCCACCTCATGCGCCCGATGATCCTCGGGCTTGAGAACGCTATCGGGGCCATGGCGAAAGGCATCAGCTTTAACGGCTTCCGTGTGGCGGACGCCAAGCGGGATCTGGCCGAGCTGGAAAGGCGCTATGACCGCATCCGGAGCGATTACGCTCGCGAAAAGGTTAGCCTCGAATCGGCAGCGCAAGCCATCGACGGTTATAAGGTCATTGCGTGCCAGTAGGCTCGGTCGCCCTAAAGGAGGAGGCAAACATGAAACGCACAATCAAAATGTTAGCTGTGATGGCCCTGGCGCTGCCGGTGCTGTACTTCGGCTCGGCGAGCGAGGCGGGGGCCTTTTGCATCCACAACTGGACCGATACGGAGATCGCGGTCAAGCAGGTACATGGCGGCACGTCCATCCCGTTTAAGGGGTTTTCAAAAACCATCAAAGCGGGGGAGAAAGCGTGCTGCAACTGGCGCACCCATGACTGCAATACCAAAGGCAAAGAGCATGCCAAGGTCAAATTTGATGTTTGGTACTTTTTCCCGTTGGGTAAAGGGGCGGACCAGTCCGGCAATGTGGATGCCTGTACGGACTTTGAGATCAAGGCCAACGGCAGGCTCGTCGTTCATGGCAGCATAGAAAAGCTTATGTCGGGCGATGGGTCCAGCGGCCTCGTCTGCAAACGAGAATAACATGCGTTGGCGTTGAACGGGCCGATAGGGTCCAGACGACCGTGACGTGAGGACTGTAGCTAAGCGATAACCCTGATTTAGGAGGCGAACATGAAACGCACGCATAAAATGCTGCCGGTGATGGGCCTAGTGCTGCCGGTATTGTACTTCGGCTCGGCGGGCGAGGCCACGGCCTTTTGCATCCACAACTGGACCGATACGGAGATCGTGGCCAAGCAGGTGCATGGCGGCACCTCCGTCCCGTTTAAGCGGTACCAAGAGTACATTGAGCCAGGCAAGAAAAGCTGCTGCAACTGGGACACCCACGACTGCAATACCGAAGGCGGAAGGCACGCCAAGGTCAAGTTCGATGTTTGGTTTGAATTCCTAACAGAGGGTGTTTTGGGGGAGGCCGACAATCACGAAGTGTCCATCTGCGATAATTTCACGATTAAGGCCAATGGCAAGATCGTGGTCCATGGCCACGGTGACAAACCAGTGTCGCTGCTCATAAATGACTACACCTGCAAACGGGAATAATATCGTTTTGGCGGAACGGGTTAGTGGTTGACCTGCTGGGGTGTGGGCGACACACTGGGTACGGCCTGAATATGTGATCGGTAAAGAATGGAAAGGTGGGGCATGATACAGGGTGCGCGATTGATTGCGGCGGCAGTTGTGGTTTTGTTGGTGGCGGGTTGCGCCGCGAACGATCCGGCCCAGCCCACGGCTTTTCGCCCGCTGGAAGGCCGCAACCTCACCGACCTGATGGACGTTAGCGGACCGGCGCAGTTGAGCGATCCGTTCGTGCGCGCCGGGCTCGCGGCGCTGGAAGGCGGCGATTACATCGCGGCGCAGAAAAACTTCAACCGCGCGCTGAAATTCGACCCCACCCGTTCGCAATTGCATTTCCTCAACGGTCTGACCTACCACCTGCGCGCGGCGGCGGGCGATTCCAGCCAGATTCCCTACGCCGCCATCGGCTACCGACTGGCGCTGCAATACGATGCGTCCAACTATTGGGCGGCTTACCAGTTGGGGCATATCAATTTTAATGATCAGCAGTACCGCAAGGCTCAGGATGCTTTTGCCTATGGCTTGCTGTATGCACCCGAAGAGCCGACCCTGTGGAGGGCGCTGGCGACGGCGTCCTATTACGCCCAGGATATCGAAACCGCCGTTGAGGCGGTGACCAAAGCTAGTGAATTGACCCCCACCGATGCCGACATCCTGCGCTTGGCCTCCTTGATCAACGCCGCCGCCACCCGCTTTGACGCGGCCGAGGGCTACCTCTCCCGCTATCGTGCACAAGAGCCTAACGGTACCGTCCAGCGCGCCAATTATATCGCCCGGCGGGTTGAAGACTGGCGCCGCTTCCACACCCAAAATGGTGGCATACAATTAGCCCAAAGCAGTCCGGTGACCGGTGATATCTTCGGTTCCGATGTGACGACCTCTGGTGAGGCACCTGATTCTCCGAATGGCGGCACAACATCAACAGATGTTACGGGCGCGGCGGACAGCGACCGCATGGTGCTGGTCGATGTGGTGATCATCCGCTCCGAGGAACGGCGCGCCACCAACAAGGGCGTCAACCTGCTCAACGGCTTGTCGGCGACCCTGGCGGGCACCACGTTTTCATTTTCCGACACCCGAACCATCAATCGCGGCGCGGCGAATTCACGCGCCACCGTGTTCACCTATGCCCCGACCCTGTCCATCGCCGCGAGCTATTCACTGAATATTTTTAATGACAACAATGATCGCAATGAAATCCTGGCACGGCCCAGTTTGGTGGCGCTGGACGGCAAGCCGTCGGATTTCTTCACGGGCGCGGTTTTTTACGTTGAAATCGCGGGCGGGGCCAGCGTCGATGGCACTATCTTGGACGTGCCCGTTGGGATCAAGCTCAGCGTGACGCCGCGCTTTACCGGCGAGCGCTCGGTCAAATTGGACGTTGTCGCGGCGCGCGCGTTCATCGAGGGACAGGCCAGCCAAGTCAACTTCAGCAATTTCGCTCAAGTGTCAAAAACGTTGGTCACCGCGAACGTCGCGATGGAATTTGGCGACACCCTGGTGATCAGCGGCCTGAGCGAGAAGGAGACGCAAAACATAAAAGACGGGGTGCCGTTGTTGCAAAGCATTCCACTGGTGCAGTACCTCTTTTCCAATCAAAACACCTTGGATTTTACCAAATCCGTCCTGATTTTATTAACCCCGCGCGAGCCGCGTTACACATATGAAGATGGCTCAGCCAAGGTGGACTTAGCCAGCCCGCCGGACGCCGCAATCGCACAACCGAGCCTGGACGAGCTTAAGAACAAGCCGGGCTGGTTCCGGCCCGCCGCCAATCTGGACGCGGTTTTTCACCACCTCAACAACGGCCAGCTGTTCAAAGAGTTTCGCACCGGCGACGTGCGGCTGGAGCGCTGGGAAAGCGAAGACGGCTTGCTGCGTGAAATCAAACAGGCGGTGGAGTTTCTCTATTACTAACGCCGCCTGGGCTTAGCCTTCGTGTCATTGTTCAGGCTGATTTAATCGGCCCCTGTTACGCGCAAGGGGTTTGTATTTGGAGGCCAGGGGGCACCATTAATTGGCGCGTTCCGCATCGGCCCTTGGTCCAAACCACTCAAAAGAGGAATTCTGGAATAATAAGAAGAGTGAGATGATATTCATCACGCTGGATGACACAGTGAGGATGTTAAATAACGGATTGCTGGATAAAGGGGATATAACCCCTTCGGAAACAGCAAAGCTTTCTACGGGTATGTCCAAAATCAATACAGAGAGCACAAACGTCCAATTCAGTACGACGCATATTAAAAAAATGACGAGTGCTTTTTTATGGCCATGGCCAATTAAACGGATGAGGGCCCAATATATCCAATAGACAAGAAGCAGGCCGAACAAGCCGCCAAACGAAAACAGATCCCTCGTCAAAAAGTCATCAATAAAACCCAGCACCAGTTCTATACCGAATGCGGTATAAAGGAGCTTTACGGCCACATTGACGTTGTGTGGCCGCGTTCGATCAGGGATTTTTCCTAAGGAAAATATCATCACCACCTACAAGAGAGATTTTGGGAGGCGGGAGAACAGCATATATCAAGTTCAAATCCGTTTCCATGGTTAGCGCCTGAGTCTGTACAGGTTTTCCCTCGACACCGAAATCTAACTTACTACGAAATCTAACTTAATAAAGTGGTACCATGAAGGTGTCGCAGGCCGCGTGGAGGAGTAATGTTTAAGAAAGCTTGGATCGTCGGCACGGGCATTGCCCTGTTTGCGTCCGGTTGCGTTTCTTCAGCACCGGACGAGGACAATTCGGACCATAGTAATGAGGCCCTGCATGCTTCGGCCTTTGACTATGTGTGCGAAAACGGCGCGACACTGCAGATCGTATGGTTGAAGGAAAAAGCCAAGGTTTCCTTCAACGGCGAGGACTGGATTTTACCTCAAGCGCTTTCCGGTTCCGGCGCGCGGTATGCGGACGAAGAGAGAGAGGTCTGGGAACACCAGGGGAAACTGCGGATCACCGTGGGGAAATCCTCACCGCTTCTCTGTTCGCCAGTGGTTGAGAACCCGCCAATTTAATCAGGTTATTCACGACACCCCCATCGCCAAGTTCAATCGGGAGACTTAAAAGCAAAAATATGGAACCGTCCCAGTGAAATGCGCACGATTTTATCGGGTTACTGATGGTCTGATTTGCAGATTCGAATATCACAAACCAGCACATCGACAGGCGTAAAGCACGAAAACAGGAGGATGAAATGTCACGTCACCTCACAGGAAAATCAAGGCTCGGCATGACCATCGGCGCTGCATTGCTCAGCGGGGTCGCACTGAACGCACCGGCAAAAGCCATGCCCGCCGATATCGCCAGGTGCCAACCCGCACTCACGGACGTGCGCGTCACCAACAGCAATCTCCTCAGCTTAATAAAGGACTTGTCGACGGTTCAAAACGACATCGGCAAGGTCGAGCATTACCTGCAAATTCCGCTCGATCTGCGTGACGACATCAAAAAAATCAACACCACCATGAGCGAAATCGACGAGATGCTAACGATACTTGCCGACTTGTCCGATCCCGTGCCGGATGTCGCGGAACCGCTGAACAACATTGCCACCGCGATGAACGGTATCCAGCAAGACGTCATTGCCCCCCTCAACACGATGGTCACGGATACCGTCGCCGTCTTGCGTATCGAACAAATGAAAAAGGAACTGGACGTCGCTAAAAATCACATTGGCGATATCAAAAAACCGATCAGCGACACCCAGGGCCACGTGTCGCAGGTGCTCACCGTCACCAACGACCTGGTGGCTATTGTGTCCGCCTTTCCGCAGGGAAGCTGCCGCAAGCCCATCGCCCAAGACGTCAATGCATACTGCACGGGCCTTGATGATGTCGCGCGCCCGATTGCCAACGCCGAAAATGGCGTGACCCAGACCGTCACGAGCATTGAAAACACCATTCAACATGAACTGCTGGTGATCTTTAAACCGTTCGACGCCATCCAACGGGATTTGGAGTCTGTCACGCGTTCCGTCAACGCTATTTACCATGAGCTCCGTGTGATGGAGCGTCACCTTAGGCACCGCATCCACTTGAAAATTGCGGGTATCACCGTGGTGTCGTTCTCGATCCGGGAAATCCTCGACGATTGGAACCACGTGGTGAAGGTCGTGGAACACTTTATCGGACTCGACAAAGCGGAAAAATGGCTTCGTAAAGAGGTCGAGGCTGTCATGCGCCGTCCGATTCACAAAATAAAAAAGACCATTCGCCACATGGTCAAGAGCGTCAAGGTTGACGGCATGAACATGAACGACGCCAAAAAGCTGCTCAACGGCGTCACGAAAGATGTTCGGGCGATGAAAAATGAGTTCGCCGACGCCAAGGCCAAACTGCAACAGGAAGAGGCCAAGGCTAAGGCCTATGCCAAAAAAGTCTGCAAATAAGAACCGCTTTTTTTAGAAAGGCATAAAGGCCGAAGGAAACTCCGGCCTTTATGCATCCCACTTAATCGGACCCACGACGGCAAACGCCGAAGGCCGTACGCTTACGCACCCGCAAACCCGCAGGTCGAATCTCGATGCTTTGAATGGCGGCGGTATTGACCCGTAGGATTATATATTAGGTTCAAAAATAAATGCCTAATATGAAAAGCACCGTCATCAACAAGATTATAAAAGTTACAAAATTTGTTAAAAGCCGAAACTTTGGCTTTCTAATCACATGTTTTATGGGGGCAAGTTTCGACTTAAGACGATGGATCATGGCACTGTTCTCAATTGGTGGATACAAACGTATATCCATACGCAAAGGGCTGGCCAGTCCGCCTCTGAGGTTTAGCGTTTTGGGCCGCCTTAACACTCATTCAAATACTACTGCAAATATCAGTAAAACTCAATAATTTGCGATGGTTAAAAGGGACGAATATGCTGAGCGTAGGACGTGACGTCTGACCGTTGGTGTGCTGATATAGAGGGCGTCCGTATGATGGATGCTATCAAAACGGTAAATTTAGGACCTCGCCGGTGACCCGACTGACGCGCACCCGATTACGGCTTTTTGCCATCCTGACGTTTCTGTCCATGCTGGTTGGCATTTTGGACAGCTATCTTGGCGATGCGATTGGGGAGGCAAGCCGGCTTGATGCCATGCTTCATGGTGGCACGGCGTACCTGTTCGGTGGCGCGCTGATTTGGGGGCTGGAAATTTTAGTGGCGCAAAGCCCGTATGGTGCGGCCATCCGGCGTCTGTATTTTCTCACCGCCATCGCCCTGAAAGCGGTGACGGTGGTGCTTGTGGTCATTTGGGTGCGGGCGCTGACGGTCTATATGTTTCATGGCGACCTCAACATCGACTTTGTTTTCAATGCACAATTTTACCGCACGCTGGCGTTCGTGCTGGTGGTCATTATCACCTTGCAGGTGGTGACCCAGGTGGTCCGCATCATTGGCGGGCGCACGTTGATGAACTTTATTTTAGGCAAATATCGCCGCCCGGTGCGCGAAGACAAAATATTCATGTTTCTCGACATGGTGGGGTCGACAACCCTGGCCGAACGGCTGGGCGACGAGGGCGTGCAAGCGATGATCACCAAATTCTTTTTCGATTTGGCGGACCCAATTGTCGAACACGGTGGAGAAATCCATCGCTACATCGGGGACGAGGTGATTGTCACGTGGCCGCTCAAAAAAGGGGCCGCGAACATGCGTTGCATTCGCTGCTGCCTAGCCATCGCCGACAAGGTGCACGCCATGGCTCCGAACTATCAACGCGAATTTGACGCCGTACCCGCGTTTAGAATAGGCCTGCACGGCGGTCCCGTGGTGATCAGCCAGTGCGGCGATCACAAGCAAGAGATCTCGTATTATGGCGATACCATCAACACCGCGTCCCGCGTCGAACAAGAATGTAAGGCGTTAGACTGCAACCTGTTGATCACCGGGGAATTGCTTGACCGCATCACCTTGGAGCCAGCATACCGGGCGCTTGCCAAGGGGGTCGTGCAGTTGCGCGGCCGGGAAAGTGAGACCGCGCTCTATACCGTGGAACGTGATGCGTAGCGCTGCGCGCCCCCCACCGGATCGCCCCTATACGCTTATCCTGGCCTGCCTTTTGCACCGTAAGTGGACGGAATAGGGCCGCACCGCGTTTTTTGTGCAGGGATAAGGGAGTTTTGAGCGATGCGTATTACCGATCATTCAGGGTCCATGTTGGCCATGCAAACGCGCCCAACACTGCCCAGTCCTGAGGCGCCGACGGATGGCGAAAATAGCGCGACGACAACGACGTCGGCCCCGGCGACTTCGGCTCCACCCCCGGCCCAACGCGCCGCATCATCAAGCGACACAACCACCGCTGATGACGAACCAAAATCCGCCTATGATAAGATTGTAGAGGCCGGATTTAGCCAATTTGTCGCCGACTTAGAAGAGGAGAAGTTAAAGAAGCTGCGCGAAAAAATCCTTGCAGGAATGGGGCTTACCGAAGAAGATCTGGCTAAAATGACGACTGAACAGCGCGACGTCATTGAAAAAATGATCGCCGAAGAAATCAAGCGCCGCATTGAGGGCGGGGCGGTGCTGAACGGTGATTCGAAAGATGGAAAACTCATGCCGGAACAAAACTCCGGCAGCCTTAATCCCGTCGGCGGGGGTATGGGTCTAGGCACCGCAGAGAACGCAGGGGCCACCACCAAAGGTGCGAATTTAAGCATGGGCTTAGGGCCGCTTTTGGCGTTGCAAGAAATAGATCAAGGTGACGCGCACACGGCGTTCACCGACGGCCTTGAAAAGGTCGGCAAAAAAGGCCCCTATGGCCTTTAGGACCCGGCAAATTATGCCAACTTAAAATTTAGCGCAGGACTTGGTCGATGTAATCGCGCGAATGACGTGCGGCATCTTTTCTCGTGCTCTTGCGCGCGTACATGCGTTTATCGGCCACGGTGAAGAGGCTATCGAGGTCTACACTGTCATCGGGCAGGATGGCACTGCCGACGCTGGCGCCAACCTTGAGGATCGTACCGGAGACATTATACGGCGCGCCTGACAAAGCCTTTTCAATTTTTTGCGCAACGGCGTGGATGTGCTCGGCCGACTTCGGCTTGATCAAGATGGCCGCGAATTCATCGCCGCCGATGCGCGCGACCACGTCACTGGATCGCGTTTCCGTGACAATGCGCTCGGCGATTTGTTGCAGCAGCTGATCGCCAATTTTGTGGCCGTATTTATCGTTAATGCCTTTAAAGGCATCGACGTCAATGACCAGCAACCCAACCTTCTCATCGTCACGTGCGGCCCGCGCGGCGGCTTGGCACAATTGGGCCTCGAACAACCCCTTGTTGCCCAGCCCGGTCAACGCATCTTCCAGCGCTTCCTTCTGAAGGCCAACCTCGCGGACTTTTAAAAACATCGAAAAGGCAATGCATTTGGCCAGTTCGAATTGGGTGAAGCGTTCTTTGATCAAATAGTCCATGGCTCCCAAGGTCAGGGCCTCGAAGGCGGTCGCTTTATTGGCGTGGTCGGTCAAAAACACGAACGCTGTCAAAACTGTGGTATGGCGCAATGCCTTGAGGACATCGAGTCCTGTTTTGGGCGCGTCTAGGTGAAAGTTGAGAAAGCACAAATCGTAATAGCGCGATTGTAAGTGCGTCACCGCATCTTCAGCGCACATCACATGATCGACCATTGTGCCGCGCTGGCAGCATGTCCCAATCATCTCGCGAAGGTGCGCCGCATAAGGTTGGTCGCTTTCGGCGACTAAAAAACGCATGTCATTTCCTGGGCCACACATGTAAGCGGCACTTTAAAAAAAGCGCGCCACTTCCACGCCATCATCATCATCGCCAGACTGCACGTGTACGCAAAGGCGATAGCCACTAAAACAGCCCCACCGCATTGTTAGCCGCATTGTTAGCCGCATTGTTAACCGCAGTGTCAACGGCAGTGTCTACGGCACCTTAGGGGGTGATTTTTGGTACTTTATAGATGGTATACCCAGGGTCCTATGCGTACCATAATAGGTATGGACTAGGCCTGAAGACGTGCCTCAATGGCGTCCCACAGTTTTTCTTCGAGGGCAACGCCGTCAAAGCGGCGGATTTCTTGAAGGCCCGTGGGCGAGGTGACGTTGATTTCGGTCAAGTAGTCGCCGATCACATCGATACCAGCGAAGATCAGCCCACGTTGACGTAAATCCTGGCCGATGGCGGTACAAATTTCCATATCCCGAGCGGTCAAGGCGCATGGTTCAGGCGTTCCGCCCGCATGCATATTCGAACGCGCCTCGCCCTCGGGGGGGACACGGTTGATGGCCCCCGCAGCCTCGCCGTCGATGAGGATGATGCGTTTGTCGCCTTGTCGCACGGCGGGAATATAGGCTTGCACCATCAACGGCTCGCGCGATGCGGCCATATGCATCTCTAGCAATGTATTTAAGTTTTCATCGTCGGGCTTGATATGAAATACGCCCCAGCCACCGTTGCCGTACAACGGTTTGACGATGATATCTTCATACTTGGCGCGAAACGCCTTGATGGCGTCCACGTTACGCGACACCAGGGACGGCGGAATGAGATCGGGAAAGCGCGCAATATACAGCTTTTCCGGATTGCGCCGCACCTCGGTTGGGTTGTTCACCACCAAGGTATCCGGGTGAATCATATCCAACAGATAGGTGGACGTTAAGTAGGCCATGTCGAACGGCGGGTCCTGGCGCAGCCACACCACGTCGAGGGTCTTGAGATCGATCAACTCCGGCGCGCCCAAGGTGAAGTGGTTGCCGTGTTCATAGCGCAGGTCCAGCCGCCGCGCGCTGGCCAGAACGCGCCCGCCTTCATACATCAGATCGTCCGGGTGGTAGTGGTACAACTCAGAACCGCGGCGCTGGGCTTCCAGGCCGATGACAAAGGTGCTGTCGGCATCGATGTCGATGTTTTCGACCGGATCCATCTGCAGGGCGACTTTAAGCGTCATGTTTGGTTCTTATCCTCGCGGCCCTGTAACTGTTGCAAAACTTGGGATGCTGTATAGCGGAGGGCCTCGCCGCCGGGCAATGTTAAAAAATGCTGCAAGGCCGAAATGGCTTCGCCGATGTGGTCGAGCCGGGCGTGCAGCAATCCGGCCTCGCGCCACAACCGGGGCTCAAATGGCGCAATCAACAGTTCCGCTTCCAGGGCCGCCAGGGCCGCCTCGGGGGCGGACTGGCGCAAATGGTGGATTTTGATATCGTCTTGCAAGCGGATCAAAACGTGACGCGGCGTGAGCACGGTTAAGTCAAAGGGGTCAAGCTCGCCCTTGGCACTACAATGCGTTTTGTGCAGGCGGCGCAATTGCCGAGCATCCAGGCTTCGCCCGTCGTCAAACGGGTCCAGCACATGGTGGCTGTGAACACCCAGCACCCGCACCAGGGGGCGCGCGGAAAATCCAAGTAACTCGACGCGTTGGCCCAAGGCGTCCAAGACGTGGGCATACAAAATGCACAACGCCGCAGCCCCGCCCCGGCGGCGATCAATCACACAGGCCAGATTGGCGGCGTCACCGCGTAAACCCGGATCGGTCTCGCCCGCGTAACCAAAACGCCGGGCGATGATCTGACGTGCGGCCTCTAACACAAGTTCGGTGCTGTCGCCGTCCGCCCCGACATAAGCGCGCGCCTCTTGCACCAATGTCTGCACGTGGCGGTGATAGGGTGCGTTGGACAACTTGGCATCGGCCCAGCGCGCCAGTTCCAACGCCGCATCGAGCAGATGAATGTCGTCCGCATCTAGCCGTCCGATGCGGGCTAAGGTGTCGCGGGCGTTCATGGCATTGGCCCCGCATCAACTATAGGGGCCGGGCCTTTAATACGCACGTGGCTAACGATATGGCGCACATAGGGGATGTCCCGGGCATGGTTTTTGACCCTTTCTAGCTCGGCCTCGTTTTGGGCAATGCCGATCAGGTACACCGTGGCCCCAGACGTTTCAATGGCGTAATTGATGGCAAGTACTCGGTCGTCAAAGGTTAGCTTGGTTTCAAGCTGGGTGGAAATCCACGCATCGCGCGCGGTGTCGAGAACACCGTTCTCGGTCGTGACGTGGATTTCATTGATCACGTCGGTGACACCCTCGGCGGCCCATACCAGACGCACGGCGGCGGCGCGCATGGCTTCGGTATCGACTTGCCCGGTGAGCAGGGCGCGGCCTTCATAAACTTCGACGCCAATGGCACCGAGCAGGCGGTGATCGGCGCGCGCGAACATGTCCAAGATGCGCGACGAGGTGCGCAAATCGCGCGCCACGCCATCGACGCCGCGCTCTTGGTATGCGGCCAAACCGGTGGCAGCGCCTGCGCCCAGCACAGCGCCAACCGGAGTACAGGCCTGTAACGTCGCCCAGCACATGAGCACGGCGGCACAAAGCATAAGGGGTCTGCGGATCATAAATCAAAGTCCCTTAGAAAACGCGAATCTGCACCAGTTTAAGGGCGCTAAGGTTAAGAAGTCCATGACGTGAGGCATGTGCGGTGTCTCGTTCCGAAACATGATGATGGATTTATCTTTGTGGCCGCCACGCGTCCCGCAGCAGATCGACACGAAAGACCCCTGTCACCAACGCCACGTCGAAGCGCACGTCGCAGGTTTGCAGGTGCGGTTTATGATTTAAAAAGTGCTCGGCGGCGCGCTGGATGCGGCTTTGCTGGCGGAATGTGACGGCCTCGGCGGCGCTGGTCAGGGTCGGACGCGCCTTGACCTCGACAAAGGAAATGACGGTGCCGCGCTTGGCGATGAGGTCCACTTCGCCCACCTTGGTCTTATAATTAGCCGCGAGTATGCGATGTCCGCGCACCATGAGATACAGGCGCACAAGCCCTTCCGCCCAGCGGCCATGCTTTTGCGCGCGTTTTTTCCGCGCTGTCTGAGTATCTGGCGGTTTACTCACGCGATGGCTCCCGCTAGGCTGCACACGCTAGTCCTTCAGATGAGGGTAGCAGCTTTTTCAGGAGGCTCCAGGGCGCACATGAAGCAAACAGCAATTAATATCCGCACCCTTTGTGCGGTGCTGCTCTTAGGCACGGCTTCGGTCTTGGTCTCAGGCTGCGCGACCGCCCCGACCGGTCCGCAGGTGACCAACCGCCCGGCCCCACCTTCCGCACCGCAACAGGCGCGCGCACCAGCGCCCCGGACCGCCATGCCCGGTGTGCCAGCCACCGGGGATCGTCCGCCGATGTTGCCGTCGCTGGAAGATTTACTGGGCCGTATGCCGCGCGGTGAAGACGGTGCGCTGAGTGAACCGCCGCCGGTGCCGCAAGCGCGTGGACGCCGGGTGGCGATCTTGCTGCCCATGTCCGGCCCCAACCAGCGAGTTGGTGCGGCCTTGTTAAGTGCGGCTGAAATGGCGCTGTTTGATTTCGCCGGAAATGATTTTGAATTGCTGGTCCACGACACCCAAGGCACTCAGGAAGGCGCGGCGGAAGCTGCACGCTTAGCCATTGGTGATGGCGCGTCGTTGATTGTAGGCCCGCTTTTGGCGTCTTCGGTGCGGGCCGTGTCAGAAGCCGCACGTGCAGCATCCGTTCCGGTGATGGCGTTTTCGTCCGACCGCACGGTGGTGGGCGAGGGCGTGTATACCATGGGCTTTTTCCCTGGCGATGAAGTGCGCCGGGTGGCCGAATATGCGTACACTAAGGGCGCTTGGCGCTTTGCCCTGCTGGCCCCGCGCGGCGCGTATGGAGATGCGGTGTTGAGCGCCCTCCAAGAGAGCGTGGTGAATTTGGGCGGCGAAGTGGCGAGCGTGGAATTTTACGATCCATTGGCCAGTGATTTTTCCGCGCCGGTGAAACGGATCGCTAATTATGACGCCCGCCACCAGGCCTTGGTGGACCAGCGCAAAATCTTGGAAGAGCGCGGCGACGAGGTCTCAATACTGGCGCTGAAGCGTTTGGAAAAACTGCAAAGCCTGGGCGAACCGCCGTTTGACGCGCTGTTGGTGGCCGACGGCGGAAAACGTCTGGTGGCGGTGGCGGCGCTGCTGCCGTTTTACGACATCGACCCCAACACAGTGAAAATTCTCGGTACCGGCGAATGGGACGAGCAGGGCCTCGGCGCGGAACCGGCGTTGGTGGGCGGCTGGTATGCGGCCCCCGATCCGCGCTTGCGTCAGGCTTTTTCAGACAAATACCTAGATGCGTTCGGCACCCGTCCGCATCGTTTGGCGACCCTGGCCTATGACGCCATGGCCTTAGCCGTGGTCTTGGCGGGTCAAGACCAGCCCGACCCCTATGGGCATGAGGTGCTGGCACAACCGGGCGGATTTTCCGGGCGCGACGGTATCTTCCGCTTCCAGCCGGACGGTGCGGTCCAGCGCGGCCTCACGGTTTTGCAGGTGCAACGCAAGGACGCCAAGGTCATCGACCCGGCCCCCAAGGCCTTCGATAATGAATTGTAAATCGCCGGCTATGTAAGCAGCTTTTCTAAGATCGCCCCCAGCACCAGACGCCCGCCGGATGTAACGGTGAGGCGCCTTGCGGTTAGCTCCACCAGGCCTTCGGCTTGCAGCATGGCCAGCGCGGGCCCATCAACAAAGGCGGTGACGTCTTGCCCGGACAGGTGCGCAAAGCGCGCGCGCTCGATGCCGTCGCTCAAGCGCAAACCCGACAGCAGCAATTCCTCGGCCCGTTCCGTACGCGTTAACGCGCGGGTCTTGGCGGTGCCATGACCGTCGCTGGTAACGCGCTTGAGCCACCGTTGGGGATCGGCGATTTGGTAGGTGGCTTGGCAGTGACCACCTGTACTTAATCGTCCGTGCGCACCGGGGCCAACGCCGACGTAATCGCCGCCGCGCCAATAGGTCAGGTTGTGGTGGCTCTCGGCCCCAGGCTTTGCATGGTTGGAAATCTCATACGCGGGCAATCCGGCCTCCCCCATGATGGATTGGGTCAGTTCGTAGAGGTCTGCGCCCAGTTCCGGCGGGGATTCAGGCACGCGGCGTTTAAAAAAAACCGTTCCGGGCTCAACAGTCAACTGATACAGCGACAGGTGATCGCCGGCTAAGCTCAGCGCCCGCTCCAGTTCGTCATGCCACTCGCCCAAGCCCTGGCCGGGGCGCGCGTAAATAATATCGAATGTGAAACGATCAAACACGGCCCCCGCAATCTCCACCGCGCGGTGGCCGTCACGTGTCGAGTGCTCGCGGCCAAGCTGTTGCAAAGCCTCATCTTTCAAGGACTGCACACCGATGGAGGCGCGATTGACACCGGCCTCGCGAAAGGCGCGGAACTTCGCCGCCTCGACCGAGGTTGGGTTGGCTTCCAAGGTTATTTCGCAACCGGGTTCAAGCCCCCACAGGCGCTGGGCTGCCTCAAGGATGGCGTGCACCGTGTCCGGATTCATGAGGCTGGGCGTACCGCCGCCAAAAAACACGCTGGACACGGCGCGCCCTTTTGTTTGGGCTTCGTAATGATCCAGTTCGCCCAAGATTGCGGCGCGATAAACGGCGTGATCAATGTCCGCCGCTCCCGCCGCGTGAGAATTAAAATCACAATAGGGACACTTCGATAAACACCACGGCCAATGCACGTAAAGCGCCAGCGGGGCCGACTGGGGAGGGGTCATGGCTGAATTTAGCTTTCGTATCCAAGGCACAAAAGGGGCGCTTAATCGTCATAGAGAGTGAACGGCAACGCAGATCAGAGGAGCATTATCATGTACGGGCGCACTTTTGCCAAATTTGTCTTCGGTTTCGCGGCGCTTTTGCTTGTGTGTTTCGGGGCGCTGGCAGATGAATTCCAGCGCGGCGGCCCCGTTTCCCAGGCGGGTCTGGAAACGATGCGCTCGGCCCCCGGCGCGGGCGATGCGGGCCTGAGCGCGCCCGCCGTGACCGAAATCAGGGCGTTTTCGTGCGCGAACCCAGGCACCGGCGCGCCAATTCCGGTGATCGCGAACCAGGCCCTGCAAAACATTGCCGTGTCGCGGCGGCTGGCGAGCGGGGAATTGATGATTTATTACAATCCCAAATACATCGGCCTGTTCCAGCCCGCGACCGCGCTGTTTTGGTTGGAGCACGAATGCATGCATCACCAGCTGGGCCACACATCGCCCGAGTACCCACCCGCCCTGACCGATAGTGCGCGTGCAGCGGAAGAAAATGCCGCCGATTGCGCGGCCATTAAAAAAATGGTTAAACGCCGCCCGCCGATGATTGACGCGCAGGGTCTGCAAACCATCGAAGCCGAGGTCGCGAAATTGACCGGGGGCGGCTTTTACAAAACCGGACCCGAGCGCGCGCGGTGGATCGACGGCTGCGTGATCCAAGCCGTGGCGGAGATAAAAGCCGAGCAAGCCAGACAAGCCGGGCAAACCAAGTGATTAGGCACCCTCAAAGCAGGCATCGACCAATTTGGCGAAGGCACGGGCGCGGTGGCTCATGGCATGTTTTTGCACCGGGTCCATTTCGGCAAACGTGGTGCTATGGCCGCTTGGCACGAAGGTCGGATCATAGCCAAAGCCCTTGTCCCCACGCGGCGGCCACACCATGGTGCCTTGCGCGTGGCCCTCAAAGGTTTCCATATGCCCGTCGGGCCACGCCAACGTCAGGGCGCAGGCAAAATGCGCGCTGCGATCCACCGTTCGGACGGCACTTAAAGATTCTTCGACCTTGTGCATGGCCCCTTGGAAGTCTTTGTCAGCACCGGCCCAGCGCGCCGAATACACACCCGGCTCATCGCCCAAGGCATGAACACAGAGCCCGCTATCATCGGCTAAGGCCGGCAGCCCTGACGCCGTCGCCGCGGCCAGGGCTTTGATCTGGGCGTTGGCGATGAACGTGTCGCCGTCTTCCACCGGCTCATCTAAGTCCAGTTCGCCCGCACTGATCACGTCCACGCCAAACGGGGCCAGTAGCTCGCCGATTTCACGAACTTTGCCCGCGTTGTGGCTGGCGATGACCAGCTTTGGGCCGTCGAAAGTGCGGGCCATGTAAGCTTACTCCAGCCCCAAAGCCGCGCGTTGTAGCTGCACCAATTCCTGCACGCCCTTTTTGGCCAGCGCCATCAGCTCCATGAATTGGTCTTCGGAAAATGGGTAGTCTTCGGCGGTGCCTTGAATCTCGACAATGCCCTTGGTCCCGGTGAGCACGAAGTTGGTGTCGGCTTCGGCAGCGGAATCTTCCAAGTAGTCCAGATCCAAAATCGCCGTGTCTTTATAAAGGCCGCAGCTCACTCCGGCTACCTGGTCAATCAGCGGTACGGAGGCCAGCAGTCCACGTTCCACCGCGCTTTGAAACGCTTGGTGCATGGCGACGTAGGCCCCGGTGATGCTGGCAGTGCGGGTGCCGCCGTCCGCTTGGATAACGTCGCAATCGACGGTGATTTGCAGCTCGCCCATGGTTTCCAAATCGGTGACGGCGCGCAAACTGCGCCCGATCAGGCGTTGGATTTCTTGGGTCCGACCAGATTGCTTGCCGCGCGCGGCTTCGCGGTTCATGCGGGTGTTGGTGGCGCGCGGCAGCATGCCGTATTCCGCCGTGACCCAGCCCTTGCCGGTGCCCCTGATCCAAGGCGGCACGCGTTCTTCTAAGCTTGCGGTGCACAGCACGTGGGTGTCGCCGAATTTCACCAGGCACGAACCTTCGGCGTGCTTGGAAAATCCGGGTTCCAGGGTCACGGTGCGCAGTTCGTCAAGGGCGCGGCCAGAAGGTCTCATGTGTTTGCATCCTTAAAATATCGGTTCAATGTGCGGCACAAGCTACCCGCACGCGCAGGCGAGGTAAAGGGTCCGTTGACGGCTTTCGTCCGCACCCATACATTCAGGCCATGATTACCGACTTAAATGAACGCTCGCGCGAAATATTTCGCCGCATCGTGGACTCGTACTTGGAAACGGGGTCACCCGTGGGCTCGCGCACGTTGTCGCGCCAGCCGGGCCTGGACATTTCCCCCGCCACCATCCGCAACGTGATGGCGGACCTAGAAGAGGCGGGGCTGCTGTTTTCGCCGCATATCTCGGCCGGACGCCTGCCCACGGGAGCAGGCCTGAAGCTGTTTGTCGACGGCTTGTTAGAGGTCGGCAACTTAACATCCGCCGAACGCCACTCCATTGAGGGCGAGTGCAAGACGTCGGGGACCTCGGTTGAGGGTATGTTGGAACGCGCCACCCAGGCTCTTTCGGGCCTGTCGCACTGTGCCGGTCTGGTGGTGGCGCCGAAAACCCAAGCGCCCTTGCGCCATATCGAATTTGTCGCCCTCAATCCGGGCCGCGCCTTGGTGGTGTTGGTGACCGAGAACGGCGTGGTGGAAAACCGCATCGTCGACTTGCCGCCGGGGGTGCTGCCGTCTGCGTTGGTCGAGGCCACCAACTATTTGTCGGCGCGCTTGGTGGGCCGCACCTTGGATGATGCCCTGGCCGCCATTCAAGCTGAATTGGCCCAGCACAAGGCGGAGCTGGATCACCTCACCCAAAAAGTGGTGGAAAGCGGTCTGGCCGTATGGGCCGGTGGCGACGGGGTAAACGGCGGACGCGACGCGGCGCTGATCATTCGCGGCCAGTCCAATCTGTTGGGTGACGCGGGGGCCGAGGCCGACTTGGAACAGATCCGCGCCCTGTTCGAAGCCTTGGAAACCAAGGAATCCTTAGCCGGGCTGATCGCCAGTGCCGATACGGCGGACGGGGTACAGATCTTTATCGGTTCGGAAAGCAACCTGTTTGGCCTGTCGGGGTGCTCCATGGTGGTGGGTCCGTATACCGACAGCAAAGAGCGCATTGTCGGGGCTATTGGCGTGATTGGCCCGACGCGCATGAACTATTCGCGCATCATTCCCATGGTCGATTACACGGCAAAATTAGTTAGCCGCTTGATCGGCTGACAAAATAGGCTAAATACGTAGCCAAACCCCCATTCAAGGTTAGAGAAACGGTACACAGATGAGCGACGAAATTCCCACCACCGAAAACGAACAGGCCGCAGAGGTCGACGCAGAAGTCGATATTGCCCGCGAAGCAGAGGTTGAAGAACTTGAGCTTGAGGCCGAAGCCGGGGCCGAGGCGCAAGAGGGCGAGACCGATCCGGCGGACGAAATTCGTGACCTTAAAGACAAGTTGCTGCGCGCCATGGCCGAAGCCGAGAACACCCGGCGCATCGCAGCGCGCGAGAAGCAGGACGCGTCCAAATACGCAGTTACCAATTTCGCCCGCGATATCTTGCGCGTTGCCGACAATTTAGGCTTCGCCATGATGAGCGTGACGGAAGAGGCCCGCAAAGCCGATCAAAGCCTGGACAATTTATATGTCGGCATCGACATGACCATGAAAGAGCTGCTGAACGTATTTGAAGGCCAAGGCATTAAGCCGGTGCCAGCGGTGGGTCAACCGTTCGATCACAACATCCACGAAGCGGTGCAGCAGGTGGAGAATCCGGACGTTGCAGCGGGAACCGTGATGCAGGCCTTGCGCGGCGGCTTTACCATCCAAGACCGGTTGTTGCGCCCGGCCCAGGTCGTCGTCTCCACCGGCGGGCCAACGCTAGACGGTGCGGATGACGCCACCGCAAGCGAGGCTCATGTGCCGGGCGGCGCCGATGCATATGAGGCCGGACCCGCAGAACCGGGCAAAAGCATAGACCAAGAAACCTAAAAAAGCCTCATTTGTGCGTGTCAAGCGTTGCACGAGCCGCGACACAGGCATATATAACTCCCGCACACGGCGTTTGAAGACGTGGGCATCACATACTAACCCTGAGGGGACGAACACGGCGGTGCTGTAGCCAGACCGCCCAATGTCCGCCTAAGACGGAAAGAGAGAAAGATATGAGCAAGGTTATCGGTATTGATTTGGGCACCACCAACTCTTGTGTGGCCATTATGGAAGGCGGCGATGTCAAGGTTTTGGAAAATGCCGAGGGCACGCGCACCACGCCGTCCATCGTTGCGTATACCAACACCGGCGAACGCCTTGTGGGGCAGCCCGCCAAGCGTCAGGCGGTCACCAACCCACAAGACACACTGTTCGCAATCAAGCGTCTGATCGGTCGTCGTTACAACGATCCGCTGACCGAAAAAGATAAAGGCCTGGTTCCCTACGCAATCGTCGAGGGCGACAATGGCGATGCGTGGGTCGAATCGGCCGGCAACAAGTACAGCCCGTCCCAGGTGTCTGCGTTCATCTTGCAAAAGATGAAAGAAACCGCCGAAAGCTATCTCGGCAGCACGGTGACCCAGGCGGTGATCACCGTTCCGGCATACTTTAATGACAGCCAGCGCCAAGCCACCAAGGACGCGGGCAAGATCGCGGGCTTGGAAGTTCTGCGCATCATCAACGAACCCACTGCGGCAGCGTTGGCCTATGGACTCGAGAAAAAAGAAGGCGGCATCGTCGCCGTTTATGATTTGGGCGGCGGCACGTTCGACGTTTCCATCTTGGAAATCGGCGACGGCGTGTTCGAAGTGAAGTCCACCAACGGCGACACGTTCTTGGGTGGTGAAGATTTTGATCACACCATCGTCGAATTTTTGGCTGACGAATTCAAAAAAGAAAACGGCATTGATCTGCGCGAAGACAAACTGGCCCTGCAGCGCCTGAAAGAGGCCGCTGAAAAGGCTAAGATCGAACTGTCCAGCGCCACCCAGACCGACGTCAACCTGCCGTTCATCACCGCCGACGCCTCTGGGCCGAAGCACTTGAATGTCAAAATGACCCGCGCCACGTTGGAAAGCTTGGTGGGTGATCTCATTCAGCGCACCGTTGGTCCGTGTAAAGAAGCATTGAAAGATGCCGGGATCAAAGCCAGTGACATCGAAGAAGTGATCTTGGTCGGTGGCATGACCCGCATGCCTAAGGTGCAAGAAGTGGTCAAAGATTTCTTCGGCCGCGAACCGCACAAGGGCGTGAACCCCGACGAAGTGGTTGCCATAGGTGCTGCTATTCAGGGCGGCGTTTTGAAGGGCGAAGTCAAAGACGTACTGCTGCTCGACGTGACGCCGCTGAGCCTTGGTATTGAGACCTTGGGCGGCGTATTCACGCGCTTGATTGATCGCAACACCACCATCCCGACGCGCAAGTCTCAGGTGTTCTCGACCGCCGAGGACAATCAGGGTGCCGTGACTATCCGCGTGTTTCAGGGTGAACGCGAAATGGCCGCAGACAACAAAATTTTGGGCCAGTTCGACCTCATGGGCATTCCGCCCGCACCGCGCGGCATGCCGCAAATCGAAGTCACCTTTGACATCGACGCCAACGGTATCGTTAACGTGTCGGCCAAAGATAAGGCCACCGGCAAGGAACAGCAGGTGTCTATCCAGGCCTCTGGTGGCCTTGGCGATGACGACATCGAAAAAATGGTGAAAGACGCCGAGGAGCACGCCGAAGAGGACAAAAATCGCCGTGCGTTGGTGGATGCCAAGAACCACGCCGAGAGCTTGGTTCATGACACCGAAAAGAATCTGGCTGAACACGGCGACAAGGTGTCTCCCGAAGACAAGGGGGCGATTGAAACCGCAATCCAAGAGTCCAAGGACATTTTGGCGGACGAAAACGCCGACGCCGACGCCATCACGGCCAAAACCGAAGCCTTAACCCAAGCGGCCATGAAAATGGGTGAAGCCATCTATAAGGCCCAACAGGCCGAAGGTGGTGAGGGCGAAGGTGCCGGTGCGGATGCCGAGGCGACCGCCGACGCGGCGGCTGAGGATAACGTGGTTGATGCCGACTTTGAAGAAGTCGAGCCGGATCAGGATCAAGATAAGAAATAAGCCGGGGAGAAACGGCTTCTGCTGCGGCAGATGTGTGCGGCGGGCTTTCGGGTCCGCCGGACGCATGTTTAAAGGGTGAGTGAGAGCGACGATGGCGAAGCGCGATTATTATGAGTTGCTGGGAGTCTCGAAAGGCGCAGATGCGTCCGAGCTGAAAAAGGCGTACCGCAAACTCGCCATGAAATACCACCCCGACAGAAATCCCGATGACAAAAAAGCCGAGCAGAATTTTAAAGAGCTGAACGAAGCCTACGAAGTCCTGAAAGACGACGAAAAGCGTGCCGCCTATGACCGCTTCGGTCATGCAGCCTTTGAACAGGGCGGCCCGGGCGGTGGTTTTGGCGGCGGCTTTGGCGGTGGTGGCGGTGAAGGTTTTGGCGGCGGGTTCGCCGACATCTTCGAAGAAATGTTCGGCGGCGGCGGTGGTGGCCATGGTCGTGGCGGCCCGGAACAAACCGGTCGCGGATCGGACCTGCGCTTCAACATGGACGTCACGTTGGAAGAAGCCTTCCACGGCAAGTCCACGGAAATTCATGTCCCCACGTCGGTGGGATGCGATGTGTGTCACGGCTCAGGCGCGGCGAAGGGCTCGAAGCCGGTCACCTGCACGACCTGTGGCGGGGCCGGGCGCGTCCGCAGCCAACAAGGTTTCTTCACCGTCGAACGCACCTGCCCTTCGTGTCACGGTCAGGGCCAGGTCATCAAAGATCCGTGCCGCAATTGTTCCGGCTCCGGACGTGTGCACAAAGAAAAAACCCTGTCCGTCAACATTCCAGCCGGCGTCGAAACCGGCACGCGCATCCGTCTGAGCGGCGAGGGCGAAGCGGGCCTGCGCGGCGCTCCGGCTGGCGATCTGTATATTTTCCTCAACGTAACCAGTCACCGTATTTTCCAACGCGACGGGGCCAACATCCACGTGCGCGTTCCGGTGCCCATGACCACGGCAGCCTTAGGTGGCTCGGTTGAAGTGCCGACCGTGGACGGCCACCGTGCGCGCATCAATATTCCCGCCGGCACCCAATCGGGCCAACAGTTCCGCCTGCGGGCCAAGGGTATGAGCATGTTGCGCACCACGTCACGTGGTGACATGTTCGTCGAGCTGAGCGTTGAGACCCCGGTGAACTTGACCAAGAAACAAAAAGAATTGATGGACGAGTTTCGGAAAGAAGGCGGTGATGAAAGCACCCACAGCCCCGAATCCGGCGGCTTCTTTTCCAAGGTCAAAGATTTGTGGGAAGACTTGAAGGACTAGGTCCGCCTAGCCCTTCGCACCTTTACCTTTCGCCCAGACACATTAATGGGCCTGTTTTGCCCGTTCGGCGATCAGCGCCATGGGGGCCCAGAAATCTCCGGCGCGGCGCTTTTTGATGCCTCCGCAAATGATATATAAATTCATGTTGTCGTGGCCCTCGGCGCGTTTCCAATCAAACAGGCGTTCGCGAAATGCGGCTGTGCGGTCGCGGATGATCTTCTTGCCGTGCACGCAATCGGCCATGGTGGAAAACATCACCGCGCCAAATTGCAAGGTGTTGCCCTCCACCCCGCCGTTGAGCAAACCGATGATGCGACGGGTATCGAATTTGAGGGTGCTGAGCGTGTTGACGTCACGCTTCACCTCGATGGCGACGCGCGGTTCTTTGCTGCGCGACCAACACATTAAGATATCGCAGCGTCCCCCGCGCTGGCGTCGATCAAACGGTTCAACGTCGTGGCCACGCGCGGCCATGCGCGCCTGGTTCAATTGAAATTCTAACCACGTCATGTGGCCCGGCGCAGCCTTATTCAACTTTTCCGCAATGTTGGTGGTGAGTAAATATTCAGGCGCACGTGCGAAAAGAAGAGCATGGCCCGTCTGCTTAGAAAACTTTCGCTCCGCCATTTGCATGCCGTCTAGTGCCGCACGAATAAGCACCTGTTTGGATATGCGAGTCATTTAGTCCCCCGTTGGTTGATATAAGTTTTATTTTTCATATTTCAGTTTTTAAACCATAGGGTGATGGCTGTCGTGTGGCTTGATGTGGGCAAGGGTGTGGCGTTTTTTGGCGGTTGGTGTTAAGCATCGAGGCATACCTTTGATTTCAAATTGTGGATGGACTTATAAGCCATGAAGATCGGAATTGTCGGCGCCGCTGGGCGTATGGGGCGCATGCTGTTGGCGGCCGTAGCGACCGAAGACGGCGCGCACGTCGCGGGCGGAACCGAGGCCGCCGGACATCCAGATATGGGCCGTGACTTAGGCGAGCTGGTGGGCTCGGACGCCATCGGCGTGGCGCTGACGTCGGATGCGCGCGCGTTGTTTGCGGCGTGCGACGCGATCATAGACTTCACCGTTCCCGCTGCCACCGCCGCCCATGCACAGCTTGCCGCCGACACTGGAACGGTGCTGGTGATCGGCACCACCGGGCTTGACGCGGCGCAGCAAGGCGTCATTGCCGCAGCCGGTCAAAAGGCGGCGCTGGTGCAGGCGGCGAATTATTCGGTCGGTGTCAATTTGGTGTTGGGCCTGGTCGAGCAAGCGGCGCGCATTTTACCCGACGCCTATGATATTGAAGTCTTGGAAATGCACCATCACCACAAGGTCGACGCGCCCAGCGGCACCGCGCTGGCATTGGGCGAGGCCGCAGCGGCGGGTCGGGGCGTGACCTTGGGCGACGTTGCCGACAAGGTGCGCGACGGCATTACGGGTGCGCGCAAACGTGGCGACATCGGCTTTGCGACCTTGCGTGGCGGCGATGTGGTCGGCGACCACACGGTCATGTTTGCCGGCACGGGCGAGCGTATCGAAATCACCCACAAGGCCGCGTCGCGCGAAATCTTCGCCGCCGGAGCGGTGCGCGCCGCCATCTGGGCGGGGACGCAAAAGCCGGGCCTGTACTCGATGAAAGATGTGCTGGGATTTTAGGCCGCCAAGCGCGCCCCTCTCCTGTGTGTCCCTGTCGGGG
>Ga0316204_10000278_pt1 | contig 210137 bp, 182 predicted proteins | sample 6monrhotite_MG_2_FD_205661 | JGI IMG/M metagenome (GOLD analysis project Ga0316204, IMG submission 205661) | Microbial mat bacterial communities from mineral coupon in-situ incubated in ocean water Damariscotta River, Maine, United States -... | ecosystem: Environmental > Aquatic > Marine >... | reverse complement strand
GCTTTCAACTAAATCAATTGCAGTATCAATTAGTACTCCGGTTGCTTTTCCCTTTGAATCACGAATGATTTTTCCACCTTGAGGATCTGGCGTGGAATCGTTGATACCAGCAATTTCAATTGCTTTATTATTAACCCAAGCTGCGTGACCATCGATCCTTCTTAAAACGATAGGACGATCAATGTCTGTTTTGTCCAGAGATTCTTTGGTTGGAAACTCTTTGTTTAGCCACAAGACTTGATTCCAACCTCTTCCTAAAACCCATTTAGATGTTTGATTCTTATCGGCAAAAGCTTTAACTTTTTCTACCGCCAAAGATTCTGATTTGATATCTCTCAACTTAACTCGAAGCATCTCATTACCAAGCCCAGATACATGACCATGTGCATCGATCAATCCGGGTAGGAGATACTTTCCTTGGCCATCGATTTGCTCGCAATGAGCATAATCTTGCTCTTGACCTTTTATTCCTGTTGTATGGACTTTTCCATCTTCAAAGCTTAGCCAATCAAATATGTGTAAAGTTTGAGTGTTAGATAAGGGGGTTACGCCTTTAACGTTACTAATTATTTGGCAATTTGTTTTAGCGAATAGAGCCGATGAAGGAAAAAGGAAAAATAAAATAACTAACTTAACTAGATTTTGCATTAAATTGTCTACCTAGGCTACGGATATAATTATGGGAGATTTGGTGCTTTAGGTTTATATTATAGAGTATAACTAACTAAAAATGTTGGTAAATTCAAATAGAACGACTATGCTTTATCGGTCAATGTATTTTTAGTTAATGAAGGATTATATATGCACTTTTCAATTCGTAATAAATTGTTTCTTGGTTTTTCGTCAATTTTATTAATGTTATTTTTATTTGGATTGATGGTTTTCATTAAATTGAATGCGGTAACTAACCTAGAGCATAAGATTGTCGCTGTTGGCCAGCCATCAGTGATCGCGGGTTTAGAACTAGAAACAGGAATAGAAAGAACCCTAGCGGGATTGCGTGGTTATATCATTTTGGGAAGCGATGAGAAAAAAGCACAAAAATTTATTGCAGATAGAGCTGCTGGTTGGAAGGGAATTAAACAAGCTTTATCTAACCTTGATACATTATCTGAGCACTGGGAAGAGCCTGAAACTCTCCAGATATTAGCAAAACTTCATAAATTATTCGATACTTTTGAACAAAGTCAAAATGAAATTGAGCAGATAGCACATTTGCCAGATAATATCCCGGCTTATCAAATGCTATTAGATGAAGCGGCTCCAACTGCAGGTAAGGTGGTGGCAGCAATTACTCAATTAATTAACTATGAGAATGACCTTAGTGCCACCAAGGCTAGAAAGACTATTTTAAAATTGTTCGCGGATAGTCGAGGGTCATTTGCTTTGTCGTTAGCTAATATAAGAGCCTATTTATTATCAGGTGACCAGAGTTATATCGATAAGTTTCATGAAAGATGGTCAGTTAATGAAGAGCGTTACCAGCAGTTACTACAATATGTAGGACAATTTTCTAATCAACAAAAAGAAGCTTGGAATGACTATAAAACTTTACGGGCAGAATTTTCTCCTTATCCAAATAAAATGTTTGATTTACGTACGGCACCGGATTGGAATAAAGCAAACTATTGGTTAGGAACAAAAGCCGCTCCTAAAGCAGTGTTTATTCTAGAAGAGCTTTCTAAGTTAAAGCAGTATGAGAAAGAGTTACAAATGGCTGTTCAAGCTGAATTTGATAACGAAATAAGTCAGATGAGATATTACGTTATTATTGGGATAATATTGAGTTTAGGCGTCGGTATTTTTGTTTCTTTATATATGAGCAATATCATTTCTAAACCTTTAGGACTCATTACTCGTCGCGCTAAGCTGGTTGCTTCCTGTGATTTATCCTCTGAACAACTGGAAATAAGTAATAATGACGAATTGGGAGAGCTGACTGATTCGATTAATGCCATGTCGAATGATTTAAGAGCAGTGATTAAGAGTGTTTCTGAATCCAGTTCTTCTATTGATCAAACGTCGGAAATTTTATCCGTTAATACAGGGCAAACGAGTCGCAATATTTCGGAACAGCAGAGTCGAATTGAGCAGATGGCAACGGCAATGAATGAAATGACCGCTACGGTACAGGAAGTTGGTGAAAATATATCTGGTACTGCGGATGCAGCCAAAGAGGCTAATCAAGAAACATTGCTTGGTAATCAAGTTGTTGCGAGTACGATCGCTGAAATTAAAGCGTTATCTAATCAAATTCAAAAAGGAACTGAAGCGATTCAAAAGCTCGAAAAAGATAGTGAAGCAATCAGTTCTGTTATGGATGTGATAGTCGGCGTTGCGGAACAAACCAATTTGCTTGCGCTTAATGCAGCGATTGAAGCGGCTAGAGCTGGAGAGCAAGGTAGAGGATTTGCGGTAGTTGCCGATGAAGTCAGAACGCTTGCAGGTCGTACCCAAGAATCAACTGCGGAAATTAGTTCTGTAGTAGAAAAGTTACAAAGTGGTTCAAGAGCCGCTGCGGAAGTTATGCAAAAAAGTAGTGAACAGGCTGGTAATATGGTGGAACAAGCAGCTAAAGCGGGACAGTCTTTGGAAGCTATCGCATCTTCTGTTGAAACTATCAATCAAATGAGTATTCAAATAGCTACTGCATCAGAGCAACAAAGCGCAACTGTCGAAGAAATTAATAGAAATGTCATGGGGATATCTGATATGTCAGTTGACAATTCGAAAAGTGCTGAGGAATCAGCGTCAGTCAGTAAAGAATTAGCAGGCCTTGGTAAAAACTTAAGTGAAGTTGTCAATCGTTTTAAACTTTAGTTTAGTTTTGATGAATCATGAAATTATAAAAGTAAAATTTAGCCAATAGCGTATTTTGCACTTCTAGTCTGATAAACTAGCCGCTAGATGAGTAATGTAGATAATAAACAAGAGCCTAAAATGGCAAAAACTGTGATGTCGAATAATCCAGACAATACAGAAATTGCTAACTTACCTCACAAAAACATAATTAGCTCAGTTGATAGTGAATCAACTGAGCTCGCTCCTAAACAGCTAAAAGCACTAACTCAAATTGAAACGAGTCTTCAATCACACACAACTCAGCAAGGATTTGCGACAGCCAAGGCGGACGCAGATAAAGCGTTAGCAGAAAATAAAATAATATTAAATCACCGCTTTGTCTTACAAGAAACGTTAGGTTCCGGCGGTATGGGAACTGTTTTTAAAGCGCAAGATTTACGAAAGGTTGAAGCGAGAGACAACAATCCTTACGTAGCAGCAAAGATCTTAAACAACGATTTCCGTAATCATCCTGACGCTTTTATTTCCCTGCAAAGAGAGGCAAGCCGCTCTCATTTACTTTCACACCCAAATATTGTGACGGTTCATGACTTTGACCGAGATGGTGAAACTATTTTTATGACCATGGAGCTTCTCGAAGGCGAAGATCTAGAACAGCTTATTAATCGTTATAGGGATAAAGGTCTTGAAAAAGAGCGGGCTTTAAAAATTATTAAAGATTTTTGTTTGGCATTGGAGTTTGCGCACAAAAAAGAAATTATTCATTCAGATTTAAAGCCGGGAAATATTTTTGTTACCAATGAAGAAGGTGCAAAAGTATTAGACTTTGGTATTGCGCGTTTAGCTTTAAATTCTAAAGACACTGACCATTTTGATGCTGGCCGGATCGGCGCAATTACTCCAGCTTATGCTAGCTTAGAAATGATTGCACACCAAGAGCCTGACCCAAGAGATGATGTTTATGCTGCTGCAATTATTGCTTACGAATTATTAACGGGTATCCATCCTTATGGTGCTTTATCTGCCGCTGCTGCGTTTGCTAAAGGAATGCAACCTAAGCGCATTTCAAATCTCTCTAATCGACAGTGGAAAACTCTATCTGGAGGACTTGAATTTAAAAGAGAAAACCGTATAGGGAGTATTAAAGAATTGATGGATGGTTTAACGATTATTCCAAAGCTCCCCATTATTTCTATCATTTCAGCAGTTCTAATTGGTATTGCGACACTCATTATTTACAACCAATTCTTTGAATCTAAAGAGTTAGGGCGGGTGATAAATGAAACGTTTGATAAGGCTAGTCAATGTTTTACGGATGAAAATTATCAATGTGTTATTGAAAGCAGTAATGTAATTTTAGAAATGGAGCCAAACAATAAGGAAGCATTAAATTTAAAGAAAGACGCGAGTATTCAACATCAAATTAATTTGATTGAACAATGTTTTACTGCCGGTGAGTCGTTAGAGTGCGCGTTATTGCAATTTAAAAAGCTAGTTGATTTAGAACCGAATAAATCTGTGTTAAATGGCGTTAGGAGTAGTATTAATCGAAATAAAACCAAGCTAGAAATTGCGGTGTTGTTATCAACAGCTCAAAGCTGTTTTGATGACTCAGATTATTCTTGCGCTGTTGAAAAAACAAATCAATTATTAGAATTGTCTCCAAACCATCCGCAAGCAATGGAGCTAAATTTAAAAAGTAATGAATTGTTTGAGCAGGAAAAAATAATTGAATTAAATGATGACAAACTATTTATATCTAAAATGTCAAAAGCGCAAAACTGCTTTGATAAAGGTGATTTTTTATGCGCACAAGAAGCATCTAAATCAGCTCTAGAAATCAGACCTGAAAATACAGAAGCGTCTGAGCTTTATCAAAACGCTGTTTATTCTCAGAAGCAAAAGCTTGTTAATTTAGAAAAAGCCGACAAGGTGTTAAAAGATGGTAAAGCCTGTTTGAAGAAAATGAACTTTAGCTGTGCGATTGCGAAGTCTGAATCCGCCTTAGAATTTGTGCCAAATTATAAAAAAGCTTTACAGTTAAAGCGTGATGCCACAGAATCATTAAATCAAGTAAAAAAGAAAATAGAGATAGAATAGTTTTTTTCGTTTGTCTCAGAAAAGGGGATACAAATGCAACTAACACCTCATAAGAACCAACTAATAGCCGTAATAATTTCTATAGCTTTAGTGACTGCAGCTGGTTGTGGCGGTATTAGCAGTAAACGATTAAAGCAAATCGGTACGATTGTGGCAGTTGGGATTGCAGCTAAATTAATCTACGATATGGTCGTTGATTACCAATCTAAACAGATTAATGCTGAAGATGAAGTGGTTGACCGCTACGTAAAAATACACAAAAAATTGCCTGATGAACCGGTGTTAGTTAATTACGAGTCGAGTATACGTCCTGGAGAAGTGGTTTCTGCCGGAAATGATATTTCTATTGAGTCCAAACTCGAAGTTGTTCGTAGTGCAGCATCTAGAACCGTCGATATTCAAGAAAAAATCACCATTTATGATAATGATGATCATTCTAAAGAGTTAAAAAGCTTAACTAAGGTGGTGAATGATGAAAGTAAAACCAGTGGTGCTTTTGAAAACCAGTTCACTTTTAAGTTGCCAAAAGGCATGCCGCAAGGAATATATCCCGTTAAAACTGAAGTGATTGTTGATGGAAAAGCACATCAGCCAGTAAATAGCCAAATGCAATTGGTTTACATCGATTCAAGTGTAACCCAAGAGTTGTTGGTAGCGACCAACTAAAACCTAAGCCCTAATTATTCTTAGCGTTTGCAAAGCAATTTTATTAGAGGATATTAGCCAGAGAGTATTCTACGATTAATGTTGAACGGTGTGTATAATATATTGCATTACACCTATAACCCCCGTATAATCCCGCGCTCTTGAGAACTGGTGGATATTTTCACCGAGATTCGAGAAACACTAAAACTAAACAATTTGTTATAACTCCTTGTTACTTAAAAGGCTTATTTATCAAGCGATTAGGTGACTGGAAACCGTGAGGAGCTTTTAAATGCGACACTATGAAATCGTATTTCTAGTGCACCCTGATCAAAGTGATCAGGTACCTGCCATGATAGAAAGATATACCGCTGTAATCACTGATGCTGGTGGTAGTATCCACAGAAACGAAGACTGGGGACGCCGTCAACTGGCTTATCCAATCAATAACTCTCATAAAGCACACTATATTCTGTTTAACGTAGAATCAGAGTATGCAGCAATTGCTGAGTTAGAATCTCTTTTTAAATTTAACGATGCTGTATTACGTAGCCTTGTGATTAAAATGAAAGGGGCTGTTACAGAACCTTCTCCGTTAGTAAAAGCGAAAGAAGAAGCTGCTAAGCGTTTTGATTCTTCAAACAAAAGCGAAGAAAAAGTAACAGAAGAAGCACCTGCGGCTGAAGAAGCGCCTGCAGCTGAAGAAGCTGCTGCTGAATCAACTAAAACCGAATAACGGAGGAATTGAAAATGTCTCGATTTTTTAGACGTCGTAAATATTGCCGTTTCACTGCTGAAGGTGTAACGGAAATTGACTATAAAGATTTAGCTACTTTAAAAGGCTATGTCACAGAAACAGGTAAAATTGTTCCTAGCCGTATTACTGGCACCCGAGCAAAATACCAACGCCAGCTGTCTACAGCGGTTAAACGAGCGCGCTTTTTGGCTTTATTGCCATATTCAGACGCTCATAAATAAGCAACGATTAACGAATAGGGGATAGACTAATGAATGTCATTCTACTTGAAAATATCCGTAATCTAGGCGTGCTGGGCGATAGTGTTTCGGTAGCAAATGGGTACGGTCGTAATTATTTGTTGCCGAAAGGTAAAGCTGTTCCAGCAACAAAAGATAACGTTGAAAAGTTTGAAGCACGTAGAGCTGAGCTTGAAAAGAAAGCGGCTGATATACTAGCTGCTGCTCAAGCAAGAGCTACACAAATTGCCGAATTGAATGTTTCAATTGGCGCACACAGTGGTGACGAAGGTAAGTTATTTGGTTCTGTTGGAACTAAAGATATTGCTGATGCTGTTTCTGCTGCAGGTGTTGCTGTTGAGAAAAATGAAGTTCGTCTGCCAAATGGTGCTTTAAGAAATATTGGTGAATTTGAAGTTGAAATTCATTTACATTCAGATGTAAATGCAACACTAAAATTAACTATTGTTGCTCAAGAAGACTAGCTATTAATTTGAGATTAATGATTTGAAAGATTGATCTCAAACTCTTCAAGTGACAAAATGAAACACCTTGAGCCTTGCGCTTCGGGTGTTTTTTTATGCCTACAACAAATTGATTAATAGGCATTATTTAAAACGACAATAGTTTTACTAAATATTTGGATAATTGTTAATGAGCGAAGATAGACAAGTCAGAAATATCAAAATGCCACCTCATTCGTTAGAAGCTGAGCAATCGGTTCTTGGTGGTTTAATTTTAGATAATGATGCTTGGGAAAAAGTAGCCGAAAAGATCGTCTCAGAAGACTTTTATCGCAATGATCATAAGCTTATTTTTAAAGCTCTTCATTACTTAGCTGAAAATGCTAGACCAATGGATGTGGTAACGCTTTTTGAATTTTTGGAGCAAGAAGGTGAAGCACACGAGATTGGTGGTTTAGCCTATATTGCTGATTTAGCAAAAAATACGCCCAGTGCGTCCAATATTGGTGCTTATGCTGATATTGTCAGAGAAAGAGCTGTTTTGCGCTCTTTGATAAGTGTCGCTAACGAAATTGCTGACGCAGCTTACGAGCCGAAAGGTCGTAAACCTGACGAACTATTAGACTTGGCAGAAAGTAAGGTTTTCAAAATCGCCGAAGAAAGAGAAACTTCTGACGGCGGACCTGAATCTGTAGGACAAATTCTGCCTAAAGCTCTCGATAGACTCGAAGAAATTCAAAAATCAAAAGGTGGCATTACAGGTTTAGCAACAGGTTTTAAAGATTTTGATAACATGACTTCAGGCCTTCAGCCGGCGGATTTAGTAATTGTTGCAGGTCGACCTTCTATGGGTAAAACCACGGTTGCTATGAATATGGCGGAACACGCCGCTATTCATGGTGATAAACCTGTTTTAGTCTTTAGTATGGAGATGCCTTCTCAGTCTCTTCTAATGCGTTCATTTGCTTCTATTGGAGGTATTGATGCGACTCGACTTAGAACTGGCGCTCTTGACGATCGAGATTGGGATAACTTGTCGGTGGCTAGTAATATATTAAAAAACAACTGTAAATTATTTATTGATGATTCTGCGGGTCTATCTCCGACTGAAGTACGGACTCGTTCTCGTCGTTTGGTAAGAGAGCATGGAGATATAGGGATGATTTTAATCGATTATCTTCAGTTAATGCGTGTTCCCGGCATGAGTGAAAATAGGACTCAGGAAGTTTCTGAAATTTCTCGCTCGTTGAAAGCTTTAGCTAAGGAGCTAAGTTGTCCCGTTGTCGCGTTATCACAGCTAAATCGATCATTAGAGCAGCGAGCTGATAGGCGTCCTGTTATGTCTGATTTGCGAGAGTCGGGAGCAATTGAGCAGGATGCGGATCTAATTTGTTTTATTTATCGAGATGAAGTTTATCACCCAGATACTGAAAGAAAAGGGATTGCGGAAGTTATTATAGGAAAGCAAAGAAATGGTCCTATAGGCACGGTTAATGTGACTTTTCAGGGGCATTATAATCGTTTTGTTAATTATGCACCTGCTTATGAAGATGAATATTAATTCAAGTTTTTAAATGAATAACAAACTATGTGGTTCCAAAAAAAAATTATTTTAAAGGCTAAAAGTAGAGGCTGCCATCTGATCACCTCCGAGTTATTAGCTGATATGCCAGAACTAAAGAATTTACAGTGTGGCCTACTGCATATATTTATCAAACATACTTCCGCATCACTCACAATCAATGAAAATGCAGATCCGACAGTTAGACAGGATCTAGAAGCTTATTTAAATCAGTCGATTCCTGAAAACGAACCTTACTACCAACATACTTATGAAGGTGCAGACGATATGCCTGCTCACATTAAATCTTCTGTTCTTGGTTCTAGTCTCTCAATTCCAATTTCTAATGGACAACTAAACTTAGGTTGTTGGCAAGGGATCTATTTATGCGAACATCGAAATAGAGGTGGAAACAGAACTTTTGTTGTGACCCTTAATGGTGAGTAATCTTTTTTGCCTGTTGTTTTTAAAGGTTAATCCATTGAATTACAGTGGTTTGATTTGATTTGTGAAATGATAGATAAATATAGTCATTGCTATTCGATTTCTTGAAAGAAAATTAGGCAATATCTCTGGGATTGTCTATGATTGATGTAAGTTAAGGAAAAATACCTAACAAAAGTCTGGTTATTGGAAATAGGAATTTCACAAGGGCAAAAACATTAAATTAGAGGTTCAATATGAATTTAACCGTAACAGCAAGAATCGCTGGCGGAGCAGGTCTAGTTATCCTTCTTTTAGTATTGTTGGTTTTCAGTGGTTTATCTGGAGTCAGTAATATTAATGATGGTTTAGAAAGAGTGACGGAGAAATCGACTCCAATGTTATTAGAGCAGTCTGAAATAGGACAATCATTGCTTCATGCTGCGGCGGAAGTCAATTTCTATCATCAGTCAGGTGATCGAGCAGAGCTAGCAAAAATAGCTGTCGCCTATGATGAACAAATTAATATTAATATGAATGCGAAGGACAGGTTGTCAGTTTTAGCAGAAAATTATCCGGATATTATGGCGCCTTTAGATAAAAGTAAGAGAAATCTAGAACGTTATTTAGAATTAGTCCCCAAATCTTTTGATGCGCATAAAAAAGATCTTATTTTACAAGATGAAATAGAAAACCTACGCTCGGACTTTGAAGACTCTGCCGATGAACTAGGTTCGATGTTGCTTGATTTTTCTGATGAGATATCTAACAAAACGGTAGCATCCACCTTAATAAACCTTGCATCTATGGTAGAAGAAGCAACCATTACAATTACTGATCTTTTAGCAACCGCTGAACGTGACCAAGTCCAAGTTGCGATTAATGACATAAATTCGCTTGTTGCTGATTTTGATAGAAAATTTCTACAAGTGAGTAATAATTCACAAGCAAGAACCAACGAGTATTATGACGGAGCTAAAGAAGCTTTAATAACGTTTGAAAATTTAATTGGTGGTAATTCTAACATCCTAACGGTTCTTCAGAGCCAGCTGGATGCTAGGCATGAGGCTAATCAACAACTGATTGAATCGGGTCATATAGTAATCGAAACACTTGATAACTTAGAAAAAGTGTCCGATGCGGTTAAATCTTTGACTTTAAAAATCAAGAATGAGGCAAATGATAATGTTAGTTCTAGCCGAACCATAATCATTACTTTGGCAATTATTGCTATTATATTTGCTGTTGGAATTAATTTATGGGTTATTCAGAGCATTAGAAATCCGCTTGCTGAGGTTTTGAGAGTGATGTCAAAAGTCTCTGAAGGTGACCTACGTGAAAATGTTGAGGTCAAAAGCTCTGATGAGATTGGTAAGTTGTCGGAAGGCTTTAACCAACTGACGAATCAGCTCAGCAGTATGCTCAATGAAATCAGTACGAGTTCCCAGCAGTTGTCAGCGGCAGCTGAAGAAACGTCTGCTATTTCTAGTCAAAGTCATGAAAATATTAATCGTCAAAAAGAGCAAACAGATATGATTGCGACTGCAATGACCGAGATGACAGCAACAGTTGATGAAGTATCGTCAAGTGCAAGAAATACTTCTCAGGAAGTTAGCAATGCCGACAGAGATGCAATTGAAGGACAAAGAATTGTTAAAAACAACATTGGAACGATTAACGGATTAGCAGAAGAAATACGCAAAGCTGCAGACGTGATTGATAAGCTAGATGAATATAGTACTAACATTGGTTCAGTACTTGATGTCATTAGAGGCATCGCAGATCAAACCAACTTATTGGCACTTAATGCTGCGATTGAAGCTGCTAGAGCCGGAGAGCAGGGACGTGGTTTTGCTGTTGTTGCGGATGAGGTACGAACGCTTGCGAGTAAAACGCAAGAGTCAACTTCAGAAATTCAGGCGATGATCGAGCGATTACAAAATGGTACCCAAGAAGCTGTGAAAGTAATGAAATCGAGTACGCAAGAAGCAGAAAATAGTGTTAATGAAACCGCGAAAGCCGGTGAATCGCTGTCTAAGATCGCTGATGCCGTTAGTGTTATCAATGATATGAGTAGTCACATAGCGACTGCCGCTGATGAACAAAGTGCGGTTTCAAGAGAAATGCATGAAAACATCCTTTCTATCTCGCAATCAGCTGATCAAACAGCGCAAGGAGCTAGTGAAAACTTAGCTGCGAGTCAAGAAATGGCATCGCTTGCAGAAAATCTACAAAGGCTTGTTGGTCGATTTAGATTTTAGTCTGAATAACAACTTCTTAAAAAAATCGAAGCCGTTAGTTAATTTTAGCTCACGGCTTTTTTAATTTTTCACTAGAAACAAGTATATAATCCCCCATCTTTTAATTTCTAATCCTTCGAGTTAATTTGTACAAAAAATGGTTAATCTAAATCGAAAATTATCTGTGGCTCCAATGATGGATTGGACCGATCGTCATGCGCGTTATTTTCTTCGTTTAATCTCTAAACATACCTTGTTGTATACCGAAATGGTAACTACCGGAGCTGTACTTAATGGTGATAGAGAAAAACTACTTGGCTTTGACCCGTCAGAAAATCCAATCGCCTTACAGCTGGGTGGATGTGAACCACGGGCTCTCGCAGAATGTGCCAAAATTGGCGAGGATTACGGGTATGATGAAATAAACCTTAATGTAGGCTGCCCCTCTGATAGAGTTCAATCGGGAAGGATAGGGGCTTGTTTAATGGCTGAACCACATTTAGTGGCAGAATGTGTAAGGGTGATGAAACAGTCCACCAGTCTCCCTGTAACGGTTAAACACCGTATAGGAATTGATGAACAAGATTCTTACAGTGACTTACATAACTTTGTCTCAGTTGTTTCCTCCTTAGGTTGCGATAGTTTTATAGTTCATGCACGTAAAGCTATTTTGTCAGGACTGAGCCCCAAGCAAAATAGAGAAATACCACCATTAATCTACGATTTCGTTTATCAATTAAAGAAAGAATTTCCACAATTAGAAATCTGCATTAATGGTGGAATTAAATCAATTGAAAGTGCACAAGAGCATTTGACTTATATTGATGGCGTTATGATTGGTCGAGAAGCATACAACAATCCCTATATTTTAGCGCAAGCTGATCAACGTTTATTTTCATCAACTAACATACCACTTTCAAGAATAGAAGTGATAGAAGCTCTCATACCTTATATTGAATCATACCTAAAATCCGGTGGAAAATTACAACATATCACTCGACATATACTTGGATTATTTCATGCTCAACCAAATGGAAAATTGTGGCGGCGATACTTAAGTGAGCAAGTGACCAAACCTGATGCTGGAATCCAAGTTATCCGCGATGCGCTATCAATTGTTAGCTAAATTGGCTGAAACAGTTAGTGTTAATTACACTAACTGTTAGTAATTTTACCTAAACGAAAAACTATTCTAGTTAATCTACACACTTCACAATATCTAAAAAAACAATTAAATTCAATGAGATAGGTGTAATGTTTTCTTGTTGGCACAAAAAATGAATTGTATTTAAATTATCTGCTTTAGCTGATTAGACAAATTATCAGGGTATGGCAGCTTTTTCAGTCTGTAGAAATTTTATTTAGTTGGTTAAATTGTGAAATTTGCCGTTAGAACCAAGAGAGGAACCCCATGAGTGTATTTAAACGATTTTCAGATGTATTAAATAGTAATGTGAACGCTATGTTGGATAAAGCGGAAGATCCAGAAAAGTTAGTCAGAATGATCATTAGTGAAATGGAAAATACGTTATTAAACGTCAGAACTGAGTCAGCTAAAACAATTGCTGATAAAAAAGAAATGGAACGTCAAATTAAAAACTATGAGGCGGAAGTTAAGGCTTGGCAAAAAAGAGCGGAGCTGGCTTTAGAAAAAAATCGTGAAGATCTAGCTAAGCAAGCATTACAAGAAAAGCACCGTATAGAGCAAGCGATAGAAGCACAAACTAAAGAGTTCGCTGAATTAGAAACTGCATTAGTGAGACTTGACCACGACATAGCCAAACTGCAAAGTAAGCTAGATGAAGCGGTTGCCAGACGAAAAGCGATTGTTGCTCGACACGATACTGTCAAGACGACGATTCAAATGCGTAAGCGCATAGAAACTAACGATATTGACGAAGCGCTTAACCGCTTTAATCGTTTTGAGAAACGAATGGATGAATTAGAAGCGGAAGTTGAAGCGATGGACTTAGGAAGAAATGTTAGTTTAAGTCAGCAAATTGATTCGTTACAAGTTGATGAAGAGTTGGATAAAGAGCTAGAAGAGCTAAAAAACAAGATGAAGAAAGCATCTTAAACTGATTAGTATTAATCAGTTTAGTTATTTCGTTAGTCACTATCTTTTTAGGAATCTTTAGAGGAGTAAATCATGAGTCATTATAGAAGAAGACGCAGTGAGAGATATCGGTATGATGATTATCGACCAAGAGCACGTTCGAAAATTATGGGGGTTTGCGCTGGTGTAGCTAACCAACTTGGTTGGGACGTGACAGGTGTGAGAATTGTTGCACTACTAGGACTTCTTTTCTTTACTGGACCTACTTTTCTTGCCTATATAGTTGCTGGCGCGTTATTTTATTAATCACGCTAATGAATCGAGGGACTATTTTATTTAGTTAGAATTAACTGATAAGATTAGTTCCCTTGTTTTAGCTAAATCTATAAGTGCAATTATGCAGCCAATTTTTAAATTTAATACATCTTTAAGTGGAAACATGACGACATGCTTCTACACACTATTTGTTGTCGCGGTCTTTTTTATCAGTTCTTTTGTTTATGCTTCTGAGGAAGTTCATTCTTCTCAGAAGAATACAACTAATAACTGGAATATCAAATTTGAAAATGCTTACATGCCGGAAGTACCATCCGTTAGCCGCACTTCGGCAGTTTATTTATCTATTACCAACCATGAAGAGCGTACCGCTAAAATTGTAGGCGTTGATACAAAGATAGCAATGCATTCTATGATTCATGAGACGGTTGACCTAGATGGCATTGCAAAAATGAAACACATCGATGCGCTTGAAATCAAGCCTAATCAAACGGTGGAACTACAACCTGATTCAGTTCATATCATGCTGATGGGGCTCGATCATGAGCTTATCTCAGATTCTTTTGAATTAGTTTTTGAGTTTGATGATAAAACGACTCAATCTATTTTGGTTAACATCAAGAAGAAATAACTTTAGGAAAAGTGACTATGTGGAAATTTGGTCGTTCAAATAAGGAAAATAGTGAAACAACCGCAGATTCTAGCGTAATAGAAGAGGGCGAAAATTCATTAGTTAAACGGATTAGTTTCGTTTTTCTTTTACTACTCTTTTGTGGTTATTTACTTGGTATTTATTGGAGTATTGAGCCAGATACTTTTCAGGTAGAAGATCAAAATGCTTATCGAACTAATGGACAAGATAAACAATTGATCGTTGGTTATACAACTGTGGCAACGGCTGAAAAAATCACTAGAACCTTATTAGAAAAAAATGGTGGGTATTTAAGTAACGATGTAACACCACCATCAATGTTTTTAGATAACATTCCATCTTGGGAATTTGGGGCATTGGTTCAGATTAGAGATATCGCGTCATCGTTAAGAAATGATATGAGCCGTTCTCAATCTCAATCATTAGAAAACGATGATTTAAAAGAAGCTGAGCCTCTATTCAACAACGATCATTCCAAATGGGTTTTTCCTTCCGCTGAAGGCAAGTATTTAAGTGGTATTGAAAAGTTGGAAGCCTTTAGGCAAAAGCTTAGCGAGTCAAATCAACCTAAAGTTCAGTTTTATGCTCGCGCTGATAATTTGAATGCTTGGTTAGAGTTAGTGAATAAACGTTTGGGAGGATTATCGCAACGTTTATCTGCTTCCGTTGGTCAAGATCGAATTAATACCGATTTGTCAGGCGATTCTGCAGCTTCGCAATCGACTGTCGCACCTAGTCATTCAATGATAAAAACCCCTTGGTTGGAAATTGATGATACCTTTTATGAGGCAAGAGGTGCTTGTTGGGCATTGATTCATTTGTTAAAAGCCATTCAAGTTGATTTCGCCACTGTATTGGAAAAGAAAAATGCTGATGCAAGTTTAGCTCAAGTAATAAGAGAGCTAGAGGCTACTCAAGAAACCATGTGGAGCCCCATCGTTCTCAATGGCGGTGGTTTTGGTCTTGTTGCTAACCATTCGCTGGTAATGGCAAGCTATATCAGCAGAGCAAACGCTGGTTTAATTGACTTACGTGAATTATTAACGAAAGGTTAACGTTGGAATCTAAATTTATATAACGCCTTATTTGACTAAAGCCCAAAGTTAATTTTTGACTTTGGGCTTTTTTGCATCTTCTTTGAATGAATTAGTTAGATTGTTTTCATCAATTTAAACCTTATTAGTTGTTACGTCGTCTAAGTAAGTATAAATTGGGATTGATAAATATTATGTTTAATTAATTCTTTAAGCTCATTTGTTTTAGGATATAACTTGGCAGCAAACCGAATAGCGATTAACCAAGATAATGATCTTGAGTTGTGGGTTCACTCCGCGAAGCTCGGAGAAGTTGCTGCATTTGAAAAACTGTACCTTACTTTTAATAAAAAAATATTTTTATTTGCAAAACGTATGACAGGAACAACGAGTGATGCCGAGGATGTTGTCCAAGAAACTTTTGTTAAAGCGTGGCAAAAGCTAGCGAGTTTTAGGCAAGAAAGTCAGTTTTATACTTGGTTACGTACTATTGCTACAAGAGTTATGATTGATCGTTTACGAGCTAAAAACGTCAAAGTTTGGCAGGAAGCTTTGGATTATGATGAAGTTTTTGCGGCAATTAATTCTAATATCGGACAAGTTAAAGATTTAGAAAAGATGATTGGTTTACTTCCAGTCGGCGCAAGAAGTATTTTTATAATGCATGACATTGAAGGTTACAAGCATAATGAAATATCGAAGATGACCGGTGTGGCAGTAGGGACGTCTAAAGCTCAATTGTTTAGAGCTAGAAAACTATTACGTGAAAGTTTGCTTTAATAAAAATGTTGATTTGAATAGGTTATTGACTTGGATTTGAATATGAAAGACGAACTAGTTGATTTAACAAAAGAAAGAGAATTAAATTTAAAAATCCAGCAGCTTGAATCTGAAGAAGTCATGCCAAATGATTTATGGCCTTCGATTAAGCAAATAATTAGTTCGCCACACATAAAGTCAGAGCAACCAGAATCTAATCAACAAGAACAATTGGAAACAAAATATTACACAGCCACTTGGATTCCATGGGCTATAGCCGCTAGTCTAGTTATTAGTATTGGCTCGATGACATTTAGTTGGAATAATCTTCAGAAAGCTGAGAATATTTACGCACAAATTACTCAAGAGCAATCAAACAATTTAATTTCAGAAAAAGATATAGGCGATTTAAACAGTGGGCAAAGCGGCCTCATTTGGCAAGTAGACCTAATGGAACAAGAATATAAACTAGCAAGGGTCGGTTTAATGTCCAGAATTTCAATGAATACGCGTCATATAGATAAAATAATACTAAAGGATATACAAAAAAATCTGCAAGAAATTGAAACAGCAAACCAACTGTTAAAAAAGGCAATTTTTGAAAAGCCAGAAGATTATAGTTTAGTTAGTTTATTGCAAACAACTTATCAACAAGAGTTAAACGTTTTGACTCAACTGGCTAAATTAGATAATAGTATTTAGGTTTTGACAATTAGGTATGGTATTTAGAAGAGTCTATTCAAATGCGGTGAGATAATCGTTAGTTACAAAATTAGCAAGTAAGATATTTTATATTTTTATTAAGAGGTTAAATAGTATGAAAAAAATAGTCATTTTTATGGGGTTTTTCATCAGCGTTATGCTGCTTAGTTTTGCTAATGTATCAGCTGGAGAAAAGGTGGATAAAACGTTAGATGTTGCTGATAAAGGTGAAGTTGAGATTAGTAATAGTCGTGGCAATATAGAGGTTACAGGCTGGGACAAAAATAAAATCTCTGTCAAAGGTGAATTAGACGATTTAACCGAGAGGTTTATATTTACTACTAGCGGTAATAAAACGTTAATTAAGGTCGAATTGCCTGATAGAAGTACAAGCTCTCGCAGTGGTGATGGTTCTAATTTGAAGATTTTTGTACCTCTGAAATTTTCAGTCCAATTTGGTGGGATTGCAACAGATATTACTATTTCTAATATAGAGTCGAAAGTTGATGTTAATTCTGTTAGTGGAGATATTGAGTTAGACAAAATAGATTCTCGAACTTATATTAATAGTGTCAGCGGAAATATAGATCTTAAAAATATTAATGGTGCAATTGAAATTTCAACCGTTAGCGGGGATGTTAAGGCGATGGTCTCATCAACCAATATTTTTGTTAGTGGTGTTTCTTCTGATATTTCAGTTAAAACTGACAAGATCGAATCAGCTCAAATTTCAACGGTTTCTGGTGATTCAAGTTTAACGGGGTATTTAGTAAATGATGGAAGTGTTAAATTATCAAATGTATCAGGCAATAGTCATTTTATGGTTAAATCAGATCTAAATGCAGATGTTTTATTGGATACAGGACCTGGTGGGGATGTCAAAAATAAATATTCTGATGACAAAGCTGAACGTTCTTTTATCGGTTCCGAAAAATTAAAATTTACTGCTGGTAATGGTAACGGGTTAGTTAGGATGTCAACCGTTAGTGGTGAGGTTATAATATCAAAAGAAAAATAGTTCGCTTTACCTTACAAAATGTAACTAATATGGAAAACAAAAAGATTGAATTGAACGTCTTATAGGTTATTATTGGTAAGATGCCTTTTGTAAGGTGTCTTATTTTTTATTGCCTGTAATTATGATGAGTAAATATTTCAGGGCAGGTATTTTAGGACGAATATTTCAGGGCTGTATATGTCTACAATTTGGGAAGACGTAAAAGGGCGGAAAATATTTAAGGCTGCAACGCTTTATGCTGCAGTCGCTTGGGGTATCATCCAAATAGCTGATGTTTTACTTCCGGTTCTTCGTTACCCTGATTGGGTAATGTCATCAATGGTGTTAATCGCCTTTTCTGGCTTTCCAGTTGCTCTAATCGCTGGTTGGATGCTCGACATCAAACATGAAAGACTTAAATTGGCTGAAGCTGCAGATTCTGAACAGCTAATCATTCCTATTAGTAGTCGGTTGATTGAATTAGCAATTATTGCTGTTTTCGGTGCGTGCGCGACATTTTTATATCTCAATAGTAGCAATCAACCAGCCAATGCAAATATAGGCTCTATGCCAAGTATTCATCAATTGACGGAAGCTAAGAAAAACCAAAAAACAATTGCAGTACTGCCTTTTGCTAGCTTTGGTAATTCAGAGGATGATGATTATTTTGCCGATGGTTTGTCAGAAGAATTATTAAATGTTTTAGCAAGAAACAATAACTTACGAGTTGCAGCAAGAACTTCTTCTTTTCAATACAAAAATAAAAACATGAATATTCGCAAAATAGCACAGGAATTAGGTGTGCAATATATTTTAGAGGGAAGTGTGAGGCGTTCGGAAGATCAAATTCGAGTAACGGCTCAATTAATTAAGGCTGATGAGGATGTACATATATTTTCCTCAACTTGGGATAGAAATATATCTAATATTTTTGAGGTGCAGGATGAGATCGCACAATCTGTTTTAGAAACGCTTGAAATTAAATTACTTGGTAAGTCAGGTATTCAGTCTAAAGAAATTGGTACTCAAGATATTGCCGCTTTTGCGGAGTATTCCAGAGGTGTTGCTTATATTCGAAATCGTTCCAAAGACGACTTTGAAAAGGCAATCATCCATTTAAATAAAGCGTTAGTTATTGATAGTCAATATGCTGAAGCCTATGCAATGCTTGCCGAGACTTATTTATTACAATTTAGTTATAACTTAATAGATCCAGACAAAGCGTTTGAGTTAGCCAAGCCAAATATAAAAAAAGCACTAAAAATCAATCGAGATCTCGCCGAAGGCCACGCAGTTATGGGATTAATGCATTGGCAAATTTCTAATGGAGAGATGGATGATATCGAACAACGTGATGAACTATTAGTAAAAGCTAAATTTCATTTAAATAAAGCGATTGAACTAAATCCTTCAAATGCTGAAGCCTATATGTGGTATGGGTCTATTTTGCAAAATGAGGGTTCACTCGCCGAAGGTACAATGCTCTATAAAAAGGCATTTGAGATAGATCCTCAGGCTGCCGTAGTTGGTTTTAATTTAGCTTCGGATTTTGTTCGAACAGGACATTATGATGAAGCGATGGCTGTTTTTAACACAATTGTTAGAAATAATCCTAATTATGCGAACGCTTATCAAATTGCTGGCAATGTTAGTTTTGAAGTAGGCCAGCTTGACCAAGCATATAAGATGTATAAAAAAATTGCAGAGCTCAAGGGCAGTGAAACTGATTGGTTATTAAGTGAGAATCGCATTTTAGTTCCCATTGGACGATATGATTTGGCTCAGAGAAATATCGACAAGATCGCTCAAGATGAAAATTCAAAATATATTGAAGGCTTGCCAGTTATTCAAGCACAGGTTTGGATTGCTTCAGGTAATCTATCAAAATTTTATCAATGGGTGGATACACTTGATGAAGATTCACAGAAGTGGATGGATTGGTTTTGGAAAGGGTTAGCGGCTTCAACCAAACAAAAATGGAAATATGCAGCCAATGATTTAGAAAAATCTCTAAGTCTTATGGAAGGAAATAAAATTAAGCGCCAAGATCAAATGAGTATAAGAATTCAACTTTTATTAGCGAGAGCTTGGCAAGGGGCGGGCAATCAAATACGTAGCGAATCTTATTTGAACGCGGCTTTATCTGCGATTGATTTATTAATCGAACAGAAAATAGTCCATTCTCATGCGCTTAGATACTATCAGGCAGCGCATGCTGCGATTTCTAATCAGTCTTTGTTATCGCTTGGTTTATTACGTCAGGCAATTCAGGAGGGCTTTGTTGATATATGGATGATTAAAGTTGACCCGGCATTTGACTCTATTCGTCAAGATCCTACTTACTTGGCAATTTTAAGAGAATTTGATGCCAAGATCCGTACTATGAGAAACAACATTAAATTTGATGATGAAAGGGTCGCGGTCGCAGAGTAGTTTTGTGATTGAATTTAGTTTTTTTGAAAAAATTGAATGAAATCGGTAGGTGAAAAAAAAACCAACAATTTATGTTGGTTTTTTTTAAGATTTATTTTATCAATTAAAACGCTGGTTTTTCCGGCGCGTCTTCGTAGCGTTGAACGCTATCTAAGATCTCTTTTTTAGCTGCTGTAGCATCTTTCCAACCATCGATACGAACCCATTTTCCAGGCTCTAAATCTTTATAATGTTCAAAGAAATGCTCAATTTGGTTTAACAGTAGTTCTGGCATATCCGTGGTTTCTCTAATACCTTGATAAATCGGCGAAAGACGCTTTAGCGGTACAGCAAGTATCTTTGCATCAATACCAGACTCATCGGTCATCATTAATACACCAACAGGACGACAAGTAATAACACAACCAGCAAGCAATGGAAAAGGTGTTGGTACAAGTACATCCACAGGATCGCCATCTTCTGAAAGAGTATGAGGGACATAACCATAATTAGTTGGATAATGCATACAGGTTGACATAAAACGGTCAACAAACATTGCGCCGGAATCTTTATCAACTTCGTATTTTACTGGGTCGGCATGAGCCGGAATTTCAATAATAACGTTAATTTCTTCTGGTAGATCTTTTCCTGAACGGACTGTATTTAAACTCATAACTCTTGTTTCAATGGTGTATTAAATTTGGCGCGTATTATAGCCATACTGCAGTGCAAAATAAACACTCCATCAAAAATAAATAAATAACTTATAAATCAACAGGTTAAAATAACTTACTTTGCTTTATTGTCCTTAAATCAGTTTATTGTTATACAAGGCAATGGTTTTGATTAATTTTTAACCCTTTGGTTATAATTTCCACGACCAGAAAATGGTGATTTTGATAAATTGCCCACCGTATAGCACCTATAGCATCGGGGCACAGTTGACAACAATCGTTGATGATCCTTGCTATGTAGTTGGTCTGCCCAAAGCTAAAATAAAGTGATCATTGAATAAACTTATTCATCTGATTGAAATAATAATTTTAAATTTGTGAGGGAAGTATGATCGAACTTGTTCAAATACCGCCTATTCTTGGCGTTGTAGGGCTTGTAGTAGCCTTTGTCATTTATCAATTAATTCTAAAATATTCCGGCGGTGAGGGTAAAACAGCCAAAATAGCAGCTGATATTCATAATGGGGCAATGGTCTTTATGCGCCGAGAATACACTATATTGGCTGCTTTCTTAGTCGTTATCACTATTTTACTTTATATCAGTTTTGAGAGTTGGCATACATCTGCTGCATTTGTTGTGGGTGCATTTAGTTCTGCTATTGCAGGCTATATTGGGATGCTGACAGCCACTAAAGCAAATGTTAGAACAACTGTCGCGGCTGCTGAAAAAGGGGCATCTGAAGCATTAACCGTTGCTTTTTATGGTGGTTCAGTGATGGGACTGGCTGTTGCTTCGATGGGGTTATTAGGCTTAGGGGCTCTTTATTATTTCTTTGGTGCTGAACATGCAGAAGCGATTCATGGTTTTGGAATGGGTGGTTCAACCGTAGCACTCTTTTCTCGTGTTGGTGGTGGTATCTTTACTAAAAGTGCCGATGTTGGTGCTGATCTGGTAGGAAAAATTGAAGCGGGAATTCCTGAAGATGACCCAAGAAATCCGGGTGTTATCGCTGATAATGTGGGAGATAATGTGGGTGATGTTGCAGGTATGGGATCAGACATTTTTGAATCATACTGTGGCTCGATGATTGCGACTATTGCAATTGCTTCGACGATGGGGCTTGCAAGCGTAAATCATCTATCTAGTGGCGGTAAAGAAATGCTAATGATGTTACCACTAATACTGGCATCGGCAGGTTTGGTTTGCTCAATTATCGGGATCATTATGGTTCGAATGTTTTCTGGCATGGAGCCAGCTAAAGCTCTTAGAACAGGAACACTTGGTGCAACTGTTATTTTAATTGCAGCAGCTTATTTTATCGTTGATTCTTTTGGACTTCATATTAATATCTGGTATTGCGTTATTGTTGGAGCGGCTGGGGGAAGTATTATAGGTTTAGTTACTGAATATTATACAGGTGGACAACCGGTTAAAAACCTCGCTCGTGAAGGTGAAACAGGTCCTGCTACGGTTATGATTGGTGGATTGGCGCTTGGGATGGAGTCGGTTGTTATTCCTGTTCTAACGATTGCCGGTATTATTTTCGCTAGCGCTCAGCTACTCGGTGATGCAGGGGTTTACGGAGTAGGTATTGCCGCTGTTGGTATGTTGGCGACTGTTGGTATTACTATGGCAATTGATGCTTATGGACCGGTTGCTGATAATGCCGGTGGAATTGCTGAAATGGCTGGTTTAGGTGAAGATGTTCGAGCAATTACAGATGGTCTTGACGAAGTTGGTAATACTACAGCGGCAATTGGTAAAGGTTTTGCGATTGGAGCTGCGGGTTTGGCTGCTTTAGCGATTATCGCGGCATTTATCGAAATTGTTTCGGTCAGTATTGAAGGTTTCTCACTGGATATAAGTGATCCTTTAGTGTTAATGGGAATGTTTATCGGTGGAATTTTTCCGTTCATCGTTTCGGCTATTACTATGAGAGCGGTTGGTTCGGCAGCATTTGATATGATTAAGGAAATTCGACGTCAGTTTAAGGAGATCCCTGGCTTGATGGAAGGAACGGCTGAACCAGATAGCGCAAAATGTATTGATATAGCCACTCAAGCAGCATTAAAGAAAATGATTCTTCCAGGAGCTTTGGCTATTGCTGCCCCCCCAGTCATCGGGTTTAGCTTAGGTGCGGCAGCATTAGGTGGAATGTTATCTGGTGCATTAATCACTTGTGTATTAATGGCTCTAATGATGGCAAACGCTGGTGGAGCTTGGGACAATGCTAAGAAACACGTAGAAAAGGGTAATTTTGGTGGTAAAGGTTCTGATACTCATGCTGCGGTTGTTGTTGGTGATACCGTAGGAGATCCCTTCAAAGATACCTCGGGTCCAGCTATGAATATCTTAATTAACGTAATGGCGATTGTTAGTTTGGTTATAGCACCACTATTAACTTTTTAAATGATTGATTGTGATATTATTTAATTCATCGTTTGTGGGTTAATTGGAAAAAGAGCCTAGATAGGCTCTTTTTTTTTTTACAAAACCTAAGCCTACTTGCTTACGTAAGTTGTTACGAATATTGGTTCTTGTTATATTAGTTGTTAGCAATTAAGTTTTATAGTTTCATTGGTTGTTGATTTAATTTTCGGAGTTTGGTGTGTCAGATATCGTTTGTGAAGCCTTTTCAGAGTTAAATAAGGAAGTGCAACAAGAATTTTATGATGATGTAGTTACAGCTATTGCTGATGTTAATGACTGTGTTTCGGCATTAGAAGAATCAGTTGATGAAGGCGTTATTGATCGGATGTTTAGAGCAATCCATACGGTCAAAGGCAATTGCAATATGGTTTTTCTCGTCGATTTTGTTAATTCAGTCCATCGCTTAGAAGATCTTTTCTCTGCTATTAAAGCTAAAACCATTTCTTATAACTCTGTGTATGGACGTTTTGCTATCCAAGTAGTCAATTTAATTCAATTGCAGTTAAAAGAGCTAATCGAAACGTCTAGAGCCGATGGTGAAACCCTAGAAAACATTAAATTACTAATTGATCATGTTCAAGATGCGAGTGATAGTGAGCGTGTAAATACGACCCAAAAAGCAATTATCGCGATGAAGGACGGTCATTTTTCTATCGGTTTAGTGGTACTAAATTCCGATGGTGGTCATGCTTTCAGTTTTATGGATGCGACCGATATCGAATTCTTTGAGTTTATATCAAAAATTCAACAACAAAATCCTGTTCATCAAAAGTTTGCAAATATTTGTTCAACTTTAGCCATTAAATTAAATAATTTGTTGTCAAATTCTGCAGAAGAGCAGCAAATTCAGGCAGCAATTATATTTCTCCAGTTAACTCAGACGGTGCAACCTGAAGGGGTTATTAGTGAGCTAAATACACAACAGTGTATTATTGCCTCGGGATTGTTGTCAAGAATGTCAGGATGGGGAGAGGCTGCAGAGCTTTGCATCCAAGCAATGGAAAATCACGATGGTAGTGGTGCACCCAAATCACTTCAAGGTGGCGATATCTTACCTGCCTCTCAGGTTGTTTCACTGTCTTTCGATTTTGCCTATCAAATAATATCTCATCCTACTTTGGATTATAAGCAGGCTTTATTTACAACTGTAAAAGTGATTAATGCAAAAAAAAATAGTCGTTACAAAGATAAATTAATTCAACGATTTAATAATGTGATCAAAACTGAATATCTTACAAATCAGATGTTCTAATCTTTCAAATTAAAATTAACCCCTTTTCTTGCTCTCCTACGTTTGTAACAGGTGAAAGACAAAAAATCGTAACTAGGAGAAGCCCATGTCAAAGATAATATCGTTAATTGCAGCTGTTTCATTTTCATTTTTTCTGTTTGTTGGAATGACACTATTAATTAAACCTGATGATGTTATAGCAGAAGTGCCAAAAGCTACAGACTCTATCATTTTTACTTATAACGAAGAAGATGATGCACCTAACAAAATTGTTCGTGTGAAACCTAAGCTTGAACATGAACCTAAGCCTAAAATTTTGACAAGGGTTGTAAGTCACGCTGAACCAACAAAAGAAAAATTAACTTTTGAACGTGTGGCTTTTGTTCAAGACAAGCATTCCCTAACGCCTGGGATATTAAATGGATGGGGTGAAAGAGGTGATGGTGATGCAGTACCTCGAGTTCAGATTAATCCGCAATACCCTCCGAAAGCTGCCAGAGATGGTATTGAGGGATTTGTTACTTTAACCTTTGATGTTTCCGAAATGGGAACAGTAACGAACATAAGAGTGATTAATTCTAAACCGAAAAGAGTGTTTGATAAGGCTGCAAGAAAGGCATTAAAAAAATGGAAGTATGAGCCTAAGATGGAAGATACAAAGGCGGTTGCTCAATTAGGCCAAAAGGTGACATTAGAGTTTAACTTGGAATCTGAACTTTTGTAGAAACATTTATATTCTAAACTAAATATCAGTCTTTATAAGCCGCCTAAAATATCGGGCGGTTTTTATTAATTAAATTTATACCTAATCTAAAGGAATAGGACAATCTAGGTATTCACATAACAGTCTGAGAAAAGAAAACTCCATTTCGTCAATTTTGTTATCAACTTGGATAGCGTCAGTCACACTTAATATTAATTGTTGTTTTAATAATGGATTTAGTCTGGCGAGTTGATTAAGTGCGTGATGAAATGTTTTTGCATCAAAGGATGAATCTTGCTTTATATTTTTAATACCAAAAGTATTTAAAATATGTTGTTTGTGCTGTATTGCGTTATCCCAATGGCTCTTTTTATAAACGTTGTCTGTAAGAAGTTGAGAGAAAAGATTATTAAGTTCAATACTTACTTTATTGTAGCGGTTGATTTGAGGCTGATAAGGTTTACTTTCATTTAATCGATTATAAATTGATGCATAAATCGCGAGGCCGGTTGGATTCAATTCGGGATTGTTTTTAATGAAGTTATCGAGTGACCGAAAAAAGGTTGCTTTGTATTTTTTGTCAAGATTTTCAAAGCGAGCCAAGGCAATATTAAATAATGTATCTCGTGATTTAAAGTCAATTTGATCAAGTTGTTCTTTCAGTTGAGTGATTTTTTGATCGGATAATGAAATGTCGATTTGTTTTAAATGACTTTTATTTAGAGTCGAGACGTTTTTGGTTTGGAGAAAAATAATTTTTATTAGTATTAAAGGGGAGAGGTCTGCATTATTTCCTCTAGCAGATTCAAGTAGTTCCTCAGGTAAATGATTTATTAATTTCTCAGTATTTTGTATATTCTGTGGTGTGACAGTACCGATGCTATTCATTACTTGAAGGGCAATATCTGAATGAATAGGCTTGTTGTTTGTGTTTATATTGGTTGCGCTGCTAGGTGTTGATTCGCTGCTAAACTGAGAAATTAAATCAGATTCATTCTGAACGCTTGAACGATTGGTTGGCCTAACTTGCTTTGTTTTGCCATTTTGCCGTAAGAAGCCGGGGTAAACCGCTTGAATTCTATCATCTAACGGTGGATGCGATGCAAGTAAGCCAGAAAACATTTGAGTAATTTTAGTGCTTTCACCAAAACACATATGGCTCATTTCTTCCGCATTAGAATTAATAAGTTGTGAACCTTGAGAGGCTTTTTTTATAGCGAATAATGCCCCAGCGATGCCATCGCGATCTCTAGTAAATTGAACGGCCGAAGCATCGGCTAAAAATTCCCTTTGCCTAGATATTGCGGCTTTTATAATCCGACCAAAGAATAAGCCAATATAACCAACAACAAATAATCCAACCCCAATTGCGATAATAGCAGAGCCTTTCGATCGTTTACTGCTTGAAGAGCGACTGCCGTATCGTCCTCCTCTTAATAATACTTGCCCAATTTGTCCTAATACTAAAATGCCAGCAATCACTCCAACAAGGCGTAAATTTAATCGCATATCGCCATTCAAAATATGACTAAATTCATGGCCTATTACGCCTTGAAGTTGTTGCCGAGTTAACTTATCAAGTAAACCTTTTGTGACAACTAAAATTGCCGCTGAAGGCTTTAGTCCAGAAACAAAAGCATTTAGTCCAAGCTCATTTTGCATAATGTAGATCTTGGGTATCGGCATACCAGAAGCGATTGCCATTTCTTCCACTAGATTGAGCAGCTGTTTTTTCTTTGGATCCTTTGTGTTTGGAGAAACTGCCGTAGCTTCCATCATTTTGATAATCGCGGATGGGTTAGAATTAATTTGCCAGCTTCGGAAAAGGCTGGTCAAAATAATAACTGCAAAAGTAATTAAACTTATATAAATCCAATAATCTTGTTGAAACCAACTTTCCAAACTATTAACTGATGTAGTTTGTGTGGCGAGAACAAGGTAAAAAATAAAATTTACAGCAAGGGTAATGAGAATTAAAGCTACAACAAACAAACTCACCAAAACCCGAGTTTGTTTTATTGCCTTAGCTTGCTGGTTAAAAAAATCCATTAAAAGTATAAGATTGGTTTAATCAAATGAAACTTTGACAGGCTTTTTAGCAGCAGGATCTTCAAGTTTTAATAGGTTAGCTTGCTCAAAAGAAAATCGACTCGCTACAAGACTGTTAGGAAATTGTTCTAAATAGGTATTGTATTGCATCACGCTATCATTAAATGATTGTCTTGCGAAAGATATTTTGTTTTCAGTAGATGTCAATTCTTCCATTAAAGATGACATGGTTTCGTTGGCTTTAAGATCAGGGTAGCTTTCAGAAAGTGCAAACAACTTTCCTAAGGTTCCCGTTAGCATGGTTTCAGCCGCTGCTAGATCTTTCATGCTATTTGCATCACCAGGGTTTCCCGCAGCGACTTTGCTTGCATCAACCGCAGAATTTCTGGCAGAAATAACGGCTTCTAAGGTTTCTTTTTCATGTTTCATATAACCTTTAGCAGTGCTAACAAGATTAGGGATTAGGTCATAGCGACGAGTCAGTTGCACATCGATTTGAGAGAAAGCATTTTTAAATCGGTTTTTTAAGGCGACTAATTTGTTATATATGCCAACCACATAAAAAATAATGATTAAGACCACGATTAAAAAAATGATAAATTCCATAATGAAACCTCTTTGTTATTTATAAATAAAGCACCTACAAGAAACGATTACTATTAATAATTATTCCCAACAGATGTTATTAATTTTCCAAACGATAAGTAGAACTATAACTTAAACTTAGTTTTTAATATTTTCTTTACAGGTTCATTTTTTAATACAACATACTGAGGAAGTCCGTTTTTGAATGGCGGATAAGATTCACCATTTATCAGCGGCAAAAGGTAATTGCGGCATTCTTCAGTTATATGCATTCCGTTCGAAGAAATATATTTACGTGGCATCATCTTTTCGACATTAGCTACCGCAGATAAAGGCGCTTCGCCAATCGTCCATTTATACGTTTTAGTGTTTTTTCTAACGATGGTTGGCATTACCGCATTTTTTCCTGAAACGGCAAATTCGACCGCCGCTTTTCCCATCGCGTAAGCTTGTTCAGCATCGACTTCTGAGGCGATATGACGAGCGGCTCTTTGTAAATAATCAGCGACCGCCCAGTGGTATTTGTATCCGAATTCGTCTTTAACCATTTGTGCAACTACAGGCGCAACACCGCCCAATTGTTTATGACCAAAAGCGTCAACAGAACCTGCATCGGCTAAAAATGTACCATCTTTGTAGGCAGCACCTTCTGAAACAACAATCGCACAATAACCAAATTTTTTAACGCACTGGTTTACTTTTCTTAAAAATTTCTCTTTATTAAAGGCTATTTCTGGAAACAGAATGATATGAGGTGCATCGCCTTCTTTTTCAGATGCAAGACCACCTGCCGCAGCGATCCAGCCAGCGTGGCGTCCCATGACCTCCATTACAAATACTTTGGTTGAGGTTGCAGCCATAGAGGCAACATCAAATCCCGCTTCTCTAATAGATACCGCCACGTATTTAGCAACACTACCAAAGCCAGGAGAGTTATCGGTAATAGGTAAATCGTTATCAACAGTTTTGGGTATTCCGATACAAGTAATAGGAAAGCCCATTTTTTTGCTAATTTGAGAGACTTTATTGGCAGTATCCATTGAGTCTCCACCACCATTGTAGAAAAAGTAGCCAATATTATGTGCTTTAAACACTTCTATTAATCTTTCATATTCCGCCGCATTATCTTCAAAACTTTTTAACTTGTGGCGACAAGAACCAAAAGCGCCCGATGGGGTAAATTTTAATGCCGCAATATCTTTTTTTGATTCTTTGCTTGTGTCTATAAGATCTTCAGTAAGAGCGCCAATAATTCCATTTCGGCCAGCATACACTTTGCCAATTCTATTTTTATGTTGGCGAGCTGTTTCTATTAGTCCACATGCCGATGCATTGATAACCGAGGTAACGCCGCCAGACTGGGCGTAGAAGGCATTTTGTTTTTTCTGGGTCATGGTTTTTGTCTCTTTTTGTAGTTGGCTACATTATACGGTATAAGCTGTCTAATTTTAAATTTATGTATGTTAGATCTATGGAAGACAATTTAAAAAATTGGTTACATAGGAAGCTCCCATATCCTTAGGGTAAAAGAAGTAGGTTGAAGTTAATAAATTTATTAATCCAAAAGATATAGATTATTGCAGTTTTGGCCTAACTATGTAATCTATTGATTGTTTTGGATTCATGATAAGTTAGCATTATTACCCTTTTACACGAGAGCAACAAATAATTCAAAAACAGGCACCGAAAATTGACCCGATATCGGACTTATTATTGCTCGGAATGGAACTGTATGGGGAGGGGGGGCTTCTTTGCAGAAGTAGTGCTAAGAGAAGTATCTCCACTAACGATTGCACTTCATCGCGTCTTTTGGTATTTGCACTATTTTCAACTTGTGCTGTATCGAGGTTCCAGAATTTCCAGATCAATTTGGTCTTGGTATTGCTATTTGGTGATCACATATGCTTATTTAATATTCAACTTGAAGGCTATTCAACTACCTAAATAACCTCCCAATTTAACCGTATCAAACGATACAAATTTATTCTCTGATTACAAATTCGAATAACTGAAATGATTTAATTAGCGTTTTAAATATCTCAGATAGGGGATACTTTATTCTTTCAATTAACAATTTGTCGGATTTGAATTAAAAATTGTCGCTTCCATACTAGCTTGCTTTGTTAGATACGTGATTAAAATGAAACCATCAATGCGGTATTTTTATACACCAAATTTTACTCGTTGATAACAGCTTCTAGCACAAATTAGAATTAATACAATAAGTGCTATAAATATAATAAATTTCAATCACAAGGTAGGGATTATGAAACCTAAATTAACAACAATAGCGACGGCAACTTTGTTGGCGTTAAGTGTCAATACAAGTTTATTACAGGCAGGAAATTTAATACCGAATCTAAGCAATAAAGGAACTGCCGTAGAAGCAAAGGCTAAAGGTACTTCAATAGAGCGGGTTATCGTTAAGTTTGCTAAGGGAAAAGGTAAAGCCGTTAAAGCTTTATCAAAAAGTGTCGGAGGTGAAATTAAAGTTGATCTGCAAAAACACGATTCATTTGCTATGGAAGTACCAACATCTGCTTTAAAAGGGCTACGTAATAACCCTAATATCGAATTTATTGAGACTGACCCTATGCGTAAGTTACTCAATACAGATCTAAGTTTAACTGAAGTTGAGCCATGGGGAATTAGCCGTGTTGAAGGTGATATTGTTTCGGATAATTTGGCTGCAAACCGTACAGTTTGTATCATCGATTCTGGCTATGATATTAGTCATAGTGATCTAAGTACTAACCAAGTGTCAGGTACTAATGATTCTGGTACAGGTAGTTGGTCAACGCCTGGTGGTTCTCACGGAACTCACGTAGCTGGGACAATTGCTGCGGTTAATAATGGTTCTGGTGTTGTCGGTGTGATGCCAAATGGCAATGTGAATGTTCATATCATTAAAGTATTTAATGCTGCAGGGTGGGGCTATTCATCAAGCTTAGTTGCAGCGGTTGATGATTGTGTTACTGCCGGCTCAAATGTAATTAGTATGAGTTTAGGCGGTGCAACTAGTAGTACAACAGAAAGTACTGCTTTTGCTAACTATTACTCTCAGGGTGTATTAAGTATTGCAGCAGCGGGAAATGATGGAAATACCTCTCATAGTTATCCTGCCTCTTATGACTCTGTGGTATCGGTGGCCGCGGTTGATTCTGGCAATATGCATGCTAATTTCTCACAACAAACCAATCAAGTTGAAATCTCTGGGCCTGGTGAAGCAGTTTTATCTAGCGTGGCAATCGGTGATGGTCAACTTGCACAATTAAGTGTTGGCGGAGTCGATTATTTTTCTAACGGGGTCGTACCGCATCTTTTTTATAATAGTGCTTTATCGTTTGATAAAACAGGTAATGATGGATCTGCTTCGGGGGTTTTAGGTGCTTGTACGACAACTGGAACGACTTATTCTTGTGGCGACATGAGTGGTAAAATCTGTCTAGTTCAGCGTGGTGAAAATCAGGCAGATAACACGAGTACAACACAAAATAATTATCCAGAATATCGTGGTGCTGATGCTTGTGCTGATGCTGGTGCAGCAGGAATTGTGATCTACAGCAATGCTACTCGACCGGGTTTGCAGGCGCCGTTCTTAATTGATTTCAATAGTAAATTTCAGGGTTTACCAACTGCTTCCGTTGATAGAGCAACCGGTCTTGCGCTAGCTGCAAAAGTCGGACAATCAGCTAGCTTGTCTAAAGCTGGCGGTCAGGATTGGGATTATTACAACGGCACTTCAATGGCAACGCCTCACGTTAGTGCAATAGCGACACTTGTTTGGTCTCATCACAACACTTGTACAGCTTCTGAGATTCGGACTGTACTAAATACAACGGCACAAGATTTAGACTCTGCAGGACGTGATAATAAAACTGGATATGGCTTAGTTAAAGCGCAAGCCGCAATTGATTATATCACTGCCAACGGATGTGATGGGTTAGGCGGCGGAGGCGGTGGCGGAACAACAAACACTCTAGAAAATGGTGTTGCAGCTACTGGCTTATCTGCTTCAACAGGCGCTCAGGTTGCTTACACTATGGAAGTTCCTGCTGGTGCAACTAATCTAAGTTTTGTAACAAGCGGTGGTACAGGTGATGCCGATTTATATGTAAAATTTGGCTCAGAAGCGACGACTACAAGTTACGATTGCCGTCCTTATAATAGCGGTAATGCCGAAACCTGTGATATTGCTAACGTACAAGTTGGGACGTACCATATCATGTTAAATGCTTATAGTACGTTTGCTAATGTTACCTTAGTGGGTAGTTATACCGAAGGAACTGGCGGCGGTGGCACTAACATCTTAGATAATGGTGTAGCAAAAACCGACTTGTCTGGAGCAGCAGCAGAAGAACTAGCCTATACCATGGAAGTACCTGCTGGCGCGACAGATCTAAACTTTGTTATGTCTGGTGGAACCGGTGATGCGGATATGTATGTACGCTTTGCAACTGCACCTACAACAAGTGTTTACGATTGTCGACCCTACGCCACTGGCAACAATGAAACCTGTAACATTTCAAATGTACAAGCTGGTACTTATCATGTGATGCTAAGAGGATATAGTGCGTTTAGTGGTGTTTCTTTAACAGGTTCTTATACTGAGCCAGGTGCTGGCGGTGGACCGGCTAGCTATACTAATTCGGCGAATTATACGATCCCTGATAATAATGCCACCGGTATTTCTAGCTCAATAACCGCAACTCGTACAGGAGCATCTAATGTGGTAATCGTTGATGTTGATATCGTTCATACTTATCAAGGTGACTTGATTGTTGATTTGATTCATCCAGATGGTACTGTTTATAACTTACACAATAGAACGGGTGGTTCAGCGAATAATATTGTTCAGACTTATACCGTTGATGCGGGCTCGAAAGATTCTGCTGGAACTTGGAAGCTTCGTGCTGCTGATAGAGCAGGTGCTGATACTGGATATATCAATAGTTGGACGCTTTCTTTTCAATAGTTAGTTTTTTATTCCAACAGAAAAATAAGAAACGCCCTTTTTAAGGCGTTTTTTTAACCAAAGAAGATAGAAGAATTAACCATTAGAAATGGTCGCATATTGGATTGTTTGAATGGATATTTACAATCCAATAAAGTTACAATAGTAAGATAGAGAACATTAAGGAATTTTAAAATGAAAAAAATAATGGTTATTATTCTATTTCTGATCAGTTTGAAATTGAGTGCTGAAGAATGGGAGTTGGGAAACTTTATAAGTGTAACGCCTACTAAGGGTACAGATGTAACCTTTCAGATACTTGACGATTTTGACCCCAAGCAAAGAGTATTATTAGGTTGGGACGGTGATGAACAGCTTTATGCTATGGCAATCGACGAACAACCAGGAGGTCTTGATACTAAAAAATATTGGAAAGGGCTTTTACGAGAAATTGAAAAAGACGCCGATGGTCAGAAATTAGACGTTGCCCATGAAGGTGAATTTAAGAGCAATGATGGACTAACGATTACTTATAAAGTTATTACTTCCAAAAGTGATGGCGAAATATTAGTTCAGATTATTTATCTAATTAAAAATTCGAAAATCGCTTATTGGGCAATGGTGATAGGTGTTGACGTTACTCGCGTTAATGAGGCTTACCAGCAAAGTGCAAGTGTACTAAAAACAGTAAAACTTACAAAGTGATGAAATTTATTCTTTATCTATAATTAGTTTTTTGTTCCAACAGAAAAATAAGAAACGCCCTTTTTTAGGGCGTTTTTTTTATAAACTAGATAATACTTAGAGCTTTCAATTATTTTAGCTCTTCCTTATCCGTATTAATGACAGTAGTAATAAATAAACAAACCAAATAGTTCCGCCACCTCCTGAGCTACTCGAAGTATTCCCACTAGTTGTTCCACCAGTAGTACCGCCAGTACTCTGATTTTGCACACTAAAAGATGCAGTTGAAGACTCTTGTTTATTATTTGGAGAATCTAAATCATGAAACACTTCCAGGTTAATCGTTTGTCCTGCTAAGGTTGAATTGACTGTTGCCTCAAAGCTAGTGGTTGAAGAGCTAGAGACGGTGGGGTTCCAATTGACGACATTCCCACTTAGTGTTGCATCATTGGTTAGACTTGTCTGATCAACCGTCATTCCTGATGGAATTTCGACAGAGGTTGTATAGTTTCTTGTTTCATTGGTGTCAGGTGAAATTTCTAATGTGACTGTTACCTTTGAATCGATGGCAACACTTGCTGGAGATGCGCTTAACAAGACATCATTTGTATTCCTGTTAATTGTAAAACTTGAAACACCCAAATTATCGACTGAACTATCACTGCCCAAAGTTAGAACGCCAAAATAACGACTTTCGTTCATATTGTCATAACTCAATACAATATCAAAAGGTATTGAGCCGTCGGAAGATGTTGCTGATTGAATGCTAATATTTTGACTTGGGCTTGAACCAATTACTCCTGAACTATAGGTGTAATTGTCTGAGCCTGTTGCAGCACCATCCCAATTTTGCACGAGTATCCAATAATTGCCAGCTCTAGGTTTGGTAATAAGGATTTCTTCATCGGCGTCTGGAGATAAGCTAGATTGCAATAACTCATGCTCTTGAACTCGGCCATCACCATTAGAATCAAAGCCAACATATAAATCAAGATCGGTCGCCGAAGAGTTTGAAGTCGAAGCGAAAATTAAGCGGCTGTTAGCGGGCACATTGACTAATTCGACAGTTACTCCATCAGATAAATCATCGAACGCTGAGCTATTATCTGAATCTGCTTCTAAGGTTTTTTGTTCCGCTATTGCTGGCGCTAAAAAACTGCTTGTTTGCATGTTTGTGGAGGTGATAGCTGTTATGTCTGTCAAAATCAGCTGTCCAGCATCTCGCTGAGTATCAATAATAAATTGATTGGGTAAGCTGCTATTATTGACCTGAACGGCTACCGGGAATTTGCTAGTCGATATATTGGTATCAGTTGGCGTCAATACTAGACTTCCGAATAGCCATTCTCCATCTATTCCAGCAATATCGGCTGTTATATTAATCGTTTGAGATTGATTCTCAGTTAAACTAAAGCTTGCGGGTGTAACGTTTAGAGTTAAACCTGAATCGGTGATATAACTTGCAGTCCAAGAGCCAGCTACAGCAGCTACAAGCTCTCTTGACCAAGTGCAGCTAACACTACATTTATTATTAGCCATGCTTGGTAGATTAAGTGTCTTTGGATCACCACCGGAGCTGGGGTTAGCATTTGAAAAATTAGCATCAGTTTCATCAAGTAGTAATCCAGCATTTAAAGCTTTGCCTATATCCAGTCGACCGCCTCCAATATCAAATGGATCTGCGGGAGTAACGCCATTTTCTTTAACTAATGTAGTCGCGCCAGTAGAAACCATTGCGGAATGAATTTGACCCGCAGTCCAATTAGGCTTTGATTGTTTGATTAATGCTGCAGCTCCAGCAACATGTGGACTTGCCATGGAAGTACCTTGTAAAAATGTGTAGTCTACTTCACCAATTCCGGCAGCCAAAATACTCACACCTGGTGCAGCTACCGATGGCTTAATGATACTTTGAACCGATGGATTGGCGCCTCGTGAGCTAAACCCTGCAACAATATCTGCGGCATTCGGGTCGATTCCTACATTACCATTTGTTCCATCGATAGTTGCAAGGTGATTTTCACCGCTGGTAAGCCAAGCTTTTAATATATCACCTTTGTTGGCATTGATATGTATTCCTGGAATAACATAAATATCATCAGCTAGAAAGCTAGAGCCGCCTTGGATATTAGCCAAAACAAAACCACCAGCACCGCCCGCGGCAACGTTTTTAGCTTTTTGTACACGCGCTATTTCACCGCGATCACAGACAACTATTTGGCCACTAAAGGTATTTTCTGGAAAAGGATTTAAGCATTGCTCCGGATTACTATCACCGTTACTAAAATTACCTGCGTAGACTATGTTTGCGGTAAATTCTCCGGTAAGACTTCTACCCATGATAGTTGAAGGAGGAGTCGTTAATCCGCCACTCATGCCAGATAATGATTTTTGTGGATAATCACCGCGATCATGAGTTGAAGCTGCTACTGAAGTAATCCATGGCGCATCCGCAGGGGAGCCGACCGTGTTGGGGTTAGGGCCATCATTTCCCGCAGATGTTATGACTACAACTCCTGCAGACCTTGCATTTTTATAGGCTATTGAAAAGCTAACTCTCCAAGGGTTAAATGAACCACTGCCGAATGAAAAATTGATGATATCCACACCATCGCTTACCGCTTGATCGATAGCTCCTACTAACTCGGCAGAATTTGTGTTGCCTTCGGCATCAGATATTCGGTAGGAAATAATATTAGCTCTTGGCGCAACTCCGGTTAGTTCAAAAGCATTTCCAGAACCGAGGTCAAAAGTTAAAGTGTTTCCCGCCGCCGTTGATGCAACATGGGTTCCATGCCCGTCCTCATCTTCAGGTGTATTGATATCCTCTGCAAAATTATAAGCGCCTATCAGCTTGTTATTACAAAATTCGGGTGTCGTTGCACAATGCCCCAAAAAGACATTACTACCAAGGGGATTTATGTGCTGATAACCGTCACTTGGTGAAACTTCGGCAAAGGATGGATGGTCTGATCGAATACCTGTATCGATAATCGCTATTAACATACCTTCACCTTTTGCTGGAATACCTGTTACTGAACCATTCCACGCAGCAGGCGCTTGAATCAATAACGGTCCCCGGTCAGTATGGGCTTTAAGAGTTTGTGTAACTTCAACCGACTTTATACCAGCAAGATTAGTGATATCATCGGCCTCTTTAGCCGTCATTTTTACCGAAAAACCATTAATAACTGTGTTGTACTGGTGTTTTGTTTTTATTACTCGACCAATGGTTTGAGAAATATGTTGAATCTTTTGCTGCTGTTTGTTTTGCAGATAGTTTTTGTAGTTTGAACTGGCTTGGCTTTTTGTGTTAATTTTTGATTGGTTTGTTTGAGTACTAATCGTCCTATTATGATTAAGAGCTGTTGCTTTTAAACCAACAATACCACCTTGATAAGTTGTTAGCGGCTTATCTTCGAGTTGTATGATGTAGGTTTGTTGTTTCAATAAATAGTTAGGGGTATAGTGATTATTGTTTTTTGATTTTGCATTAACTGAATTTGGTAAAATAAACAGTATTGTAAGAGTTATAATGGTTAAATTTTTTTTCATAGTGGCTAACTCATTAATGTTGGTCGATTATATTTTGAATATGATAGGCATATTACTGGACGTTATATAAAACTTATATGTCACAATAAGACTAAATCTAGGCATAAATTGTTACATTAACAGCCTTTCAGGTGAATTAGATTATCATAAATACTTAATTGAATGATGAGACATATTACAGATTTCCAATTACAATGTGGTTATTGATAGAAAATCTTCCTAATGATTGGAAATTAAAAGGCTATTTGAAAAGCAAATGAAAAAAGACGCAATTACACTTGCAATTACCGGAGCCTCGGGAGCTATATACGGTTTAAATTTATTAAAGTGGTTAGTGAACTATTATCAACAGGTTCACTTATTAATTTCGGACGCAGGGCGTATTGTTATTGCCACCGAAATGGATCTGAAATTACCAGAATCACCTACTAAAATTGAAACTAAACTGACAGAGTATTTTTCTTGCGATAAGGACATTATTAAAGTTTACACTAAGGAAAACTGGTATTCCCCAGTTGCAAGTGGTTCAGCGGCTCCAAAACAAATGGTGGTTTGTCCGGCAAGCATGGGATGTATTTCTGCGATAGCGACAGGCGCAAGTAACAATTTGATGGAAAGAGCGGCAGATGTGGTACTTAAAGAAAAAGGACAATTGATACTGTTGCCAAGAGAAATGCCTTTTTCTACCATACATTTGCGGAATTTATTATCGTTGTCAGAAGCGGGTGCAACCATAATGCCCGCTTCTCCAGGTTATTATACCAATCCCCAAGAGATTGAGGACTTGGCTAATTTCGTTAGTTCAAGAATACTAAATCATCTTGGTATTAAAAATGAAATCATCCAAGGGTGGGGATATAAATCTTAAGCTTGGTCATTAATCAGGCTTTGCTCCTGTTTATTTTTTAGCTTTAGATTTTTTTTGTTTTTTCTTTTTAGATTCTTTAATCGCTTTTTTAATAGCTGCTTTTTTTGCTGCATTTTTTTTGGCTACCATTTTTGATTTTTCATCTTTTAGTGTGCGGATTGATTTAGTTAATCGTTTTCTTGCATCTTGTGCCGCTTTTTCAGCCATCTCAGCTCGCAGTAACGCGTTCTTTGCGATGCTTGCAGCTTTCTCTGCAGCAGATACCGCCTTAGTAACATCCTTTTTACTCTTTTTAAGTAATTTTTTAAGTTTGCTTAATTCTTTCTTATTCATAAATTTGACCCTAAAGTGATTAGTTAGATTTTATCAAAGAGCTAATTCATATTAATTAGCTCAATGGAAGTATTATTTATTCTCGTCTTTCTCATAAATATCTTTTGCGCAACCGGTTATTAGTGGATCAGGTTTTCTGACCACTTCATGATCTTTGCCGTCATAATCAAGATTTGATAAGAAGTGACGCATACAATTGATACGTCCTCTTTTTTTATCGTCGGAGCGAATGATTGTCCAAGGTGCATCTTTAGTGTCTGTATGAAATATCATGGCATCTTTTGCTTTACTGTACTCAGGCCAAAGTTCGAGGGAGGCCATATCAACAGGACTAAGTTTCCATTGTTTTAAAGGATCATTTTGGCGGGATTTGAACCGCCTAAATTGTTCTGCTCGACTGACAGAAAACCAAAATTTGAAAAGAGTAATACCACTATTAACTAGCATTCTCTCTAGCTCTGGGGTTTGTCTTAAAAATTCTAAATATTCATGATCACTACAAAACCCCATAACCTTTTCTACACCAGCTCGGTTATACCAAGAACGGTCAAAGAAGATAATTTCCCCTTTGCTCGGTAGATGGTTGATATAACGCTGAAAATACCATTGATTTCTTTCTCTTGCGTTAGGTTTTTCTAAAGCGATAACGTTTGCACCGCGAGGGTTTAAGTGCTCCATAAAGCGTTTAATAGTACCTCCTTTGCCGGCTGCATCACGTCCTTCAAATAAGATAACTATTCTTTGTTTTGTATTTTTTACCCAATTTTGCATTTTTAACAATTCAATTTGCAATTCATGCTTATCTCTTTCATATTCGATAATATCGAGCTTTTTCTTATAGGGATAAGCGCCATCATCGTTCCAGCCAATTTTTCCGTTTTTAGCACTTAAGTCATAGATGATTTCTTTTTTGATTTTTTCTTCTTTTTTATGCAATTTTACAGTCTCTTTTACCTTGGTATCCATAAATGCTACCTTCTGATTATGATAGTTAATAATACTTGATACAGTTGAGCTAACTCAGCACACTAAGCAGTTCTATTCTGCACAGGAAAAAACAGGTGAAACAAGTAAATAGGAGGCGTTTGCTGCTAAATAATTTAGGTTTTTCTCACCGCTCCTAAAGTATAGTGTGGAAAGTGAAAATTAAGCTTGATCTGTGTCAAAATGCTCTCGATAAACAAGCTAAAAAGTTAAATAATCAATGGTTATTAGAGTTAGTTGTTATAGAATTCGATGGCAACTGTGGGCATAATGTTGGTCTATTTATCATTTGATGAAAATGATAAACGAGCCATATTGTATTTGAGGAAACAAATGATCGAAAAAGCAATTGAAATCACTAACCTTAGAAAAACCTACGCCAATAACCTTGAAGCGTTAAAAGGGGTATCTTTTGAGGTTGAAAAGGGCGATTTTATCGCCTTGTTAGGGCCTAATGGTGCAGGTAAATCAACCACGATTGGGATTATTTGTTCTTTGGTGAATAAAAGTGAAGGTAAGGTAAAGGTTTTTGGTCATTCCGTTGATGACGAATTAGAAGCCGCTAAACGCTGTATTGGTTTAGTTCCTCAAGAGTTTAACTTTTCTCAGTTTGAGACTTGTCAGCAAATTGTGGTAACTCAGGCCGGCTATTATGGAGTTCCTCGTTCTGTTGCAATTAAGCGTGCAGAGGTTGTTTTAAAGCAGTTGGATCTATGGGATAAAAAGGATTCTCAAGCCAGAACGCTTTCTGGCGGAATGAAAAGACGTCTAATGATTGCAAGAGCATTAATGCATGAGCCAAAAATTTTAATTCTAGATGAGCCGACTGCAGGCGTTGATATTGAAATTCGTCGAACTATGTGGGAATTTTTGCGGGAGCTTAATGAGCAAGGAACAACCATTGTTTTGACGACTCATTACCTCGAAGAAGCTGAACAATTGTGTAGAAATATTGCCATTATTAATCATGGAGAAATTGTTGAAAATACTTCGATGAAAGAATTGATTTCTAGATTAGATATTGAGACTTTTGTTCTTGATGTTGACCGAGTACCTGACTCTTTTCCTAATGCTAATAATATTTCATATCGAAAAAGAGACGAAGCAACGATTGAAATTGATTTACCTAAAGAAAAAGGTCTTAATCAAGTTTTCAATTGGCTATCGGAAAATAATATTAATGTGTTAAGCATGCGTAACAAAGCTAATCGTTTAGAAGAATTATTTGTTCAGTTAACTGAGTCAGTAGATGAAAAAAATCAAAATAAAAATAGTAACCAAGGGGTAAAAAGCCATGAAAGCTAAAGTATTTAATCGCGAAGCTTTTATTGCACTACAAAGTATTATAGTTAAAGAAATTACCCGATATTTTCGAATTTGGATCCAGACTCTTTTACCTCCTGCAATCACTATGACACTCTACTTTGTTATTTTTGGTCAGCTTATTGGTTCAAGAGTTGGTTTGATGGATGGTGTGAGCTATATGGAATATATTACACCCGGAATTATTATGATGTCGGTGATAACAAACTCTTATTCCAATGTGGCATCTTCTTTTTTTAGTGCTAAATTTCAGCGAAACGTAGAAGAACTTCTGGTTGCGCCTGTGCCAACTTTATTTATTTTATTAGGTTATGTTTTGGGTGGTGTTAGTCGCGGAATGATTACAGCAGTAATTGTTACTATAGTAGCATCTCAGTTTGTTGACTTACAGGTTAACAATTGGGCAATTACTTTTTTTGTGATGATTTTAACCTCAATGATGTTTGCAACGGCGGGTTTAGTTAATGCCGTTTTTGCAAAGAGTTTTGATGATATTTCGATAGTGCCTACTTTTATTTTAACACCGCTGACTTATTTAGGCGGTGTTTTTTATTCAATAAAAATGCTACCTGAATTCTGGCAAACTGTTTCGTTGGGAAACCCCATTCTATATATGGTCAATGCTTTTAGGTATGGCATTATTGGAACCTCCGATATACCTATTGAAAATGCAATCATATTGATTATGGTTTTCATCATTGGACTTTTTTCATTAGGCTATTATTTATTGGCTAAAGGGATTGGAATTAGATCTTAATTATTCTTATAAAAGGTTAATAACAGGAGCGTTATTTATGACTGGAATAAATCAAAAAATCAGTGGTGGAGCAATTTTCTTCGCGATAGTCACAGCTATTTTTCATACTTTGTTTTTTGTAGCGGAAAGTATACTCTGGTTGGAACCTTATATTTATAAAAACATTCTATCTCAGCCAGATTCATCGATAGGTATTGAATTACTTGAGCAAGCCATTTTAATGGAGACGGTTTTTTTTAATCAAGGGTTCTACAATCTCTTTTTGGCATTGGGTTTGATTGTTGGAATTATTTTTGTTCAAAAAGGGAGTGTTGAGCGGGGGAGTACTTTGATTGGTTATTGTTGTTTGTTTGCTTTTGGTGCAGGTGTTGTATTAGCTCTATCTGCAGGCGCGTTTTTGGGAGCTGCGGTTCAAGCTGTACCTCCAATGATAGCGCTTATCTTTTTGTACTTAGGTTCATCTAAAGAAGCTTAGTTTTTAATTATATATTTTTAATCTTTAGACCATCCAACGAGTTTTGTCAGAAAAATACAAACTTAAATAGTCCACTAGGCTTCTCACTCTGTGAGAAAGGTGGCGTGTTTGTGGATAAATAGCGTAACCATTTATTTGATTATCAATAATTTTATCTTCGAGAATTGAAATTAATTGTTTTGACTGAATCGCTTTATAACAAATAAAGTCAGGTGTATAGATTAATCCTTTTCCTTCGACGGCTGTTTGGCATAGAAAGTCACCATTATTAGCTGATAAGACGGTAGCTATTTTTACACTTTTTGGTTGGTCATTTGGGTCTTTGATAGTTAAGTGTTCATCGGTACCTGAATATCGCAAAATAACGTGTTTATTCTCTAAGTCTGAAACTTGTTTAGGAACGCCAGTTTCTGCCAAATATTGAGGACTTGCGCAAAGAAGGCTTTTACTAGTAAATAATTTCTTCGCGATTAGACTCGAATCTTTTAGCCGAGAAATTCTTATAGCAAGATCGAATCCCTCGTCAACTAGATCAATCATGCGATCGTTAAAATCGATTTCAAAATAAATATCAGGATGAAGCTCATTAAATCTTCTTAAGACGGTACCCATGTGGGATAAGCCAAACGAAAGCGGTGCGGAGATTTTTATTTTTCCTGATAAAGCACAGTGTTCATTTTTAATTCTTGATTCAACGTCTTGTAGATCATCAATAATTCGGATGCATTGTTGATAATAGCTTCTGCCTGAATCGGTCAGGGTCTGGGTTCGGGTTGTTCTGGTAAGTAAACTAACCCCTAAACGTTTTTCAAGCTCTGTCAGGCGCCGGCTAACGGCTGACTTCACGGTATTTAACTGTTCGGCTGCTTTTGTGATACTTCCTGAATCGACAATACGAATAAATGTTTGCATATCTTCAAATTGATTCATAAATTTAATAATTCCCTAGACTTGATTGTTCACAAAAAAAGAACTGTTAAATCAAATATTAAGTGTTTATCAAAAAACAATCAACGATAGAATAGCCATATTAAGACGTGTTTAGAACTTCTTTGATCTAAAGAGAAGGTATTTATTTGTAATTAGAGGAATAGAAAATGACAAACAATAATATTTTACACATTAATTCAAGCGGTCGTTACAAGGATTCTTTGACGAGAAATACCTCGACTCAGGTGATCAATAAGCTAATGCAAACATTACCAAATCGGGAGCTTGTTATACGAGATCTTGCTAGTGGATTACCCTTTGTTAATGAACCATGGATTAATGCTAATTTTACAGAAAAGGGTCAGCGGACGTCAGAACAGCATCAAGCGCTAGAGTTTTCCGATAAACTAATTGCTGAATTACAAAGTTCAGAGTATATCGTTATTGCGTCACCCATCTACAATTTTAATGTGCCTGCGGTATTAAAAGCCTGGATAGATATGATCGCGCGGGTTGGTGTGACATTTAGATATACTAAAAGTGGTCCGATTGGATTGTTGCAGAATAAAAAAGTTTACATTGTTATGGCGTCTGGTGGAGTACCCATTGAGAGTGAAATGGATCTGACATCTAAATATCTAAAACAAGTGTTAGCTTTTATTGGTGTAAGCGATGTTAGAGTCATTGATGTATCCAAGGTCACCGGTGATAATGGACAAATAGATGAACAAAAGCTAGCGCGATTAGTGGATTAAATTTAACTCAATTCTAAAAAAAATAATTCTGCCAGGAAATAGAGATGCGCAAGTTAAGAAAAATTAAACAAGTTGTTAATGGGGTGATAGCTTCTGATGGTGATGGTGTTAAATTAACACGTATCATTGGTTCGGTAGAGCTAAATATGCTTGATCCTTTCCTATTATTTGATGCATTTGGTTCAGATAAGCCTTTAGATTATATCGGTGGATTTCCTCCTCATCCTCATCGAGGTTTTGAAACAGTAACATATATGCTTGCCGGAAAAATGCGTCATGAAGACAGTGCAGGCAATAGAGGTTTAATTGAAACTGGTGGTGTTCAGTGGATGACCGCAGGTAGGGGGATTATTCATTCAGAAATGCCTGAGCAAGAGGATGGGTTGCTTGCAGGTTTCCAATTATGGGTCAATTTACCCGCTGAAGATAAAATGGTAGCGCCTCGATATCAAGAAAAAGCTGAGAAAGATATTCCAGTAGAGATTAGGAAGACTAGCAAAATAAAAGTGATTGCCGGTAAAACTAAAAATGGGACTAATGGATTAGTTAAAAATGGCACTGTTCAACCAGTTTATTGGGACGTTAAACTTAAGTCGAATTCAGTGTTTTCAGATTTTATCCCACAAGGGCATAATTTATTTATCTATATAATTGAGGGTGAACTCACAATTGGTAATTCGGAAACTAAACTGAAGAAAACTCAACTAGTGATTCTAAATGATGGGGATTTGATTGAAGTAAAAACTGAAATTGGTAGCCGGTTCCTTGTGATCGCGGGTAGGCCAATTGGTGAGCCTGTGGAAAGAGGCGGGCCATTTGTAATGAATACTAAAGAGGAAATTCATCAAGCGTTTAATGATTATCAAACAGGACGATTAGCTTGAACCTTAGGCTCAACGCTATAGAATTTCTTACTTTATAAAGTCTCAATAACAGGGTGTGCATCTAGAAAGTATTTACCATCTTCAGGAATAACTTGAACATCAATTGGCTGCCCATTCCAATCAAACATCAGTTTAAACGCATGAAGATAACCTCTATCTGCATTGCTACCACCATATCGGTTATCACCAAGAATAGGTGAACCAAGGGACTTTAGTGCAACTCTGATTTGATGAGTCTTTCCAGTTTTTGGTGTTATCTTAAATAGACGAATTCCCGCTTGTATTGATTGGCTTTTAAAAGAAGTAACCGCTGGATTAGTTTTGGAGTGACAAAGTTTCCAACTACCTGAACGAGACTTTTTCATGTCACCGGTAATCGTCCCTTGTTTCTTTTTGGGCTTTTTATCACTAATCGCAAGATAGGTTTTATTAATTTCGCGTTGTTCAAACATTTGACCTATTTGAGTCGCAGCTATTTTTGATTTTGCAACAATTAGTAAGCCTGAGGTCATTTTGTCAAGCCGATGAACGGGCCATAAATCAATTTCTAGTTGATTTTTTAGTTGGTTGAAACATCCTATCTCTTCTTTATCATTATGGAATGAAAGGTTCTCAGGTTTGTTAACAATTAAAAAATCGGAATGTTGAAAGACTATTTGTAAGTTATTCATATTTATTTTTTTCTTTTTTTTGTTCTAGTTTTTGAGGAATAAATATTAAGCTAACTGAATTTATACAATACCGAGTCCCAGTTGGCCCGTCATTAAATTTATGACCTAAATGAGCATCGCACTTTTTACATAATATCTCGATCCGAGACATATTGTGACTAAGGTCGACTATTTCTTTTGTTGATTTATCAAGAGCATCGGAAAATGCAGGCCAGCCACAAGATGAATAAAATTTATCTTTGGATGAAAATAGCAAAGAGTCACAGCAGACACATAAATAATGGCCAGACTCCGAAAAATCGTGATATTTCCCGGTAAATGGTTGTTCAGTTCCCTTATTTTGGGTCACTTGTAATGCAAGTGGCGATAGCTGTTTATTAGGAGTCATTTGATTATAGGCTTAGAATTGTTTGATTCATTTTGGAATTCTCAATAGGATTGGTTTTGTTTGTAATAGAGGCTATATTTTTGTTGTTTTTAAAGCCTGATACCCGCATAATCTCAGGTAGGTGGAGTTATATCAATTGGTTTTTCCCGAAAGTATGAAAAGAATCGCGATTAGCCTTTTTACATCGCTCAAATAGAGCTTCAGAATTTAAATCGTTTTAGTAGAAATTTATTGAGATAAAGTTGGAATAAGGGAAAATATTAGTGATGTTAATACAACATGGAAATCAAAAGGACTTGTAGCTTATGGCACTAATTTTGTTAGTTGATGATGACCCAAAAATGCTCAGTATGTTGAGTGATATGATTAAATTGGATGGCCATGAAGCTTTAATGGCTGAAGATGGCCTCAAAGCGCTCGAATATTTTAGGCACCAAGTACCAGATCTCGTTATTACTGATATTCTTATGCCTAATAAGGAAGGGCTAGAATTTATTTCTGAAATTCATGAAATGTACCCTTATTTAAAAATTATAGCCTACTCTGGTGGCGGCTCGGCTGATCCAGAAAGTTACTTGGAATTTGCCAGTGGTATGGGGGCAAGCAGAGTTTTTACTAAACCCATGCCGCTGAATTTATTACGTGAAGAAATCAAAGAGCTATTGGCAGAATAAATTCTTTACTCAGTTCTCATAGGTTACCGTAAACCAAAAACAACTACCTTTCCCAAGATTACTATCAACACCTATTTCGCCTCCCATAAGTTCTGCAAGCTTCTTTGAAACGATTAGTCTCAAACGACCTGCAAAACTACTATTTCTTAGCTTGGTTGTTTGTTCTAGTGAATCGAAAAGCTCTTTTTGCGCCGCAGGCGTGATTCCAATCCCCGTGTCGGCAATAGTGAACCGGAGAAGTGTTTGACCGTCTTTCTGCATAAGGTCAGTGTATAAAGACACCTCACCACTCTTGGTAAAACGAATTGCATTGCCTAATAGATTTCTTAAGATTTGTTTGATTCTATATTCATCAGCAACGATCAACGCAGGTATTTCTGGAGCACTACTAGCCTGTAGTGATAAGCTCTTTTCGTTGGCAAAATGTGATAGTTCTGAGGATAATTCATCAACCAATTCTCTAACACTAAATTCTTTACTTCTTAGCTTTAGCATATCAGCATCGAGTTTGGAGAAATCAAGAATATTGTTGAGATTATTAACGAGTGTTCTTGTGGAACGTTTAGCGATAGTTAACAGCTGTTTGGGTTCTGGTTCAAATTGGTATTCTGACAGTAGTTTAAGCATACTGACCATTGACTTCATTGGTGTTGTAATTTCATCACCCATTCTGGACAAAAACTCGGATTTTAAACGAGGTGCCGCAACTGCAGAATCTCTCTCTTGTTCGACATTACTTTTATCCTTTTCTAACTGTTGTTGACTTTCTTGTAGCTTTCTTAGTTCAAGATTTAATGCTTTTTTTTGTTGAGATAGTTGTTCAAGTCGGTTTTTAATTGAAGTGGCACATACAAGAAGTTCTTCATCTTGGCTCATATGATTCATTTGGTTTAATAATTTAATTTGTTCAGTGATTGGTAAGTCAATATTAAGTGACTGATCTAACAATTTGATTGAACTTTTAATTTTTTTTAGCTGAAACCAAACATATCCTAGTGTTAGAAAGGTTAAAAGAAAACTTGCGAAAATTAATAGGAAAGAGCTTGATAACAGCGATTCTTTTTTTGCAATTAAAGCCAGCTTCCAAACCGATGATTTTATTTTCATTGGCCATTCAATTTCAAATAAATGGTAATCAGATAAGGTAATTGAAGAATCAATGCTTAACTGAGATTGATTACCATTTTTTAGTAAAACTACTGGAATTTTAGCAATGAAGTGATAATTCTTTAGCAATGGAGAGTTAACTAGTTTTATACCTATGAGTGCACCGATCATTTTATTCTCAACGGATTTTATTGGTGTCAGTAAGATAATCGCCGGTTGTTCTCGATACATTTGAATAATTTGTGTAGCTTTTTGTGATTTATACAAACGGTTGATTGGTTTCCTTAGATCGAGTTCTTCAGCCGACTGGGAAGTATTATCTAGATAAAGCTGATTGTTTGCGCTTGCATAAATACCTAAATAGTCAAGTCCAGCAGCTTTGTATATACCTTCCTGGGTAAAAAGGTTTTGTGCCCAATTTGTTGGTTCTGAAGATTGCCAAAAAGAGTGATTGGAGAATTTAGAGAGTCCTTTTGAAAGTTCTTTGACATTTTGATTGAGCTGAGTAGCTATTTGTTTAGCAACTTCTTGTTCCGAACCCGAACCTTCACTGATAAAAGCTTGATTAGAATTGTTATTGACCAGTAATAGGGTAAAAATGATGCATGATACCAAAATGCTAAGTAGGGACTTGTAAGTTGGTGACATTGATTACTCCAAATAATGTGTCGCTCGGAATGATTGCTTTCTAGTTAAATAATATCAGAATATTAACCTTTATTCTGATGATGGATCTCGATTTGTGACAGGGTTATAAAAATCATTTTCTAATCGTTTAATTTGTTTAATTAACTTAATATGTTCATTGAATTGATAGCCTTTCCTTTTTCCTTGGTTAACAAGGTAGCCCGAAATATAGTCTATCTCAGTTAACTGCTTGTTTAATATATCTTGATACATTGAAGATATATTTTCAGCTGTGTGCTGGGTTACGCTCTCGACCTTTTTCCACACACTTTGCCAAGTTTCGTTCGGTAAATTGATTTTTATTATTGGTGATAATTCTTGGGTGAGTTTGATAGCTTGCTGCCTAAGCTTATAATTGCTGCTTATTTCGCCATTTTTCACACCGTAAATAGCTGTTAGTGGATTGATTATTGCGTTAATAACTAGTTTAGTCCATAAAGCTTGATATTGGTTTAAATTCCACTCGGTGACAGGCAGTGATTGATTTAAGATAGATATAATGTTGGAAATGTTTTCCCGTTTAGTAGGTGACTTATTTGATTCTATTTCGCCAATAAGTGTTTTACCGTAACCAGTGTGCTTTATGCAGGGGAATTTATGTGAATTGATAAGCTTATAAGTTGCGCCATGAGTAATTGATGCTTGATAAATTTCAGCTTTGGGCAAATACTTATTCACTATTTCAGATAAGCCCATTCCATTCATCATAAGTAGAATTGGAGGATGTTTATCATTAATTGCTGCTAGCTGTTTGCAAACAGTGCCTAATGAAGTGGCTTTTACACAAACAATAATCAGTTTTGGGGTTTGCCAATCGTTATAAGTTTGATAGTTGGCTTCAAAGAAAAAAGAACAGTTAGGAGCTTCTAACAGCACTTTTTCCTGGCTAGTATTGTGTTTGGTAATAATATTAATTTTGAACTGAGATTTACTGAGATAAGCAGCCCATAGATGACCCATACTGCCAGAACCGATAATATTGATTATTTCTGAGTTCATTGGGATAGAGGTTTCAAATTAATGTCTGCTATAAAATAATGAATAGCCTAAGTACAAAATATTTGCGCGGATAAAACAAATATGGTCGAATAAAGTGAAAATATAAAGGCTAGGCCTGAGTAGCTAACCTTTATTTAAATGGTATTTAAAAGTGAAAAAACACGCTAATATAAGCGCCACTAAACTCAATATCTGATACAAAATTAGATTCTTCAACTTCCATAGTAAATGTTCTATATCCAGCTTTGCCACCTAAACCTATATCACTTTCATAACCAACTGAAAATGCCGTGTCAGAAATAGAGTCACCATCATAACTGATTATATTGACTTCACCATCAACAAAAAATCCAGTCAAAGGAAGATCAACACGACCTTTTACATAAACAAGGGGTAAAGTGAAATCAAGCACTTCACTCTCACTTATATTGGAACCTGTTGGGTCAGTATTTAAGGTTACAATACCGTCGTACTGGCGGAAAGTTAACCCTGCGTCCAAATTGATCCAATTGTCTAATAATTCATAATAAAGCGTATATTCGAGATTACTCATATCGATTTGAGTATTTACAGTTTCATTAGAGGTATAAGTTTCTCCACCAAAAACAATATCTCGAGTTAATACCGAGGAAGCAACGACTTCAAGATCTGATGAAACTAATTTGAAGTTGGGTATAAACGGGACAGGGTGTTCGACTGATGCCCAAACAATGTTGTGACCTTCGTCGGTGAAGCCTAAATCATTTTCTATGTCTAACTGAGTTCCAGTTTGCGCGCCATTATCGACCGCAATAAAACCAGAGTATTCGGGCGTCCATTGATATGCTCCAACTTCAATACCTGCCATATCTGCTTGTGCAAGAGGTGAAAATAGGAGCCCAATTCCAACAAGAAGGGGAAATGTTTTATTCATGATAATATCCAAATAGGTTAAGAGTCTTAGCTAATTATGGACGATGAAATTAAAAAAAGTCAGAAAAAGTTCACATTTATCACAATAATTATTTAGATATTAATAACTTATTGTGTTTTTGATAGAAATTCCAACAAGGAATTGTCTGAGAACGCAGATTCTAGTTGTTGACTAAGTAATTGGTTGATGATGCCCGTGGCATCTCTATCCGTTGCTGGATTGGCTACTTCTTGAGTTTTAGAGGAGCGAAAAATCTTAGTCCAGTGCTGGCTGTGACGCCTAACCGTGAGCTTTATTTCGCTATTGGCGGCAAATTCACTTTTGAACATAGCTGTTTCGAAAGTTAAACTTAGCCGGTTTAGTTCTATTTCATAAGCAATATCTGCAAGCAATGGTTTATTGATGATTTTATGGCCTTGTTGCTTTAATCGACTAATTAATTTATCTTGTAGAACTTCCGCATCCTTGTGGCTGGAAGAAAGAACGGTTTGTTTGTTACCTTGTAATTCTATTGTTTTTTGACGATTATCGATTACTTTTACTGCAACAACTGAAGATTTATTTGTTTGTTCTTGTAATAAACTAAATTCAGGGTCTAGGTTATAGGTCGGTTTTTTTGTACTACAGCCTAACAATGACAAAATTAGTGCTAGAAAGATAATTTTTGTGAGTAATAAACGGTTCATAGCGATTTCTTTTTTATTCAACAAAAGGGGGATGTCTGAATAATATATCTTTGTTGGTCAAAAGAAAGCAATAGCTAATCATTATTAAATGTAACTGTGTTGTTCCAAATAAGATTCAAATTGAAAAATAGTTTGTGTGAATTTTTCAACAAGGGTACCGATTTCTGGTTGAGTGACATTCAGAGGAGGCGCTAACAAGATATTATCTCCGTAAATTCCTTTATTACTTCGACGTCCGTAGATCATTAGCCCATTTTCTAAACCCATTTTTTTAACTTGTTCAGTGGCTTCTACCTGAAGTGGTAATGGTTCTCTTGAATCTTTACAAGCGACAAACTCAACACCCATTAGTAACCCTCGGCCTCGAATATCTCCTATGATTTTACTTTTAGCTTGAAGTTTTAAAAGCGCCTGTTTTAAATATTCTCCCATTTGGGTACAATTTTGAAGTAGATGCTGCTCAATAATTTCATCTAAAACAGCAATGCCTGCGGCGCATGCTAGAGGGCTTGCATTGTAAGTATACGCATAATTAAAACCGGTCAACTCTGATAGATGGTCGACTAATTCCGCTGAAGTAAGCATTGCTCCCAAAGGGATATAACCCGCTCCAAGTCCTTTTGCTAATACACAAATATCAGGCTTAGCATTTGGCCATAAGTGGCTGGTTAAAAAAGTGCCTGTTCGACCACAGCCGGACATAACTTCATCAAAAATTAGAAATACACCATACTGATCACAGATGCGGCGGATCTCGTTAAAATAAATTTCTGGTGGGGCAATTGCTCCAGAGGATGAACCGCCAACAGGTTCTACAATAAATGCGAGAACTGTATCTTCACCCATTTCAATAATCTTTTGTTCCAGCTTTTGTGCGCATTGGATAGCAAATTTATCTTCAGTGAGAACGTGGTTATTTCGATAATTCAGCATTGAAGGTATTTTCTCTCCAGTGGTAATCATATCGCCAAAAACTTCGCCAAATGTTGGATCTCCACTTACGGCTAAAGTGCCTAAGGTCATTCCATGATAAGAAGGTAAACAGCTAATAAGTTTATGGCGTTTTACTTCTCCGGTTGCAAAACGATATTGACGACAAAACTTTATTGCCATATCAACCGCTTCTGATCCACCAGAAGTGAATAAAGCTCTTTCGAATCCAGTTCCTGCTAATAGGCTAAGTTTTTGGGCTAGTTCAATATTGGGTTTATTTAGAGCGGTCGACGGAAATAAAAAAGTTAATTCTTTGGCTTGTTGATTAATCGCTTTTAATACTCTTGGATTTGAATGACCTATGTTGCAAGTCACTGGACCAGAAGAAGCATCAATTAACTGGTTACCTTGATCATCCCAAAGGTAAATGCCTTGCCCTTTGATTATGGTAGGCTTTGGACAAACGCCTCCCTTGGAATAAAAAACATCTTGTGCGCCACCAAGAATTTGTTCTGGTTGGTTTGTGTTTGAGGCTTGGTTTTCATTTGAATCTGTCATTTTATATGTTCACATTAATTTTGAAGGTGATTTTTCTAAGTCACACCAACGGCTAATAAAAAGAGCATAAGTTTTTAACGTTTGACGAATTGATTCTATATTAACTCGCTCATCGACACCGTGAATATTTTCGGCGACAGGTCCGTAACAGGTACCGCAAGTTTTACTGTAAAAATGAAATGCTCTTAGATCGGTGGTGCAAGTTGATAAATAATGCTCGGGTTCTTTGTTGGTGAGACTATGATGACATTGAGATAACAATTGAATTCCAGGGTTTTGGATATCAATTAAATGCCCTTCAGAGCGGAACCCATGGAATCTTAGTTTTGGTTTTTGATCTTTAAAAGCGGTTAAGTTTAAGCAAGCACCTTCAATGCAATCGTTGACCTTTTGCATTATTTCATTGGCGGTCATTCCAACAGGAAATCCGATCCGTCCCTCTAGCTCAGCATGAGCCGCTACACTAGAAGCCCAATTTCCGCCTTTTATTTGACCTAAATTCAGGTTAAATGGATGTTCAAATTGATCGTAAGGTGGTTGGCGATATTGTTCGTTGAGTTGAGCTTCTAATTCTTTTAAAAAGGGGACTAACGAATGAAGTTTTTCGATGGCATCAATACCCGCTGAAGTATCTAAAACATGCACTGGTTTACCGCGAACGATTAGTTTAAACCAAAGAACGCCCAACTGTCCGGTATAAATTTGTGGACCAAAAGGTTCAGGAATTAATACAAAATCACCGCCATAACCTTTATCCAAACAAGCGAGCGCACCATTGCCTGTACATTCTTCTTCGATAACCGCTTGTATAACAAGTGGTGATTTAATCTGGTAGCCTGCATGTTTAATCGCATGCACCGCATAGACCATCGCCGATACACCAGCTTGCATGTCTCCTGCACCACGACCATAAAGCCAACCATCTTTTTCCCAAGGTATATTAGGCGCTTGAGACCACATATCAAAAGGCGTTGCAGGCACGACATCAAGATGTCCATTTAATACTAAAGTTTTCCCGGGGGCATTTTGATTGAGTGCACTAACAAGGTTGTACTTGTTTTGGTAATCCCATTCTACAGGTGCAAACATTGAGTGTTTAGATAGTTCATCTTGATCGATTGAAACTCTTTCTATGGGTAAATTTAAATCTTCAAGTTGTTTTTCTACGGTATGGAGAACATTTTGCTCTTGATTGAGCACTGCATATTGTTTCACCATATCTTTAGTGAAATTGATAACATCAGGAAAAATCTCATCACAACTTTTTAAGATAGATTGTTCAATAGCATCTAGCATCAAAATGTCCTCAAATTCTTAGATACAATCAACTCAGCGTCTGTTTGTTCAATAAGCGCTTCTAATGAAATACTGTCAGATATTTCTACTAATAGAAGTCCTTCAGGTGTGGTATCCATCACCGCTTTGTCAGTGATGATTCTAGAAACGCAATGGTGAGCCGTTAAGGGTAATTTACATTCTTTTAAAATTTTTGAGTTACCATGTTTATCATTGTGAGAACATAAAACGACTACTCGTTTGGTTTTTTGTACCAGCTCCATGGCTCCACCGATACCTGGAGAAAATCGATTAGGGATTTTCCAATTAGCTAGGTTGCCTTGTTGGTCAACTTCAAAAGCTCCGATCATGGTCATATCCAATTTTCCACGGCGAATCATGGCAAAAGAAACAGAACTATCAAAAAAGCTGGTTCCTGCACGAGTCGTCACGTAATTTCCACCTGCGTCAATTAAATTGGGATCGGCTTTTTCTCTTGTTGCTTTTTTGCCACTGCCCAAAATACCATTTTCTGATTGAATTAAAACATCAAGATCATCGTCTAAATGATCGAGAAGCATGGTCGGTAATCCAATACCAAGATTAATAATCTGGCCTGAGCTTATTTCTTTAACGGCTCGTTTAAGAATTTTATTAATGTCCAAAATGATGCTCCAATATTTTGTATTCATCATTAAGATCGTCTAATTCAACGACAGAAGATACAAATGCGCTGGGTGTGTGAATTGATTCTGGTTTTAAGTTTCCAGGAACCAATAATTTTGGAGTTTCAACAATGACATTTTCAGCGGCCATAGCCATTAAAGGTGAAAAATTGATAGCACTCGCTTGGTAAAGCAGGTTGCCATAATGATCAGCTTTTGCCGCATGAATAAGCGCAAAATCGGCGGAAAGCGCTGTTTCTACTTTTAACTTTTGGCCTTCCCATTCAATTAATTGAGATGGAGAAGTGATCTCAGTATTGATTCCAATATCAGAAAGAAAACCAAAACATCCAGATCCAGCAATTCGAATTTTTTCTGCCAAAATACCTTGGGGATGAAATTCTAATTGAATTTTTCCTTCATTCATCATTTCAATGACTTTTTTATTTAGTCCGACATGGGTAGTAATCAATTTATCCACTTGACCATTTTCAATTAATTTGCTGATACCTAGTGATTCCTCGTTAGCATCATTTTTAATCAAGGTTAATTGTTTTTGTCCCTGAGATAAAAGCTCATTAATTAAACTGAAAGGTGTTCCGGGACAACCAAATCCGCCAACCATAATTGAAGCGCCAGAGGGAATTTGACTAATTGCTTTTTCTATCGATAATTGTTTGTTCATGTGTTTTTTATTTCTCACTCGAATAGGTTTTTACAGATTCAATATCACCTTCTTTAAACATAAATTTGTTGGTATAGGCTAACAACAAAGTCATTAAAGGGGCAAAAAATGCTAAGAATGTGTAAGGAAGATAATCAAGCGTAGCTACACTTAATACGGATGAGTAATAAACACCACCAAGTCCCCAAGGAATTAATGGTGAGGTTACAGTGGCGGAATCTTCACAAACACGAGAGCAAATTTGTGGTAGTAACTTCTGTTTTTTGTACATAGGAACGAACATTCTGCCGGGAATAATGATTGCTAAAAACTGAGCTGCAGAAAACATATTAATGAGTATTGAAGAAATGACATGAGTGGTGACTAATCCTTTTGTAGAATGGACTAATTTTTTCATTTTTGTTAAAAGAACATCAAGCATACCGGTTTTTTCAAATAGTCCTCCCATAGCGAGCGCCACAAAACCAAGAGAAATTGTCCACATCATATTTTGCAAACCACCGCCAGAAAGTAACTTATCGACTTCGGCAATACCGACGCTTGATTTGTAACCATAGTTCATAAATTCAAGCATGTTGGCAAGGGAGTTGCCTTGTAGAAAAATAGCTAACAAAGCGCCTAGTATCGAAGCAATGACCATAACAGCAAGGCCTCCAACTTTTCTCATTGCTAAAACGACCACCACAATAGGTGGCAGTAGGGTTATCAGATTAAGTGAATAATTATTTTGTATACCGCTCGTTATCAAGGTTATCTTGCTATCATCAATGTCAACCCCGGGCTCGGTTGTTAATCCCATCAGAAAGAATGCTATCAATGTAAGAACAATCGCCGGTCCTGTTGAATAGGTCATGCTCTTTATATGATCGAATAAGTCAGCTTCCGCAACACCAGCAGAAAGATTGGTAGAGTCAGATAAAGGAGACATTTTATCGCCAAATATTGAACCTGAGATAACGGCTCCAGCAGTTACTGCAGGGGAAACATCTAATCCAACACCAATGCCCATAAAACCGACGCCAAAGGTTGCGGCGGTTGTCCAAGAGCTACCGGTAGATAATGAGCCTATACAGCAGATCAAGCAGGCGGAAAATAGGAAATACTCAGGTGTAAGGATCTTCATTCCATAATAGATCATTGATGGAATTGTTCCAGCGGCCACCCAGCTAGCAATTAATACTCCTACTAACATCAAAATGAGCATAGGAAGCATTGCCAAGTGGCAGCCGTATAATATGCCGGCCTGAACGTCATCCCATGAAAATCCGCTTCGCATCGCGATCACTGCAGCGAAAGCGGTGACGATTATGAGGGTAATTTGGGTGGTTGAACTACTATCAAGCACAAATACTTGAACGGAGATTGCAGTAATCAGAAACAGCATGACACTTAAGGCACTGAGGAAACTAATTTCCTTTTTATTAGAATTTTGAGCCGAGCTTTCTTGGTTTGAATTATTCACTATTGCTTACCCCTTAAATCACTTTGCTCGAGTATAACTTTACATGAGTTCCTATATCAAGATATGATAGAAATAGCTAAAGCTATGAGAAAAAATCATGATTAATGATAGCCCCTATTCATTAAAAACATTGGCTGTTTTTAGAACGCTATATGAAAACTCAACAACGACTAAAACTGCCCGGATGCTAGGAATTACCCAATCTGGGGTTAGTCGAGCTCTGGGGCAGCTTGAAAAAAATATTGGACTATCGCTTTTCATTCGTCAGAAAAACCGATTAATACCGACTCCTGAAGCAGTAGAATTTTATGAAGAAGTTACGCGCTTGAGCAACAGCTTAAATGAGTTACAGCATAGCATTGACGCTCTTAGAGAGTTTGGCGCATCAAGAGTGAGAATAGCGACCGTACCAGGACTTGCGTTTGGTTTTGTTCCTAAAATAGTTGCTGCAATATTAAAACAAAATAATAATTTAAATATTTATTCAGATGTGATGTCGAGCGCCGATGTAGTTCACTCCATTGAGACAGGCCAATTTCAAGTTGGATTTGTTACTTTGCCAATTATCAATCATCAATTGCAAGTTGATACAATTATCAAAACTAAAGCGATATGTTTGATGCCAAAAGAACATGTTTTGTCTAATAAAAAAACTATTGAGATTTCTGATTTAGCTGGTCATCATTTAATTGTACCAAACCAACCTAATATTGCAGCTGATCGGTTATTAGAAAATATTTCGAGAGATAATGTACAAATTTCAGGTAAAACAGAATCAAATATTGCATCGATTTGTTCGCTCGTGAAGAATGGTGTAGGTCTTAGTGTCATAAATCCGATCACTGCGAAAGATTTATCTTATAACGAGTTGAGCATGAAACCATTTATACCAACTATTCATTATTCATTTGGCCTTATTTATAAGAAAAATTGGCGAGGAAACAAACTCATTAAGATGATAAAAGATAGTTGTGAATTAGAAATTAGTTTGAGAAAAAGTGTATTAAATTGAAATGCGTAGCAATATATAAGACTATAGTCATTAAAAGGTTATTAACTGACCGGCAAGTAAGTGAACGGAAAATAGGGAACAAAATATGGATTTAATCGAACTCTTAGCGGCAATGGTAGTACAGCAGGCCTCAGATCTTTTTATTAGTGTTGATAGTGAACCACTAATAAAAGTTGAAGGTAAGATGCGACCTGTGAGAGATATTAGGTTGAACGAAGAAAACAATCATAAATTAATTTTCTCGATACTTGACGAAGCCGAACAATTAACCTTCGCAGAGGAGAAAGAACTCAATAAATCACTAAAAATAGAATCACTTGGGCGTTTTAGAATTAACGTTTTTCGACAAAGTGGTGAACCTGCGATGGTTGTTCGATATATTAAAAAAATCATTCCATCAATTGAGCAACTTGGATTACCCGAAACATTAAAAGATTTAATTATGCTAGAGCGAGGGCTTGTTCTATTGGTTGGAGCAACTGGAACAGGCAAGTCAACGACGTTAGCTTCAATGATTGATCATCGCAATACTAATCAAGCGGGTCATATTTTAACGATTGAAGACCCGATAGAATTTACTCATAAAAACAAAAAAAGTTTAGTTAATCAAAGAGAAGTGGGAGTTGATACTGATTCTTTTGAAATAGCATTAAAAAATGCTATGAGAGAAGCACCAGATGTTATCCTTATTGGTGAAATTCGAGATCGTGAAACAATGAAACAAGCCTTGATTTATGCGGAGACAGGCCATTTATGTTTAGCAACATTACATGCTAGTAATGCAAATCAAGCTTTAGAGAGAATATTTAATTTTTTTCCGGAAGAAGCTAAGCAACAAATTTTACAAGATCTAGCGTTAAATCTTCGTGCAATCGTTGCTCAAAGGTTATGTATTGGAATCGAAGATAAAAGAGTGGCTGCTATTGAAATGATGCAAGTGACCCCCTTTGTCAAAGAGCTAATCGCTTTTGGAAAAATTGAAGAAATCAAAAGTGCAATGGAAAAGGCTGAGGATAAAGTTAATTTCACGTTTGATCAAAGTCTTTATAAGTTAATAAGAGACAAAAAAATATCTTTGGAAGAAGGGTTACGTAAAGCTGATTCTAAGAATAATTTATCCCTTAAGTTTAGGCTTAAAAAAGATGAACAAGGAAACCCGATGGGTGAGCTAACTAGCACCGCTCCAACCGTAGGCTTTTCTGTTGATAAAAATGCCCCCTTTGAGACTTATACCAGTTATTCGATTAAACCGCTGAAACTAAATGAAAGTACTCAAGCTCCAATTCAAAAGCTTAACATGGCTCTGATGTTATCACTGGATAATAAAGGTCTCAGATTAGTCAGTGAGGGTGGCGACCTAGAAGTTCAATATGCATTAGGTATTAAGCGAGAAGAAGGATTACGTTTGGAAGAAATCTCAGGACAAAAAGATCACTTCGATTATTCTAACTCTGAAGATAAAGAACATACGACTATTATGATTAATATTGTTGATACACATATCGGGAAAGCAATTTTCAGAATAACAGCGAGTAAAAAGAAATCGATTTACCAAGAAAGCCAAGGTGAAATCAGTTCGGGAATTAAAGCGTTATTGACTAAATTTCCAGTGAGTAATTAATTCTGAAATATTTATGGCAACTCGTTCAATAGTCTAATGATCAAATCGGGTTCAGAAAAGGGAAGTAGATGTTGTTGAGTAGTTAATTGAATATATTTTCCATTGTCTGAATTATTAGCTAAAGACTTATAATATTGAATAGCTTCCATCTTCCATTTTAGAATATTTTTTTTATCCTTTTCGTTATCGCTGGAATCAATATATTGTTGTTCGAAATTGGTGTCGATAATTGTAATATTTAATGTAGATGGTATTTTTAAGTTTTTGGCTAAAGATAAATCTTGATCATAAATGGCGACTTCGGAAAAAAGGTTCTTAAGATTATTTTTATGTAAACGTGATTTAAAAATAGTTCTGATATAGTTCCAATCAGTATCTTGGTCATTTTCTGCTAGCTTCTTTAGCATAGTCATTTCAATATCATTTTTTTGCTTCGCTCTTTGAGTATACTTCCCTTCATCTATATATAAAAGATAATCTTTGAGATTGTCTTTAAAAGGTTTGGCATCTTTAGAATATCGCCCAATCGAGTAGGACAATAATACATCGGGATCAATCAGAATAGCTGATTTAACAACTGATTGGTTGTTGTTTGATAAATATTGAAATAGGGATATATTGGAACTCGAAAAGGTGAGCAGTTTCACCTGTTCTAGTTTTAATTCTTCAAATATTAGTTTAAGCAAATTGCCAAATTCAATATAGCCGACTTTATTTGTAGAAGTTGCCGTTATTTGACCTGGACGATCGATACTTATTACTCGATGTGTTTTAGCAATCTTAGGTGCGAGTCGAGCAAACCAAGCAGAATCAGAATTCCAGCTGTCAATAGGGCCTGATAAGAGAACAATTGTTGGTTTATTTGTTTGCGCGGAACCTTGAATTTCTTGATTATTGTGCCAATGGGTGATGTTTATCTTTTGATTGTCTATTGTTGTAGTTTGAATTTTGTAAGATGCATGTGATGACAAAGAAAAAAATATAGTAGCAGTCATTAATAAACGTAGCATTATATTATCTCGAACAAATTTGGATGTGATAAATAAATCCTCCCTTCCATTAGAATAGTTGTTATTCTAATGGAAGGTGAATAAATAATAGATTTCTTTAGCTATTTACTAGGCATTAACTATTTAAGATGTTTAGCTAAAAACTTTTCCATTTTTTGATAAAGCTCTATACGGTTTTCTTCTTTTCTGAAACCATGACCTTCATCTTTTTTCATAATCCATTCGTTATCGGATAATTTAATGCCTCTATCGTCTAGAGCTTCACGTAAATCATAAGCATGTTGTTTAACAACTCGAGGATCCTGTGCGCCATGGACAATCATTAAAGGTGCTTTGATTTTATCAACATGAGCGAGAGGAGACATTCTGTTCATAAGCTCTTTGTCTTTAGGGTCACCTATTTGAACTTTTAATAACTCTTTCGCTGGTTCCCAATGTTTCGGCATTGAAGTAAAAAGCAAACCTACATCAGTTACCCCCACGTAATTAATACCGCACTTGTACAAATCAGGTGTAAAGGTTAAACCTGCCATGGTTGCATATCCCCCGTAGCTTGCTCCATAAATACAGACACGTTCAGGATCAGCAATACCTTCTTTGACAAGGTAGTTAACGGCATCTGTAAGGTCATTTTGCATTTCTGCTCCCCATTTTCCACCATAAGCCGCTTGTTCAAAACTTCGACCATAACCACCAGAACCCCTGTAGTTAACTTGTACGGTCGCGTACCCACGACTAGCAAAGAATTGATGCTCAGAATTGTAACTCCAGCGATCTCTAACCCCAAAAGGTCCACCATGTGGGTTAACGATTAATGGAACTTTTTTCCCAACAGAAGCTTTTGGTAGTGTTAAATAACCTCGAATAGTTAATCCATCTCTACTTGTGAATTTAATTGGTTTCATTGGAGACATTTGTTCAGGGTCGATTGCTTGCATTAATGTTAACAAGTGGCGAACATTATTGGTTTTTTTATCAAATAGATAATAGTTACCGGGATCTTGATCATCATTAACTAATAGAACTTGTAGCATTTCGTCTTTAGACTGGCTTGCAATATTGACTCTTTTACCGGGAAAGGCATCGGATAAACTTTTCATTTGAGCTTTGATATTTTCATCAAAATAAACGATATGAGGGTAATCATCAAAGTAACTGACACCAATTAACTTTTTTTGTTTTCTAGAAAAAATTGGTCCACCCATATCAACAACATCATGACCATATACCATTTCACCCATTTTGTCGGTTTCTGGGTTATAGGTGTATATTGCATTCCGATCTCTACCAACATTTGAAGCGACATATAGTGTTTTATTATCGAAATCAAAACCTAATGGAGAGATACCCTCATCAAGAACATTAAACTCTTTTAAAACCCTAAAGTCTTTTTCACCTTTTGATTTATAATGAAATTTCCCTTTTAAACCACTTAGAGATAATGCCCCTCTGACATCTCCATCATGATCAACTAACCATGAACTTACATCACCAGGGTTTTTTGCAATCATTTTCATTTTTGGGTTCTTTTTGCGCTTTTTACTCCAGCTGCTATCTAAAGGGAGTTTATATAAATCTGGAGCACGAACTTTCCGGCTGTTAAATTGTACTAGAATATGCTTGGGATCATCAGGTAGTGTGTGAATAACCGATGCAGATCTAATTCCCGAAGAGCTTACGGATGAACCAACCAATTCGTTAATTTTGGATCTTCCAGTACGATTAACTACAAAAAGGCTAAATGCTTCGTTGCCGTCACTATCCATTGTAAAAACGAGTTGATCATTGTTCGCCCAAAAAAAACTGGCTATATTTTGATCTTTTAGTCCCGTTAAGGCACGTACATTTTTAAGACCATCAACATCCATTACCACAATATTTCTACGATCATTAATTGGGGAAAGAACGGCTAAATATTTCCCATTAGGGGACAATTGTAGGCCGGAATATTCTGGGTTTTTGAAAAAATCTTTGACTGGTATATCGGAAGGTTTACTGAAAGCGCTAGTAGAAATAATACTGATAAGGAGTATTAATCCTATTTTTTTAAGTAAATTCATTATTTTTCATCCCTCATCTCGTTAGTTGCTTTAATTATACAAGGTGCAATATTAAACAATGTAGTATAGCTAATTATAGAATAAGAGCAGAGTCTACCTAATCAACAAGAGCTATAGCAATCGTTAAGCGTAAGTAATTGTAAATAGATTAGTCTATTAAAACATTTATTTATTACAAACAAAAAGCTTAATTTACCCGTACAATCATATTTAAAAGGGATCTGGGAATAAGAATAATGTTAAAATGAACTAACTAATTTGATTTCAGTTATCAACAAAATGCCTAAAGAAAAATCTAATAATGCCTCTTCAGGTCAAGACGTAAGTAAAGCTAAAATTGGCTTTGTTTCTCTCGGCTGCCCCAAAAACTTAGTTGATTCGGAGCGTATTCTCACTCAGCTCAAAACGGAAGGTTATGATGTCGTGCCGAGTTATGATGATGCGGAGCTCGTTATTGTTAATACTTGTGGCTTCATTGACAGTGCGGTTCAGGAGTCACTTGATACCATCGGAGAAGCACTAGCTGAAAATGGTAAAGTTTTGGTGACAGGGTGTTTAGGTGCCAAAGATGATGAGATCAGAGAGATTCATCCTAATGTTTTAGGTGTGACAGGTCCTCATGCTTATGATGAAGTTCTCAGCCAAGTACACCAATATATACCAAAACCTAAACATGATCCCTTTGTTAGTTTAGTTCCTGATCATGGAATCAAGTTAACGCCTAAGCATTTTGCTTATTTAAAAATTTCTGAAGGCTGCAATCACCGATGTACTTTTTGTATTATTCCTTCGATGCGTGGCGATTTAGATTCAAGAGCTGTAGGCGATGTTCTTAGTGAAGCCAAACGTCTAGTTAATGCTGGAGTTAAAGAGCTACTAGTGATTTCTCAGGATACGTCCGCTTATGGCGTTGATACCAAATATCGCACCGGCTTTTGGGATGGTATGCCCGTTAAAACTCGTTTATTGGAATTATGTGAGCAATTATCGAAAATGGGTGTTTGGATTAGGTTGCATTACGTTTATCCTTATCCAAGCGTTGACCATTTAATTCCTTTGATGGCGGAAGGAAAAATTCTACCCTATTTAGATATACCCTTTCAGCATGCAAGTCCCCGCATTTTAAAGTTAATGAAACGACCGGGAAATATAGATAAAACTCTAGAGAGAATTAAAAATTGGCGAAAAATCTGTCCGGAGTTGATTATTCGTTCAACCTTTATTGTTGGTTTCCCGGGAGAGACTGAGCAGGAATTTGAAGAATTATTAGACTTTTTAAAAGAGGCACAGCTCGATCGAGTGGGTTGTTTTGCTTATTCACCGGTCAATGGTGCAACCGCGAATGAACTTCCTGATCCAATTGATGAGGAGATTAAGCAAGAGCGCTTAGAACGTTTTATGGCGGTTCAAGAATCTATAAGTGCTGCTAAATTAAAGCAAAAAATTGGACAAGAATTTTTGATATTAATTGATGAGGTTCATCCTGATGGGGCGGTCGGCCGTAGTTATGCCGATGCACCTGAAATTGATGGCGTTGTTCATTTAACGGATGAGTTTGATGTAAAACCGGGCGATCAAATTTGGGTACAAATCATTCATTCGGATGCGCATGATCTTTGGGGTGTTAGAGTAGAGGACTAAATTTTCTTTTCAGGTTCAGAATCAGATCCAAACTCAGACTAAAAATTTGCTCCACTAGCCAACCACACAACAAACTTAGGATCTTTTGATATAACTTCGACCTTCGAAAAATATTTATTTAAATAACCTCTATATTTTAAATGACGATTAGCGACCACTCTAAGTTCTCCAGACGGCTTTAGTTTTTTTGCGGACTCTTTGAACATTTTATTTGCAATTGAAAGTGTTTGTACATTTTGTTGATGGAATGGAGGGTTACATAAAATATGATCGTAAGAATTGTTAGGTAACCCTTCCAAAACATCAGTGACGAAAAAATCAACCGTTGAATCAATATTTGCCTTAAAGGTTCGTTTGGCAGATTCTACTGCCAACCAAGACTCATCAGTAAAAGTTACTTCAATCTCGGGGTTTTGTTTGGCAGCAAATGTACCTAACACACCTGAGCCACAACCTAAATCAATGAGTTTTTGATTTGGTTGAGTTATCGGCATGTACTGTAATAAAACGCGGGAACCTATATCTAAACTATCTCTTGAGAAAACGCCGGGCAAACCAATAACGGTTAATCCATGTTGTTGAAGTTTGTACTGTGCTGAATTAGTTTGAAGAGATTCTGGAATTGTTTGGTTATGTGGTGATTTCTGATTGTTTAAAGAGTATTGTGAAAAAATTAAGCGAGCCTTTTTCTTAGCTAAAGATGTTTTGGTTTCACCAATAATCGATTCGAATAAATTAAGATTAGATTTATGAATTTCTTTGGTCATTCCACTAGCAATGATTGTGGTCTTTTGATTAATGTGTGGTAACAAGCTTTTCAACTGGAAACCTAGCAAGCTATTGTGCTTTGGAATTCGAATAATGACTCGATCAAAAATTAATTTGTCTGGAATAACTTGTTTACATTGATTTATATGCAAGATGTTTTTCAGATTTAGGCCATTCTGTTTTAGGTTTTTTCCAATCGCTTTTTTAGATAAAAAAGAATCGGTCCAATAATAAGTTTGGTAGTTGGATAATGCACAAGTGAGTGCACCAAATTGGTCGTTAATAATGAGGATTTGTTCGTTCGGAGAAATCGCTTGTTGTGAAATCCACTCAAGAAGATATTCATCGGCAGCATTCCAAGCTTTTAACGAAACATCTTTTGTTTCAGGAAAACGTTGTAAAGTTAATTCTTCTATAGAAACAATTTTATCTGACATAAGGAAGTTTTCTAAAAGCCTGAACTTTTGTCATCATCTTCATCGTCGTAACCCGACTTTGAAGGATCGTAATCCTTGGGGATTTCAAAATCTTTAGAGTTTAATAAAGTCATCATGCCGCCCACAATAAGTACAAAGACCAAAAATATTACAATGATTGCTGTCCACATTGGTCTTAGTTCCTTTGTTTATTAACTATTAGTCAATAGTTTTTCTAAAATTAGAAAATAAATATCAGAAAGACTATCTAAATCGTTAACTGATACAAACTCGTTTACTTGATGAATACTGCTGTTAATTGGTCCAAGTTCAACTATTTGCGCGCCCATTTTTGCAATAAAGCGACCGTCAGATGTCCCGCCACTGGTTTGTTTTGATGTTTCAATTCCGCAGATTTTTTTAATTGCCTCACTGGTAGCATCAATTAATTCAGTTGCTTGTGTTATAAAAGGTTCACCGTTAAGTTTCCAGTGGAGTTCACTGTTGTCACAATATTTATCGATAAATGATTGCATTTTTGTCTGTAATTCATTAGCGGTAAACTCTGTGGAAAATCGAAAATTAAATTCGATATCAATTTCTCCGGGAATGACATTACCAGCTTCACCGGCTTTTATATTTGTAATTTGTAAACTTGTGGGAGGGAAATTTTCATTGCCTTGATCCCATTGAATTTTTGTAACCTCTTCTAGGAAATAAGCCGCAGTGTGAATTGCGTTATCCGCGAGATGAGGGTAAGCAACATGACCTTGAACTCCATGAATGGTTAGCCAGCCGGTTAATGAACCACGTCGACCAATTTTTATCACATCGCCAAGCTTTTCTGTTGAAGAGGGTTCGCCGACTAGGGCATAATCGACAGGTTGATTTCTTTTGATTAATTCTTCAACGACCTTAACTGTTCCGTTAATAAATGGACCTTCTTCATCACTGGTAACTAAAAAAGCTATGTCACCTTTGTGGTTAGGATGCTTTTCAATAAAACGATTTGTCGCACTGATCATTGCCGCGAGAGAACCTTTCATATCCGCAGCGCCACGGCCATAAAGTGTGCCATCTATTATTGTGGGAGCGAAAGGCGGAGTATTCCATTTATCAAGATTACCGGCTGGAACGACATCTGTATGTCCTGCGAAGAGAAAAACGGGATGATCGTTTCTATCAATATGCTCGCTTAATTGTGTGCTTTTTTTTATTGCCCATAAATTTTTGGTATCATGAAAATCCATCTGTTCAAAAATAAAACCTGACTCTTTTAATAACGATCGAATATATTCCTGAGAGCCTGCATCGTCAGGAGTGACGGATTCTCTTGCGATAAGATTTTTGGCGATCTCAATAGTATTCTTGTTCATTATTTATTTTATTCGTATGGTTATAATTTAGTTGGTTATAAGAATAGTTCATCCCAATCTTGCGCTTTAAAACCAACGGACCAAAAAACGCCATTAAATATGACTGGGCGTTTTACCACGGTTGGGTTTTCTTGAATCAATTTAATAATGGATGATTGATCATTTAATAACTTATCTTCTGATGGGATTTTTCGCCATGTTAATCCGCGTTTGTTAATTAGTTTATCTTTTTCAACATCCTTTAGCCAATCAGTGATGAGTGACTCACCAAGCTCAATGGTTTTTAGGTCATTAAATTCACAGTCAATTTGCTTTTCACTGAGCCATTTGATGGCTTTTCTAACGGTGTCGCAGTTTTTAATTCCGTACATTTGAATTATTTTTGGCATAATTTATTCCATTCTCAACAAATCGTTAATAGAGGTTTTTGAGCGAGTTTTTTCATCAACTTGCTTTACTATGACAGCGCAATATAAATTACATGAACCGTTTGATGAAGGCAGGCTTCCTGATACGACTACCGAACCAGCTGGAACTCTTCCATAAGTAATTTCACCGGTGTCACGATTATAAATTTTTGTGCTTTGGCCGATAAAAACACCCATCGAAATAACACTGCCTTTTTCGACGATAACGCCTTCAACAATTTCGCTTCTCGCGCCAATAAAACAATTATCTTCAATGATCGTCGGATTGGCTTGAAGCGGTTCTAATACACCGCCTATACCAACGCCGCCAGATAAGTGAACATTTTTCCCTATTTGTGCGCATGAGCCGACAGTTGCCCAAGTATCTACCATGCTTCCTTCATCGATATAAGCACCAATATTAGTGTAGCTGGGCATTAGCACGACATTTTTAGCAACATAACAACCGCTTCTTACAATGGCTTGAGGAACGACTCTCACGCCCATTTGGTTAAATTCTTCGCTTGTAGTATTAGCATATTTTAACGGAACTTTGTCAAAATAGGCGGTATGTCCGGCTTCGATTTTTTCATTATCTCTAATTCTAAATGATAACAATACCGCTTTTTTTGCCCATTCGTTGACTTTCCATCCTTCGTCTGTAGGCTCCGCTACTCGAAGTTCCCCTCTGTCTAGTCGATTGAGCGTCTCGTTGACCGCACTTAATAATTCTTCAGAAACATTGGAAGGGTTAATGTTTTTTCGATTTTCAAAAGCTTGTTCAATTATAGATCTTAAATTATTCATCAAGGGGGCTCGTTTTGGTTTATTAATGTTAGTTATTTAAGTTGTTGGTTGATTGCCATTTCTATTGATTGACGAGTTTCAATATTCGAAATTGCACTATTATCTTTGTGACTGATAATGAACGTATCTTCCGCTTTTTCACCGAGCGTTGTGATCCTTGCATCATGGATTCGAATATTACAACTTTTAAAAGCTAGGGCGAGTAGTGCAAGTAATCCCGGACGATCTGCGCAAACAATATCCAGCCGAGTATATTGGCTAAATTCGTCATTAGAAAATACTATTTTGGTATTAACATCAAAATGCTTAAATTGACGCGGCATTCGTTTTCGGAAAGTAACGTTAGTCAGGTCAAGGGATGATATATTTCTCTTTATTGCGCTTTTCAATTTATTTTGTTTATGCTCTTTAATAATCGGTTTATTGGTATCATTTAAAGTAAAAAAGCTATCGTAACAATAACCATTTGTACCGGTATAAATGCTAGCACCTTGAATATTAAGTTCATGTTGGGCAATAGTAATCGTTAACCGAGCAAATAAATCATCGATATCTTTACTATAAACAAATATTTCACTTCCACCGCTATCAAGTCTTTTTCTGATCGCAACAACACTCGGTTGTATTTCTTGCTTTCTATCGATTTGCTGTAAGATACACTTACTATGCCAAGCGATTGTTTTAGATGGGTTTTTTTGAAAATAAGCTTTGTCTAAATGCCGCCAATAGTATTCAATATCTTCAACTATGTAGCCTTCATCGGTTAAAATATCTAATGCATCTTGCTTTGTATCCTCCCAGTTTTCCAAATACCGAATTTGATCATTTTTTAAATAAGCTAAAGTTGTTAATGCTAGTTCTTTTAGTAACGAATCTTTCCATGATGTCCAAAGCGAGCGATTAGTTGCTCTTATATCTGCAACTGTAAGAATATAGAGAAGTTCTAAGCGCTGTGGCGTTTTAACGAGTTCAGCAAATTTTTTTATTACATTAGGATCTGATGTATCGCGTTTTTGAGCAATCAAGCTCATTAATAAATGGTTAGCTACCAGCCAGCTAATTGTTTGGCTGTCTTCTTCATTAAGGTTGTGTTTTCTACAAAAATTTAATGCTTCTTGAGCGCCAATTTCACTGTGGTCACCTCCACGCCCTTTACCTATATCATGAAATAGGCCAGCCAAATAAATGAGTTGAGGACTATTAAGTTTGTGCATTATTTCGCGACATAAAGGGAAAGTGGCTTGTGACTCTTCGTCCATAAAATCGGTTAAGTTTTTTAATAAAAACAATGTATGTTCGTCAACTGTATAACTATGAAACATGTCGTATTGCATTTGGCCATTAATCTTTTTAAATGTAGGAAGATAATCAGATAAAATGCCACTTCTCTTCATCAAAAACATTGCTCTCGATGAGGTATGTTTAATATTCCAAAATTGAATAAAAAGTTGTTTATTCGTTTTCGAGTTAAGAAAATTTTTGTCAATTTTATTTCGCGCTGCTCGAATCGCTCGTAGAGTAGAAGCTGTTATCCCACGTATTTCACTATTTTCCGCAACCAAATGAAATATTTTTAACAGTTGGCTTGGGTTTAAATTAAACAAATTGGGTTCGATTGCATCGATTCGATGGTTAACTAATTGAAAATCATCATCAATTTTTTTTGCAGGGCTAGCGAAGGTACTTTTTGAAAAAGTCTCTTCTAAGGATTGAATTAATATATCGCTGATATTTCGAATAATGAGTACGCTTCGGTAATAACGTTTCATCATCTTTTCTACAGCGAGTAGATTTTTACTATCTTTAAATCCCATTAGTTTTGCGATGTCTTTTTGATAGTCAAATAGTAATCTATCTTCAGCTTTACCACTGACAAGATGAAGGGCAAACCTGATCTTCCAAATGAAAAATTGGCATTTAACCAGTGCATAATATTCTTTTTTTGTAACAATATTTTGTTTGATAAGCTGTAACAGGGATTTAGGGTAATAGTATCGCTGGGCTATCCAACCAATCAGCTGAATATCCCTTAGCCCACCGGGGCTAGATTTAACATTTGGTTCAAGATCATAAGACGAGCCATCGAATTTTTTATATCTCTGTTTTTGTTCGTTCGTTTTAGCAACAAAAAAACATTCTGCATCCCATATCTTATTTGGCGAAGTCAATTCTTTCATTTGTTGGTAAAGGATATTGTTTCCACAGAGTAGTCGAGATTCCATCAAATTAGTGACCACTGATAGATCCTTTTCTGCAAGACTAACACACTCTTTAAGATTACGAGTTGCATGTCCTAAGAGCAGCCCGGTATCCCATAAAAGAGTAATAAATTGAGAGAGTAAAGATAATTGTTTTTTGTCTGGCGATTCCGAAACGAGAATCAATAAGTCGATATCAGAAAATGGATGGAGTTCACCTCGACCATAACCACCTACAGCTATTAGGGAAAAGTCGTTAGTTATATTAAGATGTTTCCATAGAGCAGATAAAAGGATATCAACATGTTGAGAGCGTGCAGTTACTAATTCTCGAATATTGATACCAGCATTAAAGCGTTCTTTTAAACTCCCTTTGGATTGGGTATGAAAGTCCTTTAACTGAGTTAATAAATTCTTTTCAGAATGAATGGTTAAAGAATAATCAAGATCAGACTCTTTCATTAGCTAAAACGGAAACAAAGCTTTCAAGCGAAAATAATTAAATCGTTTTAAGCTTTGATTTTCCGAATACATCATTTAAATCACTTCATCGGGGCGTTTTGTTAAAACCTCAACACCATCAGCCGTTACTAATAATGTATGCTCCCATTGAGCGGATAAGCTTTTATCTTTGGTAACCACCGTCCAATCATCTTTAAGGACTTTTGAATGACGTTTTCCAGCATTAATCATTGGCTCGATAGTAAAAGTCATACCCTCTTTTAAAACGGTACCTGTACCTTTTTTACCATAATGAAGTACTTGTGGCTCTTCGTGAAAACCTTCGCCAATTCCATGACCACAATATTCTCGAACGACTGAAAAACGTTCTGAGTGGGCATGTTGCGAGATTGCATAGCCAATGTCACCTAGTTGAACACCAGGTTTTACCATATTAATGGCTAAATACAGGCATTCTTGTGCGTTCTTAGCTAGGCGCTCAGCTAAAATAGAAGGTTTACCGATAAAGAACATTGCGGAACTATCACCATGATATCCATCTTTAATAACGGTAATATCAATGTTGATTATATCGCCATCTTTAAGTTTTTTGTCTGCAGGGATCCCATGACAAATGACATGATTAAGAGAGGTGCAGATGGATTTTGGAAAACCATGATAGTTAAGTGGGGCAGGAATCGCTTTTTGTACGTTCACAATGTAATCATGGCAAATCTGATTGAGTTCGTTAGTAGTGACGCCTTTTTTAACATAAGGCTTGATCATTTCAAGCACTTCCATCGTTAATCTTCCAGCAACACGCATTTTTTCGATTTGTTCTGGGGTTTTAATAATAATCGACATTCATTCTACCTAGGTCTTTATGATAAGCGTATTTTACGTTAATTCGGCGAGATTGGAAAATCTAAAAACATAATTGTTTTTACAGCAGTCTACAAAAACCAAGTGATTTTGGTTAATATTTTATAAGTTATAAAAAATAGTTGCCTACTTGTATAAGTAGGTGTAGGATAAGTAGTATAAAGTTCAGATTAAGTGAAAGCGGATTTGAAAAACAAATTAAATTGAACTTAAGAAAACAAAATATTGAATTAAAAAAGAAAATTATACCCCTGCGATTAAGTTATCTAATTTGAATTCACTTAATCATTAAATAAAACGTGTAATATATAAAATTGAAAGTGAAATATATTACCTATAACAAACTCGATTAGGTGGAGAACAAAATGGATGATAATCGTAAGCAAGCATTAACAGCGGCATTAAGTCAAATAGAAAGGCAGTTTGGTAAAGGCTCCGTTATGAAAATGGGTGATGTACAAGCCCAAAAAATGGATACTATTTCTACCGGGTCTCTTGGTTTGGATATTGCTCTAGGGATTGGTGGTTTACCTAAAGGACGAGTAATTGAAATATATGGACCAGAATCTTCAGGTAAAACCACATTAACTTTACAGGCTATTGCTGAATGTCAAAAAGATGGTGGCACAGCCGCATTTGTTGATGCAGAACACGCGCTTGACCCTGTTTACGCTGAAGCGCTTGGTGTTAACTTAGATAACCTATTAGTTTCTCAGCCTGATACTGGTGAACAAGCACTAGAAATTTGCGATATGTTGGTTCGTTCGGGGGCTGTTGATTTGGTGGTTATTGATTCGGTAGCTGCGTTAACACCAAAAGCAGAAATTGAAGGAGATATGGGTGATTCGCACATGGGGCTTCAAGCTCGTTTAATGTCTCAAGCTTTAAGAAAATTAACGGGTAATATTAAGCGTACTAATTGTACAGTAATTTTTATTAATCAAATAAGAATGAAAATTGGTGTTATGTTTGGTTCACCAGAAACAACAACGGGTGGTAATGCTCTAAAATTTTATGCTTCTGTCCGTTTAGATATCAGACGGATTGGTGCGGTTAAGCAAGGTGATGAAATTGTTGGTAATGAAACTCGAGTGAAAGTTGTTAAAAATAAAGTCGCTCCTCCGTTTAAACAAACTGAGTTTCAAATTTTATATGGGCATGGTACCTCGCGTATGGGTGAAATTATTGATTTAGGTGTAAAACAGGGAATCGTTGATAAGGCTGGCGCTTGGTATAGTTACAATGGTGACCGCATTGGTCAAGGTAAGGCAAAAGTAGCAGATTTTTTAACTGCTAATCCTGAAATTGCTGATGATATTGAAGCGCAAATAAGAGCTGCTTTGTTGCCTAATTTGGAGGATTCAGACGAGAAAAAAGAAAAAGTTAAAGAATAGACTTAAGCCAATCATCTTAGATATTAAATTGGTCTGCAGGAAAAAGGAACTTAGGTTCCTTTTTTTCTATTTATGATTTCACCATTTATTTAACAACTTAGTTATATGGAAGCTTGGAATCTCAGGAAATAAGACTTATATTAGAAGCTGTTTTAATTATTATGATTGATAAGACGTTGAGGATATTGGAATGATTACCTTTAAAAATAGAATATTTTTGTTAACAGGACTTTTGTTAGCCTTAAATGGGTGCAAAATATCTCCTCCCATCTCTGTTGATTACGATACTAATTATAATTTTTCTAAATTGCGTAGTTATGCATGGGTTGTCCCCAAAGAGTCCTTGAAAGTAACCACTCTTGATAATCGCCGACAAATTAATGCGATTGAGACCATATTAAGTCGCAAAGGTTTTGAAAAAACGACTGAATTTAAGAATGCAGATTTTTTACTAAAAACCCATACCGTCACTGATAAAAAAACTGATGTCGATGCCTTTTTTCGTACCTGGGGATATTATCCTTTTTATCATCCTCTAGGCTGGCCACATAGAGGCACTACAACCGTCGCAAGGGAATACGAAATAGGTACTCTGGTTCTTGATATTGTGGATGCGAATAAAAAGGAAGTGATTTGGCGAGGTTCGATTTCGAGAAAGCTTGGGATTTATACCAATAGAACCCCAGAGGAACGAGCAACGATCGCTCTAAGGAACGCTGAATTTTTATTAGAAAGTTTCCCTCCCAAGGAAATTAAATAGCGTAGCTCGAGGGGTAAATCTAGGTTAAAATGCACCAATGACTGAGGATGTAAATTCTTCGGAGACTTCCGAAGAGCTTCAAAAAGCAATTGCTTCAGGATGCAGAATGCTAGCTATACGTGAGCATAGCGAAAAACAAATTCGAACCAAGTTGCAAAAAAAGGGATTTTCTAAGCCCATTATTAACCTTTGTGTTGAATATTTATTAGAGCATGATTGGCTATCTGAAAGTCGGTTTTGTAATGCTTTTATTCGTTCTAGAGCAAATAAAGGTCAAGGTTTACAAAGAATAGTCGCAGAATTGAGTCAGCAACAGATAGCTCAATCTATTATCACGCAAGAATTGACAATTGAAGATATTGATTGGCAATCAATTTGTGAAACGACATTATTAAAAAAGCTATCTGTTTTTCCACCCTCTGATAAGGAGGGGTCAGATCGGACGAAGCAGTATTTAACAAGTGTTACTATAAAAAAACTTAAAAAATTAGAGAACTTTCTTCGATATCGTGGGTTTTCTAATGAAGAAATTAAATTTGCTACAAAGCAATACTTATCTATAAAGTACTAGGAGCAAGATCGAGTGAACATGACTACCAATGAGATTCGCGAAGCATTTTTGTCTTATTTTGAAGAAAGAGGACATCAGCGAGTAGATTCTGCACCATTAATTCCAGCAAACGATCCCACTTTATTGTTTACCAACGCTGGAATGGTTCCTTTTAAGGATTGTTTTTTGGGAACTGATAAGCGTTCTTATAACCGAGCGACGAGCTCTCAGCGTTGTGTAAGAGCGGGCGGTAAACATAATGATTTAGAAAATGTTGGTTACACGGCTCGTCATCATACATTCTTTGAAATGTTGGGGAACTTTAGTTTTGGTGATTATTTTAAGCAAGACGCTATCAAATATGCTTGGGAGTTCTTAACTGTCACACTTGGGTTACCAAAAGATAGGCTGTGGGTGACTGTTCATAATAGTGACCAAGAAGCTGAAAAAATTTGGTTTGAAGAAATAGGTATTGATCAAAATAAATTTTCTCGGTTAGGTGACAAAGATAATTTCTGGTCAATGGGTGACACTGGTCCTTGTGGACCCTGTAGTGAGATCTTTTTCGATCACGGCGACTCTGTTGACGGGGGTCCTCCGGGAAGTCCAGAAGAAGATGGTGATCGCTATATTGAAATTTGGAACTTAGTTTTCATGCAGTTTAACAGAGATAGCAAGGGGAAATTATCACCCTTGCCAAAACCTTCGGTTGATACAGGAATGGGATTAGAACGGATAGCTGCGGTGATGCAATCTGTTCATAATAATTACCATATTGACTTGTTTGATAAACTGATCAAATTCACTTCTAAAATTTTAAGCGTTGAAGATACTAATAATCAATCATTAAGAGTAATTGCTGACCATATACGTTCCTGTTCATTTATGATCCTTGATGGTGTATCTCCGGGTAATGAGGGAAGAGGCTACGTTTTAAGGCGTATTATTCGGCGAGCTGTTAGACATGGAAATAAATTAGGAGCCAAAGAGCCATTCTTTTATTTGTTGGTTGATGGATTAGTTGATGTGATGGGGGATGCTTATCCTGAGCTTAAGGCTAAGCGAGATTTTATTGTAAAGAGCCTTCAAACAGAAGAACAACAGTTTGCTAGAACATTAAATAATGGTATGAAAATCCTACAAGGCTATATAGAGGGAATGGAAGGCAAAGTTATTGATGGAGAAATGGTGTTTAAGTTGAAGGATACCTACGGATTTCCTGATGATTTGACTGCAGATATAGCGCGTGAAAAAGGCTTATCCATAGATAAAGAAAAATTTGATGAATTACTTGCTGCACAACAAGCGAGTGGTAGAAGTCAATCGAGTTTCGAAGTTGATTACAATCAGCGATTGGAAGTTGAAGGGAAAACCAGTTTTACCGGTTATAAGAACTTACAAGGCCAATCTCAAGTCCTTGATTTGTTAATTGAAGGAAACTCTGTTGATGCCATAACGGTTGGAACAAAAGCAGGGATTGTTTTATCTGAAACGCCTTTTTATGCTGAATCAGGAGGACAAGTTGGCGATAAAGGAATCCTCAGCGGTGAAGGTTTTGAATTTGAAGTGAATGATACGATCAAAGTTCAAGATGCTTTCTTGCACAAAGGTATTGTAAGAAGCGGGACTATCCAAAAAGGTGAGAAGGTTATTTCTAGTGTTGATGAAGCTTCTCGAAATGATACTGCGCTTAACCATTCAGCAACACATTTAATGCATGCTGCTTTAAGAGGTATACTTGGTGATCATGTACAACAAAAAGGTTCTTTGGTTGACAGTGAACGATTGCGGTTTGACTTTTCGCATCCTGTTGCAGTGACTGCTGAAGAGTTAGTCAACATTGAAAAAACCGTCAATCTTCATATTAGGAAAAATTATCCGGTAGAGACACAAGTAACCTCTATAGAAAAAGCCAAAGAGTCTGGTGCAATGATGTTATTTGGTGAAAAATATGGTGAAACTGTGCGAGTTTTATCTATGTCTGATTTTTCAGTTGAATTATGTGGTGGGACTCATGTTGAAAGAACAGGAGACATTGGCACATTTAAAATTATTAGCGAGCAAGGGATAGCTTCAGGTGTTAGACGAATTGAGGCGATTACTGGCGAAAGCGCTATTGAATATACTCAAAAGCAAGGTTGGTTGATTAGTCAACTAGCTTCTTCCCTTAAAACAGACCGAATGTCATTGAATGATAAGGTCGATCAATTGATCATGAAATCCAAAGATCAAGATAGAGAAATCGAAAAATTAAAAACTAAAGTATCTTCTAGCCAAGGTAATGACTTATTGGCGAATAAGCAAATTGTTGATGGCGTACCACTACTAGCTATTAAACTTGATTCAATGGACGCAAAAACGATGCGTAACTTAAATGATCAAATAAAGAGTAAATTAGGATCTGGAATTGTTGTATTAGCTTCTGTACATGAGAACAAAATTAATCTAATTGTTAGCGTTAGTAAAGATTTATTATCGACCTTCCATGCAGGAAATTTGATGCGCGAATTGGCAGCAAAGCTTGGCGGAAAAGGTGGAGGAAGACCTGATATGGCGCAAGGGGGTGGAAACAATATTGCAGCACTAGAAGAAACGTTAAATTGGGTTAAGGAATGGGTAAAAAAGCAATTATAATTAGATAGTTGCTAAGAAAGAATTAAATTGAATAGAAAAAAATTATTAAGTGACGGGGATATGGTCTATTGTTATACTAGCGACCCTTTTTTGTAAGACTGATCGGTAAAGGACGCAAAATAGTCTAAAAGAACCTTTTTAAGGAGATTGCAATGCTAATTTTAACTCGTAGAGTCGGTGAGACTCTAATGATCGGTGATGACGTAACCGTAACTGTATTAGGCGTCAAAGGAAATCAAGTACGTATCGGTGTTAATGCGCCTAAAGAAATCTCTGTTCACCGTGAGGAGATTTATATGAGAATACAGCGTGAAAAAGAAATGGGTACAGGCGAGTAATTTAGCCACTATTTTTTTGTAGTTAATTACCTGATTGGTCAAAAAATCATTTGATTTTTATAATCAATCAGGTAGTATTCCACCCCGCAAAAGTGACGTAAAATTTGGGTCATATTTTTTGCAAAATAATTATTCCTTTGTAATATCGGAGAGATGGCCGAGCGGCTGAAGGCGCTCCCCTGCTAAGGGAGTATGGGTTTTATAGCCCATCGAGGGTTCGAATCCCTCTCTCTCCGCCATTCTTATATAGAATAATTATCAAAGACAAGATAAGGTTTGACAAACTTATATTCGATAAGGATAATACCGCTCCTTTCGGTCACCAGACCATTAGGGGAATGAGCAAATTACGCGCATGTAGCTCAGCTGGATAGAGTACCTGGCTACGAACCAGGCGGTCGGAGGTTCGACTCCTTCCATGCGCGCCATACAGTGAAACCGGGCAATGCCCGGTTTTTTTGTACCAAAAAAAACCAAACCTGCTAAAATATATAATATTGATAAAGTTCTTCGAAGGTATTGGCTCGTTATGAAAATCCACATTGTTAAGTTATCCTTTATTTCAATCTTAAGTTGTTTATTACTTTTAAAATTAACCGGATGTGCGACGATGAGTGAGTCAGAGTGCAAAGTTGCTAACTGGGAAATTATTGGTATGGAAGATGGTAATAAAGGACGTCAAACTTCGTACATTGGTGAGCATCGACAGGCTTGTTCTGGTTATGCAGTGGCTCCTGATCTTAATGCCTATCTCAAAGGCCATGCAGAAGGGCTTAAACAATTTTGTACTGAATCAAATGGTTATCAGCAAGGTTTGAATGGGTATCAAAATAACCAATTATGTCCGGCTGATTTAGCGAGAGGTTTTAATAAACGCTATGCAGATGGATATAGAGTTTATCAAGTGCGAGCTGAAATCGGACAGCTAAGTAGGAAAATTAAATCATCTCACTATCGATTAAGTAAAATATCTGAAACAACCAAGCTTAAAGAAGAGTCATTGATAAAGGATGCCACTCAAGAATACCGTCGAAGGGAATTGCTGGACGAGATTAAAGAGTTAGAAAGAGAGTCAGAGTCAATTATTATTGAGTTAGAGCAAATGGAGGCTCGTTTAGTGAGGTTGGAATCCAAATATCATCGCATGACTAATCAATTAAATTAACGATTATTAAAAATTATGCCGAGTGTTCAGTTTTCAATTTGCATTGAAGCCGATGAAATAGAAAAATATTATCGAGGACAGGCTCGTAATGTCGTGGTTAAAGCAACGAACGGGTTAAAGATTCAATTTCCTGCTAATTTGTTACTTCCTTATGTCTCTCATAGCGGAGTAACAGGTCACTTTGTACTAAATTATGATGATCGAGGCAAAGCAGAATCTCTGCGTCGATTGTAACTAGTTTAATAGAGAGTAAAAATAATTCAAATATTCGTGTCAATTCCTAGAATTTATCCTACAATTACAAAGATTTAACCGTATTTATTAAGGTCTTCTCTGAGTATTTGATCTAACTCAGACTTGTTGATTAATAAAGGCAATATAATTAGGCCATAGAATTTTTATAATGCATGACTCTTTGTTTAAAAAACCAAACTATCTAACGTTAATTGAGTCGTTTTAATGTTAGTCGAACATTCCTAAAGGATTTATCATGTTAAATAGCCAAAATCCCCAAGATAGCGTTTTATTCAGAAATGTACTGAAACTAATTGAATCAAAATTTCGCAAAAAGCAAGCTGCGTTAGTTTCAGAATTTGCACGCTATTTTTGCACTAATATTACTTCTGGCGATGTTGAATTTAAAACGGCAAATGATCTTTATTCGCCGATTGTTAGTCTTTGGCAATATTTGCAAGATACCTCTTCTGGAAACGATATACGTGTTTATTCGCCAGAACTTGAGAACGATGGATGGCAAACGCAGCACAGCGTTATTGAATTGGTTCATCCAGACATGCCCTTTTTGGTTGACTCGATAAGAATGGAGCTTAATCGAATGGGAGTAGGAGTCCATTTACATATTCATCTTCCTATGAGTATTCAACGAGACAAAAGTGGACGCATTAGTAAAATTCAACGACCCGGTAAATCAGATACAAAACCTGATATCACACCTATGCTACTTGAAATTGACCGTCAGTTAGAGCAGGCAGAGCTAGACTTAATAAAGTCTAACTTGCAAAATATATTGAAAGACGTGACAGTTACGGTCAAGGATTGGAAGCCGATGTGCGAGAAACTAAATCAAGCCATCGATAATATGAATAACCTTCCAAAAGTATTACAAAGTGCGAAAAATACTGAAAGTAGAGATTTTCTAAATTGGATTAGTGCCAATCATTTTACCTTGCTTGGATATACCTATTATGAATTTAAGGATTCTAAGAGTGGTAAGCGTTTAGTACCAAAGCGAAGTTCCAGTCTTGGTTTACATTCACTCGAAAGTTGGAAGCCGAAACCCTACAATTTAGATGAAATGCCTAAAGGTGCTAGAAACTTATTGTTGAAAACAGATAACCTACTTGTTTTAACCAAATTAAGTGCTGTATCTAAAGTTCATCGTCCGGCTCATATCGACTATGTCGGTGTTAAACGAGTAAACAATAAAGGGGAAATTATTGGCGAAGATCGTTTTATCGGTTTGTATACTTCGGCTGCATATAATATCAATCCAATGAGTATTCCCGTTTTACGGCAAAAGATTTTGGTCGTGCTTGAAGAGTCGGGCTTATCCGATTATGAACATGATAAAAAGGTTCTCAAGAACATTTTAGAAACCTACCCTAGGGATGAATTATTTCAAACAGGTTATGCAAACCTTTTAGAAACATCTGTTGGAATTTTGCAGATGCAAGAAAGACCAATTGTCAGATTGTTTATACGAAGAGACCCTTATGGCCGATTCTTTTCTTGTTTAGTCTATGTGCCAAGAGAGATCTATAACACTAAGATTCGATTAAGAGTAACGGAAATCTTAGAAGAGCGATTAGGGGCTACTGGACCGATTCAATTTACCACAACATTTTCTGAATCCACACTTTCACGCCTTCATTTTATAGTTCCAGCTGAGAATGCAGAAAATGTTAATTATGACGTCAATTCAATTGAAAAAGATTTACAACAATCAGCTCGAACTTGGGAAGATAACTTAGCCGATTCATTACTTTCTTCTTACGGAGAGGCAGAAGGAAAACGGCTGATTAAAAAATATGAAAATGCTTTTCAAGCGGGTTATCAAGATGACTATACCATTGTATCGGCGGTACTTGATATTAAGCATATGGAATCTTTATCAGATGAACATGAATTAAGCATGTTGCTTTATCGTTCGCAGGAAGAAGATGAAGAACGAATTAAATTTAAACTTTATTTTAGAAATCAACCCAAACCTTTGTCCGATGTTATGCCCATGCTTGAAAATATGGGGCTCAATGTTATCGGAGAAAAAGCGTTTAAAATAAGGCCTGTTAACGGCGCTATTCGTTGGGTTAGTGATTTTGAAATGAAACATGCCAGTGGTGAAAAACTAAATCTTGATGAGTTAAAACATAAGTTCCAAGATGCCTTTAAAGAAGTTTGGTCTGGAGATGCTGAAAATGATGGCTTTAATCGGCTAGTTTTAGGTGCTTCACTTGATTGGCGAGAGACTGCATTGTTAAGAGCTTACGCCAAGTACATGTGGCAAATAGGTTCAAATTATTCACAGCATTATGTTGAAGAAACCTTAGCTGCTTATCCAAATATGGCTCGTTTAATAGTTGATTATTTTTATCAAAAATTTGATCCTTCGGCTAAAAGAGATCAAATAAAGGTTAAACAAATTCGCCAATTGATTCTCCGTGGTTTAGACAGTGTTTCTAATCTTGATCAAGATCGAATTTTTAACCGATACCTAGAATTAATTGATGTCACAATAAGAACTAATTTCTTTCAGTTAGATCAATCAGGGAAAGCGAAAAGTTATATATCTATAAAACTAACGCCAGCAAAAATTATTGATATTCCTCAACCTGCACCTATGTTTGAAATTTTTGTTTATTCACCAAAGTTAGAAGGTGTTCATTTAAGAGGAGGTAAAGTTGCTAGGGGTGGTTTGCGTTGGTCAGACCGAAAAGAAGATTTTCGTACGGAAGTTCTAGGATTGGTTAAAGCACAGCAAGTTAAGAACTCGGTAATTGTTCCGGTTGGAGCGAAAGGTGGGTTTGTTTGTAAGCGAAACCTTGCGGGTCTATCTCGTGATGAATTTATGGAAGAAGGTATTAGCTGTTACAAAATTTTTATCAGCGCATTGCTTGATGTTACTGATAACCTAGTCAAAGGAAAATTGATTCCTCCTACTAATGTGGTTCGTTTAGATGAAGATGATCCCTACTTGGTTGTTGCTGCAGATAAAGGAACAGCAACTTTTTCAGATATAGCTAATGGTATTTCTGAGAAATATAATTTCTGGTTGGGAGATGCTTTTGCATCTGGTGGAAGTATTGGCTATGACCATAAAAAAATGGGTATAACCGCTAAGGGGGCGTGGGAGTCAGTCAAACGGCATTTTATGGAAATAGGAGTAGATTGCCAAACAACGGACTTTACGGCTGTGGGTATAGGAGATATGGCGGGTGATGTTTTTGGTAATGGGATGCTTTGTTCTAGGCATACTAAACTTATTGCCGCGTTTAATCATATGCATATCTTTATTGATCCCAGCCCTGATGCAGAAAAAAGTTATGTGGAAAGGGAAAGACTATTTAATTTACCTCGTTCAAGTTGGGAAGATTACAATGCAAAACTGATTTCGAAAGGTGGTGGTATTTTTCCTCGTTCCGCTAAATCTATTTCGCTAAGTAAGGAAATTAAGACATGGCTTAACGTTTCCACTGACAGTATGACTCCAAATAAATTGATTAATACTATATTAAAATCGAGTGTTGACTTGCTTTGGAATGGAGGTATCGGTACTTATATTAAATCGACCAAAGAAACTCATGCGGAAGTGGGCGATAGAGCTAATGACAATCTTAGGGTTAATGGTAATGAGCTTACTTGCAAAATTATAGGTGAAGGAGGCAACTTAGGTGTTACTCAGCTTGGGCGTATTGAATATATGCAAAATGGTGGTCGAGGTAATTCTGATTTTATCGATAATGCCGGTGGCGTTAACTGTTCAGACAATGAAGTGAATATAAAAATATTGCTTAATCAAATTGTTGCTGATGGAGACATGACCGGAAAGCAGCGAAACAAAATTTTGCTTAGCATGACTGATGAAGTTGGTGAAATTGTCTTGAGAGAAAATTTTCTTCAAGCACAAACGATCAGTATCAGTGAGGAACGTTCAGCTAAAATGGTTAAAGAGCTAATGCGCTTTATTCATTGGATGGAAAAAGAAGGAAAGCTTGACCGTGGATTAGAGTTTTTGCCTGAAGACGAAGAACTATTAGAAAGAATGGCTTCATCAGAAGGTTTAACTCGCGCCGAACTTGCTGTATTGGCAGCCTACGGAAAAATGATCCTTAAAGAGGAATTATGCGTTCCAGAAGTTTCAAATGAACCTTATTATCAAGATGAATTGGTTGATTATTTTCCAACAGCACTGCGTCGTAAATATTCAAAGCAGATGCAAAAACATCCGCTTAAAAATGAAATTATTGCGATGCAACTAGCTAATGAAATGGTGGACTATTTAGGCAGTAATTTCGCATTTCGAACAACGGATGAAACAGGTGCCTCACCTTCAGATGTGGCAATTTGTTTTACTTTGTCAAAAGAAATATTTGATATGCCTAAGATTTGGGCTCAAATTGAGTTGCTTGATCATTCTATACCCGCATCAGTTAAGAACAATATGTTTTACCAAACCCAACGAATGATCAGACGTTCGACTCGTTGGTTCTTGCGTCATAGAAGGAAAAATTTAGCCATCCATCAAGGAATTCAATATTTTAAAAGCGGGGTGGCGGAACTTAAAAAGAATATTGGAAAAGTATTAGATACTGATGAGGTTGCTAACATTCAACAAGGAATTGATGGGTGGATAGAGCAAGGTGTACCCAAAAAATTGGCAGAAGAAGTTGGTTATCTAAGTACTCTTTTTTCTGGTTTAGATGTTGTTGAAATGTCTAAACTGACAGGCCAGAAAATTTCACTTGTCGGTGAAGTTTATTATAAATTGGGAGCTAAACTTGAATTGCATTGGTTCCTTGACCAAATAACAATGCAGCCCGTCGATAATCATTGGCAAGCTTTTGCCAGGGCGACCTTTAGAGAAGAGCTCGATTGGCAGCAACGTAGTTTGACTGTTGCGGTTTTGCATATGTCGATTGATAAGAAATCAGCGGAAGAAAGAATCATTGCTTGGATTATAGAGAATGAAGACCTACTCGACCGCTGGCAGCAAATGGTGGCAGATTTTAGATCGAGTAGTCGGCATGAGTTTGCTAAATTCTCAGTTGCATTAAGGGAGCTCTTAATACTTGTTCAAAGCAGTATTCGTGCTGCGGCTACAGCAAGAGAAGAGGATTTATCTTAGTTTATTATTAGCTTAAAGAGTATAGATTAAATGGGCCTCTCAAAAATTGATAGGCTCGTAATTATTCAAAATTAAATTAAGGCTGACAACGTTTCTTTATAAATTGATTTATTTTTGCGATCATAGCCTCTTTTTCTGCGTCAGATAAAAAGTATTTTTCCCCGTCATCACCAATCGTATAACTCCGATAACCTTTGGCTAATGTTCTTGCTTCATCTTTTGCATAAGCACAAGTTCGGAGTCGTTCTTTTTGTTCTTTCTCAGATTTTTGTTGTGCATATTGTTTATCATTTTCTTCTTCTTCAATAATATCTAAAACTTTATTTTTATGGCGCATTAAGGAAGAGGCACGCCTTTTTGCTTGATTGATTTCTTGAGACGTTGGTTGACGTTTCATCTTTACCGCTTCACTTTTTTTATCCACTGGTTTATCGGAATAGTGTACTTTTCCATTCTCATCAACCCACTTATAAACTTGTGCATTAACTTCAAGGATAGGGGATAGAATAAAAAATAAGATAAAAATTTTTGTGAACTGAATTATTTGTGTCAGATATTCCATTAACTTAATTACCAAATGATTAGTCATTAATCATAATTTTGCCACATTTGAACGGCAAAAAACTAGTTTTATTTCTTTAGAAGGGCGATTTTGTTGGTTAAATTGAAATCTAGTATCAAACAGACGTTTGGGTTACTTAACCAAAGTTAATCAATAAAACTGAGGAAATTGTATGAATACTTTAATACCAAAAGATACAGAAATTATGAGTTGGGACCCGGAAAACATGGATTCTTATTGGTCTCAGTGTCGGCAGGTAGATTCAAGGCCATTTGATACCAAATCATTGATTGGAGGTTATGGAAATCAGTGTGATAGCCAAGCGGCATTTAATCAGATGCTACACCGCTTGGAAAAGAAAAATAAGTTGCTTTAATCGGTATTATTTAAGCTTTATTTTTCTTAAAGATAATAAGTCGAACGCGAGTAACTAAATACAATGCCGAACCGGCGACAAGAATTAGCAAGCCAGACAAATCAGAAAGTGAAGAGGTACCACGACCACCAAAATACCATGTAAGTGAACCGCCTAAGACCATGATGATTCCGACCATAGCTTGCATTTGAAGAGAGTATCTTTTTTTAATATGAGTCATTCGTTTCTTTGATGCAAGTTGCTCTTCGCTAAGCCCTTCTGCGCTAGAGCTTTTGACCATATCGTATTGACAGCTAGAACAAGTTTTAGCCTTGTCTGATATTTTACTATTACACGAAGGGCAGTTGATGATGGCCATAATCTAGCTCCACTAAAGGTTAAATATTATAGACTTAGATTGTTAAGTTTCTATCTATGTAGATTACTAACCATCAAAGTCGATTGCGCTATTATACATGTAACAAGTGTGTTTTTAAATATCGAATAATCAGTTAATTATGAGATAAGCGTTTTATTAACAATCTCATAAATATCCTTACTAAGGTTTTTAGTAGATAGAATCTTTTCAAGTTGCTCTTTGATGATAGCTTGCCTTTTAGAGTCAAATTTTTTCCACTGCAAGAATTGTTTCGCCAAGCGAGCGCCAATTTGTGGGTTAACTTGATTTAATTTGATAACCATCTCACAGAGTAACTCATAGCCAGAGCCTGTTGCATTGTTAAACTGTAAAGTATTTTGTGAAACGAATGCGCCAACTAATGCTCTCACTTTATTTGGGTTAGTAATTGAGAATTTTTCATGAGAAAGTAACTTTCTAATTGTTTCGATAACATTTTCATTGTCATTAAAGACTTGGGCAGAAAACCATTTATCGAGGACTAACTCTTCATTTTTCCATTTTTGATAGAAATGATTAATTTGAGTTTGTTTTGATGAAATATTTGATAGCGTGATGGTTTGTAGAGCCGCTAATTCATCAGTCATATTGTGCGCATTAGTTAGTTGTTCGATAGCAAGTTTTGAATAACTATTCTCATTGCTTAGCATTAGGTAAGTTAAAGCGGTATTCTTTAAACGTCTATCGGCAGCGGTATCGTTAGTAGTTTTTTTGTTCAATTGATTATAAATAGATAACCAATTAGTTTCTAAACTACTCGCGATATATTTCTTTAGTTGACGATATTTATTGCCTAGGTTGTCAAATGATACCTTCTCAGTTTCGCCAATTAAGCTATTAAGGTTAGGTATTTGTACTGCAAGTGCTTTTAATGCATTGTCTAGAACTGCATCATTTAATATTTTATTTATCGCATCGATTACAACTAATAAATCAGCTTCTGGAATTGATAGAGTCGGGGCTAATAGAAGTTTCCCCATCAAAATTTGACCAGCATCCCAGCGATTAAAGGCGTTTGTATCGTGAGCAAATAAGCAGGCTAGTTGTTGTTGAGAATAATCATAAGATAATTTAACGGGAGCAGAAAAATCTCTTAATAAAGATGGAATGATGTTGGATACATTAAATGCTTTACTATTATCTTGTTTAAATTTAATTTCAATGGATTCTTGACTATTGCGTACAATAAATAGCGCTTCATCAGTCCAGTTTTGTTCAGCCTCTAATTTACTCTGCTCAGTGATTAACCTGAATGGTATAGTAGAACCGTCAGTATTTATAAAGCCAAATTTGATAGGGAGCATAAATGGTGCTTTATCTTTTTGGTTAGAAGGGACGGAACATCGTTGAGAAAAATCTAATCGAATATTCTGATTTGATAGATGTTCCATTTTTACAGATAAATTAGGTGTTCCAGCTTGACTATACCAATTTCTAAATTGTGACCAGTCAACATTGTTAGCATCTTCCATTGATTTAATAAAATCCTCACAAGTCACTGCTTGACCATCATGGCGTTCAAAATAACAATCCATTCCCGCTCTAAAACCATCTTTACCAAGTAGTGTATGCATCATTCGGATAACTTCAGCACCCTTATTGTATACAGTTACGGTATAAAAATTATTCATTTCTATATAAGAGTCGGGTCTTATCGGATGTGCCATAGGACCGGAATCTTCAGCGAATTGAGCTGCTCTAATCACTTTTACTTGATTAATTCTTTCAACCGATAGTGACTGCATATCTTCACTAAATTTTTGATCTCTAAAAACGGTTAGTCCTTCTTTTAAACTTAACTGAAACCAATCTCGGCAAGTAATTCTGTTGCCAGTCCAATTATGAAAATATTCATGAGCGATAACGCTTTCGACACCTTCAAAGTCGGAATCAGTTGCCATTTTAGGATGGGCGAGAACATAAGCAGTATTAAAAACGTTAAGTCCTTTGTTTTCCATTGCGCCCATATTAAAGTCGCCAACAGCTACAATCATATACAGGTCTAAATCATATTCGCGGCCGAAGTTTTCTTCATCCCAACGCATTGATTTGATCAAGCTATCCATCGCAAAACGACATTGTTCAAGTTTACCTTTATCAACAAATAATTTTAGTTCAACTTGCTTTCCGCTCATTGTTATAAATTGGTCGTTTAGGCAATCATAATCACCTGCGACTAGTGCAAACAAATAGCTAGGCTTAGGAAATGGATCGTGCCAATGAGCGATGTGTCGATTACCTTCAATATCCTCGGTGCTGATAAGATTTCCGTTGGAAAGTAACGACGGGTAAGCAGATTTGTCAGCTTCAATCGAAACAAAAAATTCAGACATATTATCGGGACGGTCAAGGTAATAAGTGATTTTACGAAAACCCTCAGCTTCACATTGAGTACAAAATTTACCATTTGATAAATAAAGTCCCTCGAGAGAAGTGTTCTTGTTTGGATATATTTTAACGACGGTTGATAACCAAAATTTTTGACTCACTTTATGAATCTTTAAACGGTCTTTTTTCAGTTCGAATTCGGATTCATTTAAATCTACTTGATCTACTTTGAGTTCAATTAATTCTATCTCTTCGCCATCTAAAATAAGAAAAGAGGAGTGGTTTTTAACTAAAGGGTTTTGTTCAATTTCAAGCTTGGCATGAACTAATACATAATCGTCGTACAGCTTAAAATCTAAATAAGTTTTTTTGATTAGAAAGTCATTCGGTTTATAATCTTCGCGATACTTAATGACGGGCTTATCATTTGAATACATCTGAATTACTACTCTTTGGTTTATCTAAATTTTTGTTTATTCTGGCCTATTATTAACAGTACCAGTTTGGTAAAAGTAAGTGTATCAGTGGATTTGTTTAAATAAAACATTGGGCTTGAGATATTTGTATCTTCTTATAAATCTGGTATGACCAGAGTCCTGTTAAATTCGGCTAATTGCTGTTAACTGTAGTAAAAAATCGAGAAATGCTTACTAAATGAGCTGATTTTGCTATACAAAATGGGCTTTTGGCTTTATTATGCAGCTCCGGTGAAAACACCCTGATTTAAGCTGACACATTGCTTAAATTTTCCCAGTCTACAAGTAATATTCTGCATAGAATCATTGGTCTACCAAATGAGTTTATGCTTTCCGATCACAGAGGAGTCGCTATTTTGACTACTGTTGCAAAATTTGAAATTAAATATCTCCAGTATATGGATGAAAAAGGTGGGATCATTAACGATTCAGAACTTCCCGCTTTCGCAAAAGACATTGAAACACTAAAAAAGCTTTATCGTGATATGAATCTTATCAGAGTATTCGATCAAAAAGCTTATGCTTTACAAAGAACAGGTAAGATGGGGACTTATCCCGCAGCTACCGGCCAAGAGGCCATTGGTGTAGGTTTTGGTTCTGCTATGACTGATGATGATGTTTTGGTTCCCTATTATCGTGGGCAAGCCTCGATGATTCAACATGGTATTTTGATGGAGGAAGTTCTCCTTTATTGGGGAGGTTATGAGCGAGGCTGTGATTACAAAAACGCCAAGCAAGATTTCCCTATTGCCGTTCCAATAGCTACTCAATCACTCCATGCAACAGGTGTTGCTAAGGCGATGCAAATGCGCGGTGAAAAACGCTGTGTGTTTACTGAAATTGGTGAAGGTGGAACTTCTCAAGGTGATTTTTATGAGGCAATGAATGTTGCTGGAATATGGAACTTAGGTGTTGTCTTTATTATTAATAATAATCAGTGGGCGATTTCTGTTCCTAGTGAAATTCAAACTAATTGTGAAACTTACGCTCAAAAAGCGATTGGAGCGGGTATTGACTGTATTCAGGTTGATGGTAACGATATTATCGCAGTAAAAGAAGCTTCAGAAAAAGCCGCAGAAAAAGCGCGTAATGGCGGGGGTCCAACAGTGATTGAATGTATTAGTTTGCGACTTTGCGACCATACTACAGCAGATGATGCGACTCGTTATAGACCCGAAGGTGAACTCGATGACGGTTGGAAAAAAGAGCCAATTATAAGAATGCGTAAATACCTTGAAAGCCAAAATGCATGGAATAATGATTCAGAGCAAAAAATGCTTGATGAGATTGCATTAGATGTTCAACAAGCGGTCGAAAACTATCTCAATACGCCAGTTGATCCACCTGAAGCAATGTTTGATTATCTTTACGCGGAATTGCCTGAAAAGACTATTCCACAAAGAGAATTAGCAATTTCAAGAGGTGCAAAATAATGGCTGCTATTACTTTAATTGAAGCCGTTAATATGGCAATCGCTCATGAAATGGAAGCAGATCAAGAAGTGGTCGTATTTGGTGAAGATGTCGGCATCAATGGTGGCGTTTTTAGAGCGACTGATGGTCTTCAAGATAAATTTGGTAAAGAAAGAGTGATTGATACCCCTTTAGCTGAAGCAATGATTGCTGGTGTGGCTATTGGAATGGCGGCACAAGGCATGAAACCGATTGCAGAAATTCAGTTTATGGGGTTTATCTTTCCAGCAGCTGATCATATTATTTCTCATTGTGCTCGTATGCGTAATCGTACAAGAGGCAGGCTTACTTTGCCGATGGTTATTAGAGCTCCATACGGTGGCGGAATTCACGCTCCAGAAAATCACTCAGAAAGTACAGAAGCTATTTTTGCTCATATTCCTGGCTTAAAAGTCGTGATTCCTTCAAACCCATCGAGAGCCTACGGATTAATGCTTGCGGCTATTAGAGATCCCGATCCGGTTATCTTTTTGGAGCCAAAGCGAGTTTATAGAATTGAAAAACATGAGATAGAAGATGATGGTGAAGAATACCCCATTGGTATGTGTTTTGTGGATCGCGAAGGAACCGATATTACTTTGATTAGTTGGGGGGCTATGCTTCATGAAACTAAGCAAGCAGCTGAAAAATTAGCTGCAGAAGGGATCAGCGCTGAGGTGATTGATGTGGCAACCGTTAGTCCATTAGATATTGATACCATTTTAGAATCGGTGGAAAAAACTGGCCGAGTTTGTATCGTTCAAGAAGCACCCAAAGCAGGTGCGTTAGGTTCGGAAATCGCGGCGGAAATTGCTGAAAAGCAGATCATGAGTCTATTAGCACCTATCGGTCGCGTTTCTGGTTATGATACCGTTATTCCCTATTACCGATTAGAAAAACAGTTTTTACCAAAAGTTGAGCATATTATTGACGAAGCAAAACGAATTGTGGAGTACAAATGAATACTGCGATGAAAATATTTAACTTGCCCGATTTGGGTGAAGGCTTGCCGGATGCGGAAATTGTCCGCTGGCTGGTTGCCGAAGGGGACACGGTAGCACTCGATCAACCTATGGTTGAGATGGAAACTGCTAAAGCCGTGGTTGAAGTACCTTCGCCATTTAGTGGAAAAATCACAAAGTTATGTGGTCAAGCTGGTGATGTGATTGATGTTGGTGCGGTATTGGTTGAATTTGATGGAGACGAGAGTGTTTCTGATGACAATTCTTCTGATGAAAAAGCGCCTGCGACTAAAGCGCTAACAGAGCAGCCAAGCAACTCTAATCAATCATTAGTAGAGTCCGTTAGTGATGTCTTTAATTTGCCTGATTTAGGTGAAGGTTTACCTGATGCAGAGATTGTTCGTTGGTTAGTTGCTGAAGGTGATATTTTATCTTTAGATCAACCGATGGTCGAAATGGAAACCGCTAAGGCTGTTGTAGAAGTACCATCGCCCTTTGCCGCAACCGTTGTAAAATTACATGGTCAAGCGGGTGATGTGATTGATGTTGGTTCAGCTTTGGTTTCATTTGGTAGTTCTTCTGCGGCGGTGGCTGCTAGTTCGGTTGCAACTGATGAAGAAGCAAAACCGGATCAAAAACCAGCTGATGCGGCAACAGTTGTTGGTGCGGTACAAGTCGGAAACAAGGTGGTTACTGAGTCAGTCAATGCTGTCACTAAAGCACTGGCGCGAAAACTAAAAGTTGATTTAAGCCTAGTGACTGGCACAGGTAAAAATGGTGTCGTTACTCAAGCAGATATTAAACAAGCTAAAAATGAAGGCAAGTTAATTGGTTCTAAAGCTAATCAATCGGAAGTTGTTACGGCTCTAAAAGTTAATTCAAATGCCGATGAAAATCCGCTAGATTTTAAAGCTTCTCCAGCAGTAAGGGCTCATGCACATCGATTAGGTGTTTTATTATCAAGCTGCAATCCATCAGGTAAGAAGGGCTCAATAACCAAAGAGGATGTTGAGCTGGCGGGGAAAGGTTCTGCGCCAATAGCAAAAGCAGCAACAAGCCGTTCTAGTTTACCAAGTGTTCAGGTGAGTATTGAGCCACAAACTGTTCGTGGAGTAAGACGCGCGATGGCTGTAGGTATGGCAAAGGCTCATGCCACAGTGGTGCCTACGACTTTGGTTGAAGATGCGGATATTACTAGTTGGCCGAAGCAAGATTCATTGGCTCGTTACGTAAGAGCTTTGGTTTTTGCATCAAAAATTGAACCTGCATTAAACTGTTGGTTTGATGGCGAAAAGTTTGAAAGGTTAGTCCATCCAAATGTTCACGTTGGTATTGCGATTGATTCCCCTGACGGCCTTTATGTTCCGGTTGTTCATGATGCGGATTCAAAAAATGCCTCACAAGTGAGAGCGAGAGTACAAGAACTTCGTCAGAAGATAGAGACAAAATCACTCAAACAAGAAGATCAACAAGGTGCCACAATCACCCTATCTAACTTTGGTTCAATCGCTGGACGTTATGGAACGCCGGTTGTTTCTCCCCCCCAAGTTGCAATTTTAGGGACAGGACGTTTCAGAAGTGAGCTAAAATTAACGGATAAAGGAATAGAAAATCGTAAAATGTTACCTCTATCCTTAACCTTTGATCATCGGGCTTGTACCGGTGGCGAAGCAGCACGTTTTTTAGCCGCGATTATTGAAGATCTGCAAAAGACAGTTTAGTAAACCTTAAAAGGATTTTATAAATGGCTGATTGGGTAACTAATCGGCCTTTTTTTGTTTCAAAATAAGTATCTTGAACTGAATCAAATTATTAGGTTTAATGGCTTAAGCTCATATATTAATGAATAATCTTAGATGAAATATATTTCAATTCTTCGCGGCATCAACGTCAGCGGTAAAAAAAAGATCAAAATGACAGATCTTAAAGCTTTGTATGAGGCCGAAGGTTTCACCGAGGTTACTACTTACATTCAGAGTGGAAATGTTATTTTTGATTCAGGCAAACAAGATCGAATGAAGTTGATCACTATTATTGAGAAAGCAATTGAAAAGAAGTATCAGTTCCATGTTCCAGTTGATTTAAGAACCCATCAAGAATTAGAGTCAGTTATTAATCAATGTCCTTTTGAAGAAGCAAAACAGGAAGAAAATGGCACAAAGATCCTAGTCACCTTCTTAAAAAAATCGCCCTCTAAAGAAAATATTAAAGACTTATTAGAGAAGGTAAAGTCACCAGAGCAATTACAAGTCTCTAACAATAATGTCTATTTATATTGCCCAAATGGTTACGGAAAGAGTAAATTAACCAATAATTTAATTGAAAAAAAATTAAAAACATCAGCAACAACGCGCAACTGGAAAAGTATAAAAAAATTGCATGAGTTGTCTCTATAGACTTAGTCGTAATAGAGATTCTAATCATCTGTTTTTAATAACGAATATAGGTTAAGATAAATTTTCAAGATTCAAATATAAACACGGGACTTTGTATGGCATTCGATTTATCTGACACCTTAGTGATTGGAATTACATCAACGGCATTGTTTGATTTAAGCGAAGCGGATGAAGTATTTAGAAGTAAATTTGAATCTGATCCAGAAGCCGCAATTGATGAATACCGAAAATATATGGAGCCAAGAGAAAATGATACTCTTGACCCGGGAACTGGTTTTCCACTAGTCAAAGCTTTGATGTCGCTCAACCAATTTCAACCGGACGAAGATCATCCTCTTACTCAAATTGTGGTTATGTCACGTAATAGTCCAGAAACCGGTGTCCGAGTTTTTCATAATATTCGAGAGCAGAAGCTAGAAATTGTTCGTTCTGCTTTTACTGGCGGCGAGTCGGTGGTTGATTATCTAGAAGCTTATAATGTTGATTTATTTTTAACCACTAACGCAAAAGATGCACAGAAGGTTATTGATAGTGATACCTGCGCGGTTGCGGTTGTTAAAGAACCGCCTAATGACGTTGAAAAAATTCCAGAAGGGCAAGTACGATTAGCCTTTGATGGTGATGCGGTTTTATTCAGTGATGAAAGTGAAATAGTCTATAAAGCAGAAGGACTAAAAAAATTCCATGAAGAAGAAGATCTACAACAAGATAGTCCTTTAAATGACGGGCCTTATGCTAATTTATTAAAGAAATTATCCCGCCTTCAAGAACGGCTCCCTCATAAAATTGAATATTCCCCAGTTAGGATAGCAATTGTTACAGCAAGAAGTAGTCCCGCAGAAATGCGAGTGATAAAAACCTTAAGGCATTGGGGCGTGTATGTTGATGAAATCTTTTTCTTAGGGGGATTAGATAAATCAAAAATTTTAAAAGCTTTTAAGCCTCACATCTTTTTTGATGATCAAGATGTTCATCTTGATCCAGCTGCAAAACATGTTCCTTCAGGAAAAGTTCCTTATAAGACAAGTTCCGTTCTGCATAAAAAATAAACCGCTTTAACTTAGGAGTAAAGCGGTGGTATTTCGCTGTCATTTTTTGCTGATTCATTTGTTTGCAGAACCGATGCAATATGTTCGAGATCGCTTTTTGAAATATTAGCTTCAAACTGATGGTTATTTTCGGAATATCGACTTGATTGTAATTGATTTATTTTGTCCTTAACCGATTGCTCAGTTAAACAACTTACAAGCTGACCTAAAGAAAGAATAGATGTTGTACTTAGATTAGATGCCCATTTCAATAGACAAGATTCTATGGCTTCTAGTTGGTTAGCTTTGATGGCATGAGAAAGATTTTTCAACAGTTGTGATTCGGTAAGAGTCACTTGTTTGTCCTGATTTTTAGTGGGGCGTTTATTTAATCTTGTAGCTGATTTAGAGCCTGCTTTTATATAGCCAATTAGAGTAATGATCCAGAGTATTAAAAATCCAATTGCGGCAGTTTTCCAATAATTAGGAACTGAATCTTCTTGAATCTTGGGTTGTTCAACAATAGGACCAATTTGTTCTGGCTCATTTTGGGTGATGACAGTTGCTTCTCCAGCAACAACCTTAAAGGTTCTAGCTGCTATAGTCGCTGTTTTTTCTGTATTTGATTCGGTATCCCACCATTTAACTTCAATTGCAGGAATGGTAATTTTTCCTTCTTTCGACGGAATAACCGCTAGTTTTTCTATTCGTTGTCCTAAGATCCCTCGGTCATTTATTTGTCGCTCCTTTTGAGGCGTGTCAGGATAAAATTGTAAGCCGCTTACTTTTGGTAATTTTATTTCGGGTAGTTGAGACTCGCTTAAGCCTTGGGCATACAATAGGATAGTCCATGTAACAGGTTCGCCAACGGTTAATTCTTCTGTTACCGGAGTCCATCTGTCAGCTAATACAACTTCTAGCGCAGGCATCCAAGGAGAAGAGGCTGTGGTTGGTTGATGTTCAACTTCAACTTTTATTGGTTTGCTATTAACGCTAATTGGACGAGTCGTATTTAAAAAACGATTATTACCACGACTGTTTGGATCATTAATATCAGCAGTAAAATTAACCGATTCAATTTCTAGTTCGCCACTTTGTTGAGGGAATATAGCATAACGTCGTTCGGTCACTACATAACGGGTGTTATCAATGGTTTTATCATACTGAACATCATCGCCTAACTTTTCGATGATGCTGTCACCAGCAGTAGGTTCTGTCAGGCGGGCGTAATGAGTGTTAATCGCACGATAAAGTTTAACCGTAAAAATAATCTGTTGTTGTACATAAATTTTATTAGAGGATATATCAGTCTCTAAAAATATCGCTTTGTTTTGTCCCTGAAGGTCGACACGATCACTGGTATCTTTAATATTCAAAGTGATTGCTTGAGTTTTCTCACTACCTACATTGATCGAAGGGATGGTTATTGTTCCCGTATTTAAAGTACTTAGTTTTATTTTCCAACCTTTTATGGTGGTGCTACGTCCGTTAACATAACTCATTTGCTGGTATTGGCTATTGGAAATAATCGTAAATTCTTTTGGAATGAGTGAAAGGTCAGGCTCCGCACCAGAATCATTATCGATTTGAATAGTAAAAACAAAACTTTCACCTGCATGAATTTCATTTCGATCAACTGACTGACTAATCGCTGCATTTGCTTGTCCGATAAAGGTTAATAAACAAATTCCTAATATCGATACAAACAATCGAACAAAGTGATTAAAATTAACGGTTATTTTTTTATCATTCATACTAGTTACCAAACTTTCTTTTCTGTTTGTTGGCGTCCACGACGTTGATATTCTCTATACATCTTTCGTCGTAATAATCCACCGGGATCATCAGGGATTTTTTCTAACCAATGTTCCAATGCTTGATCTTTTTCATTTTGGTCTCGTTGATCTTCAGATAACTCAGTTTGCTTTTCTTCAGCTTGTTCTTCGGACTCTTGTTGAGACTCTTTTTCTTGCTCTTGTTGTTCAGAATTCTTTTCTTCCTCTGACTGTTCATCAGAGTCTTGTTCTGAGTTTGAGTCCGAATCAGATTTTGAGTCAGATTCTTCCTTGTCTTTATCTTCTTGGTCTTGGCTTTCTTGGTCTTGCTTTTCTTGTTCCTGTTGTTGTTTTAAAAGTTCTTCGACAATTTTTTTATTAAACTCTGCATCTTCGAGTAATTGTTTTTTATCATTTGAGGTATTTTCTATGACTTGATTATATTGTTCAATCGCTTCCTCTAATTGTTGGGATTTAGCCAAGCTGTTAGCTTGATTATAGATGGATTCAAGATCGCTGGATTTGGAAAACTGTTGTAGTGCAGAATTAAAATCACCTTGTTTATAGGAGGCTGAACCTTGCCATTTTTGATCTTGAAATAGTTCGGCTGCTTTTTCATAGTCTTGTTGCTGAAAAGCTTCATTGGCTTGTTGATCACGGGTTTTCCACAAATCATCCCAAATACCTGCTTGTGCCGTATTAGGTATTATCAAAGAAACAAAAGTAAACCCAACCAATAGACTAGCAACACTCATCAATTGACCGTCAGTTCGACGAAACAATTTAATTAATACTAAGCTAAGAATAATCCAGGTAAACCAATAGCCATCATCAATCCATTTGCTAATCCGCTCATCAGATTGAGATGAGTCATCTTCAGTGTTCATTTCGAGAGCTGACAGAATAAATTCAATATCATGTTCATCAGCAGAGAGTTCAACATACTGCCCATTGCTCGAACGGGCGACTTGTTTAAGGCTATCCGACTCTAACTTAGGTAATATGATATTTCCTGCGCTGTCTTTTAAGAAGCCATTATTATCAGGCAATGGGATTGGAGCGCCTTGTTCCGTTCCTACCGCTAATATTGATAATAGATGCTGACTCGATTTTATTGAGTCGGTGACAGAATCAATAAATTCATTTTCTATCCCATCGGTAATCCAAATAATTTGTCCTTTCGGCTGTTTTGCATTTGATAATAGTTCAATGGCTTTATTGATAGCAATATCAGGACGGCTTCCGAGAACCGGCATAATCCCCGTAGAAAGAGTAGGAACCATCGAGGCAATGGTATTCGCATCAGACGTTAATGGACTGATAATAAAAGCGTCACCCGCGTAAACAGCCAGTCCAATTGTTCCTTCATCGGTTTGTTCTAGAAGATCCATGATTTTGTGGCGAGCGCGATCGATCCTTGCTGGTTTTATATCAGTGGCATCCATTGATAAGGATAGATCGAGTAATATAACTCGCGCGCTTTCGGCTTGAAATACGGGGACTGATTTTTGTCGTAAAGACGGACCAGTCACCGCTAAAATAATCAGAGTTCCAATTAGAGCGGTTAACCAAAAGTTGAGATAACTTCGTTGTTTTTCACCGGAAACCATTAAAAACTTTAATAGATGAGGTGAAATAACATTTTGCCATGATGACTGTTTTTTTGCTAAATGCCGGACACCAAAAAGAGCAATTAATAATGGTATAAATAACCATAATAATTCGGGACGTAATAAATGAAAGTTAGAAAAATCAATTGGCATGTGATTCTCCTTTTATTTCGTTGTTATTTTTATTATTGGCAGAAAATAGCATTCTTAATAAATTAAATATTAGTGGCAACAGTAAAAATAAAAATCCAAGCAACAATAACCAATAATACATTTCTTGTACGGGCCTATAGACTTCTGGCTTGTCTTCTACTGGTTCAAGTTGATCCAGTAACTCATAAATCTGAGCAAGTTCTTCTGTGCTTCTTGCTCTAAAATATTGACCGCCGGTTAGTTTAGCGACTGCTTTTAATGTGACTTCATCAAGCTCAGCAGAAGGATTAAAAGTCGTAGTGCCAAAAATCATTGAACGTCTAGTTTGTTTATCCGCACCAACACCAATCGTATAAATTTTTATCCCCGCATGTTTGGCTAATTTTGCCGCTTCAATCGGATCGAGTTCACCAGAATTATTACGGCCATCGGTTAATAGAATTAACACTCTATTTTCAGCCGGTCTTTCTCTTAAACGTTTTATTGATAAACCAATACCATCACCAATAGCCGTTCGTGAAGCACCCGCCAAACCGATAGCGGTTTCATCTAACATAAATTGAACAGTATTTAAGTCAAAGGTCAAAGGTGTTTGTAGATAAGCTTTTTCACCAAACAAAACCAAACCTAATCGATCGCCTTCACGTTTGGTAATAAATTCTGAAATGATTGACTTTACAACGGCTAAACGATTGGCAGGTCTGCCTTCAAGTTTTAAATCTTCCTCTTCCATACTGCCTGAAATATCGATACTTAATAATAAGTCACGTCCGGTGGTTGGAAGTTCAATGGGTTCATCAATCCATTGCGGCCTGGCAGTAGCGATTAATATACAAGTCCAAAGGGCAAAGCTAATTAATTTTTGTAACCACGTTTTTGCATTCGATGACGGCTGATTTTGTTGAAGCTTATTCCAATTGGAAAACATTGGCGTTCTAATTGCTGCGAGTTGTGGTTGCTTTGGTTTTCGTAACAGCCAGATAATTAATGGCAGCGGTAAGGCAACTAATAACCAAGGATAAAGAAACTGAATCATTATTGTTTCCCTCCTTTTTTATTTTTTGCAGAACGTTTAATCAGGTTTTCGATCCAGGCTTCACTTGCTTGAACAAGAGACTTCCATTCATTGATATCGAGAGTTGAATTTTTTTGATAAGGCGCTTGAGTTAAAAAAGAAATCGCTTGTTCTGAAAATAATACTTCAGTCGATCCGGCTTTTTTATTATGTTCAAGGTTTAAAAAATTCCACCAGTTCGAACCATTAAGTGACGCCACGGTTTGACTGGGATAATAAATTAAACAAACGCGTTTTAATAACCCTGAAAGATTCGCCACACTATGAGCATTAATTTGATCTTGATGGAGCGATTTTAATTGCTCGATTTCTAATTTTGCAGGCTTAAGTAATCGTATGGCTTTTTTATATTGATAAATACGATAAATATAAAAACCAAAAGCAAATAAAACAATCGCCAATAAAATCCACCAGCCGGGAGCGTAGGGGAATTGATCCACTGCATCAGGTAAATGGATGTCTCTTAGCTGATCTAGTGGATTTTCCGCAGGCATTTGATTAGCGGCCTGGTTCGGTGCTTGATTAGTAGTTGGGTTGCTCTCGCTCATGATTTAACTCCTGAGCGAAATTCTGTTTTTTGATTATACACTGAATTTTTGTTGCTAGTTGTCCCGTGAAGTCCCGATGATTGTTGCTGATAATTAGTATCAATTAAGGTAAATATTCCACGGTGACTGACTGCAAAATCTTTTATATTGTCAATTTTGTTTTGGTAATTCTGTTGATAAGCTTTTCTTAGTTTTGGTAACGCGGTATTTAAAACGCCGTTTGAATAGCCATCGGTAATTCCATACAAACCTTCTGGAGGAAGTTGAGATTCAATGGGATCGCTGACTAATACACAATGGATATCGTTATGTTGAGATAATCGACTAAGCTGTCTTTTACAATCATCATCAAACTGGCTAAAGTCACTGACAAGATGAATAACGCTTCCGGGTTTGGCTAAATAACGCAGACGTTTAAGGGTGTCTCTCATTTGGTTGCTTGACTGATTGCTAGGTTGATTAGCAGGTTGATTAGCTTCTTGTTGAGAATCAAATAAAGAAAAACACTGGTTAAGTGATAATGAATGATTTTCAACGATTCTATTCAATAAGCGCATGCAGTTTCTTCGATTAGAAGAAGGTTTCATTTCAAAGTGAGCGGTTTCGCCAAAGATTAACGCGCCAAAACGATCACCATTACTTAACGTGTGCCACATAAGTTGTCCGGCAATATGACTGGCGATCACTGACTTAAATACTTTTTGAGTCCCAAAAAACATATTAGGTGTGTGGTCAAGAATCACAAAAACAGGACGTTCTCTTTCTTCTTTAAATAATTTGGTATGAGCCTCACCGGTACGGGCGGTTACTTTCCAGTCAATATTTCGGATATCATCGCCAATTTGATACATTCTCACTTCATCAAAATCCATTCCACGTCCCTTAAAGCGAGATCGAAACCCTCCGACACGATTAGTTTTAACCATCGATTCAGGGGCAAGCCATTGAATCACTGGATTAACCCGAGTTTCAAGCAGTTGATTGAGTGTGAGATCGATACCCGGACGAAAACTAGGATCGTCAAAGTCTGCAGATGCAGAAGAAAATTGATGAGATAAATTTGACCAGTCAGCCATCGTTTACAAAATCTATAGGTTACAAATGGTCATTAAGCGACAGGCGTAATGGCAATTAATTTTTCAATCACGCGATCGCTATCGATCCCTTCCGCTTCAGCTTCGTAAGTTAGGATTAATCGATGTCTAAGCACATCATAAGCCATGTTCTGAATATCTTCTGGCGTGACGTAATCTCGACCCGCTAACCAAGCTGCCGCTCTAGCACAGCGGTCAAGGGAAATGGTTGCGCGAGGACTTGCGCCATAATCGAGCCAGCGATCTAAATCGCTATCAAGTGACTGGGTTTCACGAGTATTGATAATTAGCTGAATAATATAGGCTTGTAGCTCATCAGACATATGAATGTCCAAAACTTCATCACGAGCGGAAAAGAGATCCTCTTGCATTAAATCGATAGACTCTTTTGATTCAAAACCTTTATGCGCCTCTGCACGAGTTAAAGCCAATATTTTGGCTTCGGCAGCTGCATCAGGATAACCCACTTTTACATGCATCAAGAAGCGATCTAATTGAGCCTCTGGAAGGGGATAAGTCCCTTCTTGTTCGATAGGATTTTGGGTGGCCATTACTAAAAATAATGGATCAAGTTGGTAGGTGTGACTACCAACAGTGACTTGTCTTTCTGCCATTGCTTCAAGTAGCGCCGATTGAACTTTAGCTGGCGCACGATTGATTTCATCGGCAAGCACTAGGTTATGGAAAATAGGGCCTTTTTCAAACTTGAAGGTCCCGTCTTGCGGACGGTAAATTTCTGTTCCGGTTAAATCAGCCGGTAATAAATCAGGAGTAAACTGGATTCGGTGGAAATTACCCTCAATACCTTTGGATAGAGCATTAATTGCTCTGGTTTTAGCCAGTCCAGGCGCACCTTCAACAATCAAGTGACCGTCAGCTAAAAGTGCTACCATTAATCGCTCAATAAGCTTTTCTTGGCCGATGATTTGATGGCTTAGGTTTTCAGTTAATTGACTAAATTTATCTTGTAAAGACATTGATTTAACACCCTTTTATTCGATTAATCTTATTTTTAGAATGGTTTTTCTAATTTGGCTGCATTTTTACCTGATTTAAAAGCTGAATGCTAGTGGTTAGAGTCAATTTTTCAGAAAAGTTTCAGCTTATTTGCAACAAAGTGTTAAAGCTATCTTTCTTTTACTCTTTAGGCGCGATTTAAGCTGAAATAGAAGGAAATTGACTAGCTTTGACCGTAATTCATTGCAGTTGCAATCGTTTTAGCGCACTTTCTACGGAGAGCGTGGTCTATCTAACTGATTTATAGGGAAATTATTTTTTGTTTTCGTTATTATATGCGTTAACTGAATATAATATTCCTGCTTGGGAGTGTTAAAATATAGGTAAGTTTTTGATATTCAATAAGAATCTTTGTTTTTCAAATGTTTTACTTTGAATATTAATGAGATTTACTGCATATAATAAGCGTTATGATGGAAAAGGAACTTATTTCAAAAATGAAACTTCCCAAGTTAATTACCTTTTCGATAGCTTTGTTTGCTAGTTGTATTTGCAACGCAGAGCAAGACGCAAAATTGGATATGCTTTTATCACTCGTCAAGCCTACCGTTCTGAAATTACAAATAGCACCAACTCGCAGTGAACCTGTAATATATGAGCTTACTCGAGGGACAAATCCAGAACTCAAAATAACTCGCTATGAGGGCTTAGGTGGATATGAGTGGGGGGAAATCGAAAAAGAATATACCGTAGTAATAACGGTGGGGGAGAATAAGAAAATATTGTCACTTCTAGACCAAGCCTTGGATTTACCCCTTAGGGACAAAACTATGGGTAAAGATGGTTCGATCTGGATTCTAGAAAGTAGACTTTACGGGTATGCCAAAATTTCTATTTGGAGTCCAGAACATAAAACAGCTTCTCGTGGGTACACTAGCTTGGTTTCGTTAGAAAGTTATTTAAGTTCTTTAAATAGCAAATATGAAACTAAGTAAAAATCATAACCAGAAGTTGTTGCAGATTGCTAACTCGTGCTACGCACGTGCTATCATCTGCAAAACTAGGCGTTATGAGTAGAAATGAAATATTTAGCAATCATCATATTACTTAGTTTTTCCAATGCTGCGAATGCAAATGAGCTAGCTGCCTGTGCCGGAGAGAAGCATAGCAATATATCAATAATAGAACTTTCTCCTGCTAGATATCCCACTTCTCCAGTAGCAGAAATTATTGAAGGTTATACGGCTTTACAGGTTATTGTAAATCCAGATGGGAAATTGAAAACAGTAAGTGTTGTGGACTCAAAACCAGAGCGAAGGTTTGATCGTTCTGCTATAAAAGCGATTAAAAAGTCTGTATTTTCAAAAAGTGAACTCAAGGAAGACCGTTGTGGTATTTTTACTTACGAATTTAAACTTGAATAAAACTCATAACCAGAAATTGCAAAAAATTCAGGTTAAACTGCAACCTGAATTTTTGAATTGAGCGTTATGTGTATGAATAAACTATTGCTCTGTACATTTATTTTGGCTTTCGTGGGCTGCGCTCATAAAAACAATATTCGGTCTTTAGAAGAAATACTTTCATCTGAAGTTGAGGAAGGAAATGGCAGCTTTTCTATTAAGGTATTACCTCTGAGTAAATTGGAAATATCTGAAAGTGTAGAAGAACAGGCAAAGAATTATTGGAATCACATTGCACAGAATTCTTGTAAAGGATCTTTCGAGGGAAAACCTGAACTAAGTTTTACCTTAATTTCCCATGATGGTGTGAAAGATGGGCGTAGGTGGGGATATACTGAAATGCTTTTAAAGGAAGTCGTTGGAGTGGCCACATGTCTATAAAAGCACATAACCAGATGCTGGATAAAGACGCTAATAAAAACCAGCGCTTCTCAGCGAAGCGTTATGCATCTAAAGGAAGCAAATGAGTACATACTCTGAAGATGACATAAAAACTGTCAAATGGGATGAAGGTGTACTGAAAAGACGAGAAATGTACTTCGGTGACAAGACTGTCGATGGTGTGGATATAGGGGAGTCTATAAAATTTCCAGCGGTAACTCTCGGTGCGAAAAACACAAAAATACTCGAGCTTGGCGAATGGTTTTACTTTTGTTCCGATATCGATTGGTTGTTCTTATCTGAACTAGAAGTGGCAGAAGTGAACAGAGTTTTTAATCGTCCACTTCCTTTCCCCGAAGGAGGCGTTAACTCATTTAGAACTGAGTCTTTGTGTTTACCGTTTTCCACTGATGCATTCACAATTGCGGGAAACGATAAAGTGCTGCTCAAAGGTGTTTTTCCTCAAGAGGAAGAGTTTAAAGAGCATGTTAGAGAAATTGGCGAATGGGGGCGAATTGTTGGTTTCAAATTTGACAAAAATGCATAACAAGAGTTTGAATCTGAACCGGCAAAAAAAGCCTCTCAAATTAAACGAGCGTTATGACTCACTAGAACTATGAATTGGATCGGTACTGCTAAAAAATTATTTGAGGCGCAAAGACCTGAGCACTTTACAAATCACGAACATTGTGAAGAGTGTGCCGAACATGATCAGACGTTGTTGTCGTCAGATTTTGATACTATTGGTTTAGATGTGCTTGGTAATCCAGGTTGGGAGCCAATTTGCTTTACATCAGCGGAAGGGAAGAAGTATTTTTTACCGGCATTTGTAAGGCTAAGCCTTGAAACTGTAGATGATGAATTCTACTTTGACCAGTTTCTTTTTCACCTTGAAGGAAACGGAGCTGACAATGATTTCTATTTGAGTTGTAGTACAGAACAAAGAGAGTTTGTTGCTTCATTTATTTCTTATATGATAGAGAATTATTCTGAGCAGATTGAATCGAATTTTTCTACTGACGAAGCATTAAAGAGTTACGAGATATGGTCAAAGTCATAACCAATCGCAGCAGGAAGATTCGCGCAAAAACACGCGCTTTCTTCTGTGCTTGGCGTTAGGCACATAAAAGAAAATGCATTACGGATATACAACTCTAGCTACTGACTGGAATGAAAAAGAAATGAAACACTGGAGCATTCGTTTAATAAAGGCTCTTCTGTTTTTTATTCCTCGTGCCAATCCTGGTCAAGAAAAGTTATATCCAAAAGTAAATAAATGGTTACTTGAAATTGACGAAGAAGGTATTCCTGAAAGAGAAATAGCTTTAGACAAAAATGACAAGCCTCTTTTTAAGTCACCCAATGAAGGAAACACCGGATTATGGACTGACAGTCCAGATGCCTTTAAAAAAGAAGACTTACAAGAAATTGAAAAAGTACAGTTTGAAACATTGTGGGCAGAATTAAAGTAAAATGCCTAACAAATCGTTTAAATCGCGTGCGCAAAAAGCAGCGCACACTCGGACCAAGCTAAACAGCCAGCTTGGCCGTTTAACTCAGCGTTAAGTTTCAAAGGAAGGTATGCGTCAATTTTCAGAAATTCAGAATGAAGTACAAAAATTAGCTAAAGTGATCGGCGCGAGCCAAGACCAGTTGCCGACCTACGGAGAAACTCGTGATCTTGGTTACGCACATATCGAAGTTGATGACCTTCATTATCACTATATTTACGTAGAACGTGGCCAAGAATTAGAAAGAAAATCTACACAGAATTTTGACGAACTGTTATATTTTATATTCTTCGATGCAACTCATAATATAGCCATAAATTATGAGTTATCAAATAGAATCGAAAATAAAGATAGTAGAAGGATTTGGTTCGCTAAGCAAATTGAGCTAATGTATTCCCTAAGCCCTGAATTTGGTAGTAAAGTAGAAGCCCATATATCCAAAATTCTGAAATTTCACCCATACGATGATGAACTAATTAAACAATTGAATAGTAAAACGTATACACAACCTAGCCATGATGAACTTATTAAGCAGATAAATCGTGCTAAAGGAGCATAATGCAACTTAACCAATCGCAGCAGAAAGGTTCGCGTAAAAAACACGCTTTCTTCTGTGCTAGGCGTTAAATATTCTGTAAAAATGAAAGAAGAAATTAATAAAGCAATCTCCGAACTTGAAAACTTTAACTTGCCATGGAAAAAAATGGTACAAAAGCTAACTCGGAGTTGGCGGTTGAACACTAAGAAGCAATTCAAGCGGGACAAAATACAGTTGCCTGTTTTGGAACAAGGGGATCGCTCAGGATCAGAATAACTTGCTAACCCTCTTACTAAATAACAAAATCGCGCCGAGACGGACGCTCCTACCGGAGTTGGATGACAGCTTTTTATTGATAGGAGCGAGCTTCCAGATCACAAAATTGGGTTAAACACAGATCGCAGATGAAACACTTAAAGAAAATAAAATGAATCGAAATATCACTTTCTTATTTATACTGTTCGCGAGTATTTTTACTCTATCAACTTTTTTCCAGCCTTACCCATTAAGCTGGTTAGTTAAGTTGATACCTATCGTTTTACTTATTTATTCTTTACTTGGAAAAATAAAGCAAACACATGAACGACTATTTTTGCTTGGGCTTATCAGCTCTGCTTTTGGTGACTTCTTTTTAGACTATGGACGGGATACATTATTTTTATTTGGTTTGGGTTCTTTTTTAATTGCTCACTTATTCTATCTATCGAGTTTATGGCCGATAGCAAATAAACGTTTAATGCCCATTTTTTTCTATGCGGTTTATGGATGTTGTATGCTTTGGATTCTTGCACCCCGATTAAATGAGCTTTTAGTTCCTGTGACTATCTATATGTTCGTTTTGTTATTAATGGGCGTGTTTACTTTAGTTTCAAAAAAAACAAATATTTGGTTGGTGATGGGGGGGCTTAGTTTTGTTGTTTCTGATTCGCTTATTGGAATTAACCGATTTTACTATCCATTTTCTTTCTCTCATCCGTTGATTATGGTGACCTATTACTTTGCCCAATTTGCTCTTGTAAAAGGAATATTGGCAAACAAAGAATAATTAGAATACTGCTAACTCAAGCGTTGATTGGTTAACTTTTTAGAACCTAGAACCGTTCAATCAAGTTTGGCAGGATGCTTACTCAGCAATAACTGTTTGGTTACGACCCTGATTTTTAGCCTGATATAAAGCTTTATCAGCGGAGTTTAGCCAATCAGAGTAACTTTCCATTTCAGGTGATATTTCCGCTATACCTAAACTGATAGTTCCGGTTATTTGGTGCTGATCATGGAACTTTGAATTAGCGATATGTAAACGAATTCTTTCAGATAGTTTTTCAGCGCTGTTCTTATCGGTATCGGGCATGAGGATACAAAATTCTTCACCGCCATATCGTCCACAAATATCTGTTTCACGAATACAATCTAACAATAAATGGGATATTTTTTGTAGAACCTCATCTCCGACAATATGTCCAAAACAATCATTGAAGCTTTTAAAATGGTCAACATCAATAAAAACGATGCAAGCTTTGGAATTATTTCGCTTAATCATCTTAAATGAGTTTGCTAATTGCTCTTCCCAATGCATACGATTATTCAGCCCTGTTAAACTATCAGTTCGACTGAGCTGTTTTAAAGTATTTTGTTTTGCTGCAAGTCTGGTTGATACCATGTAAGTTGTGTAACCAACTAATAAAGGGTAAATGAAGAGCATCGGACTGCTTGCAATAAGTGAATAAATGTCTATTTCAAAATTAGGACTAAACCCAAAAATCATAACCGCTACTAAAATGCCTAGAAGCTCCGTGGCTAAACCAATTGCCGCTTTTTTAATGCCTAGTACCGATGTTATAGACAAAAGGTGCATACATAAAATCCCAAGGCTTGGAATCAAGCTAAAGCTCATGATAGGTACCCAAAAACCGACCATAAAAGCATCTATAAATATGATGTTGAGTTCTGTCTTTAGTGGTTTTTTGGATTTTTTTGTTAATTGATAAGCTAGGTGAGGCCAAGCGAGTCCCCAAAATACCAGTAAAGCCCAAACAATAGGCGACGTATCGCTTTTTGTTAAAACAAAAGAGATCGCAATAGAAGCGAACGCTAACCCGATAATTCGAGGAATATAGGTTCTTTTAATAAGTCTGAGGACTGACTTTCTATCGCGATTTTGCAAAAGAAAGGGCGCCTACAGTGATTGGTTTAGACATAGCATTAAAGTGTTGAAGGCCTTTTTAATTAGAATTTTTGAAACTGAATACACTTTCAGTTAAATCATATTAGCTGAAAGTGTGTATGTCCAATTACAAAGAATAATATAAATGAGATATTAAGAATAGTTCACATTTTTGAAATAGTTCAAAAAGTTAATGTTTTTTCGTTATAAATTTGATTCGACAAAACTACTGCTCAGACAAACTCTGTAATTTCATCTCTGCTATATAGCAAACCAGTTTTAATCCTGTGCCGTACATTATAGTTAAAGCTGATACCGCAAATGCCGGACCAAAATGGTCAGCGAAGTCATCTATTTTTATATGATTAGCCATTGATACCCAACCAATAATAGTAACAAACAAACCCATTATTACTCCGACATTTCCCATTACTGACATGCTTCGTTTGGCTCTGATATAACTGATTGAAGGTTGATCGGCTTGGTTATTGATTATAAAAGCAAATGTGTTTTTTAGATCTTGCCATGATGTTACTGCGATACTAAAAAATAATGCTGGTGGAAATATTAATAGGAGGGAAGGAACGTCTATAAACATATAAATACTACCCCCCAAAACCATTGCCATAATAGTTAAGCTAATAAAAATTAATAAACTGAATATAAACATAAGTAATCCTCGTTTTGTTTTCTGTAAAAATTGAATAGCGGTTTGTATCGCTTGTTTCCGATACCAATAGTTTGCGCTAGTGGGTGATTGTTCTATGATTTGTTGCTGATATTCTTCAAACAAGTCGCCTAGTATGGGATCTCGTAAATCCCTCGGTAATGACCAGTGTAAGAATCGGGTCGCTAGCCTTGGGGGAGTCAAGTTAGAAATCTTGGATTCATTCATATCAACAAAAGGTACTTTGGTGTTGGTTCAATACCAAATCTTGCCACATGACCTTTAGTGCTTGTTTCGAACGTTTTAATGCTCGTTGACCTTTTGCACTGACAGTAAAATATTTTTTGGCTCTACCTCCTCTTTCGGAGGTGGCTTCACCCATTCTACTGGTAACTAATCCTTTTTTTTCTAGTCTATCAAGGGTTGTATATAACGCGCCTATGGTTACATCACGATTGATAGTATCTGAGAGTAATTGTCGAATACTGCTACCGTAAGCATTATCAGCTAATTTAAGTATAGCGAGTAATAAAAACTGCTCGAATTCGCCAAGAAATTTTTCTTTATTGTTCATGTTAACAACTATTATTTAATACCAATAACTACAATGTAGAGTATATCTTAAAAAAGATCAAATATTTTATTTTGTAGAGGAAATGGGGGTGTTTCGCTAATTATTAATAGTGCCGTTCTTGATAAAACTGACAATCATTTACATAACTTTTCTCTAATTGAAGTTTCTATATTGATAAATAGGATAAAATTAAAAAATAGAAACGGTTGGAAGTAGGCTTTAGATTTGAAAAATTATTTGATTTTCATTGGTTGTATCATTTTATTTTCAGCTTGTGGTGGAAGTGACACGGCAAAGCTTCCAATTAATGCTCCCCTGTCAGTAGAACCTAGCTATCAGCAACCAAATGCCGCTATTTGTGATGCCAGTCTTGATGTCGAAGACGGATTACTTTGTGCGATTCAGCCTTCGCGATTAGATTCTAATAGTCGAGATGAATTTGGTGTTAATTCCAACGAAGATTATCTCTTAGGTTTTGGTTTTCATGCCGTTGCTTTTCCCAAAAATGGCAGCGCTATTCGTGGTGTGAATATTCATTTAACTGGAAGTTATGGTCGACCTTATAATCAATTTTCGGGTAACTTTCCTTCTAAAATTTTTTTAAATGAGTCTTTAGCAGCAGGCTATATAACTATTCAAGTAGCTTACGATAACCGTTATGCAATTAACCTTGATCAATGTGGCGGCTCTCCAGAAAAATTTGGAATAGATAATTGTGCTGGTGATGTGCGTTTAGAGAAAATTACAGGACAAAATATTTCATCGGTTACTGACACGCCGTTAGAAGACAGTATCGAATATAGATTGATAAAGTTAATCAGTTACTTTGAAAATCAAGGTGTCATTTTTCCTATCAACATGACTAATAGTGGTTCAATCAATTGGAACCAGTTAAGTGTCAGTGGGCATTCTCAAGGAGGGGGGCATGCACTTTATTTGGGGAAATATTTTGATGCGGCTTATGTGTGTATGTTAGCGGCTGGATTTGATGTACCTGATAGTATTCCAGCCCTTCCCGAAGAAAATATTGCAGATTGGTTCTTAGATGACTCAATCCCATTGGATATCAATAAAATAAGAGCGTTAGTTTCTATTGATGATGATTCTTATAGTTATCTTGTCACTGGTTATGAAGTATTAGATTTACAGCAAGGTGTTCATTATCAAGTGTTTTCTGGAGCGCCTTATTTTAATTCAGATGGTAATCAAATTAGTGGACACGGAGCCGCAATTGCCGATCCGCGTTATCAAAGCCTCAGAAGAGAGGCTTGTTTTCCCTGAGTGATTGGTTAGAAATGGCTTACTTAAATAGCTCATTCAAATAAGCAGCTATTCTTACACCGGCCATTTGTAAACGTTGTTTGACTATGGGTAAATTATTATATTGGTAGCCCCAAGACAATTTATCTTTTTCTGGATATAAACCCGCTCGCAATTTAGTGCTTTCAGCAAGCCAAACTATTGGATCGGTTTCCATCCAATCTTTTGCTTGTTGAGCAGAAATTTTGCGATTTAATTTGTTGGTCCATTCGGTATAGGATAATTGTTGGCGGTCAATTAAGCCTGAATCCCATACACGATGTATATTAGAATCTTCCCAAAAAAAGTTAACTTTAATCTTATTGCCTCCTTGGTCAATATCAGTACCAGAGTGAAAAGGCTGATGTAAATCACCTATAATATGCACAATAAATTTAAGAGCAAGTTGCTTATCTTCAAGGCTGGTTTTTTTATTGGTTAATTGTTTTGAAAACATTTTCAGCGCGGTAACAGCATCTCCCTCAGGTGGTGCGCTAATATCACCATATTTTTTACCTTCATGAATATTTACGTAATGCCATGGATTAGCGGTTTTTTGCCAAAATTCACTTCTGTTTGAGCGCATTTCATCAGGATAAGTTGACACTTCAGCGAGATCTTCGTTGACTAATAATTCATCGATTGCTGCTTGAGCTTTGGACGTTAAATATTGTTCAGCAATAGCACCAGTCACCCGGTGACCAGTTTGTCCCCAACTTAATGCTTGGAAACTAAGTGCTGAGGCTATTACTGCAAACATTATTCTTTTTATTTTCATATTGATGACTTCTCCATTAAATTTATATGCTTGTCGAATCAAAAGTTGGAAATATACAAACGCCTTATACTGATTGTAACGCTGTTTTTTTACAATATATAGTCCTGTTTGGTTTACTCGAATCAAATTGATTCCTTAAGCCAGTTAGATTACTCTTGCTTTAGTTTGTAGTTTATCAATATTGCACAATAACCATTTGAGACGTTGATATGAAAAAACTTAAGAATGAAGCTCAATTAGCTAAACTGGCTGTTACCATCGGTGAAAAGTATGCGGCCAATCGTGGCTTCAAAAATTTTGGTGCGACGGATTCAGCAAGTCAGAAGGTAGAAAGCTTATACCGTTTATTAGTTTTAGATAAATTGGTTCAGCCGATACCCAAAGATCAAGAAAATCAGATGAATATGAAACATAAGCTTGCTATTTGGATTTCAAAGCAACTTCCAGCGGATCACCCCCTACTTAAATAAATCAAGGACGTTTTGTTAGTTGGTTAAGGTTTAGGTTATTTTGTATGAGATTAATCTCCAGCATTATCAAGTTTGTCAAAGTACTAATGCTGCTCGCAGCGATACTCATGAGTATTTTGGTTTATCGAGCCATTAATTTTGTGCCTAATTATCAAAGTGTCGAAAAAATAGCACCGATCCCAATGGATTATTTGCAAGCGGCAGAGAGGCTAGCTGTCTCTGTTCGTTTTAAAACGATTTCTCAACAAGAGCCTAAAAAACAACTAACCCAGCCATTTCTTGATTTTCATCATTATCTAGAGCAAAGCTTTCCGTTGGTTCATTCCAACCTTGAATTAGAAAAGGTAAATGAATTTAGCTTGCTCTATCGATGGAAAGGTCAAAATCGGTCAAATCAAAAACCAGTCCTTTATATGGCGCATTTTGATGTGGTTCCTGTTGATCCTTCAACCTTAGCTGATTGGAAATACCCTCCCTTTGAAGGTGTGGTTGATGATGAGATTATTTGGGGACGAGGTGTACTGGACGATAAAGGGGCTGTGATGGCTATTTTAGAGTCCACAGAATATTTGTTGTCTCAAGGTTTTCAGCCTAATAGAGATATTTATTTTGCCTTTGGTCATGATGAAGAAATTGGCGGTGAGCGGGGAGCAAAAGAAATAGCCAAACATTTACAGTCAAAAAATATAGAGTTTGAATATCTTCTCGATGAAGGTGGTTTTGTTACTAAAGGCATGATGCCGGGAGTCGATTTTCCGCTAGCTTTAATTGGTGTTGCAGAGAAAGGATATGTGAGTGTTAAATTATCGGTTCAATCGGAAGGGGGGCATTCGTCGGTGCCGCCAAAAAGTACTAGTATTGGTATTTTGAGTAGGGCGATTGTTCAACTAGAAAATGCGCCATTCAAAGCTAGATTGGTCAATGCTACCGAAAATATGTTAGAAACGATAGGGCGTCATTTACCCTTTAGCAAGCGTATTATTTTTGCTAATCTGTGGTTATTTAGACCCTTTGTGATAGACCAACTGACAGAAGCAAAGTTAACAAATGCTACGATAAGAACCACTATGGCGGCAACCGTTTTTCAGGCTGGTGAAAAAGAGAATGCCCTGCCAATAAATGCATCTGCCATTGTTAATTTGCGATTATTACCGGGAGATAAAGTTGAAGATGTTAAGGCTCATTTTGTTGCTACAATTGGTGACCCTAGAGTAAAGGTCGAAGTTCTTAGAGGTGCTGAAGCGACTTCAATATCAAGTATTGACTCGGCTTTTTATCAGCAACTAGTTCGCATTATTGACCAAGTTTCTCCTGAACAAGGAATGGTGATCGTTCCAAATCTACTAGTTGGTGGAACAGATAGTAAACATTTTATGGATTTAGCTGATAATGTGTATCGTTTTAACGGCGTAAAGATAACGCCCGAATCATTTTCTGGTTTTCATGGCACTAACGAATATTTGTTAATTAAAGAATATCAAAGAGCCATCAATTTTTATTATCAATTATTAAAGCTCAATTAATTTTAACTTTTTTAGGAGTTAACTCATGCCAATAATAAAAATAAGAGATACAGAGATTTATTATAAAGACAGCGGCGCTGACGATAACAAAGAAACCATTATTTTTGCCCATGGTTTGTTATGGGACAACGAAATGTTTGCCCCTCAAGTAGAGTTTTTGAAACAGCATTACCGTTGTATCGCTTTTGATTTCAGAGGGCAGGGAAAAAGTCCAGCAACTAAGGGGGGGTACGATATGGATAGCCTGACCGAAGATACCCTTGAGCTAATTAATAAACTGGTGGGTAAGCCTGTTCATTTTCTTGGTTTGTCGATGGGTGGTTTTGTCGGTATGCGTCTTGCGATCAATCATCCGCAAATACTCAAGTCTTTGATGTTATTAGAAACCACAGCAGATCCCGAGCCGGAGGAAAATCAGCCTAAATACCTTAAACTCGCTTGGATTGCTAAATGGCTTTCGATATCACTGGTAGCCAATAAACTAATGGCGATTATGTTTAGTCAAAGCTTTTTAAAGGATGAAAGCAAATCTGCATTGCAAAAAGAGTGGAAGCAACGACTGAATAAGTTAAACCGATGGACCATTAGTGAGCCAGTAAAGTCTGTAGTGCATCGAAAAGGGGTTTACGAATCACTTGGTCAAATAACCACACCGACTCTGATTATGGTCGGAGATGAAGATGTAGCGACTGTTCCGGCAAAATCGCATAGAATGAATAAAGCAATTAAGCATTCTCAGTTGCATATCATTAAGCAGGCGGGTCATACCTCGAGTATTGAGCAACCTGAAGCCATTAATGAAAAGGTGTTTGAGTTTTTACAATCGCTATAATCTGACTGATTATTCGCTAAGATTAGAACATTCGGCTTAAATCAAACCGAAATTCAAACAAACGTTTGAATTAATTTTTTAGATATTGTAAATTGCACCTTATCGAATCCCTCTTAATGAGTGATATAGGCGTTTACCAAGAGTAACGGATCAATGTTTCGGTCGGTTGGTTTTAATGTTGGTCTAAATAAGTGAAAGGCTGGAAATGATTATGAGTGATACGGAAAACAAAAAACCATCAAAAAACACAGAAACCAGTGCAGAAAAAGCGCCGGCTAAAAAGGTTACCAAAAAAACGACTGCCGTGAAAAAGAAAACGCCTACTAGCAAAAATACAGAAGTTGCGAAAAATACAGAAAGTACGAAAAAACCAGCAGCAGTGAAAAAAGCACCGGTAAAGAAGAAGGTTACCGCCAAAAAAGAAACAAGTGCAAAAGTTGAAGCTGCGACAAAAAAGCCGGTTAAAAAGAAAACCAGTCCAGCTAAGAAAAAGCCCACAAGTGGCAAACAAGATCGTATCGCGATTGTTGCAGGACTTAGAACCCCCTTTGCTAGACAAATGACCCATTATAAAGAGCAAAATGCGATTGAAATGGGAAAAATGGTGGTTTCTGAAATGTTAACCAGAGCAGATATTGATTTATCGCTTATTGACCAAGTGGTATTCGGCCAAGTGTTAATTCATCCTGAAGCGCCAAACATTGCTAGAGAAATTGTATTAGGCACTGGCATGAATGTTTCAACGGATGCTTACAGTGTTTCCAGAGCTTGCGCGACAAGCTTTCAATCAGCCGTCAGTGTTGCTGAGTCACTAATGGCCGGTAGTATTGAGATTGGTGTAGCTGGAGGTTCTGATTCATCCTCGGTTGTGCCGATTGGTGTTTCAAAGAAGTTAGCCGGGCTTTTATTAGCGCTATCTAAAGCAAAAACCTTTGGCCAAAAAATGAGTCTTCTTTCAAAATTAAGGCCTTCAGACTTAGCACCCGTACCGCCATCGGTTAAAGAATATTCGACCGGATTAACCATGGGGCAAAACGCTGAACAAATGGCTAGAGATCACGGCATCAGTCGTCAAGCGCAAGATGAATTAGCACATCGCTCACACTCCTTAGCGGCAAAGGCATGGCAAGACGGATTGTTAGATGATGAAGTTATGACAGCTTACGTTCCACCCTTCAAAGATGCGTTGAGACAAGACAACACCGTACGATTTGATTCCAAATTAGAAGGTTACAGTAAGTTACGACCAGCCTTTGATAAAAAACACGGTACTTTAACCGCAGCAAATAGCACAGGATTAACTGACGGCGCAGCGGCTTTATTAATGATGAAAGAATCAAAAGCGAAAGAGTTAGGTTACGAGCCGTTAGGTTATATAAAAAGTTATGCTTTTGCAGCGATTGATGCAACTCGCGATATGTTGATGGGGCCTTCTTATGCAACCCCGATCGCACTCGACCGAGCAGGAATAACATTAAATGATTTAACCTTAATCGATATGCACGAAGCTTTTGCTGCTCAGGCATTATGTAATGTCCAAGCCTTTGTTAGTAAGAATTTTGCAAAAGAAAAATTAGGTAGAAGCAAAGCGATTGGTGAAATCGATATGGATCGCTTTAACGTACTGGGCGGCTCACTGGCTTATGGCCATCCTTTTGCGGCAACAGGAGCAAGAATGATTACTCAAACCTTGCGTGAACTAAAAAGGCGAGGAGGCGGACTTGGTTTAACCACCGCTTGCGCTGCTGGTGGCTTGGGTGCAGCTATGATTGTAGAAGCGGAATAGGGAGTTAAATGATGATAACTAAAATAGACTCTAAAAAAACGCCAGCCTTAACATTAAAAATTAATGACAATGCTATCGGCTGGATCACCATTGATCTTGTGGGAGAAACTCAAAATACCGTTCGTGCGGAATTTGCTGATGAGTTTGATAATATTTTTAAACAAATTGAAAGCAACAGTTCAGTTAAGGCAATTGTGATCATCAGTGGTAAAGAAAATGGATTCATTGCGGGTGCTGATATTGGTATGTTGCAAAATTTAACTACCGAAGAAGCCGTGGTTGAATTAGCAAAAACCGGACATCAAGTTTTCAAACAGCTAGAAGAAATTAATATCCCTGTTGTTGCGGCGATTAATGGCAGTTGTTTAGGGGCGGGATTAGAATTAGCACTGGCTTGTAGTTATCGAATTTGCACAGATAGTCAAAGCACTAAACTTGGCTTGCCTGAAGTACAACTTGGCATTTTACCCGGCGGCGGCGGCACTCAGCGATTACCTCGATTAGTTGGCATAGCAACCTCGCTTGATCTTATGTTAACTGGAAAACAACTTAACGGAAAGCGGGCTAAACGAATTGGTTTAGTTGATGAAGTTGTCGCTCAAGCGAATTTAATCAAGGCTGCGGAAAAAGCGGCATTAAAATTAATGAATAAGCGCAAACGAATTTCTTCAGAATTAAAGCAAGAAGTAAAAATGAGTTCCTTTTTATCGGTATCAGAAGCTCAAAAATTAGCATTAGAAACCACTTCTTTTGGACGTAAAATAATTTTTGATAAAGCCTTGCAAACGGTTAACAGAAAAACCAGAGGTAACTATCCGGCACCAGCAAAGATTATTAAATGTGTTGAGGTTGGTATGGAGCAGGGCGTTGAAGCTGGCTTTGATACAGAAGCAAAACTATTCGCTGAGTTAGTTATGTCACCAGAATCTAACCAGTTAATGAATATCTTTTTTGCGACCACCGAATTAAAGAAAGATACCGGTGTTGATAACTTAGACAGCCCAGTTAAAACAAAAAACATTGACCGTGTTGGTGTTTTAGGTGGCGGTTTGATGGGAGCAGGAATTGCTTTTGTTACCGCTGATAAAGCGAATAAAAAAGTAAGAATAAAAGATCAAAATGAGCAAGGTGTCAATCATGCGCTTAAATATTGTTGGGAAATTTATCGTACAAAAATGAAACGTAAACACATCAGTGTGAATGATGCGAGCAAACGATTTGCAGCGATAACAGGAACCACTAACTATCAGGGGTTTAGACGTTGTGATTTAGTGATAGAAGCGGTATTTGAGAGTTTGGAATTAAAACAACAAATGGTTAAAGATATTGAAGAGCAATGCCAGGGCAATGCGATATTTGGTTCAAATACCTCATCAATTCCATTAACTAAAATAGCTGAGTCGGCGAAATACCCAGAAAAAATTATTGGATTGCATTATTTTTCACCAGTTGAAAAAATGCCGCTGTTAGAAATTGTTGTTACTGAAAAAACCTCACCAGAAGTGATAGCAACTTGTGTGGAGTTTGGTAAACAGCAAGGCAAAACCGTTATTGTGGTAAAAGATGGAGCCGGTTTTTATACCAGCAGAATTTTGGCGCCTTTTGTTAATGAAGCAGGGCATATCGTTGCAGAAGGTGTTGCCATTGACCGAATCGATCGCGCGCTTAAAAATGCTGGTTTTCCTGTTGGTCCTATCACGTTACTTGATGAAGTTGGAATTGATGTCGGAACCAAAATAGCGCCCATTTTAGCTGATGCGTTTGGCGACAGAATGTTACCGCCTAAACTTTTTGAAAAGCTTGAACAAGACGATCGTAAAGGAAGAAAAAATAAGCGAGGCTTTTATTTATATTCTAAAAGTTCAAGTAAAAAATCGAAGAAAGAAGTCGATGAATCGATTTATAGCTTACTTGGTGTTCAGCCAAATAATATGATGGAAGAAGAAAAAATTGCAGAGCGATGTTTATTACAAATGGTCAATGAATCTGTTTTATGTTTTCAACAAGGGATCTTATCGTCACCAAGAGATGGAGATATCGGTGCAATTTTTGGTTTAGGATTTCCTCCATTTTTAGGTGGGCCGTTCCGTTATGTTGATTCGCAGGGTGTTGAAAATATAGTCAACAAATTAACTCAGCTAGAAAAAAAGCATGGCGAACGATTTAAGCCAGCCAAGTTGTTAGTTGATATGGCAAAGGACAATAAAAAGTTTTATTAGAATTTGAGAAAGTTTATATAGTCTATAACGGAATAGGGATTAGAAAGTCTTCAAAAAGAAACCATGTTTCTAAATAAGTAGTCTTTCAGATTAAAATCCTTTTCGTTATGGACAAAAAATAACTTGATTACGACCCAGCTCTTTGGCTTGGTATAAGGCCTTATCTGCGTGGTCTAAGGTTTGACTAACATCCTCCATCATCTCGCTCGATGAAATTCCGATACTGGCAGTTACATTGATTGATTCGTTGAGTTCAACAATTAATTTTTCGATCTCTCTTCTGACTCTTTCGGCAATAAATTTAGCACCACCTTTTTTGGTATTACTTAGAATAACGACAAATTCTTCTCCACCATATCGAAATACTTCATCAGAGCGACGAATTGTTTGACGAATAACGCCGGCAACGGATTTTAATACCTTGTCGCCAGCAATATGTCCGTAGGTATCATTAACTTTTTTGAAATGATCAACATCAATCACCATTAATGAAAAATCTGCCTGGTGGCGTTTATAGGAAGATAGCTCTTTATCGATTGCTTCGTTAAAAGCGGCGCGATTGGAGATCTGAGTTAATGGATCACGATGAGCTTGAGCGAGCGCATTATGGTACATAAGTGCATTTCTAAGAGGGTATATCAGTAGCGATAAAATACGCTCTAATAAATCAGTTTCTCGAATGCTAAAAGGCTTGTCTCTAGAGCAAAATATTTCGCCAAGATCTTCACCTTCTAGCGATAGTCGATACTTGCAATGATGAACTTGTTTTGCTCCGGTTGAGAAATTTAATATCTGATCAACACTCGTGTAGCTCACAGAGTCGCAAGGGACTAGCCATGCAGTTTCTTCGCAGAAAACTCTCATTAATGGTTCAATTTCAATTGATTGTTGCAGCTTTAGTGCAAGTCTAGAAATGCTGGTTAGATCATCACCGTGACTTGTATGGCTACGGTAGCTGTCTAATCCAATAACCTTTGCTGGAGAGTTAATGTTCATGGTTGCTCAATTCCTGCTCAATGGAAAATCATCCTATTTGATAAGAGTCAATAATCAGTCGTAGATTAAGTATTTATCAAATAACTATGGATAATAGAGCAATCAGTGTGCCAATTAGGATAAGTTCTTTAAAAACAGTGGCTTGAGAGGTGGTCTGGATTGTTGTTGTTTTTTATGGTCAAAAAAACGGCAGTATTTCACCTGAATTTAAATTATTTAGCCTGAGCGTCCATTGATTGACCATTAACGCTTTTACTATCGTCACCCATCAAATAGAGATAGAGAGGAATTAAGGATTCAGGGGTTGCCAGTAGACTTCGATCTTCGGCAGGATAAGCTTTTGCTCTCATTTTAGTTCGAGTTGCACCGGGATTAATGGCGTTGATTCGGACATTGGTTCCTTCTAACTCATCAGCTAAAACTTGGGTAAAACCTTCGATAGCAAATTTTGAAACCGCATATCCACCCCAAAAAGCACGTCCTTTTTTGCCAACACCAGAAGAAGTGGTGATAATTGACGCCGATGGTGATTGTTTTAATAAAGGCAAGCAGGCTTGAGTGAGTAAGAAAACAGAATTGATATTCACTTGCATCATTTCATGCCAAAGGCTTGCGTCAGTAAACTCAATCGGACTGAGCTCACTAATCATGGCTGCGTTATGCAAAATCCCGTCAAGACGGCCAAGCTCCGTTTGAATTGTTTCAGCTAAACTGGTGTATTGATGCTGAGCATCGTTTTGTAGGTCGAGCGGTAATATCGCCGGTTGAGGGTCGCCATTAGCGATGATATCGTCGTAGACTTGCTCCAGTTTTTCGATTTTACGACCATGTAATATAACGGTTGCACCATGAGAGGCATAGGCTTTGGCTACCTCTTTACCAATACCATCACTTGCACCGGTGACTAAAATCACTCTATCTTTTAATAGCTCGTTTGGTGCTTGATATTGAAACATGAAATTTCCTTAACTAGAGAGTTTAACTGAATCCCTTCTGCTGTTCGGTGCAGTGATTCAGTGTTGGGCTTCAGTTATGTCGCCCATATTGGTTCAATTATTTAGTTCGGCCAAGTGCTGATTTTACCTTAAAATAGAGCTGACTCAAAAGAGTTATCTTAAAATGAAGCCTCTTAATATAAAAAATTATTTATAATAATGAACTAAACTTAAAGTCTGTCTTTGTTTTGTTGTTAACCGAGTTTAAGTAAAAAAGTTGCCATGAGCGAATAAGCTGGTAAGCTTAGTTTCAATGGACAGACCACTTTGTAAGGAGTTAAGCCTTGATTAAAGTTCTTATTGTTGATGATCATGAATTGATCCGAACCGGCATTAGTCGGTTGTTAGCAGATTTTGACAAAATTAACATTGTTGGCGAAGTAAGTTGTGGTGAAGAAGCTGTCTCTTTAGCTCGTAAAGAAAGACCTGACGTGGTGCTAATGGATGCTGACATGCCCGGTATTGGTGGTCTAGAGGCAACTCGTCGATTGGTTAGATATGACCCAGATATCAAAGTTATTGCGGTAACTGTCTACAAAGAAGAGCCTTACCCCACCAAATTTATGCAATCAGGCGCCGCAGGTTATTTAACTAAAGGTGCGGATATCCAAGAGATTGTAACGGCTATAAGGCAAGTTAATAGCGGTAAACGCTATATTACCCCCGACGTCGCTCAAGAAATGGCATTAAACGCACTTAATCCGGGAGATGAGTCGCCATTTGACTCGTTATCTGAGCGTGAAATGCAAGTGATGTTTATGATTACTCAAGGTCAGAAAGTCCCTGATATTTCAGAAAAGCTCTTTTTGAGTCCCAAAACCGTTAATAGTTATCGTTATCGCTTATTTGAAAAACTAAACATTGAAAACGATGTTGAACTGACTCATATGGCGATCCGCTACGGCGTTATCAAGTCTGAAAAAATAGGCTGAATTAAACTTTAATTGGCTTTTACTTCCTTTCACTAGAATTAGCACAAGCCTTTACTGCTTTTAAGGTTTAATTTTACTGGTTTTGTGATTTAATATTACCCCATACTTACTCGTTGTTTTATTCAAGCCTAGCCTAATTAATGACAAGCTTTGACCATCAGCCATTTTTATTAAACCTGACCTCACTTCCAGGGATCTATCAGATGCTCAGTGTTGAGGGTGATATTATTTATATCGGTAAAGCCAAAAATTTAAAAAAGCGGGTTTCAAGTTATTTCCAAAAGCAAGATCATCCTCCCAAAACCAAGGTGATGGTGAAACAAATTCGTAACATAGAAGTGATCATTACAGACAGTGAGAATGATGCACTGATTTTAGAAAACCAATTAATCAAAAAACATAAACCCCGTTATAATGTGGTTTTTAGAGATGATAAAACTTACCCCTATATTTTGTTAACCGATGAAAAATACCCGAGACTGAGTATTCATCGTGGCAGACAAAGCCAAAAGGGGGATTATTTTGGTCCTTTTACAGGCTCTAGTTCAGCAAGATACAGTATTTCGTTAATGCAGAAATTATTTGCCATCAGGCAGTGTGAAAATAGTGTTTTTAAATACCGATCTCGTCCCTGTTTACAATATCAAATTAAGCGGTGTAGCGGCTCCTGTGTTGGAAAAATTAGTGATGAAGACTATCAAAAAGATGTTGAATTAGTTCGACTCTTTTATCGAGGAAAAAATCAATCGGTGATTAACGAGTTAACCCGTCGTATGGAGCAAGCCTCTGAATCGTTAGATTTTGAACAGGCGGCTCATTATCGGGATCAAGTGATTAATTTAAGACGTGTATTAGAAAAACAATCGGTAAATAGTCTGAATGCGAGTCGAGCTAACAGCATCGATGTTATCGCTGCTAATACAAAAGAAAAAATGGCGGTGGTTTTTGTGCTGCATGTCAGGAATGGCATGATTCAAGGCAGTCGCCAGTATTTTCCTAAACTGCCATTAAATACCTCTAATAGCGAAATCCTATCGTCCTTTATCAGTCATTATTATCCACAAAACAAACAAGATATTCCTAATGAAATCATTGTTAGCAGCGAGATTGAAGGTCAGGCATTTTTGTCGGATTTGCTTTCTAGTTTAGCCGAGAGAAAGGTCAAAATTAGTCATCAAGTAAAAACTAATAAGGCCTCATGGCTAGCAATGGCCAATAAAAATATTGAGCAGTTATTAATTTCCAAATTACAAGCTAAAAGCCATTTGCAAAAACGCATGCAGGTATTAATGCAAGAGCTCTCTCTGGATAAATTACCTTTTAGAATGGAGTGTTTTGATATCAGTCATTTCCAGGGTGAAGCAACGGTAGCCTCTTGTGTGGTGTTTGAGCAAGGCCAAGCTAAAAAGTCTGATTATCGTCGATTTAATATTAATAACGTCACCAAAGGCGATGATTATGCGGCGATTGAGCAAGCGGTTAGGCGGCGTTTTGAAAGGCTAGTTAAAGAAGATGCCAAGCTGCCGGATTTATTATTGATTGATGGAGGAAAAGGGCAGCTTAATCAAGCGCAAAAAGTCTTAGAAGATCTAAACTTACCGCAAGTAACTTTAATTGGGGTGGCTAAAGGCAGTGATCGAAAAGTGGGTATGGAGCAGATATTCTTTCCGTCGGAAGCAATTGCTAGGCGATTAGAAGATGACTCGCCCGGATTACATTTGATCCAAGCTATTCGAGATGAAGCGCATCGATTCGCCATCACTGGTCATAGAGGAAAGCGGGATAAAAAACGTCAAACCTCGACTCTAGAAGGCATTGCTGGGGTTGGCGCCAAGCGTCGAAAGCAGCTAATACAACACTTTGGCGGGTTGCAAGAAGTGAAGCGGGCAGGTGTTGAAGATTTAAAACAAGTGGAAGGAATTAACGCAAAATTAGCACAAACAATTTATGACTTTTTACATTAGCCGCAAATTATTAATAGTAACTATCTTTTATTATCATCAGTGATAGAATAACCTTAATTCTTTGATAAACCTCTGATGGCTGACTGATCTAGATATGAATTATGCAAATTTATTAACATCATTCAGAATACTTTGTATCCCATTGCTTGTATTTTTCTTTTACCTTCCAGTCACTTGGGGGCAAACAACCGCAGCCATTATTTTTGCGATCGTGGGTTGGACTGATTGGTTTGATGGCTGGGTTGCAAGAAAATTTGATATGCAATCAAGATTGGGTGAGTTTCTTGACCCGGTTGCTGATAAATTAATGGTTGCAGCCTCCTTAGTGCTTCTTGTTGAACAGCATGCAACCTTTTGGATCGCCGTGCCTGCTCTGGTCATAATCAGTAGAGAGATTACCGTTTCTGCATTAAGGGAATGGATGGCTGAATATGGAGAACGTTCCGCCATGAAGGTGGTTAATATCGCTAAATTTAAAACTTTGATGCAACTATCCGCCATTTTCTTTCTGTTATTAGCCGGAAAAGAGGAGTCGATTACCTCAGTATTTGAGCATTCTTGGTTGTATATTTGGGGTTATATCTTTTTATACGTCGCAGTAGGATTAACCTTGTGGTCGATGGTGATTTATTTGCAAGCCACATGGCCGTTATTAAATGCGGATGAAAACAAAAAACAAGTTGAGAATGAACGCTAACAATGGTGATGAAAGCCAGATAAAACGCTTGTTTTGGCGAAAATTTGACCATTAAAAAAAAACTTTCAAATCTTCTGATATTGTTGCTTGACAGAAAAATATCTTTCTGTAGAATGCCTGCTCTCGACGCGGGAATAGCTCAGCTGGTAGAGCACGACCTTGCCAAGGTCGGGGTCGCGAGTTCGAATCTCGTTTCCCGCTCCAGAATTTTTCTAGGTTTATAATCTAGAGACAAACCTCGGTTTTAGTGAAATAATGCCGGGGTTTTTTAGTCTTAAACTGCTCAATTTACCGATGAGATTGTTTAAGCAAGTGAACAAAATTATGGCTGGATGGCAGAGTGGCCATGCTGCGGACTGCAACTCCGTCTACGCCGGTTCGATTCCGACTCCAGCCTCCATATTTTCTTGCTAGTTTTTAAAAGCTGGTCAAGGTGATAGCAAAACCTCCCGATGCCCGGGTGGTGAAATTGGTAGACACACAAGACTTAAAATCTTGCGACTTAACGGTCGTGCCGGTTCGATTCCGGCCCCGGGCACCATTTATATCTTCTAATTCCCAATATAAATACCAGACTTTGCGCGTGTTTGAATCGATCCGGTATCTGGTTAGATTATGAACTACGTCCGTGTGGTTCACCTTTCTCAGTTTTATATCAATTTTTCTTGTAAGCGCTTGTCTGTTAGTTGTTAACAGGGGATTCAATCATGTTTAACAGGCTCTTTGAGGGAAAATATCCCAAGGTAGGAGCGCGCCTCTGTGCCGCGAAAAAGGCTTAAAACAATTCGCGCCGAGACGGATGCTCCTACCAAGATTTGAGGAACTGCTTAAGTTCATAGACCGTTTTCCATTGTCGTCAGTTTAAGCCAGTTGCAGCTGTAAGAGATTAACTATATAGTAACTATCACTACTTATTGACTAATAAGAATAAGAATAACAATCATTAGAATACGTGACCATTGGGATAAGGAAGTAGGTCTTTAGAATTATGGGAAAATAGGAGTGGTTAAATCCGTTCGGATTTAGCTCAATAAAATGTTTTCAACTTTGGTTGAAAGCTTTGTCTGATTTACCCTCTATTTTCTGAAAGACATTTTAAGCTCTTGTGGCAATGAAAGACTTGACCCCATTGGTGTGCGTAATATGCGACGGTTTTATCTGGCATTTAAAAAACAAGACGCACTGCGTCTCGAATTGAGTTGGACACATTACCGCACTTTGCTTCGGCTTAAAGATGAACAGGCACGCTTATGGTATATGCAAGAAGCGCAGCAACATGCTTGGTCGTTTATAGAAGATCATCAAAAACAATCTTTTTCAAAAGGCGCAACTTTTGAAAAACTAAAACTGACAAATATAGATTTGACTCCATAGATAATAACGAAGTTCAGGACGACTTTAATTGTATTTACATCGTTGATTTTATTATAAAAATATGAATAGAGGTGTGAATTTAAGAATAATTTAGTTATTATTAGTCACTTGACATACAGTGTTTCCATAAGGCATTGATTTATATAGGGTTGTAAAATATCGATGGTCAGAAAAAAAGAAAAGGTAAGTGTAGGGACATATATAGACCTCTTCTCGGGATGTGGCGGATTCTCGCTTGGCCTTGGTAATGCTGGGTGGAAAGGTATTTTTGCGGTCGAAAAGGATCCGATGGCTTTTGATACATTTAAGCACAATTTAATTGATGGCAAATATAACCACTTCGATTGGCCTAAGTGGCTTCCTCAACAATCAACAACAATTCAAGCTGTCTTAAAAAATTATAAAGAAGAACTCAAAGCATTAAGTGGAAAAGTAGACTTAATTGCAGGTGGCCCACCTTGTCAGGGGTTTTCTTTAGCAGGTCAAAGAAACCCAAATGATCCAAGAAATGCATTATCAAACCAATACATCAAGATGGTTGAAATAGTAAATCCTAAATATGTGGTGTTAGAGAATGTACGAGGATTTAATTCAGTATTTAAAGATGCAAAAGGTAAAAAAGGGAAAGAACCCTATTCAATGGTTGTAAAAAGAAAATTAGAAAAATTAGGCTATACAGTTTTTACTGATTATGTGAATACACAAGATTTTGGTGTGCCACAACAACGCACACGTTTTATTATGATTGGTATTCGTAATGACATAGTACAGTCTGAGATAGATCCATTTCAAATATTAGAAAATTTAAAACCTGTCTTTTTAAAAGATAAGGGTTTATCGAACAAGCCCGTAAGTGTTAAAGAAGCAATTCATGATCTAAAGATCTCTGCATCTAAGTTAGTACATCACTCTGGTTCTGTTGATAGTGGATTCAAAAAAATTAATTACATACCACCAAAAAAATTAAATGCATATCAAAAAATTATGCGTAAAGGTTTAAATGGTTCTCAACCAAATGGTTTACGTTTAGCTCGTCATAAAAATACGACAATAGAAAAATTTAAGTTAATACAAAAAATATGTCGTCCTGGCCTAGCGTTAAATGAAGAAGAGAAAGCAATCATTGGTACGAAGAAACAATCAACAAGTGTTTTAAATCCAACGAAACCTTCAAACACTTTAACAACACTGCCTGATGATTTATTACATTATTCTGAACCGCGTATTTTAACTGTCCGTGAAAGTGCAAGGATCCAATCTTTTCCTGATGATTTTGCATTTAAAGGAAAATACACAACGGGTGGAGAAAGAAGAACTAAAGAATGCCCTCGATATACACAAGTTGGTAACGCGGTACCTCCTTTGTTAGGAGAGGTCTTAGGGTATCTTTTAAAGTCGGTATAGGTAATTGCATTATTATGGATGAAAATAAATCAAACCACGAAACACTTGAAGTAGAATTATCAGTTCAAATTAATGAAGCTGGTTATGATGATGAGCCTATTCGTACAGTTCTTGATACCGATGAACGAGTTATAGCAAGAATCACTGATGGTATTTATAGAAAGCCAGAGTCGGCATTACGCGAATTAATATCAAATGCCTATGATGCGGATGCAACAAGGGTAACCATTCAAACAGATTATCCAAGATTTGAAAAAATCACTATAAGAGATAATGGCATTGGCATGGGAGCTGATGCACTCGCGAATATGGTAAAACATATTGGAGGTAGTGCAAAGAGAAGTGACATAGGTAGAGAAATGGGAATTACTGATCCCACCAATTCAGACTTAACAAAATCTGGAAGAAAAATCATAGGTAAAATAGGAATAGGGTTGTTTTCAGTTGCCCAACTAACACAAAGATTTCAAATTATTACAAAAGAAAAAAATAAGGATTATCGTCTTGTTGCAGATGTTTTACTAAATATTTACTCAGAAACGGAAAACGATAATCCAGAGACAGGTCATTTTGAAAGCGGCGTTGTGCAAATAAAAAAAGTACGTGCGCTTGATATTGAGTCACAAGGAACAGATATCATTCTAATGAACCTTAGGCCGAGTGCTGTTGATATTCTTAAGAGCAGTGATGTTTGGAATAAAATTGCAGAAATAGAAAACGAAACGGAAAAATTACAATACACACCTAGTTATCACATAGGTTGTTACATGCCTGATGAAAGTGAGAACTGGCTAGAAAAGCATGCAATGCGATTGCCTTGGACAGAAGATGAGAAAGATGATTCAAAAATTGATAAAATTTATAGAGCTTTGTTAAATGAAATTAATGTCAGCAGATCAAATCCAAGCTTAGATAATACATTTGATAATTATTTTAGGATGATATGGAGTTTAGCATTAAGTACTCCTCTTCCTTATATCCATAAACATCCATTTTTGCTCGATGGTAATGACGAACCAAAATATTATAAAATTAGCAATAATAGAAAAGAAATGGCAGAGGAAATCAAAGATATTTCTTCTGGTTATAAAGCTTTAGATGACTGCATGTACCCTACAGATGATCCGCTTGGAATGTTTGATGTTGCTATTGATGATATTCACCTTAAGAGACCTATTGCCTTTGATAAGCAACCAATAAGTAAAAACTCACTTAAAGTTCCGTTAATGTTTTATGGAAAATATTCACCAAAGCTGGATGGTCATGACATTAAAATGACAGGCGGTGAATTAGAAATAGAAGGGTATTTTTATTGGAACTCAAAGATACTTCCTATTGATCATAATGGTATTTTAATTAGGATCAATAATGCTTCTGGTACAATGCACGAAAAATCTTTTATGTCTTACCCCGTAGCCGAAAAAACTACTCTAGGTCAAATAACAGCTGAAATATTTGTAGTGAAAGGTCTTGATCCTGCACTAAATATTGATAGAGAGTCATTTAATTATTCACACCCACATTATCAGTTGCTTATGAAATGGGTACACAATGCTCTTCGACAAGTAACTTCAAAACAAAAACAACTCAGATCAGAAGCAAATAAAGAAATAAAACACACAGAACATATTGAAACAATAAAAGAAATAATTTCTTTATCAAATGAACAAATTTCTGAAGATTCAGACAGTGATTTTCCAGAAATACTTGATACGAAAGATGAAATAAATACGAAAAGAAATGAAGGGGCAGTTTGTTACGTTAAAAGTCGTATCTTTACTGCTGAAATTGATGATATTAACGAATGGAAAATTAAATCGATAATCAGGTTGCTTGATTCAAAATCAATGTTTGATGGGATGTCATATGAAGAACAAGAAGAAGTAATAAAGAAAATTACTGATATTATGATATTCAATGGAAAGAAGTAAAAAATAGATATGGATGAGTTAGATTCCGAAGAATTTCTTTCTGAAGTGTTTACGAATGTAAAACCGCTTGAGGAAATACCCCGTAAAAATATTTTTATGCCATGGCACAAGCCTAGAAAACATTGGGTGCGTTACAATCAATGGTATAAAGGTATGACAAAATTAATTGATGACATAAAAAAGGAAAACATTAAGGAATTTTCTTATTTAGGACTTCCTGGTGATGACATGTTGGATATCAGGCTACTGTCGTATGGTTGTCAGCAAAAGGGCATTAAGTTGAAATATTTAGGATTTAATACTGTGTCAGAGCATAAAATGAGCTCAACAGATTTAAATGTTTCAGAAAGCGAATTGATGAAAAGCGAGCATGTAAATGAAGATTCTAAAGTTTTACATGATCCAATAGAAGCTGTATCTAATGATAAATCTATAGCATATATAGAGGCAAAAAATCTTGGCCCATATCATATGATAAATTTTGATCTGTGTAAGTCTATTGCAAAGAAAGGTACAGGTAGTAAGGGTGAAACCTATTTTAATTCATTACAGAATTTAATGGACTTGCAATTAAATTATATGAGAGAACCTTGGCTCCTTTATTTGACTACAAAGGTGTGTAAAAAATCTGTTATTGAGTCAGCCATGAAGAAGTTGCTAAATTCAATTAATGATAACATTAAAAATCATCACGAATTTTCTAGTGAGTTTGAATCTTCAATATTAATAGAAGCAAAAACTATACTTAAAGCGATCAAGGATGTAAATGAATTGACCGATCAAGAGTATTTTGATTGTTTTGCTCTAGGGTTATCTAAATGGTTACTTGCCTTGAATAAGGATAACCAGAACTGGAATATTAAAATGTTGGAGTCATGTAAGTATCGAACTGGAGATGAAGAAGGTGAACCAAATATGTTGTCAGTTGGATTTAGATTTGACTTTAAATTTAATCATACAAGCGATGAATATAAATTAGCCCGTCAAGAAGAAACTGATGACAGTGCAGAATTAGAGCAGGCTTTAGGTATGATAGATGAAGTTGCTAATATTTTTAATTTAGATATGAGAATCGACAAGGATGAAAAATTAAAAGTAGATTTAATTGAAAACTCGGCCAACTTACTAGAGTTTGCTCGTTTTGATCGTATTGCATATATAGATTGGGTCGATAAGGGGTGCCCGAATATTAGTTGAAAAAACAATATAAAAAATAGGGGGCAGAGAGCACTTAATGATCCGCTACGCGTATCGTCAGTACTCCCCTAACGCGCTTCGCTTCTTCTGGTCACTTTGTTTCTAATATAGTACGTTGCTAATATAAATAACTAAAATTTATTCAATACAGAAAAATAACGGGTCGGGTCACTAGATTAATAATAAGCGCAGAATAGTCCTTAACATTAGAAAAATAACGAAAAAAATAACGGGTCGGGTCACTAGATTAATAATAAGCGCAGAATAGTCCTTAACATTAGGGTCGGACCGCGATAACTAATTGATTATATGAGGTAAAGTGTTTGTACACTGGTCTATTTGGCGCTTAAAGCTAAGTTTCGTAGGTAGTTTTCGTCACTTTAAGGAAGAAGAGTCATGAACAGGGGCTAATCGTTACTTTACATCAGGAAAAATTAATGGGGTCAGATACAAGGTCTTTCAATACCACACTATTGATAATCAGGTTCGTAGTAAAACCTAACAAATAACACAGTCTATTCTGCTCACAAAACTAATTAAAAAGAAGGAACAAACAAATGCAAGATAAACAAAAAATTGCGGTATTTATCGACGCCGATAACGCCCCCGCTGCAAAAATGGATCTAGTCATTTCTGAGCTCGCCAAATATGGTGTGGTCAACATTAGGCGTGCTTATGGTAACTGGACAAAATCAACATTAAAATCTTGGGAAGCCATTTTGCATGAATATGCAATCGAACCAATTCAACAATTTGATATGGTTAAAGGTAAAAATGCGGCGGATATAAAAATGGTCATTCAAGTCATGGAAGCGCTCTATACAAAACAAATCGATGTTGTTTGTTTAGTTTCTTCTGACTGTGATTTTACACCGTTAGTTACTCATGCGCTTTCTGAAGGAAAAGTAGTCATCGGTTTCGGGGAACGAAAAGCCCCCATGCCATTTGTGAACGCCTGTTCAAAATTCCTCTACCTTGATAATCCTGAATCAGCCACACCACAAAAGAGTGATACTAAAAAGAGTATTAAGTCGGACACAAAAATAATTAATTTATTAAGACAAGCCATTGAAGCTCACGAAGACGAGGATGGGTGGGCAACACTAGGTCCCGTTGGTTCGCATATTTCTAATCAAACCTCCTTTGACCAAAGAAACTATGGATTCGCTAAATTAAGTGACTTGTTTAAATCGATCGACTTATTTGAAATGAAAAAAACCAAAGAACTCGGTTATCGAGTGAGAGACAAACGAAAGAAAAAATAAAGCATTGGAACCGTTAAGATCGAACCTTCACCACTCATTGTTATCGTTAACAATCACGTTTAATCTTTGGCCGTATAACTATTAAAATGGCCGTATAAGTTGGTTAAATCGATGCATTATGGCCGATAAATCAATTAAAACTAATTTGTTATCCTATTTTCCTCAGGAAAAAGCCCGCAGGTTGGCTTACAGCCCAACAAATAAGATTAAATTAAAACACAATCTTATGAAATAAAATGGTCAACAGTAATGTCGGAGAGGTAGAATGTTTAATATGAGTATTGAGGAGGGTTTTAACCTAACCTACGATCTAACTTGTATGAGTGCACATAACCTTGCCTAAATTCCAACCGCCATTCACTCTCAACCACAAAATCCTCTCGCAAGTCGCAGAGATTGGTGAGGCGATCGGGCGTTTATCAGTCACGTTTGAACAAGAGCAAATTCTAAAACTACGCCGAGTTAACAGAATGAGAACCATTCAAGGTTCACTAGCAATTGAAGGTAATACATTATCAGAAGAACAAATCACTGCGATATTAGATGGCAAACGAATCATCGCGCTGCCTAGAGAAATTCAAGAAGCCACTAATGCAATTTCTGCTTACGAGCAGCTTGACCAATGGAAACCAAGTAAAGAAAAAAATCTGCTAGTCGCACACAAAACTTTAATGCTGGGTTTAGAGAGGGATGCTGGTAATTACCGCTCTGGCGGCGTAGGAGTAATGTCAGGCAAAAAAGTGGTTCATATGGCACCACAAGCTGATAGAGTACCTAAATTGATGAAAGAACTACTGGCTTGGTTAGCTAATGCTGATGTACACCCATTAATCTCAAGTAGCGTCTTTCATTATGAATTTGAGTTTATTCATCCGTTTGCTGATGGTAATGGTCGGATGGGACGATTATGGCAAACATTAATACTGGCAAAATGGCAGCCCGTATTTGCTTATATACCAGTAGAAAGTCTGGTTCATAGACATCAAGAAGATTATTATCAATCAATAAGACAAAGTACTGCTAAAGGTGAGTCGACGCCATTTATTGAATTTATGCTGGCTATGATTCAGCAAGCCGTCAGTGAATTACCTAAAAATTCTGAGCGTCAAACAACTACCCAGAAAACTACCCAAAAAACTACCCAGAACCAACAGGCAATATTAAACTTTTTATTAGAACATCCCCAAGCAAGCCGAAAAGCGGTAGCTGGAGCTATTTCTACTATCACTGAAAATGGGGTGAAATATAATTTAAAAGTACTACAAGAGAGCGGATTACTAAAACGTATAGGTTCCGCACGTGCTGGTTATTGGAAGGTATTAATGAAATAAGAGTCATGAAAAAATATCAAACCAGCCAACTTACGAAAATCACTCACACCAAGAATAGTTAGCATCCCACTTCAAAACCATTCCCATTACGAGTTAACATGCTAGATGTTAAAGGTCGTAGGTTGGGTTAAAACCCAACAAAAAGGCTGAATTAAAAACAAATATTTATTGAATATATGGCGACTAATGACAAAAATGATGGGTTGTATTTTGGTTGTTATCGTTGGGTTGCAACCCAACCTACGGCCGTATCTCTAACAAAATGGCCGTATAACTAGCTCAAAGCTATAAATCATGGCCGATAAATCAATAAAAACTTATTGGTTACCTATTTCCCACTCTGGACAATAATCAGTAGAGCAATTATTCTAGCTATCTCTTACTAGCCCTATTTTCTCGGAGATAAAACAATAAACCTCCCATCACTCATCATCGGTTTAAAAAACGTCAAACTTCGCTGGAAGCTATTGCTGTTTGTTATTTCGGCATTGGTGATACTCAATATCTATTACTTATTTACCACAGCAACAAACAACGGCCCTTGGCAAACTCATTATCAAAAACTTGCCACGGTTGAATTAAATGACAATATTGCCACTATCGAAAACTTTCGGCGCGCACGTTATGACGAATCCGGTGCAACAAAAGAAATCAACTGGTCAGAGCGAAAGGTTAATTTAGATCAGCTTCAAGGTGTCTGGTATGGGATCTCTGTTTTTGCATCGCCGGGTTTAGCCCATACCTTCCTATCTTTTGATTTTGGTGATAATGATCCAGTGGTTATATCGGTGGAAGCTCGGATGCGACCTGAGCAGGATTACAGCCCACTAGAAGGCGCACTTGATAATTATCATTTAATTTATGTAATTGCTGATGAAAGAGATGTGATTGGAGTGCGTGCTCATAAACGACCTGATGAAGTCTATTTTATGCCGATAAATGTGGATAAAGAACGTCGTCAGAAGATGTTTATTGATATGATTAATCGTGCAAACAGCCTTAAAAGTACCCCAGAGTTTTACAATACCTTTACCTCTAATTGCACCAATAGCATTATGCAAGAAACCAAGATACCCGCTTGGCAATATTACCTTGACCCACGAATTATTTTGCCCGGGTTCTCCGATCGAATTGCTTATCAATATGGGGTGTTAGACCAAGAATACGCAAGAGAAGAGCTGCGGCAAGCATCACATATTCAAACCGATGATTTTACCGATGAAGATCCTAATTTTTACCATAAAATTAGAGAGAGTTATTACCGGAAGTTGCAAGTAGAAACCAAATAATTAGCTTCTTAGTATGCCCCGCGAAGCGCAGTGGGCAAGAACTTAGCTCCTATTGCCTTTATTAGCATCAACGAGTCTTCGACGGATCAGGGAAATCTAAAATAACATCGGTTTTATAACGCTTTTCACATTGCTCTGGCGCATGTTTAACAATCCGATTAAAAAATGCATCATCAATTCTTTGCCATTTCTCAATTAATAATTCGCTGGCCTTAGCTTCTTCAAATGCTTCATCTAATAACTCTTGGCGAGCTTCAAATAGGGCGTGAGTGATGTTCATGTGTTTGTGAGCGGCTGGTGGTGTTTGCCCGCAATAAAGGTTTGGTCCACCAAGTGCACCAGCCATAAAAGCATTTTGTTGGCGTTCAATGTGTTCTTGTGGGATTTGCTCAAAAAAGAGCTTTAACCAAGGGTGTTCGTAGACCTTGTCATAGAATATGTTTGTGATCTTTTGGATGATTTCTAAACCACCCATTTCTTCGAAAACCTTACTTTTGTCTGATGCCATTTTTAAGTCTCTAATGCTATTTGCTTTGTACTAGTAAATATTGCTCAATGGCTTGCTAATTCAATCTTTTAGCAAGTCGATTGAGCGTGTTACCATTAGTGTAGTAAAGAAAATTAGATTTCTCTAATGTGAGTCAATTATTGATGACAGTATGTGGCGAATTTAAGCAAATCTGTTGAAAAAAGGTTTGAAATCAGTCAAATCATGTAATTTGAGCTTTCCTCTATTCTTTGCAATGGAAATAAATGATAGAGTCTGTTTTATTAAATAATTTAGCTTTTGGCTAATTTTGACCTATTTTAGTAAGTTATCCCTCAGGAGTATTGATGGAGAAGTTCAAAATCATTGGTGGACATAAGCTCGATGGCTGTATCAGAATCTCTGGTGCAAAAAACGCAGCGCTACCGATTATCATGTCTACTTTGCTCGCTGATGGTGTAAGTCGTATTACAAATATCCCCCATCTTAATGATGTAACAACCTCTTTTGAGCTAGTTAGTCGACTTGGTGCAGAGTTAACCCTGAGTGACCAAAAAGAAATTCTAGTGGATACACGTCAAATAGACAGTTTTGAAGCACCATATGATCTAGTTAAAACAATGCGAGCTTCTATTTTGGTGTTAGGTCCATTGCTGGCTCGATTTGGCAGTGCTGATGTATCACTACCCGGCGGCTGTGCGATTGGTTCTAGGCCGGTTGATCTCCACATCAGAGGAATGGAGGCGTTGGGCGCAACTATTGTGGTCGAAGATGGATATGTTAGAGCAAGAGCTGAAGATGGTTTAACTGGAGCAAGAATATTAATGGATATGGTCAGCGTGGGTGCGACCGAAAATATCTTAATGGCGGCTACTTTGGCCAAAGGGACAACAATTATAGAAAATGCAGCGAGAGAGCCTGAGGTGGTTGATCTGGCAAATTGCTTAATTTCTATGGGCGCAAAAATTCAAGGCGCTGGAACAGACGTGATTACCATACAAGGCGTTGAACGATTAAGGGGCGCGTTACACCGAGTCCAGCCGGATAGAATTGAAACCGGTACTTATTTAGTGGCGGGAGCGATTACCAGAGGCAGCGTGTTATTAAAAGATACTGATCCAAAATTACTCGAAGCGGTTTTAGCTAAGTTGCGAGAAGCGGGGGCTGAAATCACCACTGGCGAAGACTGGATAAAGTTGGATATGAAAGGTAAACGAGCCAAGGCAGTTAATATCAAAACTGCACCCTTTCCCGGTTTTCCAACGGATATGCAGGCGCAATTTACTGCCTTAAACAGTACCGCTGAAGGGACAGGTTTTATTATTGAAAAAATATTTGAAAATCGATTTATGCACGTTAATGAAATGCTAAGAATGGGAGCAGATATTTCGATTGATGGAAATACCGCCATTAGCACCGGTGTTAACCGATTAAAAAGTGCACAAGTTATGGCGACCGATCTACGAGCCTCTGCAAGTTTAGTTTTAGCCGCGCTTGGGGCGGACGGTGACACCTTAGTGGATAGAATTTATCATATTGATCGTGGTTACGATTGTATCGAAGAAAAACTTCATGCGCTTGGTGCAAAAGTTAATCGTGTAGCGGTTTAAAATGATTTCATTTAGTAGGTAAATAATTCGGCTTTATAAATAAATGAATCACCTTAGACGAGCCATTATTTTATTATTTATTTTTGTTACGGTAAATTGTGTGGACAGTTCAACTAAACTTCAATCAAATGAGCTTTCTGATAAATTAACCAATCAGAAGAGTGAGTTGTCGAAAACTAAAATATCTAAAACTAAAACACCTAAAACCAAACCATCAAAAATAAGCTTAACGCCATTCGAAAAAAAAATAGCTCAGCGGATAATGGTGAGCATTCGTTATTTTTGTGAAGAAGCATTGCCTGAGGATAAAAATTGTAAACAGCCAGTTACTCAATTACCTAGAACTCTAGCAGAACTTATTAAAGAAACAGAGCTTGGTGGAGTGGTTCTTTTTTCAGAAAATCTTGAATCAAATCATCAAATTATTCAGTTAACGAACGACTTACAATACGCAGCGAGTTTGTCGCAAAGCGGCAAACCTTTATTGATTGGAATTGATCAGGAAGGTGGAAGAGTTGTTCGATTAAAACGAAGTGATACCAGTGCCTTTAGCGGTAATATGGCGATAGGGGCAACCTACCCAGAACATGGAACTTATTACGCGACCCAAGTTGGTAACGCGATTGGTGAAGAGCTCTATGCTCTTGGTATTAATTTAAATTTTTCTCCAGTTGTTGACGTCAATAGTAATCCAGATAATCCTGTGATAAACGTTCGCTCATTTGGCGAAAACACTGAAATGGTTTCTAGTCTTGGTATTGCGATGATGGATGCACTGCAAAAGCAAAATGTGATTGCAACATTAAAACATTTCCCCGGTCATGGAAATACTAATATTGATAGCCACACAGGTTTACCAAGAGTGGATTCTGATCGCCAAAGTGTTTATAAAACAGATCTACAACCTTTTAAAAAAGCGATTGAGTTATCTAATCCAGGCATGATTATGACCGCGCATATCGAATACCCTCATTTGGATGATTCGCGTTTAAAATCAAATTTGGGTGAAGAAATTATTAAGCCAGCTACTATGTCGGAGAAAATATTAACAGGATTGCTTCGTGAGGAAATGGGATTTAAAGGTATTATCATTACCGATGCGCTTAATATGGCAAGTATTGACCATCACTTTGATTTAGACGAAGCGACAGCGATTTCTTTAATGGCCGGTGCTGATATCGCATTGATGCCATTTCGAATTTCTCGAATAGAAGATATTGAAGGGTTTAAATTATTTATAAAAAACGTCGCTTCTAAAATGTTAGATAGTCAATCTGAATCGCTTAAAATGGAAAGCTCCCTTAAACGCATTAATAAAATTAAATCTGATTATCAGATTGGCAACAAGAATAACAATAATCTAGTTAAAACCAATCGAATCAAAGAACAGTCTGATGGATTAGCTGGAATAAAACGACACAAAAAACTGCAAGAGAAATTAGCCTTTGATTCAATTACCTTATTAAAAAACAACAAGCAAGCACTACCTTTAAATGACCAGTCTATTAGTCATATCCATGTCATCCTTCAGGATCCCAATCAACAAGAACTTGTAGACATAGAATTAAATGAAATTTGGCAAAAAAGCTTTTCTAAACCTTTAAAGCTGACAAGCAGTTTATTGACTGATTTCGATCAACAAAAAAATAATCAATCTATTTTGGCTGCTGATGCGTTATTGCTTTTTTATAGTGAGAAGAGAGAGAGCGCGGTGGTTAAAGGCGAAGTCGATGATTTGTTATTAAATATTAATCCGATATCGGCTGATAAAGTTAAACAACAAGAGCTAATTCGTAAGAAGTTAATTTATTCAAGTTTAAAACTGGCCAAACAAAATAATAAACCGGTGATTGTATTAGCGATGCAATCACCCTATGAAATGAGACAGTTTACAGAGTTGGCTGATACGATTCTTATCGCTTATGATCCCAGTATTTATCGAGAAAAAGAGACGGGACAACTTGTTGGAGAAACTTACACCGCTGCTATCTCGGCATTGTTTAATTTAAACTATGCAAAGGGACGTTTACCGGTTAGTCTTGATTAGAAGCGTTTGAATTAAAAAGGTTTGAGTTAAAAGAGTTTACATTAGAACAGCTTGAGTCAAAAACACGCCTATCTTTTAAAAAAAGAGAAGATCAATGAATCATTCTAATTTGATAAATAGTCTAAGTTCGCTTGTTTCGGAAGAGCAAAATCCCGATACCTTAGATATTGATCAATTATCTACCCTCGAAGTGGTTAAAAAAATTAATCAACAAGATGAATGTGTTTCTTTAGCGATAAAGGAAATATTGCCGGCGCTTGCCGAATCTGTTGATTTGATTGTTACAGCATTCAGAAATGGAGGCCGTCTAATCTATCAAGGCGCCGGAACCAGTGGTCGTTTGGGAGTGCTCGATGCGGTTGAATGTGTGCCAACATTTAGCGTTGATGAAGGATTGATTGTTGGGCTGATGGCTGGTGGTGAATCAGCGATGTTCAAAGCCAAAGAAGGGATCGAAGATAAAGAGTCAGAGGGTGTTAACGACTTAAAGGCGATTAATTTAAATGATAAAGATGTATTGGTAGGTATTGCCGCCAGTGGTCGAACACCCTATGTTATAGGCGGCCTTAAATATGCGAATCAAATAGGTGCTAAAACGATCGCTTTGAGCTGCAATGGCAATGCTGAAATAGCTCGATATGCACAAATTTCTTTATTGCCAATTGTTGGTCCGGAGGTTTTAGCGGGATCAACACGGTTAAAGTCCGGCAGCGCACAAAAAATGGTGTTAAATATTTTATCGACCGCGAGTATGATCCGTATCGGAAAAAGTTATAAAAATTTAATGGTCGATTTAAGAGCAACCAATAAAAAATTAGTTGCCCGTGGCACTCGAATGATTATGCAGGTGACAGGTGTTGAGCAATCGATTGCTGAAGAAACTTTAGCCTTAGCTGATAATCAAGTAAAACTTGCTTTAGTGATGATATTAAAAGGCGTAACGGCCAAAGATGCTAAAGAATTATTATCTGATTCTGATGGCTTTTTAGCGAAAGTATTAAATACTTAATCTGAGCAGTTTGCTTAACCAATCAATAAGGCGGTAAAAGATATCAATCTTATTATAAAAAAATTGGCTTACATTATTTTATCTTTGAGCCTATTACTTAGTTATTCCATCTTTATCTCTGCAAATGAAAGTCAAAATGTTATTGTTGGTGCAGAGCAGTTTTCTGAATATCTACCGCTAATAAAAAACAAACGAGTGGGGCTTTTAGTTAATCAAACCTCTCAGGTTGGTCATCAACATCTGGTCGATAGTTTAATCGAAAAACAGATTAATGTTTCAGCAATATTTGCACCAGAACACGGTTTTCGAGGTAAGCAAGGCGCAGGAGAAACGATTCTTGATGGTCGAGATATAAAAACTGGAATCGATATTTTCTCATTACATGGTAAATATAAAAAACCACAAAAAAAGCAATTAGAGCAAATTGATTTTTTGATCTTTGATATTCAAGATGTTGGTGTTCGTTATTATACCTATATCAGTTCAATGCATTATTTTATGGAAGCTTGTGCGGAGAATAATATTCCAATGATTGTTTTGGATAGACCTAACCCTAATGGTCATTATATTGATGGGCCAGTGCTTGATCTAAATTATCAGAGTTTCATCGGCATGCATCCGATCCCTGTGGTACATGGTTTAACCGTTGGCGAATTAGCAACGATGATTAATGGGGAGGAATGGTTGATTGATGGTAAGCAGTGCGATTTGACAGTCATAAAAGTAAAAAATTATGATCATAACACTCATTATTCACTTTCTATCAAGCCATCACCCAACTTGCCGAATGATTTATCGGTGCAACTTTACCCATCTCTTGGTTTTTTTGAAGGAACTTCTATTAGTGTTGGAAGAGGAACTGATTGGCCATTTCAAGTACTGGGTTATCCTGATAAAAAAATGGGTGGTTTTTCATTTAGGCCAAAACAAATTACAGGCAGTTGGAAAGAGCTTAACTACGCAGAGAGCTCTTTATATGGAGAAAGGTTTACTGTGGCGGAGTCAGGAAAGTTATCCTTAAGTTATTTAATTAATTGGCGAGAGAAATTTAAGCGACATAATCTGACTCTAATTTCACGCCCTGGTTTCTTTGACAAACTAGCGGGTAGCGATAGTTTAAGAAATAAAATACAGTCAGGGATGAGCGCTGAGGAAATTGAAAACTCTTGGTTACCTGAGCTTGATAAATATCAACAAATAAGAAAAAAATATTTACTCTATTCCGACAGCGATCTTATAAAGTAGAAAGTGTTTATCTTATTTTTTTTAAACTGTAAACTCGGTCAAGATAGCTTGATTCTTGATTAAGCATTAGTGGGAGTAGTGGAGTGACTGAAACACCGTTGAGTGTGCTTTTGTAGTATTCACCACTTTCCTTAAAGTAACTTAGTCCCGCTACATCATGAATGATATAAGGTTGATCGTTTTCCATACCTAAATACATCATGACATGCCCGGGAATATAAATTAAATCACCAACGTCCAATTGCTTTATCTGGCTAATTTTTTCATCAACTGATGCAGAGGACGAAAAGTTAATATTATCGCCCTGTTGACTAGTCGCTTGCTGGCCAGTATTTCTCGGCATTAATATGCCAAAGCTTTTATAAATTTCTCCCACAAAACCAGTACAATCTCGTGCATTAAAAGAATGTCCCCAGCCGTATCTTTCGCCTAAAAATTTAAATGATTGATTGATGATGTTTTGTCGATTAAATTTAAGATAACCAATGTTGACATCTTTATTACGTGGGATCATGGCTTGTTTAAATTTTAAATTTCCAGCGTCATCTGCTATAGGTAATTGAACCACGTAACTAGCATAAGTATTTTGTTTGCCAATGCTTGATGGAATTTTATCTTTATCTACTAAAGTCAGAGCAACACCCATCTCTAATAGAATTTCTGAAACCTGTTTATTGTAGGGATTAAAGGTTGTATGAACTTTGTCACCGGTTATTACTAGAAAATTTTTGTTATTTTTATAATTAAATATTTCTTCTTTTGAGCCAATCGCCAGATGTTTTCTTTCAATCCATGCAGAATAATTATAGGAGGTCACAAAATACCAATTTTGGTCTTTGCTTTGGTGCAAAATGACAACGACTTCTGTTGGGAATAATGCCGTTTCTTGAAAACGATCTAAATTAATATCATTGGGAGTACTAAACACTGAATCATTAGTAGGGTAACTTCTCATATCGGCTCTAGTAGTCACCATTGCCCATTGAATCTCAACGGTTTTAGCGACAGCTTTAAGGTTTAAAGTATCATCATACTTTTCAAAATCTTGCTCGCTTAATAAACGACCATCACCGTAATAGCGAGGGTAGCTGGACTTTTTACTAATGCTTTTTATTTTACTAATGACTGATTCATTGCTAAGTTTTGAAGAAAAGGATTCAAGATCCGTCATGTGTGGATTGTTTTTGAATAGTTGTTTGTTTTTTTGTTGAATTTGAGAAGGCGATAAAATCACAGTGGATTGCGTAGTCAGTTTTTTTTGCCAATAGGAGGGGGTGAGCATTGATTCTTCAATAGTTTCTATATCCGAGGAAAAGTAATTATCATTTGATTGTAATATCGAAATATTTTCATATTCCAACTTTGATGATGTTTCAATCAAGCTCCAGACTCTCAAAAAATTACCACTCCAAACTTTTTGAATATCTGTTTTACTGAAGCCTCTTTTTAATAATTCCATAGTAATATTTTGACTCTCACTGGCGTCTTTCCAATCGGCTAATTCACCACCACCATCAAAGTCAGAACTAATGCCGACATGCTCAATGCCAACCAATTTAATAACATGCTCTATTTGATCAACAAATTGACTGACTGTCGCCAAAGGATAATCGTTATTTAATTGAATCATTCCTTGCGCGTATTCTGGCGTATGTTCATGATACTTATAATCAAATTTTGCTGCTTTATAGAATAATGCTATTTTTTCTTTCATTGCTTGGTAAGCTTTGCTTCTTTCTGGATCACGTTTTATAAAACCGGAATAACCAACTAGTTGAATAACGCCGCCTTTTCCTGCGATTGCTTTAATCAAATGATCTGGTAGATTTCTTGAATGTTGGGATAAAGTCCTTGTTCCAGAATGTGAAGCGATAATGGGAGCTTTGGAATATTGTAGGGCGTCCTCAACGCATTGATCTGAGGCATGAGAGATATCAACCATCATGCCAAGCTGGTTCATTCGTTGAACCACTTGTTTACCAAAGTCACTCATTCCATGATGCTCGGTAGGCAGATCACCTAAAGACTCTTTGGCTGAAGAGCTATCACAAATATCGTTATGACCTCCATGAGTTAAGCCAATATAACGAGCACCTAATTGATAGAATTCATCAACTTTATTAATATCCTTAGCTATTGGGAAGCCATTTTCTAACCCGATGATGGCTACAAGCTTTCCTTCGGCATTAATTTTACTGACATCGCTCGCATGTAAAGCCAAGCCAATTTGATTTGGGTAGACTTCGTCAGTCATTTTTCTTAATGCTGTAAACTTTTTCATTGCAGCTTGATATGCAGCTTGGTAACCAGCTTTGTCACGTTTTTTTTGTGCAACGTAAACGATAAACACTGCAGCATCTAATCCACCTTTTCGCATTTTTTCAAAATCAACTTTCATAGCTGTTGAAAGTCCTGGGTTGAAAGCATCTTCGCGCATATATTCTCGCGATATATCGACATGGCTATCTAAGGTAATCAAAGATTGGTGAAATGAGTTATGGTCATTTTTAGAAATGTTTTGTTGTTTTTCTTGAGAGACCTCTTTATTGTTGGATGATTGGTCACAACCTGTCAGTGCAATAGTTGAGATAGTAATAGTTGAAAGTAATGCAATAAGGCGTGGTAATTTCATCGAATAAACCTTTGATTATTGATTTATGATAAGGAACTTGAGCTTTATCAAAATATTCCAGTTGGTTAGATATTGATAATATATTATTATCAATATCTTGTCTTGCTACAAAAATACTATTTGAAATGTCTAATTTTCTTATTTTGACAAAATTGATTTTGACACTTATGTTTGGCATTTTGCTTGTTGAGAACCGTTCTGTTTATGCAGAACAAGTTAATAGCGAGCAGATAGACTTAATCGTTAATCAGACAATATCAGCTTTTCAAGTCCCCGGTACGGCTATCGCAATTATCAAAGGTGGTAAAACTATTCATTTAAAAGGTTATGGTGTTTCTAGCCTTGATACAGATGAAAAAGTGAATAGAGAAACCATATTTAAAATAGCATCTAATACTAAGGCATTTACAACTGCTGCATTAGCAATATTAGTCGAACAACAAAAAATAAATTGGGATGATAAAGTAATTAAATATTTACCCAATTTTAAAATGTATGATCCATGGGTAACTAAAGAATTTAATATAAGAGATTTATTAGTACACCGAAGCGGTTTAAGAATTGGTGCTGGCGATCTAATGTTATGGCCAGAGCCTACCAATTTTACTAGACAAGATGTGATAGAAAATCTAAGGCATTTAAGACCTGTCGCGGGTTTTCGAGATGAATATGCTTATGATAATTTACTCTATATAGTAGCAGGAGAGCTGATTACCAAAGTCTCAGGCATGACTTGGGAGTCATTTGTTGAGAAACATCTTTTTGCACCATTACAAATGGAACGATGTTTTGCCGGAGGTATATCAACCGAGCAACAGACGAATATAGCTGCGCCTCATGCGATAGTTGAGAATGAACTCGTCGTTTTAGATAAGTATGCTATCAATAATGAAACGAGTTTAATGGCTGCGGCCGGTGGAATAAAATGCAGTGTGGAAGAGCTTGCAAAATGGGTGAAATTACAATTGAATCGGGGCAAAATAGATTCAAAGACTAATGAATCTTCAAAAAATCTATTCTCAGAAAAGCAAAGTGATATTTTGTGGAAACCTATTACAACACTTCCTTTATCAAATGAATTGAAAAAAATAGATCAAACAACCTATCGTTCCTACGCACTGGGCTGGCGAATAAGTGATTTTTTTGGTTATAGAAAGGTCTCTCATACAGGAACATTGGGCGGTTTTATGTCGCAGATTATTCTATTACCTGAATTGGATATAGGTATTGTTATTTTAACCAATCAACAATCGAGTGATGCGAGAAACTCCCTTGCCAGAGGTTTGTTACAAGAATTAGTTCCTCAGGCTAATAGCGGTGTTAAAGTAGATTGGGTTAAATATTATAGTCAAAAAAGGCAACTAAAAAAATCATCTAAGAAAAAAAATATAAAAGATGAAAAAAAACATCAAGAAATAAAAATTGATAGTGGAGAGCAATTGTCAAATCGACTTGGTCAATATCAAGATGTTTGGTTTGGCGGTATTCAACTTGAGAAAGTTGGGGAAGATATTATTTTTCGTTCGATAAAGTCACCAAGAATGATGGGGAAGATTTATGCCTATGGTTCTAGTCGTTGGTGGGTTAAATGGGATGACCGAAGTTTCGAGGCGGATGCTTGGTTGGATTTTAAAATAAATAATGTCACTAAAAAAATAGAATTTTCAATGAAAGCTATTTCTCCAGAAACTGATTTCAGTTTTGATTTTGAAGATTTGTATTTTATAAAAAAATAGACAAAAGGTCGTTATCTTATGAAATATATTAAGATGCCTAGCTTTTATTTTTCTAAAAATGCCTCGTAAATTAAAGAGATAATACTGCCATATTTTCCGGTTTCAAAACTATCACCAGTAAATGTCAAATGACATTCTGGTTCTTCTTTTCTTTCCTGATTAGGTTTTACATGATTAGAATGGGTTTCATTACATTCTTCAACCATTGGAGTGTGTTTTCTATTAGTAAGTAATACAATAATTAAATCGTGAAAAGGATCGATAATAGTTACGGTTCCTGTCCAGCCGGTATGACCAATTGCATAAGGGCTTGCATAGGGACCAAATTGCCAAGCACGTTCTCCGTTGGCGGCACGTCGCCATCCAAGTCCCATAGTCACGTTTAGTTCTGAGGGCTTTAAAAAGTGGTCCATCTGACTTTTATCAAATAATCGAACATCGCCATAGCCGCCACGATTTAAAATAACACTGGCAAGAATAGCTGTTTCTTTGGCGGTAGAAAATAATCCTGCATGACCAGAAACGCCCCCCATTGAATAAAAGGCTTTTTCATCATGAACTTCACCATGAATCACTTGACGGCGAATATTTTCAAAATCAATGGTTGATTGGCGAGTATTGCCTTGTAATTCTGTCGCAGCAATTTGAGAGGTTTTAAATTGTTTTTGCAAGGGATTAAAAACAGTTTTATTTAAGCCAAGAGGTGTATAAATTTCTTGTTCAACATAATCATCCAATGTCATTCCGGTGACTCTTTCAATCAATGTTCCCAACAGCATATAATCAATATCACTGTAAACAGATTTAATATTTCGGCTATAGGAAAAAGGAATTTTTTCGGTTAATAATTTTTGAGTATAGGATTTGCTGTTAGAAAAAAAGTGTTCGCCGTATTTATTATTCTTACTATGGAAAAATATATCGGCAGGGTAGCCAGCGGTATGGGTTAATAAATCGCTTATTAATCGTGATTCTCTACCATCACCTTTATATTCTTTTAGGTAATTCATAATAGGTAGGTTAACGTTAATTTTATTCTCTGACACTAACTTCATTAGAGCAAAGTTGGTTGCATACATTTTTGTATTGGATGCCATATCAAACAAGGTATCTTGGGTCATCTTTTCCGTAGTCGTTGCTTGTTCACCTTGTTCGTTATAACGGTAGCTATATCCGTAAGCGGTATTCTTTACGATTTTTCCATTTTTCGCTATCAGCAAGGCAGCGCCGGGAAAACCTTTTTTAATTTCTTGTTTAATTAATTGATCAACTTGGTTAAGCTTATTGATAGAAAATCCTTCTTGAGAAGCCTTGCCATCAACTAGCTTAGGAAAAGGAACATAAACTTCTAACGAAGAATCTTCCGGTTGAATATTTTCAACCTTAATGGTGTTGTAGCCATTTTTAGTTAATTTTTTCAGGCTAAACTCTTTTTTTGAGCCGGTGATCATTCCTTCTATTAGGGGTAATTGTTTTCCGTTAATCGAGATTTTTGCAGTGCTAGCACCTTTGCTAATTAATTTTAGTTTTCCTTGTCCTTGATAACCTTTAAATATTTGTCGATTATTAACGTAAGCTCTATCACTTTTCTCATCTTCAGAAAATTGCTCTCCACCAAAGATTCCTTTAAATTGCCCTTTGATAGTCTCTTGCTCAACAAACTGTGTTTCGATGCTTTCTGTTTGATAACGAGTTAGTAAGTTTTCTAGTCGAGAGTTTCTATATTTTTCTATCAGTGCAAATAAGGTGGCAGTGGCTTCCGCTGACATCTGGCCGTCGACTTGCCAAGGGCGAAAATGCATTTGAAAAACGGTTAAAGCATTAATGGTTTGCGAATCCATTACGCCGGTTTCTAATATTCCATAGCCATAATTTCTTAAAGCGGCTTGGACTAAAGAAATCGTTGCTGGTTTTTTATGGAACTGCTGCCAATATTTAGAAACAGTTTCATCATCATACCAAGCACCAATACCTTCTTTAAAGAGCCTATGCCAAGGAAATTTTGGACCCGGATCAATTCGTCTATCAGGTGCGATATCTGCATGACCAATAATTCGATCAGGAGTTATTTCTGGATTCCTTTTTAAGATATCTTTAACAAGTTCTATCAAAAGATTAATTTGCTTCTCATCAAAGTTAGGATAAAAGCAAATCCGGTCGGAAGATGCATGAATATTCAATCCTGTTTCTTCCATTGTCGGAGATGCAACATTGCTCATCATACCTGATTGATCTTCAAGTAGAGGGTTTTCTTCTTCAACGCAGGGAGACTTGTAAACTAGTTCAATACCTATAGATTGATCATTTAAACCATTTTCGCCTTGCCAATGGCTAACGCCAGCATGCCAAGCTCGGTCATTTTCGCTAACCAATTGTACCGTTTGTAAAGCGCCATCTTGATAACTCGGATCGTTACTTTCAGGGATTAAATAATGGGCACTGACGTTGTCTTTACGAGTTAAGGCTTCAACAGATTCTTGGTAATCAATAGTGGTGTGATGAATCACTAAAAATCGAATTCGGTCGTTATGATTGTCACTGGGGATCTGTTTAATCTTTAAGTTTGAACAGCTGCTAATGAGCAGACTTAAAATGAAAACCAAATAAATTCTAATATTGATAGGTTTGAACAATAAAAACATGTGTCTATTCCAGTGTAAAACATTCGAATTAACGTTAAGAACCAGTGCTTTAATACTACACCAATCTAAGTATCGAATGAATTAAAAGCGAATAAATTATTTGGTGATAGCGGGTGTTTCAATCAAGGCAGGAGATGCGTCCTCGCGGTGAATCTATTCATAGCCTTATTGAAAAAAATCGCAGTGAGACGCCCCTCCTACCAAATATGCCTCATTCTAGGCAAGAATTTGCGAGTTCCTTTTTATCCACGTATATTGGAGTCAAAATCAATTATAACTATAAACTTTGGATTCCTTTGATGGCTGCAAACCTAACAATCCTCGATTGGACAATCTTCTTCGGCTATTTCTTACTGATTGCTTTAACAGGTTGGTTTTTTAGCCGTAGAAAAGTTAATAATACCGATGATTTCTTTTTAGGTGGAAATACCATGCCGATTTGGTTAGTGGCTATTTCGGTATTAGCCACAGCTCAATCGGCAGCAACTTTTCTTGGTGGTCCAGATCAAGGTTATCGAGCTGATTTAAGTTATTTAGCTACTAACATTGGTACCGTTTTAGCCGCGGTTTTTGTCGCTAAATTTCTTATTCCAAAATTTTATCAATATAAAGTCACGACGGTTTACGAATTGCTAGAAGTGAGATTCGGTGAAAAAGCCAAAAAGCAGGCTGGTGCTATGTATTTGTTTGGTCGAATTTTCGCCAGTGGAGCGAGGCTTTATATGGCAGCGATTGCGGTTGCGATGATTCTGTTTGGCAATATTGCCGCTGAAAATGTGGTGATGTCGATTGTAATCCTAGCGGCTGTTGGTTTGCTTTATTCCTTTGTAGGTGGCATCAGAACAGTTATTTATAGCGATGCAATTCAATGTGGCGTTTATGTAGGAGCTGCGATTGCAGTTATTGCTTATCTTTTGAGTATTATTCCTGCGGATTTTGGCCAAATTATTTCTGCGCTTGAATCTCCGGCCAATGGCGGTCCATCAAAACTGACTTTACTTAATTTTAATCTCGACTTTTCTTCTTCTGGCGTTTTTACCTTTTGGGCTTCCATCACAGGTTTTGTTTTGTTGAGTATTGCTTCCTTTGGAATGGATCAGGATATGACTCAAAGGATTTTAACCTGTAAATCGGCTGCTGAAAGTGCCAAAGCGATGCTTTGGTCTGTGGTATTGGTATTACCGGTGGTATTGCTATTCGTTTCAATTGGTTTGTTGTTATATATCTTTTATCAACGCCCTGATCTCATGGGTATGGATCAAGCTGGACATGTAGTACAAAGCTTTGATGGTGAAAAAATTACTATCTTTATGACCTTTGTTTTAAATGAAATGCCTTCTGGCTTAAGAGGGTTAGTCACTGTCGGAATTATTGCCGCCGCCTTATCAACACTCAATTCGGGACTAAACTCCATGTCTTCGGTACTAATTCAAGATTTTTACCGTCCGTGGATGGAAGCAAAGAAACGAGCTAAATCTGAAAGTCATTTTGTTAATGCTGGACGATTTGGAATGGGGTTGGCTGCTTTTGGTTTAGCATCAATGGCGATTTTGAGTTTTTATTGGCAGCGATATACTGATATGCCGTTACTCGCTTTTGCTCTTAGCGTGATGGTGTTTTCTTATAGTGGTTTATTAGGCGTCTATTTTAATGCGCTCTTTACCAAGCGAGGCAATGCTAATAGTGTTCTGTTTGCCTTGATTGCAGGGTTTTTAACCACCTTAATGTTTCAAACCTATATACAAGATGCAATAGCCATTGAATGGTTAAAATTTGATTTGGCGTTTCCTTATCAATTATGCGTAGCCACCTTGATAGCTTTTTTAATTTGTTTTAGTGGAAAGCCGGAAATACTGGACTCACAAAGTGAATTGGCTGAGTCTTGAGTTGGAGCGGATAGGCACTCATGAGTGAATTTGTATTAGCAATAGATGGAGGAGGAAGCAAGACTGATGCGCTTCTGCAAAACCTTGCTACCGGGCAAATTTGGCAACAGAGAGCCGGAGGAACATCTCTAACCATTGATTTTGAATTAGCCTGCAAAACCATTCTAGAACTTGCAACTCGTTTAGCAGACCAAGCGGCGGTTTCTCCTAAGTCTGTTGTGCTGGTGTGTGGTGTTGCTGGCGCAGGCAATGATAAGCGACGTATAGAATTACAAAATCAGCTTAAATCCATCTTTAAAGATGCGATAGTTGTTAATGATGGTAAAACTTCGTTATATGGCGCCGTTGGAGGAGACCCCGCTATTGTGATTGCATTAGGTACGGGAAGCGTTGCCATGCGTTTGGATAAGAATGGTCAAGAAAAGCAATTTGGCGGTTGGGGATTTACAGTTAGTGATGGAGGAAGTGGTGCGAATATCGGCAGAAAATTAGTCAAAGAGACTTTATTTGTGTTTGATAGGATATGTGAAGGCGGCATTTTTTGCAAAAATGATAAACAAGCCGAACCGCTTGTTTCTGCTTGTTTAAATGTGATCGGTCATGATAACCAAGCAATCCTAGATTGGTTAAATCAAGCCACAGCTCCAACATACGCAACACTTGCTCCGTTAGTCTTTAAATATAGAGATAGAAGCCCGTTAGCTTCCCAAATCATTGATAAAACATTAGAGGAAGTCAAAGCATTAATTGATTTAGCTCAGCCAGAAGAGCAATTACCTGTGGTCGTTATTGGGGGGCTAGCTGAGGTGTTACTTACTAATATTGAATCCAACTTTGATTATAAAATTAAGCAGGCTAAAGGGAATTCCCTAGATGGTGCTTTGTATATAGCTAAAATGATAATTAATTCTGGGTTTTGTCATGATTCAAATTGACCTTTATCGATTCTAGTCTAAGATAATAGAGATCAATTATTTATATTAAAATAGATAACAATAATAATTAAATATGCACGCATATACCATTTGAGGAAACAGAGTTTAAATGAGTGATTTACCGTCATCCTTGTCATATTACGGCAGTTTTAAAGGTGCAATGCAGATACTAAAGCACCAGTCAATTCCACTGTTTCAAGCAGATGAGTTGAGAGACCCATTTTTGCCCAATCAGTTTTCAGAACTAGGTTTTGATTGTCAGGAGCTTTTTGAGCAGTCAGTTAAATATATGACCTCCGCAATTTTAGGAAAAGCGCCTCCAAAAGGAAACCCTAATCATCCGCTACAAAAAGCGATTAGACGCTGGCGTGGTGAAAATCGATTTAGTGATGAGGCTGAGATTCGAGATTCATTAATTGGTTTATTGCCTGCAATGGTCGAAAAATCATTTAATGATGCCAAAGAAATTCATTCTGATTGGCAGGCATTTATTGAAAATAAGCGTCTATTGCCCTTCTTTGAAAGTTCAAACAATTCAGAACTTTGGTTATCTGAGGCCGAACATTATTCTGGCGTGGTCATCAAGTTTAAATGTATAGAAGAATCAATCATGGAAAACTGCTTACCTGTCCATTATAGTCGACAGCCTGCAAGAACCGTTAATATTAATGATTGTGTTAATCTTATGGTGGGTGATATTAACGAAATGCCAACGGACTTTACGCAATTAATACTTACCCAAAACTATCAGTTTAGATCACAAAAAGAGTGGCGAATGGTGGTAGATAAATTGCCCAATGAAGAGTTTTGTTTGGACTTTCCAGCGGAACTGATTCAAAGTGTTTATTTAGGTGCGGCAGTTCCTAAAGTTAAAGCGGAGCAGCTGAGTGTTATTGCAAAGGAGCTGAGTAGTAATATCAATGTTTATAAAGCTGTTTGTTCGGATAATAGCTATGATTTTCAGTTTGAAAAGCAGTAGTGGCACCTTAAAGCTTATGATTTATTATTAGGCTAGTGATTGATTATGACTCGATTTCTTACAGTAATATTGGTATTGGTAGCAACTTTGTTGATATATCAAAATGCGGCACGTTTATTCGCTTCAAAACAACCACAATCGGTGGTCGAAGAAGTACCAATTCCCTCTAAAGAGCCGGTAGAAACGCCAAAACACATTACTAAAACAGAAGTATATAAATGGATAGATGAGGATGGGCAAGTTCATTTCTCTGACCGTACAGTTGAAGATAATAGTGTGCAAAAAGAAAAAGTCGTTGTAACCAGTGAAACAACAGAATTCAGTGATGTTCCAAAAATAAGACCGGTTTATATTCCGAGTAATCGACAAACGGGGCAGTCTCCTTCGCGAGCAGAGCGTTGTAAAAGGTTAAAACAACAAGTTTCAAAACAAGAAGCTAAAGAACGAAAATCAATGTATCGTTCTGGTAAAAGCCAAGCGCTTTCAGATAAGCGATGGCAAGTTATTAAAAACTGTTAAAAACATCTATTTTTAGCAATGTTACCCGATACAGGTGAAAGGTATTTAAGTAACCTCAACTCGAGATAAGCACAACTATTCAACACAACTATTTTAGCGGTTCTCCGTGTTAAGTTTGCTTCCAATAACCAGTTATTACTGCACAAACTTGCCTTGATAACCACTAAAATAGTTGCATTGGCCATTAACATTAACATTAACATTGGCACTGCTCTGTTAGTTAAAAGTACTTTGTTTAATGATAACTCATTAATATTAATAATATTTCTAGTTATCCTTATCCCGAGTTGAGATTAAGTACTTTTTTGTTTGATGATATTGAAGAAGGTAGTGATAGTTTATTATAGGAAATAGCGGCGTTTATTCTGCAACTTGAACACAATTTCGACCTTTATCTTTAGCCAGATAAACACCTTTGTCAGCTTGGCTAATAAGATAGTTTTGTGCTTCTTCAAGTGTTATTGGTTTATTTCTATCCGGTTTCCACGTGCTTACGCCAATTGATACGCTGATTGAAAATGCTTGGTTATGATCGTCAGCGATAGATATTTGTGAAACTTCTAATCTAATGCGTTCAGCAATTTCTATTGCCTGAGTTTGATTGGCATTGGGAAGCATAATCGTGAATTCTTCTCCGCCAAAACGGGCGAGAATATCGGATTGTCTAAGTAATGGCATAATGGTTGTTGCAACGGATTGCAGAGCTCGGTCACCAGTAAGATGTCCGTGAGTATCATTAACTTGTTTAAAGTGATCAAGATCTAAAAATAGGCAAGATAATGGCACACCTGAACGACTTGCTCTGGCTATTTCTTTAGTTAGTGATTGAATAAAGTAACGGCGGTTTTTAGTTCGTGTGAGTAAATCAACCAAGCTCAATAATTTGAATTGTTCTTGAGTAATAGCATTTTCGATGCAGATCGCAATAATTGAACCTAAATGCTGTAAAAAGCAAGTTGCTAAACCCGGTACAAAGCGTTGCTTATTATGGCTGCCTAGATGAATACTACCTATCACTTTATTTTCTCTTATCAAAGGAAGCATTGCTACGCTATAAACTTTTTTTGGAGTGAACTGAAAGAGTTTATCAATAAGCTCTTGATCTTGGCTTAAAATAATATCGAATTTGCTATCATAAATAGTTTCTAGTGATGCTAGATTCTTTAGGTAGGTAAGGTTGTCAAATTGAAGTTCGCCGTAAATATCTTGTGTTAGTTGCTGAACTTCATTATTTGAGTCGATGAGATGCATTTCAACGAGTTCCAGTTCTAGCTTTTCTGAAAGTTCGTTTAATAGTCGAGTAAATAAGGTTAGTAAAGATGTTGATTGAAGGAAATAAAGTTCGAGTTCGTAAAACTTTTCTTGGGTCGACTGGTTATACTTTGCCTTTCTAATTAAATCAGACAAAGTAGTTGAGAGCTCTTGATTATGCTTCTCTTGCTCCGAAAGAGGAAGGTGGGCAATATTTTCTAATCGTAGCTTATTCATTGCAATCAGTTTAATTCATTATCTCCTTACTAAGTGTGGCACAGATATCAAAAACTATTATTTTTTTTGAACCAGTAGACATTATTTTTTAGCTGAAGTGGGAAAAATTAACACGTAAGAACTCTTCTCTATCTATACTTAGTTCAGGTGAGTCAGTTTTTGCTGATTCTTGAAGATTATTTTGAGTGACATTTGTCATATAAAACTTAAGTAGATTAAGGTCGTTTTTGTGAAAAGTAGTATTGTCGATGAAGTAGAATGGTCATCAGAACATCAAATAAGACATTCTGATGATCGTCGTTCAGGTATAGATAGACGCCAGTATAAAGGTAGAGGTATCACCGTACCTGATATGCGAGCAGGACATGAGCGCCGAGCGAATGTAGACCGTCGAGGAAAGGTTCGTTTAACCATCACAGGTCGAGCTATCGATATTTAATTTTTACCCTTTTCAAAACAGATACTCTTACCTTGCCATAAAATACTACTTGCATAAGTAGTTGTTGCTTTGCTAGTATAATCCCTGTTGAGGGTAACCTCCATTGAATACCAAACAGCAATCAGTTAAATATTCAGTTAAAAAGCTCCATTTAGCGATGTATTTTATTGTTTTTTTATCCGGTGCATTTTCTCCACAAGAAAGTTAGTTAATTTAGGATTTATGCTCGTTTGGTTGTTTCCACTGTCGATTGATTGATCGCAGGGGTGTGATGGTTGGATTGTATGGTTAATATTTGCTTTATTAATCATGCTATCCAATTTTCAATAATTGACAGTGGTTTCGGTTATCCTCAACAGTTAATTAAAAATAGAATGCCAGAACTTTGTCCTTGATTAGAATTGTACTTATATATTTTAAGCGCTATAAATCTAAAGGATGACACATCCAAAGTTTTATCATGTTCTGTCAATCGACATCGTGTTATTATTATTTTCTAGACTAATTATTTTACTTAAGTCATCAATGGCTAAAGTCAGCAACTAAAGTAAGCATCTATTCATGGAATTTATTGCTCAATATCAAGCCGCTATCCTGCTCTTTAATGCATTAGCACTCATTGTTTTATTTATTATTGTTTTAAAGCAAAATAATTCGGCTATTGTGAAAAAATTGATTCAAGATAACGCTGAACAAGCGGAATTCATTAAGCAACTCATTAATGATAATCAACGAAATTTAGATGATAAATTAGCCCGCAGTCAGACTCAATTGTTTGAATCTATTTCTTCGGATCGTGAAAAGCAGCTAGCATCATTAGAAGCTCTTAAGTTAACGCTAGAAAAAAGCTTTGCCAATTCAGAAAAGAGTTTAAGTGATAATATTCAATCCTTTAAAGTGGATATGATCGAAAGGTTTGAACAATTAAAGCGTAACACTAGCCAATCATTGCAAACAGGGCATGAGCAGCTTACAAACACGGTTAATCATTTCGGTGAGAAGATGACCACTAATATGCAATCTCACCAGGCATCCACAACCCAACTTATTGCTGAGAATATTCGTAAAGGTATTAGTGATTTAAGACAAGATCTTGATAGAAGTCTAAAAAAGCAAAGTGAGATTATTAATCAAAGTATTGCTGGGTTAACTGAGTCAACAGATAACAGGCTAAAAGAAATTAGCGGTCAGGTAGAAAAAAGACTGACAGAGGGGTTTGAAAAAACCAATCAAACTTTTAGCGATGTAATTAAGCGCTTGGCACTGATTGATGATGCACAAAAGAAAATTACAGAATTATCTTCCAATGTAGTGAGTTTACAAGAAATACTTAATGATAAGCGCTCTAGAGGGGCGTTTGGTGAAGTTCAGCTGCAGTCACTTGTTAGTAATATTATGCCTGATTCTCATTATAAGATGCAGCATACACTATCAAATGGCAAGATTGCTGATTGTGTACTGACGATGCCTGAGCCAACCGGTAAAGTAGCTATAGATGCTAAATTTCCACTTGAGAGCTATAAGCGAATGATGGATCTTCAAGTAGCCGAGGTGGATAGAAAAAAAGCAGCTAAGCAATTTGCTGTCGATATTAAAAAGCATATCAATGATATTTCTCAGAAATATATTATCCCGCCAGAAACTTCCGATGGAGCCGTCATGTTTATTCCTGCAGAAAGTGTTTTTGCAGAAATTCATGGGCACTATCCTGAGTTAGTCGAATATGCTTATAAATGCAAAGTATGGCTGGTTTCGCCGACGACATTAATGGCAATTTTAACCACAGCCTCAACAGTGATAAAAGATGAGCAAACTCGTAAGCAGGTTCATATCATCAAGGAGCATCTTGCAGCACTTGGTAAGGACTTTGTGAGATTCCAAGGGCGAATGGACAAGCTATCATCTCATATAGGACAAGTGAGTAAAGATGTTGATTTAGTTCATGTTTCTGCTAAAAAAATATCGTCTCGATTTGAAAAAATTGAACGAGTCGATTTATCTCAAGAGCAATCAGAAGAAATCGCTCCTATAGCTGAATAAAAAAATTATATATTAGATTCGTTATTTTTACTTCATCATTTGTTACGTTGAATATCAACCAAATATTGAAATATCTAATCTTAATAAGAATAAAAGAAATTTCTTTTATTCCATTGTTCAAATAATGCCAAAGGGTACCAAATAAATTAGGTTAAACAGGATAATCTAGACTATATATTAAATATAGAAACTGATTGAGGCCGATAGATTGTCCATACCAACACTTATTTCAGAAAAATTAGACTCATTATCAATTGATTATGAGGCTGTGGCTGTATTTTGTAGTACTGATATTTATAAAGATGCTGATAAACCAGACGATAAAGGACGAAAGCGGTTAAGAAGTGTCGGTTTTTGCCATGGTTCAGAAAACTATTTAGCGGTTTTGCCAGGAACGCATTTATTAGATTATAAGGTTTTATCTGGATTACTTGGATTTGAGCCGGAATTTCTTAAAGAAAAGGAATTAAATGAGTTATTTATTAATTGCAAAGGTGGTAGTCAGCCCCCAATCAACGAACTATTTGACTTTAAGTTAATTGTTGACCCTGTAGTACTAGACATGGAAGAGTTATACATCGACAGTGGTAATCCTAGCCAGTTGCTCAAATTAGACAAGATTGGTGGTAATTTATTATTCCAAGATTGCGATTCAATGCCATTTGCTACCAGCCCAGAAAGATTATTTGCAGGCAGAAATTCAAATCAGGATGGTGAAGAAGTTGATTTGAGTTTCACTCCAACTCGTCTAAAACAGCGTGTTGACGAAACTTTCGATTTGCCAGCGATGCCCGATATTGCTCAAGACATTATGAAACTTAGAGTTGATCCAAGTGCTGATGCGACTAAGTTGGGACGAATTGTATCAAGAGACCCCTCTCTAGCGGCTCAAGTAATCAGTTGGGCCAGTTCACCTTATTATGGTTATCAAGGAAAAATAGACTCAATTGAAACCGCTATTGCGCGTGTTTTGGGCTTTGAGCTAGTCATGAACTTGGCTTTGGGAATATCTATTGGAAAATCGCTTAAGATCCCTAAAGATGGGCCACTTGGTATTCGAGAGTTCTGGAAACAATCGATCTATACAGCGAGCTTAGTCGAAAAACTTTGTCGAGCTATGCCTGTTAAGCAACGGCCAGAAAGAGGCTTGATCTATTTAAGTGGTTTACTGCATAATTTTGGGCATTTATTACTTGGTCATATATTTCCACCACAATTTAAATTAATCAATCAGACAATTATTGCTAATCCTCATGTATCAATTGAAGATATTGAATTTTATATTTTAGGTGTCAGTCATGAAGAGATAGGTGCTTGGCTAATGCAAAATTGGCATATGCCAGACGAATTGATTGTGGCAGTGCATAGACATCATCAAGAAGAGTTCTGGAGTAAACATTCGGTTTATTCTAATCTCGTTTTAGTCGCTAACCGATTACTTAAAAAAATAGATATCGGTGATTCGGTAATGGCGGACATTCCGGAAACAACTTTAGAGTTACTTGCTCTTGATACTGAGGACGTTCAAGTCGCTCTTGATGCCATAATAACCGAAGCTGAATCATTAGACATTATGGCAAAACAGTTAGTTGCCTAATTAAATCAACAAAAAGTTAGTTTAGTTTTTATTTAAATATTTTTAAATCACCCACAATCGAAGGTAAAATTGTGGGGCTTCTTTTTCATTCAGTTTACATTCATGAAAAGCACTTATTATAGTGACATCTTTTTGCAGATGTTTTGTAGCTATTATAGAAAACAGATAAATCATTTTATTTTAGCTACGCTATTAACCAATGGGAATTGCATGCTATAGTAAACCTTAATTTTAAGCTTATTTTTGGAAGTTTGTATCTAAAATGAAAACAAATATCAATTTTCTAATTGCTGTTATATTGGTGGTTTTTATCCTGCCAAGTGCTGCTTTAGCAAAGAATGAAACCAAGGAAAATCCAAAGCAAACAAAACAATATCAATGTAAATTAATTTCTAGAGCTGATGCCATTAGACAGGCAAAGAAACAATTAGATGGCAAAGTCGTTGGTGTTCAATTAAGTGAAAAAGGTGCTCGCTCCACTTATCGCGTTAGGATGTTAGTTGGCGATAAACGAGTTAAAACATTGTCGATTAGAGCTTGTCGCTAGAAAGAAATAAAGAGAGCATTTATGAAAGTATTAATTGTTGAAGATGAAACCTTAATTAGAGAAAACCTAGTATCTTCTTTTAAATCCCGAGGCTTTGCTACTGAATCAGCAAAAGATGGTGAAGATGGCCTGTTTTTAGCCGATGAATATCCGGTTGACTTGGCCGTTGTGGATATAGGGCTTCCAGGGATGTCTGGGCTTGAGTTAATTGCGAAGCTACGGGAAAATAATAATCAAATACCGGTTATCGTTTTAACCGCCAGAGATTCATGGCAAGATAAGGTCGAAGGCCTTTCTACAGGTGCAGATGATTATATGGCAAAGCCGTTTGAATTTGAGGAGCTTTTAGCAAGGTGTAATGCATTGCTCAGACGTACTGCCGGTTTTGCTTCGCCATTATTAAAAATTGCTGATATCGAACTCGATACAATGGCGCAAAGCGTCAAGAAAGCGGGTAAACAAATTGAGTTGACAGCTTATGAATATAAAGTGATTGAGTATCTTTTCTTAAACCCTAAAAAAGTAGTTTCCAAATCTGAATTAACCGAACATATTTACGACCAAGATTTTGATCGAGACAGTAATGTATTAGAAGTATTTGTTGGGCGTCTTAGAAAAAAAATAGATCCTAAGCAAGAATTAAAACTAATACAAACATTGCGCGGTCAAGGTTATCGATTAAATCCGAACTTCGTTTCTTAAGCAAATATTCAGCGCTTATTTCAATGAAAAATTGGTCACTCAAACAACGTTTAACAACCGTTAGCTCAATTATCCTATTTGTGGCATTTAGTATAATCTATTTTGCAACTCAATCAGCCTATTCAATCGCCAGCAAAAGCCGATTACAAGAAAGTATGACTGCTCAAGTTTATGCATTAATGGCGGTTGCTAATGATGATCAAGGCCAGTTGTTTATTCCCGATATTTTGCGAAATGAACGACTAGAAAATCTAAGCTCAGGGTTGGTCGCTTACGTATTACAAGATGATGGTACGTTGGTTTGGCAATCACCTTCAAGTGATCTTTATGAATCGCTTCCTGACTTAACACAAGTTTTTTCGATGCAAAAAATAATTGAGTCCAGCTTCGAAGGTCGAGATATGTTTTGGATTGGTGAGTCTATTATTTGGGAACATGAAGATAACCAAGAAAAAACCTATATTTTTATTATAGGTGAAAAACAGTCTATTTTAACTTCAGCCGTTGATAAATTTAAAAATGAAGTATTTGCTTGGTTATCTATTTCTGGAATTGTTTTGTTAATCGTATTTGCTTACGCGTTAAATTTTTCCCTAACCCCTTTAAAAGCAGCACAAAAACAAATCGAATTAGTTCGAATGGGAGAAATAAAAAATGTTGAAGGCGAATTTCCTGAAGAATTAATACCTTTAACATCCAGTATTAATCAGTTGTTAGAAAGCGAGGCGAGACAAAAAAGTCGTTTTAGAGATAGTTTAGGAAATTTGGCTCATAGTCTTAAAACGCCATTAGCAATTATAAAAGGTGAATTAGAACGCCAATCTAAAACAGAAAAAACAGATATACTAAAGGCTCAAGTAGAACGAATTGATGATATCGTTCGCTATCAATTAAATCGTTCAGTTATTTCCTCGGGACGGACTTTAGTCAAGACATGTGCTGTTCAACCTGAAGTGACAAAGATCGTTGATGCATTAAAAAAAGTTTATAAAGATAAAGGCATAAAAATACATTGTCGTATCGCTGATAATACCATCTTTCCTGGAGACGCCGGTGATCTGCTTGAGTTGATTGGAAACCTTACGGAGAATGCTTGTAAGTGGACCAATTCAATAGTTGTAATTTCAGCTAAGCATAAAGAAGGGAATTTTTGCCTTTATGTCGATGATGATGGCTTGGGCATTGAAGCAGAAGATAGAGAAGCAATTTTGAACCGAGGTAAACGATTGGATCAATCAACCGAAGGTCAGGGTCTTGGTTTATCTATTGTTATGGATATTATTAAAAACTATCGCGGGGAAATCACCATTGAAGATAGTGCGTTAGGTGGAGCTCTTTTTCGTATTACTATCCCGCTCGACGAATGATCAGAAAGATCATACATATTGATATGGATTGTTTTTATGCAGCCATTGAACAGCGAGATGATCCACATCTTGCTGATATGCCGGTAGCGGTTGGTGGTAGCCCAGATAATCGAGGTGTTATTGCAACGGCAAATTATGAAGCACGTAAGTTTGGTATACATTCAGCTATGCCGTCTGGCTATGCAAGACAATTGTGTCCTCACCTTATAATTGTTAAACCAGAAATGAAAAAATACAAAGCTGAATCAGAAAAAATCAGAAGTGTTTTTCGTAAATATACCGATCTCATTGAATCACTTTCCCTTGATGAAGCCTATCTGGACACTACAGATTCTACTCAGTGTTATGGTAGTGCGACTTGGATTGCTCAATCCATTTGTAAAGATATTTATGATACAACTGGACTAACGGCTTCAGCAGGCGTATCAACTAGTAAATTTCTGGCAAAAATTTCGAGTGATTGGAATAAACCTAATGGCATAAAAGTGGTTGCGCCCGGAGAAGAGATTGCCTTTATCGATCCTTTGCCGGTAAAAAAGCTACATGGCGTAGGTAAAGTAACAGCAGCTAAACTGGAAGCGATGGACATATTTAATTGCAAGGAACTTCGTCAAATTGAGCTAGCTGTTTTAGTCAAAAAATTTGGTAAGACAGGGAAGTATTTGTATGACTTATCTCGATCAATTGACGATAGAAAAATTTGTCCAGATTCTCAAAGAAAATCAGTCAGTGTGGAAACAACCTTTGATCAAGATATTATTGAATGGCATGAATGCGAAGCGGAGTTATTAAATTTGGTTTCTAGTTTATCGCGGCGTTTAGGTTCTGTTGATGGAATAGACAATATTCGTAAGGTTTACGTTAAAGTGAAATTATCAAATTTTGCTGTTCACACGGCTGAATCGATTTCTATAGGACTTGATATCAAATTGTTGATCGCGCTATTGAAACGCTTAAGAAAACAATATCCTCAAGCGATCAGATTATTAGGTATTGGTGTTCGTTTTCCTGAAGAAAGAAAATCAACACAAGCTAAACAGCTAAATATCCCGTTTTAATCATTCATTGGCCACATCAGTTTTATTGAAGTCTTGCAGCCCCATCCAGACGAATCACTGAACCATTTAGCATTTGATTATCATTGATATGCTCGACCATTTTTGCAAATTCATCAGTTGTACCAAATCGAGAAGGGAAAGGAATGCCGGCAGCTAAGGAATCACGAATATCGTCAGGGACATTTGCCATCATTGGCGTTTCAAACATTCCCGGTGCAATTGCCATACAACGAATCCCCGACTTTGCAAATTCTCTCGCTAAAGGAAGCATCATACCAATAATTGCTGATTTGGTTGCAGAATAAGCAACTTGTCCAAGTTGACCCTCGAATGCCGCAATTGATGCGGTATGAATAATCACACCTGACTCATTGTTTTTGTTTGGTGTATTGGTTTGCATATGTTTTGCTGCTTCTCTCGTTAATAGAAAAGAGCCAATTAAATTGATATCAACGACTTTACGAAAATAATCTGTTGGCATGGGGCCTTTTTTACTAATAATTTTTCCCGCTCCAAGAATTCCAGCGCAACCCACCGCTAAATTAATATGACCGAATTGATTAACGGCATTTTGTACCGCAGATTCAACTTGCTGTTCATTACTAATATCAGTTTTGTAGAAGACAACTTGATTGGGATACTTCTTTTCAATGATATTACCTTGGGTTTCATTAATATCCAGAATAGCGGCTTTTCCACCTTGAGAAGCTATTCTCTCAACTACTGCTAAACCTAAGCCTGAAGCACCACCACTGACAACTGCATGAGTCGTTTCAAATGACATCTTTTTGGAATCCATAATATAATTTTAATTGAGCGGTATTGTATCAACAATCAATGAAATTTCTAGACAATAAAAGGAAAGGTAAAATAAAAAAAGATTAGCCATTGGTTGATTTACAAAATAGTAAGCTTTTTGTGTTGATTTAAGAAGTGACTATTTTATAAAGAATAGAGGTAAGCAAAAGCCTACCCAAAAATGCTCATAATTTGTGAACGATCATCAAACCGATTATTACCCGGCTCAGAGGTTTTATTCGCTCGTAAAAATATTTCGTTAATGTCTGATAAAGTATCATCATCTCGACAGCAATTATTTTCTTTTAGTGAATCCATCATGCTGTTGGCAAAATATTCATATTCAGTTGCCCAAAGGTGTGGATTATTTGATTGTTTCATTCGACGACTAATGCGTCCGAGGATACCGTATAGTCGAGGAGCATCATGAGATTTACAATAGTCTTGAATAACTTCTTTCATCATAGAATATTGTGAATTGGTAATTTTAATAGCGTTTTTATTGTCAAATTGAGGCTGCATTGACTTCAAAATTGCTGGGATCTGTTGAACCGACATATTGATGACTCCATAGAAATTCATATAAAACTTGCGGTAACACCCTAAATATAAAAGACTTTTAACTAAATGTACAATAATTAGGGGATTTTTTTGCTTAAAAACATCTCAAATTTAGATGTTGATGCTATTAATTTGTCTAGTTAGTCACGTTTTAACAGCAACAAATTGCATATACTTGATCAAAAAGGCCGCCATATAATGAGGGTTTTAGAATCAGTTAATAAAAGTAATTGCCCATTGCTGTATCAATGATTTTCTTTATTTATAGAATATATTTTTACTGGATAGACGAGCTGTTTTAATTTATTAGGTTAAAAAATGAACGATGTTTGCTGATATCAAGTAAATTAGAAAAAAATTACGGTCGAATACTTGTGAAGCTTAGGTGATTTGTGGTTTTATTGTGAGTTAAAGCAATCGTAAGCAAGCTTGCGAATCCAATAGAATAACAATTAGAAGGTATATCATGGCAATACAACGTGATGGTTTTAGTTCTCGACTTGGCTTTATCCTTGCAGCGGCGGGTTCTGCAGTCGGTTTAGGTAATATTTGGAAGTTTCCCTTTGAAGTTGGTGAAGGTGGCGGTGCAGCCTTCGTGATGATGTACTTATTTTTCTGTTTTATTTTATGTTTCCCGGTGATGGTGGCAGAAATTGCCATTGGTCGTAAAACTCAGTTAAATCCAGTAGGGGCATTTAAAGCGCTTGGTTATAAAAATTGGGCCATTGTTGGTTATCTTGGCCTTGCTAGTGGCGTTTTGATCCTTTCTTTTTACAACGTTGTTGCCGCTTGGGCTTTTGGCTATTTTGTAGAGATAATTATGGGGCACTTTGATATCGGTAAACGTTTTGGTGAATTTACTGCTGATTGGATTACTGTAGGAAGTTATAGTGTAATATTTATGATCGGAACTGCTTATGTCGTATCGAGAGGTGTTTCTGGCGGAATTGAAAAAGCCGCTAAAATATTAATGCCGACTCTTTTTGTGATGATTCTAGCGTTAATTGTTTATGCGTTAACTTTACCGAATGCGATGGATGGTATTCGTTTTTATCTTGTTCCAGATTTTAGCCAAATTACCGGGAAGGTAGTTTATTCCGCGCTAGGGCAAGCTTTTTTTAGTTTATCTTTGGGAATGGGGGCGTTAATTACTTATGGTAGTTATGTTTCCAAGAAAGATAATATCGTTAGTGCTGCGGCAACCATTACTTTGATGGATGTGGGTGTTGCAACGCTTGCAGGATTTATGATATTTCCTTTTGTTTTTTCTCAAGGTATTGAAACCAATGGTGGTCCTGGTCTGATTTTTGTGACACTTCCGGGAGTATTTGAATCACTTGGCTCCACTTTGGGTGTATTGGTTGGTGGTTTGTTTTTCTTACTTTTATCTTTCGCGGCATTTACTTCCACTATTTCATTACTAGAAGTTCCAACCGCTTATATGGTAGATGAGCAGAAAATTAAGCGAAGTAAAGCGACTTGGATTGTTGCAATTTTTATTTTCTTGGTCGGAGTGCCTTCCATGTTGTCGGCAGGAGCGGTCGATTGGTTAGGTAATTTTGTGACCTTAGCGGGCGCAGGGCAGCAAAGCTTTATGGATTTTGTTTCATTGATCGCAAATGATTCCTTTCTACCATTAGGTGGCTTCCTAATTTCTGTGTTTACAGCTTACGTATGGAAAAAAGAAAATTTTAATATGGAAATGGCCAATGGTGATGAAGCGATTAGAGGAAGTTGGTTGCAAAGTTATGTTGATTTTGCAATTGGTTATATTTGTCCGCTTTTATTAGGCAGCATATTTATTATTACTGTTTTGGATAACTTCTTAGGTATCAAAATCCTGAACATGGTTTTCGGTTAGTCTACAATAAGGCGGAAACATTAATTTCCGCCTTTCAATTATCCCCATTTTCTGCATCTACTTTTATGAGGTCTTTTGTGAATATTCGATACTCTTTTCCTAGACTAATTTGTTCAATGTTACTCGTTGGTAGCTTGATTAGTTGCACCTCTGAAGATACAACAAAAATTGAAGCTACGCCGCCGCAAGATGCATTCCCTTCTACTTATATACCTGCTGCGTCTGAATCTTTCGTGATTGAGCATGCAACTATATTAACAGGAACAGGAAAGCAACTTGATGATTCATCTGTATTGGTTGAAAACGGAAAGATAAAATTAATCGGACAAAATTTCTTTATAGCAAAAGATATGAAACGTTACGATGCAAATGGAAAATGGCTTACACCGGGTATCATTGATGTACATTCTCATTTGGGCGTTTATCCATCTCCAGGTATCGAGAGTAGCCAAGACGGAAACGAAATGACCTCACCCGTTACTGCGGAAGTTTGGGCCGAACATTCAGTTTGGACTCAAGATCCGGGAATGCAACTCGCTCTTGCTGGCGGTGTAACGACTTTTCAAGTACTTCCAGGTTCAGGTAATTTAATTGGTGGCCGTGGAGTCACTCTTAAAAATGTTTTTGCGCGGGCTGTTCAAGGTATGAAATTTCCTGATGCACCTCATTCTTTAAAAATGGCCTGTGGTGAAAATCCTAAACGAGTTTATGGTAATAAAGGTCGTTTACCTAGCACTCGTATGGGTAATGTTGCCGGTTACCGAACTGCGTGGATAAAAGCCGAAGCTTACCGAAAAAAATGGGATGAATATTACGAATCCCTAGGTGGTGAGAATGAAAAAGAAATGCCTTCAAGAGATCTTCAGTTAGATACTTTAGCTGAAGTTTTAAGAGGAAATATCTTGGTTCATAATCATTGTTACCGCGCAGAAGAAATGTTGATAATGATTGATATTGCAAAGGAATTTGATTATAAAATTTCTGCATTCCATCACGCAATTGAATCATATAAAATTGCGGACGTTTTAGCTAAAGAAAATATTTGTTCAGCTATGTGGGCTGATTGGTGGGGATTTAAGCATGAGGCGTTTGATCAAGTTCGAGAGAATGCAGCAATGATTGAAAATGCAAAAGCCTGTGCGATTATTCATTCTGATTCGGCGATTGGTATTCAACACTTGAATCAAGAAACCGCAAAAGCGATGGCGGCAGGTAACAAAAATGGTCTAGCAATTAAAGAAAAAGATGCAATCGCTTGGATTACTTCTAACGCAGCTAAATCGCTTGGAATTTCAGATAAAACAGGCAGTATTGAAGAAAAGAAAATGGCTGATCTTGTTATTTGGTCACACAATCCTTTTAGTGTTTACGCCAAAGCCGAGAAAGTATTTATTGATGGTAGCTTGATGTATGACCGACTTGATAAAAATAAACAACCGGTTAGTGATTTTGATTTAGGTATAACAGAGCCTGAAGGAGAGCGACTATGAGAAATTTTACGTTAAGGCTAGATAAGAGTAAAAGTGTATTTATAGGATTACTTACGCTTTTCAGTATCAATCTTTCAGCAGAAGACTTTTTAATAAAAAATGCAACTGTTCATACGGTTACTGAACAAGGCGTGTTAGAAAATTCGGATATCTATGTGAGTGATGGTTTTATCATGCAAGTGGGAAGTGGTTTGGTGGTTGAAGGTAAACATACTGTCATCGACGCTAAGGGTAAACATGTTACTCCCGGCTTAATGAATGCCTCGACTCATTTAGGTTTGGTTGAAATAGGTGCGGCTTCTAGTACGGTTGACTATCAAACTAACAATGAATCCTTGGGAGCATCTTTTTCAATCGCTCCAGCGATTAATTTCCTTTCAACCTTGATACCTCAAAACCGTATTAATGGGCTGACAAGAGCCATTGTTAGACCGGGAGGTGGTCGATCTATTTTTCAAGGACAAAGCTCAGCGATAGCATTACTTTCTGATCCGCAAGGCTTAATTGAAGAAGATATCGCTCAATATGCCAGCTACGGTGTGGCCGGCGCCAATATATCAGGTGGTTCGCGTGGTTCTGCTTATGCGGTTTTAGATAAAGCATTAGAAGAAGCTAATTATTTACGTAATAATCGAAGTCGTTATTTGGCAGGCTTTGATTGGAAATTTTCTCAATCAGTTCAAGATCTAGATAGTTTAAAAAGAGTTCTGGAAAAGAAAATCCCGTTGGTTATTTCTGTTCATCGAAGTGATGATATTCTACAGATGATTAAATTAGCCAAAAAACATGAAGTTCGTTTGGTTATTTCAGGTGCATCCGAAGCATGGAAAGTCGCGGAGGAAATTGCCAAAGCAAATGTCCCCGTTATTATGGATCCAATTTTGAATCTCCCTGGATCTTTTGAATCCTTGGCGATTCGACTTGAAGGCGCAGCCATTTTGAGTAAAGCTGGCGTCAAACTTGTTTTTACTGGAATAGATTGGCAATCAACTCATAATGCTTATTTAGTAAGGCAATCTGCAGGTAATGCAGTTGCTTATGGAATGGACGCAAATGAAGCGTTAAAAGCGATGACCATTAATGCTGCTGAAGTTTTTGGTATTGAAAATTATGGTCAAATTGCTATAGGTATGGAAGCCGATCTAGTTATTTGGGACGGGGAACCGTTAGAATTAATGACGAATCCCGATCATGTATTAATCAAAGGGGTTAAACAGCCGATGGTTTCGCGAGCAACGAGATTACGTGATCGTTATTGGGATCTTAAAAACATTCCACAAAAAGCTTACATTCGATAACAGACTCAGAAAGTAAAACTGAATTTATAGAAAATAATAAAAATACTAGGAATAAATATAATATGACCAATATAGAGTCAGAAAAAAAACAACCAACATTAATCGACGCACTCATACCTATCGTATCGTTAATTATTATGCTGGCTTCGTCAGTTTATTTTTACGGTTTTGATTCATCCTATGGTGCTAATCAAATTGCGTTAATTTTAGGTGCAGCCATTGCTGCTATGGTGGGGTTTAAAAATGGTTTTACTTGGAAGGAAATGGAGTTAGGAATTTCCCAAGGTATATCAACTGCTTTTGGCGCAATTTTAATTTTAATGATGGTGGGTTCTTTGATTGGAAGTTGGATTATTTCTGGCACTGTACCAACGATGATTTATTTTGGACTTCAAATTCTTGACCCAAGTATTTTTTATGTGGCGGCTTGTTTAATCTGTGCAATGGTTTCAATTAGTATTGGTAGTTCTTGGACAACAGCTGGAACGGTCGGTGTTGCACTTATTGGTATCGCGACTGCTCTCGATATGTCTTTGGGAATGACTGCCGGTGCGATTATTTCCGGTGCCTATTTTGGCGATAAAATGTCACCACTTTCAGACACAACAAATCTTGCGCCAGCAGTTGCAGGAACAGATTTATTTTCTCATATAAGACACATGATTTGGACAACTGGACCAAGCATTTTATTAGCTCTGGTTCTTTTTGCAATTATTGGTTTTGCCCAAGATCATAAAGATCAACCGGCTAATTTAGGAACAACTGTTCAAATACTAGAACAACAATTTAATATTACTGCTTGGGCATTAATACCTTTATTTATAGTATTATTTTTAGCATTCAAGAAAGTACCTGCATTTTTAACTTTATTAATTGGCGCACTTACCGGCGGGTTGTTTGCGGTAATGTTACAGCCAGATACACTTAATCAAAGTGTTGAATCATCTCGTTATTCTTGTTCGTCCGCTAGTTCCTCTATTCAAGTTGCCGAGTGTGCAGTTAATAAAGTTGAAACCATTAACAATCAAGAACAAGTATCATTAACTTTGACGCTACAAGATAAAACCACTCGTGATTTATCCTTTGAGCTAAATGGTACAGCAACCAATCAAGTGTTAAAAAATGAAGAACATGAATTAATTTTTAATTCTCGTAGCAATTTCTTAAACATGGTTGATGGTGTCTGGCGTGCCTTATTCGCAGGTTATCAATCGGACACTGGTGATGAAGCAGTTGATAATTTATTGTCAAGAGGCGGGATGAGCAGCATGATGAATACTATCTGGCTTATTTTAACTGCTTTGACTTTTGGTGCTGTTTTAGAAACTGTCGGATTATTAAAAAGGGTGGTTGAATCAATCTTAGGTTTGGTTAAAGGAACAGGCTCTTTGATAGCGTCTGTGGTTGGTACCTGTGTCACGACCAATATTATCGCAGCCGATCAGTATATTGCAATTGTATTACCTGGACGCATGTTTAGAGCTGAATTTAAAAGAAGACAATTAGATCCTAAAAATTTATCTAGAACCCTTGAAGATAGTGCCACAATGACATCACCTTTAATTCCGTGGAATACATGTGGTGTTTATATGGCGGGTGTTTTAGGTGTTCCAACCTTGGTTTATTTGCCTTTTTGCTTCTTTAATATAGCTAGTCCTTTTGTCTCGATTATTTACGGGATGACAAATTTTAAAATTACTCGTCTTGATGACAGTTTGGATGATGACAGTTTAGATGAAAATGACAAAGAAAAAGCTCTACTCGATAACGGGTAATTCTCAAAAGCTTGACGGTGGTGCAATGTTTGGCAACGCGCCAAAAGCTATGTGGCACCAATGGGTTGAAGTCGATGAACAGAATCGGATTGATTTGGCTTGTCGCTGTTTATTGGTAAAAGAAACGTTAGATGATGCTAGTCAAAGAAATATTCTGTTTGAAGTGGGTATTGGCGCTTTTTTTGAACCTAAGATGAAACAGCGTTTTGGTATTGTTGAATCTAATCATGTATTACTCGAATCATTAAAGACTGTTGGTCTTACTCATTTAGATATTGATGTCCTAGTTCTATCTCATTTACATTTCGACCACATTGGTGGGCTATTGAGTGAATGGGAAGAAGGCCAATCACCAGAACTTTTATTTCCTAACGCCAAAATACTAGTGGGTAAAAAAGCATGGGAAAGAGCGTTCAATCCACACTTTAGAGATCGTGCTTCATTTATTCCAGAATTGATGACAATGCTAAAAGAGAGGAAAGGTTTGTACTTCGTTGATGAAGTATCTCATTCATTACTTGGTGATGATTATACTTTCCATCTAAGTGATGGGCATACTCCAGGAATGTTACTTGCGGAAATCTCAATGCCTGATGGACCAGTTGTTTTTTGTGCAGATTTAATTCCGGGTGAGCCTTGGGTTCATTTGCCCATAACTATGGGGTACGACCGTTTCGCTGAAAAATTAATTGACGAAAAGCAAACGTTACTGGCTGATTTATTAACCAGAAAAGGACGTTTGTTTTTTACTCATGATTCAAAGATTGCTTGTGGCAATTTATCTAAAAATGAAAAAGGACGATATTACCTTTCTAAGAGTTATCAAGAACTTAATGGTCTAGAAATCTAAACTAAATAATGAAGCAATTAAAACTTTCAGTAGAATCCCTATTTGATGGTAAATCATTTTTATCTAACCAAACAATCACGATCCAAGATGGGATTATTGTTAGGATTGAAGATAGCCAGAATTTAGATTCTAATATTTTATCTGGCTGTTTAATTCCAGGGTTTATCGATATTCAAGTCAATGGTGGTGGCGGAAAATTATTTAACCAGTCGCCGGATCTAGAAACACTTAAGGCGATTGCGAGAGCACATCAGAAATTTGGTACCACTGGCTGGTTGCCAACTTTGGTGAGCGATTCTTTTTCTGCGATGGAATCTGCTGCGGATGCGGTCGTTTTGGCTCGTCAAGATAAAAGCTTAGGTGTTTTAGGAATTCATTTTGAAGGGCCTTATCTTTCTATAGAAAAAAAAGGAATTCATGCTGCAAAATTTATTCGAAAAATTTCTGATGAAGAAAAAAAGCTATTTTCAAGAAAAGATTTAGGCCAAGTCGTTGTTACCCTTGCTCCTGAAGTTGTATCACTAAATGATATTAGCGAATTGGTGGATATGGGAGTGATTGTTTGTTTAGGCCATAGTAATGCGACCTTTGAACAGGTCAATGAAGCCTTGAAAGCAGGTGCAAGTGGCTTTACTCATTTGTTTAATGCCATGTCTCAGTTTACTTCCAGAGAGCCGGGATTGGTTGGTGCCGCACTGTTAGATGAAAATAGCTATGCTGGGATAATCTTAGATGGTCAGCATGTTCATAAAGACTCCGCAAAATTAGCGATTAATACCAAACCCAATATTATCTTAGTGACTGATGCAATGCCTCCAGTTGGAACTGATGAAAATCACTTCAACTTTTTTGATGAAAAAATCGAGCGTAATGGTTATCAATTAACCAATCAAGCAGGGCAGTTAGCGGGTTCCGTATTGGATATGAATTCAGCGGTTAACAACACAATTGAATGGTTAGATGTTTCTTGCGCCAAAGCAATCAATCTGGCAACTAAGAACCCCGCGCGCTTTTTAAAAATAGGGGCACTTTATGGAGCATTGAGGGTAGGCGCTAAAGCCAATATGGTTTTACTCGATATTCATCGTCAAGTGACAACAAGTTGGATTGAAGGGAAACAGTTATTTTGAAAAGAGGTGCTTAACCATATGAATTTGTTGAACTTTATATTGAACAGAAAAATATTTAATTTATATTGAACTTTCCTATTAGCCCTAAGTCTCAGTAAGTAGAAGATTTCCCCTTCGGTTGTTAGTTAGGCACTCGGATGTCGAATTTGGTAGAACACTTGCTTTTTCGATGGCTTTCCGTTTAATTTAAGCCACCTTTTAGGTGGCTTTTTTTTGTCTTATATACTTCTACTTTCACTACCTAATAGCTCCTCTCCTTATTGCTAAAGCTGGTTAAATATCATATTCTCATATAAATAATCTAATTTCTCAGGGCTTAATTCTATTTTTATGACTACCCAAGCAATCAATAACTGCACAGTGATGTTTGCTGATGTGGCTGGCAGCACCAAACTCTATGAAGAGTTGGGTGATGTGATTGCTAACAGAGTGGTTTCTGAAGTGTTAGATTTAATGGAAAAAATCACCCTAGATAATCAAGGTAAAGTGATTAAAACCATTGGTGATGAAATCATGAGTTCATTTGATTCTGCTAATGATGCTGCTAATGCAGCTATTCAAATCCAAGAAAAACTAGAGTTTGGAGTGATTCAAGGGACTTATGTAGCTGTGAGAATAGGCTTTCATTCAGGTTCTGCTATCCTGCAAAGTGATGGAGATATTTTCGGTGATACTGTGAATATTGCGGCTCGAATGACCGGTATTGCAAAAGCGAGACAAATTATTCTTAGTCAGACTACGGCTGCAGAACTGGACTCAGATTTAAATGAGAAAGCGCGAAATTTTGATAAGGTTCAGGTTAAGGGAAAAGCAGAAGCTATCAATATCAGTGAGCTTGTTTGGGAAAATGCGGGTGTGACTCAAATGATTTCATTTGATAGTTTTGTTACCCAATTGAAACAGGAGTTAACTCTAAAATATAACGGTATTGAATATAGGATTGATACTTTAGGGAAAAACCTTCAACTTGGAAGAAGTAGTTCTTGTGACATAGTGGTTGATGCTAAGTTGGTATCTCGTTTTCATGCCAGTATCAGAATTAAAAGAGGTAGTTTTGTTTTGGTCGACCAAAGTACCAACGGAACTTACACCCAAACAAGTGATGGAAGTAGGCATTATTTAAGGAGAGATGAGCTGATTCTTCAAAGGGATGGTGTGATTAGCTTAGGCAAAAAGATTACCGATCAGCCAGATCATCTGATTCAGTATAGCGTTAAACTAAGTAACCTCAACTCGGGATAATTTTCTAGAAAACCCTTCGTTTTATTCCTGTTGATGCGAGGATTTTGGCAGATAATTCTTCGACCGACCGTGATGTTGTATTTAAGGATTCAATTTTTAATCGTCTATACATAGATTCTACTTCTCTGACTTCAAATTGACACTGCTTTAGAGATGCATATCTTGAATTCGCTTTTCTTTCTGTTCGGATGTCATGTAAACGATTGGGGTTAATTGTTAGACCAAAAATTTTATGTTTGTACTTTTTTAACTCCGCTGGAAGTGCTAGATTATCCATATCATCTTCGGTGAAAGGGTAGTTTGCCGTCTTAATGCCAAACTGCATTGCCATATAAAGGGATGTTGGGGTTTTTCCACAACGAGAAACACCAACCAGTATGACATCAGCTTTATCATAGTGTTTCATAGTGATGCCGTCATCATTGTTTAGTGCAAAATTAACGGCTTCTATTCTCGAATCGTAGGCTTCGGAATTAGATAGGGAGTGAGTTTTACCGACTCGGAAACTAGAGGACTGTTTAAGCTCTTCTTCTAATGGATCAATAAAGGTATGGAAAAAATCGAGAACCAATGCCCCGCTTGATTGAACGACTTGTCTAATCTCAGGTATAACAATAGTATCGAAGACAATTGGTTTTTGTTTGGTTCGCAGCTCTACTTCAGACAATATTTTACATACGCCTTCCGCTTTCTCAAGGGTGTCGATAAATGGTAGAGTTGTTTGATCAAATTCGATATCTTCGAACTGAGATAGCAGTGACTGGCCGAACATTTCGGCAGTAATTCCTGTTCTATCGGAAACAAAAAATACTTTGCGTTTCATATTTTCTCACCATGCAGTAGAATAACGGCTTCTTATATTAATTTAATCACGCTCTGTATAGTCTAGCAACTGAATAGCGATTAATTTAATGATTACTCGCTGTTTTATGTCTAAACTATTATTAAAGCAATAATATGAAAGCAATAACCTGTTGGAGTGATAGCTGTGCAAGATAATGTCCTTTGGTATGACGGTTTAGGAATGAACGATGTCGATCGAGTCGGAGGCAAAAATGCCTCGCTAGGTGAGATGATCAGCAATTTGAGTAAAATGGGAGTTAGCGTTCCAAATGGTTTCGCTACAACGGCTGATGCCTTTCGTGCTTTTATGTCACAAAGTGGATTACACGACAAAATTCAAGCTGAGCTCGATGTTTTGGATGTCGATGATGTCGATACTCTAGCGGTTATTGGAAAAAAAATACGTCAATGGGTGATAGATACTCCCTTCCAACCAGATCTTGAAGACTCAATTTATCAGGCTTATTTAAAGTTAAAAGGCGATTCTAATGATGAATTTGCTGTCGCTGTTCGTTCATCTGCAACAGCAGAAGATTTACCTGATGCTTCTTTTGCTGGTCAGCAAGAGACTTTTTTAAATGTTAGAGGTTGGGAAAACGTTAAGCTGGCGTTGAAAGAAGTTTTTGCGTCTTTATTTAACGATCGTGCGATTTCATACCGCGTACATCAAGGTTTTGCCCATGCAGATGTTGCTCTTTCGGCGGGCATTCAGAAAATGATTCGAAGTGATATTGCATCCAGCGGAGTGTTATTTACCATAGATACTGAATCGGGGTTTTCTGATGTGGTCTTTATTACTGGTGCTTATGGGTTAGGAGAGACTGTTGTTCAAGGTGCGGTAAATCCTGATGAATTTTATGTCCATAAACCCACCTTAGAATCCGGCAAACCCGCAATTGTACGTAAAAATATTGGTGGTAAAGCGATTAAAATGATTTATACCGATGATACGGAACATGGAAAGTCGGTAGAAACTATTGAAGTTGAAATGAGTCAGCGTCAACAATTTTGTATTACCAATGATGAAATTGAAGAATTAGCAAAACAGGCAATGATTATCGAAAAGCATTATCAACGTCCAATGGATATTGAGTGGGCTAAAGATGGTGCTGATGGAAAATTATATATAGTCCAAGCTCGGCCAGAAACGGTAAGAAGTCGTGATGATGGAAGAATTATTGAGCGGTACGTGCTCGAAAATACTTCGGAAGTTATAGCCACAGGACGAGCGATTGGACAAAAGGTTGGTCGCGGCGCGGCGAGATTGATTAACGATTTATCGGAAATGTCTAAAGTCCAGGAGGGAGATGTGCTTGTTACCGATATGACAGATCCTGATTGGGAACCGATTATGAAAAGGGCATCAGCCATTGTCACTAATCGCGGTGGTCGAACTTGTCATGCTGCGATTATTGCTCGTGAACTGGGAATTCCAGCCGTGGTTGGTTGTGGAAATGCTACGGTTCTCATTCAACCCGACCAAGATGTCACTGTCTCTTGTGCTGAAGGTGATACAGGAAATATTTATAAAGGGTTGCTTGATTTTAAAGTGAATGAAAGTGAAATCAGCAATATGCCTGATTTGCCATTCAAAATTATGATGAACGTAGGAAATCCTGACCGAGCATTTGATTTTGCTCGATTACCTCATTACGGAATAGGCTTAGCTCGATTAGAATTTATTATTAACCGTATGATCGGTGTTCATCCAAGAGCTTTGCTCGAATTTGATTCTTTGAATGATGAAGATTTAAAAGCGACTATCAGAGATCAAATGGCAGGTTATGCTGACCCGGTTTCTTTTTATGTTGATAAATTAGTTGAAGGCATTTCAACCTTAGCATCAGCCTTTTCTCCGGAAAAAGTGATTGTTAGAATGTCAGACTTTAAATCAAATGAATATGCCAACTTAATTGGTGGTCATTTGTATGAGCCGGAAGAAGAAAATCCAATGCTAGGTTTCCGAGGAGCTTCGCGTTACATTTCTGACGAATTTAAAGAATGTTTTCAACTAGAATGCCAAGCAATTATTCAAGTGCGCGAAAAAATGGGATTAACTAATGTTGAGATTATGATCCCCTTTGTTAGGACTGTTGATGAAGCAGCTCAAGTGATTGAGCTATTAGCTGAAAATGGTTTAAGACGAGGAGAAAATGGACTCCGAGTGATCATGATGTGTGAACTTCCTTCCAACGCATTATTAGCAGATGAATTTTTAGAATACTTTGATGGTTTCTCAATTGGTTCAAACGATCTAACTCAATTAACGCTTGGTCTAGATCGAGATTCAGGCATTATTGCCCATCTGTTTGATGAACGTAATCCAGCGATTAAAAAACTGCTCAGTATGGCAATTCAAGCTTGTCGCAAAGCTAATAAATATATTGGGATTTGTGGGCAAGGACCTTCCGATCATCCCGATTTAGCTAAGTGGTTAATGCAAGAGGGGATTGATAGTGTTTCGTTAAACCCTGATAGTGTTCTTGAAACTTGGTTGTTTTTGGCTGGTAAAGAGTAGTCACCTTGCAAAACCAAGTTGTCAGTTGAGAGCTTGGTTTTATCTTATTATAAAAACACCTGAAGTACTATTTCTGACTTACCCTTATATAGACACGTCTGTTTAGTGCGCGGCCTTTCGCTTTTCGATTACTCGCTGCCGGATTCTTTTCTCCATAAGCCATCGTTTTAAATTGAGACGTTTCTCCGCCTGCTGACATGAGAAGTTTTTGTACTGAAGCAACACGTTTCTCTGAAAGTCGTTGGTTGTAACCTCGAGAGCCTTTGTTATCAGTGTATCCATGAATAAAAACGATTTCTAAACTGGGATCATATTTTACATAAGCGGCAAGTGCTTTTAATTTGTCTTGGTATTTCTGACGTATTGATGATTTATCAAAATCAAAAAGCAATGTCATCTTCATTAACTCATCAAGTTTGTAAGGTACTAAAGTTGTTAAACAATCCAAGAACTGATCATAGGGCTGTTTAAAACCCACTGCCGAAATAGAAACAGCGACTTGATCTTCGATGGAATCAAATTCTTGGTACCTAAAAGTAGGAAACCTGCCAACTTCTAATTCATTAAGTAGCTTCCAGCTGGCGATATTAGTAGTGCTAAAAATGTTGGAGCCTTTGTTAATGGGTACTTCACCGAGATGTCTCGCCTGTTGTTGAGGTAACCAGGCCGGACTGAGTGATTGAATTGAAGCAACTTTGACTGAATTGATTGATTGACGCTTGTAGCTTAAGTTAAATTCTAAATCTTTATTAATACCAGGCTGTTTGGAAAACGTAGCATCTCCGTAAAAAGGAACTTGATGAGTTAATTGACAGCCTAAAGGGTTGCCGTCAAAAAGCCACTTAGATTCACTCAGTTCAGCTTCATACACTTTATAACTTGCGTTGCTCAGGTTGCTGATTGAAAGCAAGAGAAATACAAACATTGCTTTGATAAAAGCCTGAAAAGTCATCTTTAGCATGATATTGAACCTCCTAGAGCAACTAAGTAATATTAGGCTAAAATAAATCAATGATTGTTTATCGGCTTTAAAAATGGCGACTTAAGTTTACTTCACAAATAAATAACGATTGTTTCTAGTAGGTTATAGGTACATTTTATTTTGACTAGATGATAGAATCCTCCTCGCGGTTTATATGGAATAAGGCACAAAATTAAATGAGTATCATGAAACGTCGTTTCCGGGGGTTTTTTCCGGTGATCGTCGATGTTGAAACCGGAGGTTTTAATCCGCAAACTGACGCGTTGCTTGAAGTGGCAGCCGTTACACTTAAGTTCGATCCTCAGGGCGTTTTACACCCTCATTCTGAACATCATTTCAATATAATCCCCTTTGAAGGAGCCAATATCGAACAGGCTGCTTTAGAATTTACTGGAATTGATCCAAGCCATCCTTTGCGTTTTGCTGTTGATGAATCAAACGCTTTAAGGGAGTTATTTTCAGAAATTAGAACGGCTCAAAAAGAAGCTGATTGTCAGCGTTCAGTTTTAGTGGGGCATAACGCCGCGTTTGATATTTCTTTTATTCAGGCTGCTGCAGCAAGAATTCAGGCTAAAAGAAATCCTTTTCATCCTTTTACTAATTTTGATACAGCAACGCTTGCAGGGTTAGCTCTTGGACAAACTGTTTTGGCGAAAGCTTGTGAACTGGCAAAGATAACATTTGATAACAAAGAAGCGCATTCGGCTCTTTATGATGCAAAGAAAACCGCTGAACTGTTTTGTTTTATTGTCAATCGCTGGAAAAAACTTGGTGGTTGGCCGCTAGGAGATTAGCGACCCGTTTTGAAAATTAACTGACGAATTTTAAGCAGATACCGGTTGCCCATAATGCTTTACGATTTTTCTATCACCTTTTGCGTCATAGATGTTGTTATCCGGATCAAAGCCCTTAATTAGATTGAATGTTCTTTTAGTGGAGCTGGTCACCAGTTCAATGAGCCGTGAATTTACTTCATTTTTGTAATGGCATTGACTGACTAGATCCATTAAATTATCCCAATGAGGCTTAAGTTCGGAGTTTGATAGGCAATATTGTTTAACTTGCTTTACATCAACTTGGTCAGATTCAGTTTGTTGCAATCGTGAAGGAACTTGCTCTAAATTTATTTGTTGCACCAGTTTATTTTTTTGACTGACTAACGATTCTAAAAGAGTGAAATCTCTTTTTTCAAGTGCGTTTTGTTCAGTATCTAAGATTTTTTGTAACGATTGATATTGTTCAGCCCAATGATTAATAATGGTTAAATAAATATCTGTATTTTTCATGATTTTCTCCTAATTCAAAACTTTGGTTGTTATGAATTTAATAGCCAAAACCTAATAACCGTAATAACTTGACTCAAAATCAAGCATTTTATTGGCAACTTGCTCATATTTAATTTGATATTCGCCTTTTTCTAATTTTTCTTTGACCGGTGATACGCGATCAGGGTCAAGTACAGGTTCGGCTTTCATTTGTTCAATCAATCGGCCAATTTGACCCGCTTGCCCGGTTATTTTTACTGAATCCGAATCAAAAGTGGCACCGTTTTCACTTGCTTGTGCCTTTGTCGTTTTTTTATCGGACTTACTGGTTTTCCCAAGTAGAGCCTTTGATTGACCGGGAACTAAATTTCTTACATCTAAAACCATAAAAATATGCCTTTAATTTAATTTGTTATTTTTTACGTCAGCTAGCTTTACTTCAAGGTGATCCTTTCCAATAACCTTGGCGCTAAATGAACGTTTTGATTGTTTATTTCTGACTAATGTCGTTTCACCTATACCAGCGTCTGCTAATGCGATACCTTCTAGATTAATATTTAAAAACTCACTTTTTGCCGATATTTGCACACTGTCCCCACGACAAACCAAGCAAATACTGTCTTCAAAAATGATAGAACCTGCTCTTTGTTGCCTTTTCGAAGTACTTTCTAATACTTCCGACATGCTAAATATTGGTTGCTTCCTCAACGAGGATATTTTTACCCGTTTTGTCTCGATATCCTGTGTAGTAATAATCGACTTTCTGGCAATGGTATTTTTAGCAATAATCACATCGGCAAACTCATCAACACTTGCAGAAAGAAGCACTTTCCAAGCAACAGGAAGATCACAAGTTACAGCAATGCTTAATCGACCACGTTTATTGACATTTTCTTCAGTAAAAGCCAGCAACTTATTTTTACACTTCCTTAGTTTTAAACGAGGGTCAATATTACTAACAGATATTTCAATAGCTGTGTTATCGGCAGCATTGCTCATTTCCTCAAGGTGTTTTTTTGCTGTATTTCTTATATTGTCTGCTGGTTCAAAGTTTTTTGCACCGTTAGCAAAAGCAATACTTGTAATCAAGTAGAGTAGAATTGATAGAGTGATAATCTCAAAATATCTAATATTTGAGTTTTTATCATAATTTGAGGTAAAAATTTTCATCTTTATCCTGCAGTTCCTTCGATTTTTACTATACTGTTAAGCAGGGTCGCTAACTATCTTATTGTTCGAAAAGGATAGTCACACCAATTTTTTTTGTGATGTTCATTTTCGAGTACCTGACTGTCGAAATTTTGACAGCTAGTTAAAGGACTAAGCAGTATTTATGCCAATTGTTGATTTTGTTGGCTATTTGAATGAAATGAGGAATTTTTAATGTCCAGTATTCTTGATTCAGTAAACCAAAGAACTCAAATGGTCGGTCAAAACCGGTTGGAGTTGTTGATGTTTAGTCTTGCCGGCAAACAGCTTTATGGAATAAATGTTTTTAAGGTGAGAGAGGTGATTCAGTGTCCACCCTTAACGACAATGCCCGGTAGTCACCATGTTGTTCGGGGTATTGCTCAGATTCGAGGCAAGGCTATTTCTGTGATTGACCTGAGTATGGCTGTTGGTGGACCATCTCTTGGTGATGTACAAAATTGTTTTGTCATCATTGCTGAATATAATCGTAAGGTACAAGGGTTTTTAGTTAAGGCAGTTGAAAGAATTGTTAATATGAATTGGAGTGATATTCACCCACCACCCAGCGGTTCAGGTAAGACTCATTATTTAACAGCGGTTACCAACATTGATGATAAGTTAGTAGAAATTATTGATGTTGAAAAAATTCTATCTGAAATAACACCTAATAATGAGACAGTAAGCCAAGAAATTGTTGAAGAAAATATTGGTAAGGCACCTCAAGATAAATGTGTCCTAATAGCCGATGATTCTTCTGTTGCGCGAAACCAGATTAAGCGAACCGTTGAGCAAATCGGTTATAAAACTAAAATATTTAAGGATGGAAGAGAATGCTATAACTATCTGATTTCAACAGTCGATGCTGGTGAGGCAATAGATGATCACGTTTTAATGCTGATTTCTGATATTGAAATGCCTGAAATGGATGGGTATACCTTAACCGCAGAAATTCGAAATAACGAAAAGCTTTCTCATATGTGGGTTATGCTACACACTTCTTTGAGCGGAGTATTTAACGAAGCAATGGTCGAAAAGGTCGGAGCTAATGATTTCATTCCCAAATTTAATCCTGATGAACTCGCTAAAGCGGTACAACGTAGAATGGATCTAGAAGATTAGTGAGTAACAAGTTATAACATTGTAATATCATACGAACTCACTAAAGATTGCAGGGGCTATAGTGAGTTTACTTTATAATCTACTGCTTAAAGAGTTAACACTGACTTAAATGGAAATTACTTCTTCGGATTACGATAAGTTCCGCCAAATTCTTGAGCAACAAAGTGGAATTCTTTTGGGTGATAATAAGCAATATCTAGTTGCTAGCCGATTATCTAATTTTGTTCGTGAAAATCAATTGTCGTGCTTATCTGAGTTACTCAATGAAATGGTTCGACCTTCTGGTCGGCAGATATTACAAAAAGTTATCGATCAAATGACCACTAACGAAACCTTGTGGTTTCGTGACCGGTATCCATTTGAGTACATGAAGAGTAAGCTTATTCCTGAATTGAAGAGCAAAGGACGATTTCGGATTTGGTGTGCGGCTTGTTCATCTGGACAAGAGCCTTATTCATTGGCTATGCTACTTGATGAAGCTTCTGCGGCTTCGAGTAGTGAAATTGTAGCGACTGATTTGTCGAATAAAATATTAGATAAGGCCAAGCAAGGTTGTTATCAAGAGATTGAATTAAAGAGAGGTTTGCCAGACGAAAAGTTAAGGCGATATTTTTCTAAGTCGGATAATAATCGCTGGGAAGTTAATCAGCAGCTAAAAAACATGGTTCGTTTTAGTTCATTAAACCTACTTACAAGTCCTTATCGAAATGGCAAATTTGATATTGTTTTTTGCCGAAACGTATTAATTTATTTTTCTCAAGATAACAAAACGAAAGTGTTAAACGGGCTAATTGATAGCTTAAAGCCCGGTGGTTATTTGTTTTTAGGTGCATCAGAATCTCTTACCAAAGATTGTAAGCCATTAGAAATGGTGAGATGTAACCCTGGTCTGGTTTACAGAAAGCCTTAATTTAAGTTATATCCCCATTCCACCTCAAGATGCTTGTTTCATATAAATAATATTCCCCACAATTATTGCTGCAAGATCTATCGCCCCTTATTTTACTGGTGTTTTGCTAACGACTTGCCGCTTTTTGCGGAATCGCCTTGCCGCAAATAAAAATTAGTCGTTCACTTAATTCTGAATTTATTATCGTTAAGACTGAGAATAGCTTTCTTTGCTGTGGGTCTACATCCCTTATCTAGCAAGTTGCGAGCTTATTTCGTTTTATTAAACGCTCCGACACAGCCATAAAACTTCTATTTGGCACAACCTTTGCAATTCATCTTAATAAGTATTTATTTTTAACCCTTTTTAATTGGCACGAGAGCTTATGGCTATCAGTTTTGACAAAGCATTTGGACTACATGAAGTTGCTTTAAATTTAAAAGCACAGCGTGCAGAGGTTATTGCAAGCAATTTAGCGAATGCAGACACACCCAATTTTAAAGCCAGAGATATCGACTTTGAGCAAGCGTTAAAGCTTGTTAACAGTCAACGAGCATCAAAACTTAGTCGAACTCATGAATCTCACATAGATAGCAGAATTGGTACTGAGATTCCCGGGCTGTCATATCGGATACCCTATCAGCCAGATACGGGCGATGGAAATTCTGTTGAAGCACAAATAGAACAGACTAAATTTGCGGAAAACGCCATGCAGTATCAAGCAAGCCTTACTTTTTTAAATAGCAAAATTAAAGGGTTAATGAGAGCCATTAAAGGCGAGTAATTTTAGAATAATTTTAGTAGTGAGTATTTGTAATACTTTAGATAAGAATACCGCGGGAGTAGAAAGTGAGTTTATACAATATATTTAACATTAGCGGTTCAGCTATGTCGGCGCAGACAATTCGCTTGAATACGACCGCAAGTAATATTGCGAACGCGGATAGTGTATCCAGCAGTAACGGCGAAGTTTATAAGGCTAGGCATCCTGTTTTTTCAACCATTATGAATGATGCTTCAAGTATGAATAGTCAAAATGGTGGCGTTAGAGTCTCAGGAATTGTTGAAAGTAAAGCAGAAGCAGTCGCTCGTTACCAACCAGAAAACCCATTAGCCGATGACGATGGTTATGTTTTTGCTCCAAATATTAGCCTAGTTGAAGAAATGGCTAATATGATTTCGGCTTCGCGCTCTTATCAGTCGAATGTACAAGTTGCCAATATGACTAAAAGTCTATTAACAAAGACTTTGAGTTTAGGGCAGTAAGACAAAATTAAAGTAATTTCAGAATTAAGCGTTTTAAATAATTAGTTTAGTAAATATTTTTAGTGAGAAATTAGATATGTCAACGGTTAGCGGTACAACAGACAATATATATGCGGACATTGGTATTCATGCCCCAAAAAATGACGATGCCGGAGCCACCAAGGAGTTGGGTCAGTCTGACTTTCTCGCACTGTTAACCACTCAATTGGCCAATCAAGATCCTTTATCACCAACGGATAGCAAAGAATTTATTAGCCAAATGAGTCAATTTGCAAGTGTTGATAGTCTTCAAACATTAGTAACAAAATTTGATGATTTATCAACTTCATTGACATCTAATCAAGCCTTACAAGCTTCGTCTCTCGTTGGACGTGAAGTTTTATTCCCGTCAGCGGTTGGTTTTGTTCCTAACGAAGCTGGCATGTCAGGCCAAATTAATGTTCCTACTTTTGTAAAAAACCTTCGGTTTGAAATTAAAGATGAAGCCGGGCAGTTGGTTAGACGAATAGATGTTGGGGATAAAGATGCCGGTGATATTGAATTCTATTGGGATGGACGAAATGAAGAAGGTGATTTTTTAGGCCATGGACAATATGAAATTTCAGCATTTGGTGTTGTTGATGGGCAGACTGAACAATTGCCAACTTCGATTAGAGCGAGAGTCCAAAGTGTCAATTTAGGTGGTTCAGAAGGGGGTATCTTTTTGAATCTAACAGGTTTAGGTCAGGTTGATTTTAACGACGTTAAGCAAGTCGGCTAATCAGTTTCAAAGTAAAATAGGAGAGTAGTAATGTCTTTTAATACAGCACTTAGTGGTTTAAATGCAGCACAAGCAGAATTAAACGTTACCAGTAATAATATTGCTAACGTTGGCACCAAAGGGTTTAAGGGATCGAGAGCGGAGTTTGCAGATATCTTTTCTACTTCCTCTTTCGGTAGCTCCAATACGGCTATTGGTAACGGAACATTATTAGCGAATGTTGCACAACAGTTTGGACAAGGAAACCTAGACTTTACTTCTAATACCCTTGATTTAGCTGTATCTGGAGAAGGTTTTTTTATTCTCTCCCCAAGTGAAACTAATGCAAATAATCTATTTACTCGAAATGGTGAATTTGGACGAGATTCAAATGGTTTTGTAGTAAATAATGCTGGCGCGAGATTACAGGTTTTTCCAGTGAACTCTGATGGAACGGTTACTGCAACAAGTCTTTCCAGTACCATTCCTTTGCAATTGCCCGAAACTGCAGGCGTTCCAACGGTTACAAGTTTAGTTGAAATAGGTGTGAATTTACCCGCTACATCAGCAGTGTTGGATCCTCTTAACTTTGACCCTAATCAAGAATCAACTTTTTCAAAGTCTACTTCGTTAACTGTTTATGACTCTCTTGGAGAAAGTCATGTGGTTACAGCTTATTACGTCAAGTTAGCGCCAAATAGTTGGGCAACTTATTATAATTCAACTGATGATACAGGCGCCGTATTACCAATGGATATTTCAGGCGGCACCGCTGGAGCCGGAGGTCAGACTTACAATACCATGGCTTTCAATAATTCTGGTGGTTATGATGCGGTAGTACCTGATCCTGTGGTTACTGCTCCAATCGATTTTGGTAACGGGTCAAACGCAACGGGTACGATTACTTTTAATTATGCAGGAAATGATACTACCCAATTTTCCTCACCGTTTACAGTTAACACTTTAGAGCAAAATGGTTTTCCTATTGGTCGATTAACAGGGGTTGAAATTGGTGAGACGGGAGTCATCAGAGCAAACTTCAGTAACGGACAATCAACAGCGCTTGGAAAAATAGCATTAGCAAGATTTCAAAATGCTCAGGGATTATCTCAAAAAGGGAACAATGCATGGGAAGACACAACATCTTCAGGTACTCCGTTGGTCGGTGAAGCGGTAACCTCAAGTTTTGGACAAATTCGTTCAGGAGCAATTGAAGTATCAAATGTTGATTTAACAGCACAGTTAGTTAATTTAATTGCAGCTCAACGTAATTTTCAGGCTAATGCTAAATCAATAGAGACTGAGAATGCGGTTACTCAAGCGATTATAAATATTAGATAGGCCATATTTTATTAATCAGGACTGAACCTTAGAAGGTGAATAGGTAGAAATTAGATGGATAAATTACTCTATATTGCAATGACCGGAGCTAGAGAATCAAGTTTTTCTCAGTCTAAGACTGCCCATAATTTAGCTAATGCTTCTACAACCGCATTTAAAGCCGATTTAGCTCAATTTAGATCAATGCCCATTTCAGGTGATGGTGCAGCGAGTCGAGTATTTGCTATGTCGGAACGACCCGGTCATCGTCTTGACGATGGCGGTTCAACGACCACAGGACGTGATATGGATGTGTTTGTTGATGGTAAAGGTTGGTTAGTTGTTCAAACCAAAGATGGAGAAGAAGGTTTAAGCCGTAGAGGAGATTTAAGGATTGATGCTAATGGCACGCTTACAGACGGTGTTGGAAAACAAATCTTAGGTGACGGTGGACCAATATCTATTCCCCCATTTGAAAAAATAGATATTGCTAGTGATGGAACCATTAGCATTCGACCTGTAGGTGCACAACCAAATGAAACGGCAATTGTTGACCGCATTCGTTTGGTTAATCCGGATCCTCAGTACCTTTATAAAGATGAAAGTGGTCAATTTAAAAGTACTGAAGTTAACCAGTTTGAAAACGATATTCTAGTCAAACTGCAAACTGGAGGACTTGAGGGAAGCAATGTTAGCGTTGTAGAAGAGTTAAGTAATATGATCGATTTATCGAGAAAATATGAAGTGCAAATTAAGTTAATGTCATCGGTCGAAGAACGAGGTCAAGCTTTGGATCGTTTATTGCAACCGTAAGGTAAGCTTGTAGTGATAACAAATTTCGTAAATTAGAGGTAGATGTTATGCATCCAGCATTATGGATTTCAAAAACAGGGTTAGAGGCTCAAACAACTAACTTAGCCGTTATTTCAAATAACCTAGCAAACGCTGGAACTGTTGGTTTCAAGAAAGACACTGTTATTTTTGAGGATCTTTTTTATCAGAATTTCCGTCAATCGGGTAGCCAGTCATCTCAAGATACTCAGCTGCCTTCTGGACTTCAGATAGGTACGGGTGTCAAAGTTGTTGCTACCCAAAAACAGCATACTCAAGGCGGATTTAAGAGTTCCTCTTCTCATTTAGATATGGCGATTAAGGGTAACGGCTTTTTTCAAGTTCAAATGCCTGATGGCTCTGTTGGTTATACTAGAGCGGGTAATTTCTCTACTAATGATGCTGGTCAAGTAGTGACCGCAGGAAATGGGTTTTTGCTTGATCCCGCAATTACAGTTCCACCAAATACTACCAGCTTAGACATTGCTTTAGATGGCACTGTTTCAGTTCAAGAGCAAGGTGCAGCAGCAGCAACTAATATCGGAAATATTACCTTGGCAACTTTTGTAAATCCCTCAGGTTTGCAATCGATAGGTGGTAATACCTATTTAGAAACAGGCAGTAGCGGAACACCTGTAATTGGAACGCCTGGGCTAGATGGTGTTGGTCAAGTATTAGGTGGGCAACTAGAATCGTCTAATGTTTCTAGTGTGGAAGAACTAGTCGCATTGATCGAAACGCAAAGAACTTATGAGACTAATGCAAAAGTACTTTCGGCGGTCGATCAAATGCTTCAATTTGTTAATCAGTCATTATAAGTTTTAGGAAGTTAATAACATGATTATTCGAGCCTTAGCACTTCTTTTCTTCTTGTCTATTTCTGCGTGTACAACTATTTATCACAACGAAGTGCAAGACGATCCTAATTGGGCTCCAAGTTACCCTGCGGAAGAAAATTCTAGAGTGGATAATGCTGGTTCAATTTATAACGTTGCAACGGCTAAGATGTTGTTTCAAGATAAAAAAGCGTTAAGAGTTGGCGATATTATTACGGTTGTTCTTAGAGAAAATACCAGTGCGACAAAAAACGCAGACACCGAATTATCAAAAGATACTGGAGTAAGTACCACCGCTCCGACTCTACTGGGTAATATTCCAAAGCTTGGTGGAGGTACTACGGATTTAGGTATTTCATTAACTAGTCAAAATGCCTTTAAAGCAGAAACGGATAGCAAACAAAGTAATTTACTTCAAGGGACGATCAGCGTGACGGTACAGAAAGTTTTTGCTAACGGAAATCTAATGATCAAAGGTGAAAAGTGGATCGCGCTTAATCAAGGAAGTGAATTTATTCGAGTGTCTGGTTTAATCCGGCCAGAAGATATCAATAAAGATAATCAAGTGGAGTCAAATAAAGTTGCTAACGCAAGAATCTATTACGGCGGTAAAGGACCGTTAGCGGAAGTCAATGAAGAAGGTTGGTTGAGCCGGTTTTTTAATACTGGCTGGTGGCCGTTCTAATACAGAATTTACAAACTAATTTAAATATGCAAATTAATTTAATAGATACACAATCAAGGTAAAAGAAATGATTTTACGACAGTTTAATAAATCGATGATGATAGCTTTTCTTTTGCTAGTTAGTTTTCCTGTTATTTCTGAAAGAATAAAAGATATTACTAGTGTCCAAGGTGTACGAGAAAATCAACTAATTGGTTATGGTTTAGTTGTTGGCTTAGATGGTACTGGTGAAAAAACAAAATATACGGAACAAACCTTTAGAACCATGTTAGGACGTTTTGGCATCAATGTTCCAGCAGGTGGTCAGTTAAAATTAAAAAATACAGCGGCAGTCGCTATACACGCTAACCTTCCTGTTTTTGCAAAAAAAGGGCAGCTTATTGATGTCACGGTGAGTAGCCTTGGTGAGGCAAAAAGTTTACGTGGAGGCACGCTTTTAATGACACCTCTAAAAGGTGTTAATGGACAAGTTTATGCAATTGCTCAAGGTAATTTGGTTGTTGGTGGCTTTGGCGCGCAGGGTGGAGATGGTTCAAAAATTACTGTTAACGTACCGACTGTCGGTAGAATACCAAATGGTGCTTCAGTTGAACAAACAGTTGCGAGTAATTTTCTAAGTGATGAGTTTATTACCTTAAATTTGAATCAGCCAGATTTTACTACAGCGGTTCGATTAGCAAAATCAATTAACCAACTAGTGGGTTCTAAAACAGCTAAGCCAATTGATGCAACAAGTATTGAAGTGTCTGCACCAAGAGATGGCGCACAGCGTATTAATTATTTGTCAGTTATTGAAAATATTCAGGTTCAACCGGCAGAAGAGGCGGCAAAAATAGTTGTTAATTCTCGTACTGGAACGATTGTTATTGGTAAAAATATTCATTTGAAAGAAGCGGCTATTGCTCATGGTAGTCTGATAATAAAAATAAAAGAAAAACAAGACGTCAATCAACCGGCACCTTTTACTGAGCAAGGAACAACGGTTGTTACAAATGATAGTCAAGTTGAAATCGAACAAGTTAATGACCGGATGTTTCACTTTCAACCGGGCGCAACTTTACAACAGTTAGTTGAAGCGGTAAATGCTGTTGGTGCTGCTCCAGGTGATGTGATGGCCATATTAGAAGCACTTAAAATTGCTGGTGCAATTAGTGGTGAGTTGGTGGTGATTTAGAAATGCCATTCGCGAATAATAATTTATCAAGCAACTATGAAACAAATCCGAGTATATTCTCGGACTTGCAATCGCTTAACGGTATTAGAAAACAAGCTAGACAAGATAGTGAAGGAGCAATTAAAGCGGCTGCAAAGGAATTTGAAGCTTTTTTCATGAACATGATGCTTAAATCCATGAGGCAAGCCGGTGAAGTAATGGGTGGTGATTCAATACTTTCTAGTTCTCAGGAAAAAATGTTTATGGGAATGCTTGATGAACAAATGTCAGTTGAGTTATCACAAAAAGGTAACCTTGGAATTGCGGATATAATGGTTCGTAATTTGTTAGGTGATAAATTAGAGCATCATGGCAAGGTGAACGATTATTCTCATATAAAAGCTTCTCTCGATATTATTCCTGTTAGTAATAAAAATTTTAATGATGTAAAGGTAATTCCTAAATTGGTTAAAAATATTGACCAAGGTTATAAGCGAGATGTGATCGAGCCGGTAAAACCTTCTTTAGAACTTATCTCTGGAAACGTGACTGAAAGTAAGCCAGAAAAAAAATCATTATTTGATAACGCTAAAGATTTTATTGATGGATTATTACCTTTTGCAAAAAAGGTATCTGAAAAAATAGGACTCGACCCACGCTTATTGATTGCACAAGCAGCATTAGAAACTGGTTGGGGTAAATTTATTATGCACGATGAAAAAGGGCAAGCAAGCCATAACCTTTTCGGTATTAAATCAAATAATGGTTGGAAGGGTGATGCGGTTTCAATAAATACCCTAGAAGTTGAAAAAGGTGAATTTGTTAAAAAGAAAGAAAGCTTTCGGATGTATCAAAATTTTGAAGAATCATTTAAGGATTTTATTAATTTTATTGAAAGTAACCCTCGTTATCAAAGTGCGATTGATTCGGCCAATGATTCTAAGACGTTTGTTCAGTCACTTCAGTCAGCGGGTTATGCTACCGACCCAAATTATGCTAACAAAATCATCAATATTTTGGATAGAGAACCATTAGTCAATATGGCTAATAATGAGGTTGCCAGTGGAAATTAACTTGATAGCTAAGCAAATAGTCGTATCTGAGAAGTAGGAGAATATAATGCCATCACTTTTTGGAATTGGTGTTTCGGGCTTGTTAAGTAATCAAGCTTCGATCAGTACGACATCACATAATATAGCCAATGCAAATGTAGAAGGTTATAGTCGACAACGTGCGGAACATGCCAGTAGAACGCCAGAATTTATTGGTGGTAATTTTTTGGGTAGCGGTGTTGAAGTAGGAAGAGTAAAAAGAATTTTTGAGCAAACACATCAATTAGAAGTACAAGCTGGTACATCTAGCTTTATGCAGCTGGAAGCATATTTAGCCCAAGCAAATCGAGCTGATGAATTTTTAGCCGGTGAAAATAGTGGGTTAAACAGTTCCTTACAGACTTTTTTTTCTGCGATCCAAAATGTTTCAAACGATCCCTCTTCCACGACCGCTAGACAAGTTATGTTTGAACAGGCTCGAAGTTTAGTGACTAAATTTGAATCAATTTATAGTCAGTTAGAAGCCCAATCAATTCAGATAAACCAAAATATTGATGATATCTCAGAGGAAATAACAAGTCTTGGTAAATCGATAGCACAACTTAATAGCCAAATATCGGGTTCACCAGGAAACGTTTCACCTGATTTACTTGATAAAAGAGATTCAGCGATTACTCGTTTAAGCGAACTTGTTTCAGTTCAAACTGTTGAACAGTCTGATGGAGCGTTTAATGTTTTTGTCGGTAGTGGTCAATCTCTAGTCGTCGGCTCACTTTCAAATTCCATTGTTTCAAGTAATAACCCTCAAGATCCTAGAAGCAGAATTTTAAGCCTTAGCGCCGGTAATTCATCAATTGAAATCACTAACAGTATTAGTGGCGGCGTTCTTGGAGGCTTACTATCCGTTTCAGGAGATATTCTAGAACCGTCCTATAATACGCTAGGCCGAATTGCTATTTCTGTGGCGGACTCATTCAATAGCCAAAATCGACTTGGGATGGATCTAAATAATAATTTAGGGGGAGACATTTTTACTGATATTAATTCTTCAGCTGTCGCAGCATCGAGAGTTATTAGTAATTCAAATAATGTTGGAACCGCGGTTCCAACGGTTACAATCGACAACCCTTCGTTGCTTAATGACAGTAACTATACGTTATTCTTACAAGGTGGGAATTTTCAGTTGGTTGACCAGAGCAATAATTCGACTATTGCTACTTTTGCTGCTCCGGGGGCATTGCCTGCTAGCGTTCCTGTTGCCTCTCTTGGAATAACTATCAATTTTGCTGCCGGCACTTTTGTTAACGGTGATTCACATGAAATACAGCCAACTAAGAATTTTTCTAGAGAGTTGTCCTTGGCGATTACTAGTGGCGAACAAATTGCGGCAGCGTCGCCAGTAAGAGGTGAGCAGGCTCAATCAAATATTGGTTCAGGTATTATTAGTGGAATTTCTGTTACTGATACAACGACTGATCAGTTTACTGACGCGGCAAATGTCTTAAGCCCTCCTATTCGTATTCAGTTTGATTCAGCTGTTCCAGGAGAATTTTCAATTTATGATATGACAACTGGAACTGCAGTATTACTTGCAGGTGGAATTTCTGGCTATGTTTCCAATCAGGATAACAATATGCTTGCGTTAGCTGGAGCACCTTATGATACGTACGGGTATGAAGTAACATTGAATGGTGATCCTCAACCAGGTGATCATTTTGATATTAATTACAACAATAATGGTCGAGGAGATAACCGTAATGCGGCTATTTTTTCTGATTTGCAGTCAGTCGCTACCTTGGATAATGGTAATTCAACTTTTCAGCAAGCTTTCAGTCAGATCCTAGGACAGATTGCTGTCAAGACTCAGACTGCACAAATTCAAAGAGATGCGGCGGAAAGTATTTTATTTCAAGCCAAAGAAAGGAAATCAAGTTTGTCAGGTGTGAACCTTGATGAAGAAGCAGCCAATTTGATTAAATTTCAGCAAGCTTATGAAGCATCAGCTCAAGTTATCAATGTTGCTAGAACTTTATTTCAAACTGTGTTGGATTCAGTGAGGTAATTAAAGATGAGAATCTCAACATCACAAATGACTAATTCTGGGGTGAGGCAAATGCTGCTTCGCCAAGCCGAGATCCAACACACACAATTGCAACTGTCGACTCAAAGAAGAATATTGAAACCGTCTGATGATCCTGTTGGAGCAACTGCAGTCAATGCGCTAACAACTGAAATATCTAAATTAGAACAGTATAACGTCAATGGAAATTCTGTTAAAGCAAGTAACGAGCTTGAAGAAAGTGTTCTTGCTGGGGTGACAGATGTATTATTTAGAGTGAGGGAGTTAAGTGTTTCGCTTGGTAACGGCAGTTATGAAAAGAATGAGTTCGATAGTCTTGGGGTAGAGATTAAGCAACGTTTAGAAGAATTGGTAGGCTTGGCTAATACACAAGACGCTAATGGCAACTATTTATTTAGTGGTGGACAAGTTAAAGTAAAACCTTTCACCATTGATAATTTAGGTAATTATCAGTTTAATGGCGATCAGAGTCAGAGAAAGGTTCGTATTAGTAGCGGAGTGTCTACGGCGACGTCGGACTCTGGTTTTGATGTGTTTGTAAAGATCAAAGACGGAAACGGAACTTTTGCGGTCGCATCTAATGCTAGTAATACTGGCAACGCAACAATTTCTCCAGGTAGTTATCAAGCACCACCTAATTTTTTAGCAGAACCCTATACAATCACTTTTGGCGTCAATGGAACGGGTCAAACAACTTACACTGTGACTGGTGATACTTCAGGCTCAACGATTGTACCTGCTACTGTTTATCAAGAGGATGAGCAAATTAGTTTTAATGGGGTTACTGTTTCTGTTAAAGGAGAACCCGCAGTAGGAGATGAATTAAACATAAAACCAAGTAGCTCTGTAAACTTATTTGATACCATTAAGAGTGCATTGAATGGTATTGAAAACTTTGAAGATGGTACTGCAGCGAGAGCGCATTTCACCAATATAATAACCAATTTTCAAGAATCACTTGATCGAGGTATGGAAAATATTGATGTATCTCGAGGCAAAATCGGTTCCCGTCTGAATGTTATTGATTCGGAAATTGACAGTAATTTATCATTGATAGTGAGTAGTAAAAGTAGTTTGTCAGACATTAGAGATTTAGATTTTGTTGAAGCATCAACACGATTTTCTCAACAATTAACGGTTCTTGAGGCGGCTCAAACAAGTTTTGTTCGAGTGCAAAATTTAAACCTATTTAACTTTTTATAACAGAGCTATCTAAATCGAGTCGGTAATAATTTTTCTAGCAGTAATTGAATTCTCAGAATAACCCAACTTCGACCAGAAAAATTTAGCCTGATTGTTAAAGCTAGTATAGTTACATTCTACATAGGTTATTCCGATTTCTTTAAAGCAGCTTTCCACATTATGGACTAATTCTTTTGCAATTGAATGTTTGCGAAATTGTGGTTCAACCCACAAAAGTTGAATAATGCCTTTAATTGGACTTGCTAAAAAACCATTATCATTGATGATACTGGTTGCGCTAATAAACCCAGCGACTCGACCCTTATCTTCAGCGATTAAAAATAGCGTGCGAGGGTTGTTAAATTCTACTTTCAGCCAGTTTTTTAAATTAGTTTCAAACTGCTTATGAGTTTTAACACTACCGTCATCTTCATGGATGTGAAGTTTTAATGTCAGCTGATAGATTAGTTCGATGTCATCTAAGTGCGCTTCTCTAAGGTTTGTTTCCATCTTACTTTGATTGGTTTGACTGGTACTGGCGAATAGCATTTCGGTTCATTTGCAATGATAAACTTTCATCAATTAGGCTTGTTTTGTCTTCTGTAATTGCGCGAGATATTTTTGTATCATTTTCTAAAATATAAGAGGTGACTTCTGAAATGGTTTCAGGGCTATCCGGTAGGGGACTGAGTTCAAAATACTGCTTAATATATTGGTCTCGTTCAGTAGCAAATTGAAGCACTTCTTCCCACTTCTTTTCTTCCAACAAGGGTTGAAGTGTGTTGTTTAAAGTGACAATTTTGCGAAGGATTTTATGCATGATATTTTCTATCAATTATTCATCGATAAAGCTTGTTCTCTTATACCATTCCAGCCATCGCGAACATTTTTCATAACATCTAATACATTGTCTAATTTTTCGATACTATTTTCTACATTAGCTTCTACAAGGCTTTGCATACAGTATTCATAAAGGCCGTTTAAGTTTGTTGCAATCTCACCGCCTTTTTCTTTATCTAGGCTCGCTTGTAAACCACTAATAATAGAAATAGCCCAGCTGATATGTTCGCCTTTTTGTGCAATTTTATTTTCGGACATAAAGTACTTAGCACGATTGATTTTTTCTATAGCACCATCGATCAACATTTGAATTAGCATATGCGGATCTGCGTCTTCTACACCACTGGTAGCGTTTACATTGTTGTAAGCTAATGCGCCAGAAAGTCCCATATTGTTATTCCTCACTTTAATAATATATTAATGTTTTAAGCTAATTCTTTTTAATTACACTATTAATCTTTTTTACCACCAAAACCGGGTAAATTATCAAACTGTTGTGCAATATAAGACTGAGTGCTATTCATTTGAGCAACTATAGCATCCATTGTTGCAAACTGATTCGTTAATCTAAATTGTAATTTTTCAATTTTTAATTCAAGATTTAATCGGTCATCAGCAATTCGGTCAAGTTGAGAGTTAAGAGAGCTCTCTCGACTGGTTATGATTCCACTGCTACCAGTGTAGTTACTAACAATATCTCTTAGTTGTGTGGCGAAGCCATCATCACCAGCGAATAGACTCTCAAATTGGTCAAAATCGCTTGCAAGCGCAGCGTCTAATCTTTCATTGTCGATTTCTAATGTGCCATCTTGTTTAGTTGTGATACCTATGGATGGTAAGCTATTAAAGTCACCAGTAACGCCAGAAATCGTTGAAGATAACAAGCCTCGTATTTGGGATGACGCTTGCCTTAATGTGTAATCCCCCAGCAGTAAACCGGGTTCTTCGGTACTTGCCGAGCCAAGTTGTTTTGTCACTTCGCTATAGGCGTTATATGTTTCTACAAAAGCAGAAATTAATGATTTTGTACTGCTGGTATTTAACGCGACTGTGAGAGTTTCTGTTTCTCCAGGAGTAGCTTGTATTTTATCGACATTAATTGTGACGCCATCGATGATGTCAGAAAATGTGTTAGTGGAGCTTGAAGCAACGAAACCATCAACTTCTATTCCTGCATCACTCGCTGATTGAGTTGAAACGAGGCTGGTCGATAGATCCGCTAAGGAAGTGTCACCGGTAAAGGTAACAGAGAGGTCATTGCCGGTACCTAATGTTGAAGAATCAAAGGTTAACACGCTACCCGTATCTAAACCTTCGGTTACATTATTGAGTAAATTAACTGAAACAAAAGAATTGTCTGTCGCAGCATTAATATTATTTCGAATATCTTCAAGGGTATCTGTTGCGGAAACATCGATATTAAATGTGTTAGTACCGTCACTAAATTCTAAGGTACCAATTCCGAAAGTTGTACCACTGCCGCCGGTGAAAACGCTAGATTTATGGAAGCTTCCCTGAGCAATTGAAGTCACTTCAATATCATATTCTCCGGGAGTGGCTGTTGAACCCGCGGTAGCTGAAAAGAATTCATCACTGGATGTTGTTACTGAGCGTTTATCAAAACTGGAACTTAAACTTAAATCTAATGCAGAAGAGCGAAGTTCATCAAGTGCAGAGTTTAACCCGCTCAATCCAGTTAAGGTAACGGTGACGTCTGTTTCAAAGCGGTCAAGGCTTCGTTGCTTTGGAGCTCTTTCAGCGGCAACTAACGCATCGACGATAGATGACACATCTAAACCCGAGCCTAATCCGCCTATACTAAGAAGTCCCATAATTTATTAACCTGTAATATTTTAACTAGTGTTTGAATTTCATTTTATAAACAACCTACTTTCATTGAAGTTGTTATCGGCTGTATGAAGGATGAAATTAATATTATTTTAACTTATTTTAGAAATTTTCTAATTGAGTAAAAAATTAATGCAATTAATAGACCAAAAGTCCAATTAATGGATATGAAAAAGGGAGGTTGCCCTCCCTTTTTATTACACTTTCTCTTGAAGTAAAATTCCGCTATTTCCAGAATCTTGCTCGTTGAGCTCCTTCAAGCGTCTAGATAGATTTAAAAGTTCCTCTGGAGGAAACTGGCGAATTAATTCATCAGTTTCCTTGTCGATTACTCTTACTATCGTAACACCAAGTTCTTCATCAACTTTAAATTGCAGGCTTCGGTCAATACTTTGATTGAATTGTTGAAGTTCTTCAATCTCGTTTTTAACTTCATCCTTACTAACCCTATTGTCACTAAGGTTAATTTTTCTAATATCCGCAGGACTTGCCTTGGATACAGGTTGCAATTCTGATGAATGATTGTTGCCATTTCCTAAAACACTTAATGTTGAAGGTGCTCCACTCGTTTCTTGCGGTAAATTTTTGCCGCTAGATGTCGAGGCCGATTGAAAGTTGTTTGCTAAATTTACAATAGCCATAACAAATTACCTCTATGAGCGAAAGAGAAAGTCAGCTTACGCCAACTTCCTCCCAAAACGTTAAATTGTAAATTAAAATAAATCATGATTTAACGTTTTCCATCAACTTACTGTAAAAGTGAAAGTACAGACTGGCTAGAAGCATTAGCTTGCGCCAAGATGGATAAACCAGCTTGTTGCAATACTTGATTCTTAGCTAAGTTAGCAGTTTCAACAGCAAAATCAGTATCTCTAACACGTGAACGTGCAGCGGATACGTTTTCGATGATGCTACCAAGGTTGGCAATAGTGCTAGTCATACGATTTTGAACTGCACCCAAGTCACCTCGCTCTTCATCGATTTTAGTTAATGCTGCATCAAGGATAGAAAGTGCATCCTGTGAACCTTGATAAGTACTGATATCGACGGTGCTTACTCGTTCGTTAGAGTCTGTAAGTGTACCCAGTCCGGCGGCAGTCACTGCTGAGTCAGCAGTTGTAATAGCACCAGAAGTATCATCAGAAGCTAGATAAGCAGTAGAAGCTGTCGAAGAAAACTTAATATCACCTGTGACGTTAGTACCATTGGTTGTGGTTATAACTTGTGCTCCCCCTAAGTCTCCATCACCAGCGTAGTTTCTAGCTACAACACTAAGATCGATAGTTGCTGCAGTAAAATCATCAATAAGAATATCTGCACCAGTCTCATCGACAATCGTTAGAACGCCTGCGGCGACAGTTACATCAAGCCCATTTAATTTGTCTTCTGCTTCGATAAGACTTTGAATTCCTGCCGCAATCTCAGTGACTGTCGCATCTGCATCAGAAGTGAATGTTCCTAAAGCAGTCCCATTAATAGTCATATCAATGGTTTCACTGTTAGCAGCATTTGTGAAAGTAAGTTGAGCCGTCGTTTTGGCTTCTGCAGTAACTTTTCCAACAACACCGTTGATAGCTGTTGCAATGTCTTCCGCAGAAGCTGCAGCGGCAATAGCGACTTCAGTTGTGGCACCGTCTACGACAAACTCCAGTGTTTGAGCTGTTACAGCACTAGCAGGGGCGGCAGCTGCGGCTGTTGCGTCTGCGGAAAGGAAGCCAGCAAAAACTGCGGTATCAACTCGTCCTAGGTCGGTTGCTCTGGTTGAGGAAATACTGAAAGAAATCGTTTCGCTAGCGTTGGCTCCAACTTGGAATCCGACATTTGAAAAAGATCCATTTAAAAGAGAGCGACTACCAAATTTAGTGGTATTTGCGATACGATCAATTTCACTTTGTAGCTGTGAAACTTCTGCTTGTAGTGCTGAACGTTGTTCCACACTATTACTACCATTAGATGATTGTACAGACAGATCACGCATACGCTGTAAAATGTTAGTGGTTTCTTGCATAGCCCCTTCAGCTGTTTGTGCTAAAGATATGCCATCGTTAGCATTTCTTACCGCAACACTTAAACCATTAATTTGAGAAGTTAATTTATTAGAAATTTGCAGACCTGCTGCATCATCTCTTGCGCTATTAATTCTTAAACCTGTCGAAAGGCGTTTAAAGGTTGTACCTAGAGCTTCGTTGGTATTATTTAGAGAACGTTGTGCGCCAATAGATGACACATTTGTTTGTATTACATTACCCATGATAAATCTCCTAAACCTTTGATATTTAAGCGGTATAAGATAAGGCTGAGAACCAAAATCTAAACTTAAAATTACAAAGTGCTTAAAAATAAGGATAGAAAATAACTACTATCCGCGAATGTCTTGTTAGTAAGACGTTTTGAATAAGAGGTCTGAGAAACATCTAATTCAAGGTTAAATTAGTGCTTCATAAAGAGGTGATATGTTGAATAATCATCGCCTGAGAAACAATAACTTAGTGATTGCATATTGCTGAGAACAATTTGCTTTCATGAGAGGGTATCGGCTTTAAAAAAGGCGACTTTAAAAAAGATGTGAATATTTTTAATAAAAATAGGTGATTTTTGTAGAATACGAAAAGACGCCCCGATAGAGAGCTATCGGAGCGAATCTTTTTACCTTAGAGCTACACCTAAAGTTGTCGTACGGTAGGGGGCGCTTCACTAATCATCTTACTAACCTTGTAACAGTGTTAAAACGGACTGACTTGATGCGTTGGCTTGAGAAAGCACCGATAGTCCAGCCTGTTGAAGCACTTGATTTTTGGCTAAATTAGAGGTTTCTACTGCATAATCAGTATCCCTAATTCTCGACCTTGCTGCAGAAACATTTTCAATGATACTTTGCAGGTTAGAGATTGTTGAAGATAGTCGATTTTGAACTGCACCTAAATCTGCGCGGTTTCTGTCAATTTGTTTAATAGAAGCGTCAACAATCGAGATGGCTGATTGTGCCCCAGTATCAGTTGAAATATCTAAAGAACTAATTCGGTCACCCGAGGTAACATTACCGGCAACTGAAGTTGTGCCTATGATGCCACCTGAACCGGATGCCGTTGCACCTATGACTGAAAAGGTGGAATTAGTGTCCGAAGTAGTGAAAGATATATCACCAGTTACTACCGTTCCTTCTGAAATAGCATCCAGTGTTACAGGTGACCCACCTGCAGTGCCAGCAGCATTGACATAGTCAACGGTCATTGTTTCATCGGTATCGGTTGCGGTAAGGGCGGTTATTTGGACTGAAATGTTGGCTCCGGTTTGGTCGGTTAATCGAACAGTGTCGTTTGTTGTATCAACGACAACTTCTAAATTTGAAAGAGCACCTAATTGCTGTATACCCGAACCTAGAGAGGTTAGTAGTGCGTCTTCGTCAGCTCCTGTCACAACAATTGAAGTGTTACCATTGATACTGACACTAAAAGATTCATCACCGTCTAATGTTCCCGTAAAAGCAAGCTCAGCAGTGGTTTTCGCATCAGCAGTAACATTTGGAACTTCTGAATTAATTTTATCAGCTATTTGCAGCGCTGAATCACCGGCAGCGACTGATACAGCTGCAGTGGTAGTGTTTATTCCGAATGTTAAGGTATCTGCTACCACTGAACTAGCCGGAGTGACCGATGTCGCTGACACTCGGTTTGATGCAAATCCAGTAAATGCCAAGTTATTGATCCCTAAATCATCAGCTCTTGCAGAATTAATAGAAATATTAATGGTTTCAAAAGCTTGCGCTCCAACTTGAAATTGTGAACCTGTCAGTGTACCAGTTAAAATATTACGGCTACCAAAACGGGTCGTATTTGCGATTCTATCAACCTCTAACACCAGTTGCTGAACTTCAGCGTTTAGAGCAGCACGTTCTGATGGTCCATTACTACCATTAGCGCTTTGGATGGATAGATCACGGATCCTTTGTAGAATGTTGGTGGTCTCTTGTAATGCTCCCTCTGCAACTTGAGCAAGTGAGATGCCATCGTTAGCATTTCTAGATGCAACAGTAAGTCCGTTAACTTGAGAGGTTAAACCGTTTGATATTTGTAACCCAGCGGCGTCATCTTTAGCACTATTGATGCGTAATCCTGAAGATAATCGCTGGAAAGTTGTTTTTAGCGAACTATTAACGTTGGTTAAATTTCGTTGCGCATTAAGAGAAGATACGTTTGTTGATAATACGTTTCCCATTTTATTTACTCCTATTTTAATACTGCAAACAACAGAAATCAGTCAAGGACATCAGGCGTTGTTAAAGCATAAACAAATAATAAAAATTAATTGGGAAAGAAAAACTGAGAATTGTTCTTTCGATATAAAATCGAACATCTGAGAATTGTCGATAAGCTTTAGAAAGAAACTGAGAATATTTTTTCTAAAGTGAGAGGAGTTGAGATTCCCCGCTCACAAAAACTATCGGCGGTAAAAAACGCGACTTTAGAAAAATATCAAATTACTTGAAATAATTATTGATAATTCTCATTAAACGAAACCGATGAAATAGGTTACTGGTATTAATATTTAAAAAACTGGCATAGGCTTTGCTTTATCCTTTGTAGCCAATATAAATATTAGCGAAATAAAATCATTACCCATGATAAATCTCCTAATGCTTGTAAAGGTCTTGTTCTTCGGAACAATGTTGTAGTTTGAGGTTTAAGTTGCTGAGAACAGCTTATTTCAAGGGCTATAGCGCGAAGCTTTAAGTAGGATGGTTGCTGAGAACAGCCATCTATCGCTTAACTTCTGTCGTACGGTAAGGGGTCGCCAGTCGACCCCTTTTCTTTTGCCGGCAAAAAAGTTCCTTATTTCCTTGTTATCGAAAATCTGAAAGCGGAAAATTCTCACCGCTTATAATTGATTGAAAGATAATTATTCGTTCAGTCACAAAATAATGGCTATCGTTTATTTTTATTTTGTCTAAATACTGCCAAAACTTTGACAATGCAGCAGTTCTCAGCTAAAAATAGTTCTATCTTATTAATTTATTTAAAGTTATTGGTTAATAAATAACCGAAAGCTATGATAGATAACTTCTTATGGTTCTATTAAATGAATGATATTCAACAATTAATGATTATTGATGATAACCCTACTCATCAACATGATTTAAAAACGATCCTTGAATTTATTGGTGAAAGTGCCGTCAGTTGTAGCAGCGATACTTGGCAAACTTCAGCTGAGCAACTTAGCGATTTAAAAGGGGTTATGATTGGTCAATTAGATGGTGACAGCGGTTTAAATCAATTATTGACTGAGATTATCGCGTTGGATAGCTCAATGCCAATCGTATTAACTGGTTACTCTACAAATGAAAAGAAATCTGTATCGAGTCAACTAAAACAAAACTTAGTTTTCAGCCTAAATTGGCCGTTAGAAGAAAATGAATTGTTAGCCGCTATTTATGCCTGTCAATCGTGCCGAACAAGTCAATTAACAACAGAGCAAGTAAACCGATCGCAATCATTATTAAAAGACATGGTTGGGCAGAGCGATGCGATGGCAAGTATCAGAAAATTGATTGAGCAGGTGGCGGATAGTGATGCCAGTGTTTTAGTTCTTGGAGAATCAGGGACTGGTAAAGAGGTTGCTGCTAGAAGTTTGCATAACTTATCTGAGAGAGCCAATAAACCATTTGTACCGATCAATTGCGGTGCGATACCTGCAGAGCTTTTAGAAAGTGAGCTTTTTGGGCATGAAAAAGGTGCATTTACCGGCGCTTTAACTGCCAGAAAAGGACGTTTTGAACTTGCGGAAGGCGGAACTATTTTTCTTGATGAAATTGGCGATATGCCAATGCCAATGCAAGTCAAATTACTCAGAGTCTTGCAGGAAAGAACCTTTGAAAAAGTCGGTAGTAATCAATCGATTATTGCCGATGTCAGAATTATTGCTGCTACTCATCGTGATTTGCCTTCGGAGGTTAAAGAAAATCGTTTTAGAGAAGATCTGTTCTATCGGTTAAATGTATTTCCTATTGAAATGCCAGCGATGAGAGAAAGATTAGAGGATATTCCTCAATTAGTGAACGAGTTAGTTTCAAGGCTTGAACGAGACAAGCGAGGCTCAGTCAGACTAAGCCCTAACGCGACTCAATCTTTAATGAAATGTGATTGGCCTGGTAATGTACGAGAGCTGGCTAATTTAATGGAAAGACTTTGTATCCTTTTTCCTTACGGTGTCGTTGATGTTAAAGATCTTCCTATAAGCTATCAAAACGAAAATTTAGATAGTTATGATACTCCAGAATTTGCTGAACAATTACATAATTTAATACTTGCACCTGTTGTTGATATTAGTGAAATAGGTGAAACTAAAGCTAAAATCCCACCAAAAGGAGTTGATCTAAAAGAATTCCTTAAGAACCTGGAAATTTCCTATATTGAGTTAGCCTTATCAGAAGAGGGTGGTGTTGTTGCAAGAGCCGCAAAACGCTTATCTATGCAGCGAACAACATTAGTTGAAAAAATGAGAAAGTACGGTCTCAATAAAGCTGATTAATTCTTTCTAATAAAATCGACAAGAATTTGACATAGAACTTGTTTGAACTTGTTGGTTTCACCATAACCTATTGAAATATATTAAAAATAAAATATCGGCATGCTAATTGCTCTACTAGTTATTGATTGTTAAAGCTGTGAATACTTTGGCGCTTTTACATTGATTCTAGTGAGGATTATATGCCACAAATTGTTCAAAATATTTCGTCTGCTGCTGTTGCGGAACCAAAATGTGTCGATCCAAGTTTTACAAAATCTGAATACTCTGCCTCAGACAAGTTAAACCCAAATCTGCAATTAAGTTCAGTTATGTCAGATCTTAACCGTCTTTCCAAGTCTTTTGTTAACTCCTATCAAAATCTTGAAGGACAGGTTGAGCAGCTTAACGGTCAGTTACAAAATGTCAGTGAGCAAAGAAGTGAGGCCATCGAAGAAAAACAGGCTATCACTGATAGACTGCAAAATTTGCTTGCTATTTTACCCTCTGGCGTTGTTGTACTAGATGGTGATGGAATTGTTCGAGACTGCAACGCTGTTGCCATAAACATCCTTGGAAGGCCTTTATTAGGGGAGGCTTGGTTAGATGTTATAAACCGTGCTTTTTTACCGCAAGCCGATGATGGTCACCAAATTTCACTAAAAGATGGGCGTAAAGTTCATATTGAAACCCGCGCATTAGATTCTGAGCCTGGTCAAATGATTGTTCTAACGGATATGACCAAAACGAGACAGCTTCAAGCTCAGTTAAGCCAACAACAAAAATTATCTAGCATGGGAAAAATGATTGCTTCCCTTGCGCATCAAATCCGTACACCACTTTCTGCAGCGATGCTTTATGGTTCTCACCTAACAGGTAATAAAATTTCAAACGAGAAAAAGCAAGAATTTAGTGAACATTTATTTGAGCGACTTAAATTTATGGATCGACAAATTAGTGACATGCTTAATTTTGTTAAAGGTGAGCGAAAAGAAAAACAAAAATACTCAATAAATGAATTAGTTATATCGATTCAAAATGCTTGTGTATCTTTTAAACACCCTATCCGCTTTGACATTGATGATAAGAGTATTGCTGACCATTTTGTGATGCTTGATATTGATGGGTTAGTGGGAGCTATGAGTAACCTTGTTGATAATGCGATCGACGCAACCGATGATCAAAAAGAGGTTGTTGTTCGTCTAAAAGCGACGGCCAATAATCGTTTAGTTATTCAAGTAATCGATCAAGGCCATGGTATTGATGCAGCTAAAAAGAAACAGTTATTTGAACCATTTTATAGTACTAAAAACCATGGTAACGGACTTGGTCTTGCGATTGTTTATGGCGTAGTGATTGATCACCAAGGAATGATTAATGTGGATTCTGCTTTAGGAACAGGAAGTGTTTTTAACATTATTTTACCTACAAATAATGACCAAGAAAGATCAATAAAAAAAGATGAATATGCCGAGTCAAGTGTAGAGAAGTTGGAAGGTGCTGTTTATGATTACTAAAGTTCTTGTTGTTGAAGATGATTTCGCGTTACGAAGTGCTTTAACTGCGAGCTTAGAGGTTTCTGGCTATAAAATTGAAGCATGTGATAGTGCTGAATCTGCAATTGCATTACTTGGAAAATCTCCTCAACTTGATATGGTAATTACAGATATTCAAATGGAAGAATTATCAGGTATTGATTTGTTGAAATACATCAGAAGAAACAACCTGCAACTGCCTGTAATATTAATGACTGCTTATGGCGATGTTAACGATGCCGTCGAGGCCATGAGAGTAGGTGCATGTGACTATATTCAAAAACCATTTGAGCCAGAAAAATTAATAGACTTGATTGAAGAATATTTGCCACAGTCAACGGGTAACGATGTTGTGATTGAAGATACAGCGAGTAAAAATATTTTTCAATATGCTAAAAAAATAGCAATGACTAATTCGAATGTCTTACTTTCCGGTTCTAGTGGTTCAGGTAAAGAGGTGATGGCCAAATTTATTCACCGAAATTCGCCAAGAGCAAACAATAAATTTGTGGCAATTAATTGTGCGGCGATTCCAGAAAACATGCTTGAGTCAACCTTGTTCGGTTACGAAAAAGGTGCTTTTACTGGAGCGCATCAATCTAATGCAGGAAAGTTTGAACAAGCTCAAGGTGGCACGTTGTTGCTTGATGAAATTTCTGAAATGCCACTAGCTTTACAAGCCAAAATATTGAGAGTTATTCAGGAAAAAGAAGTTGAGAGGCTAGGTGGCAAAAAATCAATTCAATTAGATGTCCGAATTATTGCCACAACTAACCGTGATCTAAAAGAAGAAGTACAAAATAATAATTTTAGAGAAGATCTGTTTTACCGCTTAAATGTATTCCCTATTCATTGTTTGTCGTTGAAGGATAGACCAAAAGATATTTTACCAATTGCTGAACAATTATTAGCTAAATATAATCTCGTTGATGCCAGAGGTAATTTGCTTTTCTCTCCTGAAGCTAGGATGAAACTGCTGAGTTATTCTTGGCCGGGTAATGTTCGAGAGTTAGATAATTTAATTCAGCGTGTGGCTGTTCTTGCAAATGACAAAACGATTGCTGCAGAGGATATCGTTTTTGAAGGGCAATGTCTCAATAATTTTAAAAGTGGTGTTGTTGAAGAACAAAAAATGATAACGCAAGCCGATGATGGTCAACTTGGAAATGACATGCGGCATCACGAATATCAATTAATTATTGAGTCATTAATGAATTGTAACGGTAAGAAAAAAGAAGTAGCAGAAAAACTAGGCATCAGTGCCAGAACATTAAGATATAAATTAGCAAAAATGCGGGAAGCCGGTTACAACATTCCTGACAAAAAATCGTTAGCTTAAAGGTTCACTTATGAAAACTACAATGGATACCAATCAGCTTCTTTCTCAAATGCAGCAACTGAGTAAATTAGCTAAAGCAGGTGAGAATTCAGCAATCAACACGACCAATCCTGCTAGCGCAGAATTTGGTGGTTTATTGACTAAGGCGATTAACTCGGTTAATAAGCAACAAGCGGAAGCTGGGCAACTCGCTAGGCAAATCGAATCCGGCGATGGTGGAGTCAGTTTGGTAAAGGCGATGATTGCTTCGCAAAAAGCGAGCGTAGCTTTTCAAGCAACGATGCAAGTTAGAAATAAAGTGGTTTCTGCCTATCAAGACATCATGAATATGCCAATTTAGTAAGAAAATAGTAAAGCATAATTTGTAAGTGAAAAAGTTGTAATAACTAAATTAAAATAGATAACTGGAGTAAATAAAGTGGCAGAAGCAGCAACTACAGATATGATTCAAGTTGAAGGTGAATCCGTAGGTGTTTTAACTGGAATAGGTAGTTTGGCGCCTTTCAAACAGGTAGGCATTCTAATCGCTATTGCTGCGAGTATTGCAATGGGTGTTTTTGTTGCTATGTGGTCTAACGATCCGCCAATGCGACCGTTACCAAATCTGACAGCAGAAGCATCGATGGATGTTATTAACTATTTGGAACAGCAACAAATACCTTATAAAGTATCGACTAATGGAAGCGTATTAGTTCCTCAAGCTAATTTTAAACGAATCGAGATAGAACTAGGTGCTCAAGGTGTATCGTTACAAGATGCTAGCCAAAGTTCTTACCTTGATAAAGACAGTGGTTTTGGTGTTTCTCAAAGGATGGAAAAAGCGCGTTTATTACGTAATCAAGAAAACCAACTTACCCAAACATTAGAGCAGTTTAACGGTGTTCGTGCAGCAAAAGTTCATTTGGCGATACCTAAAGAATCTTCCTTCATAAAAAACAGACGTCAAGCAAGCGCTTCAGTGTTGTTAAATTTATATTCTCGCGGTTCACTTTCAGAAGAGCAAAGTAATGCGATTGTTGATTTAGTTGCTGGAAGTATCCCCAACATGGAAAGAAGTAACGTAACGATTACCGACCAATTCGGTCGTTTGTATCATTCTGGTTCAATGACGAATAGTCAGCAATCTAGCTCAAGAGAGTTAAATATTGTTAGAGAACGACAAGATGATATTCGTAGTCGAGTTGAACAAATATTGACACCTATTGTAGGTGCGGCGGGTTATACGGTACAAGTCAATTTAGATATGGATTTTAGTAAGAAAGAACAAACCATGCAGACTTTTAATCCAGATCTACCAGCGGTCAGAAGTGAACGAACAATTGAAGACAGTAATAGTTCGGGCAGCGCGGGTGGTATTCCTGGCGCTCTTTCAAATCAGCCACCTGCCAATTCAACTATTGCTGAAGCTGCTGGAGCAAGTAACAACTCTTCTGCGAATAACCGTCGCATGGAAGCTGAAAGAAATTTTGATCTTGATACAACGATTAGTCATATTTTGCCTCAGGTAGGCGTTGTTAACCGGTTGAGTGTTTCTGTTGGGCTTGATTATGTTGATGATCCTAACAATGCGGGTCAAAAAATTGCTCGAAATTCTGCCGAGTTAGATCGTATTAACCGCTTAATTCAGGCAGCTGTTGGTTTTAGTGTGCAACGTGGCGATTTGGTGAGTGTTGAGTCATTTCCTTTTGTTGTCGCAGAAAGATTACCAGAACCTTCACCACCAGAATTTTATGAAGCAGAATTATTTCAGTCTTTGTTAAAACCGATGATAGGTTTAATCTTGGGTTTAGTCTTAATCTTTATGGTATTGAAACCAGCGTTTAATAAATTATCCACTGTTCCTGCACCGATTGCACCACCTGAAGGCTCTACTGGAAATGAATTTGAAGATTTAGGCAGTGGTTTAGCCGGTACATCAGGGTTAGATGATGATAAGATAACTTTAGCTGGGCATGAAAATTTAGAGTTACCGCCACCGACCGTGGGTGAAGTACATAAACTCGAACAGGCAAAAGGTGTTGTAAATAACAACCCAACCTTAGTTGCTCAACTGGTTAAAGGGTGGATCGAAGACGATGGCCGATGATAAAAAACAACCTAAAATGTCTGGTGTAGAAAAGGCTTCGGTTTTATTGCTTTCTCTGGGAGAAGAGACCGCTGCAGAAGTGCTTAAACATATGGGGCCTAAAGAAGTCCAGATGTTAGGTATGAGCATGGCATCGCTTAAAAATGTAGGTAAAGGCGCTGTAGAAAATGTTGTCGGTGAGTTCTTAGAAAAAGTTGAAGAGCAAACAGGTATTGGTATTGGCACTGAAGATTATATTCGTAGCACCTTACAGGCCGCATTAGGTGATGATAAAGCTGGCGGAATAATTGATCGAATTTTGGCCGGCGCTAATACCAAAGGACTTGATACCTTAAAATGGATGGATGCAAGATCCGTTGCTGATGTTGTACGTTTTGAACATCCGCAAATTCAGTCAATTATTCTTTCTTATTTAGACCCTGATCAAGCGGCAGAAGTATTGAAGCTTTTGCCTGAAAAGGTAAGAGTTGATTTAACCATGCGAATTGCCGCACTTGAAGCTGTTCAGCCAGATGCATTGCAAGAACTTAATGACATTATGGAAAAACAATTTACCGGAAGTGGATCTAGCCAAGCGCTTGAATTTGGTGGTGTTAAAAAAGTTGCTGATATCATGAACTATATGGATGGTACCAACGAAGCGTTGATCATGGATTCATTAAAAGAAAGCGATGAAGATCTTGCACAACAAATCCAAGATCTGATGTTTGTCTTTGACAATTTAGAGCAGGTAGATGATCGTGGTATCCAAGCATTGCTTCGCGAAATTTCAACAGATACGCTAATTGTTGCACTAAAAGCTTGTGAAGAAGCTATTAAAGAAAAAATGTTCAAGAATATGTCTAAGCGAGCAGCGGAACTAATGCGTGATGATTTGGAAGCTATGGGACCGGTTAAACTAAGTGAAGTCGAAGCGGCACAAAAAGAGATATTAACTATCGCTAGAAGAATGGCAGAGTCCGGTGAAATTGCGTTGGGTGGCAGTGGCGAAGAAATGGTTTAATTTTTCCACTAACCAAGCTAACAGTTAAAACGAATCATTAAAAATTGGTGATAATAAAAAACAACAAAGATAGAGAGTCGAATGGTATTTAAAGCAAGATCGGAAGAGCCCATCAAACCGTTAAGAAATGTCAAACAATACCAGTCCTGGCAAATGCCAGATATTGACTCAGGGGGCAGTAAAGTTTTTCGTCAGCCGGTAGAAGAAGAAACTGAAGTTGAAGAAAAATCTGTCGAATTAATCACTGAAGAAGAGTTACAAGTAATTAAAGATAAAGCTTATTCCGAAGCTTATGAAAAAGGCCGTGCAGAAGGGCTGAAATCAGCATCAAATGAAATTGAAGAAAAACAACAATTATTGTCTCAAATAATCGAACAACTTGCTTATCCTCTTCAACAATGTGGTGAAAAAACTGAGCAAGAGTTATTAGAGTTAGCCTTTGCAATATCAAGACAAATTGTTAGACGAGAACTCAAACAAGATCCAACTCAATTAATCGCTATCATTAGAGATGCGTTAGCTCAACTACCGGTTGGTGCAAAAAACATTCAAGTTCTACTTCATCCTGATGATGCAGCCATTATTAAAGAGGTTCTTTCGATCGATACTAATTCACCTGACTCTCGTTGGCAGCTTGTTGAGGAGCCTTCCATGGAAAAGGGTGGTTGTCTATTAAAAACAGATAATTCAAATGTTGATGCTTCAGTTGATCGGCAAATCGCAGTTTTATTTAGCAAAATTGCTGGTGGTGAAAGAGCTGGGGAAGATGATGTTAACGGATGAGCGGTTTTGTGAATATCTTAACTCGCATAAACATCAGCTAGAAAATATTAATTCTATTGTCGTCGAAGGGCGTTTAACCCGAATGATTGGAATGACGTTAGAAGCCGTTGGTTGTAACGTCAATATTGGTGAGCGTTGCCAAATAGAAACTAATAACGGAAAAATGGAAGACGCGGAAGTTGTTGGTTTCTCTGACGACAAGATGTATTTGATGCCTGTTGGAAGTATTCAGGGATTGGGGCCGGGAGCGAGAGTTATTCCGACCGGCAAAGCGCCAGAAATCCCAGTTGGTAACTCATTACTCGGACGAGTTTTAAATGGTCAAGGACATCCTATCGATGATAAAGGTCCTATTCACTGCCTACAAACTAGACCGCTTGCGGCTGAAACCATTAATCCTCTTAATCGAAAACCTGTTGAAGAAGCGCTTGATGTTGGCGTGCGTTCTATAAATTCAATTTTGACGGTCGGACGTGGGCAACGGATGGGGCTAATGGCAGGAAGTGGTGTTGGTAAAAGTGTTTTATTAGGCATGATGACCCGGTTTACCGAAGCAGAAATTATAGTTGTTGGATTGATTGGTGAAAGGGGAAGAGAGGTTAAAGAGTTTATCCAACAAATTTTGGGAGATGAGGGATTAAGTCGAGCAGTGGTAGTGGCTGTACCGGCAGATAATTCGCCTCTAATGCGAATTCAGGGAGCTATGGCAGCAACGACCATTGCTGAGTATTTTCGTGACCAAGGTAAAAATGTACTATTACTGATGGACTCATTAACTCGTTTTTGTCAAGCTCAGCGTGAAGTTGCTCTGGCAATTGGAGAACCGCCTGCAACCAAAGGTTATCCGCCTTCTGTTTTTGCCAAATTACCTCAGTTGGTAGAGCGTGCAGGTAATGGTGATCATGGTGGCGGTTCAATCACTGCTTTTTATACCGTGCTCGCAGAGGGCGATGATCAACAAGATCCAATTGTAGATGCCTCAAGAGCCATTCTTGATGGTCATGTTGTTTTGTCTAGAGAGTTAGCTGATATGGGACATTATCCAGCAATAGATATTGAAGGCTCTGTGAGTCGAGTTGTTAATCAAGTGACTACTGATGAGCATAGAGAAGCGATTGGACACTTAAAATATCTATATTCTACTTATCAGCAAAATAAAGATCTGATTAGTGTTGGAGCCTATCAAAAAGGTAGTGACCCTGTGATTGATGATGCTATAGAAAGCATGCCTGCTATTCGTTCTTTTCTATGCCAAAACATTAATGAAAAAGTAGAAATGAACGAAAGTATTGATGAACTTAGACAAATGATGACGCAATAATACGCGTAAAGAGCTAGAATTAAGTTGTAAAATAATTCATTAGGAAATGATGAGTTTAGTTCGGATGTTTGTACAGTAAGAATTCAATAATCGATCGCCCACTTAACATTAGGAAAACAATGAACGCTTCTCGACGATTAAAACCGATTAAAAAGCTTGCCGATAATAAGGAGAAGAAGGCCGCTCAAAATTTAGGAAAATCTGTTGAATTACGCAAACTCAATTTGGATAAACTCGGACAATTGGTTAATTATCGTGCAGAATATGTGCAATCCATGTCAATCAAAACCCAACAGGGAATGACTGGTGATAAATTGCAACAATATCACCATTTTTTAACTAAGTTGGATACCGCCATCGAACAACAAAAGACTGTCGTGAAGCAAAATGAGGCGGCTTTAAGTAAAAGCAAAAGTGATTGGCAGTCTGACAATAGTCGAGCGAATGCAATCTCTAAAGCTATGAAACATCTTCAACAAAAAGAATCCAAAGCGGGAGATAAAAAAGAATCGAAACAAGTTGATGAATTATCCACCCAAGCGTTTTTAAGAAGGAAACAATTTTAATCTTTATTTGAGGAATTGCATTTTTAAGTAGACGCAAAAGAGTCCTATTTATCATCAATTGATGACGCTTGACCGCTTGTTTAGCTTTATAAAGATAGATGAATGTGAATTTTTAAAAAAAACCAACGAAATTAGTCAAAATATTAGTATCTTTTCAAATATCTGCTATACCTAATCTAGAGAGCTTAATTTTTACCTTGCTAGGTAGAAATAGACCGAGCTAACAACCACTTCATTTTTACAATATATAAACATTAGAGGACGTGAACTTTGAGTGATAAAACAACTGTAAGCCTTGGTAGTGCGCTAGATATTATGAATGCGTCAAGTCTAAAAGAGCGACTTACGGGCGCCTTAGATAAAAAATCTCATATTGTCCTCATTTCAGATAAGGTAGAGCGTGCAGACACGGCTGGCTTGCAACTGATTTATTCGTTTAAAAAAGAAATTGAATCACAACAAAAAAAATTAAGCTGGCAAAAGCCTTCCGACGCATTATTAGGCGCTTGCGAAGCATTAGGTATGAGTGATGCCTTAGGTGTTTTATAACTTTATGATTAGCGGTACAAAAATAAAACTTGGAGATAGATTGCATGACTAAAATTTTAGCAGTGGATGATTCAGCTTCAATGCGACAAATGGTTGCTTTTACGCTGAAAAGTGCAGGGTTTGACGTAACCGATGCGTCTGATGGTGACGAGGCGTTGCAAATAGCTAAAGGGCAATCATTTGATGTAGTCATTACGGATGTCAATATGCCTAATATGGACGGTATAACTCTTTGTAGAGAGCTAAGGACACTTCCAAGCTTTAAATTTACTCCCATTTTAATGTTAACAACCGAATCTTCAGCAGAAAAAAAACAGGCTGGACGAAGTGCTGGTGCGACGGGGTGGATAGTTAAACCGTTTAACCCTGACCAGTTGTTGGCAACCGTAAATAAAGTGATTGGTTAGGTTTGATGTTTCGTCTTGTTCATCTGTGCTGTGTTTTAGCGTTAGGTTCAGGTATTAGCCATAAAAAAGCGTTAGGAAGATAAAATGGAAATCGATTTAAGCCAATTTCATGAAGTCTTTTTTGAAGAAAGTTTTGAAGGTCTTGATGTCATGGAACAAGAGCTTCTTAATCTTGAAGAAGACACTGACCTAGAAAACGTCAATACTATTTTTCGAGCAGCTCACTCTATAAAGGGTGGAAGTGCTACATTTAATTTTTCTCAAGTTGCCGAATTTACCCATGTGATGGAAACATTACTTGACGAAATGCGTGATGGTAAGCGAGCGATTACTCGAGAAATTATCGATCTATTATTAAAATCAGTTGATTGTCTAAGAGGCATGCTCAATAAACTACAGGACGGAGAAGAAGTGAGTAACGATTATGTAGAATTAGTCGATTACTTTAATCAATTGCTGTCGGGCGATTCAAGTGGTTCAAAACAGCAAGATTCGAGTGAGTCGAACGCTGCTGATTCAGGTTCAAATGAACCCAAATCAGCAATCAGTGGTTGGTCTATTTCATTTGCTCCAGAAAACTATATTCTGCAGACAGGTAACGAACCAATTAGAATGTTTAAAGAGCTTTCAGGTCTTGGGGGGCTCAAGGTTAGTGCGGACTTATCTAAAGTACCTAGCTTTTCTGAACTTGATCCCGAGCTATGCTTTATTTCTTGGCAGTTAGAACTGGATACAACGGAAGATGTAGAACCAGTCAAAGAAGTTTTTGAGTGGGTAGAAGACGATTGTAAGTTATCGATTAAAGCGACTGACGGAGAATCTTCCTCAAAACCTGAGGTAGAAGAAAAAGCTTCAGAACCTGTTGTAGAAGAAGCCAAAGCAGAAGAAAAGCCTTCCACTGAAACCGCAACCGAAAATAAACTGGTTCCAATAAAACCTGAACAGAACAAGCAAGCCTCAGTAAAAAAACCAGCAGCTACAGCATCTATCCGAGTGGGTATTGATAAAGTTGATACTCTAATTGACCTTGTTGGTGAGTTAGTTATTACTCAATCAATGTTAGGTGAATTGGGTGAAAATTTTGAGATGAGTAAGGTTGAACAATTAATTAGTGGTCTGCGAGAGCTTGAAGCTAATACCAGAGAACTTCAAGAAAGTGTTATGCGGATCCGTATGTTGCCGATTGGATTTGTTTTTAATCGTCTCCCCCGAATGGTTCGCGACCTTTCAGCGCAATTGGGTAAAAAGATTGACCTTAAAATTGTTGGAGAAGAAACAGAACTTGATAAAACGGTTATGGAGCAAATTGGCGATCCTTTAACTCACCTCGTGAGAAACGCATTAGATCATGGCATTGAATCGGTTGAAGACAGGATAGCAGCAGGCAAACCTGAAACTGGCATATTGACTTTGAATGCTTTCCATCAAGGCGGAAACATTATTATAGAAATTAAAGATGATGGTAAAGGGATTGACCCTAAAATAATTTATGCAAAAGCGGTCGAAAAAGGAATGATTGAAGACGGAATTGATATTCCTCACGAGCAAATTATCGGCATGATTATGGAGCCCGGTTTCTCTACTGCAGCAGTCGTAAGCGATGTTTCAGGAAGAGGCGTAGGAATGGATGTTGTTAAGAGAAATATTAACAATTTAGGTGGAAGTGTTGATATTGCCTCGGTTCTTGGCGAAGGAACAACTTTTACCATTCGTTTACCTCTGACTCTGGCTATTCTTGACGGTCAATTAGTCCGTTCAGCCGACCAAATCTATGTTATTCCTCTTGCATCCATTGTTGAGTCGATACCTCTTTCTGGAATTCAAATCACTCGGATAGCGGGTGATATGCCAG